>WOR8_10000090_pt1 | contig 99991 bp, 159 predicted proteins | sample DeeMarSeWOR38_10_FD_19890 | JGI IMG/M metagenome (IMG submission 19890)
TATATTTAAAAAATAATAAAACAACAACTATATGAATAAATATGTTAATTGACAATACTAGAAATAGAATTGTGTGTTTATCACAAGATCCAAAGACAATTTTCTCTTACGGTTTACAAGTATTGGAACTAATAAAAGGATTACCAAAATTTCAATTCCATGTTATAAGTTCTCAATACCAATACGGAAGACCGTATGAAGATAAGGATTACCCGTATGTAACTTGGGCAAATGAGGGAGACGGAGCAAGAACAACATCAACCTTGAAAAAGGTTATTGAGTACACTTATCCTGCAGGAGTTAATATCGGCAAACCTCTACAAGTTCCTTGGGTTTCTTGGTTTCCTTGGGATAACCACGATGTACCTGCAATGCTTAGAGCACAACAAGCAATACTATCACCTGATATAAAAATCACAATGAATAAATTCTCTTTCGATTTGATGAATAAATACAATCTACAAATTGATGATTGGATTTATAACATTGTTAATACTCAAGTGTTTCGACCATTAACAAAAGAAGAATTCGACAAGCAACAAATGATTTTACAAAATCCAAAGATTGCTGATAAGAAAATTTTATTGTTTGTAGGAAGACCTTCTTGGAGAAAGAACTTAGAATTTTTAATGGGTGCTTTTAAAGAATTATGTAGAAGAAGAGATGATGTATTGCTTTATCTACATGTTGACTTCCAAGATCAGGGAATACCAGATAAACCAGATTTAAACAAGATAATTCACGGCTTAGGATTGAAAGATAAAATGTTGTCTACTGAACAAAACAGATGGACAACTGGAGTAGATTCATCTTTTCTTAATAGACTCTACAATCTTTGTGATTTATATGTTTCTCCACATGGAGGAGAAGGATTTGGTTTGCCTGTTTGTGAAGCAATGGCAACAGGAATACCGTTTATAGCAACTGATTGTACTTCTATGCCAGAATTTGCAGGTAATGATGAAAGAGGTCTCTTAGCAAAGCAAGAAAAAAGTGTTAGAGAGAAGGGCGTTTTGAGACCTTGGGTTGATGTAAAAGACTTTGTTAATAAGATAGATTATCTCTTAGATAATGATGATGTAAGAAAGAAAATGGGTCAAAATGGAATGAAATGGGTTAAAAAGAATTGTTCTCATAATGTAGTCATTCCTAAATGGAGAGATGTATTTACAAGATTAGAAATACCATTTTGTAGTGTTGATAAGAGGGCTACTGAAGTTGAGTGGTCAGAAAAATATGCAAGTATGGAGATGGTGCCAGAACAATGATTGATGTAACTTGGCTTAATAACTTTGGTCCTAACGGATATGGTATTTGTGGAAGAGGATATGTGAAAATTCTCAGAGATCTCGGTTATAATATAAAGATATTTCCTTATCCTTATATGGATGAGAAAGATGAATTATTCCCTCTTACAAAAACTAAAGTAGAAAATCCTTTAGATGTTTATCACGCCATACCAACTGTTTTAAAAGAAGCATTTTATACAGTTACCGAAGTTAGAACGCCTCCAGATTTTATGGCTTATCCATTAAAAGAAGCAAAACTTATTTTGACACAATCTAAATTTTGTAAAGAATCATTCAGTAAAGTTACTGATCCTAAGAAAATACATGTTGTTAATTTTCCATTCTTTAAAGATGAATTTCAATCAGTTGGTCCAGTATACAAGTTACACATGAATAAAAAACATAAGTTTAAATTCTTTAGTGTGGCTAGGGTTGATGTAAGAAAGAATGTGGATGTATTAATGAGAGCATTCGCTGAAGTGTTTGGTAATAATAAAGATGTGTGTCTAATAATGAAAATGGGAAGTGATAGATATTGTATTCCTAAAATGTTTTATGATTTAAAACTTCCTAAGAATATTTATTGGATGACTGAATATGTTGAAGATACTTCAATGCTTTATAGAGCAATGAATGCTTATGTTGCTGCTGATTGTGGAGAAGGATGGGGCGCACCAACAACTGAAGCAATGTTAACTGGTTTACCAACAATTGCTCCAAGACATTCTGGTCATTTAGATTATATGAACGACGATAATTCATTTATGATAGAAGTTGGAGATTGGGAATACATTGGTTATAGAAAAGATAATTTGTATCCAGATTTGTTAGCTCCTCAATTAGAGTGGAAAAGACCAGATGTAGAATCATTAAAAGCACAGATGTGGGATTGCTACCAGAAATTTAAAGATAGAAACAGGGATTCAGTACTAGAAGAACCAATGATTAAAAATGCTTTAGAAGTTAGAAAAATTGTCAACAAAGATTATGTTGGAGCACAATTAAAACAAGCATTAGATTGGTATGAAGGTGAATATAGATAATGCCAAGAGAAAAAATAAGAATATCGTTAGAAGAAATAGAGGAAGCAAAGTCTAAGTTTCATACCTACACCGAACAAGCAAAATATTTAGGTGTAAGTGATGATGTTTATAGACGAGAAAGAGAACGAGCAGAAAAGCTAAAGCAATTCCAAAATAAGGTTCAATACTTAACAGAGAGAGATCCTAAGTTAGAACTAACAAAAGAGAAAAGCATAGCAATTCTTAAGAAAGAATGTGAAGAAATCTATTCCAGATCGAGAAAAACTATTGGTTATAATGAAGTCACATTTGACTTAGGAGACGATGACGCAGGAGTTAAATTAGATTGCGACTGGCATATAGGAAATGAAATGACAAATCTACCATTGTGGGCACAAGATATAGAAACAACAATAAAAATACCAAGATTATTTACTGTCTTAGATGGGGATTACACAGATAATTTAGATGCAATAAGCAAAGGATATGAATCTATAATAACTGTGCCAGAAGCTAAGGATAAAGTTAAGGACGCAGTTATGATGATGGGCAGAAAGATTCTTGGCACAGTTCAAGGATGCCACGATGAATGGTTCTTTAAACAAGATTCATGGGATATCTCACAATATTTAGCAGATCATTCCGATGGATACTGGCTTGGCTTTAGAGGAATATTAAATCTAATTATCGGTGAACAAAAGTATCGAATCTATGTAAGGCACAAATATAGAAGACACTCTACTGACAATGAAACATGGGGTATGTTGTATAAATTTAGAAAATTAAAAGAACCTGTTGATATTATGATGGGTGCACATCACCACCATCCAGTAATTTCATCTGTATTCGAAAGAGGTCAGCTGGTTTATCTTTGTCAAGGTGGTTCTTATAAGCCTTATGACAGATTTATAGAACATAGGGACATAGTGGAAGGAACACCCTTAATGCCTGCTTTCCTGTTGAGAGCCGATAGACACGAGATTATCCCATTTATTGATTTCAATGAGATAGAAGATTATTTATAATTGTTTATTTCTTTTAAAAATAAGAAAATACGCTTTAAATAATGTTAAAACAACTATATAGTATGAGCTTTGATATACGGAATTTGCAGGGAAACGAAATTGTAGTCTTTAAAGAGATGTTAAAGAAGTATACAGGCTACGACAAAATAGATTTATTGATACACAAGACACTAAAATGTCTGGGGATTTCAAAAAATGATTTTCTTAACCGAAACGCTAAACAAGAAAAGAAAGAAGAGTATATCAAGCAAAACGCACCTGCTCCAGAACTTTACTTTTGTGATGGTGATAAGTGTGAATTTGATCCTACTAAGTTAGGAAAGTGTTAACTCCTCTTATTTTTAACAAAAACTATCTTTTTTTTCTTTTTTAGAAGCTTTTTTTATTTTTTAATATCAAATACTATTAAAAAATTTTTATTGAACTGTGTTTGTTTTTGAATATTGATATGAAAAGAAGCTCCCTACTATAAACATGTAATAGTCTGGGGATAAAAAAATCAGCGTTTTAAAACGAGCTAGGTTAAATGATGATCAGAGCTATAACTTTTTCTTGCAAAAACTATATTTATTCTCTCATTCTGTTGAGACTTGGGCTATAAAATTACTTGACTTTAGTAAAGTTTTAAAGGTACCTGCATCTGACCAAAATTTATCTAATATCCTATACTTTACATTTACATTCTTAATATAACAATTATTTACATCGGTAATTTCTAATTCTCCTCGTTCAGAGTAACCAACTTCTTCCATGATTGTTTCTATTACTTTAAAAATTGCGTCGTCATAAAAATATAATCCAGTTACGGCAAGACTTGATTTAGGAAATTGTGGTTTCTCTTCAATAGAAACAATTAGATCATTATGTATTTCTGCAACACCAAATCTATTAGGATGATCAATTTCTTTTAAGAATAAGTAACAACGACCATAATCATTTTCAAATTCTTTTACTTCTTTTTCAAAAGTTTCTTCAAATATATTATCTCCTAATATTACAGCTATATTGTGTCCTTCTACTATGTTTTTAGTAAGATATAATGCTTCTGCTATTCCGCCAGATTGTCTTTGATAAACATAATTCAAATTACATCCTAATTGTTTACCATCACCGAGTAGTTTAATGAAATCACCAACAGATTCACCACCTAAAACAATAGTTATATCTGTAATACCAGAATCAACTAAAGTTTTAATTGGATAATATATCATTGGCTTATCATAAACAGGAAGAAGGTGTTTATTTGTAACTTTAGTAAGAGGATGTAATCTACTTCCTGTTCCTCCAGCTAATACTATTCCTTTAATGCTTATCACCTTTTAAATATTTTATTGCTTTATCTAATAGATTTTCTTTCAATAATGCTTCTACAAAACCAACAGCAGAATTACATCTATTACAAAGTAGTCCTCTTACTTCTCCACTTTCGTGATTGTGGTCAACACATAATTCTTCTTTACCACAGACAACACAAACACCATTTTGAGATTTTACTAATTCATTATATTCGTCTTTAGTAAGATTATACCTAGTTTTTAGATGGGAATTTTTATCGTGTGTTTTCTTTCTACATTCTTTACATCTCCAAACTAATCCATTTTTAGAATATTTACTTTTGTAAAAATATTCTGGTGTTGCTGGTAATAACCTATGACATAAATTACATTCTCTTTTCGCATCCTCATCAAAAACTCTATCTTTATTAGACTCTATGATTTTTGAGTAATATCTTTTTTGGTATTCTCTTCTATCTCTTACACTCAGCAGAACCACCATTGATTATCTACATACCATTTTACAGTTTTAGCAAAACCAGAATCTAAATCCCATTTTGATTGCCATCCAGTTGCCTTTATCTTTTCACAATCTAAAGCATATCTCCTATCATGTCCAGGACGAATGTTGTGGTCTGGTACAAGTTTAATGTTTTCTGGTCTTCCAACAAGCCTAGAGATTTTTTTAGCCAAATCTATATTAGACAATTCTTGTTCGCCAGCCACATGATATATTTCTCCGGCTTTACCATTATCTAATAAGTGCATGATAGCTGAGCAATGGTCTTCTACATAAAGCCACATTCGTTTGTGCTGACCATCACCATAAACCGGTAAAGGTTCTCCCATTAAAGCCTTCTTTATAAATACGGGAAATACTTTTTCTGTTCCTTGGTATTCTCCATAATTATTTTCCGTTCTTGTTATGATGGTATCAATCCCGTAAGAATTGTGATAAGATAAAACTAATGAATCACCAGCCATTTTTGTGGCTGCATATGGATTGGTTGGATTTGGTCGTGAATCTTCTTTATACTTGCCTTTTAAAATAGCACCATATACTTCATCAGTAGAAATCTGAATATATTTTTTAACTGTGTTGCTTTTTCGAACCTCTTCTAAGATTTTGAAAGTACCAACTACATTGCTTTGAATAAAAGGAGTTGGATCTCTTATCGAATAATCGACAAATGTTTTTGCTCCAAAATGAACAACTACATCTACATCTTTGAAAGCATCGGTAATGTCATCCTTTGCAAAATCTGCGTAATACATATTAAATCTTCTTTTATTCCAAGCTTCTTCTAACCTTGCTCTATTCTTAACATACGAATTTCTGTTTAATCCAATTACTTCTATATCCTTAAAATTGTTTAGAACATATCGTACAAAATGAGAACCGATAAATCCTAAACATCCAGTTACGAGTATTTTCATTTCATCATTTCACTCCATTTTTTTAAGTAAGGATCATCTGGAAAGTAAGAATGATAATTATGAACGCTTCCTTTTGTTTCTGTTTGCCAAGAAGGATTCTTAGCCAGTTCTTCTATCTTTGTTACACACTGCCCACAATTCCATTTCTTGTGGTCTTTAAAACTATTTCCATAATGACCTAATGATTCTATAAATACATCAGCATGAGTTATTTCTTCTCTATTCTTAATCCTCCATTTCTTTGGAGTTTTAGGCTCTTTCAGAACTATTTGTAACACTCTTTCCCAAGAACTATCAAGATTATCTAATGTAAATCTTTTAATAGCTTCTTCTCTTGCTGCTCTGCCTATTTCTTTTCTCCAATTAATATTGTTATATAAATCTTTTATAGCTTGAACATAACCTTTCATATCTCTGACAATTATTCCTGTTTTGTTATTTTTAACCATATATTTCTCCATATCATTATCAAAAACAACAGAAGGAACACCAGCACCCATTGCTATTTGTAAAACTAAATCACATGTACCATAATGATAAGGAGCTAATGGATAACCAAACACATCAAATGTAGAGAGATAATCTTTTAGCTTTGACTTATGAACATAGCCAGTAAATTCAATGTTTAATCCTCTCTCTTTTGCTTCTGCTTCAATCTCCTTATGTTGTGCTCCACCAACAACAACAAATTTAACATTATGTATAATTCTTGTAATCAATTCACACATCCCTAAGAAATTAGGATGCATTTTAGCGTAATCAACTGTACCAATATAACCAATAACAAATCCTTTATGTTTCTTCTTTTCTAAATTAATATATTCATCTACACCATCAGTAGACCAAACATCAAACACTCTTATAAATCCTCTTTGTTTTTCTACATCCTTTACTTTATAACTCAGAGGCGTTGTGAATACAAATAAATCTGGATATCTTAATATCTTTTCAGTATAAATATTAGGAGGATGAAAACCAGAATTATGTCCCCACATAACAACTCTACAAGGAGGCAATTCAGTTCTAACTAAAAAGTCATATAATAATGGGTGATTCCATTGATGAATAAGAATTATATCAGCATCTGGTATTTTCTTAATAATTTCTTCATAACTAATGTTATCTTTGTAAGATATGCCTAGCGATTCTATTTTCTCTTCAACATAATCCATGGTATAACCAAGAGATAGAATTTCATGTTCAAATGTTTTATTCTTAGATATATAACCTAATATTGTACTTCCTACGCCACCACCTAAATGCGGTGTGATATGTAATAATTTATATGTCAATTATTTCACCTTTAAATCCTAATTCTTTTGCTTTCTTTGTAAGAGTTTCTTTGTGAACTGAAGCTGTAATAATAAGAAATGAATTCTCATCTGCTTCTTTTAATATTTCACTGCTGTGGATTTTCATCCCTTTGAATGTCTTTTCTTGCTTTGCTGGAATATCATCAACAAGAATTAAATTTAGGTGTTTTAATCTAGTATAAGGATAGAGATACATAAATTCTCTTCCTATTCCCCAGCAATATATTTGACCAGTAACTTTTAACATAGCTCTTATAAGTGGTAATTTTAATGAACCAATCATTTTTGTTTCTCCTGCTTCAAAATTGATTAATTCAAAACCAAATTTCTGAGCTAATACCTTTATACCAACTATATTATAATGTTGGATATGTTCACGCATCAAATAAAAATAATCGCTATTATATTTATCTGCATTTGGAACACTTATATAAATAAATCCTCCTTCCTTTAACACTCTTTTCATTTCCATAAAAGCCTTGTGAGGATCATTTAAATGTTCTAACACTTGATCTAAGATTAACATGTCAAAAGTATTGTCTTCAAAGGGAATTTCATACACACTTCCAACCTTTATTCTATCCATATTAGCCTTATCTACATATGCTTGTATTGGCTCTATTCCATAAACATTAAACCAACCTTTCGTTTCACAGTATTTTATAAATCCACCAAGAGCACAGCCGACATCTAATATCTTACCTTCATATTTTGCATAAGGCAATATGAAATCAAATAATTCTTCATATCTTTGTTCATTATCAGCTCCTGGTCTATCAGTTACATCATCGTTAGCACTTAAATTTATAGGAGCATATTCTTCTTCATAATATTTTCCAAGATTTTCAATTTCTTTCTTACTTAATGAATTAAATATATGACCACAATTTTTGCATTTTCTACTTGTTATATCACTATATAAGAAAGAACCATCAAATTTTTCACAAGTAAAGAACTTGTACAAATCAGAATAATCTCCACCACATACTGGACAATTCATTTTAACCATCTTTTATATATTTCTTTTGCCTGAAAGTCTAAATCAACAGGCATTCCATGTGATAATTGAGAACAATTACCACAAATTTCATGTGTTTTTCTTAATTTATTTATATGGAATTCTTGATAAAATCTCATTTCATCTCCATTCCAAATTTCTTTTACTGATTGTTTATTTACATCTCCTATCTGTAATTCTCTTGCCCAATCAATAAAGCAAGCGCTTACAATACCGTCAGAATTAATTGACATTTGATAGAAGACATATGGACATACTTCTACTTCATGTATTGGTTGACCATATATTCCAACTTCTTCATTCTGAGGAGGACCATCAAAATTATACCAACAATTCATAGTGTGTTCAATGGCTATGCCATCACATATATCTCCAAAGATTTCAAAGAACTTATCTTTCTCTTCTTCATATAAGAAATCACCATTAATCTTAATAAATATTTCTAATTGTTTCCTATTCTCGTATAGGTATTTAATATTATTTACTAGTCTATCAAAGTTAATTCTCTTATTAGCAAACTCTAAATATTGATCTCCATTTACGCCTTCGATTGAAATGTTAATTCTATCTAAACCTGCTTCCACAATATCTAAACTGGTTTTAGGATTTAACAATGAACCATTTGTAGTTGTATCTACCGCATTACAGCAACCGCTGAGTTTGGCGTACTTTACCATATCTGCAAACCGTGGATTTGCTAACGGTTCTCCGTGTAAATATAACCGTAATACTTTTATTGGCTTTTCAAATTCACAAATGTCATCTACAATCTTTTTAAACAGGTCAAATTTCATAAAGGTTTGTGGTCTTCCAACATCATTTAATAATGATTTATCTCCAGATGGACAAAACCTACATCTGAAATTACACCAATCGCAAGGATCTACAAATATAACCCAAGGAGTATTAAGAGGAATATTATCTGCCAATGACTCTCTATTTTCTAATTGAATTCTTGTTTTTATTTTAGCTTTCATCTTGTCTTATTTTTATGAGGAAATTTCTTTTTTGGTATATTTTTATTTAAAAATTTACAAATTGGTTTCCAACCAAAATTCTTGTTTAAATTTAATACTAACAGTTCCCTATCTTTAAAATATTCAAAGACTTCTTTGTGATGTCTTTCATAAACTTCAGTATATTTTTGTCTGTTAAAATTCTTATCTCCATACATTAATTCCCTAAATTCATCGTCTCTTTTTAATGCTATTCCATTTTTCAGAAACCATTTACAAGATTTTAACCAATCATCTAAAGGTCTTGTTGTGAAGATAAACTTAGAATTTGGAAATAATTTATCTAATTCTTTATATTGATAAGCTATAGGAGAATCGCTAGCTCCATCAAATCCTTTCAATTGTTTTGCCATTTGTGGTAACAATGGCGGTCTTGGATGATGATTTATTTTATATCCTAACATTCCTAAAGCGTTCTTTAATGAAGTTGTTCCCATCCTAGACAAACTTATTATAAAAATCATATTGTCACCAATAACTATTATGTATTTTTTTCTTATTAACATAAAGATTTTTAGATAAATCACTAATCATATTATCAACAATTCTAAATCCTTTTCTTCTTCTGTCTTGTGGCACTTTATCAATGTGAGGTCTTGAGTGAAAAATATGAACAAAAGGAAAGAAATGGGAATCTTCTTTTAGTTTATAAACTTTTGTTAATATTCCATGAGCATAGTTTCTAATGCCTGCATTATAATCTGTTCTCTCGTCATAACCACGAGCTTCATATAAGAATGGTCTATAAATTAAAGTACAAACAGAATGACTGGCTCTCTTATGATTTGTTTTGAATAATTTACCATCTTGATAAGAAGCATACCCTGTCATTCTAAGATAATAATCTTTTCCATTAAATCTATTCAACCAACCTTTTAAATGTTCTTCAAGATTTTCTGGATAATAAATCCAAAAGTTTAAATAACACATAAAGTTTTCCTTCATTTCATTTATTATCTTATTAGCAATTTTGGGTTCGTGAAAGAACACTCCTTTTGTTTTCTCAATAGTTAAGAAAGTGAAACCATATTCTTCTGCAATCTCTTTAATGTTATCAGTAGAACTATAATCTCCAATATAAACTCTTTCTCCATACTGTTTAACAGAATCAAATGATTTTCTAACTTGCTTTTCTCCTACATATTCTACTGGATTGCGTGAATAATAATAATATCCTATGGTTTTTTCTCCACCATATTTCTCTACTATATCATTTTTTACTTTTGTTGGATTCAAGAGGATTCCTCCAGCGTTCTATTTTATTCCAATCACTAATATGTTTATGATAAAACCAACAATCTTTTATTACAAACATTCTACCTTCATTTTCTCTCATTCGTTTTTGGAGAATTTCTTCGCCGCCACTCCATTTCCATTTCATATCGCAAAAATCTCCATTAGGAAGTTTAAATTTTTGGTAAAATTCGTTAGTAAAAGCCATTAAAAAACCATTGATATGGTCTCCAGAATTGTTCGTTATCTCCTTTATCCCTTTTCCCGCCTTTTCTGCCAGTTGAGGACTCCGTCTTATAACGCCGTTAGTTAATGGACCATATAAGCCAACATTTTTATGAGGATGATTTCTTATGGTATCTATAAATAAATTAATTGAATCATTAATAACAACATCATCATTAACAAGTATAATCAAATCACAATTATCTTCTACCGCCATTTTAATACCATCATTATAAGGACCAGCAAGTCCTCTAATCAATTGGTCTTCAATATAGGTATATTTTATATTGTCATAATTAGGAAGTATAAATTTCTTGTCAGATTGGTTGTCAAATAAATATAAGAAGAAATCCTTGTTACAAAATTTGTAAAGAGAAGCCACAAGAGAATTAATGGTGTTAAAATTTTTGCGTGAACACTTCTGACAGGAGTGCATTATGCAAATAAATCCCACCATAGGATTACTCATTGTCATCTTTTATCGCTTTTTCTAATTTATCAACTTTATTTGTTAATTTACTTATAAGCAATCTATTTTCAGCTACTGTATTATTAGCGGCCAATAAAGACGCTTGTTTCTCAGTTGATTTGTCACCGAAAGATTGACCTCCTCTTATAGCATAAAAATAATTTAAAAGAACTGTCCAACATGCTGGGGTTATAATCCAATTGTTACTATTTAATGCTATAATAAATTGCAATAAGGCTATGAATGTCGAAAGTAAAAGAGAGCCTATACTTATATATATTGTATCCGTAAATTTAATCTTTTTCGATAAATCAATCTTTATCACTTTTTCTTCTTTTGACATGATTTTCATCCTTCTCGTCTTTCTTTTTATTCCAGAAGTCCAACTTTATGTCGTGGTTTCCGTTTGTTGTTATTATTTTTAGTTTCATGTTATTCTCCTCTTCTTTTTTTCTGTTACAAAATAGCGCAAAGTTTCTGCTACAATATCCGTTATCAAAATCAGTCCAAAGAAAAAAGCACCGACTTCTCCACCATAAATTATGTCTTCGTTCCAATCGTGAACTCTTAACATATATAGTCCACTTCTCTCTAATACAAATATTATTAAGAAAAATATTAATGTTTGAATGAAGCTAACAAAGAATAGTTTGGATAACCACACAAACCAGCCTTTGAAATGATCTCTCATATAACTTCCAAATCCCATTTAAACCACCTTAAGATAAATTATGTTGATCAACTACACCAGTTCCGGCAAGTGATTTTCCTTCGCCATAAGCGTTGTTTCCTACCCATATACAATAATCTGGATGGGTTGTTATGTTATCATAAAGTCCATAAGCAGTTCCTGATCCAGTATTCGTTATATTATAAACAGTATTTCCTGTAATTGTTGAATAATCTGCATCTGAATATGCGTATATTCCAGCAGCATTAAAACTTGAGCTTGAAGACTGTCCATGAACATCTTGTATAACATTTCCAGTAACACTAGCGTGGTCGTCACCTATCCATATTCCAGCAACCCAAGATGAAGAACCAGTTCCACCTTCTATTTGTTCTATTGTATTGCCACTGATAGCAACAAATGAACCGCTTGTGTATATTCCAAAGGCTGCACCAGAAGATGCATCAACATCAGTTATATAATTATTAGATATATTATCATAATTAGTATTTGATTCTATACCGTAACATCCACCATTACCAGTTATATTTGCTATATAATTTCCTTGAAATATTTTTCCATATTGAATGCCATAGCTTGCGCCAGAAGTATTTGCCACACCATTAATGTAATTTCCAATTACAAAATCTGTGCTATATATACCAACAGCCTCATAACCAGATCTACCTTCTAAATCGTGAATGTAATTACTTGTAGCGTATGTAACATTCCAAATACCAATACGAATTTCTTTTATCTCACAATTAGAAACTAGATAGTTTGCTGAGCCAACATTGTAAACACCGTAACCATAACCAGTGTTAGGTCCTTCTATATAACATCTTTCTATACGAGTATAATTTGTACCAGCTCCACTAATAGCACCTACATCTGATGTAAACGATGTAGCTTGTATATACAAATCTTTTATTATAATACTATCCATGCCAGCAATAGTAAAAGCAGGATTATTTCCTGTTGTTTGTAGAATAGTATTTACTCCTTGTCCTTGAATTACAAGAGAACCACCTGAACTTATGCTAACATTCCAAGCTGCGTAAGTTCCACTTTCTATAATTATTGTTCCTCCGCCAGTTCCGATAGCTGATACAGCGCTATTAAAAGCAGATTCAGAATCAACAATATAAACATTAGAATTAATACTTGCAACTGAACCTAATGCTCCAGAACTTTCTGTAATAGTTGCGTTTTCAATCTTAGTTCCTGTTGAGTTATATCTTAATAACCTTGTATTAGTTAAGGCGTCTACATGAACATTATCAACCTGTTCAACATTTAAATTACTAACCTTAGTTGTGCTAGCTACTGATAATGGAGCAGTTCCAGTTGATAAAGTGCTTGTTAACTGTCCACTCATATTTATTGTAGTAATTCCACCTAATGCTCCAGCTGTTTCTGTAACCGTAGCATTCTCAAGTTTAGTTCCAGTAGAATTATATCTTATTAATCTAGCGTTAGTAAGAGAATCTACTTGAACACCATCAACAGCATCTGCATTTAAGTTTGTTACTTTAGTTGTTGAAGCAACTGTGAAAGGAGCAGTACCAGTTGTTTGAGTTGATGTTACTCTAACAAACGAAGGACTTGCTGTCGTAGCAACATCTTGCATAGTAGCAACATATCCCCATTCTGCTGAACTTATTGCTGCTCCTCCTATATTACTTAATTGTTGTAATTCTGCGTTGCTTATATCTACACTAGTTCCTACAATAGAATTAGCAACTAAATTAAGGTTATCATTAACAATAATGGCATCTCCGCCACCATCAATAGCCTTAACATCTTTTAAGTCAGTGTTATTTAAATCAATATCAGAATGAACATCAACAGTTCCAGATACATCAAGAGTTCCATCTATATCTGTGACATCCAAATTAGATATTCCATCAACATCTAAGTCTCCAAGAATATCTACATTATCTTGAATATTTAAACCATATATTTGTAAGACATTATTTAATTGTCTAAATCTAATATCATAAGGAGTTCCGCCAATATCTTGTGTAATCATAACACCAGCTTTGGCTGTTGCTTCTACCGCTGTTGCGTGACCAATTCCAGATGAATCTATATAAAGCCATTCACCAGTTCCAACAGCAATAGATTGTTCGTTAACTTGAATAACTTTACCATTATACATTATATATCCTTTTGATAAAGTACCACCTGACCAAGAACAACCTTCTATTACAAATCTAGGCAATAAAAGCCTACCAAGTATTTGATGAATCATCCATTGAATTCCAGGAATACCATCACCAGCATTTGGTGTGTATTGAAGTATTCTTGGATCAAATCTGCCTGGTCTTTGTTGCTGACTTACATCATTCATATCCCTATTATATTTATTGCTTGCCATTTACCTCACTTAAATCTTTTCTTAATTTTTCTAATTCGTTTTTCCGTAAAGCAATTTCTTTCTTAATATCTTGTATTTCCTTCATATGTTTGTGTATGAGATAACCTTTATATGCCTTTTCAGCTTTAGCCTTTGAGTCATACATGCATTTACCGCTACCAATTCTATATTTTCCATTAGGACATTTGTGAACAGGCATTTTATAACTCACCAAATTTCCATCTAATTTCAATATCTTCATCAGGTATTAGCGGTTCATCTATATAGATTCCCGTTCCTCCAACCATCCCACTACCATAGATAGAAACCCTACATAACATTGAATTAGGTTTACTAGCTTCATGGTAAGAAGGATCGTGTGTAGGACCTGAACTTCCTAAGAATAGACCAAACTCTCTTATCATTGCTCCTGTGGGCAAATTACCTGGAACATTAAATCGACCGGTAAATTCAAGGGTTTGATCTCTCCTCGTTACACTTAATTGGATTCTATTTCCAATTTCGTTAGATAAAGTAGAATCTTCTGGACTTACAAGCACAGTATCTGTTATAGTATAATCTGTACTTCCACTTGGTACTCCATAAATTCCACCTGCTCTTTCTACTGATGCGTTGTTAAACATGCATGTACCAGCCGCGCCATATCTAGGTTGATACCATAACCCTACATTCCCTGTTCCATAATCACCAGGATCTTTTGGATTATGCCAAGTCTTCCTTCCTCCGAGAAAATCTAATATATATTCTTTTCCATCATCAACAAGAAGATTTGGAAATTCTCCCCAAACTTTCTTTTCGTATTTCTTATTTCCTTTTATTATTTCTACTTTTCCTTCTAATCCAAATAATTTCATTATAAACACACTCCAGTTCCTATATTGAATGGCATATCTGGTAAGAAATAATTTTCATACAAATCAGTTACGCCACTTAAACAATCTGTGTGATTCAAACCCCAACCCCAAGGATATAAGGTTTGCCAATTCTTATTTTTTGTATAACCAGAAACATTTGTTATACCAAATCCATCTACAAAACCAGTTCCTTCGGTTGTGTTGTGGAATTTAATGTAACCAACATTTCCGGGAGTATTACCACTTGAAAATTGTGTTTTATTTATAAAAGTTCTTCTTTTAGAAGCACTTTGATCATAATATATACTTATATGAAACTCATTGTCTGGATAAGAATTATAAATCAAACCACTAGGATCTACTAATCCATTTTGAGATTGATTATATTCTATCCAATATAATTCTTCTAAGCCTGTGCCTAAAACGCTACATCTTAATGTTGAACTTTCTGGATGAATCCAAAAGTCTATATGACCACTTGTATAAGAGCCAACCATATAATTCATTGAGCTTCCGTTGCCTTTAAGCCTTGCAACATGCCTGAACTTGTCATTAGCGTTGAATATATCAACCGCTCCGCTAGTTTGCCAGATTCCTGACAAGGCAACGCCTGTAGTTTCGAAATTATCCACCGCTTCAATCCATCCATTATAACATCTGAGTCTACTATTCCAATCATCATATATATAATCTAAACTCCCTAAATCCCAATATTTTTTAGTTAAAATTTTAGGTTTTGTCTTCATATAGAAGACTTCTTGTTCGAGAAGATCATCAAGATTTCCAATATATCTTGTTTCGTAAAATCCTACAAATACACTCACACCAGCTGGTGTAACAGACTGAGCAATATATTTTGCTAATTCTGTGTCTCCTGCATCAAAAGGAGCACCTAATTCTGCTTCTAAAGGCAAATCAATTTGCCAATGAGGCATTGAATAATGGTATCTTTCTGTGATAATAATAGAAGATTGTGGCACATTATAGAAATGCGCAAATAATCTTTTAATTTCTGTGATTGTTGGAGTTACCCACCATTTCTGAGTCCAACATTTATTCACAAATTCCCATATCTTAGCGTTTTGTGCATCTGTTACAGGATATTCAGAATATTTCGTTCTTGTTAATCTTACATCATAACCTTTATCAATTTGGATTCCTTTCTCAGCATTATATCCACTATAACCATAAGAAGAACATTGCGGACATGTATCTCCAGTATCTGGATCTATTCCACTACCATTACAATATGGACATTTTGCTGGTGCAACCCAAATAGAATTTATTATTTCCTTAATCATGTTGTGGATTTTATACATACCTAAAAGCCATATTAGTTGGCTACCAACACTTGCTAAAAGATAAAACTTAACTTTTCCTCCTCGTTGACCAAGTATTTCAACATTAGATTGCACATCAGTTATTTCATATATCTTATTACCTAAACCAGATATTAACCAACATGCTCCATGTCTTGTGAATCTAGGAATTTCCAGAGTTGCTTCAACTGTTTCAGAACCTTCTCCATAAGTTTCTTTTGTTAATTCTCTACCAATTTGATTCCAAGTTTCTGTTCCTGTGACTTCAGCTATTTTACCAGTTATAGTCAATGTTAAATTAGATTCTCTTATTTGTTCGTCTACGATTGCTATTACTGGTCCAGGAGCTGTAACAGTTCCATACTTAGAAACATTCTTTTGTATGAAACCCTCTGTTCTATTCCATTCAGCAAGTTCGATTATATTTGCTCCAGCGTGAGGTGTTTCTTCTCTAACTCTTTTGAACGCCGTGTTCACATAATAATCAATTTGGTCACGAATATCCATTTTATCCTACTCCTCTTTGGAGGTTTCTACTTCCTAGGTCAGGTATTTCGTCGTCAGCTAAATATATATCTTCTTGTTCCCACACTGATTGATCTGACCTTTTAATATAAAGTTCTTTTTGTCTCCATACATTTGGATGTTTCATTATCTCATACTCAATACGAGAATAAATAACATTATCTCCAGTTTCTAAAGATTCAAGATAACTTTCAATATTAGCTATTACATCTTCTCTTACTGTAGCAAAATCTGATAATTCAGTTACATAGATAATACCTTTAATATCTATATCAATTTCTTCTGACTCTAATATTTGGTATTGAATTCCTACTGGACTATATCCTCCGCCATCAATATAATCCAATTGACCATCTAACACATCTTTTAGATTCTCAAAACCAAATCCGTCTTCTGGAGATAAAATAACTGTGTAACCAGCACCATTATACCAATTTTTAAACATTAAATGTATTCCAGTTGGTTGTTCTTGTGCAACGCCAGACACATATTTATATAAACTATATCTTGAATCTCCTCCACCATAACTTTCAAGACTTGTTCTAATTTCCCAATAATTTGTAGCAAAGTCTATACCAGTTACACCATCCTCTGGAGGATGACACCATAAATCAAATCTATAAGTTTTAGTTTTATCCAATCCATTATACTTTAGGTCAAAGTTAATATCTTGAAATCCTGTGAGTCCTGGAATTAAATCAATTTCTTCTATTAAAGTTTCGTCTAAATGTAAACCAGTTTGCACAGTGTTTAATCTAATACCACATTTTATTCCTGGTGGTGCATTAACAGCTCTTCCACTTAATGTTATTCTACCTAATGAAAGAACTAAATCACCTGGCACAAAAGATTGGCTCCATATTAAACCGTAAGAATCAACTCTTTTCACTGTACCAGTAGTAGGAGAATCCCAATTGAGAACTGAAGTTTGGTCAACGCCTTTATCTTGATAAACTTTTACTGCTCTGACTCCCTCTATATTTGAAGCTAAATCTTTAACTTTTGCTAAAGTAAATGTTCTATATCTTGCTTCTAACTGTCTTGCTCTGTAAACATCATCAGATTCTTTATCTGTTCCAGATGTTATATCTTCACTGTTTGTAACAGTTAAGAATGAATATGTAACGCTATTTGTTATTTCTCCAACTTTTGCATTGCTAACAGCACCAGAAGCAACAGAAGTAACCTCAACCCTTCTTGTAACTTGTCCTTCAACTTCTACATAATATCCTTCATTCTCAATTATATAACCAGAACTAGCATCGAGCCAATGAATGTTATTGTGATAAGTTTCATCAAACTCCCAAACACTTTCTGGTATTACAGTCAGGTTTTCTTTTAGAACTTGAACTACGCTTTGGGCATAAGGATAATCACTTGAAAAATAATCATAAGATTCTCCAGTTTTACTTTTAGTTCCTTGAATTCTATATGGAATATAAGAATCTTCATCTGCCAAATAAGAATTAAGAGATGACCTAAATTCTGCTCCTTGTGCAATTAAAATTGGTGCTCCATTTATTGTTGCTGTACAATCGACATATCCTTCAGCATGTGTAGCACCTCTTCGAGGCATTCCATTTTCTATTCCATGTTTATCAAGCCAAGTACCAACAGCTTGTCTTATAGACATTTGTTCTGCTGCTGTTTCTAAAAGTGTTTCATAATAAAATTCGTCAAGGCTGTGAATCTTCATTTGTTGCCAAAGCCAAGAACTAGGAGTAAAGTTAACTACATCCATTATATCTTTTGCTTTTTCTTCATAGTCTTCTATAATTTCTTTTGCGCTTCTTGGAGTAAATCCATCATCATTATACGGCATTTGGTATTCCCTCTTCTAATAATACTATATCTCCTAATTTTGATTGAACTGCAACTTTAATATGTAATTGCTGACCATCCCGCCAAGCCTCAATTGAGTCTATCGCAAAAATTAATCTTTCTTTTGCTGGATCGAGAGCATCGGCTAATAAGCTCTTTATAACTTCTGTTGGTGCACCGCCACTGTTCATTCTTACCGCAGAACGCAAATCAAATCCATAGTATAAATTCCATATTTCAGAACCAGTTTGAGTGTTTAACAGATTGTCTATAATTTGATAAAATGCATAATTGTCTTCTATTTCTATGTAATCTCCATCCTCCATAATTGGATCACCAGTTCGGAGGTCTAACAGAATTCCAGGCATTTTTTACCATTCCTCACATTTGTCATTTTTTTTCCTTCCTTAACCTTATATTGTTTTTAAAGTTTATAAAGTTATGTATTTTTTTATTTTTGTTTTAGTATCCATGTGTTTAATACTTCTCATAACATTCCACAATTCTTTATATACATCAAAAGGAACATCAATAAAATCAGCAATCTTCTTCATTTCTGTATCAAAATCATTCATTAAATCGTGGAAGTTAATTCTTAAAACCAATTCTTTAGGATACTCAGCCAAAAACTCTTCTTCTTTCTTTTCTTTTAACACATTCCAAAATACAACAGTTTTATAATCTTTTGGTACAAAACCAAATTCATCTATAAAAATTTGCTGAAATGCTTTTGATTTTGAAACCAGATTCTTCCATAATCCATCTTCCCATATTTTTATATGAGAATTTATTCTTTCCATTAAAGGTCTATCCAATTTTATTATCTTACTATTTGGATATATTTTTATAAATTCTTTAATAAGAAAGATTAATTCTGGACATTTACATATTTCCCATTTATATTTTGGTATAATTTTATCCATGTTAATTTTAGGGTATTTGAACCATAAATTCATTCTAACTTCTGGTGGTTCAGAATCGTGTGTATGTAACGACCATAAACCCCAATTAAGTAATCCTGTTAATAAGAGACATTTATGAACTAAACTTGTTGCTGCTCTACTACCTAATATAATTATCTTATCCTTCCTTAAATTTCTTGTCCATTTAGTCAATTAACAAACTCATCTCTGTAATAAAATTTTGTATAAATTCGGCGCTATCAAAATCTTGTATTAATTCGTCTAAACCTACAACATCAGTGTCTATGTCACCAAACACATAATTGTCTATTCCTTGCCTTCCCATCACATTAACTCTATAAGCATGATATTCATTATCTGGTAATATTGTTTTCATCATTTCTCTATCTACATGAAAAAATATATCACTATGAACAGCCATAATCTTATTTGGTATTCCGTTATCAATTACCCACCCAAATAGTTTATCATTTTGTGTTTTTAATCCATAGGCTTTATCTTCTACTCCTAAGACAGCATCTTTTCTTATAAGTATATCACAAGGAATACTATAATGTTTTTCAAGAGTATTTTTAACAGCTTGAAAACCTAATCCTTTCCCCTTTCTATGGAAAACAGCCCAAGAGAAATTCATAGGTTGGTATATCATCGTTTCTGCTTTTATATTTGGAGTATTTATGACATAGGCATCATAAGAACCTGCTTGGAAGGTGCTGTTTTTACATTTAAATATTATTGGTTTTGTATGCCATTGATTATAACTAAATCTACCTATTAAATGGCTATCTTCATAACCAGCTCCAGTTCTTATTCCACTCATTACATTTTTTATTTCAAATAAATCAAAAAATACATCCTGTTGCGATTCGTTTATTTTAACTCTCATTTATTTTCACAATATTTTCTTCATTAAGGTAATTTTTCCAATCACCTATTATTCCTTTTCTACTACAAGGTATTAAACCTATGCTTTCCATAGGCTTAAATCTTTCACAAACCTTATTTATTTCTTCATCAGTTTTGTGAACATTAAGAAAATTCAACACTTTCTTTATTGTATCATTTAAATTATTCCACATATCTTCATAATGAATTAACAAATAGTTAGGATGTTTAAATTCATTATACATTTTCCATTGTGTAACTGTGAAATCAAATAATTGCTTGTCTTCTGATATCTTTCTATTCATAAAACTTTCATCTCTTTCCATCTCTACACTATAAATGTACCATATTTTAGATACAAATATATCTTTTAATTCTCTGGTTAAAGAGATTACCTTTGCAAATTCACATAAATCTTTTGGATTAACCCAATGACATCTAACTCTTTTGTGCTCTTCTAATAACTTTTTTATATTATCTGGATTTTGTTCTCTTACTGTGATAGGAATAAATTTAAATTTTAATAAAGATCTTAATATATGGTTTAACCAATTAGAACCGACTCTCATTTGTGTTGATATTATATATTCCATTACTATGCTCCATATAATATTTCTCTTATTGCATCTATTCTTGCTTGGCATTCTTCCAAATTTTCAACATTACAATCGTGGCAGAGTATATTTAATTCATTCAATCTTGTATGAGTTTCATCGTCTAAACCCATAACAATTGTATATCCACAATCATTAAACCAGTCTTCATCTTCCCTATTTCTTACTTGTGGGAAATCTCTACATATATCTGGTCTATTTTCATATATATTACATACCGCCAATCCTTCAGCATCAAAACTTAAGTGTTCACAAGGTTTTCTTGTGCCACCAAGTTCTGGTCTTTTATCTAAGAAATAACAACACTTACCACATCTTTTACAACTTCCTGTTATGATAAATGGATTATTATCTTTAACCATATCATAAAATTCTTGTATTTTTAAAGGACATTCTTTTATCGGCAATTTTGTAATATATCCTCTATTAATTCTATTCTTAATTTACAAGCTTCTTGATATTTTTGAGTTGGACAGAAATAACATTTTAAATTTAATCTGTCTAATGCTTCTTGTTTTTCTAATTCAATATTTGCTCTAAATGTATAACCACAATCTTTATACCACTCTTTATCTTCTTCTGTTTTGTATGGTAAAACTGGATGATCTTTACAATTCTGTGGTCTTGTTTTATATATTAAACACACCGCTGTATTACCATCATATCTAAGAAACTCACAAGGTACTCTTTCTCTTGTTTCCCTATTTATTATAAAATGACAACATTTACCACATCTATTACACTGTCCTTCTCTCATAAATGGATTATTATCTCTTACCATTTCATAATGTTTTTGTGGATCTACTTCCAATCCATTTCTTAATTTCATTAACACCATTAGTTATACTCACAACTACACACTTTATCACAGCTACATTCATTGTAACAATCACAATCATCATCACAGGTACAATCTGTATTACATCCACAGCCTTGTGATTGACAGGTACATTGATTTTCACAACTACAGTAACCATATTTATTACAACTACAATCTAAGCATGTCATCCAACAAACATAATTTAAATCACAGCCACAGTCGGTATTACACCCACAACCTTGAGCTTCGCAAGTACATGCTTCTGTGTTACAATCACACTCATTACCACAACTACTATAATATGTGTTGCAGTCACAGTCATTGCCACAATCATTGTCACATAAACATCCTTCGTCTTCGCAAGTACATTGTGATTCACAGGTACATTGGAATTCACAGGTACATACTAAAGCACAGTGACCAGAACATCCACATATATCTATATTACACGCACAGGAATAATCGTCACAACCACAGACAGTATCACATCCACAACCTTCTGCTTGACAGGTACATTGAGCCTCACAATTACAGTAACCAAAACAAGTACAATCGTCATCACAACCACATACCAAATCACAAGAACAGCTGTAAGTTTGACTATATGTATCGCAATCACATTGAGCTACCAGATTATCTATATCAGCATCAATCTCATTTATGTTAACGGCAGTAATCTCATCACCTGCATCGTGATCACCTGAAGATGCCGTAAGAGACAATGTTGTTCCTGTTTTAGTTGTATCTCCTGCGTCACGATCACCATCTGCTTCACAATAACAATGATGAGCATTAATAAGAGAATTCTGAGAAATCATATCTTTAAATTTTTGACCCAAAATTTCAGCATCAGCACTGACACTACCTATATCGGTGAGTCCAACTCCCCTACCATTTTCCTCGTTGTTAATTTTAGTGATAATTGCGTTAATATCACTGGCAGTTATTTCGTTGTCTTGGGTTACCATCGCTAATATTATATTTGCGTTTTAATTCTTCTATTGCTCTTGATAATTCAGTAAACATTATATTGTATTTTGCGTTTTGATAATACACAGTATTGCTTGTTTGAATATTTGTGGCAGGACACCACATAAACCATGGAATTTTAAATCCTTTTTGTAAATCTGTAATTGAAGAATACATTTTTTCTTCTTCTTTCAATCTCGAATAAGAATTATACTGTTTGTAATTTTTGAATTCTTTTGGCTTATATACATTACCTAATTTATAATTTTCTCTTTCTGGTACAGTTGCTAAACGATGACAAGGATATATATCAAAATTTTCATCAATTGCTAATAAACTAGTACCAGCACCGCAAGACGCACCAATTCTGTTAAATAAAGACGATAATGTTGTAATCTTTTCTTTATATGTGAAATCTGGAAGTTTCATAATCATTTCTGTAAATTTATAGAACTGTTCAATAATAATATCTACATCCTTATCATCCCAATCTTCTTCAAATATAACTTGAATTGTGTTTTGTCTTAGATGTTTTGTAGCTTCTTCCTTACTTTGTAACCTATATATTTTAAAAAACCAAAATAAAGATTCTGCTAAATAAGGTAATGTTTCTTTTGTGCAAACTCCGTGAATAGACCAAGGAACTTTATGCTTAATACAAGCAGATATTCCTTTTATAATATCATCAAAAGTTCCTCTTCCATTTGCATACTTTCTATTAATATCATTAACATGTCTTGGTCCATCGACACTTATTTGCATGTGTAAACCAAGTTCTTTAATCTTTTCTATATATTTAGGAATAAGAACGCCGTTTGTTATAAGATTCTCTTTAATAAGTTTTTTCTTATGTTCATCTGCAGTTTCTAATATCTTTTCTAATAATTCCAATCGTAATAATGGTTCACCACCAAAAGGAAAGAACGCTGTAAAACAACCTTCTTCAACATATTTTCTAAATTTTTCAACATCCATATTTCCATTATATTTATGTTCAAAGCAATATTTACACCTTAAATTACATTTACCTGTAAGCATTACATCTGGACAATTAATATGAAACATCATTTTAATATACCTCCTATAAATTTTGTTATATAAGCCTCTTCAACAAAATTACCCATTATTTTCTTATTCTGATAGAAATCTGTAAGACCATCAAAATCCTTTTTCATATCTATATAACTTCTAAGAATGTTAAGCTCTTTAAAGGGAACTTCATTTCCATTGTGTTTATAGTGTTTTGCTAAGTCAAACAACATATCTCCTTCTTCAAACGCTTGTTTAGTCACATATAATTTGAAATCTCTTGATACGAATATTGTCTTCCCTTTTCTTCTATAATACATCATTGGTTGCTTATTCTTTTTATTCTTCTTATCCATAGAACTTATTTTCCATATATTTAACTGGCGCAACCAAAATTCTAATTTGTGTAATTCTTCAATTGTCATTTTATCAAAGGATTCATAATCAAAATTTATTTTAAAGAATCTATAACCAAGTTTCATATAGATTTCTATAATCTTTATAACTGACTCTTCAAAGTTGTCGTAATTAATATTGGTTTCAATCCATAAAGGATTAGACCGTGTCCAAGATAAGAATGATTCTATAATGTGTAAATCAAATCTGTTTATTTCTATGTCGTCTGTTGTTGTTATACTAAACCTTTTATTTTTTATTGGTTTGCTTCTATCAAAAAATGTTTCTAATAAATCTGGCTTAATAAGCAAATTAAAATTTGTCATTTCACACATATAATTTTCTGCAGCCAATTTTACAAATACATCTATTTCTTCAAAAGTTTTAACAGGAAGATTAATTATAACTTGTTTCGTTAGAGTTATTGTGTCTTTCTTTAAACATTCTGTAAATGTTTTGAAGTTTTCGAATTCTATTTCTTTAAAGGCGTTTAGTATATCTTTAGAATTAAATAAATCCTTAATAAAAAGTTGTCTTTCTATCATAATACTTTAACCCAATGTCTATCGTTAACCCAAACACCTCGGGTTTTAATTTTTGTTTCTTTAAACATATATTTAGCAATTGCTTTTTGCATAATAATCTCTTCTTTTGTTGCTTTAGTTAACCATCCTTTTTCATTTGGAACTAATAAGTCTCCTGCTTCATATACTTCGTCAACATGAGCTAATAAGAAACCACCAATTGAAATTGGAACGGCTCTTTGTTTAGAACCAACAGCATGTCCATAAGTATCAGAACAAATACCAATACAAGCCTTGTCAGCTCTTTTACTAGTTATCCTCAATCCTTTCTTATTAAGAGAATAACAATATCCTGGTAATTTTGAAACACCTACTTCGGCTTTCCAATAATCTGCGTAGTCGTTATATACTGCGTTATAAACTCTGGTTGCATAGAAATAACCATCATAATTTAATCTTGTGGTGTTTGTTGGGTCAGTTGAACCAGCATATAAATATGCGCTAGTTTTAGTTGTTCCAGCAATTTTTAATATTCCACTTAAATCAAGTGTGCCTTCTGCCTCAACAGCACTTACTGCTTCTGAATCAGCATATCTTACATGATGAGCACTTGTTGGAGCATCACTTAAATTTGCGTGTGCTCTTGTTGCTAAATCAGCTAAACTTGAGCCTGTCTTATCTAAATCGCTCCAAGGTAAACTACCAAAATGAACACCTGAAGCAGTTGTTAAGGCGTGAGAAGATGGTGCAAATTCAGATGGTTTATTTGCTAAGTCTCCCCAATTTAAATAACCTGCATTAAAATCATCACCATCTGCTTTCAACACAAGACCAGATGTATAAGCAATGTTACCTACATCTGATAAATCTGTTAAAGAGCCAACAACTCCTCCTCCTCCACCATACAGAGAAAACCAAAGACCAGAAGCTTGATGCCATCCATAAATACCAGAAGCATCTATTCTTATTTTATTATGATTATATAATCCAATTTCTACTTTTTGAACACCGCCATTAGCTCCACCCAATCTCCAATATGGATCAAGAGTAGAAATATGACTTCCATAGTCTATTGTTTTCCAATTAGGATCAATATAATTACCAGAAGCATATCCACCTAAGAACAATCCAACCCATACCATTGGATTTGCTTCATTGAATCGGCTTCCGCCTTTAATATAAAATGTTGACATTTAATCCGCTTCCGTTTTTAATGTTCCTTCTAATGAATTTGTTGGTGGTGGTACTGTGATACCTAAGTTTCCTATATTATGAGTGTGAATAAAGTGAGCTAGTTTCTTTCCTCCACCAGCAATATTTACAGCTCCAGCATTTGCTCCTATGTTAACTATTCCGCCTGTATTTATGTTTATTGTTCCGTTTACTATTCCTCCAACCCCATCTCCAGTCTCTATATCAATTGTGGTTCCTGCTTTATTTGTCTTTATTTTTATTGCGCTTTCAGCATATATTTCTACAAATCCTGCATCATTACGACAAATAAATTGATATCGTCCTGGACCATCACCTTGATCGTTAGTGCGAGGATCGAGAAAGAAACATCCTCCTTGTAAGAGATACATTCTTGAAATATTAGTTTGTAACATAAAATCTCCTCCAAGAAAATACATATGATTTACATCAGATAATCCTAAATGATCACATTTCTCATCTGGAGGAGTTATCTTTTGTTTATAAACTATTCCATGCTCAGATTCAATTATCCAATTCTTATTTTCTTGGTCAAAATAAATATCTCCTTCTGGAAGTTTGAGTCTAAAATCTTTTGCATCTTTTATTGGTACTACAAATTCTTCCTTTCCGTTTCCAAATACAAAAGGACCTTGAACAGTGTTTTCTATTCTATCATCTGGCATTAACATTATAAAGTTTGCTGGATCATCAGGCACTGGGAATTGTATTCCTTCTCCACTACCAAGATATGGAGTTGTTCTATCAACTTTATATAAGACATAAGAAGGATCTGTTACATTTAGAACTCTTCTTCTTGGAACTTTTTTTGTTAATTCATTCCTGTCTTTTTCATAAGTTATTCTTTCAATATATCGTTGATCATAATTTGTTTCATCGTCATCAAGATAATCTTCAACAACCGAACCTACTTTTATTTGTTTGAATAATTTCTTTCGAGAAAATCTTGTATATGCTTCAGAAATTTCTCTTTTTCCTTCTAAACTATCAAGATAAATATCTTTTGTTATTTTTTCTCCTATTGGTACAAAACAACCTACTGTTTTATCACCATTTGCTCCGACTTCATGTCTAACCCAAACACATCGAAGTTCAGTCATATTTTGTCCTTCTCTGAATTGGTAATAATAAGGAACATCAAGTGGCATTCCATGTGAATAAATCTTAACAGTATGTGGAGTTTTTACAATTTTAATAACTTCTTTTGAGTCAATCATATCAGTTGCATTAAGTTCTTCATAAGTCCATAATTCTGGACCAACAAATAAGATACCATTCTTAACTGTCCATTCTAAAGCATTTTCTTCTGTAACATAATCAATAAAATCATAAACTGTCCAATCTTCTTCAAATGCAAAGTTTGGATACTCAAATAAAGTTGTTTTCTTTTCTTCTTCAAAATGTTCTTGAAAAACTACTGGTAATAAACCACTTTTTTGTAAAACTTCATATAATAATGTTTTTATATTCCTTGTTTCATCATAAGGAAGAGCATAAGTTTGTGACATATATACTGCTGTTCTTAATAAAGCATATTCTTCTTGAACAGCAAACAAAACTTTTCTTGAAGAATTGTAATCATCATAAACTGTTACAACTCTATATTGATCTTGATGATATATTTCGTCTTTATCACCAACAAGATATAATCTTAAATCTAAAGAATATTTTGAGAAATCATAACTTTCCATATCTTGATGAACATACCAAAGCATGAAGTCTGGTATTCCATACATACCGCTAAATACTACTATATCGTCGTGATATCTACCGTCAGCATTATCAAAGCTACCAACAAATGTTAGACTTTCATCATCTGTATCAAATGGAGAATAAAATCTTATTGCCCATCTCGCTAGTTGTGGCATTTAAAAATATTCACCTTCTATATCTTGTTTCATTTCTATATTGTTTGTTCCAACACCAGCAATATTATTCATAAACTTGTTGCTTATTGCACCAACATATTTTCCTACATCAAATATATTAATCATAAATGATGGGAATAATTCCACTGCCGCTTTTATCATTGAGTTGTATAATGGATGATTCTCTTCCTTTTGTCTATAAACAATTTTGGTTTTTGCCTTATCTCCTCTTGTAGGAAAAACCATTTTCTTAAATTCATATTTAGGTTCTGGATCATATTTTCTAAAGAATATTGTATATTCTATTTGTTTCATTCCAGTTCTATCAACTGATTGTCTCCATGAATAAGTTTCAATATACATTGATAAATATATACGATGTTTTGTAATAACAGGAAATGTTAAATGTCTATCATGGTAACCAGTACCAATATTTTTTAAGTCAAATTCTTCCCATGCTTGATTATTTGCTTCAACCCTTCTTGCTACATCCACAATAGCTTGAGTTCCATCTGGTCTTGTAACAACAACTCTATTCTTATTAACTGGTAGATTTACAAGTTGAGAAAAATCTGTATAATAATGAAATGGAGGAGAAGTTTTCGCTGCTTCAGATTGTAATTTTAATAAATCAATCCTAGTACTTGAACCATACAAAAATAATAAATCAAGCATATTAAGAAAGATAAATCTATTTGGACCATATGCTTTTCCAACTATTCTTAATGATTCATTTCCTCCGTCTTGGTGTGCTAAAAATATACCTCCATTAGCTCTATATCTCACATCCCTATCTGAAATGCCGTGACTTAGTTCTTCTATTGTTCCTAAAGGTATTCCTCCTATTACAGCTGAAGGTTTAATACGATCTAAGTTTCCATAATAATATCTTGCTAAAGAGTAAGACATAGCTATACCATTTAACATTGATGCTTTTGAATCATAACCTAAGTAATCATTCATAACTTTACCTAGTATTACACCTCCGCCAACTCCACCAACCGAACCTAATGTAGTCAGAATAATATTTTGCATGCTCATATTACCAAACCTCCTAATGCTAACATAAATGTCATACCGACATCTACTGCATCTACATCATAATAATTTTTAATTTTCCAATTCTTATTATCAATAAACCAAGTTTCTTGACCCATTCTAAACAATCTATATGTGAAGTTTATTGCGTAATTTATAACTTCTTGAACTTTTGTTTCTTTCTTTAATCCATAATATGTTTTTTCAGCATTAGCTAAAAATTCAGTTGGTTCAGTATAAGTTCTTAACAATAAATCATATTCAATTGTGTCTTTTTTCCCTTTTAAAGTTTCTGAAAAAGAGAATGTTTCTATATAACAGTTTGGTATTATTTCATGTGTTAAAACAACTGGAAATGTTATATGTTTTTCAAACGCAGGAGCTTGAACTACCACATCATCCATTTTCTGCACACTCATTAATGGACCAGCAGTTTCTCTAAATACTTCAACATCTAATTTAGTTGAACCTAAATTGGTCACTATTGGAGAATCCCAATCAAACATTTGCATATATCTTTGAGTTAATAAAGAAAGTATCCATAAACAAGTTAACCATATATAGCGTCCTGGACCAGTTAATTTTCCACTTATCTTAATTGCGTCACTTCCTCCTGCTTGTTGGTGAGCTAAAAAGATACTTCCAATAGCTCTGAACTTTACAACTTTATTGGAGTGAGCAACTTCTATATTCTGTATTGAAGTAGGATGATCCGTACCCATAGAACCTAATGGTAAAAATCCAACAACACATTCATTTTCTGCACCTGCCACTAAAGCACCAGCCATTAGTATCATATCAAATCCTAACTTTAATTGCTCTAATGGTGTCATAGCTAATAGTTTAGCTTTTAATTCAGATCCAGTAGATACTACATTTTTTTTAAGAGTATCCCAATATTGTTTTATTCTTTCTTCTAATGCTTTTTTTGCGTTTGAAATAGGATTTGGAAACAATTGATCCCAAGTTAAACCAGTATCTTGTATTTCAACTGGATCTTTTCGTTCAATCCATTTATTAATTTCTACAATTGCATTTGCATATTTTAATCTCTGTTTAAGAGCTAAGATTTGTGTTCTTGTAACCTTAAAATTAGGATCATTTTCTAATGCATTAAGAAGAGCTTTTAAAGTTCTGTATTTACTGGTTCTAACTTGACCAGTTCCATATTCATTATAAGTAACCCAATGAGGACCGCTGGCTTTTAGAATTTTTTCAATTAACCATTCTGAAATTTCCATAGAATTTGAGACACTAAATCCCTGTCTTCGAAAACCAGCAAAAATTCCCATCCTAAATTGTAGTTCACTTATTGGCGCCATTTATAACGGTTCCTCTCTTCTCTTCTTTTGTTTTTCTCTATCATCATCTAAAGTTCTTTGTGCTTCGTCACCTCTTGGATTAATATCATCCAGAGAATCTAAAGCTTCATCTAATTTATCATCTATACTTTGTAATTGTCTTTCAGCATCAGTTCCTTTAAATATTAAATTTGGTGAAATAGTTGTGCCTTCTCCTCTTAACATTCTTGCTCTTTCTTCTTTTTCGTATTTCTCCATTGCGTTATATAAATCAGTTGATAAATCTCTCTCCAATTCTTTTTCAGTTATTTCTTGCTCCAATTCTTCCATTGCTTCTGGATTATTGAGAGTATTTAATACTCTATAAAGTTCAGTAAATTCTTGGTCAAAGTAAGCATTAATTTCTCGTTTAAGTTGTTGAGCTATATTATCTTCCATATTTGGAAAATGTCTATCCAACATATCTTTTACTACTTTTTGCCATCTTTTCTCTTTGTTAAATTCATTAAATTCTCTTGTAAAAGTATTAAGAGTATCTTCCATGCTCCACAATCTTAAATCAGTTACTTCTACACTTTTAAAACTTTCTCTAACTTCTTTTCTAAATTCATCCCAAACAGAAAAAGTAACCGCTTGATGTGCAGCATTTTCAATTTCTCTAAGTCTATTATCTAATTCTTCCATTTCATCTTGTATCTTATTTTCAACAATACTAGTAAACATATCAAAATCATCATCACTTAATTGTGGATTTATAATATCATAAGAAGGTTGTGTTATAATAGTTGGTACTCTTTCTCTCTCTTCTTTTAATATATCTTCAATATTCTTTTCACTATCTTCAATTTGCTTTATAACACGATAAAAATAATCTTGTAAATCTAATGGTATATTCTGTAAAAGCTGTCTTGTTTGTGAAGATATAAAATCTTTTAATTCATCAATATTTATATTAGCAGGTTCTTTAATTTTCTCTTCAATACTATCTAATATATCCTTTATTTCTGGTTCAAACCTTTCCTTGTTTTCTATTATTTGTTCTAATAATTCTTTATTAGTACCAATCATTTCATCAAGTTTAGCTTTATCTAAAAAGTTCTTTATTGCTGTGATTTTCTTACCATAATCTATAACTGTTTTTCTTAGAGTGGTTAATTTTCTTTCTATTCCAGCAAAGAGAGTTTCATCAACCTTAACTTTCTTAAGTTGGTCAATTATATAAGAAAGTTGATTCATTACATCCATTTTAATATAATTATCAACATCTTGAAGTTTATCTAAAAAGGCTAAGATTTGATCTCCAAATCCAGCATCAATTGCCATTACCACTCCATCGGTAATAACTTGAATTGCTGTAATGAATTGTTCACTAATAAAATGTTCTAATGCTTCTCTCATTGATGGTATTAAACCATGTAATTCTCTGCAACAATCCCTAATATTATCTAATCTTGTTAATAGTCCTCTCCAAGCTTGTTGAGAAAACCAACTTGGCATTGTAGCTTCTATTGTTCCACCTGAATCTTGTATGTCTCTTAGCATTCGATATAGATCCATAAGATTGGAACCTTGTTCAATCCTTACCGCTATTAGCAGTTCGTCTATTGGAGCGCTCACTTACTAAATCACCTAATATATCACCAAGTTTCATTGTATCTCCTGTTTTAGAGATAGAACGACCTACTGGTTTTTTATCTTGTTGTTTATCTAATTTTGATAAAATAAGAAAATCTCTCTGAAGTTTGGTCAATTTTGAAAGTTCAGCCAAAGGAACATTTAAATTAAAGACAATAGTAGCAATATGTTTTCCTTCTTTATCTCTTATTATCTCTTCAATAATTTCTTTTGGTCGATAAGATGCATCATAAATTCGTCTTGCTATTTCGTGAACATGTTGCATTTTCTTAATATCTTCAATAGAAAAAGATTCGTCTTGGAAGTCTTTCATTCCATAGTAAACAACCCAATAATCAAGATGATTGAAATAATTCCCTAGTTCAGCAAGTAGATTGTTGTCGTATGCTATTTTTTGACTTCCTTTAATTATATCCATTTTCAGTTTAAGAAAAATTTCAGCTGTTTGTTTGTCAGCACCTTTTAAGGCTTTAAAAAAACACTGATCTAGTTCATAACTAGAAATAGGACGGAGAGGTATTTTCTCTCCATTATAATTAAAATATATTACCTCATTAATCCCATGTATAATGTGTTTGATCATTAAAAACACTTAAGCTTTATATGGTATTGTGTCTAAATAATTTCCATCTCCTTCAAGCATGGTATCGAAGTTTGCTTCTAAGTCGTCAGATTCTTTTAATCTGCGTCTTAATGCCATGCACTCAAATTCCCTAACGGGAAATTCTGCTACTGTATAGTTAGTTCTTTCGTTCGTAACCCTACAGCCTAGATATTCCTCATAACCGTCTATCCAAATTCCTTTATGTGGATTGTCTTCTAAGTTAGCATCTATATCTGACGCTAAAACTAAAGACACATCAAAAGGTTGCTGTGTTGCTGAAAGTCTCCTTAACTTTTCAAATGACGCACCACTTTCTTTTGTAAAGATAGTCAGTCTTATATCAGGGACTCCGTGTTGGTATCCTTGATTGTATCGTTCTAAAGAATTAATTCTGGTTAATGGTCTTGAAATTGAAATGGAACCCCTATCAACTCCATAAATTTCAAAACTATCTTCATCAGCACCAGAAATAGGAGCAAAGAGTTCTGAAGGGTATGTTACCGTCCAGATAAGTTTAACATCCCAAGTCTTAAAATTATCTGATAACAATGGATCAGATGATGGTTGTTCACTCATTTTTTTACGCCTCGTTTCTAATTGATGTGATTATAATTTTTTCTAAAGAACTCCACCAGTAGAAACCTATTTCAATGGCTGGAATTGTTCTTGCTGCTCTTGCTGCTTGTCCTGCCGCTGTATTGTTCTTTAAGTCAATTTCAATAGGAATTTTAACATATGCTAAACCGTCTACAATTCTTTGGTCTTGTAGAGTTTTGAATATGCCAGTGATTTTACTTCTCACTTTTTGCATTCCTTGATATGACATTTGAACTGTTCTTGAAGCAAGCAATGCCCAAAGACCATTTACAAGGTTTTGACTGATTATGTATTTACATCTCACATAATTTATTCTTGAAGAGTATCCTACACCAAGAGTAAATCCGTGTGAAACAAGATATGGTTCGCCAGAAAGCTCTTTCCTCTTCATAGGAGAGGCTATTTGTCCACCATTCCAATATGTTCTATTAATAAGGCTTTCTTCTTCTTGTATTCCCATATGAAAAGTAGCAAAACTCATGGTTGTATGTGGATGAGTTCCAGCTGTCATACCCATATATCCAGCAGCCATATCGTGATTTAAAGCACTTGGCTTTGCTTTAATAAGAGCTACATCTTCTCTCTGTCCAATTAAATTTTTCATATCTTCCCATTTTGCTCCTAAAGTACAACCGCTTGCACCTGGTGCGGAACCACCTGGTAAAGCGTAAAAGAGAATACAATTTTTACCCGCTGTTGCGTTTGTAAATCTTCCAATGTCAGTTAACATATCTCCATAATAAACATTATTATCACCAGAGTTATAACAAGCTTTATTATAAGCATTTTGATATGAAACTGCCATCATATTTATTCTAAATTGTTCGATAGTTTCCGTAATATCTGCTACTGCTTTCCCTATTTTGTAAGAACATGTTATTTTAGAGCCTGTTCTTGGAGGCTTATCTATTACATTACCTGAAAGTCCATTACTGAAATTAAGTTGTCCAACCCAATTACCTAGTTCATCTGTTACTAATGAAAAGCCTAAACCTGTTACTCCATCTTGTGTATTAATCCAATATCCTGTATTTTCAGCTACTGGAAAATATTTGACTTGTTGTGTACCAACAAATCCTAATGGAGGTTTAGCCGCTGTTTCATAAATGTAATCTGATACATACAACATTGGTTGGTCTATGTAATTTTGTACAGCACCGCTAACTAAAGCTAACACATATAATGTGCAACCTGGAGTTGGAGTTGCGGAAAAGAATATAGAAACTGATTCATAGGCTTGGTCACTAGCTGTAAACCCTGCATTTACTAATTGGGTTGACCAATCATCTGCAGTACAAGCTATAACAGTAGAGCTTGATAAACTTGCTTCACTTCCTTGTACGACTAACATACAGTTATCCCAAGGAACTTCAGCAGCCGATGGTGTTTCAGCATCCCAAATTATTGTTAAATATTCACCCATTGAAAATCACCCTAAATCTCGTAGGAGTTTCTGCATTACCAATATGAACTCCTCGTATTTCTTCTGCAACTTTCTCATCTACTTCGTAGTCATCTGGCATTCTTGACCATCTGACATCTGTCCTAATATATACATCTAATTCGTACTCATGGATTCTATCTCCACTTTCAGCACGAAAGTTTGTTAAATCCTTCACCGGAGTTGGTTTCGATCTATCTATCGAAGCATTTTGATCTCGTAAAATATCATTCCAAAAGCCTAGAATTCTTCTTCTTATTCTATCGGCTATAATGATAGCGTAGTTCCTGCCACGCACAGTATTATTATTGTGATATTTTTTTGCATAGACTGTTATTGTGACTAATTCTACTTCACAATAAGCATATGTAAAATAAACATCATCTATTCTGCCTACTATATCGGCTAAAGAAGGAAATTTCTTTTCACTCGTTTGAATGAAATCTATTGCTACATATGGAAATTCTCTTTTAAATCCCTCTCCAGCTCTCCAAACTTGAATTGAGGGATTCCAAGAGCCATATGAAAAATCTACTTGATTTTGTATATCATCAATCATTCTATCTTTAGTAGATTCATATAACATTTCTTTTCCTCACTAGTCTTAATTCGGCATTTTTAAATTTGGGTTTTGAAGTATAATCTACTATATCCATAACCCTGTATGTGTTGCCATTCCAAATTACCTTAGTTCTCCCTGGAATAAGAGAAACTTTGTCCATTTCGGTTTTGCGGATATGGGCAAACAAGACTTCTGTCATTGTATAGCCACCATTTCTATCCTCTTCATAAATTGAATCGTCTGGAAGTATAAGCATCTTGACACTTTGTAGAGAACCATCAGTAATTATACCAATTCCACCTGAACCTCTAGTGGTTGTGGATTCGTTTAATACTGATACAGTTTCCTCGTATATTTTTTGTGTCTTAAACATTATAAAGGTTCATCATCCAAATATTGATAATGTGCTAGTTCACCCTCTTCCAAATCGAGTAAACCAGATTCACTTGAAATATCTGCTGCTTCTATTAGTGATTCATCTATGTTCCAGCTCCAGCCCCTTGAGGAGTCATCTTTAGCAACTCTTGGAATGGGTGTTGGAGAATTATAATTTTTAAAAAAATCATCACGGCAATAAGCCCTTACATAAGCGTAAGCCATCATTCTATAAGTATCATGGGGTAATAACTGATAGAATGGTTCTGCTGCTCCTTGTGCAAAAAAGAACATGGGTTGCCATCTTTGATACGCATAAGTCACTCTGTTTAATCGTTCTAAAGCTACATCACCAGTTGCCCACTTTACAAAGCCGAAATAACATAGCATTTCTAAGCCCATGCAAACTGCGGCACACCACAATAGATTAAACCTATCAACTATGTTAACAGGTCTCATTCTATTGGATATAATCATCTGATCTATCCTAGCCTCTATCATTCTCATAAATCTGTCAGTTAACTTCGATTCATCAAAGTCCTCGTCGTATAACTTGACAAAATACGAGATATCCTCTTTTTCTGCGTATTTTCCCATGTTTATTAACCTACCTACTGCATTGCTGTTTGATCAATTCTCAAAGCATTTGCGAAATCAGTTACCACTGGGCATACTGAAATTTCTGCAATGTTTTTGATTTCTAAAGGATCATGCTCTATGACTTGGTGCATATAGAATTCAGTTGGAGACTTTCTTGCTGCTTTATGGAGTTTGTGAGTCCATCCACAAGCGGTATAACCGAGTTGTCGGTTTGCCATTAAGCCCCATTCCCATCGACCAGAAGCGTATTCTTTGGTCATCATATCGACTTTATTTAATCTATCCCAAGTTTGTCTTAAGTAGTCACCCTTGCCTGGATAACCTTCTAAATCAGTGTTAATTCCAGGAACTTCTTTATAGGTATTACCAACCACACGAACAATTTTTAACCCTTGAATTGCACTTCCCAACACTCCTTGGGTTGTGTCTTTGATGTTAATCAATCTTTCTAAGAGTTTATCATTGTCTTCTAAATGTCTTGTGGTAACTCTTCCTAAAGCTAGAAATTCAGGCAATTCTCCAGACATAAACTCAAAGCGATCTTTAAGATAGTTAATATCTTTAAAAACATCTTTGGTTGTATTGCTCCAAGCTCCTGCTGCTAAATTGCTGTCAGCCGCTCCTCTAAAGGTTCCAGTTCTGACATTTGCAGTTGCTTGTCTCTCTAATGTCTGGTTGGAGAATGAAGCCATAACAATAGGATCTCCATAGACATATTTGGTAAGAGTAAATTCGATGAGACGGTTTATAAAACGGATTAAGTTCCTATCAAGCATTAAACGCTTGCTTTGGATAACACCGTTTTCAAAGTCTTCTTCAAACTCTTCCATATCTTCTGGATAGCCGTTCTTAATAGTACGGCAGTTAAATGTAATTCCTTCAATATGTGGTGCAGCCATCATATCTACTCTTTCACGGGGATCGTGAAATCGAGCCATCCCTTGTGGATCAGCTAACCAAGGTAAACTAAAGTGTTTCTTGGAACCTGGTCCAGGAGCCTCTTTTTTAGGCATGAATCTCATAAACATTGGCATCCACTCTTGATCAAAGAAGTCAATTGCAGCGATATAGCGCCTGTATAACCAAGTGGGTATCAGGGCGGGTTCAGTTAAATTAGACCAATCTATACTCATTTTTTTAACCTCTTTAAGTCATTGGATATTTATCATGTGTTTGTGGATTAACCCAAACTAATCCAGGAACTCCAGGTGGAGCATCTTGCAATGCTTTTCCTAAAGTGTACTTATCAGCTCTAGCGCCAGTAGGTACGCTTCCTAGAGATTCACATCCACCGTTAGATGGAATTACAGTTTGGTTGACTAAAGTCGTATATCCAGTGTGAGTGTTTACAACAGGACAAATTCCTATTTGCATCACTAACATGTCTCGTGGCCAGTAATAATCAGGTCGCATAATCTTGTCGTCATTAGATACGCCAGAAATAGCATATTTAATGTCTAATGAAACTCCAAGAGCCTCTTCAGCTCCAGCTGTTGCATTATCGTAAGATTTTACTTTCTTTTTATTAATTGGATTTCCTACGAAACCAGTGTCAGCATGTCGACAAACAGGTTCTCCTAATTCAACATCACATTCGTCAGCAAGCCAGTACTTTCCCTTAGTTAAGGCAGTAGTGTGTTCTTTAAACCATCCTTCTCTTCCTTGGTAAGACATTTATCTAATCACCTTTAAACCATTTTGAAAATTCTGGAGGCATGTTCTTAAAAGCTGATCTATCTCTCTTATTTCTAAGTCCCTCATCTTCTAATTCCTCATCAATGACTTTTTCAGCACTTTCCCTAAGGTCAGTAACTTCTGCCATTGGTTTGTCCTTTTCCAAAGATTCGAGTCTTTCTAAGAGAAATTTCTTAGCATCTTCGAATTTGCCCTCTTTTACTAAAGATTTCGCCTCTTTTGTGTAAATTGGACGCATTAATTCACCATCTTCTTTCACTGCTCGTTCAATCAATGGGTTTAACTCATCCATTTTTCTGGCTTCCTTTAGTTCGTCTACGACTTTCTCTTGTTCGTTAAGTTTTTTATTAACTTCCAAGAGCTTATCAAGGATTTCTTTACGCTCTCCTTCCTTTTCCTCTAAGAGACTATCTTTATCAGAAATGGATTTTTCGAGTGTAACGACCTTGACTTCCAAGTCTTCGAGTAATTTTTCCTTTTTCGTCAATTCTGCTTCAAGAGCCTTAATCTTTTTTAGCTCTTCAGCTTTTTCATTGTCGTCAGGCATAATATCACTCTCGTTTACAAAATCTATCATTTTACATTCTGCACACGCCGGTGTCGGTGTGAGAGAATGCTCAATAACATCGTAATGTATTGGACTTCCACCTCTATCATACTGTCTAAATCGCATCGAAATTTTTATTGGTTCTCCCAATTCATGTCTTTTTTTTATAACCTCTCTCACCTTACGATGATCATCGGTATGGTTATAAATCTCATATTCGCTTAAAATAGAACCATCTTCGGCTTTAGATTCTAAGACCGTACCATAGATGTGTGTGTTTTTGAAATCCGGAATAATTGGGTGTTCATGTCTCCATACTACTGGTTTATTTATGGAGTCTTGTGCCAATCTATTCAATCCTTTTTCACAAACGAAGTCTTTTGTAATAGATCTGGCGGTAAACCTAAACCTATCTTCCAAAATTTCTATATCTTCTAATGCAAAATCAATATTGTAATCAGTCACGGTTTAATTACCTCCTTGGTATTATATTGTTTTTAAAGTATTTAAAGGTAAACATTAAAATCTGCATCGACTATCAAATATGTACTGGTTAGTCATTGCACGATGATCTACAGTCTTATAGTTTATCTTATATTGACTATCACCATTTATATTTCCTGGACAAAGTGGTTTACGACATGACATAATAATTGAACCTTGACCATCGTATTCTGCTGCATACATTTCTTGTCCACACCATTTACAATAGAATATTCTATTAAAAGTTTTAAGAAAGTTCTTATCATGCGCCCAACCATCATCCCACGATTTTGATAATGTTTTCTCTACAATACTATTTCTATGCTCTAAATATTTTTTAGAGTCGTGAAATCTTCTTATTTTTTCTTGTTTTGTTATTGGCATATTTAACTTGCCTCCGCTATTCTTCTATAGGCGTGTGTAAGCCTAGTCATTATATCTTGCCAACCAAATACTATGGTTGCTTTTAAAATTGATTTCCTTCTTTCGTGAATCGGTCCGAAATTATAATAATAAACTCTTCCCGTTCTTGGATTTATTCTTAACCTTGTTGTTGGCGTAACATGTGAAGGATTTATTGCGCCAGAAGGTATTCCAAATAAAACTCTATTTGCATGTATATCTACAAATATTGCTCCAGTCATTGTTCCAGTTAGTACATGAGGAGGAAGTCCATGTTTAACTTTAAATGCTCTATAATCTGGATGATATCTACCTCTTCTTGGAGTAGCTCCAGTAGCCATCAATAATCTCATTTCTCCTGCATCTGTTATCTCCCATATATCATCTAAATTATCAACTAAAACATGCATATTAAGATTAGCTAGTATTCCAGCACGAACTCCTAATAGTGCTGCTCCCATAGCCGTTCCGTCTCTTAATCTATCAAGAAAACGGAGTGCTCCATCTAATGTTTTCCTAACTATAACTCTTCTTACTGACATTTATATATATGTTCCTCTACAATCGGGATTCATTTCAAGAGGTTCTTTTTCTCTATCTTCTTCTATATTAAAATTTTCATATAGAGATTGTATTATTTTCTTAATATCAGAACTATTAAAGCCAATTTGCTTAGCAAATGTTTGAAGTATTGGTTTCAAAGCTCTAATTTGTTTATTATTAAGAGCAATGATATTCTGCAACCTCTTTACTTTTTTCTTCAATTTTTCTAATTCATCCATTAATTTTCATTTGATCTATTTGGTTCAATATCCAATGTGTTTTCTTTAATAATACCTTTTTTGTTTCCTTTATTGTTTCAATTATATCTTGGTAAAAGTTTTTCTCTATTACATCATAGAAGTATGAAATTGTTTCATCATACAACGATTCTAACTTATTAGATAATAACCTTAAATCGGTATGGTTAATATAATTACATCCAATTAATGCTTCATCAATTTCTTTGTAGAAATTAATTTTATTTATCTTTTCTTTGTTGATTATATGCCACAAGTCGTCCTCTAGCGCCTGCTTGATTTTGCATAGGAGACGATTGTTTGATTTCATCTTTTTTCAAATCCTCATAGGTTTTGTTTTCGCCATCTGGTAATTTATTCAAAAATGGAAAAGAGCTTTGTGCCGCTTTTCTTGCTTCATTTATATCCTTAAAAACATGTGAATTAACACCTGTTTCTATTGCTTTCATTAAATCTAATGTTTCTTCAAATATTAAATTGCTCCATTCTACATCTATATCAGTTGGCTCTATTTCTTTAATTCCATGATAGGGTAATAAAACATTTGCATAAAAATCTGTTAATAATAATTCATATTGTCTTCGTATACCAGATATAAATCTCAACCATCCTTTTTCCAATATTCTGGATGTTGCTAATTCATTTCCAGTAGCATCTCTCTGACCCATTGAGCCAAAGATTGTATACATTATTTGTTTATCTAATTCTTTTATGTATGTTACATATATTTCGGAACTTCTTGAAGTTTGTTTCTCCAAAGTTTCGAAAGTATAATCTCCAGGAACTGCTGCTCCTCCAAATGATGTTATTTGTTTAACAAATAGACTAGCATTATCTATTGCTTTTTGCATTTCTTGTGGACTAGTAGGATAAGTACTAGTTCTTGGATCTCCAATTTTTATTATTACAAAAGGAGCCCAATGCTTTTGCGAATATTTTCTCATAAACCAAAGAATCCATCTTTTATATACAATGTAGTGCATCGCATTAGCGATGGGTGGTTTTTCGAAGAAATCACCATATAATACATTGTGTAGTTCGTCTGGTATATGTATTTTGTTTGCAATGTTGTCTCTTTGTCTAAAGTCATTGCCGTAATTAATTGATTTAGAGTCCCATTTTTTCCAGTCATGCTCATTATCCTTACCTGCCTGTCTGTAAAACTGTTTCTTTGTCCTATAGTAACTAAAGTTACCAACATGTTGAATAAATTTCCGGTATCCCATTACAGGATCTTCTCTTATTTCAATTGATTTAGGATCTAGTCGCTGAACATCTACATTATTATATTCTGGTGTCCTGTCATCAACTCTCCACATAAACTGTTTATGAATAATTGCGTCAAACCAACTATCTCTTATAAAGTCTTCAACTGTTTGTCTTTTAACATTGATTCTCCTATTCCAGTCATCTATAATCTTTTTAGCATTATCATTTTTATCAAGTCTTATTCGCAAACCATCGCCAATGATGACATGTGCCGTTATATCTGTAAAACTGGTTGATATCGAGTCATTCCAAAAAGCCTCTTCAAGATTCATGTCATTCATTTTAATCATAACCTTTTTAAGGTTCTTGAGATCTTTGTCTAACTCATACTCATCGGCCGCTATATTTGCTACAACAGCCTTATGGCTTGGTAAGTATTCAGGTTTATTCTCCTTTTCTCTCCTTATCGGCATCCGAAAAACCACCCATAAATCTTTTTATTTCATCAAACAATACATCAAATGGATTTTCGCCTGGAGGAACTTCAACAACCCTAACTTTAAATTTAGGTCTTTCAGGCTCTACCGCTATGCATGGCATACCATCAACCCATACGATTTTTGTTTTATCTAATTTATTTAATTCTTCCTCAGTTAATTCTTTTTCTTTTTCCATTATCTTACACCATATATATCAAAACTTAAGCCTCTTGGCTTAACTTGATGAACAATAATAGGTTTTTGTCTGTGACCCCATAAACTAAGAGCAAATGCAATAACTCTATCATCGTGAAATGATTGAGTTCCGTATTTAATATAATCAGTTCCTGGCATCACTTCTGCTTCAAATCTTAAGCATTCCTCCCTAAATTCTCCAATTTCTGGTTCACTAGCTGGAGGTATTTCAATTAATCCTTTTGAAAACATCTTAATTACTTCTCCTATTAGATCAGGTTTATTTGCACGGGAAATTATAAATCCTCGTGAATTCATTTTATTGTCAAAAATTTTAGTATTAATATCTTTATCAGTTCTAAGTATATACTTCTTCCCATCCTCTTTAAATACCAATATTTTTTCTCTTTGTAAAGTTTTTATGTCATCTTCGAATAATTCTACAAGAGGATCTCCCAATCCTGTGGCGTCCAGGACTGCTAAATATGGATTAAATTTTTCAACGACCATCATTAATTTTCTTCGAATATATTTATAAGTTCTTCTTAAGTCATTGTCACCTGCAACTGATAAAGCATAATCAAGAATAACATGACCAGTCTTTTTATCTCTATGTGTTACATAAAAACAAGAAGCATCATGTTTTCTACCATAATCTACACCTAATACATAAGCCTCTTTTTCATAAGAAACAAATGCATTTCTTAATTTTTGATTTGTACAATTTGTAAGCCACTGTCCTAAGATAACCATTGAGGCATCTGAGACAATTTCTCCTAAATATTCTTGTCTTCCCCATGGAGTCCAACCGTCATCATCTAATAAATCTTTTACATCAGCAGGATCTCTTAAACCATCATTCCAAGGATCAACCCAAGGAACTGAGAATCTTCCTATTCCGTATTTGTAATCTAAAGCACCACAATCAACACAAGGATACATTTCGTCTAGTGGCATTCTTCCATTTGGAAAATTATCAACATTAAATGCAGATTGATGGTATTCTGAACCACAATTGTTACAAATTATTGGTCTTGTTTCTAAACCTCTATAATAATAATCAATGAATTTTCCTTTTGGACCGTATGGAGTTGATAACATTATCCAACGCTCTCCGTGAGTGGTTGTTGGCAATGCTGCTGCGAATAAGATCTCTTCTTCTATTTGGGCTGCTTCGTCGGCAAACAGAAATGTATATGTCGACCCCCGAATGTTGTCGGTGCATGGCCATACTTCTATATAATTCCCGTTGGCGATCTCTAAGAAATCTACTCTTAATGATTTCTGAACGACATATTTCCAAAATATTGAAAACCTCAAAATTGCTTTAATTTTACGATATAATTTCTTTGCTGCTTTATCTGATGCTGATATAATTCCAATTGTACAATTTGGAAACATTAATAAGAAAGCACAAGCAGCATAAGCACAAGCACTGGTTTTTCCAGTTTGTCTTGGCCAAATCATTACAGATCCTTTAGGGATTCTTTTTGCATCACTAAATTTATATTGTGATAGAGGAAATCCAAATTGAATTGAATCAATTGCATCTTTTTGAGCCTGAGTTAATCTACATTTATGACCAGAATGATAAATATCTGGTAAGAATTCTTCTATAAAATCAACGGCTCTAAATGCAACATCTTGAAGATGTTGGATTTCTTCTGCACTAATCACTAATTCTCGCCTTTACTTTAATTTTATCTTTAATTACAATATATTCATCGGTACCTAACATTACTAATACATCGTATTGATATGTTCTTGGATCAATTGTTTTTGTATCAGCTGGTTTTAAATGAATTCTAAATTCAGAATTTGGTAAATCTGTATCTTGAATTTCATCTGCTCCTCCACCAGCATCAGTATTTCTTTTTAATAATACAATTTCAGCAGAATCATCTTCTTCATCTTCTTTCATTGTAAAATAAATTTTAGCGCCAGTTAAAACAACGGCTCCTCCATTAACAGTTACATCTAATTTAACTGTAGTACCTTGAAATATTTCAATATAATTAGTCATCTAATTCTCCCTCTAATTGTTCTGTATAGGTTAATGTTCCTATTAATTCTTCTACTTGCTCAAGAGAGCCAGTTAATACCTCTGCTTGTTCTATAATTCCTGTTAAATATGTTACCACTTGTAAACCACCTTCTCCACCTTCTCCAAATCCTCCTCTCCAACCACGAGTGGCTTTTCTTAAAGTTATAAATGGCATTTAAATTTCCTCCAACTTATTTCTTTTTTATTTCCTTTTCCGTCTTGTGTATAAAATTTCATATATCGAGCATGAAAATTCCTGTTTTCTCTGTCTTTCTTAGTAATTTCTGATTCTCTTTGATAAGCCATTTAATCACTCTCCTTCACAAGATATGGATCGGTGTCTCCTAAATTTTTATACCATAAGTATAATTCTTGTATTTCTACACCAGAAACTGTCCAATCTGGATCTTCTGTTTTTTTATACTTGAAAATTACTTTATCTACAACACCAGAAGCTACATTTCTTGGTGCATAATCTGTTAATGCTTCTATGAATTCATAAGAAACATTACCTTCTTTTAGCATGTCTATTGTTTTCATAAGTACTCCATATGTGTTTGGAGTCATATGAGCTGATAATAATTCATCCCACACAGCATTTGTTATATCGTCTAATGAATGTATATGTTCTGCTCTAACTTCAAAATCATCACCGTTGGCGGGTGCTTGTGGTAATGGTTTTACTAAATGAATATTATGTGTTGCTGAATCGTAATGAGCTATTATTCTTACAATTCCTTCTAAAGCTCCACTTGTAAAGTATATATATTGATCGTCATAAAATCCATCAATGGATTGTGTTAAATCTGTTATAAAATCTGTTGTCGTAGGTGATGGATCATTAATTTGTCCTACTTGTACTTCTCCTAAAGCTCTTAATCTTCTTCCAGCTGAATATTGAACATTATGAGTTATTGCTGTTAATGGTTCATCCCATATTTTATCTACTAGAGCGTCTTCGTCAATAGTAACGCCACTTGCTCTATAATCTTCAATGTTTTCTGATGGAACTAATTTTTGATTTTTAGCTCCAAATGTACTAGGCGTGTTGTGTGCTGATATTGCTTGATCCCATACTAATCCTGCTATCTCAGTTTTATCTTCTGGAAGTACTGCACTTCCTACTTCTACTGTTTGGGTTAGTGGTGATGTGTCAAACCTTACAAATACATTACAGGCTCCAGATGGTTTAATATGTATTGGTTTTGAAATATCAGCTGGATATAAATTTCCAACGATTGTTAATTCGTAATCTCCACACCAAGGAACTATTCTCCATCCTTGAACTCCAGAAGCAATATTTTGATTCTGAAACATGTAGTAGTCTCCTGCTAACCTACCTCCTCCTAGTGGATTACCTCCAAATGTGTCAAACATAGGATGAAACATTGCGCCTGAACCAGATTTAACCCATTCTTTCCAATCTGAGTATAAATCAATTTGAGTATCAATTTCTACTACTCCTGTTATGATTCTAGCGTAATAGTTCTTACCATCAAAATTTATTTTCATATTTTCTGACCTGTAAATGCAGTTGGTTCACATACAATTATTCCTCTTTTTTTCCAATAATCACTAAATCCGCCTCCAGCTCTAACCCATTCACCAGAAGCTACTGTCATAAGAGGAAACTGTGGATGAACATCCCATAAAAAAGTAAAGTTCGTCCAATCCATTAATTCTTCATTAACATACCTAAACTGCTTTTCAAAAATGATTTTGAGCCCTGGGGCTCGTTCTTTGTACCATTTATCAAAATCTCTACTTCTATTACTTCTAATACGATGAAGGATTTGTCTAACATTCCTTCTCGTAAGTTTACCAAGTTGAATTTCGCTTGTTACCAATTCCATAGAATCTATAACATTCATCATATCACCTAAGGATTACTGTAGTTCCTCTCCAATGGTGCTACTAATGAAAAGTTATTAGTCTTCGTTCTCTCAATAGTTCCAGTTGTTTTAACGAAAGTTGCTGTTTGTAATCCAATTGCAACTATAGTTACTGGCGCGTCTTCTCCTGCTGATGCTTCTCCTCTTTGAACATTGCCATCATAATCATAGTCAAATGATATGCTTGGTGATCCGCCAACATTACCTTTAATTTCAGAAGTATCATTCTTTTGTACGATTATAGCATTTATTGTACCATAATCATAACCAGCGTCATCTCCTGCATCGTCGTTTGTAAAGAACATCCAATATTTAGCATTAGCATCTCCTTGCAAGTTAGTATTAAATGAAATGTTACCTGCTGCTATATATTTTTCAGTTCTTGAAACTCCAGTTGCATCTATATAAGTTATGTTGTTGGCATCTGCCGCATTCAAATCATCAATTACCATATCATAAGTTGTTGCTGTAGGAAAAGAATAAGCCATAAGAATATCAGTAATATCTCCTCTGCTTATTTCAGGTCCATGATCTATGTCAGTTGTTTGTCGTAATTGATGTTGACAATATTGATAACAATCTCCAAGAGTGGCATCATTTCCTAATAATCTCCACTTAAATCCATAAACAACTGAATTAATTGTTCTTCTGAATCCACGATAAACATTCTTTGTACAACTTACTGCTCCTTCATCAACTATTGTATCAGTAGAAACTACTGTTAATTTACTTGATGTAACTCCTGCTACTGTGAAAGAACCATTGTTGTTAGTTGTTCCTGAAATTACAATTATATCTCCAACTTCTACACCGTCAGATGACCAATCACCAGAAGCTCTTTCAATTGTACCATCTGTTGGATCAGCATCGTTAAATGTTAAATTACCAGTTGCGGATAATGAGATTTCATCCCATTTATATTGTAGAAACATTCCAGGTTCTACTATGTAGAAATCTATACTTCCAACGGAAGTGAATGCTTTATCTTCAGTGTTTAGTACCAAAGTATCGTCATCTGTGACTGAAACTACTTTATAAACACCTCTGTGGTCAGAACCAGATTCAACAATTATTACTAAATCGTCTGCGGATACAACACCTGAAAATCCTGCTGTTGCTGAGTCTAATGTACCAGTATCTCCATCAATATCAGCTAAAACTCCATCAGTTCTTGGAGTTTCTGCGTCAGCAATAATGAATCTTGTGTATAGAGTCCAAGTAAGAACTGTATCTCCAGTAAATAATCCACCACTGTGTTCCCAAGTATCACAAGTTAATGTGGTGTCGTTTACAACTTCTGTAACTTCCCAGTAACCTGCATCACTACCAGTTGTAATGTATAAAACATCTCCTACATGAGCTGTAGTTAAGAAGTTTTGTCCAGTTTCTGAGAATGTACTTGAACTTGCTGTGGTAACTCCGTTAGTTCCAGAATCGGCTGTGGTTCTTGCTGTATATGGACTTGTTCCCATAATTTCTCCGTCAGTATCTACTATTGCTGCATCTGTGACATGAGATAATGGAAACTGGTAAAATGTATTTTCAAGAGCAACATATTCTTGTTCAGTATTCAAGTCATATGAAGAATATGTCTTGTATTTCTTTCTAAGAAATGCCTTGAAATAAGTTCTTCGATTGTCCATTGGCTCCCATATTAATACTGATTCGTTAACTTTTCCTGTGAATTCAAAATCAACAGGATCTTGTGTTGCTGAATATTGTTGATAATATGGTTGAGCGTCAGAATCCATATCGCCTAGTGAACCCATTCCTGCCCAAGATTGAACTAAACCCCCAGTTGAGTTCTTAGAATCCCAACCGCCATCTCTTATTTTCTTTCTGGTGTAATAATTGAAGAATTCCCAATCCCAGTTGTCGTCTCCGCCTCCAATTTCTGCTTGTTTAGGCGTAATCATTTCAAATGGAAACCAGTAACGGATCAAATCGTCTCCAGCGTATAATTCAGAGTCAGTTCTCCATTCAATTTTTGAAAATGAATAAAGACATTGTTCTGTAACACCGTCTTCAACTGCTCCTCCAGTTGGATCTCTAACTTCAAACCATAATCCACTTTCAGCCACATCTACAACATATCCTGTAATTGTGACTCCAGTTTCACTATCAACGCTTGCTATTCTATGATGTGCTGCTTGTCCCTTGTTAAATACTAAGAGAATATCATTTGGTGCAGCACCCCAACTTGAGAATGTTGCAGATGTTGATGTGAATGCGTTGGTAACTGGCCAGAATCTTCCGTCAATTCCAGAAGCTCCTGCCCCAACTAAACTTCCAACTGGCCAAATCGAAATTTCTCGGCTTTCTGTACCGAATATAACCTCTTTTCTATCCAGATTATCTGGATCAGTTACTTTTGCCATTTTCTAACCTCTTTAAGGATTGTTAAAATTTCTGTCTGTGCTTTGAAACACAGGTATACTTTGATTTGAGCTACTAAGAGTAGCACCAAATCTTATGTACTCATAATCTATGTGAAGGACAGTTACCCATATGTCTATGTCTCCTGTCCAATTATAATTGTATTGAAAACTTGTACCTGAATTTTCAATACCATCTATTTCAGAATTGTCAGATTTCTTAATTAATCTAACTTCTGAATTTGCTATTAAATCTGTAAGTGCAAATGTTACTGGAGTAACAAAATAAACTGTTCCAGTTCCAGTTGCTGTGAATGAAGAAGCATTTGAAGTTCCAACATTGTTGACTGTTAAATCTCCAGATGCTGCTGTGAAATAAACATCTTTTGTGTTGTCGATAAATATTAAATCGTTATAATCAACTTCTTCGGAAACGGTATGTCTAATTGCGTATCCATTGTTAATGAATTTAGAGTCTTGAATGCTTAAATCCATATTGGTGTACCATAACAACGAACCATTAGAACTTGCGGTGTTTGAAAAGATTGTGTTTCGTATTTGTCCTGCGTATCCATTCATATCTACTTCTTCGCAATTGTCGAATACGCAACTGAATATATCTACATTTGAATTATCAATGAAGTAAACATAGCCATCTATTCCGAAAAATTTAGTGTTATATAAGAGAACATATGAACTTGAATTTGTTAAATTGCTACAATCGTAATAACAAGAAACATCAAGATTTCCCTCAAATGTGCTTCCATTTCGACCAGAATCAGTTCCTACTATAATTCCGTCAGTGTGTCTCGTGTAATAACTTCCATTATCTTCGTAATCAATTCCAAGGTAATTGTCATTAACCATTGGAGTCCAAGCAGAACTGTACCAATATACTGTTCTTATGAATTGAAAGTTTTTACCAGAATCGGTTAAAACTGTGTTTGCTATTTGATCTGTGTCTCCTATTGTTAATTTTCCCATTGAATAAATAATTTTATTAGATTCGTCGTATTGTAACATTCCCCAAGCTCTAGTTGCGTAGGCAGTACAATAATCTGCCGCATCAAATAATCCGTCAGTATCTGTTCCAGTAACTTGTATTCCATAGCCAACAGCTATGGTATCTATCATTACATTTTGAGTTTTTGAATTTGCTGTAGTCTCTATATGTATCCCTACCCAATTTATAGCTCCAATATCACAACCGCCACCATTAGTTCTTGTTGGTGTAGTTGTAGGATCGAGAGCAAAACAAACAAAGCCTCCTTTCTTTCCTCTGAAGTTTCTTAGATCATCGTAGCCAGCTATTGTCCAGTCAGACCAAACCGTTGAACCAGAATAAAGTCTAATACATAAACCGTAATTTGCTACACTTTCTAAAATACCTAAAGTAGTACATCCAATCCACATAAATAATAGTTGCCCTTCGTCTGCTCCAGATGTGTCGAAATCTAAATTTCTTCCAAATTCTGTTGCAACATCGCAGTAGAGTTCACCAGCTTTGTTTGATGCTTGTGCTGAGACACAGTAAGAACCTTGAAGATAGAAATCTCCTTCTTGGCTTTCAGAACCAATAGTTACACTATTCCAATTAGTTGTAGTTTCCGCGTTAGTAATAACGCCAGTTCCATTAATAGTTACTGTTAGAGCCATTTATTAATTCCTCTAAAAATTTTACTAAATGTCTATCTTCTCTTTGGTTCCATTTATCTACAATTTCGTTGTATTCTAATCGATCTTTTCGCCATTCTAAGGCTAAATTTTTTATATCAAATTCTTCACCTTTTCCAATTCCTGGACAAGAATTATCCCAAATTATTTGTTCTGTGAAACCGTCTTCATATTCTATAAAAATTGGATTGCAAGGATACATTCGACAGGCAGTTGGACGGTATTTATGAACAGAGCATTTATTATCTTTTAAGAAAATACATTGCTGATTTAAATGTTTTAAGATGAGAACTCCTTCGTAATCATTTCCTTTGACGAGTTTGCCTTTAGGATTATAAGAAAAAGGTACAAAGTCGATGCATTCAAATATGTTTGTGATTTCTGATAAGCGTTGAATGTCTCTTTTAGTTAGAGCAACAATTTTCTTTTTGCAACAAGAATCTTCACACATTTGACATTCAAACTTCATCGCGGTTCCTCTTCCAATTTTCTAAAGCTTCTTCAAACTTTTCAGGTTTGACTTTGGCTATTTCTAAAATTATTTTGGCTTTCGTTTCCAATGCTATTTTTTCGGCATCTTGCTGAACTTCTCCGCCAGCTAATTTCCAAATATCATTTTTCGTAAGACGGGCTTCTCTTATCCAAGCCAGAAGCTGAGGATTAACATGAGTCTTTTGACCAACCACAGTTCCTTCTTCATCTTTAAGTTCTTCAACTCTGGTGTCTTTGAGCAATTTTTCTATAACATCGTTGACAATGTCATAGCCCTTTTTCATCTCTTGCGCAACATCGAACGCCAGGGTTGGTGTTTCTTCGTATAAGGTCAAAGCTCCTTTTGTTTCTTTTTCCACTTTTGATGTTTTTTGCGCCATCTCTAATAGTATATTGATTTAAGGGTTTATAAAGGTTGAGTTTATGAAAACATAAATTAGTTCGTAATTCCATTGATTTTGATCCTCGTTTTCGCGTATTTGGGGATGTTTAGTTCAGGAAAAAGTAAAGAAGTGCCTAAAAGGTGACGAGTTGGGAAAAAAAGCTCGTTAATTTAGGAAAAAGTAAATAAATTTATAAAAACATTTACCCCCCTATTATATAAGGGGAGTTAATGTAATTTGAAATGAATAAATGAAAAGGTAAACTATAAATGCCAAAAAATTTCCCGGGAAAGAAAAAAATATTTTTCCCCGGGGTGGGGATTTAAACAGACTCGCCGCCGATCGCGTGAAAAAAGAATTCTTTTCTTCCAAAATTCAAAACCGGTAAATTTCTTACGAGATTTCAAGAAAAAAAAGAAGGAAAAAAAAGAGATTTAAATTCCGGATAATTTCCTAAGAGATATTCCTTATTTCTCTTTTTTAATTATCCAGTTTTTTAATTCGGATTTATTAGTTGTCTTATTCTCTAGTATGAATTTCAGAATTCTCTTGGTACTGAAAACCGGTTGATTAGATTCAATTTCTTTCGTCTTAACTATCTTAAATTCATCCAATATTTGAGATCTTTCAAAATCGTTATTTTCATCTAGTAAATCTTTCATTTCTTTATTCGTCTTAGCGATCTGGCTGAATTCTTTTCTCAAATTTGAAATATCTTTAACGGATTTCATCTTAGTAATTAATCCGTTAATCTGAGCGCTATATCCGAGAATTTCGACTTTATTAAGAGCCGGAATTTTAGTTTCTTTCACGGTTTCTTTCGATTCTTTGATCTGGTCAATCTGATGAGATTTCAATAATTCATCTTTCGTAATTTTAAAGACGGCTAGGAGATCTTGAATTTCTTTATCCGAAAATTTAATCCAATTGCCCTTAGCGGCTATTCTGAATTCAATTCCTAGGAATTTGACTAGTTTATATGGCATTTTTATCTATTCCTCCAATTTTTGATTTCGGACAATCCTATTAATGGATTCTATTTTTCCGAGATTTTTATTAAATTTATCGTTCATTAATACCTAGTAAGATAAGCTAGTATTTAAATCTTACTACTAGTAGAATGAGCCCCTGGAGCTCCTACTATCATTCTGTAGGAAATTGATTCTATTAAGAGATGGAGCTATCGTCCTGGTGCTAGTAGGGAGTCCCTAGTCTTAATCCGTGAAATGATCAAAATTGATCGTTGGATGATCGATTTCGGCGGCCCCGTGATCAAAAGGATGGGATTCCAGACTCCTTCGTACTCCAAAATTTTCTTAGTAAAAAAAGCCGGCTTCTGACTCCAGGTCCAGGGAAGGTATTTTTTTTGGGATCTGACTCCGAATAGGGTGGTATAGAGAATGGGTTAAAAGCCAAGAACGGACCCTGTTTCTTCCAACATTTTCGTAGAACCATTTTTGGCTTATGTCAGATTTCCCTATATTTTATAAGGCTCCGCACTCCGAACTATATAGTCAATAAACCGTCGTCTCTTATTTGTCTTACTCGCATCCCGTGAATTCTCTTGTCCTAAAAAGGAAAAGTTTAAATAGGATGCTACATTATAACCCCTAAAGCTATTCTATGAAGAGATCAGAGCTCTTGGTAGAATGCCAACCAAAAATGAGAGATTGGAAATGAAAATTGTCGATAAAATTGCGGAATTGGAACAGGAAAAGAGAATAGCTCTATATCTTGTCTTTCGCTATCCGGCTTATTCGGATTATAGTTGGCAACAATTCGTTTCCATTTCTCGCCTTATAAAATTATGGAAACTAATGGAGGGAAAATAATGAGAAAATTGTCAGATTTTATATTTTTTAAGAAGGAAAAAGGAATTAAGAAAGTTGTGAAGAAAATCTTATCTTTAATGGATTATCTTGACAAATTCGATTCTGAGCCTTACAATACAATTTTTGATTCTTTAGAAGGAATTATTTCTGAGGATTTAGAAGATTGTATTTTCTATAAAGAAGTATGGGAAGAGTTATTGGAAGAAGAAAATTAAAAAAAGGAGGTAGATAATATGGAGTTAAACCAACAAGAGGAAAGAGCATGCCGGGCTATTATGATGGGAGCTCCACTTTCAGTAGTGGCTCTCTCAGAATCAAATATGGAAGAACTCAAATCATTTACCAGATTTCACGCTCAAATCAGTCGTTGGGAAGAAATGGCAAGAGCCAATTTTTTCGCTGCGTTAAAGTCATTAAATAAACCCGGATAATTTCCTCATAATCCTCTGATGGGAATCATCTCGATTCTCACAGGGGAAGATTATGCCAGGATGCAACATTGAAATATATTGGAGGAAACTCAAAGAAGCAACGGATCTTTGTATTCAATTATCCCAGCTTTTCGGCGTTTATTCCAAAAGGGAAGGCCCGGAATTTCTACTCAGAAAGCTGGAAACAACAATCAACAATTTGGAATTTATCAAAGAATTTCTCCAATCAAATTTACCAAAAAAAGAGGAATAGAATTATGTTAGATAAAAAATATATACAGGTAAAGAATGAATTTGATTACTTGTCAGAAGTAGTCGATAAATTCCCAGAAGGAAGAACGCTCTCATTCTTACTAGTAGGTCCGCCAGGATGTGGAAAGACATTATTTGGTGTCTCTCTCGCCAAACATTTCTCTTCTTCTTACGAAATCATTGACGGAAGTCCTCAAATGGATCGTAGGGATATAGAAGGATGTTGGGAATTACAAAATGGTGAAACCGTCTTTACTTATGGACCTTTGGCTCGTGCTATGATGAAAGCCAATGAAGAAGGAATTTGTTTCGTCATTTTTAACGAACCTAACGCTGTAAGACCTAGTGAGCAAATCTCCCTAAATGCCGCTTTGGCCGAATCTCACATAAATCTTATTTCTAAAGCTGGGGAAAGAATCTCTCTTAACCCAGATGCTAAATTAGTAGTTATTGGAACTATGAATACTAATGTGCTTGGAATTAATAATCTCCAAGAAGCCTTCTCTGATCGTTTCTATTTAACATGGAAATTTGACTATCCAGAAGAACGGAAAGAGATTGAGATTATTAAGGAAGTCACGGGTTGTAAGCATGGATTTGCTAGCGCGTTGGTAGAAATAGCTCAAGAATTACGGAAAGCAGCAATCCAAGATAAGGTATTAGCTAACACTTTTTCTACAAGATTATCAGTTCATTTCGCGGAAATAGTTCTTGGAATGAAGGATAGTTTTCTTACGGAAAATATCAAAGGAATTATAGTTAATAAACTTACAACGGATGAAAGAGAAAGAAGATTTGTAAAAGATTTATTACAGGGCAAAGATTTTTTATGGAAAATAAAAGAATCGTTAAAGGATGAATAAAATGCGAGCTAAGCCAAGCAAGAAAAAACAACACGCTAATAGGAAATTAGCCGTGAGAATCTCAGGTAATAAGAATGTTGAGATCATCTACGGTAAAGGTCCTTGGGTTGAAGATAACAAAACTATCAATATCCCATATCGTGGCGTTAATTACGAAGAAATGCTTGGCTTGCTTGCTCACGAAGCTGGACATATCGGATACGGCTCTTTCTCAACCAAGATGAATAAACTACGGGATTATCTTCAGATGAAATACGGTTTATCCAATACGGAAGCACAATCATTAATGAATGTGGTAGAAGACTGTCGAATTAACAGAATTAATTCTAAAGTTTATCCGGGTTTTTATAGACCATTACGGGAAGTAGAAACCAAGAATCTTAAAGAATTAAGACGGCAATTTGATTTTTTCACTCAACTGGGTTTATTCATGGAAGATCATATTCAATATTTCCCATACGATTTAGATATGGAAAAGATGGAAAAAGCTAAAAATCTAGTTTGGAAACATCAACATATCGGAGCTACGGTATTAGCCACAGATTTAATTGCTTCCGTAATCCACTCAGCTGGAAGAAAAGAAGTGGAAAATGATGATGGAAGGATGGGAAATCCAAGATCAGAAGGCAATTTATCTGATTCTAAACATCCAATAAATGATGACTTGGATAAATTCATGGATAAAATGGAAAAAATGTCGGATGCCGAAAAAACCGAAGTTGTAGAAGAATTACTGAAAGAACCGGAAGAAGAAGAACGCGTAGAACCAGAAATCAGAGAATTAGACAAGCCAAAAGTTATTCCGGAAGAGCTACTCAAGCTCGCTAAGGATTTTAATAGATGGCTTTACGAAGTTGTAGAACACCCAGAAGATAAGAAAGAACGAATTTGCCGGGAAGAGACAATTCAAGAAGACCGTATGACACCTGACGGAGATCCTTATCATGTTGTTGTAAATCGAAATCGAAATGCCATTGAAATGCTAAGAAAATATTTCCAGCTTAAAGCAAAAGTTCCTACAACTATGCATAAATCCGGAAGACTAAATTCTACTTGGATTAAAGCCTACACTAGCGATTATAAATTTCCATTTACTAGAGATTGGGAAGCCGAAAAAGTTAAAATAACTTTGATGGTAGATATATCCGGTTCAATGAACGGATCAAAGATGAGAGCGGCCCGGGAAGCTATGATAGTTTTTAATGAGGGATTACAAGATGTGGCTGATTTACGCGTTATTTTATTTTGCGGAACAAGAGAAGCATTGAATATTGTTGTAAAAGATTTCGGAGAAAAGACAAAAGAAGAGAATTTTAATGCCATCGGAAATAGATATGGAGAAGGAGAAAATATTGACGGAAGATCATTATTATATGAAACGGAGAAAAATCCAAAAGGAACTATCATAGTCTTCTCGGATGGGAGACCATGCGGAGTAGATTATGGATTACATAAAGCGATTAAGGAATTTGAGCAAGCTAAGCCAAGATTGAAATCTTTGTGGAATTTCTCGATTGATGCTTACGGGGATCATTTAGAGAAATTATACGACAAAAATTTCGTGGAAGTTTCAGTGCGTAATAGAGACGATTGGATTCACAAATTTCTAAAATTAGGGAGGATGATTTGCGATTATCTGGGATAATTTAAATTTTAACAACTTTTTTTTATTTATTTTTTTGTTATTTAAAATTAAAATATGGAGGAAAATATTATGATGAAACCAACAGAAAATTGGGAAGAAGTTATGATGAAAATGGTGAGATACGAAAAAGAACGCGGTTTTGAATTTCTCTTATTACAACTCAGCGAATTTAATTATGCCACCTTACATCAGTATAGAGGATCTGGCTGGTATATACAAGAAATTGGTATGATTGACGAAGATATTGTGTTAAATTTAACCAAGAGAGAATTCATAGACGATCACGCAATTATTCACATAACACCCAAAAAATATACAAAAATTTGGCGTAATAAAGAATTTAGATAAGGAGGTAAAAAAGATGTGTAAACACAAATGGAGAATCTTGGAAGAATTCGTTCGTGATTCTACTCGGTTCGTGAAATGGATTTGCCAAGATTGTAGAACAACAGCGGAGCGGGAAATTAAACCAAGGATGTGTCATCCTACTCCGCTGGTATTATTCGGAGGTGAGAAATGAATGTGGGATACAAGTTCTTTCTTACTCGGAATGATAGCAGGAATCTGGACTCTTGGAGGACTTATTTGTTTAAAACTCGCACTCGATATTTGGAAAATTAAAAGAGAAACCAAAAAAGCTAGGAGGGAATATGAAGAATGGAAGAAGAATCAGTAGAATATTGTAAAGGAGAACATAAATGGGAAGAAGTGTCCAGGACTAACAGAATGGGAACTGAAATAGTTTTCCATCAATGCGCAGAATGCGGAATATTTAAAATGGAGGTAAAGAAGGATGATTAGAGAATTTTTCCAGGATCTAGTAAGCCTAGAATACATACTCGTAATACCCAATATATCTGATGAAGAAAAACTACGGCGAATATCAAAGGCAATCGTGGAAATTAAGAAGAAGTACAACAAACAATTGTTCGGGTGATTACAACGGAAGAATATTACGAACCAGAATACACTCCCGAAAGAGTGTGTTTTGAGTGTAGACAGGATTATCGCGGGATAGAACCGCCGTGCGATCAATGTAATCTGAATGAGGAGGAATAAATAATGAAGACAACAAGCTATATTGTGCGAATCACGACACCCGACTCCGAAGAATTTGACTCCGATCTCTTACAACAAATATTTTTTGATTGTCCCGAACTCGAAGACTGTCTAATAACCGTTAAAAAGGAGCCAATGAGATTGATAGATATATGCCTAATAGATGAATCAGAATTGTCGGAAGATAAGAAAATAGAACACTGTGAATTAACCCTAATTTGTGAAGATTGTAAGTATTGCGACAAACAGGCTTACGAAAGAGCTTACAATCACCTTAAATCAAAAGAGAAGGGAGATTGATTCTCTCTTACTCGCAATTTTTTTCCTTTCTAATTTTGGGAACCATTTCAACAACGAAAAAAAATTAAATTAGTAAATACTTTTCCCTTGTATCAAAATTCTTCATATACAATAAATCGAAGACATCCATAAATAACTCTTTAAAATCTCCCGCTATTGCTACATCAATTAACAATTTCAAAAGCGTAGATGTTTTAACCATTCTTTTATCCTTTGCTGATTCACTTAATCTTCTATATCTTGCATCCTCTTCAAATGTTTTGGTAAACTTCGGCCACATATCAATATCTTTCTTTAACGGTTCAAATACAATATAAGAATCCCTATATTCGTGAAATGTTCTATCTCCATACTTCGTCCATTTTCTTACTGGAATTATATTTAGATTATTTGCCATTAATTTAGCTACTGAAACCATCGGTCTATGAATAATTACTCGTCTTCCATAAGTAGATTTACAAAATTCAGTAAGAGGCTTAATTAATAATCTCGTTAATTCGGTAGTATCATACACTAAATTCTTTCTTATACGCCATAATGTCTTCTTTGTTGAATCATACCTCTTTAACCGTCTAGGCATATTATGTAGAGCCTTAATAGAAGCATGGTATTTCAAAGACAACGCTTTTTTATTAACCTCTTCGACCTCATCAGAGTCCAGAATCTTTTCAATTCCCAAAGTTTCTTCTACCAATGATTGTATGTCATCAGAGATTTCCTTCATCTTCTTTAGTTTTTCCTTCTTTATAAAATTAACAAGATAAGGTATTTCTGCTTTACACCTAACTATTCCAGTATTTACTATCCTATAAACGGATTCAATAATGCTACTACTAACAGTTTCCAGAGGATCTTCTGACTCCAATCTTAATAAAACTGGTTCTAATGCTTTAAAAAGACTAGGTATCTTATATTTTGTTGCTTGGAAGAATATTTCTAAATCGGAATCTTTACATCCGCCAAACAATTTCATGTGATTGCCCCCTGAGGATAATCCTCCATCTTTATTATATCTTACTTTATGATGGAAGCTACCCCACAAAGATAAATACTCGTTTTTCTTATGCTCTTTCTGTAATTGTTGTATACTTCCTACTCTCTTTTTAGGTGGAAAATATATCTGATAAGGGTTAATGGTTCGATATGTAAAGCCGTCAGAATTAAATGGATTATAATCTTTCTGAGCAGATAATCCAGTTAATTTCAATTTACTACAAAAAATAGCGTAATTCTGAGACATTCTAAATTGTGTGTTTATATCAGAATAATATGGAAAATCAAAGTCGATCAGCACCTCAGCTTCGATTTCTAAGGGTTTTTTCGAAAGCCAACAATCTATTTTGTTTTCTAATCCTCTAATTGTCTTTTCGTTAAACCATTTTTTTGGAGCACAATAGTCGTAAATAAGATAGAACTTATTGCCTGTTGAGCCTGTTTTATATATCTTGACATTTGGATTCTCTTCCATACTCTTCCATAAATCCATAGCTCTTTTCTTTCCTTGTTTATATGTTAAATCAACTGTAATTGTATTAAGATTAAAATCCTTTATATCTAAACAATCTAACTCTTCCATATAATCTAAGCAAACACTAGGTTCTCTGATTAATTTTGTTATATCGTCTCTTGCGCTGTAAAATTCATCAGGCACATGACCATATTTCTCATACAAAACAAATGCTTCAAAGTCTTTCCTTAATTGTTTGAGATACAATTTAATCATTTCGTCTTCCACTATGAATTTATTGTCAATTATATATTTTTTTACATCGTCCGAAATTTTCGCCGATTCGAGATGCGAAAGGACCGTTGATTCTAATTTTACCAAATCTTTTTTAACATCTGCCTTCTTCCGTCTTGAGGCTCGGTTAATAATTGGATCGGATAATCTAACCATCTCTTCTCTCAGGTATTTATGATACTCCAACAAGTCTACTAACTCATAAGCATCTTGGTTAATTTCTTCATAGCTTTTGTTTTTCTTCTTTATTCTATCATACCAAACTTCTTCGCTTGTCAATACCTTCTCATCTTTAATGTATTTATAATTGTCTATTAACCACATTGGAATATAAGTTTTTATTCTTTCATCAATACATCTTTCTACGCATTTAATTGCGTGATCGACTATTTTCTGAAAAGAAGCAACTTTCTTATTGTTCTTAAATTTGTACCTTAGTTGTTTCTCTAACTCGTATCTAATAAGATTCTTGACATTATCAATAGACAAAACTCCTAGTATCTTCTTACTTGATCTTTTAGTAAATGTATCAAAAAAGAAATCACAAGAAATTTTCGAACCATCTCTTAACCATTCGTTTATGATTTTTTTGATAGTTGCCTTATTACCAGCCATGATTTTCTTTGAAAGTTTGTCCAGCTCCTCATCTGGTATCTTCTTCATCTTTAGTTTCAAAATCGTATTAGCTCTTAATTCCGTAAGCTCTATGCCTTCTCACCTCGCTTGTATAAGATATAAAATCTTACCATACAACCGACACACATTAAGCAATAAACAATTTCAAGGGATAGCATAAGATATAAGCCATTTTGATACGCTAATATTGCGTACAATCCGTTGGCTATGAATGCTATGAAATTGGTTATTATTTGTGTTTTAGGCTTGAGAATCCGTTTCGAAAAGCTAATGAAACCTAAAACGAAAAACAAACCAGTGCCAATTATTTCAATGGTATTCATTTTTTTTTCTCCATTGTTGGTAAATAGATAGTTTTTAGCGCTATCTATAATTAATATATAGCGTTCATCCTATTTAAATCTTTCGATCTATATCTACTTTTGTTAAATTAATCGAAATGATTAGATCTTTAAATCTATTGACCAGATCGATTAGATCTTAAAAGATCAATATCGAAAAAGGTGTATAATGGCGCTTAGCTTAACCAGCTAGTTCTCTCCTAGCACGGATTAAGAGATCAACTTTCTCATATATATAGTATAGAAAGAAAAAATTTACTATAAAATTTGGAAAGAAGAATTATGGCAAAATTAACCAAAGAACAGATCGATGCTCGTACCAAAGATTCGTCATACATCACTCTGGGATCGAAGGATCATATCTCCAAGATTGTTATGCAATTACAGGAGAAGGATCAAGTAAGATGCTTTGCTAGTTCAAAGACGATTAAACCATTATCCCTAATCGAAGCACGCGGATTGGTTGGATGGTTCCCAAATCTTGATAAGATTGACAACCGACCCCTATCAAAGATTCCCTTAAAAGATTTGTATGGAATCATCCAATCCCAACTAAAAACAAACAAAGAATTTGCTAAGTTTGTTGAGGAAGCAGGGTATGGCGAAGAGGCAACTGTTTCTAAAGAGACGGATGTACCTGGTGATTTTTCACCAAGCGGTTTATGGGCAGTCCTGGACGATTTACTTCCAGATTTAGACCTAACTTCTCCACCTAAGAAGAAGAAGGAATAATTCTGTAAAAGTTGTCCAACTCAAATTTTAAAATCTTTTTTTTTCTTTTTATTGGTGATGTAAAATGTTAGATAACAGAGAAGCATTAATGATTTTGGATGGATTATATGGTGCGGTTGAAGAAATAATTAAAAATACTAAGAATCAATTTCTACAAAACGACCTAGGTTTTTATATAATCCGACATCTGAAGATGGTACTTCTTAAACATGGAATAGACGAAGAGAAATTTTTCAAAGACTTTAATGGAGTAATCCTTGACAAGGAACATTTACAAAAATTTAAAAAAGAATGGAGGAAACAAATATGGAGTGCAATTTTAAGTACCGTCAATTTAGAGAAAAAATAGTCTTCTTTTTACAAAAATGGTATAGAAGGAGAGTATTAGCCTGTGAGCAAAGAAGAATAAAATTTGCGAATAAATTCTACTCACTCGGCGGTGGCTTAATATCGGATGTGAAATATAGATGACTGAATCAAACGAAATTACATTTGGATTTGGTATTTTCCACTTTATATTTCTTATAGTCTTCTTCTGTGTGTTTTGGGGAAGGCAATTCGGAGCAATATATGTTTGGGAAATTTTTATGCTATATCTCTATTGCGTAATAATACCTATACTAGTTATAATAATAATAATTTTTATAATGTGGGTGTTAAATTGAAAGTAAAAGCATTTAGCTCTAGCTCGTTTATGGAATTGACAAAAAAAATAAACGATTTCTTTAATGGATTAGAAGAATATGCAATTTGGCACATCTCAAACATTATTGAAGTGGAAGAACGACACATGAATAAATACTTTAAAATTTTAATCTTCTACGATGAAGAAGTGGAAGAACTCAAATAATCTTTTTTTTTAATTAAGGGCTCGTAGTAAAGCGGAATTACATCTCCTTTGCACGGAGAAGAGCGAGGGTTCAAATCCTTCCGAGTCCATAAAAAAGGGAGAGTAGTTTAAAGGTAGAACAGACAGCGTGAGAGCTGTTAACGAGGGCTCAATTCCCTCCTCTCCCAATTAAGGTGATAATTATGATTTGGTATTGTGATAATTGTGGAACTGAAATCAAAGAAGGAGAAGACTTTTACACAGTTGAAAGCCGTAAAATGGGAAAGGACGGCGAAATCGAAGAGTTTGAAAGTGTTCTCTTTATTTGTAAAAATTGTTTAAATATAGCGTGATATAATGACAGAAGAAAAGAAAGAATCAATAATGGACAAAGAAGTTGAAGACTTTTTTGAAAAATATAAAGAACAAACCAATAAGATGCAAGGTTTGTTTTTCCATTTTGGTAGATTTTATCAAGTCTACACTCAAGTACCATCACAAGCTATGGCAATCCTCTACGAAGAGATTTTTAAAGTTCACGAAGCACTACTCGGAACTTTTTTGGAAGAAGAAAAAGAAAAATTCCAAAAGATTAAAGACACAATGAAAGAATCTCTTACTACATTAATTGGATTGATTGATAAATTAGATCCAGAAGAAATGAAAGAGGAATGTAAAGCTAGGTTAGATGTTATTAAGAAAGCTATACCTCTGATGGAAGAATTTTTCAAAAAAGAACAACGAAGAGATAATCTTTATATTTAGGTGATTTTTTTGACATTTAAAGGAAAAATTACTCATGTTCCGCCAGTACTCTTGGACTTAAAAACATATTTTCAGAGAGAAATTCGAACTGCAAAAGCATGTAATTGGCGGGAAGATGGAAAGTGGTATATTTGGATTAATTTAGATAAAATTCACGGTAACAGCAGTTTAAGGAAGATTGTAGAAGATATTAATGATCTCTACATACAAGAATTACTCTGCGTTATAATACGAGGAAATACTGTAGGAGAAATTCCTCCCTGTGAAAGTGATGAATTTACTGCTAAAGTATATTGTTCTTGTTATCAACCAAGAATGTTTTTAAAAATAAGTGAAAAATTATGACTCATTTAAAAAAAGTTAGTAGAGAAGATCCAATGTTCTCAGGCAGAGCAATCTATTTTCAACCAATTTTGAAAGATGGTTCACCTGGTATTCCAGAAAAAATAGCAGATGTACCAGATAATGACATTATTTGTGACGGTTGTAATAATCTAATAGAAGATGACGAAGTTTACCTTCTTATTCTCCAAGAAGGAGATGAAGAGCCTAGAATTTGGGGAACTCAATGTAAAGAATGTGTTGAAGAATACTATTCTGAGCTTGAAGTAAAATGATATTACAAAATTTTGGAAAGGTAACGCTCGAAGAGGCGGGTAATGGTAGATACATTGTTGCGGAAATTGACACAGAAGTTAAATACATTAAAGATAGGCTTAAAATGATAGGTATTTATGAAGGAGCCTATATTGAGAAAGAATGGACACAAGAAGGAACTGGTGTGTTTATTATAATTAACAGAGAAACTAAACTAATAGGAATGGGCGTAGCAAAACAAATTATGGTAAAAGATTATAATAATCCTTTTGCTAGGGATATAGAATGACACACACATATTTTGGAAGAGACCATCTGGGGCATAATGGAGTCGAAGGATGGTATGGCTTACCTAGTGTCTTTGGAGATATACTCCATTCGTCCAAAAAGAAAAGGTGACAGAAATTTTCTTTCGGTTTTTTAAGGTTTCAGAGCTGATGGTAGTACCGAAGTTTTTTGCCGAACAAAAAACGATAAAACAGAGACAGGAGTAAACTTTCGTCAGTTTTAAATACTCTAACAAGAAAGCTGTCTCAAATTGCGTATTGAAGCAACGCGTTATAAGAACAGAAGGTTAAGTTTATATCCTCAGCTTCCAAAAAAACTCAACTACTCATTGTCCCGTTCGTAAGTCGTAGAGAGAGAAATGTGAATGAGTGAGTAAATCGTTAGATGAAAGCGGAATTCCATTTGGCCGGACGCAATACGGTGGAGAGGTGAGTAGTTCAAACAATAAGTCGTACCCTGAGGGCGTAGGCTTAGTCTACATTGATGGGTTCTATAACAAATGAGATGACAGGTCCAATCTCAGCGAGTTATTGGATATGATGGGTTAATATATAGAGGTGTATAAGAATGGATTTAGACAAAGAGTTTGAATTGTATCGGAAGTTGGAAGTAATGGCTTTTCGTTACTTTCGTATGGCAGAATTCTTAGAAATCTGCCTAAAAACGAACTTGAAATTAAAAGATGAACTCGGCACTATCCTTGATCCTAAAGGATACCGAAAACTGTCGTTCTTAGAAGGCAATAAATACTTTAAAGGATCGATACATATCCCTCACAATCCTTTTTACAATAATACCGAAGATCAACAACTTTGGAGAACGATCTATCCCGAAGACTTTACTTGGGTTACAAACACTAAGAAAGATATTGTTAAAGCATATCAAGAAGTGTGGCGCAGAATCAATGAAATTAAATTCTGGTTAGGAATTACTAAAGACACGCAATTTTGCGGGATTAGATTAGAGAGCAGATTAACCACATTATTGGAGAATCTACTCCGCACTAATATCCCTGAATTTAGATATGATTTTGAATTCACAATTTTCTATGAAATTGACAGATACACAATTCAGAGATTCCTTAGAGTTATGAAAAATAGAAGCAGAAAAGGAAGGGTGATTCAACTAATAAAATGATAATTTGTAGCGAATGTGGTTTTACATTGGAGGAGGATAAAGCAGGAATGCATTATTGTCCTCAATGTGATATCGAACAATGGTTTTGGGAAGAACCTGACGACGACGATTATTTCAAGTTCACATAAATGGGTGTAGGAAATAGATCTAAAAGATCGACTCAGATTTTCGGGTTTTGATATCAGATAAACAAATTTGTGATAGTTAGAAAGATTCTACTCGCATTTTGGGATTTTTAAAGTCATTTGAAAATCTGATATCAGATATTCAAAATCTGAATTTCTGAGTTTATGTTTTTATTTATCAATTTCGATTTACATTAATTCCCCATATATATTAGTGGGATAAATGTAATTTAAAATCGATCAATGTTTTGATTAACTATGAATGAAAAAAATAAAATTTGTCCATTCTTAATATTTCACAAGGAGCCTATTCCTTTTGAATATTGTGGATTGGAAAAGATAAAATATAAGGCAATCTGTAAAAATGGTAAATGGAGGAAATGTAGATTTGTCGTTTCTAATAGTAAAAAATAAGAAACATCTACTCAAAACTCTTAAAAAGATTGGTGATGATATTGTTATTGTTAAGCAAGAAGCAGTGTATGCCTTTCCTAAGGGTATGTATGAACAGGTAAAAGATAACTTTGCTAAAGCTATTAAAAGTTATCAATATTACAGAGTAGATGAATTTATTAAAAAAATTAAGGTGAAAAAATGAACCTAAAACAATTAAGAGATTGGGAAGAAACACTCCTTAACAATATTGAGCAGGCTTATGAAGAATACGGTAAAAAATTTGTGGGGAGATTTTATATTAAGCGAGTTAGAAAAGGAATTAGGGGAACTACTTTTCGTTACTTAACCGCCATGAAAGACACAACAAAAGGAGTAGTTGACGAACCACAGTTTAGAGGTAATTATATTTACATATATGGTGTAGATGGACAAAGATTACTCTGTATTAATTTTGAATGTGGTGGTATCCATAGTTGGTGGCTTATGGCGGAACAATTAAAAGAAAGTTGGGTTCAAATAACTAAGGAAGAAGGTATACAAAAATTAAAAGAATTACTCGCATATTTAAAAATAGAGGATGTGTTAAAAGTTGTTTAAAAATACATGGGAAATGTATGAAATGATCAGCAAAGTTAAGAAAACAGGATTTAAAATGCTTAGATTCTTAATGGGCTGGTCGGAAAGAAAGACAAAAAGACATTTGAAAAAATTACTCAAATATGGATTGGTACAAAAAGCAGAGGGATGTGAAATGTGTGGAAATGAAGAACCATTTTATTTCCCTACTCCGTGGTATGAACTTATAAACTGGAACGAATTTTTTAAAGAAGACGATGGAGATGATGATGTTCCAGACTGGGTAATGTGTGGAGGTAGTGATTAATGAAGAAGAAGAAAAATAGGTGTAAGAAATGGAAATGTAAACAATGTATCTTCTCTTATATCATTTTTAGGAAGAAAAGAAAGAAGAACAAAAGAGTGGTGAAATGTAGTCTTGACTGATGTAGAAGAAGAGATTAAAGAATTGGCTAAAATCATAGATGAAACAATTCGAACTACTCCTAATCATCTAAGAGGTTTATTAATTCCAGATAAACATATTGATAGATTCTTACATCTTTGTAATTATATGATGGGCAAAGCAAGAGATAGTGAAAAATATTTCAAGATGATGATGGAAGGAGAGGCTGTAAGAGAACAAATGAAGTTGGAACTTGTTACAAAACTTTGTAAACATTTTGCAACCGATGACAAAGAAGAAAAAGGATTGGAATAAAATCCTAGAACAAACTTATGAATTACTTGAAGATGGAGATTGGTATATTGTTTCTTTAAAAGAAATAGATGAATTATACGAAGAACTTGCTGCGATGTCTGGTCATTTTAATCCAGAGACAAAAGAATTCAAAGATGGTAAAGAATGGACAGAATTAGACCACAAAATCCATGATATTTGCTACAATTGGTACATCAGAATTATAGAGAAGAAACTGAAGATAACAAAATATTATGAGAAATACTATGGAAAATATTTAGGTGATAAGAAATAGACTATTGTGAGTTTTTGAGAAAATTGTTCGATATAGATTTTCCGTGTTGTGCTAGTTGTCACGATGAGCATGAATGGGGTTTGGAAAATGATGTTTATATTCCACTCTGCGAACATGGTGGAGATTGGGAAGGAGATGAATATCCTCATTTAGCTCTTTGTTGTGCTTTTAATGACTTCATGGATAATCTAACTGAAGAACAAAAACAAAAGATAAGAGATAATTATGACAAAGTTTTTCACTCTGGTTAAGGAAGAAGTATGTTTAGCATGGATGGATTTTCATAGTATAGGGCATTTTATAATGGGTCAATTGTGCTTTGCTGGAACTTATTTAGTTCTACTCGGCGGATTACCATTCGAATTAAATTTGCCCTACTCTCTTATATCTTCAATTATATTTGGTGTATTATTTGAAGTAATTGAAAATGGACCCTGTGTTAAACTGAAATTTGCTGGTCGAAAAGATTCTGTTGAAAATTCGGTTGCTGATATTGTTTTAGTGATATTAGGAGCAATCTTTGAATTTGTATTAATTGGTTTTGCTTCATTAACAATTAATATCGTTTTAAACACGACAGTCTTTGTAGTTTTAATGATTTTGTATCTCAAATTGAGAATGTTAACATGTTAGTTAAATTACATTGCGGAGCAGAATATGACTTTCATACCATAAAAAGTATAACTGATTTAGGAAATGGAACGCTTGAGATAGTAGGAAATTTTAAACCTAGAGGTAAGTACCAAACAATTGTTATTTTTATAATCTCAATTGAGAATTGGGAAGAGGTTTCAAAAGAAAAGATATCATTAAAGCCTTATTTTTGTAGTGAATGTAAAAAACTCCATAAAAATGGAGAAATATTTGAGGCTCATAAGAAGTATTATATGAAAAAAGATGAAGCGATTCCAAGTGATAAAATCCTTGAGGCAGATTTAACAAAACTAAAAGAATTTAGTAAAAGACAGTTAAAAAGTCTTATGGATAGAATGAAGTGGAATCCGAATAAAACAGATTTATATACAAAAGAAATAAACAAGCTATTAATATATGAAGGAGTGGTGACTGATGAGGAGTTTCTCGAAAATTACCAAATTAAATGATAAAAAATTGTTGGAATTTATTGTCGAAAAATGCAATAATGATAACACATTTTACATGACTTTACTTGAAGAGTTGACTGATGATTGTCCCTTTAGGGAAAGTTGTGGAGAAGAATATATGGAAGATTATGGAGGTAATTACGATGACGGCAGATATGATGCCTACGACTGAATGTGAATATATTGGTGAATGTAAACATTTTAATGAGGATAGTGTTTTATGTTTTTCCAAATTAAAATATGCTTGTTCTCATTATCATTATAGAATGTATTGGGATGAAGATGAGAAAGATTAAAAAACAAGTTAATAAATATTTTGAGGATTTAAAAATGAGTAAAGCAAAAGAAGAGAAGAATTTTTTGGCTGATTTTACGCCAAACGGGATGGAACCATCTAATGGAGTTAGACATCATCATTATAAACTTTCAGATGTTGTATGTAAACTTCTTACTAAGATGGAAGAAATTGAGAATACAATTGAAGTAGTGAAACATTTTTTGGGAGAAGAACTCTACTGCGCTATGAGTAAAAGAGTTAAGAGGATAAAACAACAAGAGAAGAAAATATTGGAAGAACAGCAGAAACTTGTTGAATTAAAGGGAGGATTATGTTAAGACTATTTATTGACGGGAGTGCAACACCAAATCCAGGACTAGGTGGAATTGGATTTGTGTTGTATGATGACGACAAACAAATTATGCACGGATATACATATCTTGGTGAAAACATAACAAATAATATGGCTGAATTCTTAGCTGTTCCTCACTCTCTTTTTCATATCATTAACGCATTTAAACCAAAGGAGTTAGAAATTAATACTGACAGTGAACTTGTTTATTCAGCATTTATGGGAACGAAACAAGTGAGAAATGTTAAACTTGTTGATATATTTGAAGCAGGTCTACAAACAACTTCTCTTATTTCAGAAATTCATTGGAATAAAATAAGTAGATTGCTTAATGGATATGCCGACAATTTAGCAAGAAGAGCTATTAATAAGAAAGATTCCGAGGTTTATATAAATGCGAGCAGAATTCCAAAAACTGGTAAAGAGGATTAAGGAAGTATGGGAAATCTTGTTTATATTTGTTACTTTTGTTATTACTATGATTATTATGATTGTGTTTGTTGCTCATAGTAGTAATGATCTTGAACAAAATATAGCAATGATGATAGGAAGTGTATTTTATTTTACTATGATGGCGGTGGTATTAGTTGTATTGCCCAGAATGCGGAAAAGAAAGCGCAAGTGAATATGTTTGTACTAATTGTGGATTAGTATTTGAAGATAAACCTATAACAAATCAACCACCTATTTCACCTGAGAGCGAGGTAATCAGAGGTGGGAAGTTTAGATCCAAGTATCTTAAGGATCTACTCTCTCCCACCAAAATTAATTTAAAACATGTAAATGACGATATGAAGAGAATCCTAAAAAAGAATACTCCGTTTTGGGATTTGAAAAGAACATTAATCATTCACAATGAAATCAAACGATTATGTTGTTTATTAAATTTAAATAAAAATGTAGAAATAAGTTGTGTTTATTATCTTAATAAGATTAAGTCTAAGAGTAAAGAACTTGGATTTTCTCTATTCAAAAAAGGAGGAAGTTCACTCGAAAAAATTGCTCACGCTATTGTTTTCTTAGTAGCCAGAGTAGAAGATTTACCACTTACTCTATATGATTTTGAAAGAATTGGATTAGATAAAAAGGAAGTATACAAACAATATTCAAGGTTAAAGAGAGATTTAAAGATAAGATTTAAACCAACCGACGCAAGTGTTTATATTAATAAAATTTTAAAACAATTAGATTTACAAATAAGAGATGAATCATTGTTGTCTTTATGCGCCACTTCATTTATAATGAAAGTTGGTGTCTTAGAAGAATTAACAACTCATCCTCTTGGATTTAGAAATCAAATTGTTAAAACAGCAGCAGTTATATATATGCTTGGAGGAAGTGTTTATCGTATTACTCAAAAAGAAATTTGTAATATAGTGGGATGTAATACACATGCACTACGAAATAGAATTGAAGAAATAAAAGATTTGCTTTATAAGGTTGGTAAAATTCGTTTTGAAGATAAACACTGGAGAAAATTTAATAAAGAATATAAGCCGTTTATTGATAATATGTCGAAAATACTTGAAAGACCAAAATACTTTATAAGTGGTTTAGTAGATTTAAAATATCAAATGGAAATAACCAAAGCATTCAAAGGAATTATAGAATTGGAGTTTAAAGATGCTAGTTAGATTTAAATGTTTTTGTGTCACAACCGACTGTTATAGTTGTCCATTTAGTAGATATGTCGATTGTAAAGTTATGGAAAAAACTGTATCATGGAAATGTGTAGAAATTGATTTTGAAGCCAGTTGGTCTTTTGGTGAGGAATTATGAAAAAAAGAAATATTGATGTTGGATGGGTGATTAGTGCACTTTTAAGCATAGCATTCATTATCGGCATTATATTATTATTTATATTTTTTATGGCGTTATTAGGATGACGGAAGAGAGAATTAAAAAATTAGAGGAATCTATCACAAAATTAACACAAATGCTGGAACACTGTGGCAAGAGGCTGATGAGGATGGAACACGAGATAAATGTGTTGCGTATGTCTTCTAAGGGAGGATTTACAGTAGCAACAGATCATTTGGAAAAATTGAAAATGGAAGTGAAACAACTTAGATATGAATTGGATGCTGTTATGTATGGAACACCTCGTAATTTTATTGTAGAAGAAGTTAAAAATTCTTTAGAAGGAAAAATACGAGGATTAGATAACGAACTTGAAGCACACCATTATCAGTTGGATGATATAAGAAAAGAGATAAGAGAATTAGTTGAACGGATGAATATCTTGGAGCAACCAGATTTATTTAGAAAGATAGAAGTCACTCGTGATTATCATTTAAAGCCAAGCGCTTGTCCTGTGTGTGGCGGAAGAGGAACCGTTTCTTCTGATTTTTACACCAAAATCCAAAGTACTGCTTCTCTTGAAGAAGTAAAATGTGAGAGTTGTAATGGAGCTGGTGTATTATGGGGATGAAGGAAAGGTATAAAATAGGAGAACATTTTTACTGGTGCAAACGCTGTGATGTAGATTTAACCATAACAAAAGTTATAGGTTATCTTGTTATTTGTGTTTGTAAATGTTGCGGTAAAGTAGTAGGTTATTATGATACATTAATGAAATTTTTAGATGAAGAAGATGGTAAAGAAAACTAAAGATGGATGTTGGCAATTTACCTATTGTAATGAATGTATGTTATATCCAATGGGATTGGGTTGTCCACATCAAGAGGAAGAAAATGATAAAGAAGACGATTCTGAAAGCAATAATTTATAGATTAATAAGTTTTTGTGTAGTTTATCTACTCGTTTTCTTATTTACAGGACAATTAGTTCAAGCAACTTATATAACAGTCTTGCTGGAAATGATTAAAACTATACAATATTTCTTATATGAATTATTATGGAAAAGGTTAAGTAAAAATGAACCAAAAGTGTGAAAATTGTGAATACTGGAGAGAAATTGGAGATAAAGTAGGTCATTGTTGTATTTTACCAGCATATACCGATTATTATTATTGGTGTGAGGAATATGAAAGAAGAACATCCTTATAAAACAGGTTCGAATATTTATTCTATGAACCCCTACCTGCTCAAAAGTTTAGGAATAAACATAGACGAAAATTGTGTTGTGTGTGGCAAAGATCAATCTTATAATATGTATTATGTTCACGATGGAATGATTCATTGTATTCCTTGTGCAATAAAACATAAACACATAACACAAGAGGAGGCAGATTTACATGTTGATGAATAGTTTTACAAATTACCAAAAATGTGATATTTATCACAGTAGTTTTTATCCAATAGAAATAAGAGCAAGAGATATGGATACAACCAAAAAAGTAATAATGAGAAATAAATGCGACTGGTGTGGATATTCAACTGGTTTGTTAAGAAAAGCAAGCCATGAATCTTATGTTATATTTTGTGAGAAATGTAGCAAAATATTAAAAATATTGGAGAGACAAATAGAAGCAGGAAACATTATATGGAGAGAAATTTAATGTATGAAAGAAAAATGTGCCCTATGTGTGGAGCAGTGGGAAAAGATTTAAGAGAAGTAGAAGATAGAAGACCAAGTAGAAGAATGTATAGAATTTCTACTGGAACTTTTATGTATCCTAAAAAGAATTATTGTAAAAAATGCGGGTATGAATGGTAATGAGCTTACAAAGATTTATGGATGGAGTTTTTGAAGGAATTTGGGACACAAAAGATTTCAAAACAGATAAGTTTATTGCGTGGGATATAGGTTCGGAGATTGTAATTAATCGGAATTTTTTTCCCGATGATATAAGAATTTATACAGAATATAAAACAGTTCAAATGGTTTATTCTTATAAAACTGGCGTATGTATTGAATGGAACGGAAACTATTTCTTTGCTAATATGATAAAGAAATATATTGAAGAAGGATTTCAAAACAAACCTGTTGAAATAAGATTTTTTAGGGCTGGTTTAGTTTATATGGAGTTTAAGATAGATGAAACTTACTCCTTTGTTGTTCAACAAATTATGGATTACGATGGTAAAGGAGATTTAAAACCAATACCATTTGACAAAGTATTTAAAAATGTAACAATTTCAAGTGATATGGAATTATGAAATATAAGTCAAGTGAAGATGTATGGATAGTAATGTTTGAAAATGTAGGATATTCTTGGCTTCCTCAATACATTATTAGTGTGTTTGCTGATAAGAAGAGAGCGGAAGAAGAAGTTGCTTATCTGAAAGACAATCCAAGATTTAAATTTGTCCTACTCGAAAAACAGAAAGTAAATGCTGAAAAAAAGGCGAAGAAAGAAAAATGAGCAAAATAGGAAGAATATTGAAATGGATTTTTGCAAGACCAAGATGCTTTTTATGTAGAAAGAGATTTCATAAAGGAGACCAAGTTGTAGAATTTTTTGGCGGATTTGCGCACTATACTTGTTTCGATAAACAAATGCAAGAAAACGAAGAAAGAGGAAAATGATACTAGGCGAATTATTAAAAACCGAAGGATTTGACAACTTTGAAGAAAAAGAAATAATAAGGCATATACTTTGGGGAATTTTTGAATGGGAAGTACAAAAAAGAATTTATAGAATAAACCGTGAAGGAATTGTTGCCTTAGAAAAATCAATTAACTCGGTTTTTGAGAAATTCATTAAACCAAGATATAAAGTTAGAGCAACAATTCTTGATCATTCCGACGATGATGCCGCTTGGGGAGTTGCTATGATGGAAAGAAAAATAGATTTTAAGTTGATAAAAGAATGAGAAGACAACAATACAATCACAAACAATTAAGAAGGAAAAAGAAGCATAAGAAAAGGGATAATAAATATCAAATTCCTCATTTGTATCCTTGTGCTAATCCAAAAGCTACTCGAAGATATTTGAGAGATCATAAATGTAAAGTATGTGGAAGATATTTTTATAAATGTGAGTGCGATGACAAAAATAAGAATAAATTATAATGTGGTTTGTAAAAACTGTGAATATTTTAATGGTTTTCACAATTATTGTGTTAAATATCATGTTCCTACTCGCGGCGATGATTGGGGATGTAATAAACACAAAAAAAATAAAAGAGGTTATTTATCTTGAGTCCTTATATAAAACTAGAAGGAAGACCAGATATGGATGAAATTGTCGATCTTATGGTTAAGAAAGGAGTAAAAGCCAATGGAGATTTAAACTATGTATTGTTTAAATTTGCCAAGTATCACATTACTCCGAGTTATAATAACTATAAGAATTTCTGTGGCGAATTACAAGAATGCGCTGTTGAAATTAGACGACAAATTTTAGCGAAGTATGAAAATACAAAAATTAAAGAAAACGGCGATGTATAATTAAAATGACACAAATTATAGCAATATTGTATTTATTAGGAGCATTGTTCCTCTGTGCAGGAGCAATACTTGGATTAATACAAGCTTTTAGAGGTTAAAAAATGGTAGATTACAACAATCCTCCTCCAGTTTGCCATTTATGTGAGAAGTTTTATACTCCTCTCAAAAATGGTATAGATGTTTTCTTAATGACTGGAGTGGATAACAACGAAATATATATATATTGGAGAGCAGATGTATATGAATGTCCAGAATGCCATGTTCAAATTATAACTCGATTTGGTGCTCCACAACATTATTTTGAAAATAAGGAGAAAATAAAGGCAATATATAAATCTGCCAAAATGAGAGGAACTATAGTTGAAGTAACATGAAATTAGAAAAAGAAGAATACGCTAGTTTAGGAGATGGTAAGTTAATGAAAACTCTTGCTATTCACCTTATACCAGAAGATGAAGAAGACGAAAGAATTATAAGAGAAATACATATTTCTAAACTTGGAGATATGATATATTTATGAATGAACCAAGAATCTTATTAATTGGAAGATGGAGTCCATTTCATAATGGACATAAAGCCTTAGTCGATTCTTTCTTAAAAGTTGGAAAGAAAGTACTTATAGCAATAAGAGAAACGGAGGAGAAATATCCTGTGTCTCTTAGAATGATGATGATAAAACAAGTTTATCCTAGCGATGAAATTGTTCAAGTTATAAGTATTCCAGATATAGAGGGAGTTGCGATAGGCAGAGATGTTGGCTACTATTTTGTAGAAGTACCAGAAGATATAAAAACAATTTCGGGAACAAAAATCAGAGCAGGAAAGAGTATGGATGTTCCAGATGAAGTAAAAGAAATATTAGATTTTTGGGAATCTACCGGAGAAATGTTGGGATATTTCTAAAAATAAACTATTTAAATCTTTTCTTTATTTTTTTATTAATTAGTTAATTTTAGAATAATAAATATAGTATTTTTTATGCTCACATTTAAAAAGGTTTAAAAGAACTATTAATTAAAGAAAAAAGTAAAATTATAGATCAAAAGTAAATTCGTCTAATTTTATGTAAAAATTTGGGAGAAAAAATGATGATAGAGAACGCCCTTAAAAGTCCATTGAAAACGCATTCTGATTATAGTTACCAGCGATTTTGTAAAAATGTTAAAAAGTTAGTTTTCCAAAATAGATTTACCATAGATGAGATTGCTAAAATGACAAAGCGTTCTGTTGAAGAATGTGTCGAAGCATTTGAAATCTACACTGGGAAAAAATTACCTGCTACATTTCTGATTGCTGGAAATGAAAGGCAAATAAATGAACTCAGAAAACTCATCCTCCAAAAACAAAAAATCCTTCTCTTCGGAAAAAACGGGGTAGGTAAATCAACTATACCGAAAAAATTGGCTCAAGAATTAGGTTGGAGAATTGTTTATTCATACCCCACAAATAATGAAGAGCTTTTAGTAGATTTCTCTGAACTTCCCCTCAAGACAAAGAACACAATCTTTGTTATTGAGGGGGACTCCTTTTATTGGAGGAGTTATGGATTAATAAATCACTATATTAAAGAATCTAAAAATCCAATAATTATTATTGTAGATAAATCTGATAAGGTTCACGCTACAGTAAGAAAACAATTAGTAACAGTAAAATTATCTTCACCAACAAGAGAAGATGTAAAGAAATGGGTGGAAAGAAAATACCCAGATTGGAAGGGAAATATTAATGATGTGTATGACGAGAATATGCGAGTCACACTCCGAAATATTAAGTATGGGATAAAAACCTATAAACCTTCTAAGGAAGAGAAGCTGGACGCCCAGCAAGTAGCATACCGTGTGATACAAGGAAAGGCAACAGTCCAGGACTTCGAAAATTGTATACATCCTTTTGATTGGATACTTAGTTGGATAGGATATAATGCCTATACTTTTTATTACGGCACAGATGTTCAAGATTTAATGTCTTGGATTGATGACAAAAAATATAATTTTAAACCTGATTATCTCAGAGGTTGTCTTCTTAATTTGAGAAAGCCTGATAAAAGAGGAAAGTTAAAATTTCCTCCACAAGGATTTAAACCTAAAAAGGAAGATGAGGAAGATTGGATTAAAGAAAAACGAAAAATTAAAAAAATTAAGAAGGAAGAACCTCAACCTAAAGTTTTTAAGTTTGCAGGAGATATGGAACTGTGATAATACAAAAAGAACATTGGGATAAAGATAAAGCTCAAGTTTTCAAAGACATAGACGCTATTAAGAAAAAAGTTGAAGCGTTTGGCTATGGTCATCCTATTGCTATGATTAGAAGTGAATATCTTAAATCCTTAGAAAAAACAAGAAAAATGTTTGAGGACGAAATGAAAAAAGCCTCTGATAAATGGGCTTCTCCTTTCGCAGCAATTACTCTTCCAGATGACATGAAACTTGAATTTATTGATCCGGCTTACGGAACAGGAGTTTTTGGATTAAGCGGAGTTGTAATGGCAGAAACAAGAGAACCTGATTTAACTATTAAAGTTAATATTACAGATCACGATGGAACACCTGTAGATTTACAAAACTGTGAAGTTAAAATTGTAGATAAAGAAAATGGTATTATTGAAATTACAAAATATAAAAAGGTAAAATTAAAATGAGCTTTTGGGAAAAATTTAAGGCTGGTTGTAGTTGGTTGTATGGAAAGGCAAAAGCAGGAATTATTGCCGCAGGTAAATGGTTAAAAAAGAAATTACCTATTTTAGGTGGGTGGATTTTAAGTGGATGTAAATTAGCAATTAAACTTGCTAAGGGAGCAATTTTTGGAGCTTATTATGGAATGAAAGATGGCTATAATGCTTGGAAAGAAACTCCTAGTTATGAACCATGTACTTGCATATCATTTGAGTATTTAGCTGATGATATACTCGATGATCCTGAGCCAGAACCTGAACCAGTGATTGAATAATGATTATAGGATTGTGTGGAAAAAAACGGAGCGGAAAAGACACAGCAGCAGAATATTTGTGTTTTGCTTATAAATTTACAAGGTATGGTCTTGCTGATCCGATGAAAAAGGCAGTAAAAGAAATCTTCTTATTATCAGATGACCAATTGTGGGGAGATTTAAAGGAAGCATTAGATGCTCGTTATAACACTACTGCAAGGAAATTACTCCAAGTTTTTGGTACTGAATTATTTCAATATGATATTTATAAGCATATTCCAGAATTATCAGTAGAACCAAGAAAATTATGGATTAATAGATTTGTATTGTGGTATCGTTATAAACAGGGCGGTATTCCTATTCATTTCATTAATTCATTAAATAATGAAATAATGTATAATGACGCCCCCTTGGATGTCGTTATAAGCGATGTTCGTTTTCCGCACGAAGTTGATGTAATCCGCGAAATGGGCGGAATAATTGTGAAAATTGACAGAACATGCGTTGATTGTACTGACTGTCACGCTAGCGAAACAGAGATGGATAAAATAGAACCAGATTATATTATTGATAATAATGGTTCAATAAAAGATTTAGAACACAATTTAGATATACTTATAGAGGGTATAAAACGAAATGAAAAGAATAGTAAATAGATTTGTAACTCCTCACGCCATTAAATACAAGGCTCGTGAAAAGCTAATAATGGAGAGAACCAAAGCTGGTCATAGAGGACCTATTGGAGCTATTCGTCTAACTGCTGATAGAACTGTTGAGGCTTTTCTTGATTACTTTGATATGTTAGGCTCAGATGGTTGGATTTATTCTGGAATTTGTGAAGATCCAGATCTTCCCTATGGTGGGGTTCATGTATTCTATAAATGGGTTGAAGACGATGGTTTTAAATCAACCATTGAAGAACCAGAAATTATAGATGAACAACCTCTTTCTGCTTCTGAAGTTTATGAAAGAGAAAGAGAGAGACAAGAACTTTTAAAACAAACAACCGATCCTAGACAAATATCGGATGCAAGATTAAATGCTGAGATGATGGCACGACAAGAACCAATTAAGGATTTAGATGAAGATAGCGATATCTTAGAAGAATTAGATTATGCAGTTCATCACGAAGAAGTTATGGAAGACGAAGATCCAAAGAAAATTAGGTTTGAATTATACAAACAGTATGAAGAAATCAATCCTAATAAGAAAGCTGTTTTTAGAGGCAAAGAAACACAAGGATTTACAGAATGGTTGGAATCACAACAGGAAAAATGGGCTAAAAAATAATGAACCTTGATGTGAAATACCGTCCGAGAACCTTTAAGGAATTTAAAGGCAACGAACGGATTATTAGGGATATAAAAGCCTTACTCAAAGTTGGAGATTTACCACACCTTATGTTTGTTGGACCTCCAGGAACTGGTAAAACAACACTAGCACTTCTTATTGCTCGAACAGTATTAGGAAGACCTATTCATATTAATACTCGTGATGGCGATCCAGATTTTAAAGAGTTAAATGCTTCTAGTGCAAGAGGAATAGATGTTGTAAGAGAAGTAATAGAAGAATACGCTAGGGTTAAACCATTAGAAGGTACTCCTTATAGATTTATTTTATTAGATGAAATAGATTCTTCTACTCAGGAATTTCAACACGCCCTACGACCTGTTATTGAAAAGAATGAAGATAGATGTAAGTTTATTCTATGTTTAAACAGGATTCAAGGAATAAAAGAACCAGCTTTAATTTCTAGGTGTGCAACATTCTTTTTTGAAAAGCCTAATACTGATGTAACAGCTAGCTTGTTACTTGAAATAGCTGAGAAGGAAGGAGTTAAATTTGAGGATGAACAATTAGCTTATGATGTAGCAGAATATTATGAAGGAGACTTGCGCCATATTCTCAACGATTGTTTAGAAACATTAAGAGGATATGATGAGGTAATAACTAAAGATCATTTATGGAAAGTCTATGAGAAAAATGGAAAATCAGTTGCTTCAAGAGTATATGAATCTGAAAATCCAAAGGAAGAATTCTTTACAATATATAGGAAAGAAGCCTTTGATGTTAGAGAGTTTTTGGAAGAATATTTCAAGCTCTTAGGAGATAAAGGGATTCCGCACTCGAAAGAGATTTCCAAGATAGACGCAAGAATTAGAAATTATTGTAATGTACCAATACAAATGAGTTATTTTTTCTCGTTATTTGAAAACGAAGGTGAAAAAGAGGATGGAATTAAGACTAAGTTTAAAAAACCCTTCTGAATTGGCATTGTTAAAAGAAGTCACCAAAGCATTAGGAAACTATACTCGATTAGCTATTTTAGATTTAATTGCTAAAGATACCACAGGCAATTTAAACTATGGAGAATTGGCAAACAAATTGAAGAGAAGTCCTACTGCTATTACAAATCATATGGGTTTGTTAAGGAGAAGCAAGTTGACAGAGGATATGATAGTAGAAGGGAAAAGAGGTAAAATGCAAAAACTTCCACAATTAAAATATGACAAAATAGTTATTGAGTTAAAATGAATGACTACGACTTCATGCCACAAACTCCAGAAGATATAAACTCTCCTGTGTTAGTTCCGTTTGGTCACGATAGTACAATTATAAGATTGTTGCTTGATTTAGAAAAAGATGTATATGTGGCACCTCAATATAAATTCTGGGGAACAAGGTTGCAAATATTATTGAAGAGACATCCTAGTAAATATACACTCGATTATATTCAAGAGAAAATAAACAGTGAATATACTGGTGTAGTTACGAAGAGTAAATATAGACATCTATTCAATACTCTTTTTAATGAAGAAACTGCCGAGTTCATAGATAAAATTTACCAGATTGAATTCGATCAAAAAGAAAAAGATATCGTTATTTTCTTATTAACCTATGAACTTGAACGAAGGAGTGATGATCTATATCAATTCAAAAAAACGACTCTAAATTTAGAAGTATTGAATGATATATTTGAAAATTTACTCGATTATTTTGATTTTCTAGTTGATGTTAAAAATATGAGAGTATATATCCTAAAAGATGAATTAAGCAATCAAAAGTTTGGTGGAGTTGTGGATTCTTTATATAGGAACGCAAGGTATTATACGCCACAATATTTAGGATTTGTTTCTGTATTTACAGGAGAAGTAGAACATGTAAAAAGCTGGGAAGATAGACTCCAACATGTTGCAGAACATAATTTAATACATGGAGGAAGAATTTATTTGCCCGACTATCCAAGTGAATATAAAATTAAGATAGATAAAATGTTAAATAAATTAAATTATAAGAAAGAAAGTTTGTTTGTTTGGCGTAGACCAGATATCAAGGTAAATAAAATTACAAAAGGAATAAAAAGGTATTTTTAATATGGAGCTAGATTTACACACAAAGAAAGTTTTAGAAAATTTAGCTAAGTCTTTTGAGAAAGATTTCTCCAAGGTGGTTGAACTTTTTGAATATGCACGGGAGAAAATCGCTGAAGAGACAGGCAAGAAAGAGCCCAAACTTAGCATCGCTGCTATACATGTAACAAGGGCTAAGCTAACAGAGCTTCAACAAGAAACTGGAAAAGAAATAAATATTATTATATTTGGAAAAGATCCTAGTAGAGATTCCAATGCTTCACTACGAAAACAGATTCTTGCTGACTTCTGGAATAATCCAGAATCAAGACGAAAAGTCGTTGAGCAAGGAAAAGTTATGGTAATGAAAGCAGGTAAGGGAGATCCTACTAAAGATTTTCATTCAGTTTATAAGCCTGTTACAAAGATTATAGAATCAGTAGAAGTTGACGGAGAAACAGTCGTAACAAAGGGAGAGATTTGGGATCCTGCATTGGTTATCGATCCTATTTGTAGAGACTTTAGAAAGTTCTTAGATGATGACGAGAATGTAGAGAATTGGAATTATACCAAACCGTTATTAGAGAATTGGCGTACTACTTATTTTGGAATTGGTTATTTTGAAGACACTCCAGATCTAACCAAGAAAGTTCAACTAAGATTTTTTGGTGATAGTGCTGATCCTCATAGTGGACAATTTGTAGGTAAACGAATTGATTTCTTTATTCCATATAAAGTGAAAGTAACAGTAAATGAAAATTTAAGCACAGAAGATTGTTATTCTGTATCTGCTAAAAATGTTCCTGTTCCATCTGGAGATGTTGATATTGACATTATAGCAATGTTAGAAGCAATTAACACAATGCATAGAGCCAGATTAGAAGCAAAAGGAAAGAAACCATTAGATTTAATTCCTATTGTTGATATGGCTGATTTAAAGAAATGGCATTTAGAACGCAGAGCTAGGAAAGATGTTGATGGAAACATAATGAAATCAGATTCCGGCTGGGATTTAACAAATTGGGATGAATATTGTGTCATAGATCAAGTTACCTATCTTGGTTTGAGAGAATTTTCAGAAGGATACAAACCAGCAGTACTTCAACACGATTCAACTGGTAGGCGTTCTTTCTTTGTTAATTATGACAACGATATTAATATGAATGTTCCTGTACCAGCAGATATATTGATTTGTGTTAAGACTGGAAGAGGTCTATCTTCTTATGATAGAGAATCAAGAACCAAAGTAGAACTTTCTGACGATCCAGATTTGTCAATTAACATTTGTGGATTGAAAACTTTAGAGAGTTATGAGAAGATTATCTTTCCAAAAGAGGTTACTGGTGACTTGTAATGAGTGAAGAAGTAAATTTAGATATGGATAAAGACGAACTAGATGCAGTAGTTGGCAGAATGATAAAAAAATTTGAAAACGAAGACGAAAAACTAACCAACTTAGATGTAATTTTTATTTTAAAATCAATTAGAAGAGCATTGAGATGGTAAATATGGCTACAACTAATAGAGTTAGTCTAATTGCAAGTCTATTGGATGAAATGATAAACAATCCAAACTGTCAATACTTAAAGCTAAGTCTTTATTTTGATGGTATTAAATTAGATTTAACTGCTAAAACAACTGTAGTAGAGGAAGATAATGAGCTTCAGTAAATTTACCAAACCTGCAGTACATGTTGATGATGAAGAATTAAAGAGAAGTATTTCTTATAAGAAGATTCAACCTGATGCAAAGTTTGGTCTTAATATAGCTCTAATTGCGCCTGCTGGATTTGGAAAAACTCTCATGTCTACTGCTTTTGGCTATTTCAATTCAAAGTATATGGATAGATTGGACAAGGAGAAATTTCCTTACTCCATTCGTTTGTTAAAGGAAGGACACATGTCAGAAGTAGAGAAGATTGTTATCCATGATTTAGATAATGGATACCACAAAGCAATGTCTCGTGGAACATTTAAGAGGATATTAGAACCTTTAGTTCCTATAATAGATGTTGTTGAGTTTGATATTCCAGAAAGGGATGTAGAAGTTGAATTAGGAAAAACAAAATCTGTAAGAATAGATGAACTTTTAAAAGCAAAGAGAGAAGTAGAAGACGCGGCTAAAGCAGCAGTTGCTGATTTTGGCTCAGAAGTTTTATGGATAGTAGATTCTCTTAGTGAATATTACCAAGTCCTGGACTCTATGTTCTCTATTGTCTATGAAGCAGTCTATGATAAAGAAGTTGGTTCTCGTGTGGAGAATCAGAAAGACTGGCAAATCCGAAACGCTTGGTGGAATGAATATATGAAGCGTAAAAGGAAATATAAAGGATGGCAAATAGACAATGTTAAAGCAGTACCAATTCCACCTCATTGGGTTAAGAAAAATGATCCAGATCCATACAACATTAAATGGGCTGAAGGAAGTGGAGGCAATGCTTTTAATTTAGACCAAGTTTATAGATTACATAAAGACGCTGAAGGATTTCCTTATTTCAACTTAATAGATGGAAGATATAAAAGTAAGATAGCAACAGATAATATAGAGCTATATTATGCGTATGACAAAAGAGATGTTGCTTTCTATATAATAGAACACATAGCAAAATATATAATTGAAGGATCAGAAATAAAAGAGGAAGAACTTTCAAAGACATAGATGATGAAGAATTCAGAGTCTATACTTTTGTTAGAGACGGAAAAATCTTTTATGTAACAATTCGAGAACCTCTCAAAATAAATGTAAGCCAATCTGGAGGTCATAGATTATTTGACGCTAATGGAGATTGTCATTATATTCCAGCAGGTTGGATACATTTAAGATGGAGAGCTAAAGAAGGATCAGATCATTTTAGGTTTTAAACATGACAAGATTTAGAATTAAAGGTAAAGAATTCCAAAAGTTTTTGGATGGAGTGTCTTGCAGAGGGGTACTCCAATTTAAAAGTAAGGGGAAAACAGAAGCACCCCTTTTCTCTGCTTTTTATATTGATGTAGATAAAGATAATCAAAAGCTAACTGTTTTAACAATTGATACATTCTTTCAACAAATAAAGCAAGACAGTTCAATTAAAGCAAAGGTTGATGAAGCTGGAGTGGTTGAAATAACTAACAAGATAACCTTTGACAAAATCTTTAAATCTATGGATGTTGAAAAAGAAATAGAAGTTTGGGATGACCAAGACGCTATTTATATTCAAACTGTGGATGGTTCAGATTGGTATAAGAGAAGGTTAACTGGAGACAAGGCTTTAGACGATGTTTATAGCCAGAAAGATTTGCTTTTTAATTGGAGAGATTCTCATTCTTATGTAGATGTTGTAGCCGATGATGGCGAAACAATGAAAGTAGCAAAATTCACGACTCCAAAAGGTTCTGCTTTATATCCTATGAGAATAAAGTTAGACAAAAAAGATTTACTTAAACTCGTATCTGATTCAATAAATCTCACAAAAGATAATGATACTGTTATTTTTAGTGAGGAAGGAAAATTAATTATATCTACTGGAAGACCTAATGCCACTAGTATGGCTCGTCATAAAATTACATATGAGAATTTAGGAAAAGAAATATTACCTTTCTCAATTAAGTTCTCTGCCTTACAAGCAATCATTCCTAATTTGTTAGATGAAATTATTTTTAATTTCAGAAAGCAAAAGAATGAGACAATGGTTTTAAGAATAGAGAGTATGGACAAGACTATGGTTCAAGTGTTTTCAATTGGAAGTCAAGACAAAGATGGAGTCTTGTATGATGTAGATATAATTGAAGAAGTAGAAAGTATAGAAGATATAGAGGAAGAGTAAATTGGAAAGAAATGTAGGAAATTTAGATATAGGTGAGAAACTAATGATAAGGAAAGCTAAGCGACATCCTTTATCCACCGATCTTTTTCCTTTTACTGATTTTGATATAGAAGATTTTGAAAAATCTGGTAAACATGCTATCTGGCGCGGAGTAGTAACAAAGCAATTTAAAGAATGGTATGATAACAAACCAAAATTAGATCCTATTAGGATTAAGGAGAAAGAAAGGAGATTTAGAAACAAATTACAAAATATAATCAACGCAAGAAAATGACTGATAGAGATATAATTGTAATAAGAACTAAGGATTATGCTTTTGAACATTTAGAAGAATTCTCTCGTTTTGTAGAGCATGTTCAGATGTTCGATGACGACAAAACTAAATTTATCGTTATACCAAACCAGATTGTAGAGGAAGTAGAAAGATTATGAACCTTAAGATAATGAATTATGGGTATTATAACAACAAGAGCGATGTTGAAAAATATAATGCCCCAATTTTACTTTTATTTTGCAGAGATGAGAAGGGAAACTTTCATGTAGTTTATATTTGTGATAAGGAAAATTTAGCACCAGAAATGTATATACCAAAAAATGAAATACATATAGCCAAAGAGCTAGATAATATTATAACAATAACTGATGGACCACCATCAAATTATGGAGAGGAAACTCTTAGATTAACAACAACATTTCCATGGGAAGTAAGAAGAAACAGGGATTTGTTTAGTCACACATTCTTGTCAGATATTAAATGGGAAAAAATGTGTATAGAGAAGATGGGAATTCGCACTCCTTACATCACAGTTTCGGACGATTTTAAAGATAGATGGTTGACTGTCAAAGACATCAAAGAATTAAATGAATACGATCATTTCTATGTCAAGATTAGAACAGTTATATGGGATATAGAAACAAATGGAGAGCCAGTTTATCCTTTGTTTAATGGATATGATGATGCAGAAATATGCGATATAATAAGCATTACAGCATACGATAATTATACAGAGGAATATCATAGATTTATTTGGCATCCTCTTATTAAAGAAGACAGTCTTGAATTTGTTAAGAACTGGGAAAGAAGAGGAGAATATTATGTACCAGCTCTCAAAAAAAAGAAGAAATATTTCAATGTAAATAAAGTTTTTAATCATAATTTCACCAATGAAGTTGATATGTTGAAAAATTTTATAGACTGGATTGCTATGATAAGACCAGATGTTATGTTTGGTTTTAATAGTGAAGGAGGATATAAAATCTCAACTAAGAAAGGATATTCAAGAAAATATTATCACGCTGGATTTGATATGCCTTATTTCTATAAAAGATGTAAGGCTCTCAAGATATTAGATTATATGGAAAAACTTAGCCCTCTTCCTAATACAATTAAAGGAGTTAAATGGAGAAGTCAAGGCAAGAAAGGAGGAGTGAGTATAGAAGGATTGTGTCAGATAGATTTCATATATACGAATGCCATCTTTATGTATGATAAGAAATTTAATGAATTTAGAGAGGGCAACTTAGATGGATATATGAAATATTTTGTGGGATTTGGAAAGGTTCATCATAAAGAACATGTATGGGAACTTTGGAAGAATAACGAAACTTCTGATTATGATCCAACAAATCCAGAACAATATTTAATTAATAAAGAAAGAAATTTGGTGAAGGAATTATATACGAAAGCGAAGAAAATATTCGAGTGAAATGTCCTTTTTGTCTTAGTGAAAAAGTAAATGATATAGGTGACATAGATCATCGAATATATCTCTGTGAAAAGTGTAATGAAATGTGGTATGGAGAAGACTATGATTAGATGTAAGAAATGTGGGCTTGAATTAAGGTTGTCTTGTGGTTGTACTGGTCATTTTGAATGCCCGAGGTGTGGTAGAGTAGATTCTGAAGCAACAAACTTAAGATGTCCAATGCATAATGTACCATTAGTACCATACAAACCAACATTAGGTTGGACAGCAAAGAATACATACAAATGTCCAGTTGCTGGATGTTTTCATATTATTCATATCCATAAAATGGAACCATTTAGGTTTGAATAATGATACTGTCAGATATATTAAAAGAAGGAGAAAAATCATACGAGATACCTCCTGCTTATAGAACTATTGAGATACGACATCGTAAACTTGCGTTGACTATTGTAAAATATGATGTAATAATAACATTTGAACAATACAGTAGTTTAATGAAAGACATGAAAGATGGTAGAGCCGTTTGGGTTGATGGAAAAGAAGCAATGATAGTTTATACAAGAGGAGTAAGTATGATTGAAGATATGATAAAAATAGATGAGATTAGATATGACTGTTTGCGATAAGTTGCTCGACTATAATCTTGTAGATGTGGAAGGTCTTGTCTTATTAGACGATTTCTTTAAGATGATAGAAGACCAATTTGAACAAGCACATCTTGTGGTTGCTCCTCCAGACGATGGAATATATTCCAGCAAAATGCACGACCATGATATGATTAGAGATTATAGAGAGACAATGGTTTTTGATACAAAGTATCAGAAATGGGAGAGAAAACCAATAACAGGTAAGAAGCAGATTGGTTCTAAATTTACAATTACATTGGAAGATTTAGTAGAAGTTAGGAAGAGGAGAGGAGATACTGAAGAAATTAAAAGTTTACATGATTTGCCAAAAATCGGGGGGTATGTGCCTGAACCATTAAGAGCCGGGATGTTCGTATGGGTTATTACAATAGATTTTAACAAACAATATCCCAATGCGATAATGAGTTCAAACGCCGGAATAAAAACAGCAATTAATTTGTTAAAATATAACGATGAAGAAGTTTGGGATAAGGATGGAACGGTTTACCAACGAACGAATCTAATCGAAACGCCCATGGGCTTTTTCAGGAAAGATATTGAATCAGTTAATAGAAAGAAATTTATGAAGTGGCTTGAGTTACGATTAAAAGCTCAAGAGATGGCTACAGCGTACTTAAAAGCTAAAAAAACTATTGAAGATCCAATGTATAAGTTGTTAGATGGCAAACAATTTCGAATCAAAACTTTCACGAATGGAGGATTCGGAATCATGGGTTTACCAGCTGACAGGAATTACTCAAAATTTATATTCAATAATTGTACTCTCATGTGTCAAGATTTGACTAAGAAGATGATGAATGTTTTAAAAGAACTTGACTATGTTGTTATTGGAGGAGATACAGATTCTTGTTTTGTTTGTTTAAAATGTAAAAATTTAGAAGAAGCAATAGAAGAGGGAAAAGAATTAGTAAATAAGATTAATAAGATAATAGATAATTATCTTCGTAGAGTTTATAATATACAAGAACACACAATGAAAGTTGGATTAGAAACTATATCAGATAAATTCTGGGTTAAAGCAGCTAAAAATTATGTTAAAAGAAATCTATGGAAGGATGGTCAAATTTTAGACAAGGCTGAATTAGAAATAAAAGGTATCTCTCAAAAGAAGAGAAACACATCTAAATTCTCTGCTGACTTACAATCTACTATGATAGATATATTGTTAGATTCTCCTAATGTAGAGGAAGATTTTAAATTATTGATGAAAGTTCTTGATTCAAGATTCGAAACATTACCTTGGACTTATATTGCACCTAAAGGAGCAATCAATAGTGAGATAGATGATTATGATTTAGGTAATAGAAATGCAAGAGGAGCTAGAAACACTCGTGATTATTTTAACAAATATTTTAATCCTGGCGACAATCCATATATAATGCCGTTCAGCCAGTTTCCTAAGAAGTTGAATGGAAAGTTTGTAACACCTTATAAAGGAGATACAATTGTGTTATCTTTTGATGAAGAAGATGTAGAAGAACTTAAAAATTTAGGATTCGTTCCAGATTATGAAGAATTAAAAAGAAGCCAGTTAAATGAGAAATCAAAACCGTTTCTCAGCTTAATGAATACTTCTTATTATCAAATGAGAGCATTAAATAAAGTGAGCAATGATATGGAATTATGATACCAGATAATGTATGTATTTTATGTGGCAAAAGAGGATATTGTATAGATTTCAAGGAAGGTTCTTATGATATATATAGATGTCCTTATTGTAAAAGATTTTGGACTATAATGGTAGATAAAAATGAAGATTCTTAATTTATTCGCAGGAATAGGAGGAAATCGTGCTCTATGGGGAGACGAGCACGAAGTTACAGCGGTAGAACATGACGATAGAATTGCTCGAATTTACAAAAGAAGATACAAGAATGATAGAGTAATTATTGCGGATGCTTATGATTACTGTCTTTGGTTCTATGATGAATATGATTTCATTTGGGCTTCCCCGCCTTGCCCTACTCACTCTATTACCAACAATTTTCTACATGCTCAAGGTGTAAGGAGATATCCAGATATGAAACTCTGGCAGTTAATTATCTTCTTAAAATACTATTCAACTTATAATAATAATAATATCAACTGGGTAGTAGAAAATGTTAAAACCTACTATGAACCTATTATAAAACCATCATTCATACTGGGCAGGCATTACTTCTGGTCTAATGTCCATATACCTAGGAAGAAGTATGAATACTCTACAATTACAGTTACTAATGTGAAATCTGCTACAAGAAGAGATAATTGGGAATACTTAGCAGAGTTAGAAAAATATTTAGGAATTAAATTAGCTGATGATGTAACTGGAGAGAGAAGAAGACAATTATTAAGAAACTGTGTTAAGCCAGAAATAGGAAAATATATATTAGATTATATTATAGAAGGACCTAGTGAGATAAGTAATGATATGGAGTTATAGAAGTAGGGAAAATTTATTTAATAAGATAATGGTAAAGATAAGAAAAATTCTTTACTTTGTGTTGAAATTAGATATACATAAGAAATATGAAGCTGATAAAGATATTCAAGGATTTATCCCGCTTCTTTCTTATAATCCAAAAACAAAATTTTATAGATTTAATTGTTATTGCAGAACTTGTCCTTGTAATTTTAAAGGATTATGTAGTACACATTTCTATTCTATTCCGTATGTGTTATTACATGAATTTGATGGTGATAACATAATAAAAAATTTTTGTGGTTAATATGTATGATGAATGGAATAAAATAAAAGCAAAATGCCGTGACAGTGTAGTGGTAGATAAAGTGTTGTTCGAATCAAAATCTATTGAGTGGGGTACTCCTCAATGGTTATTTGACGAACTAAATGAAGAATTTGATTTTGTCTTAGATCCTTGTGCTAACGAAGAAAACCATAAATGTGAGAAATGGTATTCAAAAGAAGACAATGGTCTATCACAAGATTGGTCTATCTATAAAAGGGTTTTTATGAATCCTCCTTATGGAAGAGTAATAAAAGATTGGATGAAAAAGGCACACGAAGAATATTTGAAAGGAGCTACTGTTGTTTGTCTTGTTCCAGCAAGAACTGATACACAATGGTGGCACGACTATTGTATGAAAGCAACTGAGATTAGATTTATCAAAGGTAGGTTGACATTTGAAGGAGGAAAGCATTCTGCTCCTTTTCCATCAGCGATTGTCGTTTTTCAATTGAGAGATTATCCAAACTTTTTTGGAGAAGTAAGTAGATTTATTAAGAATAATGAAGTGAGATGCAGTAAATATGGGTAATTGGATACAATCATTATTAGGATGGTATGGAGGAAAATATAATTTATTGGATTATATTTTACCTTTCCCAAGACACACAACTTTTGTAGAAGTATTTGGAGGCAGTTCTGTTGTTTTGTTTAATAAGATACCCTCTGAAATAGAAGTTGTTAACGATATAAATTCACGATTAATTAATTTCTGGAAGACAATTCAAGAAGCACGAAGAGAATTTGTAGATTATTGTAAGAATGAAGGAGGAATAGATAGTCGTGCCTTATTCGATGAGTATAGAGAAAAGGCAGATAAGAAAGTAGAAGATGCTTTTAGATTATATTATGTAAATCATCACAGTTTTTCACAAATGAATAATGCTTATCATGGAATTTCATTTACAGGAAGAGAACAATGGCATTCTCCTTATCTAAATAAATTGGAGCATATAGACGAATATTATAAGAGAATAAAACATGTGCAATTTGAATGTCAAGATTTCAGAAAATTATTAAAAAGATGTGATAGAGAAACGGCTTGTATTTATTTAGATCCTCCTTATTTTACAGGAGGAGAAGTTTATGAATATATGGCTGGAATAGAAACAGGCTGGAATCAACAAGATTTTGTAGATTTAAGAACACTATTGAAAGATATTAAGAAAGCTAAGTTCGTTCTTAGTATAGACGAGAAAGATTTTTGGTTAGAAGAAATGCCAGATTTATATGTGCAACCAATAGAGAGAGTTAATAATGCTTCTCTATCTATAGGTGAAGAGAAATCTAGGAGTATAGAATATGTGATTAGAAATTATAATCCAAGAACTACTCCGACTATGAGAACTATGGCTGGTAAAAATAAAATAAAAAACGATATGGAATTATAATGGGAGTTTATGATACACTACCAAATGGTAGTCAGGTTAAATGTTGGGGAAGTATGATGAGAATGCTTGATGTAGGCTCTAAAGTAGGAAAACTAGGAGATAAGAAAGACTATATTGTTTTACTACGAGAAGGCGGATATGTAAAAGTGATTAAGAAAAAGATTGTTAAAATTTCTAGTCATAGAGAAAAGAAATGTCCTTGTGATTTCAAACTACCTGTGTTTGATAAATGGGGAGATAGAGTTTATTGTATGAACGATTTACATGGACTATTAGGTCCTTACGATATAGAGGATAAATATTATTATTGTGATAATTAAATGCTAACCGCAGAAGAATATTTTAAACAAGAACGAGAAAAAGCAGAGATAAAAGCAAAAGAACGAGAAGAAAAATGGACAAAAGAAATCATGGAAGAAATAAAAGAATGGGATTCTGATAAGCTAGAAGATGAATACATCAAACTAAGATTGTCAAGAATCTCTTATTACGATCCTATTACGCCTGGAATGGCTTGGGATTTATTCCATGAAGAATGTAGATTTTGTGGCTTAGAATATATTCAAGGAGAACACAACGATTGTTGTGATGATTGTTGGGAAGAAAATAAAGATAAAACTTTAAGTGATTTAGAAAATGGCTGAAGAAATAAATAATATATTGGATGCATTAGTAGATGATTTTAGGTATGTATTAGATCTTGCTATCGAATGGATGGATGATCCAAAATCATTCGAGCCAGATTATAGAAAACTAAATGAATTATTAGATATTTTTGATAAGTGGTTTAAATGAAATTGAACAACATATTAAAGGAATTGGCAACAGTCAAAGACTTGTTGCTACAAAAATATGGAGAAGTAGAAGAACTTCGAGAAATGAATGAAAATCTTAGACAATTAAACGCTAGATTATCTAAACAAGTAAAAGATTTAAAAGAGCATAGCGCTAAAGTAGAAAAAAATAACAAGATGTTGAAGGAGCATGTACAAGGAAAATCCGAAGACAAAGGGTAGTGGAATATATGCTGTAATTCCGCAAACAGGTCATTGTCCTAACAATTGTGATGATTGTTTCTTCCAATCAGGTCGTTCTTTCTTAGAACCTTTGGATGAGAATTTACCCAATCTTTACGATTATAAATATCTTGAAGAAATGTATAGTAAAGTGTTTAGGATAAATGATGGAAACGATAGTAATGTTGACAGAGAAACTGTTATGGAAAAGACAGGCAAATATCTGTTGAAATTCTATAATACTGCTATCCCAAGAGACTTAGAAGAGTTTGATGCTCCATTTGTTTTGACTATAAATCCGGGGTTTATGACTGATAGAAGTTGGCATAAACTTATAGAGATTCCAAAGAATTTAATGTTTGTAAGAATAAGAACGAACTGTTGGAATTTAGAACAAGTTGTCAAACCAGCGGTGAAATACTATACTGAGAAAGAAGTACCAGTTGTATTAACATTCATGGCTTACTTTGATACTCCTATTCCAGAAGGATATGAAGATGATTATATATTTAGAAAGAGAACTCTTAACTCTTACAATGCTATAACTACACAAGCATGGGAAGAGATTATGAGAATGTTTAAATATAATGCTTATGTATATTCTTGTGGAAAGATTGAAGGAGAAAAAGGAACAACCAAATGTGCCAGATGTGGTAATTGTATAAGAGAATTTTTTGTTACAATGGAACGAATGAAAGATGAGTTATAATAGACGAATAGAAGAAGGATATAAAAAAATAGGAAAAAAATTAGATAAAGACGGCAATATTATGAAAAAAATTTATTTTGCTCATCCATTTGACAAATGGAATAGCAAACGAGAAGAAATGATAGAGCAAACATTATCAGAGAGAGGTTACGAAGTTATAAATCCTTTCAAAGAAGAGGATAGACTAAACGAAAAATATGGCGTTAATAATTACTACGAAGATCCAACCTATGAATTTGCCAGAGATATAGTTGACAAGGATTATCAGATGGTCAAAGATTGTGATGAATATTTTGGTTGGTTTCCAAAAGATGTCACAATGATTGGTACTCCACTTGAACTGGCTTGGGCAAAAGATTTAGGTAAAAAGATTACAGTGCTTTGCTACAAACCACAACCTTTCTTATGGATGTATGCTGATATATTTTATATAGGATACGACAATTTTAAAAATGATGTTAGATTCTACGATAAAGAAGTTCATTGAACTATTTGGAGAATGTTTGGAAGACGATAAGAAAGACTTGCAAGAGTATGTTGTGCAAGCCTCCGCTTCTAGGATAGAGGGTATTATAGAGTTGAAAGGATTTTATAAGACACATACTCCAAATGAAACATTTTATAGTTTTGCAGATTTACCAAGAATTATTGAGAAAAAGAATCAAGTTGTGGCTCTTGGTAATAAATTCTTTCCTTATGAAAGAGTTAGGCAAGTGTTAGAAAACTTCTTTGTTAATAATGTCGAAGTAGGTCTCTATCATGGAAAAGGAGCTTCTGCTCTTGTGTTTAAACTTGATGAAGAATATGGAATTATGATGGCAAATAAAGTAGAGAAAGAAAAGAAAGATCCCAATGAAGTATTATATAGGTGGGATGATTTATTTTTCCACAAAAGTTTTGGAGATGATATGGAATTATGAATTTTTTATTGACAAGTGAAATGAGAGTTGGTAGTAGGTGGATTCATTATTTACTCCAAGATATAACAGGATATAAAGTAAGTCCAGAAATAGATGTATCCAAACTTGCTACTTCAGAAAAAACAGTTAGAGGATATTTCCATCAACAAAGAATTCCAAAGTATCATCACGCTACACAATTTCAAATACTCCGACATGTTAAACCACATGATTATAAGATAATTGGAATTGTTAGAAATCCCTTAGATAGGATTACTTCTCTTACATTTCATCAACGATATAAGCCTCCAGGCAAAGGATTATCAAGTATAAAAGAGGCAGAAAACGATATAGATGCTGTGAAGGTTGCTTTCTATCACAACGATTATAGAAATGACGACGAAAGACAGTTTATCTTAATGACTCCAAGATGTTCAACAGTAGCTTATAGAAACGAATTCTCTAATTCATTAGATTGGAAATATATATGGACAACTTATGAATGGCTACAAAGAGATACAGAAATGGAAATAAGAACTATATTAGATTTCTTAGGTTTTGAAATAGACGATGTTGTTATTAAGAATAATATAAGAAAGCATTCATTTAGAAATAAAAGTGGTAGAGAACCTGGACAAGAAAAGAGAGTTGATGAGTGGAGAAGAAAGGGAGTTAATGATGACTGGAAGAATTTCTTTACAAAAGAAATGTATGAAGACGGTAAATTAGCACAAGAAACATATAGAATGCTAACAGCAAATGAATTATATTTAGTGGTGGAATAGATGGAAAGTGAATATAGATTTAGAGCATTACCAAAACAATCGAAGAGCAGGATAAATTCAATGTTTTATTTTTGTCCTTATCTTGCTTATTGCAATGATTATTTAGGAGAAGAAAGAGGAGAGGGAACAATAAGAACTTCTGTAGGAACTGATGTGCACATGATTCTTTCTGAGTTTTGGAAACAATTTGATATAGATTATTTATATGAAGATATAGAAATTAATCCTAATAAAGATTTAGAAAACAACCCAATAACTTATTACTTCTATGGTATTTGTATGGAGTTAACTCCAGAATACGATAGAGAAGTTCAAGTATTACAGAGAATTTATTGGAAGTTTGCTAAGTTACAAACAGCAAGATTCTTATCTTTGTATCAAATGTTTAAAGGAAATAAACTAAGAGTGTATGAATATTTTACACCAATAGAAATTGAACAACACTATTATAATGAAGATTTGGAAATTTATGGCACTCTTGATTGTGTTTATAAGATTCCAGAGCTAGGAGAAACATTAACAGAATCATTATTTATTAGTGATATAAAGACTGGTAATATACCAGCCAGCGTTAGGAGAGGCGCTACAAATGTTAGCGATGAAACATCAGTAAAAGTTCCTCCTAAATTTATGTTTGAAATTCATTTCTATGCTCTTTTGTATTTGACTCAACATGGATGGTATTTTAAAGACGAAAGAGTACAACGATTTGTTTTGAATAATGAATATTATGACGAGGTATCAAAAACTTATAAGAGTTTTGGACTAGGAAAAACGAAAGAAGAAGAGCAAAATTTACAGAAGAAAAAGAAAAAATATATTAGTAAGATAGATCATAAACTACATATTTATAATTACGCACTTGAAAAAGAAATAGAATTAAATTATGGAGATTTAAATGTTGGTTATCTGTTCTTAACAGGAGATCCTAGCATTAAAGATCCTGTTGTTGTTAAAAAGAAATTTACTTACTCTTCTTTTAAAACTGCTCTATTAAAAATTAATTTAGCAAGAGCTATTTGGTTTAATAGAAACGATGATAGATTCTATCTTGTTAGACTTATGAAGACAAGACCAGAATACAATCAATATCGTTGTGATAATTGTAGTAGAAAAGAAAAATGCTTAGCAGAAATTGAAGCAGAGTTTAAAGGTGAAAAATAATGGAATGGAAAGAAATTAAATGCTTTTATTGTGGTAAAGTTTTTTATATACCCATTACAAGCGAAATAGAAAAAGGATTATGTGAAGAATGTTACAAATATTTAGGTGTTTAAAATGTGTTGGGAACATGAACAAGAGTATTGTGATATGTGTTTTGATTTCCTATGGAATGATTATAATTTATTTGACGGAGAATCAATTGTTCCTCTATTAAGAGGATATAATATAGAGTTTAAAGATCATCAATCTGAAGTAGAATGTAAGAATAAATTTTTTGATTTCTTATCAAAGTGTCACGATGAAGGATTAATCAAAACTGTGGTAGAAGTAGAAGATTTTAATGAAGATGAGTAAATGGTGTTTATTGAAACTGGTGTCTCTAATCGAACACCTTTTAGGAAGATGTTTACATCTCAACAGGATGCTGTTAAAGATTTCAATAAGTATAAAGAATTTACTAACATCTATCACTCTATTTATTGGTTCAAAAATAAAGAAGAGAAATTTGACGAATACGGTAATTTCATTAGATTCGGTCCCGATTATAACACTGCCGTCATCACAAAGATTAGCCTTGACTTGGATTCGTACAGAACTTTGCGAGTTAATGGAGATATTGTGGAAGTATACACAGACGAAGGATTAATTTCTCTTAATAAATTTGCTGAGTGGTGTGATAAACACAACTATATGAGAGAATATGTCTTTAGCGGAGGAGGGTTTTATGGGATTGTTGCTGCTGAAGGCAATTGTCTTAAATTAAGGGATGGAATGCTAAACCTAGGATTAGAAGCTGGCGTTAGTATAGATCCTGCTACTGTTGGAGACACAAGCAGAATGAGAAGAGTGTTAAACTCTTACAATTTTAAAGAACATAGAAAATGTTATTGCATTCCATTAACAGAAGAAGAAATTAAATTAGATTATCACGAAATAAGAAAATTAGCTCAGAAACCTAGGTTTAGACAAAAATATGTTTACGGTTCTAAAACTTATAACTTAGAAAATTTCAAGATTGATTCTTACAAACTTGAAAAGAAAGAATTGTTTGTTGAAATAGAAAAGAATCCAGATGCTGAGAAAATTCTGGAGAAGTATGGCTGGGAAACAAACGATTTTTGCGACACAATTAAACATCTTATAAGTAAGGATTATTTAGGTCATTATTTAAGATTTGAAATGATTAAATATTTAAAATCTGTTGTTAAGATGAAATTTGTTGATTGCGTAAATTATATAAATGCTTTGTTAGGTGCAGAAGGAAAGCATTCTCTTACTGAAGGACAAGCAAAATATGTTTATGGAAGAAACAGAGTATTTAATCCAACTAAACTAAAAGCATCTGGTTTATGTCCAGCCAATTGTTACAAGTGTTTAAGATTGAGGGATTTAATATGACTATGTTTGATGAAATAAACGAATATGCTGATGGTTTGAGAGATAAAGGTTATGCAGTTCATGTAGAACATTATGAAGATGGCAATCACGAATTAATTTCAATTACAGTTATAATAGATAAAAAAAGAAATAGAGGAAAAGATTTTTATGGATAAAGCAGTTTGTATATGGTTTTTTGGTTTGTCTGGAGCAGGAAAAACAACAATTGCAGATAAACTTAAAGATGAATTTTTAGTAAGAGGATTAAAAGTTGAAAGATTAGATGGCGATATTGTAAGAGGAGCCTTAACAAGAGACTTAGGATTCTCTATTGAAGATAGATTTGAACACATAAGAAGAGTTGTGTTAGTAGCAAAGATGTTAATTAAGAACGGAATTAATGTTATAGCTTCTTTTATTACACCATTAAGAGCTATGAGGTATTATATTCAACAAGAGCTTGGAGATAAGTGTTTACTTGTTGAGTGTCAGTGTGATATACATACTTGTATGGAACGAGACATAAAAGGATTATATAAAAAGTCATTAAATGGAGAAATAAAAGATTTTACTGGATTAACACAACCTTATGAAGAAGGAGAAGGAGAAGTGTTTTGGTTCTTAAACACAAATTCTTATGAGCCAAATGACTCATTAAAAGATTTATTAGAAACATTTAAAAGTTTTAAAGTATTTGAGTATTTGATGGAAAAATGATCGTTATAGATGTTGGGGAACCTCCAGAAGTATTTGAAATGTTTGAGAAGAAAGGAATACCTTATGTTAGAGCAGAAATAAGAATGTTCTATTGTGCTGATTGTGAAAAAGTTTACATACACCAACCTGAAACATGTGAATGTGGTTCTGATGATATAAGAGCTGATAGAGTAGGTGACTTCACTAATACAGATAGAACATGGGTTATAGAAAGAAAGACAGAATCAGATTTTGTTGGTTCTATGCTTGATAAGTCTTTACATGCTCAAGCAGCAAAGATGGCTAAATATTATTCTGGATGGAAATTTGTTTTTCTTCAAGGATTTATATCTGTTATGGTAGATGATCCTCATCATAAAGGAAATATAAAACCTTGGATAAGATCAATGAGAGTGACATTAAGAAAGTACGATGTATGTATGTGGCAATGTGATGATTTAAGTCAGTTAGTCGATGAGGTTTTTAGAGTTGAACAAAAAGCTGGAGAACAACCAAAGATATATGATAAGATAGATGATAAATATAAAGGATGGTCAGATTCTAAGAAGTTTATTTGTAAATTGATTGATGTATCAGATAAGAAAGCTGATATATTATTACAAGAATTTGGTAATCCAGTGGGAGTTCTTGAAGCCATACTATCAAGTGAAGCCACTTTTACTAGAACTGGCAATCCAAAAGGAGTTATTGGTCCTATGGAAAGTGTAAAGGGTTTCGGTCCCAAATTTATAATTAAAAATAAGAAGATGTTATATGGAAGCTGAAGAGAAACTAGAAAGGATAGAAGAGAGTCTATATTTATGGCTTATAGATACCAGTGCTGGAGATAGAGACGATTATGTTATTGGAGACCTATTTATATATAAAATAATCCACGAGTTCTTTCCAGATTTAGCTAAACAAGTAGAGGAAATAAAAAAGAACCCACCAATGAGAGTAAACTATCTTGGAGACAGTTAGAAACATAATTGCACAAGAATGTACAGATTTTGTGCGTTATGGTAAAGGAAATCTAGTGTATAGAACATTCACAGGTTCAGGCAAAACAACTACAGTATTAAAGACACTGTATGAATCTAAGGATGGATTTAGCTGGATGTACTTTGCACCCTATCACAAAGTAATACAAGAGAATATGGAATTGTCAAAAGTGATAGAGTTTTCTAATGATTGGATTCATTTATTATCTCGAAAGTATTTATGCTTGGATAAAGACTTTAAAAAATTGACAAAACATGGTGTAAATATTCAACCTTTTTGTGAGAATTTTTGCACACTAAAAGATACTCGTTGTCCTTATTATGAGAATCTACGAAAGTTAAGAGACTATCCTTATTGCTTTGCTGGTGTTCATGCTCACATTCCAACATTATTACAAAAACTATTATTTGAGAAATGGAAAGGAAGAATGTTCTTTTCTTATTATGATGTCATTGTAATAGATGAGTTTCCTTATAGTTCTATTTATAGCCAATTGTCATTAGGAAGAAAAGACATAGCTAAACAAATAGATGTTTTAGATTTAATGGGGTTGGGCGGTAGATTAGACCATGTAATAAGATATTTATTAGAAAGATTACTTCTTTCTGTTGATAGCGCAAAAGGATTAGACTATGATGATTTAGAAAGAGTCTTAACAGAAGCAAGAGGATTAAATGTAGATACATATAAGGAAGAATATGACTTACAAATGTTAGAGTTGGTTAGGAAGAAGAAAATTAAAAATCCACCTAAGGATATCTTACATTATTTATTGGAAATTCTTAAAAGACATCCTTCGAGAGACAAATTAGAATGGATGATTCACAAGACAGTAGAAACTTCTTGGCACAATTCGAAATTATATCTTACAATTTCTAATATACCACACTTTAAGAATTTACCTAATAAAGTTATAGCATTAGATGGCACAGCAGATTTACCTATTTGGAAAGCAATATTAGGAGAAGATACAACAGCAATAACATTTGATTTACAATATAAAAATATGTACCAAATGATTGGTGCAAGAAATCCTACAAGTACAATAGTAAAAGCAGGAGAATTTTCTCCTTCTGGTGTGAGATTATATGAGATATTAAAAAGAATTTGTGAATATAAGAAAAGAAAATATAAAGTATCGGGTTATAAAGTAAAAGAAGTTAAAGTTTTAATTTGTTGTAGTTATAGGATACAAAAATTATTAGAAAAAGAATTTAAGAAGGATAAAGTAACAAATTTTGAGTTTGCTACTTTTTATAATTTACGCTCACGAAATTCATATTTCGAAGACTGTGACACTTGCGTTGTATTCCACGAGCCAAATATACCGCCGTTCCAAACAGAAATAATAAAGAATGTCCTGGACTTTGATTACGACACAATTAGATTAATTCATAGAGAAGACGAAATGAAACAAGGGATTGGTAGAGCAAGACAAAATATACCGGTAACTCCACAAGGAAGAAAGAGAGAGAAATTACGGGAGATATTTATATTCTCTTCTACTGGGTATAAGAAATTATTTCCAGAAGCAAGATACATGACTTACGAAGATATGCTTTCTTATGTGACAGGAGGAAAAAAGAGATTATATTTTGATACAGTCAGAGATTTTATAACAGAACATACACCAATTTCAAAGACAAAATTAGGAGAACATTTAGATTTATCATACACAAAAGTAGATAGACTAGTTAGTATATTAGAAAAAGAAGGAGATGTAAAAGTAGAATGGGGCAAAATCACATGGATCAAGCCTCCTACTTTAGAGGATGAAGAAAGATATTTAATAAAAATAGGAGGCGTAGCATGGTAACGATCACGGATGAAGAGTTTAAAGAATATATGGCTCTCAAGAGAAAAGAGGTTGAGAGACAAGAAGCAATCGACAAGACATTATCTAAAGGGGTAGAGGCAATAAGAAGATGGAGAAGTGATTTAAAAACTCCACGAGGTTACGCCACAATATTTGCAAATATATTAAATGAAGAATGGAAGAGAAGAGATTACCCAGAAACTTTCATTCTTGATAGATGGAAAGTAGTTAAAAAATATTTAGCTCCTGTTATATATGTTAAAGACGGAGTGCATAATATTCGACATACATTTAGACGATATATGAAAGAGTATGGTTGGTATATGAGAATCAATCGTACCTATGGTCTTTTTGAAGTAATGAAGATTATTTAAATACCTATATTTAAAAAATAATAAAACAACAACTATATGAATAAATATGTTAATTGACAATACTAGAAATAGAATTGTGTGTTTATCACAAGATCCAAA
>WOR8_10000105_pt1 | contig 98225 bp, 88 predicted proteins | sample DeeMarSeWOR38_10_FD_19890 | JGI IMG/M metagenome (IMG submission 19890)
TTTCACTGGTGACCTACAATATATTGATCCTCCCCGCAGAATAAGGAAGAATGCTTTCATTGCCGGACTTAGAGCAAACATCAAATTTTAACCTGAAAGACGTGTCTTATTTTTTCATGTTTCTGCTGATATGTCTAACAGTGCCAAGTATAAAAGACTTGTCAATTGTCCCCTGTTTTATCGGGGGTTTTCATTTCATGTTCAGGGTATAAGCAATTTGCGATTGCTGCTATGAAGGTGGACTCGTGAATGGTTCTTAAACTGCCAATATATCCACCATACATTTTCACCCTTCAGGTAAACATATTTCCCTAAATGTTTGACCAAGCCATGGGTCGAAATATCCGGTGGATAAATATTGAATCTGATTTGGCTTAAAGAAAGTTAGATTATTTGCAACTAAGTCCCCAGGCAGTCCCCAGAAAAAGCACTACCAAGTCTAACAGCTTGAATATACAGGGAAAATTGTTTTCTGGATGCGGGTTCGACTCCCGCCGCCTCCACCAGAACATAATCCAGAGAAGTCTGGCAAAGTCTTAAACCCCGAGTCCTGAAAAGGACTTCGGGGTTTTTTTAGTTTGTGATTTGAATACTATTTTACGATATAAGTGAGGCCAACCGAGATTTCAGAAAAAGCAAATGGTTACGATGTGTTCTGTGGGCCGAGAGGCTTATTGGTGGTATATTTCAAAGAAGGATGGAAGAAAGGAAAAAGATGAAAAGCTTCTCTAGTGAGATTTCGTTTCCTTGAAGGCTAAAGCGCGACAAAGGTCACTACAGAATTTCTTTTTGCCCTTGCGTTGAACCAGATAAAATTTATCACAGCGTTTGCAGAAACCAATGTATTCTTGACCGCCCAAGGCGAGAAAGTCGATGAACATTCTCGCCATAATGGTCAGCCATGGGGTATAGTTTGGGCTCGATGCCAGATAGGATTTCTTTATAAATTTATTGTCTTCAATTGTATATTTCTCCAAAATCCCGCCATAACTATCCAGTAAGGAATTAACAGGATAGTTTTCATTGGTCAGATTTTCATAAAATATCTGTTCCCAGGACCTGTTTGATTCTATAAGTGCCCTGACTAGGTGAATTGTTTTGTCTCTGATTGACAAAAACTTTACAATCTTACCCAATTCAAATAGTTCTGTTGTTAACTTCTCTACCTTGTCAACTTTTAGTATCAACTTTTCTTTCGTGTTTTCAAGGTCCTGGCTAAGCTGTTCATCTATAATATTTTCAAGCTGTTGATACTCTTTGTTAAGTGTTTCATAAGAAGCAGATTTTTCGGCAAAGATTTTCTCCCAATCCTTCTCCTCAATTACTTTTAAATACTGGAATACCCTGCTTTGCGTAACTTTCGGGCCAACTCCATGCAGGCCAAGAATGTTGGGCGCCTCTTCGAATAAAACCTTAAAGCGCCAACCTTCAATGCCCTTGTCCAGATATTTCGCGAGCCATTCTCCATATTTCAACATCTCGACATATTCTTTCTTGGCCATAGCGCACCTCTAACCTATTATCCGGGGGTTGTTTTGGCATTAAGTGTTGATCGGAGCAAGTGGCGGCCCCTTCCGTGTAAGTTCCATGCACATCAGATCTGAATAAACATATACTGCATTTTGGTTTAAAAGCATTAAGGAAAAAGAAGAGGGACGTTTACCAACAGTTTCGGTAAGGGCGATACAGAGCAAAACCGTGCTTATGCCTAATCAGTATGATAAAAATCAAGAAAACAATAAATTAGTTGAAGAGACTGAAGTTTTATTCATAAAGTCACCTTTAGTTTCATTTTGCTATCAAGAAATTGCTGAATGACCAGCAAAAAAAATATCGTGCCAATCCTGTTATGGTATTTATCAAATACCTTCAACCGGGCTGCATAATCAAAAAAATCGGCCATGCGGTTTGAACAGCAGTTGCATCCAGGTATACTTATCCGTCGCTACAAGCGCTTTCTGGCAGACGTGAAGCTGCCCGATGGAAGCCTGCTGACAGTGCATTGTCCCAATTCGGGTTCCATGCTTGGATGCAGTGAACCCGGAAGCCCTGTTATGCTCTCCCGCTCTGATAATCCGTCCCGCAAATACCCGCATACCCTGGAGATGGTCCGCTCAGGAAATACCTGGATTGGAGTCAACACTTCATTAACCAATAAACTTGTCCGGGAAGCGCTGGAAAATGGAGTTGTTGAAGAGTTCGGCCGACTCGATGCAATTAGCCAGGAAGTAAAAACATCTGATAACACGCGGCTTGATTTTCTGCTGGAACGAAAAGGGCGCAGGATATTCATGGAGGCAAAAAACTGCTCCCTGGCAGAGAAGAGGGCGGCAATGTTTCCCGATGCTGTGACGGTACGGGGCACCAAGCACCTGCGTGAACTTGGAGCATTAAAGCGGCAGGGGCATGGAGCTGCTATCTTTTTCTGTGTACAGCGGCATGATGCAGACTTGTTCATCCCGGCGCGCCTTATTGACACGGTCTATGCCGAAACCCTGGTGAAGGTAGCGAAAGAAGGTGTGCTGGTTATTGCATACCAGGCGGAAGTCAGCCCAGAAGAAATAAAAATAGCCAGGCGGCTACCGGTGAAACTGAAATGAGATGCTTTGGTGTTGTCGTCCTGCATCTGCTTATGTATCATTGTAGCCAATGAACGGAACAATGGCTGATACATCAGAACCAAAGGCGGTGGTGCTTCTAAGCGGCGGCCTTGACTCGAGCACTGTTCTGGCTATTGCCCGCGCTAAGGGCTTTGCCTGTTACTGTTTGAGCTTTGATTACGGGCAGAGGCAAACGATTGAACTGCAAAGGGCGAAAGAGATCAGCTCCCGGACCGGTGCGGTGCAACATCTGGTGCTGCAGATAGATCTGGGAAAGATTGGCGGTTCAGCACTGACAGACGATATTGCGGTGCCAAAGGGGCGGGGATTTGCGGAAATGGAAGCCGGCGTTCCCCAGACATATGTACCGGGCCGAAATACCATTTTTCTGGCCTATGCCATGGCCTGGGCTGAGGTTGTTGGAGCCGACGATATATTCATAGGGGTCAACGCCCTGGATTACAGCGGCTATCCTGACTGCAGGCCAGCATATCTGGAAGCATTTGTAAAAATGGCCCGGCTTGCCACCCGGGCCGGGACCGACGGGAAGAGGGAATTGCATATACATGCACCGCTCATGCACATGACGAAGAAAGAGATTATCATGCAGGGTCTTTCTCTGGGTGTTGACTACTCTGTGACACACAGCTGTTATGATCCAGGAGAAGATGGTATTGCCTGCGGCGGGTGCGACGCCTGCCTGCTGCGCCTCAAGGGATTTGCAGAAGCAGGGGTCAAAGATCCGCTGCCGTACAGGAACAGGGAGGAATAATGGCAGGTCTGCAAAGCACTGATCATGCCGCATTGCTGGGCCAGCTTTTTGTAGTCGGCTTGCCCGGGGTGGAACTGGATGATTCGACAAAACGGTTGATAGAAGAATTCCGCATCAACAATTTTATTTACTTTAAAAGAAATGTCGATTCTCCAGAGCAGCTGAGACAGCTTTCCGAAGATCTGCGCAGGGGCTGCGCGGCTGCTGATCTGGCCCCGCCCTTAATTGCCATAGATCAGGAAGGGGGGTCAGTCACGCGCCTGCCGCCCCCGTTCACCCAGTTTCCCGATGCCAGGGTTTTGGCAAACGCTCAAGAGCCTGAAAAGGAGCTTACCGCCTATGCCCAAGTCTGCGCCCGGGAACTCAGGGAAATAGGTGTCAATTACAACCTGGCACCTGTCCTCGATGTCTGCGAGGCAGGTGAAAAATACTTCATGGAAAAGCGCTCCCTGGGGGGGGACCCGGAGAGCGTGGCAAGGCTCGGTATTCTTGTTGTCAGGGAATTGCAGGCAAACTCCATAGCTGCATGCGCTAAACACTTTCCAGGACTGGGCGCAGCAGTTGTTGACCCCCATTTTCAGCTTCCTTCGGTTGCAAAAAAAGAATCTGCCATTCTCGCGCAGGATATTCTTCCATTTCAACAGGCCATCGCTGCCGGAGTGGCATCAATAATGACCTCCCATACCATATATAAACATCTAGATCCGCTGAATCCTGCAACCCTGTCAGCGAAAATCCTGACAGACCTCCTGCGGCGCAGGCTGGGATACGAGGGTGTCGTAATAACCGATGACCTGGAAATGGGTGCTATTGAAAAGGAGGGAGATCTGGGACGTGCAGCGTTGCAAGCCTTTACGGCTGGTGCTGACCTCCTGTTGATCTGTCACAGCCATGAAAAGGTGATTGCTGCACTTAGAAAAACAGCGGAAGCGGTTGCGGCAAGCAAAGAACTGCAGGCAAGAGTGCGGGAAAGTGCCAGACGGGTGTCATGGCTGCGGGATAGATTTGCGCAGTAGCCGCATTACACGGTAAAGGTGTTATGGGTTATTCTGCCGCCACAGAGGGTCAGCACCGCCTTTCCCTGGAGGCTGAGGCCGATAAAGGGTGAATTCTTGCTTTTGGAGACAATGTCTTCGCTGCGCAGGATAAAGCGCTGTTCGGGATCTATCACGGCAATATCTGCAGCAGCGCCAATGGCAAGCGAGCCACCCTCCACCCGGAGTATCCTGGCGGGATTGACAGAGAGCATTTCCACCAGCCTGGCTTCATTAATGTAGCCTTTTCTGAAAAGGGCCAGCGTAAGCGGCACAGCTGTCTCCAGTCCGATGATACCGTTGGCTGCCTGGTCAAACTCGATATCCTTTTCCAGTACCGAATGGGGGGCATGGTCGGTGGCGATTACGTCAATGGTGCCGTCTTTTATGCCCTGGATGACAGCCTCACGGTCTTTCTGCGTGCGCAGCGGCGGGTTCATTTTTGCATTGGTATTGTACTCCTTGACAGCCTCCTCGGTCAGCGTGAAGTAATGAGGCGCTGTTTCCGCGGTTATGGGATACCCCCGCTTCTTGGCAAGGCGAATGAGATTTATCGATTCTTTTGTACTTATATGGGCCAGATGCAGGGGGCAGCCTGTATACGCGGCCAGGGCAAGGTCACGGTATACCATGACCTCTTCAGCTATATGCGGAATACCTTTGAGTCCCATGCTGGTTGATAGAAAGCCCTCATTCATGGCGCCGTTGCGGCTGAGGTTAGAGTCCTCCGAGTGGGAAATGACCATCAGTCCATAATTTGAGGCATATTCCAGCGCACGGCGCATGAGCTGGCTGTCTGTCACCGGCCTGCCGTCATCTGTTACAGCAACTGCGCCTGCTTCCTTCATCTCCCCAAACTCGGCAAGGGTCTCCCCATGAGAGCCTTTGCTGATGGCCCCAACAGGATATACCCTGGCAGAAGCATTTTCCGCCTTTTCCAAAATCAGCCTGGTTACAGACTGCGAGTCATTGACCGGGTTTGTATTGGGCATGCAGGCAACCGCGGTAAAGCCGCCCGTTGCTGCAGCCCTGGCCCCTGTATCGATGGTCTCCTTGTGCTCTTCGCCCGGTTCCCGCAGATGGACATGCATGTCAATGAGGCCGGGAATGATCCACTTGTCCTGTAAATCGATGGAAAGCAGTTTCTGTGGCAGGGCCGGTTGCTTCTGTCGCTGGGTGAAAATGGCCTTGATCTTGCCTTTTTCAACAAGGAGGCTGGCCTTTTTGTCCACCCTGTTTGCAGGGTCTATTATCCTGCCATTTTGTAAGAGTATGGCTTGGGGTGGGCTCATTTACTTTCCTCCCAGAACGAGATACATCAGGGCCATGCGAATTGCCACGCCGTTTGTCACCTGCTCCAGAATAACGGATTGGGAACCGTCCGCCACATCGGGTGCCAGCTCCACCCCCCTGTTGACAGGGCCTGGGTGCATGACGAGTGCATCCGGCTTTGCCGCCCGCAGAACCTGCAGGTTTATGCCGAAAAAAGTGGCGTATTCCCGAAAAGACGGAATAAGCGGGTCATTCTGCCTTTCCTTTTGGATGCGCAGGGGCATGACAACGTCGGCTTCTTTTACAGCGTCTAGAATAGTACCGCATACCGTGGCACCAAGCATCTCAACATTCCTGGGGATAAGTGTGGCTGGTCCGCTGACAAAGACCTTTGCCCCCATTTTGGAAAAGCCGATTATGTCTGAGTGCGCAACCCTGCTATGACTGATATCGCCGATGATGGCAACCTTGAGCCCCTTGATCTTCCCTTTATGTTCTTTGACCGTCATAAGATCAAGCAGTCCCTGGCTGGGATGCTCATGGGTACCGTCACCAGCATTGACCACCGAGGTCTTTAAATGCTTCGCAAGGTAATGAGGAGCACCGGAGCTCGGATGGCGTAGGATGAGAATGTCCGGCATCATGGCCTCGATGTTTTTGGCTGTATCGGCAAGAGTCTCGCCCTTTGTGGTGCTGCTGGTTGACGCGGAGATACTGAAGGTGTCGGCGCTCATCCGCTTGGCAGCTATGTCAAATGAGAGGCGGGTCCTGGTGCTTGGTTCAAAAAAGAGGGTGACTACAGTTTTACCGCGCAGGATAGGAACTTTTTTGATGGCGCGTGCTGAAATTTCTTTGAATGATTCGGCTGTATTGAGGATATGCTCGATATCGAGAACAGAAAGGTGATCGAGTCCAAGAATGTGCTTATGGGCAAAAAGGTACTCGCTGCTCATGCTGGTCCTTAATTCATGCCGTATCCTTTCATATCTTCAAAATAAACGCTCTAATAGGATAACAAGAGATGCAAAAAGTCAAGCAATTGAAACAAAATTTTTAGCAATCCTCTCGATCAGCTTAATTTTTGTTAGGCCTAATTAACCAGATTGCCGATCCTGCTCCAGCGGACAGCGAAATTTTCCTTATCCCAGGACCAGTAAAGGACAAAGGCCTTTCCCTTGACTGCCTTTAGGTCAACAAAGTGCCAGAACCTGCTGTCATAGCTGTTGTCCCGGTTGTCGCCCATGACAAACAAACTGTCAGCCGGAACGGTCACTGGCCCCATGTTGTCTCGAGGCTGAACATTTGCAGGAAGTATTCTGCTGTCGGAAAAAATTGTGTAGCTCTCATCCTGCAGCTTACCGTTTAAGTATACTTTTTTGTCCCTTATCTCGATCTGGTCCCCTGCCACGCCAATAACTCTTTTTATATAGTCCTGCCCTGGATTCAAGGGGTACTTGAAGACAACAATATCCTTCCGTTCCGGCTTTTTTACCGGGATCCATGTGTTGCCGGTCAGCGGATTTTTAATGCCGTAAATGAACTTATTGACCAGAATATGGTCTCCGATGAGAAGAGTGTCCAGCATGGAACCCGAAGGAATTTTAAAGGCCTGGACTACAAAGGTTCTGATAAAAAGCGCAAGCAGTAAAGCCACGAGAATTGCTTCCGTATATTCCCGGAGAGTAGATTTGCGCTTGGGCTGTAAGGTTTGTTCAGACAATGATCGGCTCCTTAGACAAAATATTTGGTAAAATCAGCAAGGTTTTAAACCAAAACACACCAAAAAACAAGAAGGATTAAAGGAGGATAAAACTTAATGAATCGCAAGTACAGTTCTCAACCTACTTGCTGGGTGAGATAATTATACTGGGTGTTGAACACATTACAGCGTTTTTTGGCCATTGAATATTTGAAATTATGTAAACTTGATTTGCATGTGTTTCAGAGTGGTGCTATGCTTTCGTAAAAAAGGTTTACCGTAACCCATGGCAACATCTTACACCCTGAAGCACTTAAATGGAATCGAGCAGCCGGAATCTGCTGCTCTTTGCCCATCCCCGACAATAAAACATAACAACAAAATAATATCAATAATATTAAATTGTTATCCCGTGTTTAACTTGGATGGTGCAGGGAATATCTTTCTTCTGTTTTCTCCATATGCAGAAAAAAGAAGGGAGTTCATATTAAATGGCACAATTATTGCCAATGAATAAAACGGTTGTTGCTTCAGAAGCAGGCTGAATGAATTTTCTCGCGGACTAAAAAAAAATTATATATAAAACGGCCTGTTGTGGAGATTTCACTTGACAATAAAAATAAAATTAAGTCCCCTTATGAAGATTTTTACGGAGAAGCATTGCCGCAAAAAAAAATAAAGAAAACATGCTTGTATTTTATTTTTATATGGTTTTGGATGCAGGCAACGAAAGAACCGTAATAATAACCCCCCTTAAATGGTGAACTATGGGCAGTTTACCTCAAGCCAAAATAAAACTTCCTCGACTAAAGCTGCTTTCAGCAAAGAAAGAGCTCTATCCCATCGGTTTAGATATTGGATCCCACGCCATTAAGATTTGCCAGGTTGCAAAATCGGGTGATACTTTCAAGCTGCTAAGTTTGGGAAGCGCAAAGCTGCCGGAAGGCGCGGTTGAAGATGGCATTCTGCAGGAGCCCGAAGAAGTCGCAAGGATCATAACCAACCTGATAAATAACTTGAAAATAAAAGAAAAAAAGGTAGCGATCTCCATATCAGGTTATTCCGTAATTGTTAAAAAGATCAATCTTGCAGTTATGGAGGAGACGGCTCTTGATGAATATATACAGACAGAGGTAGGACAGTATATTCCCTTTGATATAGAAGACGTCTACCTTGACTATCAGGACCTGCATACCAACACCGAAGAGTATGACCGGACGGATGTCATGCTGGTGGCCGCAAAGAAAGAAGTTGTTGACGGGTATCTGTCCTTGCTACAGTCTGCCGGTCTGAAAGTGGTAATTGTCGATATCGGCGGATTTGCCCTGGAAAACATCTATGATGTCAATTACGGTCTGGGCGAAAATGTGGCGCTGGTCGATATCGGCGCGACCAAGATGAGCATCAATATAGTTTCTCAGGGAATATCAGTGCTGGCCAGGGATGTTGTTGTCGGCAGCCGGCAGTTGACAGACCAGATACAGAACAGATTTGGCGTTACCATCGATGAGGCAGAGGGGCTCAAAATCGGTTATGAACCTGTTGAGGAAAAACAAAAGGACCTGGATGAGATTTTTGCCAATACCTGTACGCAGTGGGCCCTCGAGCTGAAAAAGGCTATTGATCTGTATTATACCAATAATCCAGACATGGCCTTGAATAAGATTATCCTGAGCGGGGGCGGTTCAAGGGTCAAGGGCCTGGAACAGTTTTTTGCCGATGAGATTGGTTTGCAGGTTGAGCCTTTGAATCCTTTTTTGAAGATTCAGACAGACTCTAAAAATATTGATCAGGATTATTTGAAATATATCGGCCCTGAGATGGCAATTGCCCTTGGATTGGCAATCAGACCTTCTGAATTGTGAGATAAAAATGATCCATATTAACCTACTTCCAGTAAGACAGATCAAGAAGAAGATTAAGGCCCGCAAGCAGGTCTTAGGGTTTGGCTTTACCTTGATTGGAGTTCTGGCAATGCTGGGCGTAGTGGCATTGGTTCTCGGCTACAAGGTTGATGAGTTAAAGGCCTCCATATCAGCACTAAACAAGGAAAAGGCAACCTACCAGACAACCATTAACCAGATCGAGAAACTTAAAAAAGACCAGGCCCTTCTTGAGACAAAGCTCAATACAATCAGCCAGCTGAAAAAAGGTTCCCAGTTGACCGTCAGGGTCATGGATGAACTCGCCACGCTGACCCCCGCAAGCCGCCTCTGGATTAATACGATGTCTTTTGGGGGCGACATTCTGCGGATTTCAGGTACTGCTCTGGATAATGCAACAATTGCAGAATATATGGAAACAATTGTGACTTCGCCCTATTTTGCAAGTGCTGAACTGTCCGGCACCTCAAGTACAGGAGTTGCTGGGCGGACGCTCAAAAGTTTTTCATTAACTATCAAAGTCGTAAATGCAGATTATGAGGATAAACCGGTTGCGAAAGAGGCAGTTAAGTAAAAAATAAGACCGGCGTATTTATGTTAAATTAGGCGACCCATTCACTGATGAAACTGAACAAGATAAGCACAGCTTTTGATTCTTTTCTCGAGAAGAGAATCGTTCCGCTCGACAAAAAATTCATTGTTGCCATATTTGCGCTGGTGGTAATCCTCCCGGTTGTTGCCTTTTATTTTCTGCATTACACTGCTAAAACCAAGGAAATTCAAGGGCTTGAGGGCCAGGCTGCGAAACTGCGGACAGAGATTGCCGCTGCCAAGGCAAGGGCGGCAAAACTCGATGAGCACCTGGCAGAGATGGAGGAAACTAAGCGCTTATTTGCGGAAGCTTCCGTTCTTCTGCCGCAGAAAAAGGAAATACCGTCTTTGTTAACCAATGTTTCAGCCCTTGGTACCAATGCCGGCCTGGACATGAATACATTCAGCCCCGGTGGTGAACGCATAAAAGAGTTTTACGCAGAGATCCCGGTTTCACTAAGAGTCAATGGGCCGTATCATAATGTCGGTTCATTTTTGTACGAGGTCAGTAAACTCGACCGGATTATTTCGGCAACGAATATCAGTCTGGGCGGGCCATCTATGAGAGCAGGCGAAATGGTTCTCGGTGCGAGTATCAGTCTTATTACTTATAGATTTCTTGAAGAATCGGAAATGTCAAATCCAGTCCAAACGGGCAAAAAGTAAAGATAAGAAGAAGCCGTGCATTTAAAACAAATTCATAAATTTATTTTGATCCTGATAACCGTGCTTTTGGCTGGTGGGCTGCAGACTGTCACTGCATTTTCAGCCGACGAACAGCCTTCCGCAGAGGAAAAGGAGCTTAAATTTACAGAAAAAATGGAAGCTATCCTTTTCCAGGAGGATGAAGGCGCGTTTGTATATGTCCGGGAAAACAGGTCCGATCCTTTTGTCCCCTTTATACAAGAAAGGGTATCTGTAACTGAAACTCCCGTGGAAGTATTGTCTGGCATGCAGAAATTCGAACCGGGCCAGCTTACAGTAGTTGCTATTATGCTGAGTCCGAATGAAAAGTTTGCGATGGTGCAGGATTCGAACAACCAGGGCTATATTATACGAGAAGGTATTTTATTGGGAAGGACAGGAGTTGTTGAGGCTATAGTACCGAACAAGGTGATTGTCAAAAATTATAGCTACAACCTGGCCGGAGACAAGATATATAAAACCGTGGAAATGGTTTTGAGACAAGAGGGGGAAAAATAGCAATGACCCACAGGGTATGCTTCAGAAAAACTGTGCTATGGTTTGCGGTGCTGCTTTTCGCTACGGTACAGCAGGCATTTGCGGCCCCCGGCCAGTATCAGGTTACCGGCATTAAAACGGACAAGTCTGCTGAAGGGGTTATGCTCCGGGTTACAGGATCGGCTCCGCCAACATTTACCATGTATGAACTCTTTGAACCCCAGAGAGTCATCCTTGATATAGCAGACGGCTCCTTTGCCCAGTCCATGCAATTCCCGGTCATTCCCGGTGAAGGCCCGGTTAGCCAGATCATCGGCAGTGTCCTGGATGAAAAAAAGCCTCTCATTGCCAGACTGGAAATGTTAACGGCTGGGGATACCAGCTACACAGTTGAGCGGGATGCCAATGATATTGTAATCCGCTTTAAGCAGAAAGAAGCTGCTACTGCATCAGCTTCGGCAAAAGGCTCTGAAGCCGATACTCCCGCCATTGTTGCGTCAGCCAAAAAGGCTCCAATTGCGGCATCGATGCAGGCCGAGTCAATTAAGTCCATGAAGGGTGCCCAGCCTGAAGATGTCAAAATGGTTGAAGCTGCGGAAGAACCAGTGGCAGAAAGAGGGGCGACTCCAGCGCCGGCAGCAGTTTCTTCAGAGACAGTTTCCATCCCGGCAAAGAGGGCTCCTGCAGGAGTAGGCCTGATGCTGGATGAGCTTAACGCTGCAGGGTATACAAAACCTCCCATTACCATAGACTTTTATAAAATTGACCTGCATAATGTTTTCAGATTGTTTGGGGAAATAAGCGGAATGAACATTGTCATAGCTGAAGGTGTAAGCGGTACTCTTACCCTGGCACTTGATAATGTCCCGTGGGATTTTGTGCTTGATGTTGTTTTAAATCTGCAGAACCTTCAGGCCATAGAGCGTTATAACACCCTTGTTATAGCTCCTAAAGCCAGAACTTTCGAATGGCCCGAACGGGAGGCTGACAAGGTCTCTGTCAAGAAAGATGTAGGTATACTGCAGGAAACAGAAAACCTGCAGGTCGTCCAGAAAATGAAACTGTCTCCTGAGGCAATGGAGGCCCAGAAATTGACAAGAGAGGGCCGCACCCTTGAAAAGCAGGAAGAATATGAAGACGCCCTCATGGTTTATGAAAAAGCATTTGGCATGTGGCCGCAGAACGGGAAACTTGCTGCCCGCTTGGCCTCGCTTTATCTGGTTCATATGGGAATGAACGCCAAGGCTGTGTATTATGGCAAAGAAGCGCTGAAGATAGATGAGAATGATCAGACAAGCGCATTATATACAGCTATCGGCCTAGCCAACATGAAAAGAAACGCTGAGGCCAAGGAGTATTTTGACAAGGCTGTAAGTGGCCAAAAACCAGACAGTGAAGCCTTGATAAGTTATGCCATGTTCTCTGAGGAGAACGGCAACTACCTGGAAGCCCTGCTTCTCCTGGCCCGGCATGAAGATCTCTACGGTGACGCACTTGATACAATGATTGCGCGGGCCAGAATTCTTGACAAAGAGGGCAATAGTGAAAAAGCGGCAGCAGAGTATCGGGCGATTCTCTTGTCAGGATACCAATTGCCTGCGGATTTAACTCGCTACATCAAGGGCAGATTGCTCTTGCAGGAATGAAAACCCAAGAGGAAGAGTAATATTAGGCATACAGTTGCTTTGAGTAAAAATATATTGGTGGGGCTTACTCCATGAAAAGAGAACAGCTGTCAAAGCCAGAAATAATGTCGGGAAAAAAGTCTATGCTTGCCAAAAAAAGAGTATTACTAGGCGGAGTTGCAATAAGTGCAATGCTTATTCTATTGGGTTGTGCTTCAAAAGCGACACAAACATCAGGGACGGAGGCCTCTGCAACGAGCACTATGGCAGTTGCCGGAGAGCCCCGGGAAAGCGCTACACAGCCGGTAAAGTCGGGAGTCACAGCTGTTGCTTTAGCAGAAGAGCCTGGCAGGTCTCTTCCTGTGCGCTTTCAAAAACCGTCCTATGTAATAAAGGATACCGGGCTGACTGATGATGCCGCAGATGTTGATGAGGCACTGGCTTTAAAGGTCGGGGCCGACATAAAAACCACCGCTGGTCCTGTCGCCCTGCGCGACATCATGAAACGCCTTGCATCCTTGCACAACTTGAATGTGAGCTGGGCGAGCGATGTGGATCAATATGTCTATGTCGATGTTGATATCAGGGCTGATGATGATTTTTTTACCGCTCTTGAAAATATGCTGCGTCAGGTGGACTACTTTTATGAACTGAAAGACAACACCATAATTATCAAATTCAAGGAAACCAGAAAATTTCATATTGCCCTGCCACCCCGCATCAAAGGCCAATCCAATATCAATACGAGTGGCGGCACCACTACCAATACTGAGGCGGATAATTCGCGCTGGGAGATAATCAGGAACAACCTTAACCAGATTCTTAGTATCTGGGCCCAGAGATACAAGCCTCCCCCATCAGCCAAGCCTTCAGAAGAAGGGGACGAAGAGAATGCGCCCATCCCTGCCCAGGGAGCTACTATCGTCCAGACGGAGAGCGGGTTTTATTCTCTGGACCCGTCCCTTGGCCTGATTACCGTCACAGCTCCGAGGCCTTTACTGGATAAGATCCAGACATATATGGACACACTCAAGGAGGAGATGTACAAGCAGATTATCATTGAGGCCAAGATCCTTGAGGTCACCCTTGATAAGAGCTCTGAAAAGGGGATTGACTGGAGCGGACTGCTGAAAGACAGTTCCTTTGATTTTAATATGAGTTTTGGTGATGGCGGGCAGATCTATCCAGATGCAGGAGGCTTTATCGATACAATTACCCTCACTGCCAAGTCATTTAGTCTTGTTCTGGATGCGCTTGAGGAACAGGGCACGACCAAGATTCTTTCTAACCCGAGAATTAGCGTCATGAACGGCCAGCCGGCAGTCATTTATGTCGGCGACAATGTCACCTACATCAGTGAAGTAGAGACCACGATGAATGAAAATAATGTGACAACAGCCGTAACTACTGCTCAAGTGGTTTCCGGTTTGCGCCTTGAGGTGTATGCCACGATACTGAGTGAGGATGAAATTGTCATGAGTATCATCCCCATGATCTCTCAGCTAGAAGAACCCATTGAGTACGAAAGTTTTGGTCTGGGGAACCGGGTTGGTGTTCCTTATGTCCGGGAAAGAACGATGAACTCTATTGTGCGTTTGCATAACGGAGAGATGCTTATTGTCGGCGGCCTGATACAGTCTGTGGAGACAGATGAAGGGAGTAACATAGCCGGACTGGGTAAAATCCCGGGCTTGAAATATGTATTCGGCAATAAAGCGGACAGCCTTGTCAGAAAAGAACTTGTTATCCTGTTGAGGCCAAGGATACTTTAAACCCGGGTGAGCGTTAAAATTTATTCATTTGCTAAATATTTAAACAAAGTATATCGCAAAACCGAATTCAAATCTGGAAGGAGATTCCATCATGGCAGTAAAAAAATTCTTTCTCTACGGCTTTGTGGCATTATTGGTTAGTGGCTGCGCTTCGGGGTATTCTGTTACCGAAACGCTCCACGTCCAGGACACACCTTCGGCCAATGTCTGTGCTACGGATAAAACGGTCGTCCTGTTGCCTTTTGCTGATTATTCCTCAGGAGACGATGTCATCTCGGTCTATACAAAAAGCCGAAACGTAACAGAGGCGCTGACTGACAGATTCGTCACGAAAGGTTTTAAAATGCCGGTTCAGGAAGATGTCACCCGGTATCTGGTGGATGCTAATATCATCAGGCTGGCATCCAGGGACACCACTTTGCAGCTGCAGCAGGAAATGGAAGGCGAATGGTCTGACACTATGAAAGGGGAGTTCCAGAAATGGATGGATGCCGACAAAGTTATAAACGCAGCAAAAAGCGGCGGTGCCGACCATCCTGAAAATGCTCCTGGTGTCCATGGCTTGGATAAAGGGACTGTTGCCAAGCTTGGACGCAGGTTTAATGCAGATTATGTCGTTCGTGGTCGGATCATCGAATACAATCTCCAGAAGGAACACACCTGGGAACTGCAGAAGAAAGGTCTTCTTCCGTTTATCTTCGGCGGCACAACCCAGGCAGCCTTTGGTTTTGCAGAGTCCGAATATTACGACAATCTCAATTCAATAGCTCTTTGGGGCTTGGCTGGAGCCATAATCGGCGGTTACGCAGACACACCTGTTGATGATGGCAGTTCAGGTTTTCAAACGAAAAACTATAACGATCTTTGGAATAGTGTACTTTGGGGATTTGGGGCAGCCAGTATTGCTCATCTTGCCAATCACAGCGGGGAGATGCCTGAAGCAATTGTTCACCTGCGCATCTGGATCCAGGATACGGAAACCGGCGAGGTGGTATGGACCAACAGGGCAGAGATTAAAGTTGCGCCTCAATCTATCTATGGTGACAATCGCTCCAATGAAATGTTCAAAACAGCTGTAAACAGGGCGACAACCCTGCTGGTTGATGATTTCTGGGACAAGACGAAAGCTATTATGTAAGGATGGTATATAGCGAACCAGGATTTTCTTTCTGCCAGAAAAGTTAAACCCCCGGTACCGTAAAGTACCGGGGGTTTTTTTATTTGCGAAACTTTGTGATAAACGAATCAGGCCGCGGTGTTTTCCTGCTCTTTTTTCTTTTTGGCTTGATACAGTGCTAGAAAGTTAACGTGTTCCAACAGAAAAGGCATGAAGCCGCCATCTCCTGTTACGTGGCTTATAATCTGCCTGGTGTAAGGAAAAACGATAGTCGGGCACTCAACGTGCAGAACTTGTTCAATATGCTGTTCCGGGATATTCTGCATCAGGAAGGCACCGGCATGTTCAACCTCAACGATAAACAAGGTTTTGCCTGACTTGTTGTCAGTTATGGTGACAGCAATTTCCAGGCAGACTTCCCAGTGCTGGTCGTCGATTTTCCTGTTTGCCATTTTCATATTCATTTCAACCTTTGGCTCCTGATTCTGGAGAAAAAAGACATCAGGTGTGTTCGGGCCCTCAAAGGAAAGGTCCTTAAGATAAAGCTTTTCCAGCCTGAAGACCGGCATATTTGCAGTATTTGTATTGTTCTGTTCACTCATGATAATTTCCTTCGGTTGTATTCCAGTTTTCTGGCTGCTTTTTTTATCAAACGTTTTCTGGCAGCATGAGCTTCGGTTTATCTACATACATTCCGTGAAGCGTAATTTCAAAAAAAACCCCTGCATATATACAGCAAAGCACAGGGAGTGCAAGCATATTTTACACCAATGCCTGCTTGAGAAAGGCCCCGGTATAGGATTTTCTGCTAGCCGCCACTTCCTCCGGCGTGCCTGTGGCAATGATCCTGCCCCCTTCTTCCCCCCCCTCGGGTCCGATATCGATAATATGATCTGCGGTCTTGATCACATCGAGGTTATGTTCAATAATTACCACGGTATTGCCGCTGTCGACAAGCCTTCCTAATACATTAAGGAGGTGTTTGATATCTGCAGGATGGAGTCCTGTGGTAGGTTCATCGAGAATGTAAAGAGTGGAGCCAGTGGAGCGTTTGGCAAGTTCCCGCGCCAGCTTTATGCGCTGGGCCTCTCCACCGGAAAGGGTTACCGAGGACTGTCCCAGGCTTATATAGGACAGGCCGACGTCGGTGAGGGTTTGCAGCCGGTTTCTTATAGGAGGGATATTGGCGAAAAACTCCAGGGCCTCCTGTACGGTCATGGCCAGGATCTCGGCAATATTCCTGTCTTTGTATTTTACCTGCAGTGTTTCCCGGTTATATCGGCGTCCCTTGCAGGTATCACAAGTTATATAGATATCCGGCAAAAAGTGCATGGCTATCTTGATGACTCCATCCCCTTCACAGGCTTCACATCGTCCACCCTTGATGTTGAAGCTGAAACGTCCGGGCTTATAGCCCCTGGACCTTGATTCGGGCAGTCGCGATAAAAGTTCCCGAATCGGAGTCAAGACCCCAGTATAGGTGGCGGGATTGGAACGGGGCGTCCTGCCGATGGGGCTCTGGTCGATATCAATGACCTTATCGATATTATTAAGACCCTCTATGGAAACATAATGGGCGCCTAGGGTCTTGGAACCGCCGCTGCGAACATGCTGCAACGCCCCTTTGTAAAGCGTTTCAATAATGAGGGAGCTTTTACCGGAGCCGGAGACCCCGGTTACACAGGTCATAACCCCGAGCGGTATGGCAGCATCAACATTCTTGAGGTTGTTGGCAGCGGCTTTTTTAATGACAAGGGCTCCACTTTTGCCTTTCTTGGCCTTGCGCCGTTTCCGCGGGACCGGGATCGTCAGACGGCCGGAGAGATATTGCCCGGTCAGGGATGTTTTGTGCTGCAGCAGGCCCGCCACAGGACCGCTATAGACAATTTCACCTCCATGCCTTCCTGCTCCGGGTCCCATGTCAAGCACATGGTCTGCAGCAAGAATAGTTTCGGCATCATGCTCAACGACCACGACCGTGTTGCCAAGGTCTCGCAGACTGGCCAGGGTGCTGATGAGTCTCTGGTTGTCGCGCTGATGCAGGCCGATGCTCGGCTCGTCAAGGATATAAAGCACTCCTGCAAGTCGCGAGCCGATCTGTGAGGCAAGGCGTATTCTCTGGGCTTCGCCGCCGGAAAGGGTTCCCGCCTGACGGGCCAGGGCAAGATATCCCAGGCCAACATCCTTGAGGAACGACAAGCGGTCCATAATTTCCTTTATTACCGGTCCAGCGATCTTTTCCTCCCGGCTGGAAAAAGAAATGGAAGGTAGCTCTGCAAGCAGCCGCTCGATGCTCATCAGGGAAAGCTCATAAATGTTCCAGGCCCCGATGCGGACAGCCAGGGCTTCGGGTTTTAAGCGAGCTCCCTGGCAGGAGGGACAGGGCTGCTCATTCATGAATTCAGTCAGTTCTTCCCGCACCATGGCAGAGGTTGTTTCCTGGTAGCGCCGTGCCATTTGGGGCAGAACTCCTTCAAAGGCAGTCTCTGCTGTGAGCCGGCGCCGTTCTTTCTGGTAGCGGAACATGATTTCTTCCTTGCCGGTGCCGTAAAGCACGACCTCCTGTGCTTTGGGGGAAAGCTTGTGAAAAGGTGTGTCGACGCTGAATTTGTAATGCACTGCAAGAGCCGTGATCATCTGGCCGATATAGCTCTCAAGCGACCGGTATCCCCATGGAGCAAGAGCGCCCTGGCGCAGGCTGAGGTCTGGGTCCGGCACCACAAGCTGTGGGTCGAAAAACTGTTTCACCCCCAGGCCGCTGCATTCAGGGCAAGCCCCCTTCGGGTTGTTGAAGGAGAAAAGCTGTGTCGTAAGGTCGGGCAGGCTCCTGCCGCATTCGATGCAGGCAGCTTTTTCGCTGAACAGGGTTTCCTGCTTTTCATCAGGAAAATTTACCAGCAGAAAACCGCCTGATAGTTTAACTGCGGTGGTTGCGGAATCTGCAAGCCGCTGTTCGGCCTCAATCTTTATGACAATCCTGTCAACCACAGCTTCAATTGTATGCCGCCTGTTCTTGGCAAGCTGTATGTCTTCATCAAGGCTGTGGACCTGGCCATTGATCCTTATCCTCACAAAACCCTCGCGCCGAAGGTTTTCGAGCAGTTCCCGGTGTTCGCCTTTCTTGCCGTCAACAAGAGGCGCAAGTAAAACAATCTTGGTGTTTTCCGGTAAACGCATGAGGGAATTGACCATATCCTCTATGGACTGCGAGCGTATCTCCCTGCCGCAATCCGGACAATGCGGCCTGCCTGCCCGGGCATAAAGCAGCCGGAGATGGTCATAGATTTCCGTAATGGTGCCAACCGTTGAGCGAGGATTGCGGCTGGTGGTGCGCTGCTCGATGGAAACAGCAGGAGACAAGCCTTCCAAGGAGTCCACATCCGGCTTGTCCATCTGGCCAAGGAATTGCCGGGCATAGGTGGAAAGCGACTCAACATAACGGCGCTGTCCTTCAGCATACAGGGTGTCAAAGGCAAGGGTAGACTTTCCCGAACCGCTCAAGCCGGTCAGCAGGACAAGCTTGTTCCTTGGCAAATCCGCCTGGATATTTTTGAGATTGTGCATCCTGGCACCGCGGATGCGTATATATTTTGGTTCCATTTTTTAAATTTAGAATTGAGAATTAAAAATGCAGAATGATTTAAATAAAGGACGAGGAGTATTCTGTTGATTTATTTTCATTTTTCATTTTTCATTTTAATGAGTCTTGCTGCAAAAAATCCGTCTAGATCATCCCGGCCCGGCAGGGTTCTGAAAAAGCCTGCGCGGTCAACAAGGGAAGCGCCACTACCGGGCAGGATTTCTCTGCAGTCTGACAACGAGAAACGAGGATGACTTTCGAGAAATTTCTGCACGACCATTTCGTTTTCTTCGGGCTCTGTGCTGCAGGTGGCAAAAACCAGGGTTCCTGCCGGTGCTAGAAGATCTGCGGCAGTTCCGAGCAAGGCTGACTGTAGCTTCTGGTAGCGAAGCAGGTCGCTGGGTCTTCTGTTCCAGCGTATGTCCGGATGTCGTCTGATGACTCCAAGGCCTGAACAGGGTGCGTCTATCAACACCCCATTATATATTTCTTTCATGCCAGGCAGAAGAGAATCGATCGTTCCCTCAACAATAGTCACTCTTTTTTCGAGCCGCAAGCGCATAAGGTTTTCCCTGAGTTTTTTTATGCGGTCAGTATTCGGTTCGCTGGCATCGAGGGAGCTGCCAGCTGGCATCATTTGGGCCAGGTGCGAGGTTTTGCCGCCCAGTCCCGCGCAGCCGTCAAGATATGTGTTTTTCGACGTCAAAGGGAAAAGAAGCATAGAAACCAGCTGGGCCGCTTCATCCTGAACCTGGAACAACCCTTCTGCAAAGCCGGGGATGGTGGTTATGGACCCATGATAGTCTGCAATTCTTAAGGCTACGGGGCTAAACTTTCCAAATTCTGCATCCATTCCCGCCGCTTCAAGCTTTCCCAGGAGAGCAGAAGGGGTTGTCATGCTTGTATTCACTCGCAAACAGAGATCTGCCTGGAAGTTGTTGGCCTCGCAGAGTGCAACAGTTTGGTTCATGCCGTATCGGTCTTTCCAGCGCTTAATGAGCCATTCTGGATGGCTCAGCAAAGCTGCTTCAGGTATTAAGTCCTTATTTCTGAAAGGGGTGGGAATATTCATGCGCTGCCGCTCCATGTTTCTCAGGATACCGTTGGCAAACCCAATCAGCCATTTCGGCTGTCTCATTTCTTTTAATGCCTGCACGGTTTCATTGACAGCCGCAGATGGAGGAATGCGGTCAAGAAAAAGCAGTTGGAAAAGGCCGACCCGGAGAGCCTGTAGGGTCCGGTTTTTCATCTTATCCAAAGGGTGCGAGGAAAATCTGCCCAGCACCCAGTCGAGATAGGCGCGCCAGCGGATAACACCATAGACCAGCGATACGGAGAGTTGCCTGTCACGAACATCTTCCGGCGTCAGGCTTGCAAAAAACTGCTCCAGAATCTGGTCTAGCGGCAGGTGCCTTTCTTCCCATCGACAGAGAATTTCAATGGCCATATAGCGTGGTCCACTGACCAATTTTTCCATGTAAAAAATTGCTTGTTCTGTATTTTCAAAAAGTTATACTTCCACTTTGCCACTTGGCCCCTGAACTATTTAATCCCTGCTACTGAAGCGAAGCGACCGGTGTCCATGTCCCTGCGGTAGGAGAAGAAGTCCTGATTGCAGCAGGTGCATATCTCCGCCACCTGGATATTTTCAGGCCTGACACCCGCTGCACAGAGCTGGTCACGGCTTATTGCCCAGAAATCGAAGTAATTGGGGCGCACCTGGTATGCATGCAGCGCAACAGGCAGTTCCACGTGATAATTTGCAAATTCGGCACAACAGGGACCAAGAGAGGGGCTTACAGCTGCCGAGATATCAACCGGTTCCGTTGAGAAGGCCTGGCTCATGGCAAAAACCGTCTCAGCTATAATATCTGCAACAGTTCCCCGCCAACCTACATGGGCAATGCCTATAGCCATAGTAACCGGGTCAAAGAGGAAAACAGCCTGGCAGTCAGCCTGCTGGATCATCAATCCTATGCCCGGGATATTGGTGACCAGCCCATCATAACCCTCAATCTCAAGATCATTTCCAGGCTCTTTCTTGAGAATGTATACCTGCGAACCATGCACCTGTCGGGCGGAGACCAGGTGCCGGAAGCCGAGACACTTTTTTATTTGATCCCTGTTGGCTTGAACATTACCATGGGTGTCGCCAAGTCCGAAGGAAACATTGTTGGAATTCCATGGCGGCGGGCTTGCGCCGCCATGCCGGTTGAATACCGCATGAAAAAAGAACGAGGGAACGTCAGGAAACACAAGCTTGTATGCATCTTGCTCTTCACAATCGTGACTATTCGTGCTCATCTGGGTCCAGGAGGTATGATTTGATGGTTTTGTCGCTGCGGGAGAGGATAGTGTCGTGGCGCCAGTTAACATCATCCTGGCTGGGATAATCGACAATGGCGTGAAGTCCCCGGGATTCTTTGCGTAGGAGGCTGCTCTGCACAATGAGTTCAGCCACAAGGGCAATATTGCGCAGCTCAACAAGGTCGGGAGTCAGGAGATAATCCCGGAAATGCTGAGCCACTTCACGGAGTATCGGCGCCAACCGCTTTTTGACCAGCGCTAACCGTTTTTCGCTTCGCACGATCCCGACATAGTTCCACATGAGACGACGGATCTGATCCCAGTTATGACTGACCAGTACGTTTTCATTTATCATCCTGGCCTTGCCTGTTGACCATTCAGGCGATTCATGGAAGGCGGTGCTTAAAATTCGGTCCTTCTCCATGTCGCATTTCAAGTAAGCCTGGTGGGCAAAAACAACAGCTTCGAGCAAAGAATTGCTCGCCAGACGATTGCCGCCATGCAGTCCCGTACAGGCGGTCTCGCCGAGGGCAAAGAGATTCTCGATATTGGTGCAGCCCCACATATCGGTCATAACGCCTCCGCACATGTAGTGTGCAGCCGGAACAACAGGGATGGGCTCCGAGGTGATGTCTATACCGTATGACAGACAGGTCTGATAGATGTGGGGGAAGCGGTTTTTGATAAAATCCGGGTCTTTGTGGCTTATTTTGAGATAGACACAGTCGTCTCCGCTGGCCTTCATTTCCGTATCAATTGCCCGGGCAACTGTGTCCCTTGTAGCTAGATCGCCGCGGGTGTCATATTTTTCCATGAAATGAACGCCCCTTTCATCAATTAACCTGCCGCCCTCTCCCCGGACTGCTTCGGAAATTAGGAAATTTTTTGCCTTTGGGTGATAGAGGCAGGTGGGATGAAACTGGACAAATTCAAGGTTGGCAACCCTGGCGCCGGCCCGGTAGGCCATGGCAATGCCGTCGCCGGTGGCAATATCAGGATTTGTCGTATAGAGATAGACCTTGCCGCAGCCGCCGGAGCATAGAACGGTTACCCTTGCTCGCCAGCCGCTTATTACCCCGGTTTCCCGCTCAAGAACATAGGCACCCAGGCAGCGGTCATCAAACTGGCTTCCTGAGGGCTTCACCCCGGCCTTTGAGCCGATCAGCAGGTCCACGGCAAGATGGTCTTCAAGCAAGCGTATATTGGAGTTCTTGGCAACCTTGTGCAGCAGAGCGGTTTCTATTTCCCTGCCGGTGAGGTCCAAGGCATGGGCGATGCGTCGCGCTGAATGACCGCCCTCCCTTCCCAGGTCAAGATGAGAAGCATCCTGTTCCCGGGTCTTGAAATGGACACCAATGTCAAGCAGCTCCTGCACCCTGGCGGGCCCGTTTTCAACAACCATGCGAACAACCTCCTCCTTGCACAGTCCTGCCCCGGAATGCAACGTATCCTGGACATGCAGGTCGAAGGAGTCATCATCGGAGAGGACCGCTGCAATACCGCCCTGGGCAAGATTTGTTGCGGTGTCAACTTTTGCCTTTTTCGTGACAATGACAACCTTGCCAATGCGTGCTGCCTTCAAGGCAAATGACAGTCCTGAAATACCGGTGCCGATTACCAGGAAGTCGGTAGAATATGCCATGTGGGATACTCCCGGATAAAAATTGTAATATAGACGCCATGAGGATGATAGTGTTTCTCTACCATTGAAAGCCGATAAAATCAAAAAGATTAAAGAGGTGTACGCTGCAGCTTCGGCAAAAGTGGATCGGCAAGGCTTTCTTGTACCTTGCATTTTTATTCTGTCGGTATAAAGTAATTATTGCTGCAAACTGGTATCAAGATCGAAATCTGCAAAGAGAAAAGATGGCTTTAATGCACCTGACAATCATACCGCTTGGAACAGGTTCTCCCAGCGTCGGAGAGTTTGTTGCTGATATTCAGCTGGTCCTTAAAAAGTCTGGTTTTCCATATGAACTGACCGACATGGGGACAATTGTTGAAGGCAGGCCGGAAAAACTTCTGGAACTGGCAGCCCAATTGGCCGAACTTCCATTTAACAAGGGGGTCAACAGGGTTGTGACCCAGATAAGTATGGATGACCGCAGGGACAGGAGAGTGTCCCTCGGGGACAAGACCACCTCCGTTGCCGACCGGATTGCAAAGATGAAGAAATAGGGGGTGGGAATAATGAAAACAGAAGGAAAAAATTTGAAGCGTATCAGGATTGCGCCGTTTATCACCATCCTGATTTTTCTTGGTCTGGGTATGGTTGGTATCATGGCGGGAGAAGTACGTCGGGTCCTTGAGCAGGCAGTCCAGGTCTGCTTGAGCTGTATTGGCATAGGCTAAGAATGGAAATTGTCAGAAAGTGGATACAAGCTATAATGACCCTGCTGGTGAATGGCTCATGGTCCTTTCCGTACACCCGCACCATATACCAGGGCCCTCTGAAAGTAGTCTGCTCCCCTGGGTTGAACTGTTACTCCTGTCCAGCAGCAACAACATACTGCCCCATTGGCTCAATCCAGCAGTTGATGGCCGGCATCCGAATCGCCCTGGAAAACGGACAGAATTTTTTCGGGCTGTATGTCATAGGTACCATGGGTGTGCTGGGGGGAGTTTTCGGACGCCTTATCTGCGGCTGGGCCTGTCCATTTGGCTTGATACAGGAACTGCTCCACAAAATCCCCTCTAGGAAGTTCCGCATCCCGCAGAAACTCAATTATATCAAATATGGCTTGCTCCTTTTTTTTGTATTTCTGCTGCCCCTGGCTGTTGTTGATGACTTCGGTTATGGCCAGCTCTGGTTCTGCAAGTATGTCTGTCCTGCCGGGACCCTTGAGGCCGGGATACCCATGCTTCTCCTGCAGCCAAGCCTGGCCCAGACAATCGGAATAGTTTTTTTCAACAAGTTGACAATTTTAATAGGTTTTATAATCTGGTCCATACTGGCCAGTAGGCCATTCTGCAGGACTACCTGTCCGCTAGGCGCATTTTATTCATTTTTTAAAAGCCTCAAACTGATAAAGCTCCGTTATATTGAAGAAAACTGCACCCACTGTGAGGCGTGCCACACTGTCTGTCCCATGGGGGTGCGATTTAATGAATCACCGGAAGATGCCGAATGCATCTCCTGTCTGAAGTGTATGGATAAGGCATGTAAATTTAATGCGATCACACTTGAAATAGCAGGGCTTCCCATTGGTGGCAGGAGCATTACCAGGGTGGTTGCTCCTACGGAATGAAACGGTTTCCTCATGCCTCTGAAAACAAGAAACTTGATATAAAAATAATACAGTCAAGCTGAGAAAATTTAAAAGGATGTAATGGGTGAGAAGAGCAGATACGGAAATATAAGACGAATTACATGGATTGCACTAGTCCTGCTTTTTGCCACATGGCCTGCATGGTCCTGGGCTGCAGGAATAAAAATGGTCAGTGTTGCCGGGGAAAAAATCAACCTGCGCAAGGGCCCATCCACCAGCTATCCTATCATGTGGGAACTGGGAAAGGGCTTTCCCCTTCGGGTAATCGGCTATAAGGGCAACTGGATAAAGGTGGCAGATTTTGAAAATGATGTCGGCTGGGTTTACAAGAACTTGGTTGGCCGCAAACCTCATCTGGTTGTTAAGGTGAACAAGAGCAGCAATGCCCGGATAAATATCCGTAGCGGCCCCGGTATAAATTATAAAATTGTGGGAAAGGCTGAGTACGGTGTTGTATTCGAAACCCTGCAGCGTGGAGACGATTGGGTCAAGGTAAGGCACGAGACGGGATTAACCGGATGGATTAAGCGCAGTTTACTCTGGGGTTGGTAGTTATTAGTGTTCATTTTTGTTGGCATATGAACCTGTCGACGATTAACATTCTACAAAACGAGCGATTGCTGACAAAAAGGGCAGCTAATCGCTTGGTCTGCCACAGGTGGACTGCCCGAAGTTTATACCCCCTTGAGGGGTACTGCTCCTAAAGAGCGAACGCGTCGGAAAGTCGTACGCCTTTTGGGTGTTCCTCCAAATCGTTTTCCGCTCTTTAATCTACTGCTCGGCTGCTTGAAATGATGCACAAAAACTACTTTTTAGAGCTTGCCTAATTGATTTAAACAAATATAAAAGTATTCATATTTGTTTAATAGAAATGGCTGGCTGATCAGCCTATAAGTTCTTCGATTTCCTTATATCCCCTCTCCTGCGCCAATGCAACTTCCCTGTTTGCAAGAAAGCCATTGTAAGTGTTCAACCCTCTGTTAAGAGCAGGGTCCTCCTGGATTGCCCTGACAAGACCCTTGTTTGCAATAGCCTGGGCAAAAGGTAGCGTGGCATTTGTCAGGGCAAATGTTGAGGTCCGGGGGACAGCGCCAGGCATGTTCGCAACACAGTAGTGTATTATACCTTCAACTTTGTAAACCGGGTCTGAGTGGGTAGTCGGTTTTGATGTTTCAGCGCATCCACCCTGGTCAATTGATACATCAACAAGTACAGAGTTTTTTTGCATGAGCGGCAGCATGTCCCTGGTAATCAACTTTGGTGCTTCTGCCCCCGGGATAAGCACAGCCCCTATAACCAAATCGGCCCGGCTGATCTCCATGATAATATTTTCTCTGGTGGCAACCCGGGTCTTTATTTTCCCGAGAAGTTTTTTTTTAAGTTCAGCCAGCCTGGATGGATTTCTGCCCATTACCGTTACAGATGCACCAAGCCCGACAGCCATCTGGGCTGCATTGGTACCAACTGTGCCGCTGCCCAGGATGAGAACATGGCCGGGTTCAATCCCTGGAACTCCGCCAAGAAGCACGCCCCTCCCGCCTGCCTCTTTTTCCAGGTAGTGCGCGCCTACCTGTATAGACATGCGGCCAGCTACGGCACTCATCGGGGCAAGCAGCGGCAGGAAACCGCTATCCTGCATCACTGTTTCATAAGCAATTGCGGTCACCTTCTGATCGAGCAGCACCTGAGTCAGTCCCGGCAGCGGTGCCAGATGCAGATAGGTAAAAAGGATCAAGCCTTCACGCATGTAATGATATTCCTGCGGTAACGGCTCCTTGACTTTGAGGACCATGTCGGCTTCAGCGAATAGGGTTTCCGCATCCTCCACAATTCTGGCCCCTGCCGCCTCGAACTCCGCGTCAAGGATGGCGCTGCCAAGGCCGGCGTTAGATTCGACAAGTACAGTATGTGCTGCCGCGGCAAGTTTCTGTACGCCTAAGGGGACAGCAGCAACCCTGAATTCCTTGTCCTTGATCTCCTTCGGGACCCCGATGATCATGCAGCCTCTCCGCAAGAGCATTAGATGGTATTGAAACAATATAGATTCACTGAGGGATAGGGTAGTCTATAGCAGCGATTCTTGACAACCAGTTTCTGGCAAGTCATGGTCGTGCGGATCAGCAGATATGTTTTCGGGGGATTACTGTGCCAGTTTGTAGTATAGTAACATAACCTGCTTTTTCCTGCTGTGAATGGAGAAAATTGTATGGAAATTACCCTGCTCCTGGCATTGATTCTGACAATTGGTTTTATTGTTGCAAAAGCCGGCCAGACGGTTCGACTGCCTTCAGTCACCGGATTTATAGCTGCAGGGGTTCTGTTAGGTCCATCAGGTTTAAATGTCATAACAGCCGAGGCAACCGGCAACCAGCTCCGGCACTTCACCCAGATTGCCCTGATGCTGATCGCTTTCGGGATCGGTGAACACCTGGAACTGAAACGCTTGAAGATTACTGCCAAAACAGTACTGTCAATATGTCTTGCTGATACGGCGGCGGCCCTGTTTCTTGTTGCCGGGGGAATATTCCTGGTCACTTGGGCCACAGGGGCGGGCGGGCCGGGATGGCAGGGCCGGGATTACTTGGTGCTTGGGTTAATACTTGGAACCGTTTCCATAGCAACAGCACCTGGGACAATACTTTTCATAACCCGGGAATGCAGAGCTGTAGGTCCCATGACAACTACTCTGCTGCAAGTGGTTGCCGTTAACAATGGCCTGGCTATAGTATTATTCGGCGTGGCTCTCGTCTTTGCCCGGCAGGTGGTAGGGGCTGAGCAGACGTTTCTCGGAACAATAGTAGTCATTCTGGCAAAAACTTCTTTTTCTCTGCTGCTGGGCGTGGCAACAGGTTTGGTCATAGATTTTATCATACATCGGTTGAAAGACAGGGGCGAGATGTTGACCGCAGGACTTGCCCTGCTTCTTTTAAGCGGCGAGATGGCAAGATTTTTGAAACTTTCACCGCTTCTCGTCGGTATTGCAATCGGCTTTACCATTGTAAACAGGGACCGAAGGGATGTTAGGCTTTTTAGGACTCTCAATGCGTTTGAACCGCCAATTTATGTCCTGTTTTTTACCCTTGCCGGGGCTCATCTCGATTTTTCCGCCTTAACAGTTGCCGGATGGCTGGGGTTTATGTATTTTCTTCTCCGTTTTATGGGCAAGGCAACAGGCGCATATCTGGGGGGTGGACTGGCAGGAGCTCAACTTCTGGTAAGAAAGTATCTGGGTGTTGCCCTTGTCCCGCAAGCAGGGGTAGCCATCGGTCTCGTGTTTTTGATCAACGGTGATCCGAATCTTAATGTTTATGCGGCAATTCTGACGCCAACCGTACTGGTTGGCGTGCTTTTTGCCGAGTTAATCGGGCCGGCCTGCACCAAGTATTCCCTTGAAAGAGCAGGTGAAGCGGTTATTGACAATGGCAGGGTTTCATGGACTGAGTCGGAGAAAGACAGGGATTTTTTCCTGGAGGAAATTCGGGACGCAGAACTTGTCCCCTGGTCCTGGGAAAAACTGCATCCTGTGTCAAACCCGAAAGGGTCGGTTGTTTTCGGAGTATCACATCAAAGCACGGTTGGCGGGCTGGCCAGGATGGCAACCTTATTGGCGCATCATTTTAAGGCACAGCCCGTCGCAGTAAGCATTGACCTTACGAAGGAGGCCAGTCAAGCGAAAGTTTGTGCCACAGAATTGTTTGAGCTGGCAGCGCAGGAGACAAGGAGTCTTGGCTATACGCTGCATACCAGTGAAATAAGGGCCGAAAGCATAGCGAAAGGAATTGTTGCTGCTGCAAAGGATAAAGGCGCAGTAACAATCCTGCTGGGCTATCCTTTCCAGCGAACAGAGCACAGTTTTAACAGGATAGTCGAAGATATCGCTTTTGCTGCTCCCTGCCCCATTACGATTGTGAGATTTACCGGGATACTGCATACCGAGAGAATACTGGTGCCTATCGTCAATTCACCCGACTTGGAAGCTGTTGGTGACACGCTTTGTGCCTTAGCCCATGTGGGGAAACACAACATTACCCTGCTGCGGCTGCTTTCTGCTGATGTGCCTGAGCATGAAATGGCAGCGTATGAGAAAAAACTCTACAACTGGGCTGCCGGCAGAAATCTGCCTTTTGTAAACTGTATTGCCACAAGAACGGAAGCACGCATGGAGGCAATACTAAAGCAGGCGCCCTCCTATGATCTTATTATCATGGCGGTCTCTGAAGGCTCAGGCATAAAAAAGATGCTGCTGGGATCGCTGGCGGATGATGTGGCCAGCAATTGCCAGAGGCCTATGTTGATGGTGCACCGGCCACGGTTGTGATGCTCGGGAAATTCTTTTATCGGTTGCACTTGACAAGCGCTGCTAATCCAGGTAATCCCAATTAATATGGAGCCGCTCCGCATAAAAATAATCAATCGCATTGCTCCCGAAGGGCTGGCGCTCTTCGGGCCTGACTATCAGGTCGGCCCCGATGTTGCTAACCCGCATGGTATTGTGGTGCGCAGCGACAAAGTGGATACTGGCGACTACCCTGAGCTTCTGGCAGTGGCAAGAGCCGGGGCCGGGGTGAATAATATTACAGTGGACAAGGCGACCCAGCAGGGCATCTGCGTCTTCAATACGCCGGGAGCCAATGCCAATGCCGTTGCTGAATTGCTGTTTGCCATGCTTGGTGTCATGATGCGGCATATTGACCAGGGGCTTGAGTTCTGTAAAGAGCTTGCTGGCCTTGGTGACGCAGCAATCAGTGCAGCAGTTGAGGCCAGAAAGGCGGCTTACAGGGGCGTAGAGCTTGCCGGCAAGACCCTTGGCGTTATCGGTGTAGGAAAGATAGGGGTGATGGTTGCGAATGGGGGGGTACAGAGACAGATGAACGTTCTTGCCTTTGATCCCTTCCCTGCTCTCGAGAACATACATGCCCTTTCCTATGACGTCAAGCTCACCCGGAATCTTGCTTCTGTGCTGCAGCAGTCTGACATTGTCACCATCCATATCCCGCTGAACAAGAAAACCCAGGGTCTGGTAAACCGGGAGTTCATTGCCCAGATGCGTCCAGCTGCCACCCTCATCAATTTTGCCAGGGGGGAGATCGTGGAAGATGATGCGGTGCTTGAGGCCCTTGCTGGCGGGAAGTTGGACGGGTATATTACCGATTTTCCCAACCAGATCAACCTCGCGCATCCCAGGGTGCTGGCATCGCCCCACCTAGGTGCCAGCACGGAGGAGAGCGAGGAAAATTGTGCCTGTCTGGCGGTTTCAGAATTAAAAGAGTACCTTGAATATGGAACCATCAGCCGTTCGGTTAATTTCCCTACCGTCGAATCCATACCCTCAGGAAGCTGTCATGCCCGTCTTATCATGATAAACAGGGACATCCCCGGTATGATAGGTTTTGCCTCCAATATAATTGGGAGCAACGGAATTAACATCGCGAGCTACATGAATGAGAGTAACGGCCAGGTCGGCTATAATATCATAGATGTTGAGTCCCCTGTCCCGCAGGAAGTTATCACAAAGATAGAATCCCATCCAGATGTAATCCGGACCAGGGTTATCTCCTGCCATAGTTAGTTCCTTAATCCGTGAGCGGCCTGCCCAGAAGAGCAGTTCCATTCAATAGTTCAAGCTGAATACAAAAGTTGATGATTTCTCTCCAGTATGTTGTCTTGAAAATTCAGGGATTAACCTGTTTTAAAACAATTTCCCGGGAAAGATTCAGGTAGTTGCCAATGGCCTTAGTGAACATTGACTCCGTCATACGCACTCTTTTGCAGAAGCTGGAAAAACTGAGACCACCGCAAGGAATTGAACTGCTCTCCTATAAAAGGAACCGCTCCATTGCTGTACAGCTGCTGGAGGATAATACTGTACTCGTCCGTGAAAGGGGATATCGGGAAGCAGAGCAGGTCATGAAAAAGGAGGGGCTGCAGAAACATCTTAAGGCACTGGTAAAATATGAATTTCCCAGAAGTAGAAAAGTAAGGATATACCAGATAGAGGATCCCGTGGAGCTTGGAAGACCCCTCAAAAAGCTATGAGCAGGTTGTGAAGCTCCCCGAAGCAGGTATGCACCCTCAAGTGGCATAAACACTCGCCGATCGAGTTCAGCTTTCAAGGTGCTCCTACCTTCTTGACAAGCCATTCAGCAACCTTATAGTTATTGAAAAAATCCGGCTGTATCGATAAACAGCAATTCTGCGAAGAGGTTTATTCTCATGGTTAACACGATGAAGACATGTATATTAATGGCGGTACTTACTGCGCTATTCATGTTTGCCGGGCAGGGCCTTGGCGGGCCGCAAGGCATGGCGTTTGCCCTTGTCATGGCACTGGCCATGAATTTCTTCGCCTATTGGTTCAGCGACAAGTTGGCCTTGAGAATGAGCCGGGCCAGGGAGGTGTCTTATGAAAAGGCGCCTCATCTCCATACGATGATTGAAAAACTGGCACACAGCGCAGGCCTGCCGAAGCCGAGAATTTATATCATGCCGAGCCAAACTCCGAATGCCTTTGCCACGGGTCGCAATCCGCAGCACTCTGCGGTTGCGGTAACCGAAGGGCTGCTGCAGCTGCTGCAGCAGGATGAAATTGAGGGGGTTATAGGCCATGAGCTTGCCCATGTTAAGAACCGCGATATCCTCATCAGTTCAATTGCTGCGGTGATGGCTGGCGCAATCAGTTATCTTGCCACCATGGCCCAATGGGCCATGATTTTTGGTGGAGGCCGGGATGACGATGAAGGTCCCGGCAATCTTGTTACCATGCTGGTGATTATGATAATTGCCCCCCTGGCAGCAGCAATAATTCAGATGGCCATTTCCAGGAGTCGGGAATATCTGGCCGATGCCAGCGGGGCAAAAATCTGTGGACATCCCATTGCCCTCGCCCATGCTCTTGAGCGCCTTGCGGAATATAACCACAGGCTACCGATGAAGGTTAACCCTGCAACGGCACAGATGTATATCGTCAATCCTCTTGCCGGAGGAACCATGGCGAGTCTTTTCAGCACGCATCCTCCTATCCAGGAGCGGATAAAGCGCTTGCGGGCCATGGCCTGATAAAATAAACTTCCTGAGTCCTTGAGCCGATGCCGGAGCCATTAGGCAAGGATTCAGGTATGCGTCAGTTTTCAGATGCAGCGGAGGTATCGTTTGATGATGAAAAATACTCATCTTCAACATGATAAAGAGTGACGGCCTGCCCAGTGACACCGATATTGTTTTCGCTCAGCAGCATTACAAGATGTTTGCCGTCAATGAGTTTTACCTGCGGCCCATTTGTTAATAAAGAAGCATCTTTACATTCGCGTGTGAAGCGGCCCATAGTGATGAGTGTGCCGCAGAAACAGCTGTGGTGGGAAATCGCTTCCCGAAGCTGGTCCAGGGCAGGCCGGCCTGTAGAGGTCTGATAGCGTTTGACATGAATGACTTCGCGGACAGTGCTGATGCCGAACTGAATTGAAGCTGTGACCTCAATACCCTTGCTGCCGCTTTCCTTTGTAATCTGTATGTCTTCATACCCCATTGACTCCAGCAGTTCCTGGACAAGAAAACCAAAATCCCTTTGTTGCATAAAGGCAAGCAGGCTGCTTAACTTGCTCATCTGTTCCTGGTTGAATGCCTTTATGGTCCTGATAACATCACGCTTCTGGTAAAGATCGGTCTGGGTGAATTGCTCCGCGTATTCCAGACCTTTCTGGGTGATGAGATATGTTACTCCCTCCCGGGAGACATGCCCTCTTTCCATAAGATTATTCAGCCTGCGACGCAGAGTGTCCCTGATGGTTGCCTGTGTTCCGAAGTGGGAGTGTTCCCTCAAGAAGTCTCTCCATTCAGGCAAAAGATCACGCCGCCTGGCCCTTGTTTTACCAGAGAGAATTCTCAAAAGCTGGGGGATACCTTCATTGTCGTCAATTTCTGCTAGGAGTTTAGGATCATTGGCGAGGAATGCCTGACCGCGCGGCGTAATCTGGTAGACCCCAAAAACATTATCACTCAACAGGATATTATTATTGATAAAAAGGTACGACCCGTAAACATAGCGCGGATTGACTTCCTGCTTACTTTCCTGCCAGATGCGTCGGGCAAGGAGGGCCGATTCACCGGACAACCTTTTTTGTATCCAGGATTCAGGGTCAGACCAGTCAACCGGTTGTCGAGGCGTACCGGTCTGCTCCTCAATGGACTTGAGCATTGTCTTGATAGCTGCCTGAGAGATTCCATCAAGAATATGAAGCAGGTGGCGCACTTCTGAATATAGAGGGAATTGTGGTGTCCTCACCTTAAGTTTCAGTTTGCTCATGTGCGGTCTCCTTGCGAAAAAAGGTCCTTGTTATTGCATGCGGCTATTGATAGATGACCAGTTTTTCGCCTGGATGGATATCGCTGTTAAGGCTTAAGTCATTCCAGGCCAGTAGCGCGGGCAAGGGTACATTGAACCGTTCTGCAATAGTTGAGAGGCTATCCCCTTCTTTCACAATGTAAATATGCATCTGGTATTCCTGTCTCCATTTTCCAGCAAGATCGGCAAAGCGGGTGTGGAAGGTTTCCCCGGCGCCTTCGGGCACAGCAATAACATGGGTACCTTTTGGCAAATCATGGCCAAGGATTTCGGGGTTGAGGTCCTTGATTTTTTTGAAGTATGTTCCGGCAGCCTGGGCGACAAGATACAAAGGCGTTTGGTTCTGTAGGGTTATTTTGACTCGGTCAAAAGAGACCGGCGGGTAATAATCTTTGGGCTGGAGATGAAATCCATAGTGAACAGGATCTGAAAGAATAAGTTTAATCGCTATGATCTTGAATAGATAGCGCTGGGTTTCCTGAGGCAGGTAAAATTCGTAATAATTATCCACATGCTGAAGGGTCTTCTCGTTCTGGATTTTGTCCTCCCCTGTATTGTAGGCCGCGGCCGCGAGTGTCCAGGAACCGAAAAGATCGCGCAGGTCCTTCAGATAGCGGATTGCCGCCCTAGTGGAGGCATAGAAGTTGTACCTTTCATCAATGTTTCTGTCAATGGCAAGCCCATAATTGAGCCCTGTGCTTTTTATAAACTGCCAGTAGCTGGCAGCCCCTTTCGGAGACCCTGCATGGGAGAGCAGGGCGCTCTCGGCCACAGCGATATATTTTAGGTCTTCAGGCATATTATTTTGGGCAAGGGTCCATTCAATATATGGAAAATATCGTGTGCTCCGTTTCAGCCAGAGAATAATCTGCGGTTTGTCCCAAAGTAGGAGCAGCAATTCTTTTTCAAGTCGTTCACGAATTTCGAGGTTGTCGAGCGGCACCTCCTCGCCACAAAATGTGACAGGTCCGTTAACCCTGATGGCTGAAACAAGGGAAGGCACGGACTCAGGGGCCAAATGATTTGCAGTTTCTCCCTGCACATTGCTGACGGAGAGAAAGAGCACAGCGAGACTCAGCAAAAGGGGAAATTTTCGCATAACGTTTCTAGGCCTCTTGAAGCCGTATTACTTGATGCGGAATAAAAGCTTCCACGTTTTCTCTTCCCGGCCGAGAACCACGTCGTCCTGGTTTATGGAAACGAGCAAATAACCGGAAACCGTCTCCCCTTCATGCAGGATCCGGTTATTAATAACAGTTATTCTTTTGTGCGGCTCTCTCGACCATGTAATGGCCTGCAGCTTCATATCCGGATCATTAAGCTGTGGAATTTCAATCTTTTTCGACTGAATGCCGGCTTGCGGCATACCGGCTGCAGCAGCGGAAGATACGTTTTCAACTGGGGATGCGGCTTTTCCGCTAGAGTTTTTACTTGCCGTTTCTTGGCCCAAAACAACAGCTTTTTGAGCAGTCTCTTGCAATTGTTCAATTTCTTCTTGCTCAACTGTTAGAAAAGCCGGTTCCGGCAAAGAGAGTGGCCCTGGTTCAGGTACAGGAGCAGCTGTTACTCGCACCAAGGCTGAATCTGTGGGTAGGTTTTCCGATTTTTCTGGAGCTGCAGCTCCAGGAGGGCGCAACTCCTCGGTCAGGGCGGGGGGACTTTGTCGTGGTATCGAGACCTGCTGCGCTATTTCCGGGAGAGGAACGGAAGAAGGCTCATTTTTTTCTGAAAACAACCACCAGCCTGAAAAAAAGATCAGGCCGCAAATGATGCCTCCTCCAACTGAAATCAAGATGATATGTGGACGTGATTTCTGCGGGGCAATATCTGCTAACGGCACAAACTTGCTGCCCAGGGGCTGGTTTTCCTCCAGATGCCTGGGATCATTCTCCAGTTTTTTCAGGGCGCGAAGAATTGAGCTCAATTGTTATTCTCCATTTTAGTCCCTTCAAATCTCGCAAGAGAGGGTTTTACAAACGCACGGCTTTCATTATACAGAGCAATTTGGGTGAGCGGGCCGACCAGCCCGTCAACCATAACACCATGTTTTTTTTGAATATTTTTAATAATTTCAAATATTTTTTTGTCATAGCTGTCCGTCATTTCTAGCTGACTGTATCCCAATTGTTGCAGAAGGTTTTTTAAGGTTTTGACTTCCTCCCCTTTTGATTGAGGGGTTATCACGTTTTGTAAATTGAGAAAATTCTTCCAGATCACATACGCCTTTCCTGACCAGCATTTGAGAACGGTATTCTTGTCGACCGAGAGCATTTGGTCTTGTTCTGCATCAACAAAATATACGTTATTTGCATCCACATAAGCTGCGGCAAGATACTTGGGCCAGGGGGTGTCCTCGAGGTAGAAAGCGAAAATTGCAGGGAGATTTAAGTTCTGGATCAGAGCCAGGTCTGCATCGGTTGAAAGCTGCAGAACCTGCAGGTCATAGAACATTGTCGTCTCCTGGAAAAAAAAGGGGTCAGCATCGATTTCCCTCTGTGTTACCATAACTTCTTCTGCTGGCAACCAACGCTTGAGTGCTTCCTTCAGGGCACTGTTTCGAGAGTAACGGGGATTCAGGTCATTTAAGTAGTTGAGAAAGTTTTGTTCATTTTTCGCAACAGCTAGTTGCGGTTCAATAATGGCAAGAGCTGCGTCGGCTGCAAATTGAACCCCGCTCGCTGCAGGGGGGGCATCAGTAATATCACTTTCTGGCAGCTCAGGTTGTTTTGAGAGTGTTTTTTCAGTTTGGTCTGATTGTTCTTTGGCATTCACAAGAGGCAATTCTTTCATGTCGTCAACCCCTGAAGCTTCTGGTGGCGGACTAGTCACTATGGCAGCTTCCGGAAGAACTGTTGCTCGGGTTTCAGTGGGAGTGACTGCTTCTGATGATGGGGGAACTTTTTTATTTTTTTGAATAAGTTCCTGGCCCTGCGTAAAAAGAGCCTGAGAAAAAGGCAACACTTTATCGGCCACATGCTTTTTAAGGGGCTGTCCGTTAAAGAGAGAGAGTAATACAATTGCCAGCGAGGCCAAAATTGCTGTTAAGACGACGAGGCCAGAGCGCCTCTGGAGCCACCCAGAGGAATATACAGGTTGTTTTTTCCGTGTCAGTTCTTTTATGGCTTCTTTGGTGATAGAAGACGTTATCTTGAAACTGTTGTGTGTAAAGGCATTCAGAAGGGCCCTGTCGCAAACAATATTGATCAGGCGCGGAACGCCCTTCGAGAATTTATATATTGCACGATAGGAACCTTTATCAAAAGGCGGTCCAGCCCTATGGGAGGCAAGAGAAATGCGGTGCCTGATATAGTCCATGGTTTCCTGAAAGGTCAACGGGACAAGTCGGCAGTTGATTGTAATACGCTGCCCCAGCTGCCGCAGTTGGGGCGAGGAGAGCATTTCTCCCAGTTCAGGCTGACCCACCAAAATGATCTGTAGCAGTTTTTTCTGGGTGGTTTCAAGGTTGGAGAGAAGGCGAAGCTGTTCGAGAACCTCTCGGGAAAGGTTCTGGGCTTCGTCAATGAGCACCAGCACTTTTTGGCCGGCGGCTTTTTTTGCTATTAAAAATGCATTGAGTATATCGATTAAATCCTTGGTGTTGTCAGGTGCTGAATCTATGCTGAATTCATCGTTGATTACCTTGAGAAGCTGCAGAGCATCAAGTTTCGGATTGAAGATGTAGGCAGCCTCAATAGATTTGTCGAGGTTCTCAAGAAATACGCGGCACAAAGTAGTCTTCCCGGTTCCGACTTCACCGGTTATCTCCACAAAGCCATCCCCCTGGGAGATTGCATAGGTGAGATGGGCAAGGGCCTCTTCGTGGCTTTTGCTCAGAAAGAGATATTCTGGATTAGGCACCAGCTTAAAAGGCTTTTCTTTGAAACCAAAAAACTTGTTATACATGCGCGGGTGGTGACTTGTAACAAACTAGAAAGTTCATCAACAATTTCTTTTTGTGCCGGAAGAGGTAAAGGCCTTGCTGATCATTTTTATGAATGATCCCTTGTCAATCCCAATATCTTTGCCACATATGCATTGTATCTTTTGCTCCCTGGCTGTAAAGTTATATTTTTGGGTAATTCTCTCCTTGTGGCACCGCAACACCTCACCGGGGCCGATCTTGTCGTACTTCCAAAGCTTATTTTTACATGCAGCACAGCGTATTACGAGCATTTTCTCCCATGATATTCGGAAGTGCAGAAATTGTTTTCCTATACTTTTGGCCTTTGCCGGAATGGCCTGGAGTCTTACCATGTTGAGGCAAGAACTATTCTATACTTCAGGGCAGTCTCAGGTCAAGCGTGCTTTCTCTAAAATGATTACCTTTCATTGCAGCAGATAAGCGTCTGCTGTCATATTCTTGAGCCAATGCTTATCATTTTGTATTATGCCTTATTGAAGAAGAAAAAGAAACTGCCGGATTTGCGTCAGTGCGAGGCCGGCAGGTATGCACCCTCAGGAGAAATATCATGGGAAATAAACAGGAATGGAACATCGGGCAGCTTCTAAGTACCTCAAGCGCATATTGGAGGTCGAGCACAGTTCATGCTGCGGTCAAGCTCGGGATTTTTTCGGTACTCGGTAACGACCAGCTGACAGCTGAAGAGATCGGGAAAAAGATGACGGGCAGCAAGCGCGGCGTTACAATGCTTCTCAATGCCCTGACAGCAATGGGGCTTTTGGAGCATGAAAACTCACGCTACAGGAACACGGATTTCAGCCGCTCCTGTCTGGTAAAAGATGAGCCTAACTATATAGGCTTTATCATCATGCACCATTTTCACCTGGTTGATGCCTGGGCTCAGCTGCATGAAGCGGTTCTTCAGGGTGCGCCAGTGGCCAAAAGACCCCACGGCGAAGAGACCGAACGGGAGAGTTTCCAGATGGGAATGTTTAATCTTGCCATGGCAATTGCACCGACAATAGCTTCTGCCATAAATCTGGATGGACGTCGTCATCTTCTTGATCTTGGCGGAGGGCCGGGAACTCATGCCATTCATTTCTGCCTGGCAAACCCTATGTTAAAGGCAACTATTTATGACCGCAAAACAACAGAACCGTTTGCCCGCAAAACAACAGAAAGGTTTGGTGTTGCAGACAGAGTTGATTTTGTGGCAGGGGATTTCAACGAGGATCCAATTATAGGACCATATGATGTGGCGTGGCTGTCGCAAATAATACACAGCAATTCACCAGAAGAATGCCAGGCCCTTTTTGTCAAAACTGTTGATGCACTGGAACCCGGCGGTCTGATTCTCATCCATGACTTTTTCCTGAACGACACCATGGACGGCCCCCTCTTTCCCGCACTTTTCTCAATGAATATGCTTCTCAGTAATCATGGGCGTTCTTACGCTGAAAAAGAGGTGGGCGAAATGCTGCAGCAGGCGGGTGTAAGGGATATAGGCCGCATCAATTTCCAGGGGCCCAATGATTCCTGTATTCTCTGCGGAACTGTCTGAGAAGGAAAATGTTGGCACCTTTACCAATTGACGCCATAACGAAAAGTGCGTATTGTGATTTATTTAATAATAAAATCAGTTAAATAACAGAAGAGAAAAAGGGAACAATGCGTAATATACTAATACTGTTAAACATTCTACTGGTGACAATCATGTTTATATCACCTGTGTTGGCCGAAGAACTGGCACCGCACCTTCATAAAACAACCCTGGAGAATGGCATGACCTTTGTAGTGAAGGAGATGCCCGGAACAAGGGTTGTAACAGTTCAGATTTGGGTTAAAGCCGGGTCTGTGTATGAAAATATCGATGAGGCAGGAATAACGCATTTCATTGAACATATGATTTTCAAAGGCACAGAAACAAAAGGTCCGGGTGAACTCGCCGGTGCCATTGAAGGGGTAGGCGGACGGGTCAATGCCTACACCTCATATGAATATACGGTCTACCATGCCACACTCTCAGCAGTGCACTGGGATATGGCCCTAGAGGTCCTGGCGGAAGCAGTCATGCATTCGTCATTTGATCCGGTTGAGCTTGAGCGTGAGAAGAAAGTTGTCCTGGAAGAGGTCTCCATGCGTTATGACCGGCCGAATATCATGCTCTTTCATGAACTCATGGCCACGGCATATACCAGGCATCCCTATCGACTGCCTGTCATCGGCAATGAAGAATCAATCACCAACTTCAGCCGGGACAAGGTGTTGGAATATATCGGCAAACACTATTATCCACAAAATCTAATGGTTGTGGTTGCAGGGGACGTAAAGGGCCGGGATGTCATGGCTAAGGCTCAAGAAATATTTGGCAGTCTGGATATGGGCGAAAAAGGGCCAGCAGAGCTGCCGGCTGAACCCCCTCAGGAAGAAGCGCGATTTTTTACCATTAAGGCGGATATCTTACAGCCCCAGATGGCGATCGCCATTCCCATTTCAAAATTTGATAGCCCCGACTCCCCGGTACTCGATGTTTTGGCCCAGATTGCCGGGCACGGCGAGACCTCCCGGCTTTACAGATCACTGCGCAATGAAAAGCAACTGGTATACGGCATTAATGCATCCGCGTTTACCCCTACCGATCCTGGGATGTTTGAGATAACGGCTGTCCTCGATGGGGCCAACATGCTACAGGCTTTTGAAGCTGCGCTGGCAGAGCTTTTCAAATTTAAATACTTTTCCGTAACTGCCGAAGAGTTAAAGAGGGCCAAGCACAGCCTGGAAAGCGATTTTGTTTTCAATCTGGAACGCGTTGAGGGGCAGGCAAGAGTGCTGGGCTCCTTTGAGATGATGAGCGGTGACCCCCGGGAGGATAATTACCTGGAAAAGATTCGCGCAGTGACGCATGATGACATAAAGAGAATCGCCCAAAAATATTTTACTGAGAAAACCATAAATGTCGGTTTCCTCGTTGAGAAGGAAAGCAGTTTTGAGCCTGGCAGAGAAGAGATAGAATCTTCTGTGGCCAGGGCCGAGGAATCAGCAATCCGGGGTGAGTCAGAAGCGATGCTGCCTAATACTTATCTGAGCAGGGTGCATCGTTTTGAACTTGATAACGGCATAACACTTTTGGTGCGGGAGGATGACACCGTGCCCACCGTAGGCATAAGGGCAGTTTTCCCGGGAGGGCTCCGAGCCGAGACGCCTGTCACGAACGGCGCTTTTTCTTTTATCAGTGATTTGCTTCCCAAGGGAACCCGCAATATGACTGCCAAGGAAATTGCCGAGGCCGTGGCAGACATGGCCGGCAGCCTGACCGGATTTGCCGGCAAGAATACCTTCGGCTTAAAAGCGGATTTTTTAGCGCGTTTCTTTCCAGAGGGTCTTGCGCTTGTTCGAGATGTCATACGGGAACCTGCGTTTGATGCGTCAGAGGCCGATAAGATCCGTCCTGAACTCCTGGCTCAGCTCAAACAGCAGGAAGACTCCCTGACGGCCCTGGCCTTTCAGGAGTTCAACACTATCCTTTTCGAGGGACACCCATACGGTCTGAACTGTATAGGCTCTGAATATGCGATCAAGAGTTTTACGGCGGGAGCCTTAAGGGATGTATATACACAGCACGCAAAACCGGACCGGTTGGTCCTGGCAATTTCCGGTGATATAAAGGCTGAGGCAGCAAGAGACCTTGTCTTGCGCTTATTCGGCGACTGGCAGAAGCAGGGTCCTGCCTCCCAGGAAATAGAGGAGGAGATCCTGACGCCGTCAACGCTGACTACCGTAAAAAACCTGGAAATTGTCCGCGACAAGGAACAGGTTCATCTGGTTATAGGCTTTTTGGGTACAACCCTGAAGCATGCCGATCGCTTTGCGCTTGAAATCCTCGATACAATCCTTTCAGGCCAGAGCGGCAGGCTTTTTACCGAGTTGCGGGATAAACAGAGCCTCGCCTACAGCCTTTCTTCCTTCTCATTTTTCGGCCTGGACACAGGTACATTCGGAATATATATCGGAACAAGCCCGGAAAAAAAGGAACAGGCGGTAGAGAGCATCTGGCATCAGCTGAAGAAGGTTCGTGAGGAAAAAGTGAGCGAGGAGGAACTCAAAAGAGCCCAGAATATCCTCATAAGTCAGTATGAACTTGCCATGCAGACCCATAGTTCTCAGGCGTTGGAGTTGGCGCTGAATGAAACATATGACTTGGGTCAGGATTTTGGCAACCGGTATATTCAGGCCATAAAGGAGGTTGATGCGGCAAGGGTGCTGCAGACGGCGCGGAAATATATTTTACCAGGGGCATATGTTATGGTGGCTGTTGGTGCAGGGCATAGCGACACTCCCGAGGAAGGAGTTGAACCCCGGGAATCAGTTGAGCCTGAGGAATCAGCAGAGCCTGAGGAAAGCAGCATGGGGCCTTCAGCAGAACAAAACAAGTAACCATCTGGGAACATGAGATTCCCGGGGATGGATTTTCGATATTTTCAATTGTGACAAAGGGAAAAGAATGAACAGCATGCAGGAATTTATGATGGCTCCTTCCATATTATCTGCAGATTTCAGCCGCCTTGGCGAGGAGATAAAGGCTGTTGAAAATGGCGGAGCTGAAGTTATCCATGTGGATGTAATGGACGGCCACTTTGTGCCCAATATAACTATTGGCCCCCCTGTGGTAGCCTCTGTGCGCAAGATTACGGATCTGCCCCTTGACGTGCATCTGATGATAGCGGATGCTGACAGCTATATAGAGGATTTTGCCAAGGCAGGGGCGGACTGGATAACCGTCCACGTTGAGGCCTGCCCCCACCTGAATCGCACCATCAGCAGGATTAAAGAGCTGGGGAAAAAAGCAGGGGCTGTGCTGAACCCTGCGACCCCACTTGTTACCCTGGATGAAATCCTGCAGGATGTCGACCTGGTCATGCTCATGAGCGTCAATCCCGGTTTTGGAGGCCAGTCATTTATCAGGTCATCCATCAACAAAATAAAAAACCTGAGGAGAATGATAGAAGATCGGGGTCTTGAGGTTGGCATTGAAATTGACGGCGGAGTCAGCCCTGCAACCATTGCAGATGTGGCAGGCGCAGGAGCCAATATATTTGTCGCCGGTTCCGCTGTGTTCGGACAGCAGGACTATGCAAAGGTTATCCGGGAAATGAAGTCTATCTGCCAGGCAGCACTACAATCATGGAAAGAACCACCAAAATGAGAGAGATTGAAATTGGGAGGAGAGCTATGACATGGCATACCACTGGTCTCGATGAGCTGCCCGTGTATGAGAAGCTCATGAAGTTGGCTCGCAATCCTTTTGATCTCACAGCTCCAGGGGCTATATCCCCTGATAGAATCTCATGCTATAAAGCGACCGCTGCAGGACTTGACCTGCTTTACAGCACCCAGCGGGTGGATGATGTAGTGCTCAACGGGCTGCAGCAGCTTACCGACCAGTCCGGTACCGTGGACCAGTTCCTGGCAATGAAGCGCGGTGCTGTCATGAACAGGATTGAAGGACACGAGAGTGAAAATCGGCAGGTGCTCCACACCGCCTGTCGGGATATTTTCAGTGATTCCCCTTACAACGAAGGGGCGACCGGTCAGGCAAGGGAGCAACTGGAAAAGCTGAAGGCTTTTCTGGAGAAGTTGGAACAAGGAGTACTGGCCAACGAGCAGGGCTGTTCTTTTACGGACTATATTAATATCGGCATTGGCGGCTCCGACCTTGGGCCGCGCGCCCTCTATCTTGCTCTTTCTGCCTATTCACTGAATAGCAGAAAGGTCCACTTCATTTCCAATGTTGATCCTGACGACACAGCAGCTGTTTTACAAAAACTTGATCTTTCCAGGACCCTGGTCGGAGTAGTCTCAAAAAGTGGTTCAACTTTGGAAACGCTCACCAATGAAGAGCTGGTCCGGGCTGCTTTCAGCAAAACAGGCCTGAATCCCAGGAATCATTTTGTGGCCATCACCGGGCAAGGAAGCCCCATGGACAATCCGGAGAAATATTTGCACTCATTTCACATGTATGACTATATCGGCGGTCGTTACAGTGCAACGTCCATGGTTGGTGCGGTGATGCTCGGTTTTGGTCTTGGTTATGACGTCTTTCTGGAGATACTGAGAGGCGCAAACGATATGGACCGTGCTGCAGAGGAACGAGATATACGGAAAAACCCTGCCCTGCTCCTAGCACTGCTGGGAATATGGAACCATAATTTCCTTGGCTATGAGACCCTGGCCGTCCTTCCGTACAGCCAGGCCCTGCTCCGTTTCCCGGCGCATCTCCAGCAGTGTGACATGGAAAGCAATGGCAAGTCAGTGACCAGGAACGGAGAGAAGGTTTCCTTCGCCACTGGCCCCATAGTTTGGGGTGAACCTGGCACCAATGGACAGCATGCTTTTTACCAGCTGCTGCACCAAGGCACAACAACTGTACCGGCAGAGTTCATCGGTTTCCGCCAAAGTCAGTATAACAGGGATCTTGATATAAAGGGAACAACTTCACAGGAAAAGCTGGTCGCCAATCTCCTGGCCCAGTCCTTGGCGCTTGCAACCGGCAGGAAAAGCAGCAACCCTAATCGTTATTTTGCCGGGAACAGGCCAAGTTCTTTGCTGTTGGCTGACAAGCTTACACCATATTCTATGGGCAGCTTACTGGCACTTTACGAGGCAAAGATAGTTTTCCAGGGATTTATCTGGAACATAAATTCTTTTGATCAGGAGGGGGTGCAGCTTGGCAAGGTTCTTGCCAATCAGTTTCTTGAGCATTTGAGCATCGTGCGCCAGAGAGGAGCATACGACAGGGACAGGTATCCGGAAAGCTGGGCAATGCTGGAAGCTGCAGGGCTTTTGCAGGAGAGCTTGCCATAATGCCGGAGATGCTTTTTTGTGAACAGGTTTGTTGTTTAAAAATGTGACAGGAAGGAGGTATTGATTCCATGGGAAAAGGAGACAAAAAGACCAGGAAAGGAAAAACTTTTCGAGGATCCTATGGCAAGACAAGACCAAGAAAAAAAGCAAAGGAAAAGAAGAAGTAATCTAGTTTATACATTCTACTCTGTTGTAACCTGACAGCAATATTCCGCTTTTGTTCCAGCGCACCGCAACTACTTGAAATTCTTAGATATTTTTCCTGAAGGTGCAGGTGGCCGTTAAACCTCGTACTGTTTTGCGGGCATAGTGTTAAGCGGCTTCCGGTATGTGGAGAAATATTTTCCCTTCCTCCCTGAAAATGCTTGTCATTTGGCTTTAATTATTGATATAACACCAGATTTGAGAGCATCAGCAGGTATGCACTATAAAACAAATGACCAAAGTAAATATTCCACCAGGACAAACCCGAAACTTTTCAGTCCGCACTGTCGCAGGAGTTCCAATTAATGAAGAAAAAAACCGATCTGTTGATATTCGTGTTATGCATCTTTTTACTGTTTGCAAAAAGTGCTTTTGCAGCCGAAGAGGAGCAGCAAAAGGGAACAGCCAAGCCGCAAGCGTCTCCCCCTGCCCTGGTTGAGGTGGCACAGGTTATTCACGGCGAGGCAGAACCCATGGTGGAATTTGTGGGTACGGTCTATTTTGCCCGCAAATCGGATGTTGCCGCCGAGGTCGATGGTATAGTTGAGCAGGTTTTTTTTGAGGAGGGATATCGGGTAAAAAGCGGCGATCCGCTGGTAGTCCTCGGGTCAGATATCCTGGATACGGTTATCAGCGCCACCCGGGCAGACTATGAACTGGTGCTGGTCGAGCTTGAGCAGGCGGAAAAAGAGCTGCAGCGAAGGGAACCACTCTTCCGGGAAGGGTCTGTTTCGGAATCCGCCTATGATGAATATTTTTTCAAGAGCAAAATGCTGAAAAATAGGGCGATGTCGTTAAAGGCATCCCTGGACCGGTTGCTTCTGGAAAAGAAAAAAAAGAAGATACTCTCCCCTTTTGACGGCATTGTTGTGCGCAAGAATGCAGACAAGGGGGAATGGGTCGATGAGGGCGGCATGGTTGCAGTGATTGCTGATGACAGCATTGTGGACGTCGTGGTCAATGTCCCGTCAGGAATGCTCAAATACCTTGAGCCCGGGGAAAAACTAATAGTGACAAGGGACAGCGAAAAGTTCTCGGGCGAATTTCTCAGTTTTGTACCAAAGGGTGATGTTGCAACAAGAACCTTCGATGTGAAAATACGAATGCAGAATTCCGCCGGCTTTATAGAAGGTATGGAGGCCAGGGCTCTGGTGCCATCGTCAGAAAAAAGGGCGGGACTCAAGGTGCCTCGTGACGCCCTGCTTGATAGATTCGGGCAGAATGTCATCTGGGTTGTTAAGGATTCAACTGCCAAGATGGTCCCGGTTCAGGTGATCGGATATGACGGCATGCAGGTTGGGATTGCAGGTCCAGGGCTTGAGAACGGGGACACGGTAGTCATCAAGGGTAACGAAAGACTCCGCGAAGGGCAGCCTGTCATGATTGGCAACAAATAACATGGTTTGATGATGTATGGATATTGTAAGTTTTTCGATTAAAAAGCCAGTCACCATATTGGTAGGCATAATTTTGGTGGTCCTTTTCGGTGTCATCAGTTTGCAGACACTTCCCTACCAGCTGAGCCCGACGGTTGTGGAGCCGGTAATCACGGTTACAAATACCTGGCGCGGGGCCACGCCATATGAAATGGAAAGGGAAATTATTGAAGAGCAGGAAAAAACCCTCAAGGGCATTCCGGGACTCACCGAAATGGAGAGTGAGGCATTCAACGGCCAGGGCTCCATTTCCCTGACCTTCAAGCTTGGCACCAATGTTGATGATGCCCTGCTGCGCGTTTCCAACAAGTTAAATGAAGTGCCATCCTATCCGGAAGGTGTTGATAAACCTATTATCAATGCAACAGGCGCTGCAACCTCACCGGTTATCTGGATCATCCTTAAGTCCAACGAAACGAACCCAAGACATATAGAAACCTACAGGACATTTTTTGAAAATGAAATCCGCCAGCATCTGGAGCGCGTCGAAGGAGTGGCTGATCTTTTTATCGGCAGCGGCGTGAATGACGAGATGCATATCCTCATTCGGCCGGAACAGCTAGCAGCCTACGGCTTGACAGTCAATGGCGTAATAGCGGCAGTCCGGGGTGAGAACGTTAATGTTTCTGCGGGCAACCTGGGTGTCGGCCGCCGGGATTTCAGGATCCGTACTACCGGAGAATTCAACTCTGAGGCGGATATTGCCGATGTCGTCCTGGTTTCAACCGGCGAGAAAAGGGTGACCATTGGTGATGTGGCCCAGGTTAAGCGAGGCTACAGCAAGCGCGACAGCACGGTTATCCATAACGGCAAAGGGGGTATGGCGGTCGGCATAAAACCGGAGCCCGGAACCAATATCCTGGCGATGACCGAACGGGTTGAAGAGGTTGTAAAATGGCTGAATGCTGAGAAGCTTGCGCCGCAGGATATCAGCTTCGAATGGGTATATGATCAGCGGCGCTATATCAACGCAGCCATCGACCTGATAAAGCAGAATATTCTGATCGGCGGAATGCTGGCCGTCATTGTGCTGCTGGTTTTTCTGCGTAGTATCAGGTCAACGTTGGTGGTGGCTACCTCAATTCCGATTTCCATCATAGGTACTTTTATCTTCATGAAAGCCATGGGCCGCAATCTCAACGTTGTCAGCCTGGCGGGAATTGCTTTTGCCGTTGGTATGCTGGTGGATAATGCCATTGTGGTTATTGAAAATATTGACCGACACCGCAAGATGGGCAAATCCCCCTATGCGGCGGCATATGAAGGCACACGCGAGGTGTGGGGCGCCATTATTGCCTCAAGCCTGACAACAGTGGCGGTATTTCTGCCAGTTGTTTTCATCCAGGAGGAGGCAGGTCAGCTTTTCCGGGATATTGCCATCGCGGTCGTGGGCGCAGTTTCTTTGAGCCTGATCGTTTCCATGACTGTAATTCCGATGTTTTCCTTCAAGCTTTTTTCGGTTGCGGCCAGAAAGAGGGAAAAGCGGGCAGGGGTTCTTGGACAAACAGGGAACAGGCTGGCATCCTTGATCATGAATATTGTCTCCCTGGCGACCCGGAACTGGGCCACAAGGCTCGGAACCGTAGGGCTGCTTATTCTTCTGGCTGTTGGTTCGGTTGTCCTGCTCATGCCGCAGACAGACTACCTGCCCCAAGGCAACCGCAACTTTGTGCTCAGCATCCTTGTGCCTCCCCCGGGCCTTTCCCAGCAGGAGAGACAGGATATCGGCGAGAAGCTTTTTGTCATGGCAGGGCCGCACCTGAAAAAAGAGCATGATGGATTTCCTGGTATCCTCAACATGTTTTATGTGGCAAGGGAATCGATCATGCTGTTCGGCGCCATGGCCACCGACTGGGAGCGGGCAGCTGACCTCCTGCCATTGTTCAGGCGCATGATATTTTCCATTCCCGGAATGTACGGCGTCTCCATGCAGGCTGGTATTTTTCAGAGCAGGATTGGCAGAAGCCGCACAGTTGATGTTGATATCAGCGGTGATGACCTGGACAGGATTGTCCAGGTTGCCGGCATGATGTTTGGTGCTGCCAAGCAAAGAATGCCGGACACCCAAGTGCGCCCGGTCCCGTCAATTGAATTAAGCTATCCCGAAGTGAAGATCATTCCGAAGCGTGAACTCTTGAAGGCCAATAAAATGAACGCGGCCGACCTGGGTATTGCCCTTGATGTGCTCATGGACGGCAGAATAGTGGGAGACTTCAAGCAGGAGGGCCGAAAAACCATAGATCTTGTGCTGAAGACAGATGACGACTCCATTACCACACCCGAAATCCTTTACCAGTCGCTTCTGGCAACCCCGGGTGGTAGGGTCGTGCCCGTGTCAACCCTTGCTGGTCTTGAACGAACCACGGGTATGACCCAGATACGCCATCTTGAGAGAAACAGGACCGTTACCCTTCAGATGACACCGCCGATGGATGTACCCTTGCAGACGGCAATGGAGGAAATTGAAGCAAAAATAATAAATCCTGTTAGGGAAAAAGGTCTCCTGAAGGGGCTCAATGTCAGGATGAGCGGAGCCGCAGACAAACTTACGGAAACCAGGGAGGCCCTGAAGTGGAACTTTGTCCTGGCTGCCGCAATAGCATATCTTCTCATGGCATCTCTCTTTGGGAATTTTATTTATCCACTTATTATCATGCTGACGGTTCCCCTCGCAGGCGCAGGTGGTTTTATCGGTCTGAAGCTCCTCAACCTGTTAAGCTCCACTCCGCAGCCCATGGATATTCTCACCATGCTCGGTTTTGTTATTCTCATCGGTATAGTTGTCAACAATGCTATCCTTATTGTGCACCAGGCCTTGAACAATGTACATAATAACAACATGGAGCACAGGGAAGCCGTGCTTGAATCCACGAGGAGCAGGCTGCGCCCCATCTATATGAGCGCCACCACCAGTATCTTCGGCATGCTGCCGCTGGTGTTGTTTCCCGGTTCTGGCTCGGAGCTCTACCGGGGACTGGGTAGTGTTATACTGGGCGGTTTAGCCGTTTCAACAATCTTCACCGTTTTTATCATCCCCTCCATTCTCATTTTTGTCATACGCATGGAAAAGCCGCATAGTCTTGACAGGGAAAAATAGAAGTTTTGCCTTGATTTGTTCTGTAGAAAAAGGGTCGCGCCGCACCCCAAAAAGGAGCAGCGCGGCTTTTTCTATTTTGCAGTGCTGTCAAAAAAAATAATACGTTATTCTCTGTGCATTTTTTGTTGACAAAGGGCCGTCAGAACGATATGTTCCGGCATTTACTGAATGAGTATTCAATCGTTTTTTTTGCTGCCTTTAATATAGCCGGATGGGAATTTGCATGCAACATTTGCGCAAAAAAAACGATTGGTTACGGGAAGTTATAGGATAGCCTTATCTGTAAGGTTGTTTAAGATCAATAGACCGTTAAGGAGGAAAAAAAGATGCCAAAGCATGATACGCCAATGTTGGATCAGTTGGAAAGCGGTCCCTGGCCGAGTTTTGTCAAGGACATAAAAAGGCAGGCTGCGAAGAATGACGCATGTTGGGACATTCTAGGACAGCTTGAGCTTTCCTACAAGGATAAGATCACCCATTGGAAACACGGCGGTATCGTCGGTGTTTTCGGATATGGCGGTGGAATTGTCGGCCGTTATTCTGATGTTGCCGCAAAGTTCCCTGGTGTAGCACATTTCCATACAGTTCGCGTCAATCAGCCCTCGAGTAAATTCTACAGCTCAGATATTCTGCGCAAGATATGTGATATCTGGGATAGACGCGGCTCAGGTATGACCAATATGCACGGCTCCACCGGTGACCTGGTTCTCCTGGGAACATTTACCGAGCAGCTGGAAGAAATTTTTTATGAGCTGACCCACGATGTTGGCGTTGACCTTGGCGGCTCCGGTGGTAACCTGCGTACCCCCTCCTGCTGTCTCGGCAAGGCCCGTTGCGAGTGGAGCTGCTATGACACTCAGGCTGCCTGCCATGACATCACTATGACATACCAGGATGAGCTGCACCGTCCGGCCTTTCCGTACAAGTTTAAGATCAAGTTCTCCGGCTGCCCCAATGACTGTGTTGCTGCCATTGCCCGTTCCGATCTTGCCGTTATCGGCAACTGGAAAGATGATATCCGCATCGACCAGGCTGCAGTTAAGGGGTACATCAATGGCGATTTCGAGCCAAACGGCGGCTCCTATTCAGGCCGTGACTGGGGACCATTTAACATCAAGACTGAAGTTCTAGATCTTTGCCCCACCGGCTGCATGTGGATGGAAGGCGACGAACTGAAGATCGATAACGCTGAATGTACCCGCTGCATGCACTGCATCAACGTAATGCCGCGGGCGCTGCGCCCGGGTAATGTGCAGGGTGCCACCATTCTTATCGGCGCCAAGGCCCCTATCCTCGACGGTGCCCAGATCGCTACCATGATAGTACCGTTTATCAAAATGGATCCCAAAAATGACTTCCAGGAACTGAAAGACATCATTGAGAAGTGTTGGGATTGGTGGATGGAAGAAGGCAAGAACCGTGAGAGGATCGGTGAATCCATTCAGCGTGTCGGACTACCCACGTTCCTGCAGGTTATGGAAGTAGAACCTCTGCCACAGCATATTAAAGAACCTCGTTCCAATCCCTATGTTTTCTGGAAAGCAGAAGAGGTTCCCGGAGGATTTGAGCGTGACCTTGCCGAGTTCCGGAAAAGAAATCCCATGTAAATCGTGCATGCATGAAAGTGTCAAAACCTAACGAGAAGATCTGTTAATTGATATTTATATATTTAAGGAGGTTATATTATGGGTTACAATCCACAGAAACCGATGGAAGACAGGATCACTGATATCGGTCCACCGCATTTTGAGCAGTTTTTTCCGCCGGTAATAAAAGAAAACTATGGGAAGTGGCTGTACCATGAAATTTTACAGCCCGGCGTACTGAAGCATGTAAGCGAGACTGGCGCTGAGTGCTATACAGTAAGAATCGCCTCAGCCCGGCTTATCAGTACTTCACTGATCCTTGATTACTGTGACATGGCTGATAAACACTGTGACGGCTACCTGCGTTTCACCACCCGCAACAACGTTGAATTCATGGTGGACAGTGCTGACAAGGTGCAGGCCCTTGTTGATGACTGCAACGCACACGGCATGATGCCTGTTGGCGGCACCGGTGCCGGTGTAACTAATATCGTTCACACCCAGGGTTGGGTCCACTGCCATACCCCTGCCACTGATGCTTCAGGTCCGGTCAAGGCTGTTATGGATGAGCTTTTCGATTACTTCACCAGTATGACCCTGCCGGCTCAGGTTCGCGTGGCCCTGGCCTGCTGCCTGAATATGTGTGGCGCGGTGCATTGCTCTGACATTGCTATCCTCGGTGTCCACAGGAAGCCGCCGCTGATCGATCATGACACCATAACATCGGTATGTGAGCTGCCCCTGGCCATCGCTGCCTGCCCGCTCGGAGCTATTAAGCCTGCCAAGGGCGTTAACAGCAAAGGCGAAGAGGTAAAAAGCGTTACAGTAAATGTCGATCGCTGCATGTTCTGCGGTAACTGCTATACCATGTGTCCTTCCATGCCCCTGGCAGACCCGGAAGGTGATGGTATTGCCATCCTGGTTGGCGGCAAGATCTCCAACTCTAGGTCAGCACCAAAATTCTCCAAGCTAGTAATTCCTTACCTGCCCAACAATCCGCCACGCTGGCCGGAGGTTGTTGATGCGGTAAAAAATATACTTGAAGTATATGCCAAAGATGCTAAAAAATATGAGCGTGTCGGTGAGTGGGCCGAGCGAATTGGCTGGGAGAAGTTTTTCGAGAAATGCAACATTCCGTTCACGGAGAAGAGCATTGACGATTACCGCCTGGCATATGACACTTGGCGGACCACCACCCAGTTCAAGTTTACAAGCCATATAAAATAATTGTACCCAATAAAGGAGCAACAACATGGCTGACAAAGAAGCACTCAAAGCACAGATTCTTGAATTACTGACCTCATCGAAGAAGCCAGCATTGTATCTTAAGGACATGCAGAAGAAGGTTGACGGGTCACCCCGTGAGATCAAAAATGCTGCCAATGAGCTGGTGAAAGAGCAAAAGGTTATGTTCTGGTCCAGCGGTAGCAGCACCATGTATGCTCTGCCAGGCCGCGCCAAAGACGAAGACAAGCGGGGCGTTTAAAACACTTCCTTTTTGTTGCAGTATTTCAATAACAATTAAAAAGACAGGGGCAGCACACTATGCCCCTGTCTTTTTTTATTCTCAGCAGATTTACCGGGATTAAATTTTTGTCTCCAGAGCAAGACGAAAGTGGTACAAGGTTGTGGGTTCACGGAAGATAATCAGGATGAACGTTACCGAATCAACCAATTCGGTGGCACTGGATGCTGGCGAACTAGGGGCGCCCCCTGGAACTGTTGTTTTAGCCGATTCTCAGACAGGGGGCAGGGGGAGGCTAAACCGACGATGGTTGTCGCCGCCCGGTATGGGCCTCTACTTTTCTCTGGTTTTGCGACCGGTGCTTGCTGCTGAGGATCTGCCGAAAATTACCCTGGCAGCGGGCCTGGCAGTCTCTAAGGCCGTTGAAGATGAATATGATGTTTCCCTCCAAATAAAATGGCCCAATGACCTCTTGCTGGGTGGAAGAAAATTCGGCGGCATCCTAACGGAAACAGGTTCTATGCAAAAGATGTCCCCTGGGCAGTATCCGCTTGTAGTTGTCGGTGTCGGCTTAAACCTCTTTCCTCCCCATGGCGGCTTTCCCTCTGAATTAAAGGAGCGTGCCACTTCTTTATCGCTCCATGTGGACCGCAAAATTGCTAGTGAAATACTGCTCGAAGCGTGCGCTAAAGCTATTGAGGAAATGCTGCAGCGCTTGGAGACGGGAGATTTTCCGGCAATTCTTTCGGAATGGATGCAGCGTGATGCGACCAAAGACAAGGTTCTCACCTGGATTACACCGCAGGGCAAGGAGGTCACCGGTGTTTCCCTGGGGCCAGGTGCTGATGGTGTTTTACATATCAGGGACCTGGCAGGTACTATTCATACAGTTTTGTCAGGCGATGTAAACCTCGTTGGAAAAATCCCGGAAAGGCACCCTTAGTGCTCCCTCAAAGAAAAGCTCTGCAGGACTGCCCGCAACTGTGAAGCATGTTCCGGGAGCTTGGCCTTTATAAGACCAAAGTCATCCTGGTCTTCCTCCGCATAGATGTGAAGCAGGGATTCATACATGTCGGCAATTTCCCGGGAGTCAAATGACTGTATGATTTCCAGAAAATCTGTAAGGGATCCGAGCATTAATCTATTTGTTGCCGAGGGGGCCCGAAGCCCGGCGAAAAACCCCTCCACTGCCGCCTGAACTGAAAAGTCATTAATCCAGGCAGGCTCGCCAACACCATCAAGCCTGTCCAGCCGAAGCCTGAGGCTGAGGTTGAGCAGAAAGTGAATTGCAGCAACAAGACGATCAGCATCTTCAGCCTGCTCAAAATGCACGAGTGGTTCATACTGCCGGACAGTGATCAGTTTCACCGAGAGTGCCCCGAATTCAGCTTTGACCACAAAATCTCCAGCACCATGATGCCAAGGGTAGATCTCGCAGAAAGAAGTCTGGTCATAATAGTATGTCAGGATGTAAGCAACCTGGCGCAGCATTTCATAGCTTTCCACCTCCGAGAGAAAACGGTAGCCTTTCTCATAATCCCAGAGCCGGATTTGTCGCATATTTGATACGGGATCATTACTCAGGTGCCATTCGTGGTAGCCATCGAGCCACTCCCCCAGCATCATGACAAATTCTTCAGCTCCGGAGTCTGTATGGCATGTGACAGCCTCCCAGAAGTATACTTCCGGAAGAAAATCCGAATTCATGCCTGCGAGTTGCTGCATTATAACAAATTCTTCCATCAGAGAGGCTTTGGCAGAGGCAGACAAAGCAGTAGTGACGGCAAATTGTATTTTTTTCTTAAGACCGCTCAGTGAAATGCTGGCAATATGGTAAAAGGCCCCATGTTTCTCGCTGCTGATAACAACCTCTGAAATGTCAGACAGGTCAAAGTTTTGCAGATTCTGGTTACGAAGAGCAGAGCAGAGAATATCCCCCTCACGGGAGAGCATCAATTTTTGCAGGGCCCCAAAGTAATCTTTCAGGGTGAGATACGGATGCTTTTCCGAAGGACTGGTAAGAAAAGGCTGTTCGAGGTCTTCCGGCGAAAGCTCAAGAGCGCCATGGGGGCCGGACAGCAAAAAGCGGAAGCGCATACCATCCCTTTTTCAGCCGGGAAGACCGCAGGACTGCTGCAAGCCTCCCGGTGCTGGTTGACAAATTATGCCTGAGTCTTGCAACTCTATCAGTAACGGTAATACTCTGGCTTATAAGGGCCGTCCGCATTGACACCGATATACTTAGCCTGCTCCTTGCTCAGGGTTGTCAGGTTGGCCCCGATTTTCCTGAGGTGCAGTCTGGCCACCATCTCATCCAGCTGCTTTGGCAGAAAGTATACCTTGTTCTTATATTTTCCCTGGTTCTGCCAAAGTTCGATCTGGGCAAGAACCTGGTTTGAAAAGGAGTTGCTCATGACAAAACTTGGATGCCCTGTGGCGCAGCCAAGATTCACCAGACGCCCTTCTGCCAGGACAATAATGCGTTTCTTGTCGGGGAAGATGACGTGATCCACCTGGGGCTTGATGTTTTCCCAGGGAAGATCGCGGATGCCGGCAATATCGATCTCGGAGTCAAAGTGACCGATGTTGCAGACAATTGCCTGGTCTACCATCTGTTCCATGTGTTTTCGCGTTATGACCCTTACATTGCCGGTGGCGGTAACGAAAATATTGCCGACAGGCGCCGCTTCATCCATGGTAACAACTCTAAAGCCTTCCATGGCTGCCTGGAGGGCGCATATGGGATCGATCTCGGTGACCCAGACCGTTGCCCCCATGCCGCGCAGGGCCTGGGCACATCCCTTGCCAACATCACCGTAGCCGCATACTACGGCGATCTTTCCGGCGATCATAACATCGGTGGCCCGCTTTATCCCGTCTATCAGGGATTCACGGCAACCGTAAAGATTATCAAATTTTGATTTTGTCACTGAGTCATTAACATTGAAAGCCGGGGCAAGCAAGGTGCCTTTCCGCATCATCTCATCCAAGCGGTGAACACCGGTAGTTGTTTCCTCGCTGATGCCCCGGACATCCTTCATAAGCTCAGGATACTTCTCATGCATTATCAGGGTAAGGTCGCCGCCGTCATCGAGCAGCATGTTGGGCCGCCAGCCGTCAGGGCCGAAGATGGTCTGGTCAATGCACCACCAGAAATCCTTTTCTGGCTCTCCTTTCCAGGCAAAGGTCGGAATATTTGCTGCAGCCATGGCCGCTGCGGCATGATCCTGGGTGGAGAAGATATTACAGGAGGACCAGCGGATTTCAGCTCCCAGCTCAATGAGGGTCTCCATGAGAACCGCCGTCTGGATGGTCATGTGGAGGCAGCCGGCTATCCTGGCACCCTTGAGGGGTTTTTTGCTGCTGTACTCCTCACGGATGGCCATAAGACCGGGCATTTCCGTTTCAGCAATGTTTATTTCCTTTCGGCCCCAATCAGCCAAAGTGATATCAGCAACTTTAAAATCAGCCGAATCGGTCTTAACTTTATTCATGATATTCTTACACTCCTTACTTGATGCCGGCCGCTGCCTTCAATTCTTCAGCCTTGTCGGTTTTTTCCCAGGTAAATTCAGCCCGCTCCCTGCCGAAATGGCCATAAGCGGCTGTTTTTTTGTATATCGGCCTGAGAAGATCAAGGTGCTGGATTATGGCTTTGGGTCTAAGGTCGAAATGTTCCAGTATCAGATCTTTGATCCTTTCATCACTCACCCTGCCTGTCCCAAAGCTATGCACGTTGATGGACACCGGCTTGGAAATGCCGATGGCGTATGCAATTTGTACCTCGACCTCATCAGCTAGCCCTGCAGCCACAATGTTTTTTGCCACATACCTACCCATGTAGGATGATGAGCGATCGACCTTTGACGGGTCCTTGCCGGAAAATGCGCCGCCGCCGTGGGACCCCATGCCGCCGTAAGTGTCAACAATGATTTTACGACCGGTCACCCCGCAGTCACCCACAGGACCGCCAACAACAAACCGTCCGGTCGGATTGATAAAGTACTTGGTATTGCTGTCAACCATTTCAGCTGGAATGATGGGTTTAATGATCTCCTCCATCACCCCTTCCTTCAGGTCCTCGTAGTCTACATCAGGGTTGTGCTGAGTTGAAAGGACTATGGCCTCAATTCTTCTTGGGCCATCATCCCCATACTCAACAGTGACCTGGCTTTTGCCATCAGGCCGCAGCCATGGCAACAACCCTGTCTTACGAACCTCGGCCTGCCGCTTCATAAGCCTGTGGGCATAAGTGATGGGCATGGGCATCAGCACCCGTGTTTCGTTGCAGGCATAGCCGAACATAAGGCCCTGGTCACCAGCGCCCTGGTCTAAATCAAGTCCTGTCCCCTCATTAACCCCCATGGCTATGTCCGGAGACTGCTTGTCAATGGAGGTCAGGACAGCGCAGGACTGGGAGTCAAAGCCCATGTCAGAAGAGTTGTAGCCAATTTCCTTGACCGTATCCCTGACGATCTGCGGCATGTCCACCCAGGCAGTGGTTGTTATTTCACCGGCAATCAATACCATGCCGGTGGTGACAAGGGTTTCGCAGGCAACTCTGGCCTTGGTATCCTGGGTTATAATCCCGTCTAATATGGCGTCAGAAATCTGGTCGGCAACTTTGTCCGGGTGTCCTTCTGAAACCGATTCTGAAGTAAAAAGGTATCCTGACATATGTCAAGCTCTCCTACAAAAAGTTCATAAAGTGATTAACTGCAGTGCCATTTTTTACAAAGCAGTATTTTTTGGTCGATATTTAAACATAAGTCAAGTAAAACCTTGTTGCGGCCAGGAAACTGTGTGGGAATAATCCAAGGATTTTAAGAATAAAGAGAGAATTTTGAATTTATTTTTTCTTGCTTGACAAAATCGCCTCTGCTAATAAACTTTTCATTCCTGTCTTGGTACAGTCGCAAGATGTCTCGTTGCCATCAACGGGGCCTAATATTTCAGTAAGCCAATGAGCGAACTACCTGTCGGCAGGGAGTTTTTGTGACGCCGACAGGTATCCGGTGTTGGTTTGTCAAAAGCAGATTTTGGCGATGTAATACAGTCCTTATCTGGTAAGGCCGGGGGGCGTCACCTTTTTAAGCCAGGCAAGCAATGATAAATATTAATGAGTAAAAAAGGAGACAAGGTTTCATGAAACTTGGAATAAACGGCTTAGGCCGTATAGGCAAGCTGACGCTTTGGCATCATGTTGCTCGGCAGAACTTTTCCGAGATTGTAGTCAATATCGGCCGCAAGGTTGGCAGAAACCTCAATGATCTGGCATCTGCCATTGAGAGGGATTCAACCTATGGCCGCCTGGGTGTCTTTCTGCACGGGCATAAGTGTAGCAGGGTCATTGAAAACCTCAATGAGGCTGAAGGTACAATGGTGATCAACGGCGTGCCTGTAAAAATTCTGCAGGAGGCCCGTAATCCAAAAGATATAAAATGGAGAGAGAATGAAGTTCGTTTTGTCGTCGATACTACCGGTGTCTTTAATGACCCGACTGCAGATGCGGAAGCCCCCGGGGGAGCTTTGCGGGGACATCTTGACGCCGGTGCAGAAAAGGTGCTTTTGTCTGCTCCATTCAAGATAAAAGCCAAAGGCCTTGAGATGCCCGAGGATGCTGTGACCACTGTTATGGGAATTAACGATGACGACTATGAGCCAGCAAAACACAATGTCATTTCTGCTGCTTCCTGCACCACCACATGCCTAGCCTTTATGATCAAACCCTTAATGGATCATTTCGGGGCTGAAAACTTTTTAAGCGCTTCCATGGTGACGGTGCATGCTGCCACCGGCAGCCAGCAGGTGCTTGATAGGCTTCCGGGTGCCGGGGCAGGTGATCTGCGAAAAACTCGTTCAATTTTAAATAACATAATTCTCACCACAACCGGTGCGGCACGGGCCTTGGGCCTGGTTATTCCCGAGATGAAGAATATCGGCTTCATCGCCGAGTCGGTGCGTATCCCAACCTCTACAGGCTCGCTGATCGTCCTAGTGCTTAACCTGCAGGATGATCTTGATAACCCGATCAAAAGAGATCTGATTAATTCAGTTTATAAGGAGTACGCGCAGCATTCACCCTATATTGAATATTCAGAGGAGCAGAATGTCTCATCGGATATTGTCTGCATACCATGCGCAGCAACCGTGATCGAGAGCACCGAAACCCATACCCGGACTGCAACTGTCCCGGTAAATCTGGACAAGATCAAGAGCTGCAACATTGAACCGGGGGCCAGCCCGGTAATTGAGGTACCGGTTACCCAGGCGGTTATTTATGGCTGGTACGACAACGAGCTCGGCAGCTATACCAACATGCTGGGCGACCTGACCGTTTCCATTACCGACAAAATGGTTTAGTCGTGTTGTGTGTCATGTCAGATTGATCATCGAGCCCATGCGGCCCGAGGATATTTCCGATATCCTTGAATTGGAGGCAGAGACACTTACCGCCTGGAGCCGGGAGCATTTGGTGGATGAACTATGGCAGCCGATGGGTTTTCAGTTTGTTGTTCGCAAAGAAGCAAGCGGGAAGATACTTGCTGTCCTGTGTGGGCGGGTTATGGCTGATGAGGCGGAAATCCTGAAATTGACCGTTGAAAAAAACGCACGCAGAAAGGGTGTGGGGTATTATCTATTGGATTTTGTTCTGAACTATTGCAGATCAAAGGGGGTCAAAAACTGTTTTCTTGAGCTGCGTGCTTCAAATACAGTTGCCAGAAAACTTTATGAAAAGCAGGGTTTTTTCATAGCCGGGTCTCGAAAAAGCTACTATGAAAAACCGATAGAAGATGCCATTTTAATGCAGTGCCAGTTTTAACTGTTTGAACAATGGGGATGTGACAAGGAGAGCCTGGTGAAGAACATCAGAGACCTAGATATAAAAGGGAAAAAAGTACTTATCAGGGTGGATTTCAATGTGCCGCTCGATGATCAGGGCAATATTACAGATGACACCAGGATCAGGGGGGTGTTGCCGACTATCAATCATGCCTTGGACGAACAAGCAAAGGTTATCATTATGTCTCATTTGGGGCGCCCTGGTGGCCAGCGCCAGGAAAAATTCAGCCTGGCGCCCGTTGCCAAAAGGCTTTCAAGGCTCCTGGATAAAGAGGTAAAGCTGGCGCCTGACTGCATTGGCCCCGAGGTTGATGCCCTGGTGGCAGCCATGGCGCCCGGAGATGTCCTGCTCTTGGAAAACCTGCGGTTTCATATTGGAGAAAAGAAAAATGACCCTGAATTCTCCAAGCAGCTCGCCAAGCTTTCCGATGTCTATATCAATGACGCCTTTGCCGTGGCCCACCGTGCCCATGCCTCGGTCACAGGCGTAGTCGAGTATTTCAAGAATTGTGCAGCCGGCTTTCTGCTGCAGAAGGAAATGGACTATTTCCACCGTTCAGTCAGCGACCCGAGCCGACCTCTGGTTGCCATTGTGGGCGGAGCGAAGGTCTCCAGCAAGCTCGGCGCCCTGCGCAATATGATTGACCGGGTCGATAAGTTGATCATCGGCGGGGCCATGGCCAATACCTTTCTGAAGGCCCAGGAGTATGAGGTAGGGACTTCCAGGGTTGAGGACGATCTCCTGGATACAGCCAATGAACTTGTGGCCAAGGCCAAAAAACAGCGGGTTAAACTTTACCTGCCGGTGGATTGCATTGTTGCCGAAAAGTTTGATCCCAAGGCAGAGACCAAGAGGACAACGATACAGGAGGTACCCAAAAACTGGATGATTCTGGATATCGGGCCGGCTTCTACCCTCCTCTTTGGCGAAGCGCTTGAAGATGCACGTACCATTATCTGGAACGGACCAATGGGGGCCTTTGAAATGGATGCCTTTTCGCGAGGCACCATGGCCATGGTGCAAAGACTGGCCAGTTCCCATGCCCTGACCATTGTCGGTGGTGGTGATACGGACGTTGCTGTGCACCGGGCAGGAGAATCAGGCAACATTTCTTATATCTCTACCGGCGGTGGAGCTTTTCTCATGCTCATGGAGGGAAAAGTGCTGCCGGGCGTTGCAGCCCTGGAAGGGAAATAAAAAATTTAAAATGTAGAATTAAGAATTAGAAAATATTGTATATTCTGCATTAGCAAACGGAGTGAGCATATGATTCGCAGGCCATTGATCGCAGGGAACTGGAAGATGTATACAACTGTGATGGAAGCGCAACAGCTTGCAGCAGCTATTGTCCAGGCTGCCGGTAAGGCTGCTGACAGGGATGTCATGATTGCTCCCCCCTATACGGCGTTGGCAGCTGTAAGCAAAGTTCTTTCAGGCTCCGGCGTGATTCTCGGCGCCCAGAATGTGCATTGGGAGGAAAAGGGGGCTTTTACCGGTGAGGTTTCAGGCGGCATGTTAAAGGATGTAGGCTGCAAAATGGTAATTATCGGTCACTCTGAGCGGCGTCAGGTGTTTGGTGAGACCGATTTTATGATTAACAGAAGGATAGGCGGAGCTCTGCAATGCGGCCTTATTCCGGTTTTCTGCATTGGAGAAACTCTGAAGCAGCGTGAGGCAGGTCAGACGCTGAAAGTTCTTGAAGGCCAGATTCGCGCAGGCCTTGCTGGGGTGAAGTTGACGGAGGGCGTCCAACTTGTCGTTGCCTATGAACCTGTCTGGGCTATTGGCACAGGCAAAACAGCCACAGAAACTCAAGCCCAGGAGGTGCACCGTTTTATCAGAAACCTGCTCTGTGATATATTTGAGAAAAATATTGCCGACCAATTGAGAATATTGTATGGTGGCTCGGTTAAGCCGGATAATATTGATCTCCTGATGCGTCAGGATGATATTGACGGCGCCCTGGTTGGAGGAGCTGCGCTCAAAGCGGAATCGTTTGAGCGCATTATTTGTTTCCACTAAGTAGAATAATTCCCTTGAAAAAGAGCAAAAGCAAATGATTACAATATTGACAATTATCCATATTATTGTGTGTGTGTTTCTTGTTTCCATCGTCTTGCTGCAGCATGGTAAAGGTGCTGATATCGGTGCCACTTTTGGTGGTTCCGGCCAGTCCCTGTTCGGCACCGAGGGTCCGGTCCCGATACTGAACAAAATCACTACTGCATCAGCGGTCATATTTATGATTACATCTATTTCTCTGGCCTACCTTTCTGCCCATAAGACAACCGGATCAGTCATGGGAGGCTATTCTGTTCCCGCGCCGGTTGAACAGCCCGGACAGGCGGAAAAGTTTGTTCCGGACAGGATCCCGATGCCGGCAACAGCTCCTGAAGAACCTGCGCCGGCAAAGTTCCCGGCAGGGGAAGGCGGCAAGGCTAGCGAATAGTAAGCGGAAGCAAGGCAAGATTCCAAATTGCCGAAGTGGTGGAACTGGTAGACACGCTATCTTGAGGGGGTAGTGGGCGACGCCTGTGCGGGTTCGAATCCCGCCTTCGGCACCATTTAATTAATCAGGCTGTAATCCCAAGGGATTACAGCCTTTTCTTTTTGCGTGGTTGCGGATGGGGTGCGCATTTGAGGCAAGATTAAGACAATCTGCAAAACGCACAGTTTTGCTTCCGGCCACACGGAGGAGCTCGAATGAGAAAAACCATTTTAGGTTCATGGGCTTTCTTCTGTTTAGTTGCTCTAAAATGTCACTCTGCTTCAAAAACCTCAATTGGTGTGCTGCGGTCGAAGCCGAGCCACCGGCCGTCTTGGAGAACGACAAGATTCCCCTTGATCCGGACCTTGTCATACGTCGTTGAGATAGAGTAAAGCCGGTTTTTCAGTTCCATCGGCATGCCTTTGGTGAAGACGACAGGGTATTCACGGTAGTCCTCGTCCTGGATGTAGAAATAGGAGCCAAGGCCAAATTCCATGTCCTCTCCACTGCCCATGCTCCCCGTCACCTCGACCGGCATGCTCTCCTGCACAGCCTCGTTGTGAGCCGGCATCTCACCCGGAGGAATGGTTAGGAGCGCGCCACCCTTGGTATCAGAAGGTATCCGGGGAAGCGCAACCACGATCTCCGTGGTCATGTTTGCGGGGAGCTTATGCCAGCCGGGGAGTTCTGAGTTCTCAGTCACAACAAGGTTATTGCTCTTCATAAGATCAACCATTGAATCAACACCTGGACTGTCGACCAGCGCCCACATTCCAAATTTATCAAAAACTGTCCAGCCTGGAAGTTTCTCCTTGTACCACGCCCTGACTTTATCCGGGCCGTCTTTCGTTGCCAGCCGAACGCCCGTGTCCGGATCACCCGTGCAATAAACAGCCCCCGGATAGACGGCAACCCCGACCTTATCGAACGCTGCCTTGGTATTTGCAGGTATCGTCTCAGCACCTAGCACCGGTGCGGCAAACATGATGAATATCGTGAGTAACATTGGTGCGATAGCTCCTGTTTTCATGTTGTTGCCTCCTGACTGATTTAAAGTAACTTTCACTTTTATTATTGCAGCTTTTTTAAACGAAAAATATGTGATGCTATTTTTTTCTTAAAATCGGCTAGCTTCTCTATGGCGAAAAGGCGGCTCTCGCGAAGTACTGCATTTGTAGTAATGATCTGTGGGCCAACTGCCATAGAGCGTGCCCAGGATCAAGGAATCTTCACCATCATGATAGTTATGCTCCTTAAAGCCCAATTGCGGCCATCTTGTCGATGACTATCAACATCCGGTAAGGCATGCTTTGTGAGTTCGGCAAGATAATCACTAATCACCCCCCTGCCAGGGATCAGACTGCAAGGCGGTTTGCATCTCTTCCATGCGTTTGCAGGTCTTCTCGTCAAGACTAGCGGCCATCATTTCCTGGACTTCAGGACCTACTTCATTCATATCGACTAATACTTGCTAGATGAGGAAATGAGTATGAAAGCAGGTTATGATTTTAAATTTAGAGTTTGAAGTCCTGGGGAGTAATGTCATGTTTTTTCATGAGGTTATATAGATCAGCTCGGTATTTTCCTGCTAATTCTGCAGCTTTGCTGACATTGCCGCTGGTAATTTTAAGAAGATTCTGGAGATATGTTTTTTCAAATCTGGTGCGAGCTTCCTGCAGCGTAAGCAATTCGTCCTGACCATTCTTCGTCCGCAGAATAAGATCTTCTGTAAGTGTGTCGCTGTTTGTCATGGCGATAGCATATTCAATGGTATTTTCAAGCTCCCTGACATTGCCGGGCCAATCATGGAGCATGAGCTTCTGCATTGCAGCAGGAGCGACGGCTTTTATTTTTTTCCCCATCAGTTCACGATATTTATTGATAAAGTGTTCAACAAGCGGCGGGATATCCTCTTTTCTGTCCTTTAAAAGGGGGAGTTCAATCGGAATGACATGGATCCGGTAATAAAGATCTTCACGAAAAGTTTTCTTTTGCACCTCCTCCTTCAGATCCTTATTGGTTGCAGCGATAATACGTACGTCTACAGAGACAGGATTGTTGCTTCCTAATGGAACAAAGGATCTCTCCTGGAGAACCCGTAATAATTTGGCCTGAATAGGAAGAGACATGTCACCGATCTCATCGAGAAATATTGTGCCCTTGTCAGCTCTGGTGAAAAGCCCTTTGCTGCTTTTCACTGCGCCGGTAAAAGCTCCTTTTGCGAATCCAAAGAGCTCGCTCTCCAGCAGCGATTCAGGAATAGCAGCACAGTTAATTGCCAGAAAGGGAAAATTTTTCCGGGGGCTAGAAATATGGATCGCCTTGGCGATAAGTTCTTTGCCGGTGCCGCTGGCTCCATAAATAGCAACATTTGATTCTGTCCCGGCTATTTGTGCAACCTGGTCAAGAACGCTCCGCATCGGTTCACTTTTGGCAATAATATTGGCAAAATTAAATTTCTCCTCCAGGAGTTCTTTTAACCTGTTGATCTCCTCGGTTAGTTGACTTCTTTCTTTTGCTCGCTCAATCTGCAGGATCAGTTCCCGAGAGTCAAATGGTTTGGTCAGGTAGGTGAAAGCACCGCGCGTCATAGCCTCAACCGCACTTTCTATACTCCCATGGGCGGTCAAAATGATCGCCGGCATTTCCGGCTGAATGAGATGGAGTTCCTCCATTAATTGAAGGCCTTCCTGTTTGACAAGTTGCAAGTCAATAACAGCAACATCAAAAACCTCTGTTGTGGCAATTTCTTTTGCCTTGTTTTCATGATCGACCGCAAAGACCTCATAACCTGAAGCTTCCAGCCTCATGCGAATAAGATCCAAAAGATTTCTGTCGTCATCAACGACCAGTATTTTAGCTTTTGTCATAAAGGATTTTAGCGGTTTAATTGTTTTTTCTGCTGCTCAATATCAACATCAATCTGCTGCATTTTTTCTATGGTTTCAAAAACTCCGAGCCATATTTGTGCCTCTTCTGCAAACTCGCTGTCCGGAAATTGTTCTGTTAATTGACGAAAAAAAAGCTGCGATTTTTGGTAATCTTTTGCCGGGTTATCAACGTGGGCATATATCAGGCCAAGATTATAGAGTGCCTTGTCCGCTGGTTTTTTTCTGCCGGCTTCCTCTACAATCCGCAAATTTTTTTTCTCAGCCTCTTCAAAATTCTGATTTTCAATCACCTTGTGTGGTTCTGTTGCGGAGACGGATTTTTTTTCTCTTTCTGCAGTGCTTTCCTCGGCGGAGACGGATTTTTTTTCTTTTTCTGCAGAACTTTCCTCTATAACATATGCCACCTGCTCCTCCATAGCGTCTGCCACTTTTTGCATGGCGGCTATGGTTTTAAATAAACTGATATAGGTTTTTGCTTCTGATGCAAGTGTCGAATCAGGAAAATTCTCAACAAGCTTCTCAAAATAATATTGTGACAGAGCATAATCCCTGCCTGTAAAATTATGTTGCGCATATGCCTGGCCCAAAGCATAGAAAGCTATGTCTGCGGGGGGGGCGCTTTCGTTATTTTCAATGATTTGTTCGCTTTGTTCAATAACGGTGTCAAAATAACCGGCCGCCAGATTTTCCCTGTACCGATCCAGTTGCTGATGCGTTCTTATTGCCGTCATTTTGTCATGGACCGGCGCACAAGCAATAATGGTGACACCTGCAACTATGCAGCTAACGGCAAGGTAATATAAAATGTACTTCCCTGTCCTACCTGACTTGTTACCCACACCTTTCCTCCATGAGCAAGGATAATCTGTTTAACAGCAGCCAATCCCAATCCTGTTCCCTTAATCTTTTCGCCTGTTTTGGGAACTATCTGTTGGAATTTATGAAAAATACTCTCAAGATCTTCTTTTTGTATACCAATGCCGGTATCGTGCACCCTTACTTCAACAAAACTTCCCTTGACATTGGCTTCAAGTTTTATCTTACCATTTTCAGGTGTAAATTTGATAGCGTTTCCAATAATGTTACGAAAAACCTGTAGCATTCTCTCCTGATCCACTTTAACAGGTTGCAGGGGGCGGATCTTGTAGTCTATGGTTATGTTTTTTGCTTCAGCTAAAGGCGACAAGGCATCCAGGGACTCTTTTACCAGAGTGTAAAGATCTGTCGGCACAAACTGATAAGTCAGCATTCCCGCTTCCATTTTGGAAAGGTCCAAAAGGGCATTAACCTGATCTATCAAACGATTGCTTTCCTGGACTATTATTTTAAGAATATGTTGCTGTTTTTCTGATATTTCTCCACCAAGACCCTCAAGAAGCATTGTAGTTCCCTCCCTTATGGAGGCTAATGGTGTTCTCAACTCGTGGGACATATTCGAAAAGAAATCGGACTTGATAGTATCCACTTCCTGCAGTTTATGACACATAGTATTGATTGCTGCAGCCAGCTCAGCAATCACAGGCGGTGATTTGACTTCAAGGTCCCCCATGAAGTTTCCTTGAGAGATTTTTATTGTTTTTGCTCTCATTACATCCAATGGCTTCTTAATGCTCCTGGTAATGATGAAAGCAACTATCAAGCCGGTTGAAAAAGCGAATAGTGAAATCATTATAGCAACATTTCTCGCTTTGTCCCCGCGCTCGTTTAAATTAATAATCTTGGTGAAAATATTTTTTTCACTTGTCTGCCTGATTTTTTTGAGCTGTTCGATAATGTCGTCTGAGATTTCTTTTTTCTCTTCCGCATACTTTTCTGCCAAATATGATTTGGCAGATTTGATCTGTTCCCGCTCTACCTTGACCAGTCGGCTGAAGCTCTCGTGCTGAACATTGATGGTATAGAAGAATTGTTTCATTTCCTCTGAGCTGGCTCTTGCGAGTGCCTTAGGCAAGAATTGATTGAACTCATTTCTCGCCTGCAGATAGCTCTCATAGAGCTCCTCATCCTTTAACACTACATATTTCCGGAAAGACCGAACCTCGGAAAGCAGGGCATCTGTTAGCTGGTTGGAATATTCCAGGATTGATGTATCGTTCAGGATAATCGACCTGGTTATCATATTAAATTGGCTGAGATGGTAAATGAAGTACAGGCTGACACCGGCAAGCATACTGAAGAGCACCAGATAACCAATTACAAGTCTGGCAAAAATAGATAATCGCATGTTCTTTATCTTAAGCGGTTTGATTTGCTTTCCTCGTCAAGCAGGAGAGCAGATTCTTTGCAAATTTCTCAGATGTCTGCCATAGGACTTAGCCATAACCACAGAAATAATAAAGGCATGGGTAAATTTAGTCATTCAGGCAACGTTTTTAATACAAGTAAGCATTAGATAGTTGTTGTGCCAGAACCCCTATGATTCTTAAATGTTCAAGATGCATTTCAAGGTCAATGTGGATAATATCATGAAGATTTTCACATTGCAGTGCTTTTTCCTCAGGTGCGGAATAGAGGAGTGTTTGTTAGCTGTTATTTTTGAGTCCCACTTTTGGCGCCATATAAAAGAAAAGGCTGCAACTCTAAAGTTGCAGCCTTTTCTTTTCAGTTTTAATGGACGAAAGCTCTAAGGGGCCCAGATATTCCGATGTCCTACAAAACAGGGGGTCTTGCGCTGGCAGTCTGGTGAGGAGCAACTTCAATGGAAACATTAACGCCATCGCTGTAAATCGCTTCGCTGCTTCGCATATCATCCGGTAAGAGTAGGCCAGAGTAAGTGCCTGGCGCGGCATCAGGTGGAACACTCACGATGAGATTCATTGTGGTGGAAGATGTGCCATCTGGCTTTGAGTCTAACCATAAATAAGCCGCGGTCAACCATCCGTTTGGAATGTTGCAGTTTTCCCGCTTAGAGCCAACCAGGAAAGTCAGCGAGTAAGCTGTTTTTGAGGATCCTTTAACCGTGATCGCAGTTCTACCAGTTTCGCCTGGTGAAACCTTTAGCGTTACCATGCTGGGATCAAAGGAGACGCTGGCGGCTTGAACGTTTAACGCAAGACCGATAAAAATCAATGGGATTAATAAGATGTGTACTTTTTTCATTGTTGCCCTCCTTATTTAGGGCAGCCATTACTATAAGGCTGCCAATCATAAAATGCTTCCTTTTTCTTCTGTCTTTGGGTTGAACCTGAATCAATTTATGCATATTGCGTGCCAGGTACAGTCTGGCTGCCCTGCAAGAATCACAATGAAACAAAATGCTTTAAAATCAAATAATTACCGCAATGCTTCTTGTTGCGCTCTTTGCTTCTTCAACCAGGGGTGTAAACGTAATTTACCTGCAGATTTTTTTCTTTACATTCGGGCAAGAGGCACGGTAAGCAAAAATTGTTGACACACGGAAATCCCTTCGCATTGAAAGCGTTAAGTAGATGTCTGGTAATTATTCGAAATAGTTAAGTAAGAGCTGTTATAATGATGTCTCAATCCAAGTCTTTTTCACAAGGACAGCGGCTTCTGCTCGGAGCGCTGGTTTTTTTGGTGGCTCTGCTTTTACTTACCGGGGGCTGGTCCATACCCTTTCACTTCGAATCGTTTTCCATACTCTACAAGTTCGGAAAGCTGAAAATATATCTTCGTTATGGCAAGGTGATCGGCATCACGATCGTACTGCTTGTCTTTTACCAGATTGTGCTGGCTTCTCATTTTAAAATCCTGGGAAAGATTTTTTCGTTCAAAAGCCTGTTTATGATGCATCGCATGAACGGTATGATCATAGTATGCCTTGGGATCGCACATCCGCTGCTTATCAAAGCTTCGGAAAATTTCACTCCCTATACCTTTGGGAAGAAATATTATCCTGAATTTTTAGGCATAAGCCTGCTTTTTGCCCTGCTAAGCCTATCTGCTACTGCTATTTTCAGAAATTTTTTTAGAATGCCCCACAAAAGGTGGATTCTCTTTCATCGTCTGGTGGCAACGCTTTTACTGGTAATGCTGCCGGGGCATATCCTGTTTGTCAGTGATACTTTTAAATCCGGCTTGCCCCGGGGCGCAGCCATGACACTATTTATCCTAAATTATCTCCTTGTTCTTCGCATCTGGCTGCGGAAACTCCTTGCTTGATGTTGTTGATTGAGAGGAACTATTTTTATCCTGCCCGCTTTACAAAGCGGAATTTCAGGCATACCTTGTCAAAAAAGAATAAAATTATTACTGAAAAGTATTTTTCGATAACTCATTTTGAAGAGGAGATTTGTCATGAAAAGAATACGCTTTGTACTTCTGTTCCTTCTGGTAATGGGACCGGGTCAGGGGTTTGCCCAGCAGTGGCAGCTGGATCCTGTCCATACAAATTTCTATTTTGAGATCAAGCATACCTACGCAGCGGTACGAGGTCAGTTTACCGAGTTTACCGGGGATGTATACTTTGATCCCGACCAGCCTGAAAAGAGCAGATTCGATTTTGTCATCAAGATTGACAGCTTGGATACCAAGGTAGGCAAGCGGGATACCCATCTGCGCTCCCCGGATTTTTTCGATGCCGGCAAATACCCGGTGATGACATTCAAGTCTTCAAAGGTGTCTTATGCCGGGGATAACAAATACATTGTTGAAGGCACACTGACCATTAAGGATGTCAGCAAGGACCTGGCCCTTGAATTTGTGTATCATGGCCTGAAGGAAAACCCATTAAAACAGGGAGAAACGGTCGCTGGGCTTGACTCAAGGCTGACACTTGACCGGTTGGAATACCATGTGGGTGACGGCAAGTTCTATAACATGGGCGTGGTTGGGAAAGATGTTGATATTTTGATAACCCTGGAAATGTTGCGATAAAAAACATTGGGGAATTTTTTTTTGTAGACTATTGGGTGTGCGTTTTCATCTATATAATTTAAGGAGGTATTTCTTTGTAAATAGTTGACAATTTTTGAAAATATATGCAGTAATAAAAAAATTTCCTGACTTGTTTCAGACAGTGAAACAGGTCGTTTTATTTTGATCCGGGCAAGAGTGGAAAGAGTTTGCAAAACAAATCAATAAGATATCCCTTCGTTGGAAGCAGTTCGGCAGGCATGGGCAGTATGCTGCTTCGGCCATTGCTTCTGATCTTTCTGGCGCAAGCCATGCTCTCATGTACGCCATTTGGACCGGCTGTCAGGTTGCCCCAGGAGATAGCACCGGTCCCAGCATCCTACTCAATTGAAGATACAGTATCTGAACCCCGGCAACGGTGGTGGGAAACATTTGGAGACGATAAACTGAACGTATATATCGAAGAGGCCCTGTCAGGCAACCAGACACTTGCGGCATACTGGGCTCGCCTCGGAAAGGCAAGGGCCCTTGCAGTCAAGGCAGGTGCCGACATAGTTCCAGCCGTGAGTGCAGAAGCGGGTGCTTCCTATACCCGCATCCCAACAACAGAGGGCTCTTCAGCGCAGACGACTGAAAATGATGACTACAGCCTGGGTTTGGTTGCAAGTTACGAGGTTGATCTCTGGGGCCGAGTCAGGGCCGAGACACAGTCTGCGAACATGTCTGCAGCAGCCTCGCGTTATGACTTGAACGGGGCCGCAATAACCATAGCTGCAGAGGTTGCCGAGCGCTGGGCCCGCATTATTTCCCAGCGGCAGCAGATGATCCTGTTGCAGAGACAGCTTGCTGCAAATAAAACGTATCTCGATCTTGTTGAACTGCGCTTCAGGAAGTCACAGGCATCCGCGCTTGACGTCATGCAGCAGAGACAGCTGGTGGAACGTGTCAAGGCCCAGGTGCCGCTGATTGAGCTGGAGGAGCGTTTGCTGCTGGATGAATTGGCCGTGTTGATGGGACGCCAACCCTATAACGGCCCTGGCTTCGAGCGGGATGCACTGCCGGAGCTTGATGCTCTACCTGCCGCAGGCATTCCCGCACAGCTTCTCGAGTTTCGTCCTGATATCCTGGCAGCCTATCAGCGCCTGTCAGCGGCAGACCAGGACCTTGCAGCTGCGCGGGCTGACCGTCTCCCGGCCCTGCGCTTGACAGGAAGTGCAGCATACAGCAGCACTGAACTGGACCAACTTTTTGACAACTGGTTGCTTAATCTTGCTGCCGGAGTAACAGCCCCATTAATCGACGGAGGCCGCCGCAAGGCAGAGGTAATCTATGCAGAGTCAGCTGTCCAGGAGCAGCTCGCTGATTACAGGCAGACGGTTTTGAACGCGGTCCGGGAAGTTGAAAGCGCCCTGATCCGCGAGGAGAAACTACGTGAGAATATTATAGGAATTGAGAATCAGCTGGAGGCTGCACAGACTGCGCTGGAAGAGGCTGGCTTCCGCTATACCAACGGTCTGATCGACTACCTGCCGGTGTTGACCCAGCTGCTTTCCGTGCAGAATCTCGAACTCGACCTGATAACAAGGCGAACGGAACTACTTATAGCCCGAATGGATCTTTACAGGGCTATTGGCTCCAGCTGGACCGATGAATTGGAACCGCCGGTCAAGGATGAAAACGATATCACGGGATTAGAATAATGAAAAGCAATGCAAACACACCAAAGGAAGGGCAAGGTCCGGCTGCACCAAGACCCATTGTGCGAATTGTCCTCAGTATAGTGCTTATCGCAGCCGGGATAGCTGGAGCACGCTACCTGATTCACACCAAACCAAAGGCCAACAGGCGGCCGCCGGTCAAAATGGCCCCCCTGGTCAAAACGGTTCCGCTGCAGCTGGATACTCACAAAGTGACAGTCCCGGCCATGGGATCGGTAATCCCGGCCAGAGAGATGGTCCTCAGGGTGCCGGTGGCAGGAGAGATTATCAATATCAGCCCCGAGTTTACTGTTGGTGGACTGTTGCAGGAAAACGCCCTTATACTCCAGATTGACCAGAAAGACTACGAACTGGCCCTGCAACAAAAGCAGCGTGGCCTGTCAGATGCCGAATATGCCTATAAGCTTGAATTGGGCCGGCAGGATGTGGCCCGGAGGGAATGGAACCTGCTTTACGGTGACAAAGGAAGTGAGCAGGTGGAAAGTGAACTTGCCCTGAGAAAACCGCACCTGGATAAGGCCAAGGTTGATGTTGAAGCGGCAAAGGCTGAGCTGGAGCAGGCTCAGATCAATCTGGCCAGAACCAAAGTTACAGCACCTTTCAACGGACTGGTGCTCAATAAGTATGTGGAGCTGGGCTCTCAGGTTTCATCCCAGGAAAAACTTGCCGACATGGTGGGAACGGATGTTTATTGGGTGCAGGTTTCCGTACCTGTGGAACATCTCAAATGGCTCAGGATCCCTAAGGATTATAATGAAGAGGGGGCCCCGGCCACGATCTATTACCGTAAAGGCAGTGTGCGCCAGGGGAGGGTTATCCGTTTGCTTGCCGATCTTTCTCAAGAGGGGCGCATGGCCCGCCTACTGGTCGAGGTCAAAGACCCGCTTGATCTGCTGGTGCAGGATGACAGGCGACCGCCATTGTTGATCGGAGAATATGTCCGGGTGCTGATCGAGGGTGACGACCTGTCTGATGTGTACCGCATTCCCCGCTTTGCCCTGCGCAATGACAGCCAGGTCTGGATCCTGGATAATGAAGCAAAACTGTCTATCCGTCCTGTGGAAACACTCTGGCGTGACGAGGAGTTTGTTTTTGTGCGGGATGGACTGCAGTCTGAAGATCTCTTGATCATCTCCGCCTTGGCTGCACCGGTTGACGGGATGCAGCTCCGCATGGATCAAAGCGGGGCTGAAAAGCCGGAAATTACCGGAACAATGCCTGAGAATAAAGAACAGGAAAAGCCATGACAACACCTGAAGGCAGCAGTTTCGAACCCGCCAGGCGTGGCCCAATAGCCTGGATGGCCGGGCGTTCTGTTACGGCAAACCTGCTGATGCTGGTCCTGCTGATCGGCGGACTCATTATGGGGCAGAATATCCGCAAGGATGTCTTTCCTGATTTTGAGCTTGACCTGGTCACCATATCATTGAATTATCCAGGCGCCAGTCCTGAGGAGGTGGAGCGCGGCACCATACTGGCTGTCGAAGAAGCCATCCAGGACCTGGAAGGGATCAAGGAGATAACTGCCACGGCCAGGGAAGGTTCGGGCACCGTGAGCGTTGAAATCATTGAGGGTGAGAACGTTTCGCAGATTGCCCAGGAGATTAAGAACGCCGTGGACCGCATCACCTCATTTCCAGAGGATGCCGAGGACCCACAGGTAACTGTGCCGACCAGGAAGCGCTACGTTGTTTCTCTTGCCCTTTATGGTGATCAGCCCGAGTGGGTTCTACGGGAAGTGGCGGAGAACGTCAGGGACCGGCTTCTCCTGGACCCAGATATTTCACAGGTGGAACTTCAAGGGGTGCGCAATTATGAAATCAGTATCGAGATCCCTCACGAGGTTCTGCGAACCCATGGTCTGACCCTGGATGAAATTGCCCGCGCTGTTAGCCGGGGAGCGGTGGAAATTCCCGGTGGAGCTATCAAGACAGAGGGAGGTGACGTCCTTGTCCGAGTTTCGGAGAGGCGCGATTTTGGCAGGGAATTCGGCAGAATACCGGTTATCTCGTCAGCTGACGGCACCGAGGTTTTCCTTGAAGATATTGCGGTGATCCGGGATGATTTTGAAGAGACGGACAGCTTTGCCACATTCAACGGCAAGCCTGCGGTCATGCTGGAGATTTTCCGCATTGGCCACCAGTCGCCGATTACCGTGGCCGATGCAGTCCATCGCCAGGTTGAGCAAATCAATGCGACCCTGACGGAAGGGCTGAACCTGGTATCGCAGAACGACCGCTCTGAAATTTACCGCCAGCGTCTCAACCTGATGCTTACCAACGGGTATTTCGGCCTGGCCCTGGTCTTTATTCTGCTGGCAATATTTCTGGAGGCCCGACTCGCCTTTTGGGTCAGCCTCGGCATTCCGATCTCATTTCTCGGCGCCCTGCTGCTGCTGCCACTGATCGGTGTCACCTTCAACATGGTTTCCATGTTTGCTTTTATCGTGACCCTGGGAATCGTTGTTGACGACGCCATCGTGGTAGGTGAGAATGTCTATTACAACCGCCAGCAGGGCAAGGGTTGGCTTGAAGCAGCCATATCCGGCGCCAGGGAAATATCCATGCCGGTTATCTTCAGTGTGCTCACCAACATGGTGACATTTATGCCCATCTTTTTTGTACCTGGTTTCATGGGCAAGGTGTTCCGCGAAATACCGCTTGTTGTTGTGACAGTATTTTTTATTTCACTGGTTGAAAGCCTTTTTATCCTGCCGGCCCATCTCGCCCACCGCAGAGCGGCGGAAGACAGGACAACCGGTCCCCTGGGTTACCTGCATCGTTTGCAGCAGCGCTTCAGTGCTTTTTTTGTCCGCATGGTCCGCACCCGCTACGGTCCCTTTCTCGCCTTTGTCCTCCGCTGGCGCTATGTTTCATTTTGTGTAGGCCTGCTCATTCTCATGCTGGCTTTCGGTTATGTCAAAAGCGGCCGTATGGGCTTTGAGCTTTTTCCCAAGGTGGAGTCAGACTATGCTGCCGTCACCGCTGTCCTGCCGTTTGGTACCTCGGTAAAGCGAACCACAGAAGTGGAGGAGCTCCTGGTGAAGAAGGGCAGGGAAGTGGCAGAAAAAAACGGCGGCGAAAAATTAATGGAAGGTATTTATGCCCGAGTGAACAACAATCAGGCCGAGGTGCGTATATATCTGACCCCGCCGGACAAACGTCCCATTACAACGGCAAAATTGACCCAGTTATGGCGGGAGGCAACAGGCGATATCGCCGGACTTGAATCGATCAAATTCGAGTCGGATGCAGGGGGGCCCGGCAGGGGCTCCGCCATCTCCCTGGAGTTGAGTCATCGTGATATAGTTGTCCTGGAATCTGCCAGCGCGGAATTGGCTGAGGCATTCAGTTATTATCCGAATGTCATTGACATTGATGACGGTTTTTCTCCCGGCAAGCAGCAGATTGATTTTAAGGTTCTGCCCCAAGGCCAGAGCCTGGGACTGCAGGCAGCAGACATCGCCAGGCAGGTGCGCCAGGCCTATTACGGTGCCGAGGCCCTGCGGCAGCAGCGGGGACGTAACGAGGTCAAGGTCATGGTTCGACTGCCCAAGCAACAACGGATTTCCGAGTATCACCTTGAGGAGATGATACTGCGTACTCCCGATGGCGGCGAGGTGCCGCTGCATGAGGTCGTATCCCTCGTAAGGGGGCGGGCCGATACAAGCATCGATCGACGGCACGGGCGGCGGGTGGTAACCGTCTCAGCTGATGTGACTCCCCGAAGCCAGGCAGGCCAGGTCATGGAAACCTTGATCGCTGATATCCTGCCCCAGCTGCAGGCTCGCTACCCCGGCCTCAGTTACAGCTTCGAGGGCCGTCAAGCGGACAGAAAGGAAAGTGTTCAGAGCCTTTTGCGCGGCCTCATGATCGCTCTCATTATTATTTATGCCATGCTGGCAATCCCATTGAACAGCTATATCCAGCCGGCTATCATCATGATCTCCATACCTTTCGGACTGGTAGGGGCGGTCATCGGACATCTTATCATGGGATACAGCCTCAGCGTTCTCAGCCTTTTCGGCATTGTCGCCCTGTCAGGCGTGGTGGTAAACGATTCACTTGTGCTTATTGATTTTGCCAACAGGCGGCGCAAACAGGGGATAATGGTCCGGGAGGCGATTCATGATGCAGCAATTCATCGTTTCCGACCGATTATGCTCACAACCGTCACCACCTTCGGCGGTCTGTCACCTATGATCTTCGAGACTTCAAGGCAGGCGCGTTTTCTCATCCCCATGGCTATCAGCCTCGGCTATGGCATTGTATTTGCCACAGTCGTAACCCTGGTTATTGTGCCTTCGGTGTATCTGATTATTGATGATATAAGAAAATTGTTTGTCCAAAAAAGATGAACAATAGCTCAAAGTGTTTTGCCGCAAAGGTTTTTGATAGGCCACCGGCTTGATCTTTTTCTCGCCCGTATTATTCTTTGCCTAATTTATTATTGCTTCGGTAATGCTCCCCTTATGGAACGATGGAAACCAGCAGGCTGCAAAATATGAGGGTCACTCTGAACAGGGAGGGCTCGAAAAAGTATAACAAATCGAGCTGTCCTGTAAGGTATGGCCGATATTCTGAGATAGAATATGACGCTTACCGTTTTCAGTTCAATCTCAACGGAGAAGTGAAATATATTGCCGGAACCTGTCCTGAGTGGCCCCATCCCGCCGAATGGCTGAAACGGACGCTTGGCAATGACTGGGTATATTATTCCACCGGCAGCTATTATAGCGGTGTCGTCGATCTGTTCGGTGAATATTACCTGCCCTGCCCTGCCTATCCAACCAACACCCTTTTCAAGGAGGACCCTTTTGCCCAACCAAGCGTTGCCTCTGCAGTGCAGAGATTGGAGGAGCTCGGCTCCCATGTTCAGACAATTTCACAGGAACTTCTTGACGGGGAAAAGCGGGATGTAAAAGATTTTCTGGTCCTCGTTGGGGGCAGCACAAAGGACTATTTGCGACAAAGGGCTGACAGGCTTCACAGGATACTGAAGGCAAAAGTCAGTGTGCTGCCGCCGGACTGCCGGCATGTGGACTATGATGTCCTGCCGGTTATGATCACAGAGGGGTGTCTCTATAACTGTGCATTTTGTGAAGTGAAGTCCGGGATAGATCTGGCGTGCAGAACGAGGGATGAAATACGAGATCAGCTATGCGCGCTACAGGAATTTTTTGGGTCGGACCTGCATAATTTCAACAGCATCTACCTTGGCCAGCATGATGCACTTGGGGCGGACTCAGCGGATATTTTTTATGCTGCGGAGCAGGCATATGAAATACTTTCCATTGGAAAATCATTTATGCTGGAGCCACGGCTTTTTCTCTTTGGCAGTCCGGGGTCTTTTTTGAAAAAGGAGAAAAGTTTCTGGATGAATTTGAATCGTCTGCCTTTTTATACGTATGTGAACATAGGGTTGGAGTCTTTTGACAATGAAACCCTGGAATTTCTGAAAAAGCCGGTACATGCTGCGGAGATGCTTAAAGCTTTCAAGCATATGTCCGAAATAAACAGAAGTTTCCAGAATCTTGAAATTACGGCTAATTTCGTTTTGGGAGAGGTCCTGCCACCTGGACATGTCCTCTCCCTGGTCAAACATGCCGGGGAGGAGCTTAAGCAAACTGCCGGCAAAGGCTGCATTTATATCTCTCCTCTCAAAGGAGGCAAAAACAGAAAGGAGATGCTCGATACGTTCAGGGAGATTAAACAAAAATGCCGCATTGAGACACTGCTTTATCTTATTCAAAGGTTATGATAAAAGAGCGATATGCTTGAACCAATTCATATTGACGGCAGCCTCGGAGAGGGCGGTGGACAGATACTGCGGACCTCCCTGGCGCTTGCTGCACTGCTTGGCAAGCCGGTTGAGATGGACAATATCAGGGCAAACCGAAGGCAGCCGGGCCTGAAGACGCAGCACCTGGCAGGAGTGCTGGCCCTGGCCCGTATAACCGATGCAGAGATCAAAGGCGCGTACAAGCATTCCACCAGCCTTGTCTTTCTGCCACGCACCATAAAGGGCGGAAAGTATCGCTTCGAGATTTCCACAGCCGGCGCTGCCTGCATGCTCTTCAGCGCGGTCCTGCCGCCCCTCCTCTTTGCACCGCAACCTTCTGAAATTACCATTACCGGAGGGACACATGTGCCGTTCAGCCCGCCTTTTCACTACCTCGCCAGGGTTTTTCTGCCATCCTTGCAAAAGATGGGAGCAAAGGTGGAGCTTGAACTGGTACGCTGGGGATTTTACCCGAAAGGCGGCGGGGAGATCCGGGCTCATGTCAAGCCATGCCGGAAACTGCAGATGATAAAGCTACAAACGCGAGGAAAGCTGAGGGATTTGAGGTTTTCAGCATACAGCGCCAATCTTCCGGATCATATAGTTCAGCGGGAGATTGGCCATGTGGGAAAAAGCCTCGAAGAATATAGTAAAAATTTGAGTTCGAATCCTGTCCTCTGCCATGCTTTCAGTCCCGGCAATTTTATTTTCCTGGAGGCGGATTATGAACACGTGAAAGCAGGATTCAGTGGTTTGGGTAAACGGGGCAAGCCTGCAGAAGCGGTGACTGAAGAAGTGTGCCGGGCTTTCAGGGATTTTGATAAGACGACGGCCACAATGGATACTCACCTGGCAGATCAGCTTATCCTTTACCTATCGCTGGCTCATGGAGATTCTTATTTCACGACAGAAAAGGTAACACGCCATTTAACGACAAATATTGACATTATAAGGCGATTCCTTCCTGTCAGCATCGATCTGGACAGCGCCACAGGAAAGACGCATGTGACAGGAGTTGGATTGAATCCGCAGCAGTTGTGCTTATGATGTGTAATTTTAAAAACAAAAATTTCGCAGTATAATGATCAATACCGCAAAGAGGGCAAATCATGAAAAGAATAAGCCAGTATTTTCTGCAGGGACTGCTCTTCCTCGTTCCCCTGTTTGTTACTATTTATGCCATTTACTGGGTTTTTGTCAGAATTGACGGGGTGCTTGATCTTCCGGTCCCGGGCCTGGGTTTTGTCGTCACCATTGTTTTTGTCACTCTGATAGGCTTTGTGGCATCTAATTTTTTAACACGCAATATCGTCCATCTGGTTGACAGTATCTTTGCCCGGCTACCGTTGGTCAAGATGATCTACACTTCCATCAGGGACCTGGTCAATGCCTTTGTCGGCGACAAGAAAAGCTTTAACCGGCCTGTGCAGGTTGTCATAGACAGGGAGAGCAATATCAGGGTTATCGGCTTTGCAACCCGTGAGAGTCTTGACTCCATTGGCATCCGGGACAGCTTCGCGGTTTATCTTCCCCAGTGTTATAATTTTGCCGGCAATCTGATTATTGTGAACAAGGAGCAGGTTATCCCCCTGCCGGTTGATCCTGGCGAAGTGATGAAGCTCATCGTCTCAGGCGGTGTTTCTTCCAAGTAAAAAGAAGGGATATGTCGCTTCCGGACAAATGTATAAGCTCTGGTAAACAGAGTTTACAAGATAAAAAAATAAGCATTATTGCACGCTGTCCCCAAGGTGCCTGGTATTGCCAGGAATAAGCAGCCCTCTTTTGTTCCTCAGGTATTAATTTCAGCGAAAATTTTTGGTAGAGCGATGTGCGGAAAGTGGCATGCGTTTTGCTTTTGTCCTGTATGAGACACAGGCTTCACTCTGCTGGCTGCATCTGGATTGTGATACCCACTGGTAAAGTTTTAAGATGTATTAGCCCTAAAAGCCTCTGTAAAGAATCTAGTACCAAAGTACGATAGATTTATATATAAAAATATGCAAGAATAACAGAGACATATGAACGCAAGGTCATGAAAAGACCAGGATTGTCTCAGGCATGATGATAGAAACGTGGCTCTCGTGTTTGCAGGAACCAGAAGTAATTATCGACAAATTGCAGCGTGGCAACAAGTTTCAAGGAGTCTTTAGATAATTAATTAAGTATAGCGGGTAATTTATAGGTTGTATTTTTCAGGAGGGTTTGAAATGAATAAATTTTTGAGCATGATCACGTATGTTTCAGCATTTTTTTTGCTGTTTATAGCCCTTGTTTCCTGTAGTGGCAGTGGATCAGATACAACCGGAGGAGGAGCAATGGGTTTACTGAGCATTGGTCTGACCGATGCCCCTCCTCCAAGGAATACGTACGAGGCTATCTATGTGACTATCGAAGAGGTGCGGGTAAAACATGAAGGTAAAGCGGGTTGGGACATACTAACCAGCCCCGAGCTAAATTTGCCCCAAACCTTTAACCTTCTGGACCTGGTAGGCGGTGTAATTGCTGACCTGGGTGCTGCTGAAATTGCAACCGGTCATTACAACCAGATGAGGCTTATTCTAGGGACAGAGCCGGACGCTTCAAGAAATAAATATGATGACCCCCACGAATATGCCAATTATTTGATTCTTAAGGACACAGAAACCCAAATCCCGCTTAAAGTGCCAAGCGGCAACCAGACGGGGATCAAGCTTGTGAATGGGTTTGATATTGAAGTCAGTGGGGCTACTGAGCTGGTATTGGATTTTGACGCACTGAATTCAGTTGTGAAGGCAGGCAATAGCGGGAACTGGCACCTGAAGCCGACCATCAAGGTCATTGAATCAGTGGTCAATTCGGTGAGCGGAATGATAGATGATGAAAACGGCGATCCTTTAGGAGGAGCCTTGGTCAGCGCTCAGCTCTATACATCCCCGAATGAAGTTGAGAGAGTTACTACTGAAAGTAGTGACGGAACTGACGGAGAACAGACAGGAAGCTATTTTATGTATCTGCCACTTAATGGAAAAGACACTCCGTACACTATAGTTGCAACGATGGAAGGTTATGCGCCGGAGTGTCATGTACTTCCTTCAACGGATGCAATGGCTTATATCGACGTGGACTTTAATTTGACTCCTGTAATTCCTGCGGAGACCGGAACATTGAGCGTTTTGGCAGATAATTTGCCAGTGCCACCAGTACCAGAAGATATGTATTTAGTGTATCTCAGCATCAGAAAGTATGTTGACTGTGACGGTGATGATTTGCCTGATACGATGATTGAAGTAGCATTAAGTAAATTTGTGAATGAGGAAGGGGGCTCAATCTCCTATGATCCTATTACTCTGCCTGTAGGTGAAAAATATGAAATAGTTGCTTCGGCAGATGGAGCAGGAAACCTGGATCCTATTTTTATAGACGTGGTGGCAGGTGATAATCCTCTTGATATTGTTTTCCCCCCAGCTCCGTAAGCAGTAAAATGCGAACCATGATCCCATGAAATTTTCGCCAATAGAAACTTTGCAAATAAAGAGTATGTGTATGAATTAATTTTGCAATACGATTACAATCATCCCCCGTCGGCAAATGGCTGACGGGGTTTTTTGTTGTGTCGCAATTTAGATTTTCAGGAGCTATGCAATGGAGATAACGGAACATATTCACGCCCTTAAGATACCCTTCCAGATTCCGGTTGGGCCGGGGAAAATGCTTGAGCGCTTTGTTTACGCCTACCTCCTTCTCGGTCCGGAAATCTGTATTATTGACAGCGGCGTGCAAAACTCAGAGGTTTTAATTTTTAATTATATCAATTTCTTGGGGAGAGAGCCCCAAGAAATTTCACTTTTAATCCTTACCCACGCGCACCCGGACCACATTGGCTCAGCTCGGGCAATTAAGGAGGCAAGCAACTGCAAACTTGCAGCCCACCCGGATGCACAGGCCTGGATAGAAGACGTGGAGCAGCAATTTAAAGAGCGTCCTGTTCCCGGATTTCATGACCTTGTCGGAGGAAGCACGTCCGTTGACTTGCTCCTCCCGGATGGGAAAGTTATTGACCTGGGCCCTGTCTCGCTGGAGGTTATCCATACACCAGGGCATGCCATGGGCTCCATATCGCTTTAGTGCAAAGAGGAGGGAGTCCTGTTTTCCGGCGATGCCATTCCAAAGGCAAACGACCTGCCGATCTATGAGGATGCGGCCTTAACCGTTGCATCCATAAAAAAAATTAAAGACATAAAGCCCATAAAATACCTGCTTGCCTCCTGGGCAGACCCTCTGGAAGGCGGTTCAGCATATAACATGATGGATGAGGGCCTGGAGTATATGCAGCGGATCCATGGCTCAATTCGGGTTATGACGGCAAAAACCGGAGCAGATGACCCCATGGAGTTTTGTGCCCGGATGGTAAAAGTCCTGGGAATGCCGGAGATTGCTGTCAACCCATTAATAGCGAAGTCGTTCGTTTCTCACATAAAGATCATTGACCGGGAGAATCTGCTTTAAGGCAAGAAGGGAAAGAGCATGGTATACAGTTCAAAAAACAATTTAAATACTTACAGTGAGTTGGAATATCGGAGGAAATGGTTATATCAGCTGCAGACTGAGTTTAAGCAGATATGCAGCTGGTACAGGATTTCACTTGCGGCCCCTGCCTTCAGGATAAGTGAAAGCCGGGGAACGCTAGGGTCATGGCATCTCCAAACAAGGACGATAAGCATCTCATCATCCCTGATAAACGGGTATTCGTGGGATGCAGTAATAAATGTCCTCAAGCATGAAATGGCACACCAGTATGTGCATGAGCACATGTGCAGAGAAGAGGAACAGCCCCATGGGCAGTCATTTGCTGCAGCATGTGAAAAGCTTGGAGTACTGTTTCCATTTAATACTTCTACTGGGGATACCCCGAAAGTCTTTACTGCAGACAGGCAGCATGGTTTAGATCCGGAGTATAACAGAAAGGTCAACAAGGTGCGGAAAATGCTTTCCCTTGCAGGGAGCACCAATAAGTATGAGGCAGAATCAGCAATGAGCAAGGCCAATAGCCTTATCCGGAAATACAACCTTGAGAGGCTGGACAAGATTGAATCGTCCCGCTACAGCTATGAGATCATCAATACCAGGAAGAAAAGGCTGCATATTGTTGAACGCAGAATAGCTAGTCTTCTTATGGACTATTTTTACGTAGATATTGTTTATTCTGAGCTCTTTGACCCGCAGATGCTGGAATTTCATAAAACTATAGAATTACTCGGCACGGTTGAGAATGTAGCCTTTGCCCGTCATGCATATGATTTTCTCAAGCAAAGAGTTGAATACCTGTGGCATAGTTTCAGGAAAGAATTCCAGGTGCCGGGGAAATTACGCAAAACATACATTCTGGGGCTGTTGCAAGGGGTTCGGGAAAAACTTGCAAATGATGAGAAAAAGGCGTCCATGCCTGATAAGATTGCGGCAGACCTGGGTAGGAACAAAACCGTAAGCGCACTGGTCGTTGCAAGCGATCCAGGGCTGTCGGATTTTACAACACAGCGGTTTCCAAGGCTCCGCAAAGTCCAGTACCGCTCATCGGGTATTTATTGTGCGGACACCTATACAGCGGGCAAGGCCGAGGGAAAGAAAATAACTATTCACAAAACAGTCAAACATGAGGCTGGAAACTTGGGAAGGCTTTTGGGAAATTAAGTTTGGGAGAATCGAAGGATACAGAAAAAAGCCATATAGCTATAATTTTATCATTTATTTTTCTTGATTTATCTAAAAGGCATTGTTAATATTTCTGCAGTATTAGTTGTGCAGTGCCTGGTAACATTGGCTTCTTAAAACGAACCGCACAATCAAGATTACTGGATTGTGCGGTTTTTTATATTCAGGGCCTGAGACCAGACTGCCGCCCGTTGAGCAAATCGGGTTTTTCTTATTAAGTGGCTCGGCAAGAGCCTAATTGAAAGGAGTTTCGCAGTGAAAGAAGGTACAGTAAAATGGTTTAATGCGTCCAAGGGGTTCGGTTTCATCGAGCAGGATAATGGTGGTGATGTTTTCGTTCATTATTCAGCTATAAAGACAGATGGTTTCAAAACCCTTGATGAGGGTGCCAGGGTTCAGTTTGAAGTTGTCGACGGTCCCAAGGGCCCGGCTGCTGACAATGTTGTCCAGTTATAAGACCTTGTACAAATGCAAAGAAAAAGCCCCCCGCTAATATGCGAGGGGCTTTTTTATTTCTTTTGAAAAAAGACTAACCGCAGTTGCATCCGGGGCCACATGCACCGGTATCATCAGATCCGCAGCCGCAGCCAGAGCTGAAGCTGGCAGCTGCCTGGGCCAATTCCTCCGCAGTAGGCTCACGCACTACAACGACATTCACATCAAAATGAAGCTGTTTCCCGGCCATGGGATGATTAAGATCCACGGTAACGGTATCATTATCATTTACCGTAAATACGGTTATCATGAATGGCCCACGAGGACCCTGGGCCTCAAATGCCATACCCGGTTTTATTTCAATATCATTTGGAAACTGGCTTTTGGGAATGTTCTGGAACAGATCATCCCTGATAGGGCCATAGGCCTCTTCAGGCTCAACAACCAATTTGGCCTTGTCGCCGGCAACCTTTCCCATGAGCGCTTTTTCCAGGCCCGGTATAATCTGGCCGGTTCCGGTAATAAAGCCCAAGGGCTGATCGGCAGGGGACTTGTCGATCTCCTGCCCAGACTCCAGGGTAAGTGTATAATCAATAGCCACATACATTCTATCCGCAATATTCATTTGCATCCTCCTGTAAAATAAAAAATATCCCGATGAAACCTGAAGAGTTGGCTTCATCGGGTTCCTTTTCTTCCAACTAATCTAAGGCATTTCCCATTAAAGTCAACCACCTGCCATAATTTAATAAATATTTATGAGTGATGGCTGGAGGAGTCAGGTATTCTCTGAACGATTATTGTATGGTATACTCGGTGTTAATCAGAAAGTAAGATTTATGTGTTAAGCAGTTTATGATACCGGATGTCTGCGCAGGTGCTGATGAATTATTGTTATTTGTGAAGGGGGAAAAATGCCGGAAAATGTATTAAGCGGTGATCAACTGGCTTGGGCCCTGGTAGCTGAAAAAGAACCGGGCATTATCTGTCAACAGGCGGATGTGCAGTATGATTTCACAGCCCATAAGTTTATCATGCAGTCCTTCGGGCAGGAATTCTATGTAGATGCGACGAACTACACAATAATAAGCCTCACGCCATTAGGTGAAAGGATCCTGCATGGTCTGGGGCATTTTTTTGACCTGGCAGCCCTGTGGTACCTTGGCAGGGCGAGCAATATACCGCCTTCCGGGAAACTGGTCAGCCCCTCAAGCCTGAGCGGCGGAGAAATTTTCCAGAGGGGGAGCCATGTACTGCCCTTGGATCAGGTCGCTGCTTTATACGGCAATGACTTTGAAGGCTTTTACAAGAGGGGCATGGAACTTGGCGGGCAGCAGATGAAGCATGGTGACGCTTGTCTGCGGCTCCACCCTTTTCCCAGGGTGCCGGTCACCTTGATCATGTGGGCACCTGATGAAGAATTCCCGGCCCGTGCCGACATGTTTTTTGATGCTACCTGCGAACAGCATCTGCCGATGGATGTTATCTGGTCCACTGCCATGACCACGGTGCTGATCATGTTATAGCGCCCCCTTGGGTCGGTTTACTGGTCGATAAATTATTTAGTAAAGAACCTTATTTTATAAGGAGAGGCGGTATGGAGTTCAAAGAATACATTCCAGATTATGGTCTAGAGTATCTGGGCATCCACAGCCTGAACGAAGTGCACTGGAACCTTAGCACCCCGGCTCTGTATGAATTTGCCATCCGCAGGTATGAGGGCCAGCTTGCCCAGCATGGACCGCTGGTTGTCTCCATGGGGCAACATACCGGCAGGGCCGCCAAGGATAAATATATTGTTGACGAACCGGGCACCAGTGAAGATATCTGGTGGAATAAGGTAAATGTCAGCTATCCGGAGGAGCGCTTTAATGGACTTTTCAAACGGATGGTGGCCTATCTGCGCGGCAAAACGGTTTACGTGCAGGACTGCTATGCCGGGGCAGATCCCCAGTATCGTTACCCTGTCCGGGTCATTACCACATTTGCCTGGCACTCAATCTTTGTCAGGAATATGTTTATCCTGCCCCCGGAGGACAGCGAAGTCATGCGCAGATTTGTGCCTGAGTTTACAGTGCTCCACTGCCCGAACTTTCATGCGGACAGCGATGATGATAAAACCCGCAGCGGCACTTTCGTGGCGATAAATGTGAGCCAGAAGCTCATTATAATCGGGGGGACTGCCTATGCAGGGGAAATTAAAAAGTCAATTTTTTCCGTCCTGAATTTTTTTCTGCCCGGCAAGGAAATTCTTCCCATGCACTGCTCTGCCAATGTCAACAGGAATGATCCCGGTGGTGTGGCAATCTTCTTCGGTCTTTCAGGCACGGGAAAAACGACACTTTCAGCCGATCCGAAACGTATTCTTGTTGGTGACGATGAGCATGGCTGGTCGGAAAACGGTATCTTTAATTTTGAGGGCGGATGCTATGCCAAGGTGATCAGGCTTTCCAAGGAGGCGGAACCTGAGATTTACGCGACAACCAAGAGGTTCGGGACCATTCTGGAAAATGTAAGTATTGATCCGGTGACAAAGAAACTGGACCTGGATGATGACAGCCTGACGGAAAACACCCGGGCCTCCTATCCGCTGGCGCATCTTCCCAGTTATGTCAAATCCGGTATGGCGGTCCATCCCCGGTCCATAATTATGCTCACCGCAGATGCCTTCGGGGTCATGCCCCCAGTTGCCCGGCTTTCAACTGAACAGGCAATGTACCACTTTATAAGCGGTTATACCGCAAAGGTCGCCGGCACAGAGAAGGGCATAATCGAGCCGGTTGCAACATTTTCAGCCTGTTTTGGCGCCCCATTCATGATGCGCCATCCCTCGGTATATGCCCAGCTTCTCGAGAAGAAAATACTGGAGCACAAATCAGCCTGCTGGCTGGTGAATACAGGTTGGACCGGAGGACCATATGGCACGGGGGGGAGAATGGAGATCCGGTATACTCGGGCGCTCTTGGATGCGGCACTGGGAGGTGACCTAGATGCAGTTGCAATGAATGTGGATCCGATTTTCGGGTTTCAGGTGCCGGTGTCTGTTCCCGGAATACCGGCAGAGATTCTCAACCCGCGCAATACTTGGAGAGACAAGAAAGCCTTTGACGCCCAGGCGCAGAAGCTTGCCCGACTTTTTGAGGAAAATTTTCAGCAGTTCAGGGAGAATGTCCCCGCCCATGTCATAGGTGCAGGGCCACGGATTGCCTGATTTCACTATTATTAACGGGTAGTGCCGCTGACAACAACCTCATAGGTCTCGCCCGCAAATTCCACCCGGTCGCCGCCCCGAAGTTTCCGGCCACGCCGGGTTTCCACAATACCGTTCACCCGGACCTCTTCACCGGCAATACGGAACTTGGCCTCAGTCCCATTCTGCACAAGGTTTGCAAGTTTCATCAACTGGGTAAGCCGGATGATTTCAGTTCCTATTTCGATGGAAACCATGGCAGCAGCCTGCCCTCCCCCATGCAAGACCTTGATGATCGCCTGTCCTGCTTATTCACTCTTGTTGAAGCGGTCAGTTTCCGCAATGACTTCCAGCATTTCTACTGCCTGGTCAAACAGCTTATTTGCTTCTTCCTGCTTGCCCTGTGCCGCTAATTCTTGACCTTCTGCAACAAGCTGGTCAATTGTTTGGCGCTGGTTTTCGGACATTTCATAACCCTTGGACAGCAGGTTATTAATGGTGGAGAGTTTCCCGGAATCTGAAGAAGTTGATTTCTCGCCCGAAGAAGAACAGCCGCCAACGGCCAGCAGCATCATGAGAAGTACTGCTATCAGTTTTGCTTTCATTTCGCCAATCTCCTTTTGTAGAATTTCCATTCGCGCCCATGTTGGTTGGTGATTGACACGTCTTCAGACAATTAAAAATTGTTCACGTAGCGAGGAAATCACCTTCACATGAGAGTTTTAAAATAACAGCTGAAGAGCATGAAGAAATTTGCGCAAACACCATACAGTATATCCGCATTTTTACCTAGTCATTTTCTTTTGCGCAGTCGAATTGCCGCAGGGGTCACCTCCACCAGCTCATCATCGTTGATGAAGGCAATGCAGTCTTCAAGACTCAAGATGGTTGGCGGCGTGAGAATAACATTTTCGTCAGAACCGGCTGCCCTTATGTTTGTCAGCTTCTTCCCTTTTGCCGGATTTACCACCATATCACCAGCACGGCAGTGCTCTCCGATAATCTGGCCCTTGTAGACCTTGACGCCGGGACCCAGAAAAAGGGAGCCGCGCTCCTGCAGATTAAAGAGAGCATAAGCGACGGTTGTGCAATTTTCTTTGACTACCAGAGCACCACTGGTCCTGTTGGAAACCTCGCCGGCATATGGCCCATATCCTGCAAAAACATAGTTCATAACGCCCATGCCCTTGGTCAGGGTGAGAAATTCACTGCGGAAACCGATGAGGCTTCTGGTCGGGACCTTGTATGTTAGACGGATCATCTCGTTACGCCGGTTCATTTCGAGCATTTTGCCTCTCAGGTTGCCCAGTTTTTCGATAACTGGCCCCTGGTAATTTTCATCGACGTCAATGGTGAGCTCTTCATAGGGTTCAAGCGTTTTGCCGTCCTTTTCCTTCATGATAACCACGGGGCGGGTTACCTGGAATTCGTATCCTTCACGCCGCATTTTTTCGATGAGGATTGAAAGGTGAAGCTCGCCCCGGCCCGACACCTTGAAGCCGGAACCGCCACCGAGGGATTCTACCTGCAAGGCAACATCACTGAGAGTTTCACGGAAAAGGCGATCCTCAAGCTGGCGTGAGGTGACAAACTGTCCTTCCTGGCCTGCAAAAGGCGAATCATTGGGTATGAAGTGCATGGCAATAGTTGGCGGATCGATATCAATGAGGGGTAAGGGTTTGGGGGTATCAGGGGCAGTAAAGGTAACCCCGACGTTGATATCATCCAGACCAGCCACGGCAACAATTTCACCGGCGTGCGCCTTCTGCACCGGTATTTTCTGGTCCCGCTCAAAGATGAAAATCTTGGAAATGCGTACAGGGGAGATTGAGCCATCTCTTTTGGCCACCACAATGTTCTGATTTATTGTGATGGTGCCGTTTACCACCTTACCGATGCCAAGTTTACCAAGGTAGGGGGAATAATCGATGGTATTAACCTGCAACTGCAAAATTCCGTCGGGGTCACCAGCTGGCGGGGGGATAAATTCGATGATTTTTTCAAACAGAGGGTGCATAGATGCACCTTCTATCGGGTCCTCTGCATTGTTGAGGGCATATCCTCCCTTGGCCGAAGCATAAATCACCGGAAAATCGAGTAATTTGTCAGGCGCTTCCAGCTTGACAAAAAGGTCAAATACCTGATCAACTGCCCAGTTGGGACGGGCAGCAGGTTTGTCGATCTTGTTAATGACCACCAGGGTGGGCAAAGAGAAGGCCAAGGCCTTTTTCAGAACAAAATAAGTCTGCGGCATGGGGCCTTCCTGTGCATCAACTAAGAGCAGACAGCCATCAGCCATACGCAGCACCCTTTCCACCTGGCCGCCAAAATCTGCGTGACCCGGGGTATCAATAATGTTGATCCAGTAATCCTTGTACCGGAAAGAACCGTTTTTCGCCGTAATGGTAATACCGCGTTCTTTTTCCAGGTCCATTGAGTCCATGACCCTTTCAGTCATGGCCTGGTTGTTTCGAAACATACCGCTCTGTTTGAAAAACTGGTCAACCAGGGTGGTCTTTCCATGGTCGACATGGGCAATTATTGCAATATTTCTGATCTGGTTTTGGTTCATAACAGGGGGGTCCTTCAGGGAAGAGATTCAAAAAAAGAGCCCATCCTTATAGTATTTTGTGTGAATTAGCAAGAAAATAATTGTCAGGCGCAGGATGGAACATTATTATTTTATAAAAATAAATTACCAACAGGCATGGTTTAATTTGAGAGTCATTATCATTTATAGAGAGATATGAGGAGTATTTTATGTGTATAGATGTCAGAAAAACATGTGAGTGCGGCACCCATACAGTGCAGTTCCATCTGCGGGATAATATAATGGCCCCACAGGTTATTTCCCGTCTTTTTTGTCCATCCTGCCCGGGTGACAAACCATTTGACAGTAAATCCATGCTCGACGACAATGAATGGATTATAGAGTATGATATGGATTTGGCCCTTGGTCTGCTTGTGCAAAAATTGCAAACAGCCCCTGAAGATGTTACCCCGGAGTTTATTTTTGATAAGGGTTATGCCTGCTGGCAGGAAATGTATCCGGGTGAAAAGGAAGACATCAAGGAGGACCGGCAGAAGATCATTGAGCTCTTGCAGGAGGACCGCAGCGTATACCTGCATGCCATGCAGAATTGGAATATTGAACGCATTGAGGGGCTCAAATTAGCCGGATGGCGCAAAGTGCAGCAGGTGTAAAGAATTAGGGCAGACCTTCTCCTATTTTTCAATTACCATTTTTCCAGATGTACCCGTTCCGGGTTATACCTTGTGCGCGGTTCTGGTTCTTCTGCCGGCCAGCCCAATGCAATGCCGCACATGGGAATAATATTTTCCGGCAGGCTGAAGAGGTTTCGAATGTTGTCTATGCGGTCCGGCTTCGGATGCATGCCAAGCCAGCAGGAGCCAAGGCCAAGCGCGGTTGCGGCCAGCAGGATGTTTTCCACAGCTGCGCTCAAGTCCTGAAGCATATAGGACAGTTCATTGCCATGCGCCCTGTTGATGTCGCCGCAGACAATGATAGCGGCTGGAGCCTGGCGTAGCATCTGGCCATTGGGGAGAATTTTTACAATCCTGTCTAAGGTTTTCCGGTCCCGTAAAAGCAGGAAATGCCATGGGTCTTTGGCAACTGCAGAAGGTGCTGCCATTGCCGCCTCGAAAAGATCATGCAACACTGCATCTGGAATCTCTTTCTCTTCATACTTGCGCACACTTCTTCTCTTAAAGATAAATTGTAGTGCAGGGTTCATGCTTTCCTCCAGTAATTACCTAATCAGATTAAATGTCAGGGCTTTATTTATAGTATTAAAAAGTAAACTTTTTTGACAACCCATTTTTCTGTAGCACAAAATCCGTAAACATATTTGGCAGAATGTGCAGATATTTCGACACCATGTGTCAATTTATTATTGCGGCCGCAACAGCACAAGGCAAACAAGAAAAAAATATGCGCGTCGGCTCAGAAAAGAGCAACAGAATTGGTCTTCTCCAAGTTTTGATCCTATGTCTCTGGAATCGCAGCGGAATTTTCTTTCTTGAGCAGCCGCTGCCTTGCAGGCAGACTATAGATTCAAACAGTACCAGAAATAAATTTAACCCATTACATAAATAACACTGCAAGTTTGTCATAATTATTGCATGCAAATTGAGAATGTGTATACTAGTGTTTGTTTTAATGCCTAATTTTTCAATTATTACTGGAAATAAATTGAGAAACTGCCTTCATTCAATTTTAAAAATCTAACAGAGGAATCTGGCGATGCGTTGTCCCAAATGCGGCTTTATTTCTTTTGATCATCTGACTTCCTGTGCCAAATGCGGACGGGATATATCTAAGCCCCATGTTTCTTAGCGGGGCCCTGTCAGCACTTGCTGAGCGGGGGGACTATTTTGAAGAACATGCCATGGAGGCTGAGCCTGATGCAGGGATAGATTTCGCCATGGAGGTGGAGGGCGAAGAGGAAGAAGCCCCAGAAATGGCTAGTGCGGCAGCGGATGTCGATTTCTCATTTGAAGAGGCAGAAGAACCCGTGGTCGTGGAAAAACAGGTTGAGGAGACTGCTGATTTTGCTCTTGAAGTAGATGCTGAAGAAGAAACATCTCCTGAGAAAACAGAAAAGGCTTTTGAGGAAATTGATTTCATGGGGCCCGTAGATGAGGAAGATGAGGGCACCCTGGAGTTTGACCTAGAAGATTTTATAGATGATTTGAATGACGACAAGGCGAAAAAATGAGATAGAGTCAATGTCTCTGATATCTACGGGTCCTCCACTTTGAGGAAAAGTAACCAACCGGCATCTGTTATCGCTAGATAGAATTAATAACCCAACAATCCCTTCCAGATTTTGTCGGCCTCGCAAAAAAGCTCTCCGCCGACAGGTATTACGCCCGTAATAATTTGAAATTATTGGCCCAGTAAATGTCTGTAACGGTTTTTATGAATACTGCAAATTTTGGGATCAGGGCAGTGGCTTTCGCAATTGATTTTGTTCTTCTTGCAGTATCGTGGCTTTTCCTGTTTCTCCTGTTGGCCGGCCGACTCCTCAGCATGATATCGATTGAGGAGCCGCTGGCCATAGCTGTTTTTTCCGCTACATATTTCCTTGTATTTATTATAAGTTTAGTGTTTGTGCACATGGCCTATTGCACCCTGATGCATGCCGGGCTGGGCCAGACAATCGGGAAAATGATAATGGGGATCAGGGTAGTAACAATAGATGACCGGCAAGCACCCCTTGGCGTAGCCTTTCTGCGCTGGACAGGTTACATTCTTTCACTGCTTCCTTTGGCATCTGGTTTCCTCTGGGCGGTGGTTGACAAAGACCACTGCGCCTGGCATGACAGGCTGGCGCAGACCAAGGTTGTGTCAACAGAAATGACTTGACAATGAATTTATCCTTCCATATAGTTGCCTCTCAATTTTAGGAGGCGCCGAGATAGCTCAGTCGGTAGAGCATCGGACTGAAAATCCGAGTGTCCCTGGTTCGAATCCTGGTCTCGGCACCACAGAATTGCAAAGGAGCTGCTTTTCATCTGCAGCTCCTTTTTTTGCTCACCGAGACAAACGTGACCGTTTTGAAGCAGAAACAGCTGTTTTATTATTGTTTTTTGCTTGACAGGAAAGTCGTAAACGGGTATATCGCACGCCGCACATTATAGAGTATTTCTGCGAGCAGAGGCATATATTTAATCAATCGGCTGCCTAACAGGTTAATGCTTGAGTTTATACAGGCGGTGACGGCAGCTTCTTTTCTTTTGGCTCATTTTTGCTCAAAACAGAACTGGGTTGACGCCAGCTGCCACTTGGTCTGAAGTGGAGAGCGGGTTATTTGTTTTAGGTTTCCGGCGCTGTTCAGAAGAGCAGCGGTTTCTGACAATTAAAGAGATGTATTTTGGGTATAAATATGCTACCCAGAGAATAAGAGAGGAAAGTTTGAGGAAGTAAAAATGAAAACGAATTTGGACAATGTAAGAAATATTGGAATCAGTGCTCATATTGACTCCGGCAAAACCACCCTCACCGAACGGATTCTCTTTTACACGCAGAGAATACATGCAATTCATGAAGTACGGGGCAAGGATGGTGTCGGGGCCAAGATGGATTCCATGGAACTGGAAAAGGAAAGGGGCATTACCATCCAGTCTGCGGCGACCTATTGCAACTGGAAAGGTCATGCCATTAATATTATTGACACCCCGGGCCATGTCGATTTTACCATCGAGGTGGAAAGGGCTCTCAGGGTTCTGGACGGCGCAGTACTTATATTATGCTCCGTGGGCGGTGTCCAGTCCCAGAGCATCACGGTCAACCGCCAGATGACCCGCTACCGGGTACCACGCATTGTCTTTATCAATAAATGCGATCGAACCGGGGCGAATCCTTACAGGGTGGCCCGGCAAGTCAGGGATAAGCTGGACCTCAATGCTGTGCTGATGCAGATCCCCATCGGTTTGGAAGGGGACCTGAAAGGGGTTGTCGACCTTGTGACCATGAAGGCCCTTTACTTTGAGGGCGCCAATGGCGAGGTAATCACGGAAGGAGAGATTCCGGCCGAACTCCGGGAAGAAGCAGCGGCAAAGCGGGAGGAGCTCCTTGATGCCGCCTCAATGTTTTCTGATGAACTGATGGAGGCTATTCTGGAAGGCACGCCCACCGACGAGATGATCCGGAAAGCAGTCCGGACCGGCACGCTCAGTCTGGAGTTGGTTCCTGTGTTCATGGGGTCGGCTTACAAAAACAAGGGGGTCCAGCCCATGCTTGATGCGGTTACGGAATATCTTCCCACCCCCAAAGATATTAAAAATACGGCCCTTGATCTTAAGAATGACGAGAAGGAGATCATTCTGATTCCTGACCCCGTTGCGCCATTGACTTCCCTGGCCTTTAAGCTTGAAGACGGTCGTTATGGACAGCTGACCTATATCAGGATCTACCAGGGCACTCTGAAAAAAAGCGATACCATTGTTAACAGCCGTGATGGCAAGAAGGTCAAGGTCGGGCGCCTTGTCCGTATGCATGCGGATGAGATGGAGGATATTGAAGAGGCTGCAGCCGGTGACATTGTCGCTCTTTTTGGTATTGACTGCGCCTCGGGTGATACCTTCACCTCCCCGGAGATTTCTGTTTCCATGAGTTCCATGCACGTGCCGGAACCGGTCATATCCCTGGCAATCATGCCAGTGGACAACAAGGCCCAGGTGAATATGTCAAAGGCTCTCAACAGGTTCACCAAGGAGGACCCGACATTCAGAACCTATGTTGATCATGAGACCAATGAAACGATTATATCCGGCATGGGCGAGCTCCACCTCGAGGTCTATATCGAGCGCATGAAGCGGGAATATAAGGCTGAAGTGCAGGTGGGACAACCACAGGTCGCCTACCGCGAAACCATCACGCAGAGAGCTGATTTTAATTACACCCATAAGAAGCAGACCGGCGGCTCCGGCCAGTACGGTCGGGTGGGCGGCTACATGGAGCCCATGGAGGAAGGGGAATACGAATTTGCTGACCAGATAGTAGGTGGTGCTATTCCCCGGGAGTTTATCTCATCCTGCGACAAAGGCTTCCAGAAAAGCATGGCAAAAGGCACCCTTGCAGGTGCCCCTATCACCGGAGTCCGGGTGGCTATCAATGACGGCGCCTCCCATGCCGTTGACTCATCCGACGTTGCCTTTCAGCTAGCCGCCATAGGTGCTTTCCGAGAGGGTTACCAGAAAGCCAAGCCCGTGATTCTGGAGCCGATCATGAAGGTTGCCGTTGAGGGGCCAACAGAATTTCAGGGACCCATTATGGGCAGCCTGAACCAGAGGCGCGGCATGATTGTAGGTACCGTCGAGGAGGCAAGCTATACCTCTGTTGAGGCCGAGGTCCCACTATCTGAAATGTTTGGCTACTCTACGGTATTGCGCTCTTTGACGCAGGGCAAGGCAGAATTCACAATGGAGTTTGCCTCCTATAAGCAGGTGCCTAAATCGGTTTCCGAGGAGATAATCAAGAAATTTCAGGAAGAGAAGCAGAAGTCAAAATAATGACCTTTATTAATCAGGTTTTAGGAGTTGTAATATGCTGAAAGAGGATTTGATCAAGAAAAACCCGTTACGTGTCCTTAATCCCTTAACACCGGAAGCCTTTCCAGACCACCGCATGGGGTTGGTCATGGCCAGGGCCGGCTTGGGCAAGACCGCCATCCTTGTACAGATTGCCATGGACAGCACGCTGCGGGGCCAGAAGGTGCTGCATGTAAGTATCGGCGAAGGGTTGGAGAAGGCCAAGGCATGGTATGAAGATGTATTCAAGTACATAGCGCAAGGTTTTCAGCTGGAAAATGCCGCTGAGATCGAGGATGAAATCATGCGCAACCGCATGATTATGACCTTTAAGGAGTCAGCCTTCAGCAGGCCGAAGCTGGAAGAGCGCCTTAATGACCTGGTGTACCAGAATATTTTCAGGCCTGACATCGTTGTAGTTGACGGCTTTGATTTTTCAAAGGCCGACTATGATTCGGTCATGGACCTGAAGGAGATGACGGCCGCCATGAACGTGCAGGGCTGGTTTTCCTGCCTGCGCCACCGAGAGGATAACCGGGTGAGTGCTGCGGGAGTCCCTGCACCCTGCCACGAGGTTGACGGTTTGTTTGATACGGTTATAATCGTTCAGCCGGAGAAGGAGTCCATTCTCCTCAATATAATCAAAGATGAATACGATGGCGCCGCCGGCAAGATCCTCAATCTGGATCCCTCCACAATGATGGTCAAGGAGGCCTGATCGCTATTTAAGTGTGTACCTTGTAAAACATTATGAATTTCAGGCCCTGTATAGATTTGCACAATGGAAAGGTTAAGCAAATTGTGGGCTCAACTCTGAGCGCAGACAAGCCGGATACGCTCAGGACGAATTTTACTTCAGAGTTTTCCTCTTCCTATTATGCCCGAATGTACAGGCGTGACGGCCTGTACGGCGGGCATGTCATCATGCTCGGTCCCGGCAACGAGGAGGCAGCCCGGGAGGCTTTTCAGGCCTTCCCGCAGGGGCTGCAGGCCGGCGGCGGCATAACACCGGAAAATGCAAAGTACTGGCTGGACCAAGGTGCTGCTGCCGTAATTGTCACCTCGTATGTTTTCAAAGAAGGGAAGATTTTTGCAGAGCGCCTCAAAGAGATGCAGGACCTGGTGGGTCGTGACAGGCTGGTCATAGATCTGAGTTGCCGCAAAAAAGGCGATAGGTACTATGTGGTCACTGACCGCTGGCAGAAATTCACTGCTGTAGAGGTCAGCCCTGAGACCCTCGATTATTTTTCCCGATTCTGTTTCGAATTTTTAATTCATGCTGCTGATGTTGAAGGCAAATGCGAGGGCATTGCCGCAGACCTGGTTACAGATCTTGGTAAATGGACACCTTTGCCGACAACTTATGCCGGAGGGGTTCGTGACATAAGCGACCTCCAGCTTATCCGGGAGCTTGGGCTGGGCAGGCTTGATGTGACAGTTGGCAGCAGCCTTGATATTTTTGGCGGCAGCGGCATGAAGTACAGTGATGCAGTTGCTTTCAACCGGCAGCAGGAAGAGGGATAAATTATTGCGAACACTGTTCCGGCAGGAAGCAGGTATTTTACTGTGATGAATTTTGCCCATGCAGAGCAAAGCGTATAAGCCCATGCCAAAGACCTTATTCCCGGAAAATCAATCTGAACCCACCACCCGGATCCAGGGCATACTTGACCGGATCACCTTTCAAAATGAAGAGACCGGCTATACCGTTGCCCGCATCATTGATCAATCAAAGGAAAAGGAAGCAATTACAGTAGTCGGCTTTCTGTCCAGCGTGCCGGTCGGCTCCACCCTCTCCATTTCGGGTTCCTGGATACGCGATGCCCGCTACGGCAAACAATTCAAGCTGCATAATTACGAGATAGTAAGACCCAATACCTTGAATGGTATAGAGCGCTACCTGGGCTCCGGCCTTATCAAGGGGATTGGCCCCGGCTATGCCGCAAGAATTGTCAAGCGTTTCGGCCTGAAAACCCTTGATATCCTGGAAAGGGATCCTAACAGGCTGAACGAAATAGCAGGCCTGGGGCGTACACGGGTGGAGCGCATCAAAAAGGCCTGGCAGGAACAGAAGGATATACACAGGATCATGGTGTTCCTCCAGGGCCACGGCATTTCTGCGACCTATGCGGTCAAGATCTTTAAAACATACGGCACCAAGTCTCTGGCAGTTGTGAAAAACAATCCTTACCAGCTGACAGAGGATATCTGGGGAATCGGGTTCAGGATAGCTGACTCAATTGCCCTCTCGCTCGGAGTGCCGGCAAATGATCCCCGCCGCGCCAGGGCAGGCTTGCTTTTTGCCCTTGATGAGTCTGCCGGCGAGGGCCACTGCTTCCTGCCTAGGGACAAACTGCTGCAACAGGCAGCATACCTGCTTAAGCTGAAAGGCGGGGCGGAAGAGGTCCCGGGACAGAATCTTCTTTACAGCGATATCGAGCATATAGAGGAACAGATACAAAGTTTGCTGGCAGCAGACAAAATTGCCGTGGATGGCGAAAATATCGCACTGGCACCAATATACTTTGCAGAAAAAGGTGCGGCGGCAAAGCTGCTGGAACTCTCAAATGGCAGGCCAGACAATGCCATTGCGAATGTGGACCGGGCGGTTAACTGGGCCAGCAAAAGATTGCAGCTTGACTTGGCACCAGAACAGGCAGAAGCAATAAAAATGGGCTTAAGCAACAAGGTTTCAGTCATTACCGGTGGACCCGGAACCGGTAAAAGCACTATCCTTAAGGCGCTGCTCCTTATCCTGGCCCAGAAAGGCATTGTTGTAAAATTGGCGGCTCCTACCGGTCGGGCTGCCAAAAGGCTGGCAGAAGCCGGCGGCAGAGAGGCGAAAACTATCCACCGGCTTCTGGAATATGATGCTGCACTGCGAAACTTTAAACGGAACAGGGAGAATCCGCTCGAAGCAGATATGATTATCATCGACGAATCCTCGATGATGGATATCACCCTGGCCAACTCCCTTTTCCGGGCAATTGCAGATGATGCGGCCCTTGTATTGGTCGGTGATGTGGACCAGCTGCCCTCGGTCGGGCCGGGAAATGTGCTCAAAGATATAATTGATTCAGGCCGGATCCCAGTGACCCGTTTGCAGACCGTTTTCCGCCAGGGACCGGGAAGCCTCATCAGCCTCAATGCAGCACGCATCAACAGGGGGGAATTTCTGGAGCTTCTGTCTGACTATGAAGGAGTAAAGGACTTCTATTGCATATTCAGGGATGACCCGGATGACATTGAAAAGGAGATAATCAGCCTGTGCAGCCGGCGGCTGAATAAACGGTATGGGTTTGACCCTGTCCGTGATATCCAGATACTGTGCCCCATGCGCAAAGGCATCATAGGAACAGAAAATCTTAATTCCCGTCTGCAGGAAACCTTGAATCCTGCAGCGAGTTCCCATGATGGCCGCCAGCGGCGTATGCGGGTTGGGGATAAAATTATGCAGATTCGCAATAACTATGACAAGGAGGTTTTCAATGGCGACCTGGGAATTGTCTCCTCAATAGACAGTGAAGAGGAAAGCGTGGAAGTTGATTTTGAGGGCAGGAGGGTGCTCTACGAAACTGCAGACCTGAATGAGATCGTCCTGGCCTATGCAATTACAGTGCATAAATCCCAGGGTTCGGAATTCCCCTGTGTCATTATTCCCCTGCATACAACACACTATCCCCTCTTGCAGAGAAACCTTATTTATACCGCAGTAACACGCGGGAAAAACCTCGTCATCCTGGTTGGCAGCAAAAAAGCCATTAATATAGCCATTCAAAATAATCGCGTTATCCAGCGGCATACAATGTTAAACGAAAGGCTTCGTTCCGCGGGTCATTCGCTCTCGTAATTCCCCTCTTTTTAATCTGCCACTGACACATTGTGGTCAATCTTCGGGGCTTTTTGCCTCCATGGGAATAGTCCTGGTGCTACCGGAGATGTTCCGCATAAAAAAAGCAAAATTTACAGCAAGGGTGTTTTTCTTGTTGATAAAAGGTTTTAAACATGATAGGAAATCGGCTAATTATTTATGAATGACCATTCAATCATTTGTTGCTGTAAAACCAGCACTGCTGGATGAGCAGAGATGAATTTACAGACTTTGTTAGCCGAAAAAAAGAAGGCGATTGTCCGGAAGTGGACCGATCAGGTCTTGGACACATATGGATCTCCCGAATTTTTCAAAAAGCAGAAGGACCGTTTTGCAAATCCCATCGGGGCGACGATCTCTGATGGATTGCAGAAGCTTTTTGATATCCTGGTTGAAGGAGAAGAGCTTGGCGCAGCTTCCAAGCCCCTGGAAAATATAATCAAGATCCGTGCTGTGCAGGATTTTACGCCATCCCAGGCTGTTTCCTTTGTCTACCAGCTCAAGACCATTGTGCGGGAAGAGTTGGCCAAAGAAAAGGAAAGGGAGCAGTTTCTGGAAAGCCTGCGAGCACTTGAGGTAAGAATTGACAATATTGCGCTCATGGCCTTTGATTTTTACATGAATTGCCGGGAGCGCTTGCACCAGATCCGAATAAATGAAGTATTAAGCGGCAGGTCTGCATTGACCGATGGAACCAAGTGTTTTTCGGCAATGCTCAAGAGGAATCAAACAGAGTCGGCATAAAACAATCAAATCAACAGATCAACCTGAAGCGAGGTAACGATAAATGAAGCACGCATTCCTTGCAGTTATTGCCCTGATAGTAATAGCATGGCTGGGTTCTCTGGTCGGACTGGA
>WOR8_10000141_pt1 | contig 98020 bp, 173 predicted proteins | sample DeeMarSeWOR38_10_FD_19890 | JGI IMG/M metagenome (IMG submission 19890)
CTCATAAGAAAGGATAAGGGATGAAAGAATCTCCTATAAGATCCCATAACAGTTATTGTCCATGTGATTGTAAATATTTTAGGGAGACTACATTTGATCACAAGTGTAGATATTATGAAGTAATGTTACAAGAGGGGCCTATTACCCATGCAACTCCCAGGTGCCACGATTGTAAGTGGACTGATCCTGTATGGGTTGATTGGTGGCATCCAGATAAGAGTAAGAGGAAGAAACATGAGACACTTTGAAAGACCTATATTTTTTGGTGGGCCAGGGGTTAAAGACCAGGTAAAAAAACTACATGATCAGGTTGATCATGTCCTTGATCTTATGAGTGGTATGCAGCAACCCCCACATTGTAGAAATGAACAAGAGGTTAAGGAAGAAGAAATGTTCAGAGAAAAAATTAACAAAGAGATGTATGAGACTATTTGTAATATTGTTTTGGCAATGGGGTATTATATTTTTGATATGGATAGATATTATGACTCCTGAAGAAGAGAGATTTGTTGAACTGTTCTCGGATCTTGTTAGCCTAAAGAACCTAAGAGCATATCATGAAAGTGTTGTTATAGAACTTAACAGACGGATTAATGAATTACAAAAAGAGTTTGACTCGATGAAATTGGATGATTCTTCCGATAAGTAATTAAGGGGGAATAAATTATGAGCAGACTATATACAGAGGAAGAAATTGAAGAGATCCGTAAAGAGTACCGTGAAAAACATGGGACTATCTACATAACCTGTGAAGTTTGTAAATTCTCATATGAACCCTGGGAATATTCCGAGTGTCCTATATGTTATCGTAACACTTACGTTAAACTGTTGAAACGTAATAGAGTAAAGAGAAAAAGGGATGCATAGAATCCTCTTCCATGCATCCCTTAATATTTACTTTATCCATTTAAACTCACCAAATTCATATTTGGCTTTTGTATCATTAGCATAATCTATAGCTAACTGATCCTTGTCTTTTTTACTGATGAATACTCTTACTCCAAATTCCTTTTCATACATCTTAATTCCAGCATCAATAATTCTCCCAAAGGCCCTTGCAGCTAACTTAGTTTCATAAGTACCTTTGTCTAATATTTTTAATAGGTGTTTTACTGTTGGGATATAATATTCTTTATACCATTTCTGGGTATTATCCATATACATTTGAAGATTCTCAGGATCATTCATAATCTCTTCAGAGTCCATCTCTCCTATGAGTGTCAGAATATCTTTTGATTTACTCATTATCTTTTTTCTCCTCATCCTTAGGCTTAGTGCTCAAAACAAATTTTTTGCCTGGGTTTACCATAACCTTAGCTTTTTTCATAAAATATCTATTCAATAAAATAGGGGAGATCTTTGTTTCACGGTTAGTGAGAGTACATTTTATATTTGGATACAAATCGTTATTAAATTCAATATCGAACTTTACAACTGGTCTCTCTTCCGTATGATCGTGAAATCCTCCAACTTCTGTATTCTGGATTTCTACCAGATCTCTTTTATATTTCTTACCCTTAAATGTCCAGGTAACAGTCTTTTTCTTTTCATCCATTGTGTATTCATCAGCATGAAGAGCACAATGATTACCATTGCCTGTATCCAGCTTGGCAACAATGTCCCCGAACTCTTTTATGTGTATAGTCTCAAGATAACCACACTCCGTTGCTTTATATGTCCAGTTATTCTTATCACTAATATAATCCAAGACCACTGAGACTATATCCTCTTTTGTAGCCTCTTCTATCCCCTCAGTCCCAGGGGAAGAATTTACTTCAATAACTCTGAGACCATCTTTTGTAGGAATAAAATCAACTCCTACCCATATTCCCCCCACTGCTTTAGCAGCTAACAAACAAGCCTCTTCCTCTTCCTTGGATAATTTATATTTCTTAACCTTTCCTCCCAGGGAGAAATTGGATCTAAAATCATCCTCTATAACATCACGTCTCATAGCTCCAATAACCTTGTCACCCAGGACGTGTGCCCTAACATCAAAATCAGTTGGAACATACTCTTGAATTAAAAGCTCTGCTTCTTCATCAATTTTCCATATGACTTGAAGGATAGATGTGAGAGATTTCCTTGACTCAACAAAGAATACTCCAATCCCATGAGACCCACTAAGCGTCTTTACAACAATAGGAAATTTGTCACCAATAATCCCCAAGGCATGATCAATACTTTTCTTATTTTGTATAAGTGCAGTCTTTGGAGTGGATACTCCAATATCTGCCAACTTCAAAATAGTTCGATACTTATCTCCACATATTTCCATACAATCCCTATAATTGATACAGAAAAGTCCTGCTTTTTCAAGCTGGGAAATTAAGTCTAAAGTAGATCTAAATTTAGTTACAGACCCACGAACTAAAGCAACCGTTTCATGAGGATTAAACTCAAAATCTTTATTGTCTTCTGAACTGTGAATTATATATGAAACACTGTTTACCCTCTCAATAGTAGCATCATCAACAAATACTATATAGTTGGGGATCTTCCTTTTATCACAGGTCTCTTTAACTCTCCTGGCAGTAGTAAACAACTGATCCTTATTCTCTTCCGAACGACTTGTTATTATTAGGATTTTGAAGCCTTCTTTGGGGGCAGCTTCATAAAGCTTTTTTACAAATGAACTTGATTTATTCATATATCCTACTTCTTGAGAATTTTCAACACGAGTGACTTGTCATGTAAAAGCTTATTAACAATATATTGGGCCTTGGTTTTATCCATCCCATATTTAGCCATTACATACCGTTCCATCTCATCCACTTTTTTAGCATTCATAAGCTCCAAGAAATCTCTATCTTGAAGCAGTTCAGTAAATATAGGTTCTATAGGTTGTTGAATCCTTACAATCCCTACAGCCATTTTTGTAGGTTCTCCTAAATCATCCCTGGTGGTTACTCCTGTGTCCAGTCCTTCCTTCAATTCAAAGTCTGCTGAGAGAACAGGCATAGAGAAAACTTCATATCCACGATCCAGGGGTTTTACTTCCATACTTCTTCCAGAGGATCTAATGACTTCAAATCGATCCCCCTTAGCAATACGAACTTTTTTATCTGTACAATATGTAGAGACTCTGGCCCGAACAACATCCCCAGGTTTGAACCCTTCGATTAATTTCAATGTGTAAGTTGATTTATTCATTATTCAGGCTCCGTGTCATATCCGTGGCACTTTGGACAACGTACCTCATAAGTATTCTTACTTAAATTCTTGGTGAACTTATGACCACATTCCATACATACCATTTTCACTTTTTCTTCGACAATATCCAGAAGCTCTAATATCTTCTTTGCAATACCTATCATTTCATCATACCTCCTGTTGGGACTTCCCCTAACATATCTCTCGATGTGCTAACAACCTCTACTCTGGATAATTCTACCTGACCTTGGAAATCAGAACTTAGTGTTATTCCGTGGAGGTATTCAGTGTCATATCCATCTTTTGTGACCTTTGCTATAAAAGGCCCGTAATCCTTTGTAGGATTGGTGTCTAAGTTAAGTTTAAAATCTTCTGTATAAGACCCAGTATCATCAGGCCAGGTCTTTTGGCAATAGGATCTCTCTACCACCTGCTGAACTATGTTTCCATTGGAGTCAGTCATTACTGAAAATATTTGATCCCAATCAATATTAAATAGAGTAACAGTAGCATTTGGAATTGGGACTCCCCTACTATCTACTACCTTAAAATTAAATCTATGTTCACGTACAACCTTTGGGTTTCCAGTGACCCAGTATCGAAAGTTGACTTCCCAATTGTCAACATCAAAACCCTGACCCACATAAATTGTTTTCTCGTCTGTACCACTGAAATGATCCTGAATATTTACCAGGGATTCATATTCTCTACAGTAGAGGTCTGTGACATGTTTCCCGTTCATCCACTCATCAGGTGTAATAGGCCAATAACCTACATTAAATATTTTGTCCCTTAATCCAATAGATTCAGGAACAAAAGATGAATAACCACGATAAATATTTTCAAGTGTATTGTTGTAATCACTTACCTCATTTCCACCCAGGAAATAACATCCATCTAATCGATTATTCCATAGACGACCCTTTGTACATGCAATTATACCAACTTGAGATCCTTTGTTTCTTATAGAACATCCATATAGATGTAATTCTCCATTGGTTTGATCATTCCACATGAGATAGGTTTGTGCTGCTTGTTGAAAGATAAAACCGACTCCACCAACACAATTATAGATATTCTCATTATTGGTATAACCAAATCTTAAGAATCCACTCTCAACTCTGATTATAAATCCACTACCACCAATCATAGGATCAATTAAAGCTTGTTTGGTATCATCTACAACATAACTGTTTGTTATGATAACCCTACATTTCTGATAATACTGGAAGAGGTTTGCCCTAAGCATAACATTCCACCCACCAGCTTGATCATATGTGTAAGTATCAGCGAAATAAAAATAAGGTGATCCGAATGTACCTTCCCCATCAATATATACTGTACTTGATGGTTGATCATATGTTACTGACATATCATTCTCTCTTCTTCATATTCTTTATGAAGTCCATTACAGGTTTAGCTTCTATTGAGTCATAGACAAGCCTATTGTCATAAAACTCATTAATTCCTTCTTGTTCCTTTAATTCTGATTCTTTTTCTTTTCGTGTAATACCTTCCCAATTTCTTGCATTTTTACAATAATAGTGGTGACAATCCCACTTGGGAGTATTTACACAAGCTTTAAAAAAAGCTCTTTTTTTCTCTTCTGGGAAATTGGGTGTTTCATCGAAGTGCCTGTCATTAACACCCCAATAATTTTCCCGTAATCTATGATTATAGATCCTTTCAACATGATGTCTTCTAATGGCACGTTTCATATTTTTGCTCAATATCCAAACATTCTGTTCAAAATTTAAACAATAGTGTAAAAATCAGTTCGTTTAATTCTATAAACATCTCCATATTTATAATTTAATGTTGTTTTTGTTGGTATGCAATTTGCATATCTATAATAGTAAAGGAGGAAAACAAAATGAACACCTTAATAATCATGATTGCAGCAGGGGGTATGATTTATGTTGCAAATTTATTAAGGTTCACACTGATCCGAGTCCTTAGCTAACTTAATCTGGAAAATAGCCCTGGGTCTATGCTTTTAGAGTATAGTCTAATCTGGGCCTTCCAGGTTTTTGAAAGTTGATTAAAAGGTTACAAATGACCGATAAGTAAGTATAAGGAGGATTACAAGTATGATAATAACACCAAGAGTAATAATCTTAGTAATCTTACTTTTAATTGTATTACTTTTTCCTTTAGCATAAAGGAGATAACCATGATGATTTGCCCACTTACCCATAAAAAAGCAGTTTTAAAAAACTGTGTAAAAACTTGTCCAGGCCCTTGCCAAGAAATGAAAGAACTTTCCAAGAAGGAACAGGAAATGGAAAAAGCAGTTGTTGACTTAGCCACAAATATCCTTAGAGAGGAAGAGGAAGCCCGTAAGGTTCACAAACATGATGGAGGACTGGAAAGTTATGAAGACTAAAAAAGCCTATAAAACTGTAATATTACCAGTGACCGTTCCTGACTCCGATTACTGTTGGAGGAAAGGTCAGATGGTATGTCCATATCTCGATACCTTCAAGAATCCTATTAAATGCAACTTAGGGTTTTGTGGTGTTCACTTTAATGAAAATGGTGTTATTCTTAAACCTGAAAGCTGTTTAAATCTAAAACCAGAAAGTAAACCGAAGAAAAATTAACAAAATGTCGATAAGTATATATACGGGGGATAACAGAGAATGCAACCCCCACCCATCGGCTAAGATCGGGCATGGTGAAATATCCACCCTGGCAAAGGCCGATATTAGAACATGCGTTGTGGGTGACACGATAAACCCTCATCATCGGGCTTCGGGTCAAGTACCTCTTTTAGGGGTGTAGAGGGAAATGACCATATCCAGTTAATCACCCAATAGGATAAGCTCCGATCCAATCCCTGGGGGGTTTGGAAGGTTCACCTGAAATCTTCCAGTTGTAGGTATCCTTAAACCTTCCGTTGGGGGCTACGTGAGTGCCCCTTTTATAAACCTTTAACTACCCGTTAAAGCTCAATCTCCTTGAATGGAGAAAGCCAGGGAGGAGGGGAAAACGATGTATTAATATGAAAATATTATAAATCATCGGATAGTTTTAATTTGCCAATTATATTGCCTGGGAGTTTTTTCGTGGGTTTTTCTCCTTTGCAAAAAAACCTACATTGATTTTTCTCAGGCTTTTGAAAGTTACTTTATGGTAAGGGTCTGGTAAAGTACCTCTTCTAAGGGTGTAAGAGGGAAAGAAGTTCCGTACAGTTAATCACTCTATAGAGAGACCCTTTTGGGTTGTGGGTGAGCCTTATGCCTTAACTTAAAAACCCTCATTATATGTAGTCATTTTTGTAGACAATATTAACTGGGTTCGATTCCCAGTGTCCCGAATGAGTATAACCTACTCAACCCTATTTGGGATAGGAGAGATGGTGTAATGGAAACACGGTCTACTTAAAAACGTGCCACACACGTTGCATGTCCTATCATTGGATAAAGGTTTGTAGATTTTCCTACTTAAAAATCCTACGTATTGAAAAAATGTTTTTCATAAATTAGAGTAAGGGGGAGAGTAACAAAAAATTCTCCCCCGACCTCCAATCTTATAATTTCCTCTTCAGGAATACCCCCCAGAATAAGGCACTCGATTATCACACGACACTTACCCTTTGTAGAGCAACTTGTGTCTTAAAATGGACATGAGGGCCTTATTTGATTATCTTAAGAATCCGAACCCAATTATAGACTCTGGATCTATTGTAGGAAGATTCTTACTTGATAAAAAGTTATTTACCTGGTCAATTGTTGGGTTACTTACCAATAGTTGTGAATATTCCCAAACAAATTTTTCCACAACCTCTTTGCCTCTTTCTTTATATTCTAAAGCTTTGGCAATTCCAGGATATTCACTGGCCCAATATATATTTGTTAAAGCATTCTCAAAGTCATGCATTTTAAGTGCAGCTTGAGTAGCATCAAGACCTGTAAGAAGACCCACGATCCTGCCAGTCATATTTTCTATTTCTGCATCCAGCAATGTACCCTTTGGTAACACATAATCCAAAACCTCTAAAACTTGCTTTGCCTTGTTCATAATTAATCCAATCCTAAATTTTTAGCCTTATTTTTATCCCATACTACTTTTACTTTTGATCCTGCCCGTTTCATGGCCCAGGGAGATTTATCACCAAAAATCTTGTCATGTAGACTCATCCTGATCTTATTGGCTTTATCAAAAGCATCTTTCACTTCTGGGGATACCCCACCAAAACTTAAACCATTTACAAAATCAAACCATTCAGCATAAATTTCAGCATCATACTGACTGGGATATTTCTTTTGTTCATCTATTTCTTTTAACACTTCCTTAGCTGTCTTCAACCTTTTGCCTCCAACTCTTTTATTATTGAGTTTATTCTGTCAGTTGATATATTATTTCTTTGGAGAGTATTTTTGAATTTTTCCTTATCATGAAATATCTCCATATGACTACCTCTATATACTACGTAATATTTTTCCTTATCAATATATTTTCCTAAAGACTTTATACCACACCCATATATCTTTTCCAGTGGAATATGTGTTTGGTTCTGCTCAGATATTATGTCCAGTACGTCTCGTGCTTTAGTCATTATCCTAAATCTTTCATTAATTTGGATACCATGTTTGCTGGTAGATTAACTTCATTCCTCAGGACGGATCTAAACTTTTCCTTATCCTTATATGTAGACTTTCCACCATTCTTGGCTATTACATAATACTCTTCTTTTCCTGCAACTTTACCAACTGCTTTAGCATCGGCACCAGGCCAAGACACAGGAAGTTCAGTTTTATTTGCTTCTATAAGACTGAGTATATCACTTGCCTTAACCATTATCTGTCACCTTTTTCAAAACCAATGCAATACTTTATGATCTGCTCTTCCAACTTCATAGCATCTTTAGCATTTGCACAATATAGATAACCAATATCTTTACCACCCTTGCTCTTTATGACAACATAATCTGCTTGTGGTTCACTGGAACCCCTTATGGCAGTGACAATACCAAGTTTTACTGCTTCGTCTATTTCTAATAGCTCTTGTATTTTCTTTACCTTATTCATTATGTCACCTTTCCAGCAAATCCATCACGGGCTTTTCCTTTATACCCCTTTTTCACGATGGTTTCCCCATTCCAATCGAAATCTTTACTGATAATATCATATAGGTTTCCAAAATTCTTTTTTCTATCTATAATAGCATATGACTTAATCCCATAGAGATTACCATCAAGAGTATCATATATAAATTTACCTTCATCATAACCAACGTCAATAGTGACCATCTCTTTACCACGTTTATTCACATACACCTTATCAGCATTAATAAAAATCTTTTGTTTCCGTTGGACATCTTCTGTATAGGCCACAATTTTCTTTTGTAATTGAGAAGCAAATTTGTTACATAATACCAAGCTATCATCCTGTTCAAGGATATTCATTAATTCTTGTGCTTTACTCATTATGCTATCCTTCCAGCATAACCATATTGGGTTCTGCCCTTCATACCTTTTGGCATAATTGAATAACCATCAAATTCAAAATCTTTTTTGACAATATCTTCTAATCTACCAAAATTTTTTTTCTTGTCAATAACTCCATATCCTTTGATAAAATATAGACAACCATCAATAGGATCATACATAAACTTTCCAGAACCACCAAGGTCTATTTTTATATAAGATCTACCTGGTTTAACACTTACCTGACCTATTTTTATATTTGGATAAGTTTCTTTATAATACTTATCAACCTTAGTTTGGAGCATCTTAGCAAACTTTTGACATAAAGCTTCAGCTTCATTACCCTCAAAAATCTTTATAATTTTCTGTGATCTGTTCATTAATCCTCCACTCCTGCATCCTTCTCCATCTTGGCAAGACGTGTATAATAGTCATCTATTTCTGCCAGATGATCAAGAGCAATCCTTTCAGCTATTAAAGGATTGGAAGTATGTTCCATTTCTACCTTTATACCCATTTCTAATTGCTTAGAATCTACCTTATCCTTGGTGATCCCTTTTTCTTTGGCTCTTCCCTGTGCAAACATGTCAGAAATAACTTTATAAATCATCTCTTCAAATTTATGTTCATTAATCTTATTAGCCTCTGCAAAAGCATGAACTTCTTTATCAGGGGGATTTGGATTCTTCTTAAAGAACTCAATTATCTTAACTTCTATATTGTTATCCTGCTCATCGAATTGAGCTAAGAATTGTTTTGCCTTACCCATTTATCTTACCCCCAAATATCTTGCGAACACAGCTATTAAAGGATCAGAGGTTCGGGCTTCAGTCCAGTCTTTAAGAGTCCAACCTTTCTTAAGGGCATGTTGTACTCTATCTTCTAAATCTCTTACAAATTGTTGTTTTATATGTTTATAAGTTTGAAGCTTTATAGCCTCAAAATTCTCAGGAGCTTTTTCTACTAATTTTAATACATCTTTTGCTTTCATATCTATTTCCTTACCTTAACAGTAGGTTTAGTCTGATACCTTTTTCCCTTTTTATAAAAATCAACAATAAGTTCACTATCAAATAACAGTGTTTCACCATTAGTCATTTGCAAGTAATATAGTCCTGGATTTTCAGATAACCAAATCTTATCACCATTTTTCAAAAGAGCATATGGGCCTTGGTATTGATCAAAAGGTTTTACTTTATTGAATATACCAGTCTTTTTAGCTACTTTCTCTAACTCCAACCTGGCTTCATACCACTCTCCACCTTTTTCTATATCATACTGACCCATTTCACCAGTTTCATTTATAAAATTTAGAACATCTTTTGCTTTCATTATCTTTCAACCTCACTATAAACTTTTTTAGCCATTTTCACAGCTTCTTGTGGAGATTTAAAATAAGTAGACGATGGTACTCCTAATACTTTTCCATCTGTGGAGATCCAAGCATGTGACCTGTGTTTACGTGATAAATTCCATGTTCTAAGCATGTAACCTATATGTTTTCCTGTTTTATTTGATATAGGATCAATTGACCAAGTAGTACCCTTATCATCCCTATAGTCATATCCATGTTTCCCAGCTTCAGCAGAAGTACCACCAGCATACATACTCCAATCATTAAGACTGGGAATTCCACCTTCATTGATTATATTTAATATATCTCTTGCTTTCATTATACATTGTATCCTGTAGGTACTAATTTTTTCAATCTATCTACAATTTCTTGAAGACGGGGAATAACTATTATTAAAGCTTTCCCTATGTCCTCAGTACGTTCATCATTAAGTCTCTTTTTTACAACAGCCTCAACACCTATCGGGGTACTAACTCCCTTACCTTGTAGGAATTTTACAACAATATCGTTTATTTCTTTTATGAGCTTGTCATAACTCGTGTGCTTTTCTTCACCCATTTGAAGAATATCTTTTGCTGTTATACTCATATTTTCCTCTTCTTATCTATGAAATCCAGAAGGCCCCTCTTTATCCACTCAGGAAGTGCATTGACTTTCTCAAGTGCTTCCTCTGGTTTATAATTCCGTAAATCATCCAATGTTTCAATAGATCCAGTTTTTCTTAGTTCCTTATCTAAAGAATCATGTAAACCAGATCTCATAAATAATTCTGCTTTGTAATTATGATCATTGATTAGTTTACCAGAAAACTCATCAATCCACTGAACATAATTATCTGACCAACCCTCAACATTGAAAGTTTCTTTTTGTATTTCTTCTGTTATTTGTATGACTTCTTTAGCTGTTCTCATAATTCTAACCTAAATTTGTAATTTGTCTTAGACCTAACAAAATTTTTTATCCTGGGTATTAATTCATCAGCCTGATCACTAAACTTGTGCTCTCTGACTAAAACAACACTCTTTGGAGAGTCTATTGTAAATATAACTTCAAGTTGTCCCCCATCATTCATATTAATCAGGAAAGACTCAACACCATAATCAACAATCTTAGCCCGTGTCATTATCTTTTTATCCAGACTTAAATTCTTTATAAGACCTTCCTTGAATCTGGATATTGTTAGGGGGAGAACCTTTCCCTGTTTCAACATCTCCAATAGTTTTTCTGCTTTGTTCATAATCATACCTTTTTAATTGGGTATACCCCTGTCAAATTAAAATCTATAATATCAACTTCTACTGTTACTCCATCTTTATTAAACTGAGGACAATCTTCTTCTCCTCCAACTTTTACCCATCCTTTTTTCTCAAAGTAACGTTTTACTGTGTAGAAGTCTTTTTTAACTACTGGGACTTTTCCGAAACCCATCTTTTGTACAGTCACAGGAATTTTCTCTTTTTGGAGCTTATTAATAACTTCTAACTCCCAATCTTTTAACTTCTCACATAGTTGTAATAGTTTTTCTGATTTATTCATTTTAATTTCCACACATTCAAATGACTTAAAATTTCTTTACCTTTAATGGCAGTATAATTTTTTAACCCCTCTACAGAGATGTGATCTAAAGCTTTTGTAAGTTTATCAAAAGGATTCTTTGAATCAACTTCCTTTGTATCCAAATTAACCAAATAGTATTTAGATTTAACAAGTTTACCACTCAGTATCTTTAATGTTTTTGTAGCCTTATTCATTACCTTATACCCAAATCTTTTACGAATGTGTAATATGTTACATTAATATTACGTTCTTCACCACGTTTATACTGTATCTTCTTATTCCTAAACATATCAATAAGGAAATTGTCAACCTCATCAAAATCAGAATTAAACTCAATAGTGTATGATCTTTTCCCAGGTTTAATTTTATGGCCCTTAACTGGAACTATACTGAATTCTCTCTCATCATCCCCATAATTTTTCTCATAGGTGCTCAGGATTATAGCACGTTCCATTTGTGGGGGATCTTCTATAAGTTGCCTTATAGATCTCTGATCTTCTGGGGACAATTTAACCATTGCTTCCAGAATCCTTAATATTTCCTTTGATACAGTCATTTTAAAAATACCTACTATAACTGGCAGAATCGAACATACCCTTTGGGATCATACTCTTCATAGCTCTGAGAATCATATCATCAGATTTTACAGAACTCGTGGAGGTGATAACTATCTTTCCATTTTCCCATTTGGCTACGGTCTCACGACCCATCCCCAATTTTTCCAGGGTTTTACCATCTGTCTCTAAAAGTTTTCCTTCCAGTGCTTTCTTATCTGAAAAAGCATCAATAACCTTCTTATCTATAGGTTTTAAAGCTTCTCCCATTAATTGTAATATATCTTGTGCCTTACTCATATTATTTACCTATTACTGACTTATTCTTTAGAGAAAGTTGTAACTCATTAGCAGATACCTCATGTGAATAAGCATATTTATCTTTATTTACAAGAATAAGACTATTTTTCTTATCAGGATTTACTATAACAACATATCTACCCTCTGGTACTGCTTCTTCTTTTGTCCAGGAGTATAAAGACCCAGCAGTTACTACAATTATTTCCTTTGGAGGAAAAGCTTCCATTAAATTTAAAATATCTTGTGCTGTTTTCATGTTTTATCCCTTAAAGCTTCTAACTTTTGTAACTATATTGAAATCATAGATAGACTTTTCAGTTCCATCCTCTAACTCAACATCTAAAACATCCAGTGTTCCTTCATTTGGAGCATCGTCTATCAATCTCACTATTTCAGTAGTTTTTATCCAATTAGCTGCTGGATAGTTCTTCTGGATTCCAGGGCCAGTTCGTATAACCTTAATGAAACTACCAGCTTTGATCATCTCTGACATCTTGCTTTCTGCTATAACAATCTGTCCATCCTTGACCCACTTATCAAGCAGAGCTTTCCTGGAAGGATTCTTGCTCAATTCTTTCTCGATGACCTTTTTAGCTTCATCCTCATCTTTTGCTATGACAGTTGTAACTATCTGACCACTTTTAAATGTAGCCTTAAACTTTTTATTACCTTGTTCAAATAAACTTAAAATATCTTTCGCTGTTGTCATTATTTACTCCCAGGTTTTGTAGCAAAATGAAATTTTCTCTCATCAAATTCTGGTGTATCTTTGCTAAACATGTTTGCAAAAGCATCAACTAATTTCTTATCAGCACCATTATCTTTTAAAAGTTTAGCTATTGCTACATAATGTTTTGCTGTAAACATACGTGCTTCAGTTAATTCTAATAAATCGTTTGCTTTACCCATTATCCTATCATCACGATCTCAAGGTCTCCCTTGTAATAGGTTGTAATCTTATCTGTAATCTTCTTGGCAAATTCTTTGTTACCTTTGATAACATCACAGAGAAGTTTATTAGGATCTTGTAACTCCATCCCTATTTCTACTTCTTCGTCCACACTCTTGTAAACTATTACTATAGAATTTTCTTTTTGCTCTTTGAGGAGATCAATGTAGATCTCTCCTGATTGTGTAGGAACTTTTGCAATCTTAGGCAAAGTTTTATCTTCCCCCACCAACCTTAATAATTGGTCTATTTTTCTCATAATCGTTTTCCTTCTTTAGCTTTCTTAATATATCCTGTTATATCTCTATGTAGATATTTTTCAGCCCATTTCCAATCTATATCCAGGATAATATTATCATTGTACCCTGCTTCTATATAGACATCAATAGTAAGATATGCTCTACTTCCAATAACCCCTTTTAAAAGTTTAGGAAATGGTGTCCTTATCCCTAAAGATTTATATGCTTCTTTATGTAATAAAGTAGCGTCAAAAATATAAACCCTCTTTTCAGTGTTATCAGCTAAAAATCGTAATAAAGGAGTTCCATACATCATATACTTACTTGAAGATAATAATCCAGCTATTTCTGATGGAGAAGGATTCAAAAAGATTTCACAATCCTTTCCAACTCTTGTTAAATATTCTTCCTCTATTCCAGGTTTATGTTCACCTTGTTTAAAGCTTCCAACTCTACTGATATCATCATAGGCATAAGCTTCTATTCTATTATTATCCCATATGACTTTAGTAGGAAATCTAAATTTTCTAATAAACTGTTTAATTTCAGCAAAAGTTTTCTGATCAAGGTTTTTGGTAGTAATATTAGTCTCCCTTAAACTTGGAGTCCCTGAACATATATCATATCTAATGAAACCATCAGTAATTTTGTAAGGAAATACTTCAGTATGATACTTACCTGGATTAAGTCTGGTATCTTGACCAGTCTTATAGTTGTACCATCCTCTTATAAATTCTATTTCCTCAATCAACTGTAGTAATTTTTTAGCCTTCATAACTTAATCATCCATAAGGATTTGACATATCTTGACGTTTCCAGTCATGTACCTCTAAAGCTCTCATTGTATTTACATAAAGTTTATACAAATTAAAGAATTCTTCACCCTCTTTTACGTCTTTCACTTGGTACAGACTCATATTATCATAGAAATAGTAATTATCATTATAAGAAACCATTGTCTCAAATTTACCTAAACGTTTTACTATCTTTAGTTTAATCCCTGCATCTCCCTGAAAGGTGCCTTTCATTTTGGCCTTCCTTGAATCCAGAGTATCTCTTATACTGTGAACAAGGCTTGTAGCTTGTTTAGCATCTTCTTTACCAGTTATCTTAAATTGTGGTAGTTTGGGAAGAGTCTTAGGATTTACAATTTCCTGCTTCTCTGGTTGTTGACCATACAATTGACAATTAAGATAATCACCACGATCAGCGTACACACTCCCAAAATATTTCTGCATCTCTTTAGCCAGTTTGTCTAAATTGGGGATCTTGTTCCCATTAGTTTGAACTACCAGGATATTCCCATAAGACCCACCTATAGAAAAAGTAAATTCTTTGTCTTCAGAATCTATACTAACAGGTCTACCACTAAACCTCTTATTTTTAGGAAACTTAATCTTAGTAATCTTAATAACTGTTTGGTATAATTCCTTCATAACATTAGCAGGAATAGCCTCAGCACTTTTCTGTTCCAATATATTTAATATATATCCTGACTTTTTCATTTTCCTAATTTCTTCTTGAAATCTGCTTCTGTATCTAAGGAGTTCTTATCTACAGACATTCTATTTCCTTTTTCATCCTCAATAAATACAAACTTCTTCATAGGATCAAAATCTTTTTTAGTGACTTTTACCTTTGCTCCTATTTCAATGTCTTTTCCATTAATAACTCTACCCATAAATCTATCTAAAAGAATAGGGTTATATATGTATGTTCCCCCCACCTTAGGATTTTTTACTGCTTCCATTATTCCGAGTAATTCTTTTACTTTGTTCATAATTAAACTCCATAGGTAGTGTTCATATCTATAAGGACTATATCATTTATAACTATACGATCCTTATCAGAAAAAAACTTTTTTATCTTATCAATATTTTTTACTATTAACTTATGTAAATGGTCTACATATTTGTGTGTAAGTTCCCTATTATAAGGCTCCAAATTTAGATATAATACTCTTGGATCAGTACCTAACATTGAATCTTTGCTTGGCTTAACAATGAAGATATTTTCAAAATCTTTACCTTTAATATATTTAGAGAGTTTTTCACTACTTGAAGCTTCTATTAATTTTATAATTTCTTTAGCTTTGTTCATATCTTACTCCAAGGAAACCTTATGGACTGTCATAACATTCCCAAACTTGTCCATTATATTAGCCAATAAATTCTTACTATCAAAATCAACGTTAAGAACTACCACTTCAGTCCCAGGTTTGATTCTTTTTCCCTTCTTAACGATGGGAAAATTTTTATCCATCATATTCTCTTCTGGATTGAATTTATATTTATCCCCTATCTTTATATTTGGATAGGAGGAGGACTCTATAAGTTCCTTTAATATTCTACTCTTCATGCTGCTTTTTTCCTCCCACGTTTATCTGACTTGTAAGCATCAAAAACTGTAACATATATTTTTCCACTCATCTTACTTACAGCATGTTTATGACCTAATCTCCCAGCTATTTTCTTGATAACCTCATGAACTCCTTTTTCTGATATATTGGGATCGATGACAAATATAAGGTCTTCTTTCTCATTAGTTTTTACTATAATCTTATTTTTTGGAGCTTCAAATGAGTGAAGTAATATAGTAGTTGGTTTCCCATCCTGAATAGCTTTTGATAACAATTGTATATCTCGTGAATTAAGATCACCATAAGCCATTTCTGAGATCAGGTCTAATATATCTTTAGCTTTCATTAAACATTCCTTTCCTCTTTTGGAAAGAGATCATTTGTTTCATCTGAGTTAAAAGCATCAAATACATGACAAACAATTCGTGCTTTACCATCTTTTATTTCAAAGTACATTTCATCATATACCAAGAAACCATTAGAATGTTTTGATTGAACTACAATCTTAGCTATGGTTTTGGTAATAAACAAAAGTTCCAGCATTTCTGCATCATATCGTGTACCTAATTGGACATATCCTTCAACAAAATTTCCCCAGGACTCAAATGGTATAAGTTCTAAGTCAATATATTTCTGAGCTTCAGGGAAATTTAATTCACCCAAGGCATTATAATATTGTATGAAAGTATCTCTAACTAATATAGTGTTTTGTTTTATAGTGCTCTTATCAGCGTAACTTGTCCCCACCATTCCACACATCATTAATACAATCAATAAAACAATAAATGCTTTCCTGTAACTCATCCCAATACCCTATCTTTCGTCTATAACTTTTAAGACCTTAAAATTTTTATCCTTCTTCATTGCATTTGCCCTACCCATATCAGCGTCTATAAGCAATGCATCTTTATACTTCTCATATTCTCCCATACCAACACTACCATAATATTCTGCTTTACGCCATAGTTCCCCTGATTTAACATTAGGATCTGCTGGTATAGCAACTATTCTTACACGTTTAAAATCATTAAGGTTGACTGTTTTACCTCTCTTTCCAGCAAGTAAAAGTTCAATATTCTTAACTTGTTTTGGTCTAACGTTCTTGTATAGTTTTATGAAAGTTTTACAACCTCTTACTATAAGATCTGTTCCAATATTTCTGGAAATCATTTGTTCCTTAACATAAGGATATCTATAAAAGAATATTCTCCTATCATCAACCTTTGTAATAATAATGTGATCAGGAGAAGAAGAAGCTCCCATATAATATTCCGTATTGGGTTGTAACAAGATATTAGTTTGGAGGGGTTCAAGGCCCCCACCACCTATACTATATATTTGCTCTAAAAGTTTCTTTGCATTTGTCATATTTATTTTTTCCCCACTTCAAAATCTCCTCCGATCCTGTTCCCATAATCTTTTATGAGTTTGGCAGAGGGTTTACCATATACTGGTTTTAAAATTACATGTCTTTTTGCATCATGTGTATCATAACCTATCAATTGAGTTATCGATAGTATTTTATTTGCTCCACGATAATTAACTGGTTCATTGATTCTAATATTTCCTACCAAACCAACATCCTGTCTTCCAGCATAATTTATTGCCTTAATCAATTCCTCTTTTGCTTTTCTAAGTTCTGGAATTTCCTTGTTGGGATCAGTATCATATTCAGCTACATTTGCTATCGTGGCCCAGGCAAAATCTATAATATATTTTTTCATCTTTTGCTTTTTTTGAACTGACATAACTCTATGTTTCCTTGACCAGTCATTAAGTTTATCAGTCCAACTATTAGCTATAGAATCTATCATTTGAGTTTCATCAACTTTATTGTCAAGCAATTCTTTTGCAAACCAGGAGTTCATACTGACATGATAAGCACGACAAATTTCATTATATATGTTTGGTAATTCATCTTCATCCATGAGACCTGTCCGAGTCTCAACTTGAACTTCAATTATGATCCGATCTCCCCCAAACTTATTTCTGGTATTTCCAGCAGCAGATAGAGCAGTCATAAAATCCACTGTAAAATATGTTCCAGGATAAGAAGCAAGTACCCCTGTATCAGAATCCCAAGTTTTCTTTTTAGGATCTGGAACTAATCCTTTCTTCAAGATCTCCCTCAAAAAAGTTGTGGTTGTCCCATGATAAAAAACTTCTTTAGCTTCACAAATTAATTGTAATACGTGTTGTGATTTATTAAGGCTCATAAACAAACTCCGTATATCCTTTTCCCCCAGATGATCCCACTACTCTTAAATGTTCTGGTGGAACTACTATAGAGGCTAATTTATATTTATCAGTCCTCATATGTATTTCAGCAAATTCCTTATCGGCACTAACAAAATCACCAGATTTTATAGTCCCTTTTAAACTTGCTCTCCATATCTTTATCTTCTTAGGTAATTTTGAAGTACCAAAATAATATTGGGCCACCCCAGGTGTCTCTTTATATTGGTCAGTCAATTTCTGAAGATTAGACTCAGAAAGGAGGAACAAAACTTGTTGTGATTTAGTCATGCTTCACCACCTTTTTGATCCTTATATTTTTAGGATCATACACCACAATATTAGTGGCAGTGTTCCTATACTGCATCCGTGGGGTAGCATGTTCCATTCCCACATAACCTAATTTTTTTAAAATGTCAGGCATTCTACCTGGAAACTTTCTTTCCAGAGCATAATAAAGCTCTATATTCATGACCTCATCATCACCTTTTTTAAATCGATCAGAATAATAAGTGGTGCCTAAAACTTTTTCAAACTTTTTAATGGTACTTAGGTCAGCCGTCTTGAGTTCCAAGATACTACCTTTTACCTCTATCTCATATAAAACTTTTCCCCAGGTCAATGCATCTTCAGGGAGAGTTGACAAATAGATTCCTTTTCCAAATGCAGAACCTCCTTTAGCACCTTCTAAAGTGATTTTATCATGTTCATGCTTTGCAGCGTGATAATATATCTTAGATTCAAACAAGTTTAAAATTTTTCTGGATCTATTCATTGTGGTCTTTCAATACTTGGTCATTTTTGTTGTCTAAGTGTCTAAGCTGGGAGGGAGAATCGAACTCCCGACCGATTGATTACAGGTCAATTGCTCTACCGTCTAAGCTACCCCAGCAATTCAAGTCAGGGTGGTAGGACTTGAACCTACGACTTCTTGAATCCAAATCAAGCACTCTACCAACTGAGCTACACCCTGATCATATTTCTAATTTATAGGTGTACCCACCAAAATTTCTTATAAACTCTTTTCCTGCTTTATTATCTTTGAATAGATAATAGCAATCTATGTTTGGGATCTGATCTTTGCTATCTGGCATAACCCAATATGATCCCGTTTTTATCCAGGGGAAATATACACCAACTCCCCATTGTTTTTTGTAGGCTTTTCCCCAGGGGGAATATTCCGTTTTTACGAGTCCAACATTTTTCTTTCCGAAACTGAAAATGAGTGGCTTCGTAATATTTTTCAAATCTGGAATTTCCTGAGGAGTTCCCTTTGGAAAATATTTGTCTAATGTTGGGAGAAGTTTTTTGATTTCTTGTTCTGGATCTTTTACCCGATCCAAATTTAATCTTAGAACGACTCCATCTTTTCTTGCAATTGTGAGGTTAAGTGTATTCAAAATATCGTGATATCCATCCACTGCCACAACATACTGACCTTGCTTATAAGTATCACCATATTCTACCTCATTTTCTAATAGACTTAATATTTTCCTTGATTTATTCATTTTACTGATATGCCTTAATTATATTATAATTTTGATATCATTTCTTCAAAAATGCATTTTCAAAAACCCAATTTTAGGCAATAAAACATAATTTTTGCCGAAAATTTATATATGACAATTTTTGTCACCACTTAGAATGGACGAGTCAAAATACATCCATATGATCACATTCATAAATTAGAAAGTGCCTTAAAAAAGCATTTCTGGGCCTCAGAGAACGTTTTTATGATGTTTTCCCAATTTTTAACATCATATTTTTGATCTCTTTAAGCATTTTTCCCATTTTTGAGTCTGTATCAACATACTCAAAATAGAACCTTAAAATCTTATATGGAATACCTAAATATATCTTAATTGGAGTCTCAAAACATCCTTCACAATTCCAGCATTCATGAACCCAAATATCTCCTTCATTATATTCAAAACCATCTTCAGTATCATACGTCCATTGTGCAGGAGCATGTATCCAATTCCAGCAAACCCATATTGATCCACAATAAGGACATCTTCTTAAAGGTATTAATTTCATATTTACCTCCTCATAGTTATACGTAAGGTTATCTTACTCTACGTATAACTCCTCTTCTAATTCTCGTAAATCCTCAATTGTTTGTTCTATAAGATTCTTTTCAGATACAGCCCAAACTTGTATTGTTCCATTCCTTAAATTCACAATGCACTCTTCAAGGAGTCCTATTGCATTGTTTACTGCAATCTGATCCATTGTCATATTATGCGAATCCCTTCATGAGTATCTCTGGGGCAGGGCCTCCACGAGCTTTATAAATTGCAAGAGTGAGGTCATCAACTTTACCAGTTCCCCCACAAGTAGAACACACATAAATTTCATAAACTACAGGCCCATCTTCACAATATACATGCAAAGGATGTCCACTTGGTATCTTAAATTCCTTTTGACCCTTACATTCTGGACAAATATTCATAGTCTCTCCTATGTCATATAAGTTACGATCTCATACTTACCACTATTAGGCATCTTATAGTAAGACAATGCCAATCTCGTATTTGAATAAACGTTTGGGTATCGTCCCTGCTCATCCATCATACTGAGATCCGCTACATCAAAATAAACCTGTTCGGTTTTATCTCGTCCACCAACTAAGAAACCTGACCATTCTGTTTGATCTTCCTGAACAGCAACCACACCATATTTTCTAAGAATAGCAAATATCTGAGTAAGTGGAATACTGTCAAAGTAGATCTGCTTACTAATCTTTCCGAGTTCTTTATTCATCTTACTCCTGGTGCCTGGGTTTAATCTGGGAGACTTAGCTTCCACCAGACCTAAAACTTTTCGTGATTTATTCATCATAATATTCTCTTAGTTTGGATACCAACTTCTCTTCTTCTTTCCGTCTTTGATATAATCTATTATTCCTGCAATATGGACAACTCCCATGATTTTTACAGGTAGGATCAACAGACCGTGAATCACTATTCTTATAACGTCTTCTACAATCTTTACGGTTAGGGTAATAATTGTAAAATCCCATCATATCTCCTATTTTTTATAATATATTTCAACAGAATCATCTTTGTAAGAGCTTGAATCTGCTTTCCATCGTGTAAAAAATTCTTTAGGTTTATTCTCTTTAACCCATCTTTTAACTGATGCCATAGTAGCTTTTCCTTTAGCATCTACATAAGCTGTCTTAGCTCCACTTTTCCAGTCCTTAATTTTTTTCCAATCATCCATCTGTCTTCCAAATGGCTGTTTGTAAAATTCATTTGAATCTAATGTTTCTATATTAACAACATAATTAAACCCTTCTACTGTTCCAAAAGAAGGTTTATTAACTTCCATTAAATCTAATATATCAGTTGCTTTTATCATATCACCCACCATGTTTTGAAAAAAACCGTTTCTTCATGTCATCAAACCGTTTTGCATCGACATGAATTACAGTATATATTTTTTTAAGTTTTTTGATAATGTCTTCAAGTTCAAGATAACTCTTAACATTATCTTCTATATAGATTAGAGGAAGTTTCTCACCTTTACGGTATTTATCAATATATTCTTGTGAAGGTCTATTATATTGCAAAGCAAATATACGTGATCCTCTTGGTATCTTCAGAGTATCACCATGTACTATCCACTCTTCCTCCATACCATATACTTGACCAACTTTTTTGAGACCAGCAGTAATCAGTTTTATCCAATCCTTCTCAGTGAGATGATCCCTTATATACTTCATCTCATAAGCCCCAGACTTCCATTCACTCTGTTCGGCTTTCTCAATCATTTTAGGAAGGACTCGTATTACCCATTTAGCTGCATCTTTAACAGAATTCAATTTGATCTGATCTTCTGGATGATCCCCATAATGATATTCAAGATCTTGATAAAAAGCAATACGTTGAGCTTGATAAAAGACATCACCATATGATTCCTTACTTGCAGCATGAGCATACTCAAACAGATTCCGTATAACACCTCTGGTGTAGTTCTTCTTTTGCCAAATCCTGTGGAGTAATCTCATATTATCTGCCATTAAAGCTTCTGGATTATCATAAGGTATTTGTTCCAAGACACCTTTATTTGCTGCCAAGAGTTTCTTAGCATCCATAACTAACATAGCATCCCTGGCAACACCTAACCAATCAATAATGACTCTTTTACTGGCACTAATACCTTGAACACCTCTTAAATAGCCTTTCAGAAGTTCAGCAACAGTATTTGGGTGTTGAGGATTACCACGAAGATCAAAAGCTACACGGAAATGTTTTGGGATATCACCCATATTGATAGCTTCTGTCAATTCAATTATGTCAACAGCTTTTTTCATCTTATACCTGTAAAAATTGTACAATACTTTTGTAAAGATCATTAACAGATCGTATTAACTTCTGATCCTTATATAAATTATTCTTAACTCCATAAGCAGAAGTATTCTTTAAAGCTGCTTCAGCAAATGAAATTATAGTCTCATAAATCTTTTTGGTTAAGGTATCTATTTCTTCTTTCCCTTTAACCTGAGAGAGTAATTTTTTAGTCTCCTTCTTAAGGAGAGCAGATCCTTTTATAATTTGAGAAATACTATCATCCTTATACTTTGAATCCAGGAAATGTCTTTCATCAGTATATACTGGACTTGAATATTCCTTTAAAACATATCGGGTAATTCCTATCTCTTCTTCTATATGACCTGATTCAAATTGTATACTCTTCTCAAGACCATACTGAGGTATACGGACTCTTATTCTATACAATGACCCCAGAATACACCTTAAAGATTCTATAGCTCTATGAAGACCTACTTCATACTCCGTATTATTCCTATAATAAGTAGAAACCTCTGAAAGACCACCATACTCATTTGAGGAAACCATATAACTTTTTATGAGTGTATTCAATTCTTTTGCTGTAGCCATTATTTTCCATCCAATAATTTCTTAGCTTCCATGAGAAGAGATTTTACCCTCTCCACATCAAAAGGCTTTTCCTCTTCTTGTTCTTCTTCCGAGATTTCAATCCTATGAATATAATCAGATCCATCTCCATCAAACCAAAAAACTTCTGGTTCATCATCTGGATCTACAATTATTCTAAAAGAATGTCCAAAATCCCCAGTCTCTTCTATATGTCTAAGGAGTTTTTCTAATCGATTTTCATCATCTTTACAAATTATTTTAATCGTTTTGTAATTACTCATATGTCTTCCCTTACTTTATTTTCTCTAAGTTCATGATATTGACTTTATCAGGTACATCTGGATTTCCCCAATCTATAGTTGCTATGAGGATTGCGTCTGGCCCTCTCCCTAATGGTTCAAGTTTTTTTACAATACCTCTTGCATGTGGTATTGCCCCTGTATATTCTCCTGTACTTCTCAAGAATTTAACAGTATACCTAACTTTGTCACCAACTTTTATATCGGGCATCTTTGATTCCTGGATTAAGTCTAATACTTCTTGTGATTTGCTCATATTATTTCCTTAACTTACATATTCAGCAAAATTCATAGCTGCTTCCTTAGCCTGATCCATATTCCTTATGGTTACAGATCCACCTTTTACAAATGGGGTATCTTCAGTCATCCCCCCATATTCCTTCTCATTAAACAGCTTGTCCCCAGTTGTAAAGACACATATAGCCCTGTGTGACCATCCTGCCCATCCAGTTTTTCCTTTATGAATTCCCTGTGGGACATTTTCACAGAATCCAATAGAACATACTGAATGACTTTTCTTAGACTTCATAATCTTTGTCATTCCATATTTTTCAACCAGGAGTTTTGCCATTTTAGGCTCCCCTATATAACCATTGTCCTCTTTTGAGTAAGCAACAGTCATTTCCAGGGGTTTATCTTTAGGCCCACCAAAATATGTTTGATCCCACAATTCCTTGCGAACTTCATAAACTCCATGATCTTTTACATCTAAGACTTTTACAACATCTATCTTTTCAAATATCAGTTTAACAGCTTCATAAATATCATACTGCATTTCGGATATATTGAAGATCATATTTTTATGATCTATAAGGTTTTGTATTTCCCTCATAAGAAGGGAGGCATATTCCTGGTCTATGGACTCTGATAGATTTATTAATTCGTTAGCTGTTCTCATGACTTCCTCAATTATTTTCTCTTTCCAAATAGTCTTACAGCCCAATACATCACTACCTGTCTCCAAATTTTAGTTTTACAAACTATCATAGCTTCTTTCATAATCTTGTCAGCTATTTTACGTTCAATGTTTGTTTCTCTATAAAGATAATCATGTATAACAACTGCTTTAGAGTATCTCCCCCATCTGGGGATTATTGCCCAAAGTATTCTTGGGACACTGGCTCCATCTGTAATAAATCCAACTGGGACATTTATTTCATGACCCCAAGGCAACCCTATATCGGTTATATATTGAAAAGGTTGTTTAACCTCCCAATCATATCCGTTATCTAATGGTGAAATAACTAATTTCTTAGTGAATTCAGCCATTTTTCCTTCCCTATCCTAACAATTTTAGGATACTCTTATCTAAAGCACTAACAGCCCTGTTTAACTGTGAGTCCTTATATAAATTATTTTTTACTCCATCCTTTCCCGTTGCTTTGATTGCAGCATCGGAAAAAACAATCATTGTATCAAAAACCTCTTTTGCAAGAGAATACAACTCTTCAAATCCTGGATTACTTTTCATCTTGTTCTTCAAACCATTAGCAATTTTCTTTAACTTCTCTGATCCAGCTATCAAACTCTCAAGACTCTTCTCTTTATAGGGAGACCTGAAATGCCATTCATCAGTATATAGTGGTTTTGAATATTCTGCCAAGACTTTTTTTACAATCCCTATCTCTTCACGGATATGAGATTTCTCAGTTAAGAGAGCAGTTTCCAGACTGTCACCATGATTTATAATATTGACCTCAACTTTACAGAGAGATCCTAATATACATCGTAATGAATCTACGGCTCTCTGGATTCCAATCTCATATTCTGTATTGGCTCCATAAAAATTTATAACATCTGGAAGACCACCATACATACCAATGTACTCTTTTGCTTCAAGAAGTCTTTTTACTATATTTGATTTTCTCATCAATAATCCCAATCGTGGTCATAAAATTTTATAACCTTACTGTACCCAATTATGTGATGTTCAGTTCTTTTACTTATAAAAGAATATTTATTACTTCCAATATAGAACCCGTGAGAATGTCTATGAGTAATTTCATAACCAAGTTCTTTAGCCAACTCTGTAGCATAATCACGTAAAATTTTAGCAAAGTCCAAATTGAACCCTATTATATATATGTTAGCATCCTCATTGAAGTCTGAAGTCTGAATAGCCTCAATAAGCATATCCCAGGTTTTACCAGACCCAATACCATCTTTATTACCATAATTCTTGTGTAATCTATCAAGATCTATATTTAACCCCATACGATCCCTGTACCTCCACAAGATCTACATGTTTCAGGTTGTGGGACATCTGTAGTATAGGTGTATGAATCATATTCAATATTATAAAACCCAGCAGGTACAAGACCTTTTCCTCCACAAACTGGACAAATATGTGGTCTTCTTTCACAATGAGTGTTGCATCCATATATTACTTCATATTCCTGATTTCCCTCTTCACCAGTAACCTTGATAGTACAATCAGGATATAGTATTTCTGTTTTCCAGTCAGTATAGACATAACCAACATAGTTTTGATTATTTATATCTTGCATAATCTTATTCCTCTAATCCATATAAGTTTTAGATTGTAACTCCAAATTTGAAGCAGCTATGAGAGCAGGATTCTTGGTAAACCCAGCAGCTAATTTATCCCATTTAACAGTAACAAAAGGTATCTTAGGATCGATTTTTGTAATCACACCTTTCATATCAGCAATAGCTTTTTCATACCCAGCCATTCTCAAAAACTCAGGAGTATATCGTACCTTATCACCAACTTTAAAATAGGATTTTTTCTCTAATAACTTTTTCAATTCCCCAGATTTGGTCATTTCTTACATTTCTTTTTCTTATAAGTTTCTAATTGTTCATAGAAACCAAAGATCTTTCTCAGTCTTATATTCTCAGGAAGACCTTCAGGCATCTTAAAACCAGGCTTGTCAGGATCACCATAATAAAAGTATACCGTCTCTGCATCCAAACCCAGAGCTTTTATCTTCTTATCGATATTACTTTTGATTTGTTTAGCCATTGGTACATTAGCTACTCTGGCCTTAATATAATCGTGAACCCAACTTTTAAGACCTTTTTCCAATTCTTTCTTAGTCTTCTCAACGTCACCTGTTGCAGACTCAAAAAGGTTAATTATATCGGTTGCTTTTACCATAAAATTTCTCTCCAAACTTACGACATGTTTACGACATATCTTACGACATAGTAAATTGCATGGAACACCACAATGTTCCAAGATCTCCTTCTCCACATGGGAGACGAGTCTAAAGTTACCCTACAAAATGTTAAAATCAAAAAATTGTAGGGTAACTATATCCATTCAAAATCAAGTGTATACATAAAACTTGATGCTAAATCACCAGCATCATCATTGCCTTTTTCCCAGGCACTAATAAGTTTCTTTATAATCCCATAGAGTTCCTTAGAGTCAAAATATCCTGAAGTAGGTATTTTTACTTTGTTAGCTGTAGAAGCATCAGAACCCTTAAGTGTATATTCGTAATCATCACCCTTCATGACTTTCTGAAACTGTTTATCAAAAGCTTTAAAATCAGGAAGTTGACCATAAGTCATACTTGTCATACTCTCTTTAAACAAATTAAGTTGTTTTACAGGCTCTATACGTTCCGTTCTAACAAGTGTCTTAGTTCCGTCATTCCATTCTACTGTGACTGTATCAACAGTATATCCAGTTTCTATTTTCCTAACTTTACCTACTGCTTTAGATCTTTCTTTTCTTATTGATGGATTACTTTGACCTATAAATTCCTTTGTGAATCTTACAGTGTCCCCAACTTTAGGAATATATTTACCTTCTATGAGATTAGTTAATTGTTTTGCTTTACTCATAATTTGAGATCCTTTTGTATTCGATCAAATATCCAATCAAGAGGAACTCCCGACCGTCCCTTAGCAACTCCTGTAGGCATTTCCCCAGAGTTAAGGTAAAAATCATAAAGCTTACCCTCTAATTCACTACCTTCTATCTCTAACTCACCAGCTACCCAGTCCTTCAAGGTTTTTATATCTTTGGCACTTAGAAGTTTTTTTAACTGATCACCAAGACTCTTACCTTCTACAAGTTTAAGGACATCTTTAGCTGTTATCATGCTTTTTCTCCCATACCTAATCCACCAGATTTCTTAGGTTTCATATAATAATCGAGAGTCATTGCATCAACAGCCTCATTTTCCTCTAAACTCTTCTTACAAGCCTTGACTAAACTATCAAAAGTATAATCTTTATAATAACGATAATATTGTTTAGCTACCCTGGCAGCTTCTTGATCAGTAACTTTCATTTCTAAGAGCTTCTTTAACTCAGTAGCTTTAGACATAATTTAATCCATTTTCTTTCTGGCTTTAATAAGCTGTTCCATCTTCTTCTGAAGAGCTTCCACCTTCTCATCTAAAGCTTCTTTGGCTTTCTTATCAATAAGGCTATAGATATCTTCACTGATATCCTTAATATCCTTTGCTAAGGTTTGAGTAATCTCTGCCCATTGTTCCTTAGTGGTGTACTCTGATAATATTCTTTTTGCTGTGTTCATTAATATAATTCTCCTGTTAAGGGTTTAGTAGCATGTTTGCTAAATCTTCCATTTCCTTCACAGCATCTTTAAGAGCTTTAGATGCATTATCAAGATCAGAGGCCATATTATATTTGCTGAACTTGGAAAAGCCTTATATGATTTCTGAACCTTATCAGTTATACTCTTCAGAGTATCATAGACACTTTTCCACTTCTTTGCAAGCCCAGTGTTTTGTTCAGATAACTTCACAAACTCACTGAACTCAATTAAATTTTTAGCTTGAGACATTATTTAAAGCTTGAGACATTATTTAACCCTCTTGTTTTGTATTGTCCTGGAACTTCCATCCGAACTTTCTGGCAAACTCAGCCAATTTTGAAATCATGTCTGGTAGATTTTCAGGGGCTTTACCCTCTACTGATACTTGTAATGTAACGATAGCATCATCCCATAGTTTGTTTAAGACCAAACTTCCATCTGGGTATGAAATTGTCATAGTTTCAGTATTTTCAGTTGTACTCTTCTTGATCTGATCAGGTTTAAGATCAAACATGTTTCTTACGAACTGTTGCATAAAATTACCAAACATGTCAGAGGTCTTCTCAGGAGCATCATCCTCATGAATTCCTATACCTAATAGTTTGATTAATTCGTTAGCTTTTGTTGACATATCAAATTTCTCCTATTTCATATTAAAAATTTTCTTATACTCATGGATCTTCTTCTCATGTTTCTTGAGTATAATTGTGTGTTTAGCACTCTCTGGAAATGACTGCATAAGTTTCATTAATTCATCTGACATCTTAATTAAATCTTCTATAACGATTTTTGCGTGTTTAAGATCAGACAATTGTTCCGAAACCTCCTCAGGTTTACCTTCATGTATTTTCTTGAGCTTAGTTAAAATTTTCATTTTAACTCGTTCTTAAATACTGTCTTCATCTTTTTGATAGTATCACTATAATTTTTTAGTGTTTTATCATATTTAGCACTCTCTGGCATTGTACCTAAAATCTCCAATAATTCATCACACATTTTGATTAAAGTAATTATTGAAAATTTAGCATTTTTTAAATCACCCAGAGTAATACTTTCTTCCAGTTTCCTAAATTTTCTTAGTAATCCAAATTCTATTTCCATAATTTATGCCTTCTGTTTGTTTCCTAAAGCATTGCCATAACTTCTACCAACCTTTATTAACGTTTTTACATCCACAGGAACTACTAAAGTTTTCATTCCAACACCAGGATTAGCAAGCATGGCTTGTCCATATCGGTGATGACCATCTAATATATAACCATCAGAAGAACTTATTACAGTAGCTTCTGTTACAGAAGAACCAGTAATTGGTAAACCAAATTTAATAATATTACCAACAAGTTTTTCTAACCAAATCTGTGATTGACTTGGTAGAAGTTTATTTGCTGCTTCCCTTGTTATGATTGCTTTGATTTTATCATCTGTTGGATGATTATCTTTAAAACCAAGTACAATCCATTCGTCAGCAGCCTTCTTATTTTTCTCTAATCCTTTTGGTGTAAATAATTTACCTTTGGCATATGGAGCAAAAATATCAACTTGACCTTTACCCAGGTCATCCTTAAACTTAGGAAAATCTTTGGGTTCTATTACAGGCATTTCCTTTCTTGGAATATCTATTGCTTTCTTACAAGCCTTTTGAAGCTCTATATAATTCTTATCAAAGTTGGGTATCTCTTTATTAAGATCCTTCCCAGCCTTTTCAAACTCTGCTTCAGCATAGGCCCTGGCTTTTGTCAGTGGGAGAGTAGCAATATTTAATTTAAAACCTCCTTCAGAGACAGCTTCTATGAGTTCCAAGATATTTATTGCCTTGACCATTATCTCTCCTCCTTATGGTTTAGGATAAGTCCATATCTCTGTACCATCCTTGAAAGTTACAAGTGCTGACCATTTTCCAAAATCGGTACTCCATTGCCACCCATGTATCTTTTTGGGCTTTTCATATCCATAGTCCTTTTGGAATAACTTAGCATCGGGGATCTTCCCCCATACTTGTCTCATCCTATCATCTGAACCTACAGGATACCCATCTTTTCCTCTTTGATAAAGCTTTTCCTCAAAAATGTTTAATATTTTTTGAGCTTTATTCATTATTTTCTCCTCTATCATGGATCTAAATCCATTATATCTGGATCTTTGTCATCTTCATCGGCAGGATCTTTTACTTTTGGATCAGGCTTACCTTTGGTATCTATACCTTTGGTTGATGGGACTCGTCCCAAAAGACCTTTACTCCTCATTTTACCTAATAAATCAAAAGCGTTCATTACTACTCCAATCTTACGGTTGGGAGGGGATTTGAACCCCCATCTTCTGCCTTGACAGGGCAGTGTCCTGACCGATTAGACGACCCAACCTTAATTCGTCAAATCAGTATCTTTGTTTATGGAATTAATAATTCCCTGATAGCATTCTTGGCATTAAGCCCAGTATATTCTTTACCTTTTACAATGGCCCCTACTATAGATTTATTATGAATCTCAATAATACGAATATGATATAATTCACCACTCTTCCTACTGTTATCCTTATAAATTCTCTTTGCAGTAAACAGACCACCTTCTACAGACCCAGAAACTCTATCAAGCGGATCTCTTTTTCTGTATAGTAGTTCTCTTGTACCATCATATTCAACAATCTCATATTTCTCAAGAATCTCGTGTATTGTATTCAGTATATTAAGACTTTTCATTTTCCTTATCTCGTATAAAAGGCCAAAGTACATTTTCCATTCGTCTGACATTCTCATGTATCATAGTGTCTACGAACTCTAATGAATAAAACTTAAGAAGATATTCCCTTATCTGAAACAATGATAGTTCATAAACTTCGTGAAAAGCAGTTTTATCAATTTCCTCAATAGCAGTTAATTCAGATTTCAGCCATGCGATATTATAATTGATCGAAGCAAGTCTACCCCATTCATGGATATAATAAGACCCTCTATTATCATCATCATCTACTCCAAGAACAGTAAACTCCCAGCCTAAAAGACCCAGAGTTTTTTGATAGTGATATACTCTCTCAGTATAATAATCCACACGTTTCAAAAAGAGGTCATTTTTCATTTTTCACCTCTAATTTATAGTTTATCATCAGTTTAATTGAGGATAAACTATAAATTTAATATCTTTTCAACATATTCTGTATATTAAAAAGCATCTCTATACAATCACCAAAATCTTTCCATCTTTGATCTTCTTTAGCTTCCCCATTTTTCAATAGTTCATCCCTATGCTGTATAAGATCCTCAGTCAAATTGGCTATTTCTTTTTTTATTTCACCAATAGGTCTCATAATAAACCTTCTTATTTGTAATCGTCAGGATTCATCTTTGATGTAAAATCATCCAGTGCTTTCATAAATTTATTACTCCTGGGATCTTCACTTAAAGCAACACCCTTAAGTAACTGAACAGCTTTCATTTGCTCTTCATTAGACCCACCCCAGGAAGTCTTAATTAATTCAGCAATAATTTTGCTAACATCCACTTTTTCTGTCTTTTCGTCTTGTTCACCAAATCTTTGAACAAACTCTGTAGCTTTACTCATCTTTTATAAAACCTCCACTAATCCAGCGTAACCTTTTCGCTCATTGTAATTCATAACAAATGTTTTTCTACTAAATTTCATAGTAACAGTGGTATCTGAAGTCCCCCAAGGTTTATAATTTACAATGTTATCATTGTCAGGAGAATCATACTGATATAAGTAATCAAACATCTCTTGTTCATCAGAATCAAAAAAACCACTTAGACCTTTTCCACCAGTACCTTTGAAATCATTAAAATCTTGAGAATCTTGTAGAAAGATTATTTCTCTATATTTAGCTTCAAATAAGTTTAAAACTTCACTTGCTGTTTTCATTATTTTCCTCTATACTTCTTATAAAATGCCTCAAACTTATTTTGATTCTTGTTAAGTAATTCCGCAATAAAGTTAGTCAGAGCATCCAATTCTACTGGATATAAAGCTCTTTCCTTATAATCTCTATGAAGATTAACAAGAGGTTTTCCATCCTTAGTAACTATTTGTCCAGATACAACCTTTACAGGAAAAATATTATTACTAAGTTCTTGCTCAAACATTTTAGAAAACTCTTTTGCTTTACTCATTATTTCTCTTCCTTACCGTTACCATTTCCACCTATTTTTGCTGGCATATCACCCATACCAATATTGAGAATATGGATTAGTCTCTGAGCTTTGTTCAAATCTTCAGCATCAGGAACAACCGTTAGCTCTGCACCACAATTTGGGCAGTTTACAGGATACTTACCTGGATATACAGGTAATGTAGTCCCACATTCTATACATACCCTTGAAATTGGGAGTTTTTGTTCATTTATTTTACTCATGTTAAAAATTCCTCCTAACCCTTAAACAATAAATAGGGACTTTCACCCTCTTGATCGAACTTTATAAAATTCTTGTTCTTTTCAATATCTTTTATTTGACTTCGTTCCAGACCTACTCCACTATGATGAGCATACAACTCTGGATTTGTCACCTTATATACATCTTGACCTGATCCTTCATAATTATGGAGCAGATAAATCTGTAGATGATCCCTCTTCCACCCTAACTTTTTCAATGTATGCTGAATATCACTTGGTAGGTCTATAAACTTTATATACTTCATACTCTCATCTACTAAAGTTCTTGCCTTCTTAAGATCCCTCATCCCTTTAGTACCATCTAAGAGATCTATAAACTTCTGTGCTTTACTCATTAACACTCTACTCCATCTTCTTCTCTATCAATATAAAATTCACAGTTTTCTTCATCTTCAAGAACTTCAAGGCCCAGGTTCCTACATAGACTTTTTAAGATCCCTTTAGGGACAATATAATAACCCCTATCCCAAAGATCTCTTATGTCAGACAATTCCACATTTTCCCCTATTTCCTGATCTCTATTACAAGCACTGGTTCAGTACCCAGAGTATCAACCCGTATTTCATACAATTTAGGAAATCTGGCTAACTTTTCTAACCTATCCTTCTTAATAGCTGCAAAAGAGGAATATATCATATAAAAGCCAGAACCAGACCAGATCCTATCTATGATACTTTTGTACATCCCAGAAGAGTCAAGTATTTTCTGTACATCTGGTGGAAGTTGCTCAAATGTAATCTTCTCTCCTCTAATCTGTTCTTCAAGCTCTATAATTTGTCTTGATAACATTTTTACCTTCCTGGTATCTGACCTTCATAACGGCAGGTCATTGGTCTCCCACATTGAGGGCACATAACCTCATTACAAGGAGTCCCTAAAGGTTTATGTTCTGTTGTAGGCTGACCCAAACCATCAGAGCAAAAAGGACATATACATACCTCATCCCCTGGTGATTGTGGAAGAGCATTTAATAATTCTAAAATATCTTTAGCTTTTTTCATATTTACATCCTTTGTATTACCCATTCCATTGTAATATCACCTGTAGCATTGGCTCCATCATTATTAACAAAATACAAGTAGATTTGTTTAGCTGCTACATCATCATAATTAGCGAATAAAATATCTACTATCTCATTACATACTAAGTTTATTCCTGTCTTAGCAAATAAAGTATATATTGAATTTCCTGCTGTAGGATCAATCCCAGTTTTATCCAATACATAGATATCGTAATCTGTTGATGCACAAACTATCCGTATAGATTCTACACGACCGTTGTATACAGGTAAAGGAATGGTAATTTCTTCTTCTGAAGTTACAGCTATACTATCAGCAACATATAATGTTGACTGATAACTGTAAGCAGTATTAAAAACTTTTGCACTTACTTGTGTAGCGACTGACATTAATTACCTCTCCTAACACATTTGTTTCTTTTTACAAATATTCAACATTCTATTAAAATGTGGTTTACTCCTCTTAAGTCTCTCTTTATCTTTAATTGAAGCCTCTTTGTATAACCGTTGTTTTCTAAACCAAGCTAAAACTACATTCATTTCTTTCTTAAACTCAAAAGTGACATAATAACCCTTACCCCCTCTGAAATGACCACTGAATTCCCAACCACCTTGAGCATACTCACATATAGCTTTTAATTTAGCTACTTCATACTCTTGTTCATCCATTCCATCAATACCTTTAGGATAAACAACATGTTTACAAACAGTAACTTTTTTAAATGGATTTAATTTTTTCATATACTTAATCTCCCATATATTTATTATCCAAACAACTTACTTAAGAGACCTTTTTCTTTCTCTTCTCGTGTTTGTTTTAACTTATTTCGACCCCATGCAGTTACACCCATAACAGCACCAGGAATAGTAAATAGTAAGAATATATTAAAAACAAATTGTGGCATTGTGTTCATAACAGCAGGATTATTCATCTTAACTGCCATTTTGAATGTGTCAATTAACACTACAATAACATATCCAAAACATCCACAGGACATAAAAGCCCATGCTGGTCTCCATGCCTTCTGATACCATTTATCAGCTTTTGTGTCATATTCTATCATTGTCTTGGCTACAACACCCATTTGCTCAGTATCAATCTTCCGCATATCTTTTTCGTATTCTTGAGTAGCCTTCATAACTTCTAATTGAGTTTCAGGGGGGAGTTCTTTACCCTTAAGTTCTCCCATAGCATCTTCTAAGACACTTACTGCATTCTCTACTTTATTCTTTTTGCTTCCAAACAGGCCCTTTATTTTAGAAATTGATTTGAATAATTTAATTCCTCCGAATATTAGACTAATTGGTTCCATAACTATCTCCATTTACATAAATTCTTGTTTCTTTCTTAGCAGTATCATTGACCATATTTACCAGGTCAATATAATACTCTGTAGACAGAAACTCTCTCTCTTCCTCTTTATAAGGCCCAGTTTGTTTTCTATCTTCAATTCCCCTTACAATTGTATTTGCTGCTTTCATCAAGATATCTTTTGTTTCCTCATCATAATCATCGTCAGGAATAGGCCCATTTATTTCATTAATTAATTGTTTAGCTTTAGTCATATTTTAGCTATCCTCCTGGCTATATTAATCATTCTCATAGCTTGAGTCTGATCCATATTAGTAGCAATTGCCAAAATAGATAATGCTGTACTGATATTTAACCGTGTATCCATATCTTCAGCAACAGCATAGTTGGAAGCCAGTTGTATAGTGGTAGTTACGAGTAACCTACTTAATCCACTATTATTAGCCTCTTCTATTTGTTCAGGATCTTCTATTCTATTCTTTTCAGCATCTTCCAAAGCAGAAAGAGCTATATCTTTAGCTTCTTCCATTGAAATTTTATTATCCTGATCTGACATAATGTACCTTTCTTACTTTACAACTTTGTGGGGAAATTTATCTTCCTCATAACTCACTTTTACTGTTGACCCATCAATAGCTTCCAGTTCTAATTCAATCTTTCCACCCTTCTTGGTCATCTTGATCACTTCTACAACACTTCCCTTTGGGATATCCTCAACATCAAATGCCAATTTTATCTGAGCACCTTTTCTTAAAGCTGCTTCAACCATGTTGTAGTAAAGTTCTGAAAATTCTTTAGCTTTACTCATCTAAACCTTCCTTCTTCTCAATCATTTTGGTCGTCTTATCCGTTACCAGTTTTTGAGTATCACCATCTAACTTCCTAAATTCATCTATTAGGGTCAAGACCTTGTAGATTCTTGACCCCAATGATTCCATTTGATTCATAGGCTTCCTCTATATAATAATGGCCTATATATAATATTTTGTCCCAATTATTTTTCCAAATTATAATTCTCAGCAGAATCTATAATTTTGAACAATTCAGCATATATTCTTTGAAAAAATGGTTTAAAAGCTTGAAGTGTTCTTTTTACAAAATCATAGTCATCATTTTCAAGAAGAATTATATTTTCATCATTAATTTCTTTTACAATGAAACGTCCATCTAAAAGATCATCAGCTTTTACAGCATCTTTATAGCTACCATATTGGGCTTGATTTAAAGCAATCTTGATCAAATCAGAAGTATAAAAATCTTTCTTATCTGAATTTGGAGTTTCCCTAAAATTTTCTATAATGACTTTCTCCTTCAAAATTTTCATTATCTTTCTCCTATTAAATTATCTTATTAATAAAAAGTAGCAGATCATTTGAAGCATATCCAGAATCAATAACTTTATTGGCTCTTACTAACTTTGTGTCTGAATCTGCTATTCCAGTAGCAGTCTTCAAAGTATTAATATCTTCCTGAGAAGTATCAGGATGATTAGTTATACTTAAAATACTATAAACAGAAGCTTCAGAAACACCAAGTTCTGTAGATATACTATTTAAAATTGTTTTTAAACTTACCATAATAATCCCTTAAACTATAGAAGTTATTCTACCATCTATTACTGTAACAGTCTTTCCATCATTGGTAGTAAATGTTCCACTAACTCCCTCTTTCATAATGATAGTTCCAGGATACTTAAAAGTATTTCCAAAAGAAGAACTATCATCTACCATAATAATAGCATCACCTAAATTTACTATCCCAAAATCAACTTTATTAACTCCATCAGTACAAGAATTAATTTTTATTCGTGATCCAGCACCAACAACTCCAAAAGAACTATATGATCCATTATCTTCAAATTTTATTGACTGTAATACTACTTGTGAACAACCAAAAGCAGTAACACACATAGACCAATCACCTTTTGATTGCAGTGTAACATCTGTTATCCATATAGTTCCACTATTTAAAGTTAAATTGAATATTTCATATTCTTCTACACCCACAATTACAACATCATCTTGATCATAAGTAGAAGAAGATATATTTATATCAACATTACTAAAACCAGATAATCTAATAGTATTTGTCAAAGTGTAAGTTCCTGGTTTACAATAAATATAAACTGATACCCATGAATCTGCTATCCTGGGTAATATAGATAATGCATGTTGGATAGTTTTAAATGGTTCTGTTTCAGTACCAGGATTTTCATCACTACCACTTGTGTCATCTATCCAATAATTTATTTCCGTATAAGATCCAGTAGGAGTAATCCTCTCTGGTTTATGATCATCTAAATATTCTTGACTATACTTATCAAGATTAGTAATATCATTTTCTATATGGGTATGTGGTAAAACAGGTTGAGTGCTCCAACTATTGTTAGTATAAAAATATAATATGTCTTCAGATTCTACATAAGTTACCATACCTTCATCAGGAGATGTGGTATACCACTCACTACCAGACCATTCAATTATACAATTCTCATAGTTACCTGACCCAGTAAATAAATACCTATTCCCCACACTTGGACTACCTGGAAGAGTAGAAATTACTTCTTTCACACTTTCTTGCCAATCACAAACATAACTTTTAAATAATTGACTCTTTTTAATGAGACAATTTATCTCATCAGTAATTTGTTGATTAATATCTCCTACCCATCTAATAGTCCTACCAGTATTAATTATATATGAATTATTAGACATTTACTTAACTCCAAACTGTTCCAGCAGAATGATCATGTACTATTGTATAAGTAGTTGTTCCCCCTGCTGTAGAAGCTACCAATACGTCACCATCATCACCTAATCCTGTACCATCTGACATCCAAGTTATAGCTAATCCTTCAGGTGGTTTCTCAGGATCGGTTGATCTTTCCAACAATCCTAATACATTATCAACAGTAAACAATTTATCTTTTAGATTTACCATTGGTGAACCATTTATGATAATATTCATTTCGTCAGTATCATGATCATAATCAAATCCAGCAACATCTTCGTCATCAGTATCACCAAAATACAACCTGGTATTTCCAGCAGTGCTACCCATAATTGTAATCTGGGCGTTAGCTGCTCCAATAAAACAAGCTACTGTTGCTCCAAGTAATGTTGGAGGAGTTACAGCACTTGCTACTCTAACATCAAGAGGTACTATAGCATTATAGTTAGCTGTAGGACTTACAGCTAATCCACCTGATGTAAGTCTGGTTCTTGCTACACCACCAACTGCTTGTTCCATATAATTAGAGGTATGATTAAAAGCCAACCATGCAGCACCTTGAGCATCAGTATCACTAAAGAAAATATACCCAGTATGTGTATTAGCAGAGACAATAGAGATAGCAGCATTATCAGGCCCAACAAATATAGCTGCATTATAAGCGGATAATGCAGGAGGAGTTATTGGACTTGCTGTCCTCACATCTAATGGGGTAACTGCTACATCATCTATACCCATATCTGGTTGTACCCTAAAACCTGTAGGTGTTAAAGCTGCTTTTTCTGTACCACCTACACCAACAACCATTTTGTTGATATTAGCACCAGGCCAAATCCAAGCCACATCTTGATATGTATCTCCACGACTTGCACCACCTAAACCTATCTCAAATGCGTGACTTGCATCATTCAAAAACTGAATACCTGAATAGGCCAATTCACCAGTGCTTGTATTATGAATTCTGGCTACATAACCACTATTATGATCTTTGTAAAGTAATAGTGGAAGACCAGACCAAGTACCAGCCCAATCACTCCCTATTGTTAAACCATGTTTGTCTTCAGTAAAATTGAATGTAAAACATCTATTTCCAGCATTATCTTCAATAATCAGTTTGTATGGTTCTGACCCATCTGGCCCAGGATCAGCTTGTAATTTTACATCAACTCGTCTATCTTCAGCATGAGAATTAGTTGTATCCCATACTGACCCTTTAAACTGAAGTTCATAAGAACCGTATGTATCAGGTATACCTGTAGCAGTACCAGTTTTATTAAATAAAACATCCCCACCAAGAGTCCCACCTGTTAAAAGCAAATATCTTCCATCATGATTATGTGCTGTATCTGATTTTCCAGATAGAAGTGTATCCATCTCACTTTCAGTGTAATACCTATCGTCATGATTATGAACTGAATTAGCTTTTCCACTTAATAAACTATCAACTTCAGATTGAGAATATTTATCCAGATCTGTAATTTGATTTTCTGTGTGAGTATGAGCTACTACTGGTTGAACAATCCAATCTATCCCATTATAGTAGTATGGTACATCCTCATCTTCAACAAAGGCTGTCATTCCTTCATCGGGAGCAGTATAAATCCATTCATCACCATCATATTCTATGAGATAGTTTTCATGTACTCCTGCCCCAGTAAATATGTACCTATCACCACTTTCAGGACTTAAAGGTATAGTGCCCACTACACTTTTGACACTTTCCTGCCAGTCTCCACCAATACCACCAGTAAAGAACATGGCCTTTCGTCTAAGATATGCAAGTTCATCTAAGATACTCTGGGTAGCTTCCCCAGTCCATCTTATAGTCTTTCCTGAACTTGTAATATATGAATTATCTGACATTACCTTTTTTCCTTATATTGTTACATTTAAATCTTTGTCTTGTTCTGTTATGGTAGTATCATTTTCATAACTTATAACAACTGTATCTACATCATTCTTCATCCTGGTTTTTCTGGCAACACCATCTATCTCTTCATCCAAATAACCTTCTACATAGGCTTTTATTTCGGCAGAAGTTTGGTTAGGCCAGTTAGTAAATTCTGAAGAGGGGGCAAACCAATCTAAAAATGTAGATTTCTTTAATTCTTCGGTAGTATCATCGACTTTATCAAGAACAACACCTATAACTAAACCTACAACAACCCCATCTTCTAATCTCTTTTCAGTTTTAACAACTTTATAATTATAATTATATCCCATAAATTTTCCTATTCTGAAGCAGTTGGAGCATTATAGAATGGTACATAATAATATCCACTGGTAATTTGTTGAGCACCTGCTATCAAATCATTAATATATATTTTAAACCATCCTACTAAATCTCCTGGTACATCATAGTACACTGGATTTACAAAACTATATGAATTATCAAGAGAATAACTATATCCTTTTAAATGTAAAAAGGCTGCATCTCCATCCATTTGACGTATACATACTGCATCTCCACCTGAGTTTGATGGTTGTTTAACATCAAGAATATATTCTGGTACACCTGCTCTAATCCCAACCATACCTAATGCCATAGTTAAACAGTCAGTGTTATATACCCCTAAAGCAAGTAGTCCTGCACCACCATCAACATACATATAACCATAGTTACTTCCTGTCTGAAGTCTAATTAATGCTTGATTACTATCTGTAGAATAAATTCTAAAACCAGTATCTCCTGTTTTCTGTATATCAAAATTATATCCAGGAGAACTTGTACCAATACCAATATATTGTGAACTCCCTTCAACAAATAGTGCATTATTATCACCAATAAGAACGTCAATATCTTGACCTGCTTCTGATGCAAGGTTTAGAATATTTTGAGTCGTTTCATGGGCATCAATCATCACACGAGTTCCAGCATACAGTGTCCATCTGTCCTCTCTAAAATACATACCTGTATTAGGATCACCGAGATGCATTACATATGCAGGAACCCAAATTGTAGGTTCAGAATTGGTTACATTATCAAATTGAATCATCTCAGTATCATCATTAGCATAAAGACTTAAGGAATATGGTTCACTACCTTCTTCACCAGATCCAGCATTTAGTGTCCAGTACATCTCTCTATCTTCAGCTTGAGTATTTGTTGTATCCCATACTGAAGCTCTATATCTAAGTTCATAAGATGAATATTGAGTATCTACTGTTGCTGTACCTGTCTTTTGAACTAATATACCATCTGTATTAAATCTTAAAATTTCAGCTATATCATTTGTTCCATCACTGACTTTAAAAGAAATAGCTGTTGGAACATATGTACTTGGAGATCCATCTACTATAAAATCTATAAGACCAGCATTGACAAAATCACTACCAGTATAACCTTGGATAAGTATACCACCTAAAGTATCACCATCAGTTATAGTGGCTTTAGATAGGATAGCCCCTCTACCTCTACGTATTTTATAATAAGAACCCTGAACACCATCATTAAAAGATTCTAAATCAACATTACCATCATTACTAAATACTGTAAAAACATCCTCTTCAGTAATATGATCGACAGAACCTACAACTACTGTAGCATGTGTTTGTCTTCCGACTCTCAAGACATCTATAGAATCATAAGCAAATACAATTCCACCAGAATCATTGATATCAATAAAAGTAGTAGAATCCCCATATTTATACATCCTTCCACCATGAAAGGTATTAGATGTAAAAGTAGTAGGCCCATAAAAAATAGAAGTTTTTGTACTTCCTGATAATTGATATCCTTTAGCCCCTTCAGTAAAAAATTCAAACTTATTAGCAGTAAGTTGTATATATGTATCAGGATCACCAGAATGGTAAATGTTATCTGCTATATATGCTGATCCTCTGACCTCTAATGACCCAGAAATTAATGCATCTGTAGTACCTGTTAAGGAATTTTCACTGGATGTTGACCCTAAATGTAATCCAACTTCTGGGTTATCATTTGCAAGTCCCCATCTACCTGCTAAAGTTACTCGTGATCTCTCTCCACCACCAGTATATAAAAGTAGTGCATCAACAGCATGATCATAAATCCAAGCTCCACGGGCTTCCTGACCAGAATCACCAAAATATAATCCACCCCTCTTGGCATCATCAGAAATTATAACCATTCCATTATTTTTACCAGATTCACCAACTATAACAAAATGTGTTGTAGCTGAAAGTGCTGGAAAACTTACTGGGGTATTAGGGTCAATAATAAATAAACGTTTATTAAGAAAATCCATCCTTAATTGTTCATTTGAACCATTATCATAAATTGACAAATAATAAGGTTCTGAAGCATTTGCTCCTGATCCAGCATTCAATTTTATTTTAGCTGTTCTATCTTCATTTTGGGATAAAGTTTCGTCCCAAACAGAGGAAATAAATCTTAACTCATAACTTGGATATTGAGTCCCAGCATCAGCAGTCCCAGATTTATTAAGAGTGAGATTATCACTACCAAGAGTAATTGCAGTTCTCCACTCAAGTCTACTGTCAGAATTATTCCACCCAAGGATAGCACCATCAGAGGGATCATTAAAAATTGACATTTTGGCTTCAGTTATAGCACCATCAGCTATATCGACAGTATTTATGTCAGAATTTTTAATTTGTGTTCCTTTTATTTCAGTTCTTGGCATTTGTTTAATCCGTTGCTAAATAGCATATTTGTAATATATCATCAGAGCTTGGAGTATCATTAAATGTAATGTTTTTACCAGATATAGTATAATCATTACTTGCTCCATCTCTTAGTAACATTCCGTTTTTATAAACCCTAACAGTCCCAGTATCGGGAGTATATGTTAAAGCAAATACTGTAGTTGATCCATCAGGAGATAATATTTCTGAAGTAACTCTTCTATATAATTTCCCATATCCAGACAATCCCCTAAGTATAAATCTCTCAGGTGCTCTAATCTGTCTATCATCTATCTTAGTTCCTGTTGAACCTAAGATTTGTGTCCCACTATATAAATTTGAGGGATCTGACATTTCCTGCCATACGTAAAGCATAGATGGTGGAGTTGAAGAATCACACACTATACCTTGTGGATATCTTTGATCGACTGCTTCATCTGTAAGAACTTCAGTATCTCCCCATTCACCTACAAAAGGAGGTGAATCATTAGTAGCTTCCCAAACTTTCTGACAGATCTGGTACTTATCAGTATTTGTTCCATAACCAAGACCAGCCCATAATAATACATACATATAAGTAGCATTTGCTGTATAATGAACTCTGGGCCATAATTGATCTACACTCTCATCAGTAATTTTAGTCTCTCCACTCCAACTAACTCCATTATGCCTATTTACATATATCTGATAAATCCCACTATACTTTTGATTCCAAGATACCCAAATATCTCCAACAGCAGATCTAAGAATAGCAGGAGTTTTTGCTGATGAATCAATACTACTTAGTGAAACAGGACTACTCCAAGATCCATTTGTAACATTTACATAAGCAAATCGTACTTCTCTGGTATTAGTAGGATCAGCAGCAGTATATCTTCTATATGCTACCATAATATATGGATGACTATAAGCAGCATCCATATATTGATACCTATAGGCTGTACTCTCTTCATTAAAGGTACTACCTAATTGTGACCAACCTGATCCTTGATCTCTATATAGCTTAGTTTCATTCTGAGTACCACTCCATGAACTCTTAATAGTATAACGTTCACTCTCATCCTGTTTTCCAAAATAAAAACAATCATAATTATTACCAGAATTGATAACTTCTTCATCCTGCCAACCAGTACCATCTGCATCGTACCAGTACGTACTCCAAACGATAGATGAAGATATTGCTTTACAGCCTAAGTACATATTACTCACAGCATTAGTATACATAGTTGGAGTATACCAAGTATGATAACCGTCATTTAATCTAAAGGTCTCACTCCAACTTGTAAATGGTGATGTACTTTGGTATAAATAGGGTCTCCATGTAGGGGACGTTTCTCTATCATCCATATTAAAAGCTACGTAATAAACCCCACCAGCACGACCCAGAGAGTAATGAGGAAGACCTGTATGTAAATTGGTTGATATTAAGTTTCTTGTGATAGTCATAGTATCTCCTTAATGGTATTTTTAGTTAAAGCCATTTTTTTCCTCTCTTATAAAAAGACTCTTTGTCTGTCAGCATCACCAAAATAATCTTTAGCCCATCTTAGGATAATATCTAAACTATAATAGTTACTTTTGCTAATTGTATTAGCAAATGCCCTAATCATGTCTGGATCTAAATTTACAGGATCAATTTGATTATCTTGTAAAAATTGATCCCAGAGCAATGTTATTTTTTGATTATCATAACCTGGATTACTAAATGAAGGCATTACAAACTTACTTGCTGGATTGATAGTTTTAGTAACATTATTCATTGTATCAACATTAGTAACTCCACCATTATTAAATGCTACATTATCACCATCTACTTCAATTGTAATAGTAACTTTTTGTTCATCCAGTCTTTCTAACTGTTTCAATAAATTTTTAGCTTTTGTCATTACCAATGCCTTTATTTAGGTAAAAGTTCTATTGTTAAGATATCTCCACTGATATCATAAGTTATATCTTTAATCTGGTAAGCTTGTCCCTCAGAAGTAACACTACCAGATGATTCCATAATTAACTTTAACATTTCAATTAAATAAGGTACTAATGCACTTTCTTTTAAAATAACCCTGTCATTTTTATTATCAATAAAATGTATTTTCATGATCTCTCCTTAATAGTAATAACAAAACCCAAAGTGTCTTGTATAAGAACTTGTAGGAGTTGATTTATGATTATATACAATTGTTAAACTGTAGCCTACAGGTAAAAATGAAGCCCCAGAAGTCAACATGGCATATCTTTGGACTTCTGCATTGTAGACAGGCCAATCATCAATAATATATCTCCTTATATATATAGGAGAATAAGCTGTCTTACTTTCATTCAGGTTTTCCCATAGAGTTATTTTATTAGTTTCAGTATCTATTAACTTAATACCATAATCAAAAGATTCAGTACCTATTTTTAATCTATAATTCTTTACACAATATAAAATTGCTGTAGGATCTATATAAATATCAGGTTGTTCAGAATTAGCGTCTTGAGTAATAATTCCAATAATTCCATCATTAGGAGGAGTTATAAAAAAATCAACAGTATCACCATACTCCCAATATTGATCACCTTCTGGTATCATAGCTTCTGCTCCTACTGGGGCAATATTCCAAGGATAACTCTTAGTAAAAATAGTGGGGTTTTCACCTTCTATAACCTCTAAATCCCATCCTTCATACATAGCTTTTGGATCAGTGAGATTCAATGTATCTTCAAGTTTTACACTTGATATATAAGTAATACCTGGCTCCATTATTCACTCCCTACTACTCTTTCAGTAACCAAAAGTCTTCCACCAGCAATGTTCTCTGTGCTAAATTCTTTTTTTAATTTCTTACGTATAGATCCATCTATATTATAGATGATTTTAGTTTCTGATAATAATCGATTACCAGACCATTCAAATGAACTTTCTCCGACTTTCTGAGTAAAAGTACCATCAACTTCCCTACGTTTATACCACTCCTGCTTAGTAGTTTTAGAACCGTCTGTGGTTTCTACTAAGAACAGAGAATTACCGACCATCTGCAAGTATCTAACAATTTCATTAATCTTTCTGACAAGTGCATAAAATCCACCTTTATCGAAACACACCTCTGAAAGATTTAACTCAAGTATATCTATAAAATCTAATCTTGTCATGATTCAACCTTATTTAGGTATGATTAACCTTATATATTCATTACGCTTATCCAATCTAATTGTACTCATATATGAATTAAGCCCATCAACTTCACTTCTGATTTGTACCTTCACATTACGAGTACCAGGATCGACAACTACTGTACCCTCAAATGTATTCCAAGAAGAGTTTGGTTGAGTTATTAATACTTTCTCAATATCATCAATCAGTATTCTTGCATATGTTATATTATATGGACTACTTTTAAGTCGAATTTGATAACTCATTATACATATTTCATAAGTTGATACAGTTGCTTTAGTAAATGAATAATTCTCATTTACTAAGGTAAACCATTCATCACTATAAGTTTCATAATTGGATGCTGCTCCGAGAGATACCCAACCATATTTTCTACCAACCGAGTCAGTATTTACCCAATTTAATGTGAAAGCTGAATTGTCAAAACAATCTACTTGTGCATTAGCTCTTATAAGAGCTAATTCATCCTGTGATTCGTAACTAATAATTAGATCACTATTATTAAAAACTGAATATGCAACTCTACTATCAGCATCAGGATCACGACCTATCCACATAGAAAATTGTTCAATAGATCCATTGGAGCATGAGGCTACACCTATGCTTTTTTCAGGCCCATAAGTCCAGGTATTAGTAGCTGACTTGTCAGGTGAATCCATTATTAATGCTACAGTATCATAACCAGTAGAAATTACTTGCTGACCTGAAGCATCAGGTTGGGTTAGTATACCTGATGTTGCACTAACTCCTTTTATAGCTAAATAAGATATATAAAGATTAGTATTTCCAGCAGTTCTATGTAAAGTAAATCCATCACTATCAAGTGAAGTTAAAGTATAAGAAGTATCAGGATAACTTTTATTCTGAGCTAAAGCTAAACAATTCTCAGTAGTATATCCTGTGTACTCATCTTCATGAGAAGTGGTATGTTGATTCACAGGAGTTACTGCTACACCATAAATATGCCCACCGTAATTATAATCACCAAAACCTTGTGATTGTCCTAATAACATTATCATATCTGGTCTAAATCCTACGTCAGTAATCGATGGACTTGGACTTGTGAGAGTGGCTGATCCTATTTTAATATCTGTAATACTCGTACCTCCTAATACCAGATAACCTACCATTCTACCATTTCCAGAAGTTGTCCAGTTAATTGTGAATCCGTCACTATTAAAAGATACTATAGAAGCTTCAGCAATTAAAGACCCCACATTATCTATTAACGAGATACAAGCAGTTGTAATTAATTTGTTACGAGTAGCTGGTTCTACACTTTTCCATGCAGTAGCAGCAGCAGCTTGATTTACACCATCTGTCCATCCTTTCGAGAAATAGCCATCTACTGAATATCCGGTTGAGGTTTGGTCAACCATCCATAACATTAAAACTTGAGGCTGAAAAGTTAATCCATTAATTGATTGATTTCCGGTTCCTGATCGTGCAACGAATGTACCAGTTTTAGATTTTAGCTGATATGTAGATCCTATGTCAAGAAGATTAGTCCATTCAGTACCTATCGGAGTTTCTAAATCAGGTGTTGATAGACCTTGACCTAAATTCTTATTTCTCCAAGTCTGATCTGATTCCTGATAAGTTAGGATTTGACCATCTTCAGGAGTTGTTATATTAATATCAGGATGAGTTTCGTCTCCTAAATTATGATTCTTCTCATGAGATGCCATAATAAATTCCTATTAAGTTACTACACCTAATTCTACTGCAAAGTTCTTAAGTCCACCATTTACATTAGACTTAACCATTAGATATAGTTTATCTTTTGTTTGTGCTTTACCATATGCCCAATCACCATCAGTTGTCAATGTAGCAAAATCACCAACAACAGGTTTATCACCAGCTAAATTGATATCAGCTTTCTTGTGTTGCATTCTGGTGTGTTCTGCCTGAGTCATGTGATATCTTTCAGCAGCACTACCACCCTGCAATCCTGCTAAATCATTGTGAGGAATAGCACTACCAGAGCTTACCCAACCAGGTACAGAAGCATCATAAATAAACTGTAAATTTTCCTGATAAGCTCCCTCTCCAACTACAGTTGCTTGATCACCATCATTAGGAGATGAAAAAGTCCAGCCTGTCCCTGTTACATATTGAGCAATCTCATTTTCATGACCATTAAAAATACCACCAGCACTTGAGGCAGTTACAATAACTCGTGAACCATTGGGTATAGCACCACCAGAATTAGCAACAATCACTACCCAGGAGGTACTTACATATTGAATAATATCATTATTATTATAACCTCCACCCCAATTATTTACTACATAAGCATCCCCTTCTGAAGGGGTTAGAGGAGGAGCACCACTTTGATCTGCATCAGTAATCATACCTTTTAATTTAACAGGTGCCCTATGACCTGCTACTAATCCATCTACATATCCTTTAGAGGTAGCCTTATCTGACCCACCAGGAGTAGAAGGAACACTAATACCTCCACTGGCATCCCTCTGTACAATACTATTTGCAATAGCAGAAGAACTAAAAGATTTTTCTACTACTGCATCACCCTGACTACCGATCAAAGTATCATTAGTACCAGGAGAGTGATCATCGGAACTATTTAAACCATGTTGTTTAAGATGTCCATCAGTTGCCATAAATTACCTTCCTTACTTCAACTTACCAAGTTCTACACCTCTTGTATCAGTGCCAGAAACTTGATATATCAATTGTATTCTATCTTTACTTGGTTTCACCCATATTGCCATAAACTCATCATCATTCAATGTAGGAACTAATTCTTGAACATAAACTTTAATTCTCAGTTCCCCTAATATAGTTGTATGACCCCAAGGATCTACCGATAACTTTCCATTTCTTAAAGCTTCGTCATAATTTCTTTCATGACGTTTAGCGACTGCATCAACAATATCTGATGCTGATGCTTGATTACCTTCTCCATCATCTATAGATTCAGATTTATCTACGATTCCATCATCATCTGTATCATATACAGACTTCAACATAACGTCTGGTGGAACTGGTGGAACAGAGACTACCCAGTCTGATCCATTATAGTGATATTTGTTACCTTTAGCAGTAACCCAGGTATCCATTCCAACCTCTGGGGGAGTAACCAACCAAGTTCCAATTGGATCTTGACCTTTTGGATATTCAACATAATCATACATAATTATATGATTATGGAATTCCCCAGTACCAGTGTAAATATATCGTGATCCAGGTTCAGGATCAGGAGGTAGAGTATCTATCATATCATTAACAGTCTCCTGTCTGTCTCCACCTATCCCAATTCCAAACACATAATCAACTAATAAATTAGAATTTTCATAGTCTATTTGTGCTTGAATCTCAGGAGGAATTGGAGCATTAGGATAAGGTTCATCCCACCTAATGGTTTTTCCCCTTCTACTTATATATGTTCTTTCACCCATAATACCCTACCATATAGAATATATCCTATAATTGTTATAGGTTTTATCCTATTATAAATTAGCAGCTTTTCTTATCCTCATAGATTTCTTTCGTTTGGCTAATATCTGTGACATTTTACCTTTCATCTTCATCATTCTACGTTTAGCCTTAATAGACATTTGACGTAATTTAGAAGAAGGTATTTTTACACAGGAAGCTCCTTTAAGACTATATCCAGGAGGACACTTTTTCTTTTTAATTCTCTTTCCTTTGAGAATTCTTATAACCCATTTTGGAGCAACCTCATCTATATTATCCAAATCCACTCCATTATAAGCCTCTTCTACAGAGTTGAAAACTTCGTCTCCTTCCTCTATATCTTCAAAACCTAATTCATTTATTAAATTAAGTATCTCTTTAACTATTTTACTCATTAATCTTGATCTCTCTTTTTCCATTTAATATATTTTGCAAAATAGGCACAGGCACAAAACCCAACAAACGATCCTAAATTAATCAAAAATCCCGATGGATTATCACAATGATATACTAATTTCTCTACCAACCCAGCCAGCATTAAAGAGGCAGCAAAACCTTCCACAACAAGAGCAACATAATAGTGTTTGTTCATCTACTTCCAGCCTTTCCCTTCTATCTTTATTCCTTGAATTGTTTCATTTTTATTTCTACCCACTTAGAACTGCCTTTGAGTAGTCTGAATGCTTTGCCAATGATTTCTCGTGGTACTCTACCAACACTCCCACCATCTTTCTTTTCAGCATCTAAATTAGGAAACTTGCTGTAATATAAATACTTTTTAGCAAAAACATATTCATCTAATTGGTCTAATATCATAGACCCACATTTTGTTTCAAGTTTTAATGTATATCCTTTACTTTCCATGAATTTCACCTAATAACTTGTTCAGTTTCTTTAATTTGTTAAGTTTACTACTATTGACTTGATTTGATAATTCACCAGCTATAATATTTTCAATCATAACTTTTACTACATTGTGAATTTGATCTTCCTTAAGACTATTCACCTCAGATAAAATTGTAGTTACTTTACTATCAATTGGCTTAATTTCAGCATTATTTATAAGATTTATAAGAGAATTAGCTTTTGTTGACTCTATAAGATTTTTTATATTCCAACAATTATTCTCTTTATCCCATACAAATTCACAAGTCTTACCAACATCATCAATAACTTCTTCCATTATTTTACGGGAAGTATATACCCCATTATTATCCATTGTAAGGAGTGAGTCATTAAATTTACTACCTGGATGATTAATAAGGAATTGTTTCCAATTATTCCAGGAAATATATACAAGATCTTTCTCTTCCCGTCTCGTATTTAATGCCTCATCTATCTTTTCTATTATTTTATCACGTTCAGTCTTAAAACCTTTTTCCCTTAGTAAATCCCCTAAATTTGTACCTATACTATCACATTGAATTGTCATTATAACTCTCCAATTTCTCAAACCCCTCAGATTTCATTAAAGTAACATAATCTGTTCCATCTGACAAGAGAAGAGCAGCATTAAATCTACCATATATATCTGGTTTATTCTTTTTTACAGATTTCATATAGATTTCTTTACTCTCCAATAACTCTTTTGCCCTATTAGTTGCAGCTTCACCATGAATTTTTTCAGCTTCACATTTTGGTCTCCAAGTTTCAGGAGCATCATAGTTATAGATCCTAAACCTAATAGGATGCTCTTCATTACCCCAGTATTGACCAAACCCCATATCAACTATTAAATCAACTGTGTCAGCGTCTACAACACGAACTACTTTTACTTTATAAATATATGGATCAATCATACTTATGTCCTCAATAATTTTGGATCTAAAACATACTCATTGAGTAAATGTTCTATTTCCTCATCTACTTTTACTTGAAATTCAGCTTGAGCAACTATTAAACTATAATTAGTCAATTCTTCATCCAGAGTATATATTAAAATATTTACTGCCCCCAAATGAACAATCCTCTTTCTAATCATTTTTAACTGGGCCATTCTAAAAGAAGCTTGAGCTTTATCTTTTATAGCCTCAGCAGTTTTAGCTCTTGCTGTTTGTCTAAGAGTTTCTATAAAATTTATATGTATAAGAGGAGAAAGGTCTGCTTGTTTAAGCAAAGACTTAAACCAATTTTTTAAAAGTTGCATTGCAACTTCTTTTATTATTTGCTCAGGATTATTTGTACATCCTGTTTCATCATATCTTTTTCTATGTTCTTCATTACTTAAGATAGTGTAAGCTTCATTAATTTGCTTAAATATCTCTTCAAATTCCTTACCTGCTACATCTGGGTGATATTTTTTACACAGATCCCTGTATGCATGTTTTATCTGATCTTGATCAGCATCTTTAGGGACTCCTAAAATTTCATAAAATGATCTGTTATTAAATTGTGTCATAAAACCACCATAATTAAAAGAGGAGGATATGGTTATATAGGCCATATCCCCCTCTATATTATCTTAGTCTGTAGCCAGATAATCTACTTGTATAATATCTGTAGATTCAGGAGCAACAGCAAATGTAATCTGTTTTCCAGAGACACTATAATCATCACTGGCCCCCTGCTTCTGTAACAACCCATTTTGAAACAACTGTATGGTTGTTGTTATAGGAGTGTAGGTTAGATTAAAAGCAGTTGTGCTTCCATCACCAGTAATTCCTTCAGCAAAAACTTGCCTATAGGCTGTAGCTTTGCCGTCACTATCACCCATCAGAATCCAACCTTCAGCAAGTCGAATCTGACCGTCTCTAATCCTGGTGATTCCCATCTATATCAACTCCTTATTAATCTGAAGCCAAATAAGAGATAAGAATTACATCATTAGTTTCAGGAGCTACTGAAAATGTAAAAGTCTTAACAGCTAATGTGTAGTCATTTCCCCCACCTTCATTCTGAAGAATACCATTAAGATATACTTCTTCAGAACCAGAGATTGGAGTATAGTCTACGGTAAAAGCTGTTGTACTATTATCAGGTGCTTCATTTGGAGCTTCCCTGACAACCCATCTCTTAACGGCACCAGTGCCAGCATTCAATGTAATAGTAAATGTTTGTCCATCTATTGCTACATCAGAACTATCAATTGTACAACCATCAATTGTACCACTATCGATATCTACTTTAGAAATATTTACTTCACCTGTTCCGTCAGGAGTCAAATTAATGTCCCCATCAGTATCGGTAGAAATAATACTATTTCCATTGATATTAATATTATCAATTTGAGCTTCTGTTACAGCAGAGTTTGTACCCAATGTAACAGCATCAATTTCGCCACCACCAATATCTACTGAAGACATTACAACATCACCAGTTCCCTTAGGAGTAATAGTGATAGAAATATTATCATCAGTACCATCGGCTGACAATGTTGTACCAACAAGTGTTACACCAGCAGCAGCAACATTGGTGTCAAAAGTAGTTCCAAGAACTGTACCAGCAGTTACTTGATTAAATGTTACATCTGCATCAGTTGTTACATCCTGATTGATTGCACCAGAAGTACCTTCAACAGAAAGAGCAGCATTAGCATCTGTACCTATAGATAATTTAAGATCCCTTTGAGTACCATTTAGGTTTTCTACTTCAAAGTTAGAATTATCCATAACAATAGCAGTTGCGTTATCTTCAGCAGTAATTGTTACATTAGCACCATCACCAATAGATAATGCTTCATTTAGTGTTAGGACACGATCTGCACCACCAAGGGCAACTGTCATATCATCACCTGAAGCATCAGTCAATTTTACAACTTCACTACTTGATAAAGATGAAATTGCAACTTTACCATAAGTAGCACTGTCAGGAACATCATCTAAGTCAACTTGATTAGCACCTGCTCCCCAGTCTATATGTGTATCATTGATACCATCAGTATTAACATAAATGGTAGTATCGTCAGCACCAATACTTGTACTTGTTCCAACATTGATAGTATTACCATCTTTTGTCAAACCTGTACCAGCATTAACCTGTCCTGCACCTGTAAACTGTGTCCATGTACCTGTTGGAACTGTTCCATCAAATACATACCCACCATTCTCATAATAACTACCTTCAGCACAAATAATAAGTGCTGAACCATCAGTAGCTTCACCTGTATCTGCACCTGTAAGTGTAGTACCATCAAAATCTACAATCTTACCATTATCGGTATTATCTGTATATGGTGCAATTAGAGGAGTACCAGTATCAGGTGCCAAAACTGCCCTTGTACCATCTGCAACCTTGTCAGCTACACCTTCTACAATTATAACCCACTCTGAACCATCATCTTCAACTACATCACCAATTGTTACATCTACAGTACCACGAGTCAACTGACCTGCTTCTGTACATACATAAGCATCACCAGCAACAGCACCTAACCCATTAAGTGTATCTATATCAGCATTTCCTACAAGGTGTAATACACATGCAGGTGATCTCCACTTCAAACCTGTGATAGCTGAATCGACATAATTTTTATTTGCAAGTGAGTTAGCTGTACTTGGAACTGCACTTGAGGTAATCTCATAAGTACCACCAAGATCCCAATTTCCTGAAAGTTCCTGAGTACCATCAGCTTTAAGAACAGTATCAGCAAGTTTTGTTAAGGCAATCCCAGCAGAAGCATTAATTTCTGTATTCGTAATAGTACCAGCAATAATCTGCTTATTACCACGAATTTTTGTATTAGCCATATTTTAATTCCTATTTTAATCTTTTTAGAGATAGCACTGCTTGATCATGCTTATAGCAATCACTATTAATATAGTCTATCTCCCACTCTCTCAACTCTTTCTCCGTCTCTATAATAAAAACTCCACCATGTTTCTCGACCACAGCACATCCCATAATATACATATATGCTGCAAGACCCAGACTCGTAACCTCTAACCTCATCTAAATCTCCCACCTTATACTGGTTCCACTGTAAAACCAGTTTTAGTAACACTAAGATTAAAATTGATGAATTCAATATATCTTATTGGTTTTATAAATAGCCATACTACCAATTCATGATTATCAATAGCCGAAGCAGGATTATTAGTATTATCACAAATAACCTTATATTCGTAAATCCCTTTTCTTGCCTTGATATTCTCTAACTTAGCTTCAAGTAAAGTTTGAAGAGTCCGTCTTGAAGTTTCATCATTTACTTCAAACGTGAAATTTTCCAAATCTTCAGCCAAATTAGCAGCTATATAAATATTGAGTAATCTTACGTTCAATCTATCTAAAGAAGATGGTTTATTTAATAAACTCTTATAACTCCAAATATAAAGGCCCTGACCTTTTACAAATCGTATAGGGTTTATTCCAGCATCTACTAAAAGATCCATTTCTCCCGATTTAAATCTTTTACTCAAATCAGAAGCTTCTATTTTTCCTCTTCTTTTTCCAGCAGCAGGAAACCAAATATCATAATTTGCATTGGTAGAAAAAATAGCAGATGCTACAAAACCATCTGGGGATGTATAAATATATCTATCATTATATTTGTCATAAATCTTTATATGTGGACTAAAAAGACCACCATAAGAAGTGTTGACATTTAGTTCCTGTCTTCTGTAATCAACCAACTCATTTACAGCATCAGACGAAACTTCCCTGTTATATGGAGTGGATATTATCGGGACACAATCTTTCCTTGATTGACATAATTCAATCAGATTACTCTGAAAAGATGGAGTTACCCAACCACCATCCAAAAATAGGGTAATAGGTATATCATCCCTGTTCATAAATTTACTTAGAGCATGTATCATATGCCCATCTCTAACAGGATAACCGTCTGAACCACGTCCTAAATTTAATTTAGTGACTTGTTCTTTAGGATATCCAGTTGAGAATTTATTATTATATCCTCTGATATAATTTGATTTTTCTAAAACTACTTCAAGGTATAAATTTTGTCCATCTTTAGATCGTTTACCTTCATCTTTTGAACAAGTCCATTGTTCAACAGGCTTAGTTTCAGAATTCTTATAAACTTCTATCAGAAAAGTATCCGATTCTTTAGCCCTTTTATAAAAAGGATCTATTTGATGAATACCTATACCTGAATCAATCAAGTCTATAGCTGTTCCAGCTATAGCCTCTTCTTTGGTTTTCGCCAACTTTATAGTATTCTCATCAACATTTATTATATAATAGACACGTTCCTCTGTAAGAGGGTGTGGTAAAGTATCAGTAGAAGTCAAAACAACCTCTATACCAGTTGACCAATACTGGTTTACTGACAACTCATCTGTTGTATGGTCAGCTATAAAATATTCTCTGTCATAATATTTAAATAATTGTATAGAAATATCATTATTCCAACTACCAGGATTACTCCCAACTATGACTATACTTTGGTCATTGGTAGAGAATTCATAGTCATCAATATTTCTCAAAGCTAAACTTATAATTTCATTATTTTGTGCTGTATTTTCTTTGCCTAACACACATCCCCCATAACGAGCACTGTTAGGCACACGTAAAACCCATAACTTACTGTCTTTTTGTTGTAAATATGTTAAAGCTGAAAAATAAGCTAAACTATAGTTAATCTCTACTCTATCATTAGGACTGAATATTCTTAAAAATTCAGCCACAGATGTACATAAATAAGGTTTATCAATAGGCCCTTTTCCTCCCCCAGTTTCAGGAATTAAAATGGCCCCATAAACACCTTGCCACGATCCTGAATATGAAGACCCAGTATCAAATTTTGGAAGAGGCCCTACTGAATCTTCAGGGGGTTCAACCTCCATTACCCAAATACATGAAGACTCTGGGGTTAATAATATAGTCTCATCCCCAATATAAGGATAAACTTGAGGAGGAGTATAACCTTGATAATATAAATCCCAGGTTGTATGTTCTTCCCTGAGAAATACTGAGTGTGATCCTGTTGTTCCATAAATAAAATCCAAAGGATATTTATCAACAGCTTTTGAATATACCCCATGAGGATCACCCCATGATAATCCATCATATTCAATACCCTCAAATACCCTGTCAGGTACTTCACCAGTATTATAAACTATTGCCAATTTGTCATCTGGCCCTGCTCCACCAACAAAACCCCCAACATCATAATTATTATCTGTTATATTAGTGGGAGATCCCCATGATCCCCCACTTTTTCTATTCTCTATAATTTGCCGTTTAGAAGGATAAGTACCATAACCAGTCTGTAACCAAGAAACTATTAAATTACCTGAAGTATCTTTCTCAAAGAAATGAGGAGCTTCTTTATTATCATAGATATTATTATCTATACTTACAGGAGTATTCCAACTCTCTGTTATAGTATTAAAAATTGCATATTTAATTTTTTTATCAGAAGTACCAATAATTCTTTCTTCATAAATAACATGGATTTCGGAACCTATTAGAATACTTTTAAACTCATTATTCTGATATCCAAGAGGAGCAGCAAGTTCCCAGGTTATATTAGTTGTCCAATCAGTGGGCCAATCACCTGTACCTGTCCTTTTGAATATAATAAGTCTTCTATCAGCTTCATGTTCATATTTTATAATACATAGAACATAAACTTGATCATCAGATTCCCGTATGTGAGCTTTAGGCCATAATACATAATCAAAAGCTCCCTTATAAACAGTCTGAGTAGTCCCAAAGGAATGTGTAGAGGGATTATATGGTCTATAAAAGAGCTTACTTATAATCCCACCCCATGTTTTAGCATGATCTACAATATGTATTGTATCATTCCAGGGAGTGTGTGTCAAAGAACCAGCATAATAATATCCCCAGTGAACACCTTGGTTATTCCATGTTGCTCCATTGTCACTTGAATAGGACAAATGAACATTATACTCATTAGGGGGAGGCCCCATTGTATATACAACATAAAGTTCTCCTGAATTTGACCTACAAACTTTTGATTGACGAATATATGTTGTACCAATATTCAAATTTTGATATATTTCAATTGACATTATTCAATAGTTTCCTCTATTTTAACACCTAAAACCCCAAAAATAACAGGAGTTATTTTTTCCCTTTTATGGATCATAAAATAATCCCCTATAATTTCTGGTGTAATAATAGAATCACCAGAATAGGTATATATAATAACTGTTCCAGAACCTTGATAAATACCTATATTGCTTGTTCCTGCCCCAATACAAGGAGAGCTACTCTTAAGTCTAAAATCATTATTAAGAACATCTTCAAATACTGGGTCAAGTTCTATACTACCAATACCAGGAATTCCTGAAAAATTTGTAGTACATCCATATGCACAATTATGATGATTAACTCCATCTGTAACAATACCTATATGACATTCAAGTGCTATACAATCGTAAACCTCAATTCCTGGCCCTGATCTAAATCCTGCATATGTACTTGTTAATTTATAGGCTACACAATTCTTAAAAACTATGTTATTACAAGAAACATCAGTAACCTGACCACTTGATCCTTCTTTTAGTAATATATTCTGGAAATTAATATCATGGACTGAAGCTGTAGTCCTAATCAGATAAGCTATTGACATATTCTTCCAAGTTGTAAAATTACCTGACCCATTACAGACTATCGAAATTACCTCTACTGAATTAATCCCATCAAATATAGTATTAATATCCATATCAGGATAACCAGTAATGATAGTTTCTTCATCAAAATTTGGTGGTGACACTTGTTCACTATACACCCCTGGCCCTACCTCTATAGTATCCCCACTTGAAATATTATCAACAGCATATTGGATAGTCAACCACGAATCTTCCCAGGAAGTTCCACCATTTCCATTATCTCCTGATTTTGATACATAGTACGTACTTGCCAATTTTATCTCCCGTTTATGCTACCTGTATATTAGCAGTTATTTTTATTTGATCTGTATCCTGTACGTCATAAGGCCCATCACTAAATTGTTCAACGTATAATAACTGTCCAGCAGTTCCACTTGCTACATTACAAATGAAATAACCATAACAGTTTCCCCATGCTCCACCAGAAGCTTCAAAAGTCTGTTGAGCATAACCAGCAGCATCAGCTACTATTGTCCAACTCCCACGAGTAAGAGCTATTCTTGCATAACCAAAACTTGAGGGTTCAGTCAAATCTGTAAGATCAGCATCTTCTGGTGGTTCTGAAGTTGGAGCAGTATAAATACCCAAATAAAGTGTTGTATCAAAACTTGTACTTCCAAATAATTGATTAAGGATTCTATTTTCACCCTCATCGACTAATTTTCCTGCCATTTAAAAAATCTCCTTAAAATGTGATAGTTATTGCATCCAACTCTTCTTTAGTAGTTACTGCATTAATTTGAGTTTCATAAGTATTAGATTGTGTTCTAATATTTTGTCTCTCATCAAGCAGGGCCAGATATTCTGTTTCAGACATATCTGGCTCTAAACTTGCATCTATTTGATCTCTATATTTTATAACTTTCCAATCAGTGTCACTTAACTTCTGGAAAGCCAGATCTTTTATCTCTAAAATTTTCCTGGATTTAAATTCAGATAGACCATATTGATTAACAATACTTTCTTCATTTCCATTATTTAAAGCATCTATGATGATATCAGCCTCTTCATCTGTTACCTCAATAAGAGGTAAAGTAGGAGTAATAGTATCTTCTGCATGAATAAGACCAATGTGTAAAACCTTTTTAGTATTAATATCTATACTTAAATATTTCATATTATCTCCTAAACTACAGTCACAAGATATGGAGGTGTAATAAATGTAATATTATAGTAGTAACCTGTATCTTTTTCTCTACCAAGTATTCTAAAATATTGAACATCTGCTCTCCAATCATGATTTGGATTATTAGCATAAAGCTGCAATAAATCACCATCTTGCCATCCAGATACATCCTCCGTAAATGCAACATAACCTGAACTAACATGAACTACTCTTTCAGTTCCCACAGGTTCTCCATTTCTATATATATTACAATAAGCAAAATCACCCGTTGACCTTAGTTGATAATAAATTCTTAGTGTTGCCCCTGATCCTCCTGGTACACGATTAAGAAGTAATTCTTTATATAATCTTGGAATTGTCACTGGATAAAAGAATTTGTTAGCATCACTTGACATTACTATATAAGAAGTCCCTATATCATCTTGATAATCAAGATACTCAGGATAACACATTTCCCAAGGTGGAAGTTCACCAGAAATAGCTTCTTCATTTATCTTTTCAGTATAATCAATAGTTTCATTTCTACCAACTTCATGCCAAACATTATCTTTTCTACGAAAACGAACTGAAGCACCAGGATCTAAATCAATATCCCTTCTATCATGAAGTCTCAATTCATCATTATCATATTCTATAGTAACTTCTGGGCCATATCTGAAACTCCATATATCAGAATCATCAATACCACCAGACATACCTGCATATAGTTTACCTTCAAACTCTTCCATAGACCTTACATTATTATAACCAGTTGTCCAAGAGTTGTAAATTCCACTACCTGCTATTTTTGTCCAACTTATACCATCAAATTCCCAGATATCATCGTCAACACCAGCATATAATTTACCATTATAAACTTTAAGACTGTCTACATCATTCCCACTTGACCATGATCCTCTAATACCATCTCCACCTACTTGTTCCCACTTTATATCACCAGTAGATGTACAAGATAGCATCCAAACTTTTGCTGGTACTCTAAGTCCAACAAATAATCTGTCATTATAGACTTCTAAACATCGAGCATCTTCATAACCTGCTCCCCAGGAGTCATAAACACCATCTCCACCTACTTTACTCCAAGTTCCTGATCCTTTATAACTCATCCAAACTTCAGCTTGATCAGTAGCTCCACCTACAGCAGCAAACAAATTACGTCTATATTCTTTAAGTGCCCAAACATCATCATGAGTAGTTCCAAAATCATGAACTAATGACCAAGTTGTTGTAGCACAACTATATTTCCAAATTTGAGCATGAGCAGCACTGGCTGGGCCACCTATAGCTGCAAATAAACTATGTCTTTGACCATAAGTCCTTGGAGACCATGCACCAGTAAATTGTTCTAAAGCTATTTGTACAAGATCTCTAACTTCAAAACTTGTATTAACCCAAGAACTATTGACTCCATCTCCACCTATTTTAGTCCAGTTACCAATAGTACCAGTATACATATATACATCATCGTCAACACCAGCATATAATTTTGATGTTGAATCATCACTATATTCAGCTAAAGCTCCAATAGTAGTATTTCCAGACCAAGCACCAGTATCACTAATATCTGTCCAAGTAGAACCATTCCATTGATAAACTTTTGCATTACCACCAGCTAATCCACTTGTACCAGCATAAAGAAATGTACTATATTTATATAATGACTCTACAGTTACATAACCCCAATCACCTATCATATTCCAATCAGGATCTTGGAGTGATTGTACAGTCAACTCACTTCCATTAGTAAGTACCGTACTTGGAATATCATCTATAATTTGATCAGAAGAAACATATAAAAGACCTGCATCTGGATTATCCGTTTCAGAATATTCAGCTTGATTCTTAACATTAGCAGGTTGAGCTAAAGTTTTTAAATATGCAATATCTGAGGCATTATTTATTTCAACCCAAGTATTATCAATATTTCTTAATATAAGTGTTTTACCAGCTTGTAAAAGCATAGGAGAAACTGAACCTTCAGATAATTCTATATTTCCAGTTGTAGAAATATTAACAGGCTCATAGGCATAAATACAAAGAATATCTCCATATTCCTGAGGTTCAGAAGTAGTATATCCAATAATATTATTTAATGTGTGAAGTGTTGTGTCATATATTTCTACACAACCCACTCTTCTGTTATCCAATACCAATGATGGATATTGACCTTCAAGTTCACCACCAGTAGCAATAGGCTCTAATGTCCAACTTGTTCCATTATAGATTGCAAGATAAGAATCAGCAGTGCTTTGTCTATAATAGAGTATCCTTGGAAGATAATTATCAGTAACAGCAATTGAAGTACCCATACCAACATTACCAGTATCCACAGTGGTACTAACCCAACTTCCAGTTTTGTTGGTAGAATAATTTAAAGCTTGATCAGTGTCTAAATGACAACTTATATATGCTTTTCCAGTGTCATCTCGTGCTAAAGAAACAAATCTTACTGACTGAGCAGTAGGATTAGCATCTTCTACAGTCCAACTTACAACTCTATAAGCATATTTCAATCCAGTAGTATCACTGGCATATGCAACCATTTCCCCAGATCCACCAGGATAATTTAGTTGCAATTTAACATATTTACCACTATTTGAAGCATCTATTGTTTGAAAATTCCAAACATATGAACTATCATGATAAACATATTTTAACTCATCTTTTGAATAAGCTATATGAGCTTTGTGATCAGAGCTTAATTTAAGATCAATGTAGAGAATAGAATCTGTATGAGTATCAACAATTTCATTTACCCATTTTCCACTTCTATTATTAGCATATTTCAAATTATGCTTAGATCCATAAGCTATGTGAATAAAACCTTCTTCATCAAAGTCCATACCATGAGTATTTGAATCTACATCAACAGCATCTACCTGTTCTATCTTCCAAACACCTCTAAATGTTTCACCATATTTATAATAGTCATTTCTATTAGTAGCATAATATAAATAATTAGCACCATCAATAGTTTTTTCATAAGTAACATGAATATATCCAGCGTCATCCATTAAAGCACAGATGTCACCAGCTATATTATCATCAACAGTCCTTTCAGAATAATAACTAACTCCAAATCTTTCTATATAGATAAGATCATTTAGAGTACCATTAAAAAAGAACATGTGTTCATTTTCACGTCTTACAGAGATCTTACTGTTATAAACAGTAGTTTCCCTTTTAGTAAGATCAGAACATGCCACAGCAGCAATAGCTGTTTTTAAGTCAGTGTAACTTTTACTACCAGCTATAGCTTCAGCAATATCATTTTCTATACCAGAAGTTGCTGTCTTAAAATAAGCTTTTTCTCTTAAATCAATAATATTGTATGTATAAACAGTATTATCACTTAAAGGTCTAAGAATCTTACATATAGGTAAAGCCACTACTTCACCAGTAGCATCATCAAAATCATTAACAGTACCTTGATAATACCATACTTTTCTATCATCATCCCAGGAAAAAGTATTTACTGAAGGAGATCCTTGTTTACCTTGTACAGTAGCGTTAGCCATGTCCTCTTCGTCTTCAATATACCGAGTTCGGTATCTTACTTGAAGACGGTTTGTCATTTCATCAGCTTTTGAGGGATCTATAACATCACTTGCATATTCACCAGCATTGTAATAATCAACATTACCATACTTGTGAACAATTGAAGGAGGCCCATCAACTACTTCGACCCACACTTCCACAAATACCAAGTCATATCTGGGATCACCCACTGTAGGAGCAGCACCTAAAGTTATAGTGTTATCTACATCAAATGAACCGTCCCATGTACTCAGAAGACCATTAGCTAAAAATTCACTTGCTCCCATTCTAAATTGATTATCAGTCAGTGGAGAAGTAAAACTACCAAGTACAGTCCAACCATTGGTATAGAATCTATTAACTGTATCAAGAAGTCTTGATATCTGAATATTCTGCATCAAATTAACATCTTGATCCAAGACTAATTTACCATAACCAATAGGATTTCCATAGTAGTTTCTATCCTCTGTAGGTAGTCCAAATGGTTGTCCATTTCTTGAATAATCTATCATAATTACCTCTTATAATGTTAATCTCAATTTTCTGGTTAATACCATATCAGCAGGAGGTACAACATTCAAACTGATTAATGAGTGTGCTTTATGATTAACCATAATCCCCGTATTTGGGGAACTTGTAGCAGATCCACCAACTAAAGTAAATTCTCTTAAATAAGCAGAAACGTCTGTTCCGAATACTGCTTCTATTTCTAATCGATTTGTAATATCAGTTACAATATTTGAATTTCTATCAATAAAATTTATTGTAACAGGTTTTCTTGTGTCACCTGAAACTGTTGTTTCAGAATATAATTGTTGAAAAGCCCAACCTTGTTGAGTTACATTAAAAGCCCCTGCTCCCCAACCTGTATCTCCATCTTCTGCATCGGTAACTGGCCCATCTTCTACACAGGTAACAGTCATTACAGCAGCTACAGACCCAGCATTATAGTCAGACTTAAGGTCTAACTGTGTAGCTGTAGCAGAAGCTACATCATCAGCACTATCACCAGTTGTTATAGCAACTTCTATAGCTGTTCTTCCAGATGGAGCAGGTGAAGGCCCAGTGCCCCCACCACTCACATTATACCAAACATAATATGAATCGGTAGGACTATCAATCAACCAATATTTATTATTAAGACTTCCAGCCACATCAGCTTGACAAGTTATTTGTGTAATTTCTGGTGCCCCTCTAACTGGTAGATTCTCATCTAAAGATTTTTGTGCTCTCTGAGAGGGTGTCATACCATCCCATGAAGAGGTTTGAGGAGTTCCAACCCATTCTCCTTGTCCTATTGCCCAGTAAAGAATACCACTATCATAACTTGTATGTTCTTTAAGCATACATGCCACAAGTCGTCCAAAGTCCATAACTATTCTGTTATGACCAGTAATAATAGTCCTCTTTCCAGAAGCAGTATAATAGATTTCATCTATTAATTCCCCAGTAACCAATCTACCATTACCTTCTTCATATAAATATGTCAAATCACATAAATCATATGATTGTGTTCTATTAACTAATCTTGTTATTTCTCTCATTCTTATCTCCCAATATTCTTATAAATTGAATAATTAAATATATTTATGGTGTAATAGTATCTTCCCAAGTATCCCAAGGTTGAATTAATCCAGCAGTACGAAATGGATAAGCAGCATCTATAGAAAGAACATGGGCATCATTAGTGCTACATTCATCACAATTTGTTATACAACCAGGAGCAAAAACCTGATCCTCTATAATATATGTCTGATCCCCTGTTTGATTAAAATCTTCCCTTAAACAATATTCTTCCCAAACAGCACTTCCATCACCAACTGACCCAGAATCAGGCCAAATAGGTTCAGTTCCACCACTGATTCCCCCAGTGGTACAAATAAAAGCATGTCCGTTATCATTATCATCTGTAGGAATTAAAAAATCTCCTTCAGCATAAAGTGTAGTTGATTCCCATGTGTGATACCAAATTGTACTATAATCTGGACTATCAACTACTAACTCATCAAGATATTCATCCCATAGAGACTTCCCATATTCCATCCAGGTTATTGTATTATCTAAAACAATGTCTTCTGAGTCAGTAGGCCATACAGGTTCTACTAATCCACTTTTACCACTGGTTAAACACAAATAACCATGACTATTTTCATTTGGATAAGATGGTAAAATTACATCTCCTAAGGCATATTCTGTATCAGGTTGCCAATTAGGATACCAATCTTCAGCCCAAATTGTTGTCCAATTCAAAACTGCTAAAATTGGATAAACATAGTTTCTTACAAAGACTTTTAATCTTGCAATTATTTCTGTAATAGAAGCTATAAAGTCATCTGAACTTCCATAGTCTTCCTCACTAAATTCTACCTCAAGGGCAAAAACATCAGGAGGCATTTGTCTATTAAGAGCAACATTTTCTCCCCAATCTCTACCAAATTCTGCCCAAGTTACACCACCATCGGTAAAACTCTCGTTTTCCCCAGTCAACCAACCTGGTTCAGAACTATCACTTGTCCCTGCCACTACACATATATATTTATGGTCATTGGGAGTAGGTGGAATTATCATATCCCAAACTTCATAAGGGGTATCTGCTGTCCAGAAATCTATTGTATTTGATGTGACGATTTCGTCCCATATGTGTGAATGAGTAACAGGATCTATTTCCCACCACTCTAATAAAGTATACTTTAATCCAAATAATTGAAATACTAATTCTAAGCCTGATCTGTGTCCTTTAAGAGCATGGATAGCAGATAAAAATCCTAAGACTGTGTTGACATCCAGAACACCTTGAGATAATTCAAACACATCAAGAACATATCCAAAACCAAACTCATCTACAACAGCCCTTACTGCATCCTCATTTAGAGTAAGAATATCCCTGTATTTTTTCTTAATATCATCAAAATTTGCATATTTATCAAAAGCATATTGATAAATATCACAAAAATCAACATATAAAGGGTAATCTTTTATCTTTTTTGGAAGAAAGTTTATTAAATTCATTATATAAAACTCACTGTAACAGTTATATTATAAAATTCATTCCAATCTAATGTTGAAGGCCCAGAAGGAACAACCCTTGCAACCTTTATATAATCGAGACTTTCTAATTCATATTCAATATCATATAAGTCTGATTGTGTTAGACTGGCCTCTAAAATGTACTCATAATCATCTACTATTGCTGCAACATCACTTTCAACCTGAGCTTGCCCACCTGCTTGTTCTAAGGTGGTAGCTAACTTTATTTCTATTGTCAAGTCTACAGGTACTTCCACAGCATCAGGAAACATTGTAGAATAGAGAGGAACAGCGATTGGTCTAACACCAAATGGCCTGTGAGATTCCAATTCTATTACAATTTGAGATTTTTCAGATTCAGTAAGAGGTTCATATACCCCATCTTCATCTAATCTAACAAGTGTAATTGCCATTTCAGCAGGATCTAAGTCTTTTGCATTAGCATCCTTAACATCTCCTACCAATTGTGAGGCAATCAACTTTAATTCTTTCTTAAAATCATCCCTTCCACGTATAATCAATTGTGTCTCATGGTGGAAAGGAGCATTAACTCGTATACTCCCTACTTCTTCTGGCTCTTGATAATCCAGAACAGTTTCTACCAAACTATCGAAGGCTATTGTAGTATCACTTATTATGACCTTACTTTCTTCTATAGTTCCAGCATTTGCTAAACCAACATAATTTAACACCAACAAATCACCAGTAGAATATTTCCATTCTGGTTCAGCAATTGTCAATCCTGGAAGATCCCTGTAGTATTCTACATTAATAATTCCAGATATCCCACTTATATTATCATAAAAATTTATAGTAGTGGCCCCAGAAATATAATCTATAGTTCCACAGTTATAATTTGCAGGAGTGGGCCAATTACCTATAATATAGCCATTTCCATCATCTACCCCAGTATAAATATAAGATCCACTTGGAGTAGTAACATTTATTTGGATCTTAACAGTCCCAGGATCTACTGGTGCTGTCAACCCTAAATAATAAGGAGTATCAGTATAATTTATAGCAGTTGAAGCAGTTTGCTTAACTCTACCATAAGTAGCAGTGTTAAAGTACATAACATCAACACCACCCAAAGCATTACTAATAGCTATATAATAATCATTAAGAAGATTTGGAATTTCATTACTTACTCTCTCAATAATCTTAGTAGTATCCCCAGTAATCAATTTTAACTGAATATCATCTGATACATCACTGGACTCAAATCTAAAAATAGTTAAATCTTCGGTAGGAACTCTTATATTTTCCTCTTTAAGATTACCAATTGTAACTTCTATATCTACTGTTTCTCCACTTGGAATATTATATTGATCAGTCCCAGTGGGAGGAGTAACTATAATATCATACTCATTATCATATAATCCTATAACTTGAAAAGGGATTAATGACACCGTACCACTTGTAACGTTAAGAACTTTTATCTTTATGTGTTTGTTTCTTCCTCTAAAAGCAGAATAACCTAAGTTTTGAGCTATACCTACAGCAGAACTTCTTTTCTCTCCATAGAGTAAATATGTTTCACGTCTATTTGAAATAGTTGTAAAACTATGGTAAGCTGCAACACCTGAAAGAAGCTCAATTAATATTGTACCAGCAGATCCAGCATAATAATCTTGCCACTTTTGTTCTTTAGTTTGTATATAAGTTAATATATCCTGTTTTATAGCTTGGTAACTTATAGATTGTGGATCTATTATCATGTTGCTTCCCTTACATAAGTTGCTTTCAATATATCCCCTGTATCAGGAGCAGAGTTGAAAGTTATTTGATTTCCACTTATAACATAATCATTAGAGATCCCAGAAGTTTGTAATATACCATTTAAGTATAATTTTTCACTCCCAGAGATAGGGGTATAAACCAAAGTAAATATTTTATTATTACTATCAATAAGACCACTTGGAATTTCATTCATAACAAGAATTCCAGTAACATTTACATGGACATAATTTATAGTAACCTCTGATCTTTGAGGAGGTATATAAGACATTGCTTGAGACCTCTCTTGAGCTTTTAGATTAAAATAAAGATTTTCTATACTATCAATTGATGGATATTTTATTGTCATTCCAGATGTTAATTCATCCAAATCTGACAAATCATTATATATAAGTAATAACCACCAAAATTGAGTATTTCTATAAATCTTATAACTTAACAGAGCAGGATTTTCTTCTTCCCCCTGTACAGTTGTATATCCAAAAACTTGTAACGATTTTATTTTATTAATTATATATGAGGTAATTACGTCATGACAATTAGCACCAAAATCCATAAACCTTGCCATGTCATACCGTGTTATGTTGTTGTAGGCACTATCTATAAAGAACATTTACCTCACTCACTTTCCAAATTTCTTTCTAATGATCCAGATATTTCATAAACTGTTTCCCCTAATCCTTTTATTCTAAAGGCTAAGGTAATATCATAGGTATTATTATCATAATCTGGAACTATTTTTGTTTTAGAGTATACCAACTTTACTCGTGGCTCAAATTCATTAACTAATTGAAGAATAATTCTGAGTATTTGTTTAGCCGAAGTACCATCTAAAGGTTCCATTAACATGTCTTGTAGCTGGTTCCCAATTTCTGGCTCAAATATTCTTTGAAAAATATATATTTCCAAAAGATTGTTTAATGCCTGGAAAACAGCTTCTTCATCCTCTAACACGGCCTTAGAAGTTGGATCATATTGATTTAAATCCGAATAAAGTGCCATTTATAAATCCTCAAAATGATCTACATAATACTGTATATCATTTTTAACAGTTGCTATATCTACACCTAAATTAAGAGAGGTTTTAGTTTGATTCTTGGCATAATTAAAAATATCCATATAGTCAGTATGGGCAGCTTTGGCATCTTTTACAGCTTGAACCGTATTAGCCCAATCAGTATTAACCTCATATCCTACAGGCAACAAAGCTTCTATTGTCTCATACATAACTACACCACAATTTAAGGCCCCACCAATAACAGACATAGCTTTATTAGCTTTTTCAACTAAACCATCAAAATTGTCAAATAGATCATCTATTGTAGAAGTTATCAATGCTGTTTTTCCATTTACCCAATTAGTAGCAGATACCACAACATCTCGTGCAGTATTACAATCAACAATATTACTAATAATATATTCTATTGTCTGTGTTGCCCCAGGCAAAAGTGAAGAATATGCTAAATCAAATATTCCTCCATTGATAAATTTATCTAATAAATCCATTTTAGTCTTAAAGGTATTAGCAGCATCTTCACCTATTAACTGCTTTCCACCACATTTATTAAGATAAGCAGTAGACATATTATTTATTATTGAAACTACTCTCCCAGCAGTGTGTGTAGAATCACCAACACTGGTATAATAAAAATTATGAATACTGTCAGAAAATGGAGTAAAATATGTAGACCAATTTGGATACCCAAAAGGCCCATAAGTACATCCACCATAATTAGCATTCAATTGTGAAAAACGAGTAGTAGTCCAAGTATTATATTTATCTTGTGCTGGTATAGACATTATGTATCCTTTAATCTATTTACTGTTTTAATTATGAATTGTGCCCAAGGATCACCCTTTTCGGCTCTCAATTTCATAATTTCTTCATTCCTTTTTAATTCCAATTCATCATTTCTTTTGAATTGTTCTAATTTTTTAGAGTTTCTTTCCATAAAAGAATCAAATTTTTCTCTTTCACTCATATTGTCTAACTCCTAATATTTCTCTTAACAGCTTCCACAGAAGCTTGTTCCAATTCCTTTTTCTCTTCTGGTTTCAAACATTTGTCACAGATTAATTGATATTTTTGCCTTATCGCTGGATCAATGCCCCAAATACTTCTACTGGCAGTAGCCAGGGGCTTTCCACACCTACGGCACTTACTTAAAATAATTTGTATAGGTCTTTTACGTTCTAAAATATTTTTTAAAATACATGACTTGTTCATCTTGAATATCTTGATCTTTCTTTAACAATCAGGTCATTTATGTCTGTTCTCATAAATTGGTCTAACCAAGACCAATCATTATCTACAATTCTGTTAAGGTCATATAAATCTATCCTGAGTTTACTTCCAATACCTGCTGATACTACACCCAGTAAACAGTGCTCTAATGGAGTCCTAATGGCTAATCTACTATGAGCATTTTGATGAAAATAGTCAGAAGGAAATATATATACCTTTTTAGTTTTTGGATCTGCTAAAAACCTCAATGATGAATAATTCTTTAATACTTTTCTCATCTCTTGTGGATTTGGATTAGAAAAAATCTCAACATATAAAGGTTCCCCAAACATGTGAGCTTTAAACCCTGTTTCAAATTCCTCTATTAATTGTAATAATTCTTTAGCATTCATTATCCGTAATAATCCTTTATAAGTTTATTTATATCTGCATTAAAATATTTATCAGTCCAAGACCAATCTTTATGCCCCCTTGGATTATAAAAATCTATCTGAGTTTTAATACCAAACCCCTTACTTATTACTCCTGTTAAACAACCATCTATAGGAGTTCGTATATTAATATCTTTATGGGCATATTCATGTAAGTAATCATGCCTAAAAAAATAAACTTTCTTAGTTTCAGGATCGGCTATAAATCTAAGCATACCTTCATACATTTTAAAATGCTTCATAAGTTCTGTACGACTTGGATTAACAATTACCTCAGCATAAAGGTAATTACCAGTCCCATAACCTCTCATTTGAAATGTTTTGAGGAACTCTTCCACCAAGGTTAGTATTTGTTTAGCTGTTTTCATCAATTAAATTCCCAGTAAAATATTTCTGATTAATTAAAAAATTACTAAATTTACTGTATATCTCTTTATTATTTAGTGCCCAATCAATGTGTTTATTGATAGATCCTTTACATATTGGAATTTCAAGATTTGTTTCCTGCTTAAACCAATACATTAGACCTTCTATTTTATGAGAGTTACTTGGAACAGGTATAAAAGGAATACCAGCTAAAGCTGATGCATAAATCCCATGATGTTGACCAGTGATATACAATGAACAATGTTTTAAAGTAGCAACCATATCTCTGAACAACATTCCACCTGTTATTCCTAATCGTGGATAGTCTAAATGATTAACAATATTTGAATAACCAGAATCAGGTCTTATCAAACCAATGATTATACCACCTATATCATAAATCCTTTTACCTTCAATTCGTATTCCCAAACAAGAATCTGCTAATATCTCAGGATTCCCCCCACAATTACATGCATTAATATAACTAAGAGGTTCTCTCACTGAAAAATAATTTAATTTTTTTAGCACTTCTGAATAATAGGGGGATTCATGTTGAAAAAGTGAATTAATAAGATATGTTTTTTTACCTTTTAATTGTGCTTTCTTTAGTATCTCCATTAAAAAATTACTTGCTGGACGATGGTGGTGTATTGTTCCCTCTCCATTAACTACCACTGCATCACATTCATCTATAGAACTTATCACTTTAGACCCACAATAATGTTTACCTATTATGGTATGACTTTTAAGTTCAGAGATAATTGATTCCATCGTTATTCTACTTCCAGCAGCACCACGACTGGTATCATTACATAAATATATTTTCATAATTATCCACTAATACAGGTTCCCGATCCTGAAACTGTTACCCCACCACCAGTAGGGACTGTCACAGAATCCCCTATTCTATGATTTCCAGGCCCCTCTGTTAATACTACAGCAGACCCACTAACACAAACACCTGTTGGACAATATGGGCATGTGGTAACAATTGCCGATCCTATAACAGCTTGACCTGGGCCTTCAGTTAAAACAACGGCAGACCCAGAAACTATTATACCAGACCAGTATCCATGAATACAAGTCCCTACAACAGATGACCCTATAGTTGCATCACCAGGCATTATGTTATCTCCGATAATCTTTCTTTTATAATTTCAGCTTCTTCCAGGAGGGAAGTTGCTGTACTAATTAAAGTATTTAACCGATCAGTTAATTCTTGAACCTCATTTTCTAAACTTGTAATATCTGTATCTGGTTCTGGTAAATCTGGTTCAGTGGGAGGTGTATAAGAAACAGCATCAGGCCCAGTAGCAGAACCAGCCCCCATCATTTTGTGTACACCAGATCCTTGTAATTTTACAAGTCCTGTTGATAATACATTTACCTCTGAATTACCTTCAATATTGGTTTTCTGATTACCTTTCAAATTAGCATTTGCATTAGATCCTAACTTTAGATTTCCATCAGCTTTCATGTTTATAACACCACCACTGGCAGCTTCCATACCAATACCTCCATTGACTTTTACAGCCATTGAAGACCCTGCAAACATTTTCATATTTGCACCAGTATTTATATCTACCGAATTATTTCCTTTAAGCAATAAGTTTTGTGGAGTATCAACCTCTAAATCCTGATCCGATTCTATCCTGATAGTATCCTCAGCCTTTATACCAATTTTTGCAGAAGTTTCTATAGCAATATCCTTTGTTGATTTTATACTTGTCTCTTCTTGAATATTACTAACAAATTTTCCAGCAACATTAAGGAAGAAATTTCCTCCTACATCCCAAGTAACATTACCAGGTGTCTTTATCCAAATATCCCCAGCCCTGTCTATTCTTATAAGAGACCCAGAACTGTGATGATAAAATTCTACGGATGGTCTACTATTAATAGGATGTTCAGCATCATCAATATCAGCTTTATTAACCCTATACCATAATCCTGTAGAATCTACCATCCCATACATATTTGGATAATCTTCATTGAAAATGAAGGGGTGGGTAATTTCTGATTGCCAGTAACCTATATAAAATCCGAAATAGACATCACCATAAGGAAATATTACAACAAGCTCAGAGTCAATTTCTGGAACTGCAAAGTTGGATAAATCTACCCTACCACCTTGTAAAGCAGCACTTAAAGGATAAATCCAGGGAAGATATTCAGTATCAATCCCCTCCAAGAAATCTTTAATAACAACCTTTACTCGACCTAATTTTCTTGGATCATCATTATCCTTTACCACGGCCCTTTGTGGTACAGATAAATTCCCTCTTACTGTCAGCCAATCAGCATATTTAATAAACATTTTTACCACTCAAATCCAAAAAATTTAGCAGCTTTGTCTAATTTTCTCTCTAAGTCCTTCTGATCTTTTGGAGATAATTTCTTTACACAATCATATATGCTATATTCCCCTACTTCAATCTCGTCATAAGGACATACTTTTTCTAAAGCAGGTAGTACAATAGAGTCATAAACATTCATCATACTAACTTCTCTTTTACTCTTACCTTTTATTCTCCCACCAAGACATTTTGAAAACAATTTATCAACCCTTGTTGGAATATCCTCTTTTTCAAACAAAGATAATATTTCAGTAGCTTTTGTCATATTTATCTCCAAACCATTACCTCTCCATACTCATCAGACCACTTTACCTTTCTTGGCTTATGATCATACGTCTGAGAGATATTACATCTATATTCTTTACCAGATGACATAATGGTAAAATACGTATTTGATAATCCTTTTTTATCTATATTGTCTATCCGTATGATTTCACCAACCCTTATAGTATCCCCCATTTGACCTGATAAAAACCATACAGTCGATCCTTCTTTAGGTAATGTTTTATTGTCTAAAAGACTACCTTCCTTTTTTTCAAACAGAGCTAAAACATCAGGAGCTTTTATCATCTAAGATCCCCCTTCATTTCTCCGAGAACTTCTCTGTTTAAAATTACAGTAGTACAGATTCCCATATTAGTGATAACCCTGCTTAACTTTGTAATATAATACAATCCAGAAAACTCTTCGGATATGAAGTCAGGATTATCAGTTTGTGAATCACTAAAATAAACTAAATCTAAGACTCTCATCTTAGGTAACATTCTGTCAGTATAACTTATTAAACCTTGTACAACACCTAATATAGCTAAATTAGAAAGATTTTGATAATAAGCTTTCCAGTAATTACCATGAACATTATCATTAAGTAATCCAAACTGATCAACTACATTATTTTCCTGGTTATCCCTGTCTAAGTTGTTGCTTAAAGATAACACTGGTCTAAGTGTTAATATATTTTTATTATCAACAGCAGTTTCAATAGTTCTAATACTCTTACTGTTCTCATACCCTAACCAAGAATTTAAAAATCCACTACTAACATCAAAAGCATAATCAGCATCATAAAGAACATCAATATCTTCAGTTGGTTTTATTTTAAATCTCCAATCTGGTTTAGTACCAGAACGGGTATGGTTATTGATATCCCTCATCAAATCTTTTAAGATAAAAGTACCATCAGAGGCTATACCCAATGCTACGAATGAATCTTTAAGGTAACTATGCATCCATACATTGTTTATAAATTTCTTATGAGATATATTATGTTGTAACCAAGTTTGAGCATCACTGGAATAATGAACTCCAAAATCTCTTAGAAAAAATTTACTCACAACTTCTTCAATTGTTTCAATACCAGATCGAGATGAAAAGACTTCAATTGCACAATCACTAATATATGGAAGAGCATCATATAGACCATTGAGATAAATTTGGTATCTACCAGCACCTAATTTTGATATTGTCTTTTTCAAAATCCTGAAGGACGTTGTACTAAAATCTTCTTGCTCCTCTTCTTGTGTTTTACCATAAGTATATTCCAAGACATTCCCTTCATTTAAAAAATCGATAATGCTTGAATCCGATATTGTAAACATTTGTTCAAACTGGGGAAGAATATTTCCAGCCTCCTCAATGACTGTAAATTTCAAAAACTCATCATGTGTTAAGAAATCTTCTACCACTTCACCAGTTTCAGGATTTTTTATATTAAATTTTACTTGGTACTGATTAGCTACACCTAACATAATTTATACCTCAAGGAATTCTTCATTTGGTATATCAACTTGAAAATAATCATATATTTCATCTATAGTTGGTAACTTATAAGGTTCAAATTGAACATCAACTCTGGCATATAGAGGAACAAATACATCATCAGCTTCAGTAGCCCCTCTTGAGACTCTGATCTGTTCTTTTGAATAATTTATATTCACACTCTTTATAATCTGATTTGGGGCCATAAACCACTGACCAATTGTAACCAGTACCGTACCTTTGGCAACATAATTCTTATCTAAAGTTTTCAACTCTGTAGCATACCCCAAAGGTGCTCTGATAGTCAAAAGACCAGCATCAGAGGGATAAACAGTCTTTAGCATTTTTTTAGAATCACTAATTACTTTGTATCCAGAAGTCTCATCAGTACCTATCAACATAAATGATACATTAAAAGTTGGTTTATCAGTCCCAGACCATCTTGCCTTAGTTTGGTTAATATTTTTTACAACCCTTTGTGAAAGACCAGTCCCCCCAAACATATCAGGAAAAGCTGTATTCATAAGTGTAGTTGCACTATTCAAAATATTGCTTGCTATCTCTTGTAAAGAAGAAACTAAACCACCAGCATCATATTGTGAACTTCCACCTATTGCAAATTCATTTATAGCAAACCCTTCAACAGATTCACTCTTACCAGTCCCTCTCAATAATTTACTGATATTACTTTCTCCCCAATAAAATCCTATCTTAGCATTTGGATCATTTTTTAATTTATCAATTTCAAATTTTCTCTCAGCCATTTTTACCCCTTAACCATAATAGTCTGAACCATAGCTAATGAAGGATCATCAATCTGAACCTGTCTTCCAATTGGTGGAGGAGTAGGATTAATAATTGGAGGAGGAACATTTACTTGTATAGGTCTTTCTGTTCCTTCAGGTTTTTTAGTCTCCTCTCGTGCTCTTACACTTTCTGCAAGTTTTTCTGGACTAAATGCTTCCTCTGTTGGAGGAACAACAGCCCCAGGAGTGGCTTGTCCACTCATAATTTGCTGTAACATACCTTCTTCAAAAGGTGTTGAATCTCTCAATACCCATTTTCCATCTTTTGTCTTTATCAACTGTCCTTGTTCTTTCAAGGACGTAAATCGTTCAACATAATCCTGGGTACTTACTCTTTCACCTTCAGCCTGGGCTTTCTCCAATGGCTCCACAAATTTTTTAAAAGTTTCTGGCTCCATAGATTTTTCCCACCTGTCAAGTAAAACATCTTTATTCATTCCAGTCTCATCGAGACCTTTAGCTTCTCCAATACCTAACCAATCCCCTGCTTTTTGTATCCAGGGGCCAACAAACTTGTTTAATAGAGTCCCTACAAGTAACCCACCAAGACCAGCAACAGCTATCCCTATAGTTGGTATTATAAGACTCCCTATAGTGGTCAAAGCAGGAGTCACAATACCAGCCATTTTTGTAGCCATTACACCTGTTATACCACCTTCTTTGGTAAACATTTCAGCAACATCTGTGAAACTATCAACCCAGTCTCCCATCATGCCAAAACTACTTTTTCCTTTCTCATCTTTTTTATCAAAAATTGAGGGGACAATGGGTTTTACTTTGCCTTCGGTATTCTCTATAATCTCTCCTAATCGATCATGAGTCTTAGCAGCATGAATATCCTGATCATCTTCAAAATCTTTATTAGTACGAGCAATTTCACCGAGTTTATCAGACATTTTTCGTGACTGGTAAGTCTGTTTTTCAGCTTCCTGTATAGCCTTATCTTCTTTCTCAAATAACTTCTTTATTCCTGCTCCAACTGTTTTATCAATAATCTTACCAGTAGCATTTGAGACTGTTTCAGCAAAAGGCCCTAATATTGGAAATAGAGCAGTATTTAATAAACCTCTTCCTGCTTGTCCAAGAGTTGACTCAGTAGTTTTAGCACTGAAGTTCTCCCAAGCACCAAGAAGTTTTTCTTGTTGCTCTTCTCTCTTTTTTCTAAGATCCAGTAGAACGTTTTTGTCTTCTTCTTGATTTTTCTTAATATCCTCAAGAGCTTCAACAGCATCTTCAGACGTTTCAATAGATCCAGGTGTTACAACACCACCTGTTTGAGTAACATATCCTTTTACTTCTTCAACTAATTGTTTTTTATAATCTAAATCGACTCTGCTATCCTCTGCCAATTTCTTATAATTAACCAGAATATCTTTAAGGCTTATACTCAAGGTATTGCCCATAGTCTCTAATTGTTGAGAAGCATTTTTAAGAGTAGAAAGGATCTCAGTCATTTGTTTCACACTGAGATCCTTTTCCCTTAAAATTTTATCTATAAGATCTTGATTAACTCCACTTAAAGAACCTACATCAGTTATACCTGATTTTTCAAGTGTTGAACGGATCAGATCTAATTTTACAGCTATATCAATAAAGTCTTTCCTTGAAGTTTCAGAGAGGTTTATACTCATGTCTTGCATTTTTTCTGGGAGTTCACTTAATAGCTTATCCAGATTATTCTGTTGATAAGCTTGAACCATTTTTATATAATTCAAAACGGAAGTGGCCCCAGAGGTAGAAGACTCCCCTCTTCCTAATAAGTTTCCGATCCTTTCAAAAGCCATTTTTTAACCTTTATATCTTTATTAGAGATTTGTAGTGATTTACGACCCTATCATAATCCATATAGTCAATATGATAGATATCAATTAAACCACTACGTGCCAAAACGAATTCCACCTCTCTCAGGAATTGTATCTGGACGAAAGGGCAAGATAACAACACCACCTCCATCTATAGATACATTGATCTTGTTCCCACAAATACTAAAACTTTTATCTTCGTGGGTGATAGAATTCTGACAAATAACATTGATGGGCCTTAAACTGTGATAAAGAATCTTATCAATTTCATCTAAATTTCTCATATCATCGAGATCGATACATTTATAAATTGTATCGTAAGCCTCATCAAAACCTATGTTTCTAACTTGAACTGCTAAACCAGCAGTCTTATTTCTGTATAAATTTTTTTTCAATAAAGTAAGGTAATCATTAACTGTGATAGGGGTAAAATGTAATTCTTTACCATTTGATAAAGTAAGAATTACTGGCAACTTTGGGATCTGTAATTCGTCAAAATCCAATTTCTCAATGAGAAATTCAAATTTTCCCATATTACCACATTTATCACACCTGTATTGTACTGTGAATTTACTACCTCCCAGAGTAGATAGTTTCCTATAAAGAGCAATGTGTAAATAATCACCAAATGTCAATTCATAAGGATCGAAAGTAGTTTCTATCCCCTTCATGACAAATTTTATTTGCTCTTCATCAGATATCTTAGATCCACTTATCTCATTAATCTCTCCAAAACTGTAAGGTCTATAATGAATTTTAGATCCTTCAGGATATGGAAGAAAATTACTGGGTAAATTTTTCATTTCTACTTTTGGGAAGTTGCTTAGTTCAGTTTCACCACTTAGCTTAGGTTTTAACATTATCTCCCCTTCTTATTATTCTTGTGTCTCGGACGTATATTCTTTCATAACCCTATTGTTATAAACAATATTTCTTATCCTAACAATGTTAAAAGATAAAGAATATGTTGGGACATTGGCTTCAGAAGTTCCTGCATAACTAATTGTACCTTCAGGGTACACATCATAAACAGCAAGTCTAACCCAGTTTTTATTAACTATTCCAGATTCAAAACTATAGATATATTCCATAATCGTCATCTTTTTTACAGCATCAGAAAGCATTGCAACATATTGGTATCTATTAGGTTCACCAAGGATAATATCATTTATCCATTCGGTAAACCACCTCTTTAAAGATCCCAAATAATCATCCACAAATGTTATTTCAACAGTCAATGCCTGGGAGTTCAATGGAACTTTATAATTAGACAAATAACCATCAAAAGTATGTGAATTCAATGCTGCAAGATCTTCCTTAACATCTGTAGCTGGGAAGAAATTATTTCTGAAGGGTGGGGGAGTATCATCAAGCAGAATTTCCCACTGATAACTTTTCCCCCAATTAACCTTCCTCATCTGATCAATTCTATCCAATAACACTTTTAAAATTCCTTAAACGAGTTTAGTATCCTCAAAATAATCGTATGAGAGCATTAAACTTGGTCTCAATACGTCACTGGTATCTCCACCAAGAGGCCCACCAGTAGGATCATAATCTTCCAAAAAACAACCTATAAGCTTATACTGCCAAATGGCATTATCATTTGTATCGAGCAGATGTAGAATTATTGTTCCTTCAAGATCGGATTTAGGAGCAGCACGACCAGTTTTTGTGGCCCAACATGCATCTCTCCAACGTTTGAAGAAATCATTAACCATACCATCTACAGTCTCAACAAATGTAAAAGTTATAGGAGTATTATAATTATATATCCCTGGTTGTCTGATTCTATGACCCCTAATATTTACTTCAATAGAAGTTCCTGTCATCTTAGGAACTTCTGAAGATAAACATCGAATATTTAAGTCATCAGAACTTGGATAAGGAGCACCAGCAGCAGGAAACTTAACTATTGTTAAGTCCCATGTATACATCCTGGCATAATCGCCAGCAGTTCTAATTTGATCAATAGTTGGTCTCACGATATCCTCCCATTATAGTGAAGCAGCAGCTAAGGAGAACTCAGTTCCAGTTCTGGTAATAACTACTGTAAAATTAATATATTCAATACTTTGTACTGGCTTAATAAATAGCCATACATTAAGTCTATGATTGTCAATATCCTCAGGAGTATTGTTTGTGTCATCACATATGGTCATATATTCATAAACACCCCTACGTGCTTGAATATCATCCATATAAGAATCAATAATAGACTTTACAATTGCTCTTGTAGTTGCATCATTGATTTCAAATTCAAAATCTTCCAAAGCTACCTTAATAGCAGGTTCAATAACCAATAGCAGCAATCTTACATTCAAGCGATCAAGTGAAGATGGTCTTGATAATAATGTCTTCTGACCCCATACCAAAATTCCTCTACCAGGAGCAAACCTTAGTGGGTTAATTCCATTATCATACAAATAATCCATTTCAGCACTTGAGAATCTTCGTCTAAGATCCAATACTTCAATTATACCACGTCTGAAACCAGCAGGTGGATACCACATTTCATAATTAGCAGCAGTATCAGAAATAACACCAGCAGCATAACCATCGGGTGGAACATATAGATAACGATCATTAAACTTATCATAAATCTTAACATGAGGACAGTATAAACTTGCATAAGACGAACTAACATTTAATACTGTTCTTCGATAATCGATTATCTCATTAAGATAGTTAGAACTTGCTTCCCTATCGTAAGGAGTTGACAAGATTGCTACACAGTCTTGTCTTTCTTCAGCCAAACTAACCAATGCCTGTTGATATGGAGCAGTAGCCCTACCACCATCCAGTAACAGGGTAATAGGAACATCATCTGGATTGGCTATTTTACTTAACCCTTGGATCATGTGCCCGTCTGTTACAGGATCAGAATCTTCACCCTCTGCAAAACTTAACCGTGTAAGCTGTTCTTGTGGATAGAGAGTTGTAGGATCACTGGTATCAGGATCTATATCTGGATTAGACATACCACGAATATAATTAGATCCCTCAAGTACATCTTCTATAAAAATGTTTCTTCCATGACCATCTTTCTTACCTTCGATCCTTGAACAAATAAAAGACTCTTCCATAGAAGTAGCACTTTTATAAGTCTTATAAACTTCAATAAGAAAAGATTCAGGCTCTTTTACTCTCTCTTGTGCAGGTCTAATTGTAAAAGCACCACTTGAGGCTCTTGGTACAATACTACCATCACCATCAGCAGTAAGATCTATTGCCAAACCTACTTGAGAGTCTTCATAAGAAGCAGCTAATTGAATAGTTGTTTCACTGATATGAATAGTATAATAATCTATCCCTTCGGATAATCCACCAGGAAGACCACTACCAGTATCAGTTACTTGAACCTTAACACCAGTAGGCCAATACTCGGCTACAGTCAACAGATCATTGACAGCAGTTCCAGTAAAGGTCTCAGTGTCTAATAAGTCTACTTCTTTAGGTGTAATTGTATGTACACCAGTTCCATTATCGGTAATATCTATATAATCGTTAGCAACAGCATCAGCTTCAGTTGTAGCTAACCTAATTTTACCAATTTCTGTATCATTACTATAAGATACATAAATCACATAATATGTTGTTCCAGTTGCTAAACCAGCAGGTAAAGTACCAGTGGTTGTCAACTCAACAGCAGTTCCAGTAGCCCACTTCTGTCCAAGTGTTAATTCATCTGAATTAAAGTCAGCAGTAAAGTCTTCTGGCCTTTGTGAAACTGGGGACAGTTTTATTGAAGTTGCAGATTGTCTTAAAACATAATATATATCCCCTGCTGTTAGAGGAGCAGGAAGAATACCATCTGTTGAAACAGCAACATCAATACTGGTTGTCCAATCTTGAGTTACAGCTAATTCATTGGTAGAAACATTAACTGTAAAATTTTCTGAAGCATAATATTTGTACATTTTTATACTAATATCATTGCCCCAGACCCCAGGATTAGCAGAAAATAGAGTAAATAACTCATTTGTATCAAAGGTATAACTTGATTCAGGGTTACTCTGCCCAGAAGTCCAAGCAACATTAGGATTGTCCATTTCCATAGCTCTAAATCCACCAAATAGAGCACCATTAGCTATTCTTAAAATCCAAAGTTTATCAGATTTCTTTAAATATGCTAATGAAGAAAAATAGGACATATCCCAACCCACTTCAATAGTTTCATTAGGGGTGTATTGTTTGAGTAACTCTGTATCAGACGTACAAAGATATGCTTCCTCTGTCATACCTTTCTTGGCATCAGGGATTAAAATAGCCCCATAAACTCCTGGAAAAGATGGAACCCTTGTTGATATATCAATTTCTCTTAAATTTACTTTTGCAGAACCCATCAATTTCTCCTTAAATTATACAACTAAAATGAAATACATTAATTTGTCTCCTTAATCTTATAAGGGACAAAAACAACACCGTTAGGTAACGCACCTAACTTATTTTTATTTATCTTTTTAATTTTTCCTCTGGGTGGTACAACAATTGCACTACCAGCATAGGATAAGTATACAGGATGATCTTTTCTACTGATTACATCACCAATATTACTTATAATCATATATTACCTCTCTAATTCTTCTCATATGTAGACTCTGGAACAACTTCTATTGTAGTTCTACCAGGATAAAGTTTTGGTACTGCTTGAACCCCACTACCATCATAAGTTTCTAAATAAATCTTATAACGTGGATAGTAGATAAGACTGGCTGTACCTGGATCAGGAATAGCAACTGGAAAACCTAATACAACATTACAAGTCAAAATAACTAAAGATCCATAATTATCCAAATCCTCTTTTGATATAGAAGTAGGTGTCCACTCTTTAACAATAGACACTATTTCCCCTATTTCTGGGACAGTCACTTGAAAACTTGACCTTGGATCTCTAACTAACAAAAACTCTTCTAAACCTTCTAACATATATATTGATGAACTAACAAAAGCAATGCTGACCTGAAGGTCTCCATATCTGGCTTTAAAAGTTTTACCATCAGAATGTCTAACGGGTATAAACTTTCTACCCTGAACTTCGGAAGGGATTAAGACTTCTCTGTTCCAAAGCATAACCAACCAATTTGGATCACCAGTTTGTACTTTTAAGTCAACATCACTTCTTACAGTAACAACCCTTGCTTCTGCATCCCAGGCAAGAGTTGGTTCATATATTATCTCAGAAAATATAGGAAATCCTTGACCACTTATTTCTGTATGTACACTTTGTAGGTATGTATTTAATACTGAGGAAATTATCATAATTTAACCTCCATAGCAATACATTCATATAACCTTACCATTTCCTCATCATAACCATAAATAGTCCTAACATCTATAATTTTAAAAGGATAGACATAGTTATCATAAGTTTTTGCAAGTACCTTACTATTCTCTGGAAACTCTATTTCATTATCTGTTAAAATGTAGAGATTTGGAAAGGTATAAGTATCGATAGTTTTATCTGATAAAAACCTTCTTGTGTAAAAATCTCCACCAAGGAGCAAAAATCTTCCAGAAACATTGGGTATTTCATTGTATGAATATAAATTATCTTTCTTGTTATAAATATTTAATTGATCTGTTGATGGTTTAACACTTACATAATCCCATCTTGAATATCCCCCATCTGGCCCAGAATCTCTCATATTAAACCAGGTAGTGGTAGTAGTAGCAACAAAAGTTCCAGCCAAAACTCCTGCTCCGATCTCATCACTTTGATAGAGATCAAATCCTTTAGCAGTAGTGCCTATTTCCAATCTATTGTTGGTATGATCAGTATCCGCTATTCTGGATACATATCTATATCTTTGTCCTATTGTTGTCATAAAACTTTGATATGCATACATATCTTGCTGGATAAGTTGCTGAAATTTAACAGCTTCATTATCCCAAAAAATAGATCCTCCCCCAGCACCAACCTCTAATGTCCAATTTGACAGATCCGTCTCAAATTTATTATTCAATATTGATTCAGATCCTAATTGTTCATTATATGGAAAATAGATGTTACAATCAAGTCCACGGATCTCAGAGAGTTCGGGAATAATATTGTAGCAATTCTCACCCATGCTTTTAAATAATTCATATAATACATCTATTTCCATAGTTTCTCCAATTAGACATTAATCAAAACTCCCCTTGATTGTAACTCTAAAGCCATTTGGTATAAATGTTTACAAACACAAGGTAATTTATCAGGGTTTGGTGAAGGACGTGTGGTAGTCTTTCTTACATAAGGTCTTGCTTTTCTATTTGGAGCTAAAGCCCCAGCCTTAGCAAGATACCACTCACAAGCAAAACGAAACCACATACATCCACAGAATACCCTAACAGGATGTCTTCTAATGGTTATTCTTTCAGCATATCGTGTTACAACACCTTCACGCTTAGATTCTATTCGCACTGGAATAACATGTTTACCATCTCTTTTATCACTAAAATCTACATTAAAAAATATCATAGTCAATGGATACTGTTGAGTACCATAGGCTAATCCATCAAATCTTACCCATTTAACTCCTGCAAATGCTGATGTTTTAATAATCTTAATAGTCCTATCCTGTTTATGAGGATATCCTAAAACTTTTTGAGCATTATCCAACAGCGTTCTAAGGGTTAAGTGAGCTTTCATTCTTCTATTAGCCTCACTTATTGCCATGAGCAACCTCCATGATTTATTCATTAAATTGTCCTTAGAATAATAATTTATTCCTCTTTCATATTTGATCCAGCACCATTTACTGTTACTGTATCTTTTACTACTGAAACGTTACCAACTTCTGTTCCAAAAATATTTGCCAACTCATCTACCATACCTGGTGATTCAGGAACGGCAGGAGAAACAACTACTGAGAAATCGAAGTTTTTGAAATCGAATTGACTCTGTACAACCTTATAATCTTGACCAGTCTTGGAGTTTAGATAATCAACAAGAACAGCCAATGTATTTTGTTTGTCATACTCATCCATCTGCTCATTGACTTTATTATCTTCCTTAGATTCATGAACAGGAGTCATAATGGATTGACACATAGGGCACATAATACTTTCTGCATCAGAGGGGCCTACGTTAGAATAGCCACATTCTGAACAGGTAAAAGAAGAAGTCTTACCAGCCATTACGTGACCCAGTTCTCTTAGTTCTGTACCTTCAGCTAACTTAAGTAAATCTTTAGCTTTTGACATTTAAAATTCCTCCTAAATTAAATTAAAAGTCTAAAGGAGAGAGTTGTTGTATCTCTTCCTTTAGAGTGGTATATTCACTATCTGCTTCAGAGTAGAGTTCTCCACCCTGAAAATCAATTGGTAAGTCAGGTAATTGACCACCTTTCCTACGTTTATTACTACAATAAAATTTTATATGGACTTGTATAAATCTGCTAAGTAAGGGTTTTTCATCAAGAAGATCATTGTCTACGGTCTCAAGTGTCCATTTATAACCCGTCCTTAAAAAATAATCCCCTGGATCTATCCATAGATCGGGCTTTTCATACAACCAATTATAAACTAAACTTCCTTGTGTAGTATCTGGGACTGCCCCAATAGCATAGTAATATATTCTAAAAATATACTCTGGGACATTTGTGTCTGGAAATGTATAGGGTTTATCAGATACAAACAAAGATTCTGTTTTAGTTCTTGGATCATATTTATTGTAATAATTTATAGCATCTCTAAATGCTTTACTAATTATTCCGTCCGTGAGTTCCCTCTCGGTAAATGGAACTATTTCTAAATATCTTTGTCTTAATTCATCTACTGTCATTTTCCTATTTATCTCTTAGAAAGGCATTCAATTAAATTATATTTTAACTTTTTTTCTAAATTTTTTATTGATTTCTCAATCTCATTGAGAACATCTTTTATCTCAATGTCTAAATTGTTAGACATTAAAAATTCTAACATATTGAATTTATATAAAGAATCAAAATTAAAGGTTTTATCCTTTAAAAAGTCTGAATCCAAGTCCGAAGAAAGTAATAAAACCAATTTATTACCCTCAAGTATCAAATTAAGTTTGACATCAGCATTTTTACTGCAAACATCCACCGATTTTTGAGACTCGGATTGAATAGAGTTTTCACCAATTTTTTGTAAAAAATATCCTGACTTACTCATTTTTTATTTATCCAATATTCAGAGCTTCAGCAATCCTATCAATAATATTTGTTTTAGTTCCAGAATCATCCAGACCTAAGGAAATAGCTAAAGTTTTAAGTTCATCCTTAAGCATAGCTTTTAGATCACTAACACTTTTAGGACTATTATCTTCTTCTTGTACTTCAGGTTCTACTGGTTCGGGTTCTGATTCAGTTTCAGCTACTTCAGGCTCCATAACTTCAGGTTCTTTTACCTCTTCAACTGGTTTAACCTCTTCAACTTTCGTTTCAACCTTTTTTTCTACTTCTTTATGAACACCCAAGATTTTAAGATAGGTATCTAAACTCTTCTGATCAACCTTAGGTTTTATAGTGGTATTATTAGACATTTATAAAAACTCCCCAATAAAAATAAAGGGAAGGAGAAGGTATCCCCTCTCCTCCCCAGTATTAAATAGATTAAATTACATATTTGTAATTTTTATCATAGATGTGAAACCTTCAACAACTGTGTCAACAGCAGCAGCGTGAGCTACACCAGTAACACGGTTGAATACGTTCCGTCCTATACCCTTTACAACTACTATTGGTAGATAAGGAGCATAAACTACAGGAGCTTCAAACCATGAAGAACCCCTATAACCTACAACACACTCATCATCAGCTACCAAAGCTTTTGGTGCATAGAATACAGGTACATTCTGATAGAAACCAATTAGGTATGGCCCAGGAATTGGTTTACGATTCATTTCAACACCGATAGACTGTAGAATCCTACGTGTATAGGAACCAGCTACGATGAAACTCAATGCCCCACGACCTGTTTCGGCATCAATCTTCTGTACTGCCTCTTCGATAGCATCGGAGAAAGTTCTACGATGTTCGGCTGTAGAAACACCAGCAGGAAGAGTAGCATCCCAGTTAGTTGTACCAGTTGTGTTAGCAGCAAGTTTTAACTTCTTGATGATAGCTGTAAGAACAGCACTATTGATCTGACCAACAGCAGCAGAAGCTACGTCATCAGATACGGCCTCTCCGAAACGTCTCCGTACAGAGTAATCAGCCAAGGTACTATATTCGTTTTCCAATACAAAGTAATTGGCACGAACAGCCTTAGAAGTTAGCCGATACAAGAAACCAGGAATTGTGGTTGCTTGTGCTAAATTCTGATGATAAGTAATAACAATAGAACCAGAAGTTGCGTCAGCAATTTCTACTTCAATGTTAGAATCACCAGTATCATAATTTACATCACCAGTGTTGAGGTCAGCAGGTGTAGGCCAGTTACCAATTATGTAACCATCACCGTCATCAAGACCACGATATGTACCTGCATTGGCACCGTCATCAATTGTGATAACTACACTTATAGTTCTTGCCCTTACGGGGGAACTTAGTGTAATATCATAGTGATCTGTGGTAGCTACCAAAGCAGTTGTACTTGTTAGTTGTTCACTGTAATAGGTATCCAACTCGTTAGAGAGCTTTCCACCCTTTTTACCAATGATATCGCCAGCAGTAATGTCACCCCTTGTTGCAGTGGCTACTAACTCACGATAATAAATAAGACCAACTTCATCAGCCAAAGGCTGTACTGAAGCTAAGAAAGAAGCAGGAAGGGTAATATACTGAATTGCAGCAAGTCCCAATCCAACTTTCATATAATCGCCAAGCTGATCCCTTGTGGTTACATCGGCTTCAGCAATCTGGCAATATGTTTCCCATTGCTCCATATACTGACCTAAAGCAACGGTATCATGGAGACCCCAGGTCTTCCCATGAGATTTGTAAGTTTCATCATATGTTTTAGCTGCTTCTTCGATATAATCACCATAACGTTTCTCGAATCTTTCAGCATCATTTTTGAACTTATTCATGATGAACTCTTCGGTAATTTGAAGATCTTGTTCCATTATTTCATTCTCCTATTTGAGTGAATTAAAATTAACTAAACTAATGTTTAGTCAGTTTTCCTATTGTGATTCATTTGACCAGCAACTCGACTGATGATGGAAGCACTAAGTTTACCCTTTTTAGTTTCGGGTTTCTTCCCGTCTTTACCATCTTCATTTTTTGTTTCTTTACGAGTTGTTAGACTTTCACTTAGCAACTCCTCTACAACTTCAAAGTCTTCGACCTTATTGTAAAGTCTAATTGCTAAATCAGAACTTACATTGTACTTTGTGGCAATGGATTCACACTTAGATGTAACCATTGCATCACTGAATTTCTTAAAAACTTCCTGAATTTCAGCTACTTCACCAAGTTCTTTGTAAGCTGTGATAGTTTTGATTGCTCCGTCAAGAGCTTCGTCTACTTCATCGGGACTTCCGAGTTCTTTGTAGGCTACTAAAAGATTGTATGACTTATCAAGGGCTTCAGTTACTTCATCTACAGAACCGAGTTCTTTGTATTGATTTAATTCTTCTAACTGAGCTTTTACTTCCTTAATGTCAATACCATCAAGACTTTCTACCAAGGAGGTAGCTTTGTCAAGAGCTACTGTGATCTCTTCAGGAGTTCCGAGTTCTTTATAGGCAGCTATGGTCTGGTCAAGATCCTGAACTACCTCTGTTAGAGCTTGTTTTTCCTTTAAAAGTTGCTCTGCTAATTTATCAGACATTTTATATATCTCCTATTAAAAATAAATATTTTACATTTTTACGAAAACGTAATACAAAACGAAATTTTAGACAACAAGTGTCTCAACAAGAATTTCCATACACATTATGTTTTGTGCTGCTATCTACATTGACTAACTACTCTACGTCTATACTATCCCTCCACTAAACAATACAGTTATTGGTTTACGTTATATAGTTCTTAAAATAAAATTTATATCTCTTTCAAGCTTTTTAGCTCTGGATTCAGCTTCGATCTTATTTATGATAAGATCCTGATAATTATCAAGATAACATTCAGCCAATGTTACAAGCTGTTCACCAACAAATTCAGGTGCAGCTTCCAGGAAACCAGGTTCTAATACCCAATCAAAAGTATTGAACATATAATGATTTTCATCAACAATTGGCATCCCCTGATAAGTCTTTCCGTCAACATATTTTCCATATGCCCTACTGGAAACATAAAGTTTTACCAGTCCGCTTTTCTGGAAAGTATCAACAATACGACCAACAGGAGTATCTAAAATATAAGCCTCTCCCATTCCTTTGTTTTGTCCTTCAATCCATAGTTTTTTAACTACGTGAGAAGCATACATAGGGTGAGAAAACTTTGACTTTGGTTCTGGATGTAACAATGTCCCCAGCATTCCATCACGCAACTTTGTTTGTGTGGTTGCTGATTCCAAAATTTTAGGCCAAAGGGTAGGTGGATAATATCTCTTATTCCTACTAACTCCACCAGGAACAAAGAATTGACCTACAGCATGGGCCAGTATTTTATTTCTCCCATCCTCCCCACCAACTGACTCATATATTGCTGGTTCATAAGGTGTAATGTCATCCACAAAAGTTAAAAGATCCATTATTTATCTCCCTCTTCAAGAATTTCTTTCACAATTTCACAGTCTTGACCAATATAGCCTATTAATTCACAAATATCATAGACTTCTGGATAGTTATAACTCTCCAAAAGCCCAGAATTCAATAGATCAGACATATATTCACATAATGACTGAATAACCAAAGGAGCTAACTGCTCATAATCATATCCAGCATTAACCTGACTTCGTTTATTCTTATTAAATCTCCCAAGCATTCTATGAAATTGTCTTCCACTTGAAGATTTGTGCCAACGTTTAATTGGCTTCATATATCTTGATCTTCCACGTTGCCAAGCCCTTTTTGTAGCTTGTCTTCGTCTTACGTTACTAACCCTACTTCGTCTGACTCGTCCTATTCGTGATCTTAAGTTAAGCCAGTCCTCAAAGATACTAAATTTATATCTAAAATCAGCTTCATCTGAAGATTCATTCCATCCCAACTTTTTGACACATTTTTCCCCAATAATTTTCTTCAAGACTCCTACAACAAATTTGTAAAAATTGGGATCTCCTTCTTTCAAACCCTTATTTTCAGCTTGATTTTTGGCATCATCCCAATATTTTTCAAGATCATCAGGAGTTATGTCACACGTTTTAGATATCTTTTGTAGCATATTTACAGGCATTATGCAATTTCCCCAGGATTATCAACTACAATAGTTTTATCCGCACCAGGCTCCCCAACAGTAGGTTCTGGTTCAGGTTTTTCTTGACCAAAATTTCCCCACCTTGGTTCTTCATCATCTTCAGGTGGTTTTTCATCCTCTGGGGGTTCTGGTTTCTTAAGTTTCTTAAGATCAAAAATCTTTCTACCCAGAATAGGCTCCAACTTGGTATTAAGAATATCAAGCATAGCTCTTCTATCAAGTTCTGGAAGAGTCTCTTCAGTTTCTTGAAACATCCTATTAAAATCATCAATGATTCTCTGGATATTGCTTAACATTCCAGATAAAGAATCAGCAACATCAATAGCATCTAAAGTCTCTATCCCTGGAACTGGGGGTAATTTAACCTTCAGTTCATCAGACTTTATCATTTTATACTTCTCACCACTTGTTCTTCTATACTCCAAATAATTGAGTAAGAATCTTTTAACACCCTTTCCAATTTCCTTTCGGATAAAGTGAAGCTTCTGCAAATAAGTGAGAAGTGTTTTAGGATCTTCTTGGCCTTGTCCCAAATCAATAATATAAGAAACAGGAACTCCAATCCTATTTGCAATGGTAGCTACAAGATATTCCATGTCTCTAAGATCAACAGTACGGGGTTCAGGTTGATCCCTCACTCCCATATCAGCTTTTCCCGTGTTAAGAGATGGAATACATTTAAATCTACCAAAGGAGGAAAGTATCTCCTCCATAGTATTCAAACTAAGATTCAAATTCAAAGTAGAATTCAATTGTTTCTCATACTCTTTACAGATTTCAAATATCTGCTTTATAGGAGTATTAGGTGGAACACTGATATTTACAATCTGACCCCTATCCATCCTCATAACTTGAGTCAGAGGAATTAATTTTTCCATCAAAGCTAAAGAATTAAGAAGTGTTATAGCAGAAGGTATAACAAATGGTATAGGAATTTTTACATAATATTCACTACCACTCTCATCTCTAACCTTTATCTTCATCCTTCGACTTGGTAAAGAAAGTATGAAAACTTCATGAGATTCTATAAATTTATCTCTTGTAAATTCACCATATTTATGTAAGGTATTAGTAGAAGCAGTATATAAAACTTTTTCTACTTCTCCCCTGGTATAGACTGGTAATAGATCAGGATAATCATAACGATCATCTATTTCAGTATTTGCCCAGTCAATATAATAATAATATTCCCCGAACAGTAAAAGATCAAACATACATTCAGTAATGTGATCCTCTATTCTGAAGTTCTTTATAATCTCATTAAGATCATTTTGAACACCTTTGTCAGGTGTATATTCTACTTCCAATAAGGGTTTTTGTTCCCCTCTTCCCTTCCAAAGAAGATCGGTAATAACCTTCAACAGTAATGACTCAACCAATGGTTGATTTTGAAGTTCAGTATAAGTTTTAAAAAGTTGTTTTTTACTACCTATCTGTCCTCTTAAACCATCCAACAATTGTTGTATCAGATTATTTTTATTATCTTTTAAATCAGGTATAATGGGATAAAACTCTGGTTCAGATACAGTATATCTTATGCCCAATAGAGATTTTAATCTCTTTTCTAAATTTATTCTACTCATAATTAACCATTAAACCCTATAGCTAAAGTTGAATTATCAAAGTATTCAAGTTGTCCATATTCTTCTTGGACAATTGATTGTATAATTGGAAACTGTTTGTATGCTGTATATGCTGAATAGACACTACAAGCAACAGCATCAGCACAGTCCTTACTTCCGTTTGGTGGGTGATCAATCTTTTTTCCAACATCCAGAAGATCTTTTAATTCATCATATAAAATAGTATATTTAGGCCCTAACCATCGTTTCTGTAGGATAGATTCTTTTAATTTCTCATAAGGATCTTTTGTAAGATCGGCTGAAAGTTTTTCAGCAGTATATCCCATAAGAATAAGATCCTGTCTTAAGTTATCAGATTGAAACCCATCCATTGTAATTTTTGTCAATGGGTAGCCTAAATTAGAGAGATCTCTAATAAAATTTTTCAGTTTGTAAATAGGAATTTCAGAACCTTTTTTAGCTTCTATAGTAAAGGCAAACTCAGTCATAAAGAAAGGTTCATTTACCGTAATAATCTTACCAGTAGAAGCATCCCTTAGTTTTATTGGTAAAACTTCAGATACAAAAGAACTTGCAACTCCCAATCTATCCATTTTTCCAAGACTCATATCAAAATGAAGATATCTTGGAGTATATTGAAATTGTGGAAGAGAAAGTTTGTTTTTCTCTAAGTAATCCAATAAAATATCTGTAGGATCGTGAAAATCCAATACAATAATTTCCCGTTTTACAGGGTTTGGTAGCTTTGTAGCCTTAGCAATAAGTTGTTTAGATGGTATAAATGTATGGACAGAACCAATAGAATGACCTGCCATTTCTCTTAAAGCAGAAAAAATATCATACTTAAAAGAATTATAATGTTCTACTGGAACGTCAATTATTCTTGCTTCATCTAAACCATAAGCGTCACTTGGACGTTCTATTATTCTGGGATCTCTGTGGTCGTCCCCAACAAAAACTTTAAAAGTTTTTCCACAATATGGAGATCTACCTTGTTCATCAACCTTATGTTTTAATAATTCCCAAAGAGGATAATCATAAACTTGAGTATTAGTATTATCCCTCATCTTAATAATGTGTTGTTCAAGAAAGCCTTCTTCGTTTGTTTTTGAAGAAACTAACCACATCCTGGCAAAATAACCACCAGCCCTTAAAAATCGAGATTCAACCCTACGTTTTACTGACATGTAGTTTTTATAAGCTTGAGCTTTAACTTTGTTTTGAAAATTAATTTCATCCAGGATAGCTCCGATAACATCCATACCAAGAGCGTGTGAAGGTCTTGACCCAACAAATAAGTCTACATTTTTCTTAAATAGACTTCTCTTGTATCGAGAGGTATTTAAAAACATACGAAACCTGGGGGAAGTATGAATCATATCAGTCATTTGATCAAAAACAACATTTCCAGCTAAAGTTAAAGTAGCACTCATAATAGCAAAAGCTATCTTTTTTGCTGGCCCTGTACCAAATTTCCCATGAGGATTATCTAACATACAAACTCTGGCAACATCATATAAACCACCAATAGTTGCTATCAAACTTTTTCCCGTACCAATAGCCCCAGTAAAAACTACTTCACTATAGGGACTATGAAAAGGATTTGGAAAAATTTCATAAAGAGCTTTTCTCCAAGGTGGATAAATGTAAGGTAAAGAGTCTTTTAACCAATCCGAACTATCTATAAATTCCTGTATAGTGGGAGGAGCTTGTTCATATCCTAACATTTTAGCTAAGACATTATATAATTCCTTTTCCCCATAAGCTTCAAGTATCTGTTCACATAATTGAGAATATGGATCTATCTTCTTTTCTTCCATTTATCTCACACCCTTTATTCACTTATTCCTTTTTTTCTCCCTCATACCATTTGGCTAATTTTTCTTGCATACCATCAGCCCATTTTGATAATTCAGGATTTTGTTTACTATTCCAAACTTTAAGATTAATCAAAGCTTTGGAAATAGTTTCAAAACTATGTTTATCAACCAGTTTCTTAAAATGATCCAATCCCAAGTCATCAACTTTTTTTCCGACTGGAACTTCCAGTATACCTTCATGTTCTACTGGGATTTTGATTTTTTGTTCATATAGATCAACAAATTTATCAAATTTTGACATTGTATTTATCCTCTTAGTTTCTCTTTTACAGGAACACTTTCTTCTTTGGCTATTCTCTGTATCATTTTCCTATGGACTTCAGTTACAGGACTAAGAGATAATCCTTCCTGATCCTCTTTTATAAAACCTGTCTTGACTGCATGAAAAATATCCTGTGTCATTCTGACAAGTTTGTATTCTCTATTGTTTCTAAAAGTAAAGGTGGATATAATCTTACCCATTAATTCATTTATTTTCATAGACAAATCTTGTGCCTTACTTTTTTCCATTTTTGATTTCCCCATTGACCATTTTTACCATGTTGTTATAGAATTTTCTTTCCTTACCATTCTTAACATCATCAGAATACTTGGTTCCCTTTTTCTTTTCAATTTGACTAACCATTTTTGATGCTGCTGACTTCAAGACTTTTTTCTCTTCATCTGTGATATGAGTATCATCAGAATCAATATCATCTTCTTCCAACATAGCTAAAATTTCTCGTGCTTTACTCATTTTCGTCTGTATCCCCAATTAGTTTCTTTTCAGGTTCTTCAACCTCCATGCCAAGGCTTTTGACATTTTTTGCTAAGAACTCAGCTAATGCTGACATATCAGCAGGTATACTTCCACTGTCCGATACCTGGGTTTTAGCTCTTAATGTAATGAGATCAGCTTCGATCTTAGGCCAATCAACCTTATCAACAGTAGTTCTAATGTAATCAGTAATATCTTTTAGAGCATCAGTAGCGGTTTTATAAAGTTTAAAAACCTCTGCTGGCTCCATTTGTCTCAAAGTTTCTTCCTTGAAAACAATTTCTTCAAGTCTTCTTGTAGTCTCAGTTAAAAGAAAAAGTCTCTCACTCTGGGTTTCTGCCATACCTAATAAAACAAACTGTAATCCTAAAGATTTCAGTTTCCAGTCATGATAATTTTTTCCTTTTCTTCTAACTAAATCCATTGCATAATCAAGAGTTGACTTTTCTTCTTGGTTAGTTAAATTTTTATCTTTTTTGTCTGCCATAATAATCACTTTCCAGAATTCATTTCTTCTTTTAAATTTTTAATCAGGGTTGGAGCTATTAAATGAAACTCCTTCCCAGTAAAAAAGTTACTTTTTATCCTGTTACAAATAAGACAACACTTGCAAATGTTGTCAATAGAATATCCTTTACTATTGTCAACTCTATCAATAGTTAATCGTTTTAATTCTTTTTGTCTCTTCCCATAGAATCTTTTAAATCTTTTGACTAACCAACTTTTTCCTTTGTAATTAGTAAGAAATTCTTTAATTTCTATAGTTTCCTTTAGTGTACTTTTACAGTAATCACAAATATCATCAGTAGTTTCCCACCAATATTTAAAAGCTTCAGGTGTTAAACTGAAATCGATTCCTCTTCTTTTTGCACTTCTTTTTATAAGTTGCAATATTCCTTTTGCTGATTGATAATATTTTTTAAGAGCTTCAGCGTTTTTTGTTATTAACTCTTTTGGTTTTTTAGTTATTGTCCTTTTGCCTTTTTTGGAGTTCCTATATTTTTTTCGTTTTTTGTGACCATTTTCACTTTTCGATTTTGACATATACTCCACCACGGAAAGTTTTTGACTTTCCATATTGTAATCATAAATCATATAGTCATAAATTTTATAACCATAAATCATTTATGATAATAAGTTTTCATAATTGTAAGTAAAAATATTTATTTTTTTAAACAGGTAACGATAGCTGCTTTGAAGAGCAGCTATCGTTACAAGTTTTTTTCTAAGAAAGAAAGAAAAGAAGCAAAAGAAAGAAAGAATATATATTAATATTATTAGTATTAAGTAATAATATATATACTACGTATATATATTATTACATTAAGGGACAAATTTTTCTGTTTATCTTATGGATCTACTCTTTATGAAATATATTTACTACTTCATATAGCATAATAATACAAAAATTTACTCCTAAATGCATTTATCAACATAACATATGGATACCACGTTGAGAGGAGGAGTTTGCAGAAAGTAGTGGATTGTGTTACTTTCTGCAAACTGTTGCTTATGATTTTCAATTATCTGCATTGAAATTTCAGCGTGTTACTATTATCAAAAATAAACATATTGGATGATTCATCACCAGTGTTATATGTAACTTTTGGTTTTTCTTCAAATCTTCCAATCCAACCGTCCGAAGATAAAATCTTTTGTAAATTGCTTTTAAAAGATGCTGATCCTTTAAAATCTTTATATGCAGTAGCAACTACTGTAAGACGGTCTTCTTCATAAAGATACTCATACTCACTTACTGCAAAATCTATAGTGAGACAATTTCTTTCTTGTATAAAACTCTCAACACACTCTGAACCACTGATGGTATAAAAAATTTTTGTACCTCTTTGTAGTGAATCACGTTTTAGATCTAAGAGTTTGCTATAATCTAAACAAAAGATAGTTACAGTGTTATTCTCTACTTCAGAACCAAGATTTATTGTATCTTCAGTTCTATCTTTGACTATCCTCTTGTTGTATGTTTCAATTTCAAAAGTTCCAGTAAGTTTTAATTTTAACTTATTCATTATTTTTGTCCTCTTTCATCAAGATGGTTACAATTGTTTCTACTGTGTCATCAATTTTTAAATTTTTTTCTATCTTGTATTTGAAATTTTCCCTTTTCAAATAGTAAATTAGGGATTCAAGTACATCTTCTCCTGTTATGTTTGGATGTATTCTTTTCATATGTGATTCCATCATACCAAATCTGATATGTGCTCCACAAATGGAACATGTTTCACAACAAGGTACACAGTGAACCATTGCTCCACCAGATCTGTGACATGGACAGCTACATTCTTCAGGTTCTATACAATCTCCTGGTAACATTTGTTTTACCTCCTAACAAATTAAGTCCAAAGAAATTTTGTAAACTTGCCGATATAAAAAGTAAGGGAGCAAGTACGTGGGTAGTGCTATGTATTTACATCAAACTTATTATATTCAATAAAAAATGGGTTGTTTTTTATATTATTGTTTAAGGTTTTAAGTATTTTGTTATTTATACTTAAAAATTATAGTAGATGAACATAAATATTCTTTTGCCTTACTCATAGACTTATCCACTGACCTTTTATTAAATGCGGATAGATAATTAAAATGAGCTAAATAAAAGCCCCAAACAACTTGATATACGTAAGATAAGAGGGAAATTAGGAAAGAATAACACATGAAAAAAGAGTCTAATTGTGGAAAAATTGAACAAGATTGTTCAGAATATGACAATAAAATTTGGAAAACTATAAAGAGACACCCAGACTATTTAGAGGAGATAGAAAATGAAACCTAATTATAATTATCCAATTAGAGTTTATGTCACTATAGATGCTGAAAAAGGTAGTGGTATAGTAAATAATCTTGAAGAATACTTAGTAGTAAGTATGAAGGAAGATTATGATGGTGCAAAATTTTATATAGTGAGTAGTGAAGTTACTCAAGCATCTTCAAAGAACCTAAAAGCTGCAATATTGAAATGTATGGCAAGTACAATAATAATAAAGGAAAGTTCAACCATTGAATTCTGATGTTCAACCTATTTGGAACAAGAAAGAGATAAATTATGGAACAAAAGATATTAGGAAACAAGATAAAAATAGAAATAGGAGATCGTTTTTGTTTTTTTCAACTTATGAATTATACTGCTCACTCTCACAAGTTGAGAATGATAGGTAGAGATGGAAAACCTGATATTTGTCATATCTGCAAAAAGATTGTAGAGCCTGAGTGTCAGATATATTTAGTCTGTAATAATTACCTCTGGTTTCCAAATTGTGTTGTTCATAAAAGCTGTATTGATGGAAAATCTTTTGATGAAATATTTAACTTTTTGACAGAGGATTTTAATAAAGCTAAAGAATTTGAACATTGGTTCAAATAAATGAATTTATCGATTGAATTTCTCTTAATTGCCGATAAGTAATTAAGGGGGTAAACAAAATGAAAGAATTAACTGAGAAGGAAATAAATGAATTAAAAGAACAGGAAGAAAAGGAATTTCTGGATTGGTTAGATTCTCTTAGGTTTTGTTACACCTTTAAATAAGGGGGGATATAATGAAAAAAAGAAACAGCATCATCTTAAAAGTTATGGATGAAGTTGTTGATAGGTGTTCCTCTGATGAAGGACTTGAGACAAATGAAATAAGCAGGGAGTTTGTTGAAAGTGTTGTAGATTCATTCAAAGCTGAAATGGTAGATGAGGTTATCAATCGTTTTAAAAATTATGGGTGGATTATAGAAGGGGAAACAAAATGAAATTAGGGGATCAGATAAAAATCAGAGTTCCTAATTCTTATAAGTATTCTTATCATGCTAAAATGGTTCTTGTTGGTAAAATTACTAAAGTCAACAAGAAATCTTATGAAGTATCTGTTCATTTCGGTAATGGTGATTTTTTATGTGTACTGGTAGATAGAAAAGAATATAAACCAGATGAAATTGCCAAGGGCAGATAAGGAGAATAAAATGACTATTCAAACTTATGTATTTAGGTTGGAAACCCTAAATGAACATGGTGATGAAGTTCATTTTTTCAAAAACATAAAAGCCGAATCCAAGAATGAAGCCTGGGATCTTATTTTTAAAGATTACTCTCCCGATGATTATTTTATTAAGCTGAAAGATGTTTTATTTCCTGGGAATCCTGGATATATGAATCTTGATAAATTCAAAGCTTTGGTTTACAAGCACGATGGAGATGTTAAATGTAATTCTTGTCGTAATATTCTTGAACCAAACTTCACTATGTATTTACATTCAGATGGATTAGCTGATAATGAAAATGATAAATGGTGGGTTTATATTGTATGTCCTTATTGTGGATACCAGAACAGTTTCAAAAAGGTTATTAAACAAATTCAAAATAACACTCTTTTGAAAGCTTTGGGTTTATAATGATAAATCATTATTATAAATTATTATTAGAAGATATTGAAAAGTTAAAGGATACATGTATAAATGTTATTTCTGAGCCTGAAATTGCAAAAAAATATCAAGGATGGATTGATCAATTTAAAGCTGGTAAAATAACTGATAAGGCATTTATTAGGTGGTTAGATATTTTAGCAGACTATTGGGGGCCTAAAGATAGATCATATTCCCAATATATTAAGTCACTTTTTAATCAAAAGGAGGGTTAAGAAATGAAACGGTGTATACTTTCATTATTGGTAATTGTTTTATTGGTAGCAGCTTTCGCTGGGTGTGCCCATAAACCTGTAGAACTCAATACACTTATGATCGAATATCCTGTTAAAGGACATGTTGTTGAGGTAGATGGAAAAAAATCATATCTCCTAAATTACAAGTCCCTTAACAATCTTCTTCAGATGAAAGATCAACCTTATTTTTCCAGGAGAGTTATTGAGGAAGAATTAAAAAGGAGGTAAATATGCCTTTGAAGTGTTTAGTATCTAACCCTTCAGATTTTGAGGGTTTTAGCTATGTTTTTAATTCTCTGGAAGGTGCTATGTCCTCTGTTTCTGCTTTTGATATTCTACAACATAAAACTGGAATAAATTTTTCTTTTTATAACAAAAGCAAGGGTAGAAAATTTGATGTTTATATCGAATGCTTCTGTAGGGGAAAATTTTCTCTTGAGATTGAGACAAAAGGTGCCGTATTAAATTTAGATAATACCTATGGGAGCACTATGGGGGGAACTATTATAGCTACCCCAGTACAAATTACACTTCTTCTGGTAAAGCTTTGTGAGGAAGAAAAAGATGTCCTCTTCTATCTTTGAACAAACAGGGTGGAAAAGAC
>WOR8_10001980_pt1 | contig 97215 bp, 91 predicted proteins | sample DeeMarSeWOR38_10_FD_19890 | JGI IMG/M metagenome (IMG submission 19890)
TTGTCGTCTCTTAGCTCAAAGCTAACTTTGACAAAAACTGAGTCCTCTCCCTTAAATGGAAACATGCTATCTTCTGCTAAATCTTTTGGCAAGTAAATTAGGTAGTTGCCATCCTTTCTCCTAAAAAGTCGCCCTCTGCCCTCGCTAACCATAATTCACCACCCTTTGAGTTAAATTTTCAGTTCAAGAATAGGGTTTTCTAAAAACCTATTTAAGATTATCTTTTACGGTTTTGGCCATCAACTATTGAAAAATTTGGACATAACCGAAGCTTGATTCATTTTCATGTTATTCAATTATTCATGCTAAATCAAAACGTATGGGCTTCTTGCGTTTGCTTAGTAATACAACTCTGCTTTCAACTGCCTCATCTATGACCATGTATCCGGTTCTATCTGCTAGCCGTCCCGCAAAATCCAAAATCTCTTCGTGAGAAGGCATGTTTTCATAACCTAAACGGAGCCCCGAAAATCCAACATGCATATATGCCTTAGCTTCAATGTACGTGGGCTCTGCTTTTTCAACAAGTTTAGCGTAGCTATCAACAAGTTCCATATTACGCCCTTTAACAAGAGTCATGCGGGTCACGGTTGGGCAAAGGAAACTTGGTAGCAGACTCAGAGTTTCATTCAACTTCTCCCAGGCTTTGGGAACTTGGGGTCTACAAACACGTTTGAAAATCTCTTCATTAGGAGCACAAACTGAGATGTAAAGTTGCGTTGGTTCTTCGCTAAAATCCGCGAGTTTAGATGGTATTGTGCCATTAGTCACAAGAAATGTTGTAAAACCTCTATGGTGAAACAAGCGAATCAACTCCTCAATATGCTCGTAGAGAGTTGGTTCACCGGCTAAACTGATTGCTACATGCTTAGGGTTAAGGGCTTCTGTAACTTTCTTCCAGTTTATTTTTGGATGTCCATTATATCCACTTAAGATTCTGGCTTGCGCCTTTAGGCTTTCTTGAATAATCTCCACTGCGGATTCCCATTTTGGAAGATTCATTTCGTTCCATTTAATTTGCAAGTCGCCGCTTTGTGCCCTCCAGCAAAAAAGGCACTGCTGTGTGCAGTTGAAAAGTGAAGGTGACATTTGGATACACTGATGAGATTTTATTCCGTAAAACTTCTGTTTATAACATGATCTACCGTAAATTAAAGATTCGTAAAGCCATTTGCACCTTTTAACTGCTGAATGTTTGCCAATAAGATGGTACTTATGCTTTTTCATGATTTGAAGCAGTACTGAAGGAATATAATCTTCCACGGTTTTTCACAAGTTTCTGCGGCTTCTGGTTTGAAATAAAACTATTGGAAGTCGTTTAATAAAATTCTCTCCCTAATAAACAAGAATTTTCCAAAGGCAAAGCTTAAAATGTTCTGTTACAATGAAAATCTGCTGAAATAAAGGAGAAGTATCTATTGAAGAAAAAAGCTGCTGCGTTCGCTCTCCTAATGCTATTTGGCATCTCATTTCTGTTAATGCCGCTCTCCATAGTCACAGGGCAGCTTGGTGTGAATATATATTTAGTAAATCCTGAGGAAGAAGGAGTTGCAGGTGAAACTGTTAACCTTCAGGGCACCATAGACACTACAAATGGCAGGTTCCAAATTTGGTTTGACGAAACGCTTGTTATCACGAGTTATTCTGAGGGATATTATGTAAACTCGAATTTCACAATACCCGCTCTTTCCGAAGGAGGTCATGTGATAACACTCAGAGACGTCACTACCAATCGTAACGCAACATATGACTTCCGTCTAAAACTTGCCTATTACATTGAAGCAAATGTGCCTTCTTTACCTGCGCAGTTGCAGGAAGGTGATGATGTTGTTCTAAACGTAACAATAGCTGGTGTGCAACCTAGCACAACACACCATGCAAACGTTACCGTTGTACTTCCCCAACCTCCCAGTACAACTTTTTCAAAAATAGTTGAACTTGTCGCCCCAAGCGAAGAAACGGTTGCCACTGCTCTTGTCACTTATCCAGATACTTCGTTTAAACCTGCAGGCTCGCTCACCAACTTCACAGGCTCTTATAAGATCTATTTTAATGAAACTGAATCATTGGCGGAAAATGAATTCTTTATAGGTTTCACTGATTCAAGTTATTATCACAGAAACGAGATTGTGACAATTCGTGCAATAGGCTATCAGCCTGAAGAAAATGCAACAATAACCATTAAATATGCTGAAAGTGGAACGAGTGTATACTCAGAAATATTGACTGCATCAAGTGAAGGCATATTTGAATCTGCTTGGGCGGTTCCTTTTGATGCGTTAATTGGTGATTACAATATCACTGTAATCTCAGACTCTACTGACAAACTCGTACCGGATTCGCAGCTCTTTTCTATTCCGGGATACACCGTCAAAGTTCAAACATTCAACCTAGCAGGAGAAGCCGTTTCGGCGATATCTGTTGAAGCGCTTGACCAAGCCACAGAAGAAATTTACACTAGTGCAAGCGATTACCAGGGAACAGCCATTTTGAAACTTGAGGTGGGTAATCATCTCCTTAGTGGGTTTTGGAATGGTGTAAATGTTGGAGAATTAAACGTTTCGATAACTGACTCCACCTCTTTTGATTTAACGTGTAGGTTAACCAATATTGAAATAACAGTTCAAAATGAAAACGGAAATCTGATGCCCTTCGTTGCGCTAGACATTACATACCAATACTTTACAACCAAGGAAAACTCATTTGAAGTTGGCTCCACTTCGGGCGAAACAAATCTTTCAGGAACTTACATTCTGAACTCTGTTTTACCTGGAATAAGTTACGACATCAACGCTTCTCTTTATGATATAGTTTTCAACGCTAATAACAAGACAGTTATTAATGTACCAATACAGCCCACTTCTAGAGTAGTAATATTGTGTCCTAGTCAATCTCTAACCCTTAGGATAATCGATTACAATACAGACGCTATTCCCAATGCGCGAATCGAATTGGTCGAGATTACTAACGGATTGTTTAGTAGCACAATAACTGACATTTTAGGAACTTCTACTGTAGAAGTTACCTTTGGAAAGTACAGGTTACGTGTATTCAAAGACGAGATTTTATTAAATTCAACTTCAACAGGTTGCAGTGACGGTTGTTGATTACTTTAGTCAGCCAATTCCTGACATGAACATTATTCTTCATAGGCTGGGTATAGATCCATGGTCTTCCTCTTCCAAGGCTGATGGCATAGCAACATTTAGTAATGTTATCGGCGGAGACATGCAGATAATTATTTACCCTGATGGTGCAGAAAACAATTATGAAGCATTTAATGTTTACATTCCCGAATCAAAAGATATTGAAATAAAACTGAATAAGTATATCCTCGTAGGACCGTTTCTCGTTGAGAGTAGTGCACTTGCCACTTTCATCATAATTTTTGTAGCTATACTCTTGTTTATCTCTATTGAAGTTTATAGAAGGAAAGTAGCTATAACTGCTAACAATAAACATTAAAAAGTAATACTGAGTTTGAAATAAAAAAATTTATATGGGTTTCAAGAGCTATAACCTTTTGGTAATGCGCGGCAACATTGCATTTTATTGATTAACAATAGAGGTGTATCTATTGACTCAAACAAAAACCTGTTCTCCAGCCTGTCAATTCTTCAAATGCGTAAAAAACTCTGCTTTCTATCGCCGAGACGTTGTATGGTGCAGATGGACCGACGATTCCTGTAATGTAGCAAATTGTACTTATGCTCTATGCGTTAGAAGACGCTTGCTACCCCGTGGGATCTGTGGCGAAACGGTTAAACGGAAAACTGTTGAAAGAGCTCCAGAAGAAGTAATTGGCAAATCTATTAAACTTAGGGGAAAAGCATTGCGAAAGATTGGAGATAGAGAAATCTTTTAGAGCTTTAATTGAAGAGAAACGAGTTGTCTAACATCTAAATCGGTTAGGTACATCTAACCTCAAGTTTATTTGGCTTTGACACGTTTAACTACTGGAGGTTTTACTTTTTTAAGAATTCTGTAGCCGCAGATTATACATTTAATTTCTCCGCCTCGAAGTTCCAGCTCTTCAGATGGCACTCTTGCGCCACATCTAATGCATTCATAAACAATTCCTGTCTGTTCCAACGACTTTACCCTTCCTACAAAGGAAAAGTGTTTTGCTTTTAAATGTTTCCGGTGTCGTTATATATTAACGAAGGTTAAAACTTGAGAAAACGGCTACGAAAAATGCTTTCCAATGATCTTTCAGCTGAAAACTTGGGGGAAGTTTACAAGTCGTTTGACATTGTAGGGAACATTGCCATAATAAGGCATCCTTATGGTTCTCAAGTGAATGCTAAAACCGTCGCAAACGCAATAATGAGCCAACACAGAAATGTGAAATCAGTTCTACTTCAAACGAGCGCTGTGAAAGGAGACCTGAGACTCCGTTGTTTTAGATGTGTGGCTGGTGAAAACAGAACAAATACGCTTCACAGAGAATTCGGTTGTTTGTATGCAGTTAATGTGGAAACGTGCTATTTTTCTCCCCGGCTTTCACACGAAAGAATGCGCATAGCGAAAATGGTCTTAACCAAAGAAACTATAATTAACATGTTCGCGGGGGTTGGTTGCTTCTCCATAGTAATTGCGAAACATGCAAAACCTGAAAAAGTTTTCTCCATAGATATTAACCCTGCGGCATACCAGTTCCAGCTGGAGAATATTAGGCTTAACAGAGTTTACGACAAGATAACCCCTTTATTGGGAGACTCAAAAAAAATTATAATTAATCATCTCCAACATGTGGCAGATCGTGTTTTAATGCCTCTACCGGAAAAAGCTTTTGAATATCTGCCTTTGGCTTTGTTGGCGTTGAAGCCTTCAGGAGGCTGGATACACCAATACAGCTTCGAACATGCAAAGAAAAACGAAAGCCCCACCAAGAAGATCAAGATAAAAGTGGAGGAAGCGCTAAGAACATTAGGCGCAACATTTGAAGTGCCTTTCATCCGTGTGATAAGAAGCACAGGGCCAAATTGGTACCAACTCGTTGCTGACGTGCGGGTCACTAGAAAAGAACATTAATAGTTATCAGAATGCAATAATCTGCCGATTCAGAGCAGCTTATAGTTTAACCTGCCTAAAAATTCCTATCTCTTATCACACATTTCAAATAATAAGCATTGTATGCTTCAGCCACCTTCGTCATTGATATGACAATTTCTTAAAAAATCTTATTAGCTCTCTTTGTAATCTGTGTATGCGTGAAGTGAAATGAAAAAGCAATTGATGGACATACTTGCATGTCCGATAGATAAACATCACCCGCTTGAGCTTCACGTTTTCGAAGAGAAAGATGAGATAACTGAAGGTGTGATCGTCTGCCCAAAATGCTTTCGATGGTACCCAATACGAGATGAAATTCCTGAAATGTTGCCGGATGAGTTGCGTAAAAAAGCAGAAGACCTTCCGTTTTTGAAGAAATGGAAAGCCAAAATGCCGAAAGAAATAGTTACTGAAGGCAAACCTTTCAATCTAAAACGTTAAGCGGAAAATTCTATCTGAGTTTTATGGCTCGGTTTTTCATCGAAGACTGCAACGCTGCTTCAGCAATTTGCAGAGCTTTCAAACCGTCAACTCCAGTTATCAGCGGTTTCTTTTTTTCTATTATACAATCTGCAAAATGCTGAAGTTCAAGTTTTAAAGGTTCCTGCCATGGATACCTTGGTTGCAAGTTTTCTTTCGGATCTTCGATCCACAGATCTTGAGTCATGTAATCCAATCTCATTATCGCGTCGCTTCCAGTAACTGTCAATGTTCGTGTTTTATAAGGTGTTAACCAATTAGACTCAATAAACGCGCTTTTTCTGTTTTCGTAGGTAAGCATTATTTGGGCGTAATCTTCAAATTTTCTGTGCTTCATGTTACCCGTTTTCGCGTAAATACCTGTTGGATCCTCACCGGATATGTAACGCATAACATCTATATCGTGAATCGCTGTGTCCTTGACTACTCCAACATCGCCTATTCTCTCAGGCCATTGCGAAACTCGCTTCGCAGTAGCGCATACAAGTTCTCCAATTCTCTTCTTCTGGACAGATTCTCTTATATGAATAAGACCCGGAATGAATCTCATTAGAAAACCCACAGTTAAATGTAAACCGTTTTCTTCTGCTACTTTAAGAAGGTTTTTTGCCTGCCTCGAGTAGGTTGCCATTGGCTTTTCAACCAAAACATGCTTTCCCGATAGTAACGCTTTAAATGCTTCTTTGGCAAGTTTGGTTGACCAAGTGCAAACGCTTATTGCTTCAATATCTTGGTTTTTAAGCATTTTAGAACTGTTTTTGTATGCTTTCACACCGAACTGGTCAGCTACAGCTTTAGCCCTTTCTTTATTAATGTCGCAAATAGCCACCAACTTGGTCGATTCCAATTCACTGTAACATCTAGCATGATTTTTTCCCCAGAACCCTGTTCCTACTACTGCCACACCTAATTTCTTCATTTATTTTCAACTCTTCTTCCTAAGCCACGGTATTTTAAGCCTTTACGTTCAACTTTGTTGGGTTCATACAATCCTACTAAATCAACCATTGTAGCTGGCATTTTCATCACAGTAATCAACCTCTTGAGGTTTAAACGTTTAAACTGGTCATGCGAGGTTAACAAAACTATACAGTCTGCTCCTTCAACTGTCTCTTTCATACTTCTTTTTAACATACGGGAACCTTCTGAAACTCTACTCTTTGACAAGAATGGATCATACAGATATGCTTTCGCGCCTCTCCTTTCTAACATTTTAACAAATATTGCTGTTGCTGTCTTTGGTTTAGCGGTACCAAATACTGCGATTCTTGCTCTTCTTATCGTTTTTCCACAGCTTCGCAGCGCATCCTTCGTCAAAGTGAAGGCATGTCTAACAATGTCTTCATTTATTTTCCTTGCTAGCGTAGGAAGCCTTAGCTTCACATTCAGGTTTTCTGCGCTTTCAAGCAAGAGATAGGCTTCATTTCTTTCAATTTGATTCGTTTCAACACTAGGTGTGAATCTTGGAGCATGTGTATTCACAAGATTTAGTATTTCGAAATAATCTATCCCGGCGTTTTCACAGAAAATCGCTAACTCATTAGCCAAAGCTAAGTTTGCATCTTGCATAGCAATTGTGAAAAGCAAAACAGCTTCCGCTGTCCTAAAATCTGAGATTCTTTTAACATCTTTTCCAGTTACTTCTTTCAAAACTATCCCAGCGGTATCCAAACTAGTTTCATCTTGCGCTGCGACTTTCACCTCTTGACTTTCGCTTGAAATCGAGGGATGCCAACCAAGAAATTGAATAGGAGCGTAAACCAATCCAAAGTCTTCTCCCATTCTTAATCCTGATGTGTTTTCAGTAAAACCTAAATCAGCATTGCCTCCGTAGATGAATAACACGCCTCGATTGAGTGATTTTCCAACTTGCTTGCAAACGGATTCTAGTTCTGAGTAATCTGGTTGTTTCTTGCTATCGATTTTTGTAGCAAGTGTCATTACTATTATATTGCTCTGGGAAACCGCATTTTGTAACTCGCTTGTAACACTTAACAGTCTTCTCTTCAGAAAAATTTTCAATTTGGTTTCAATTTCTGTGTCGAAAAAAATGGTTTTCCCTCTTGATAGATCGTTAACCAGAGTCAGATCTGGATCAGTGCAAATAACTTTAAAACCTGCTCTGATAAAGGAAATAGCGTAGAGAATTCCCTTTTCCTTACATCCGATAACACATACAGTATAATTTCCGCGTTTTTCTTTAGTATCTATGTCTTTGGGCTTAATGCGTAGAATTGCCACCATGAAAAGGTATTCTCCGTTCTCGTTTACTTCCTTTTGGAAGGCTAAATGGTTGAAAGGATCTGTTTAAGCCTTGTACTATAGTCTTTGACAAGCTTTAATGCTTTTTCTTGGCTTTTTGCTTCTGCATATAGCCTATAAGTGGGCTCTGTTCCGCTGGGTCTCATAAGAATAGCGCTTTTGTCTTCAAACCAGATTTTCACGCCGTCGATTGTGCTCACGTTAGCATTCTCAACCTGCTCAAGTAGCTTTCTATGTACTTTTTCTTTTTTGTCTTCTGGACAACTCACTTTTCCTTTTTCAATGAAATAATTGGGTTGCTCAGCAATAAGCTCGGATATCTTCTTACCTGTTTTAGACATAATGTCTAGAATTAAGGCAGTTGTCATAGCTCCATCACGAACTGCTTGGTGAGGACCATAGAAAACTCCGCCATTTTCTTCCCCTCCTAAATTAGACTTCATTTCTTTCATAGTCTGCGAAACCGTTACGCTTCCCACTTTGGTCCACACAATTTCACCTTTGTAGGCCTCAGCAATATCCTTGATGAGTGTTGAAGAACTGACTGGAGTAACAACCTTTTCATTAGGATTTTCAATCAGAAACTGTTTTTCAACCACAGCGAAAGTTTTATCTCCCCAAAAAACTTCACCGTTTTCTCCAATGAATATTGACCTGTCAGCATCACCATCAAAAGCTACTCCTAAATCTGCGTTCACCGCTTTCACTGTTGCAGCCGTTTCTTTAAGGTTTTCTGGACGTGGCTCCGGCATTCTTCCTGGAAAAGTCCCGTCAATGTTAGCGTTTATGGTGGTGACCTTGCAACCAAGCTCTCGAAGAAGTTGTGGAGTCGCCAAGCCTCCCACGCTATTTGCGGCATCTACGACTACATGATACTTTTTTTGTGCTATTTCAGAAACGTTGACGTGTTTTTTTACCGCATCAATATATTCTCGGTTAATCACAGCCAATTCATGTTTTGATCCTAGACGGTTCCACTCCGCAAATACTGTTTTATCTTCAAAGTAAATATTTTCAATTTCGGTTTCTTGCTCGTGTGAAATTTCTATACCGTCTTTCCAAATCACTTTTATGCCATTATATTCAGGTGGATTATGAGATGCTGTAATTATCACTCCGCCACCCATACAGTGGTTTTTCACAGCAAACTGCAGTGCTGGTGTTGGAGCCATTCCCGCGAAAAAAACATTGCATCCTGTAGCGGTTAAACCCGCGATAACTGCCTTAGCAAACATTGGACCACTGGTTCTAGCATCATGACCTACCAGCAAGTTCTTCTTTCCGAAGAACGTTCCGATTGCTGAACCTACTCTTATGGCTATTTGAGGTGTTAGTTCCTTGTTGGCTAGTCCTCTAATGCCGTTCGTTCCGAAAAGCTTTCTTGAGCCTATTTTCTCATCTCCTTGTTTTAACAGATAATTTTAGATTTTAATATGTTTTCAGTAACTTCTTTACCTGGACAGACAGCTGTTTTCTTCGTGAGTGAGACGTTGTCTTTGATTTTTACTTGATCGCCAATTATGCATCCTCTGCTGATTTTGACGTCTTTTCCTATTTTTGCGCTTTCACCTATTATAGCTCCATTTATTGATGCGCCATCTTCAATTTCTACATCTGAAAAGATTACTGAATTTTTTATCTGAACATTTCCTCCGATGGCCACATTTCTTCCTACGATAGCGTAGGGACCAATGACTGTTTTTGGTTTTATGGTAACGCTTTTGTCCATTTCTACGGGAGCCTTCAATTTGAACTTGTTTATTCTTTCATTTTGTTGGAGTCTGGCAAGCTTTTTGAGGAGAATCCTGTTTGCCTGCAAATATTCTTCTGGTTTACCAATGTCCATCCACAAGCCATTGATAATATAGCCGAAAAGTTTTCCTTCTTCAACTAGTTTTGGGAAGATTTCGCGTTCCATTGAAATCTTTTTTTCTTTTGGGATGTAATCGAAGATTTCGGGGTTTAGGACATATATGCCGGCGTTTATTAGGTTAGTTGGCGACGTACCTCTAGCTGGTTTCTCTATGAACCTTTTTATTCGACCTTTTTTTGTCACTTCCGCGACACCATATCTAGTTGGGTCTTCAACTTCGCAGAGCGCTATTGTGGCTAACGCTTTGTTTTTTTTGTGAAAAGTGAGGATTCCCGTGTAGCTCAACTCAGAGTATATGTCTCCGTTTAAAACAAAAAAAGGATCCGAATCTCCAATGAGTCTTTCAGCTTTTTTAATTGGTCCGCCAGTTCCCAGAGGTTTATTAGGCGGGTCAATTGAGTACTTGATGTGTAATCCGCATTTTGGGATTCGTTGCTTTTTTATATAAAAAGCTGTTAGTCCGTTAACCGCTAGTATTGCCTCTTGGATGTTGTGTTTGGCAAGTCTTTCGTAAATCCTCTGAAGTAAGGGCTTATTAACCATAGGAAAAAGAGTTTTAGGTCTAGTACAACTCAGCGGTCTAAGTCTTGTGGCGAATCCGCCTGCTAGGATTAGAGCTTTCAGTAAATGTCACCTTTCTAGTTTCTTAGGTCTATATTATCTCTGCATGTTTTAATATAAACAGTTGTAATGAAAGAATGTATTTTGGTTTCCAGAGTTTGTTGCAGTTATTTGCTAACTGAGTTTTATCTAATATGTGTATTTTTTTCGAATATTTTTCAGTGATTACAGAATTTTTCTGCTGAGTTACAGAGAGAATATTAAAGATATAGACTTCAATATATAACTACTATTTTCCAAATCTATGCTCAAGAATTGGTTTAGCAAAAGCCTTTGAGGTTTATTCCCACTCTATTGTTGCTGGTGGTTTATGTGTTACATCGTATACTACACGGGTGACTCTTGGTATCTCATTTGCTATTCTCGTGGAGATTTTCTCTAAGACAGGATAAGGTATTTGGGCGAAACTGGCGGTCATGGCTTCGCGACTTTCCACCGTTCTGATGGCAACTACATAGCCGTAGGCTCTGGAGTCACCTTTGACGCCTGTTGCTTTGGTGTCCGTCAAAACTGCGAAATATTGCCACAAGTTTTCTGCCATTCCATTGTTTTCGATTTCTTCCGTGACTATTCTGTCTGCTTTCTTTGCGATTCTGACTTTTTCTTCGGTTAATTCACCTATTATTCTGACCGCGAGTCCAGGTCCTGGAAATGGCTGTCTATTGACTATTGCTTGTGGCAAACCGAGCATTTTAGCGACTTTTCGCACTTCGTCCTTGTATAGGTCGCGGAGGGGTTCCAAGATTTTTTTAAATTTGATTTTTGCCGGTAATCCTGCTACGTTATGGTGTGATTTTATTTTATCTGAGTGTTTTCGGAAGCCTGACTCGATTCGATCAGGATAAATTGTGCCTTGGATCAGGTAATCCGCCCCTGTTTTTTCAGCCTGCTCTTCAAATACTCGGATGAATTCTTCTCCGATGATTTTCCTTTTCTTTTCTGGATCAATTACACCCTCAAGTTTGTTCATGAAACGTTGTTGAGCATTTGCTCTTACAAAGTTGATTTCAAATTTTTCAAAAGCTTTCTCAATAGCTTCAGGTTCGCCTTCTCGCATGAAGCCATGGTCAACGAAAACCGCTGTAAGCTTGTTTTTCAACGCTTTCGCTGCAAGAGCAGTGGCAACACTGGAGTCTATACCGCCGCTCAAGCCAATTATGGCTTTATCTTTTCCAGCTTCCATTTCTATCTCTTCAATCATTCTTTCTATTATGTCTCCCACCCTCCAGTTAGACTCACACTTGCAGACTTCAAAGATGAAGTTCCGAAGCATACGCATGCCATTTACTGTATGAATGACTTCTGGATGCCATTGAAGACCATAAATGGGTTTTTCTTTATGTCTGAAAGCAGCAACTGGGCAGCTTTTTGTATGGGCTAGAACTTCGAATCCACTTGGGGGGGAGTAGACTGTGTCACCGTGGCTCATCCAAACCTTTTCTTTTTTGCCTGATCCTTCCAGTACGCCTACACTTCTGTCTATTTCCACTTGGGCGATTCCGTATTCTTTGCATATTGCTGGTTCGACTTTTCCTTTGGTTATCTGTGCTATGAGTTGATGCCCATAACATAAACCCAAAATTGGCAAGTTTATCTCCAAAATTCGGGGGTCGATTTTCGGGGCGTTGGATTCATAAACGCTTGAAGGCCCCCCTGATAAAATCAGGCCTTTGATATTGAATTTCTTACTTAGAGACTTGATTTCTTCTGGTGATATGTCATGGGGTACAATTTCCGAGTAAACCCCATGTTCCCTGATTCTCCTGCCTATCAGGTGACAGTATTGTCCACCAAAATCTAGGACCAGTATTGTGTCATATTGCACCTTCATCTTACCGTGCTCAGGTACCTTGGGGGTTGCTCTAGTAATTTAAGATTGCTATCTTTTTGTTGTAGACTGTGATTATTCCGTATCTGCATGATCAAGCAAGTTTGTCCTCGACTTTTCCATTTTCCCTCAAACGGATAAAACTAAAATTTTATAAATGTAATGCGTTGATTATCAGAAATATGTTTAGAAAAGGATAGGTTGATTGAAAGAATGTGTAAGAGGCGCCATTTATGGAGTTAAATGAAACTGACAAAAGAATTTTGAGGAACCTATTGGAAGATGCTCGCTTTTCAAGTAGACAAATAGCAAAGAATGTGGGGGTTTCTGTAGGAACCGTGCTTTCAAGAATCAAGAAAATGGAAGACAGAGGTTTAATAGAAGGTTACTCAGTAATTTTGGATCATGAAAAGCTAGGCTATGAACTTACTGTGGTAACGGAAATAACAGTCTCAAAGGGCAGACTTGTGGAAATGGAAAATGAAATCGCCAAGTTTCCTGGAGTGTGTGGCGTTTACGACGTAACCGGTCTAACAGACGCCGTCATAATTGGCAAGTTCAAGAGTCGTGAAGAACTTGGTAAGTTCACAAAACAATTGTTATCGTTGCCTTATATTGAGCGTACAAACACACATGTTGTATTGACAACGGTGAAAGAGAACTTCCGACTACTCTAGGCGTTGGGTATTTTGATTTTTATCGATGTTTACACTTATCAACATAATATACTTTAATGTTGAACCTTAGGAAAGCTTGCAGTGTCTCTTTACTTGAAAGAGATGAGCCTGGAGAAGAAAGAATTACTTCTGCGTTTTTCCATTTCCCTCTTTCAAATCTCTCTTAGACGTTGTTTTTCTAATTATATAGAAAAAGTTTTAAAGCTATTGCATTCAAATAACATAAATCATCAATTTGTAGGAGACTTAGAGAGAATGAAAAAAGGTTCTGCGGCTTTCTGTATACTCTTGTTTTGTATTCTACTGCTAATGAACACCGCAACAATTGAGGCAGCTGAACCAGGTTACGAAAGAATTGATTATAATCCAGATGTGCTTCCAACAGTTGATGGGATGTGGACCGACTCCGCTGAATGGGAATTAAATGGTGAAATTACCGAGATAGGTAACGATGTTGCGTTTAGAAGTGTCTGGTACATGGCGTCTATGGATCCTATCCAAGTCGACGACTATTTCCTTGTTGAGTTTTTCAGTGACAACACCACTGATGCTGAAGACTACTGGCAAATTTGCATTGATGGTGACCAGAGTGATGGCGATGCTCCTGCGGCAGAAGATGTCAGGTTAGACATTGTTGGGCACACTGATCTAATAGTTTATGTGGGCGATGGATCAGACTGGGTAGAGGATCCCGCATTCGATACAAGCGTTATATGGTGGAATAACACAATCGACGTATCACCGCTAAATGACACAGCTCACTGGATTCTGGAACTGCATTTTGTGAAAGCAGCTTTAGGAGCGGGTCCTACTTGGAACTTTAGATTGGCAGCGTATGATGCAAATACTACCACTCTTGCAGCGTGGCCGCCCACTTCAGCAGACGTTCCTAATGAATGGGGCGTTCAAAACTATGTAGGCGAAGTTATCCCAGAAGGATTTAGCATAATAATAGTGGTTTTAATGTCTACTGTGGCTATTGTTGTTGGCTTCTATTTTCTGCGCAAGCGCCCAAGAAAGGAGAGTTACAGTTCAGAAAATACTGGCTATATGCTATAAGGAATAACAGATTTCTCATCTTCCTCCCTTTTTCTTGTCAATTCCAAACTGAATCATGTTTTTTTAGGTATATTTTTGTTGCAAGTTCTTTCTTTTGGAAAAGCTGAAAATCAGAAGAGATTGCATTAAATGCTATTTTTCAAACGCGCGTTTAATTTGAATCTTTGATTTATGAAAAAGCTTTTAAGGTTGCTGAATTGATTAGTCCTACATCATCTAAACAAAGGAGAATAAATAATAGTGAAGAAATCTGTCTTAGTTGCTTTCATAGTCCTGTTTTGCAGTCTATTGGCCCTGCCAACAGCATTTGTCAGTGCCTATGCTGAAGGATATGAAAATACAAATTATGCGGCAATGGATCCACCAATTATGGATGGCGCTTGGAGCCAGGGTTCTTGGAGCTTCGATCCTCCTGGTGAATGGGGTGATTCTATGGTTCCCCCTCTCCTTCCTGACACTTTCCTTTGGAGACAAAAATGGACGCAACCAGACGTTATCCTACAGCACTTCCTAATTGAAGCTTTAACCGACAACACTACCGATTCAGGAGACTACTTCGAATTCTGTATTGACTTGGACGCAAACGGTGGCACTGCTCCCCAAGCTAACGACTTTAGACTAACATACGATGGAGATGGCACGCTAACTGTTTACGAAGGTGATGGGTCAGGATGGGTTGAATACACTGACTATGTGGTGCCAGATGACATTCAAATAATGGACTCAATGGATTCCTCACCATCCAACGACAACGACCATTGGATTCTTGAATTCGACCTGAACAAGGATAAATTTGACATATCAGGAGCGGGCTATCAACCGTGGATTAGATTGGCAGTGTACGATGCGAGCAATGATACTGCTGGAGTCCAATCGTGGCCACTCGATTCGTCCCCGGATATCCCAGATGAATGGGGTTTAGAAATAGGAACAACATCAAATATACCTGAAGCTCTGACTGTTGGTGTTGTAATACTGTTATCTTCTGTAGCTGTTGCTGTGAGTTTTTACTTCCTTCGCAAACGTCCGCAAGTGAAATTTGTAGTCAAGTGATAGTTGAAAACCCGCAATTCGCTCTTCAGTCGCTGCAGGATCCGCATTCTATCCTCTTCCTTTTTTTAAAATCAAATTCAGTTCAACAGTAACATCAAGGTTGAATTGTGAGATGCTACTCTGAGCACCGCTCCAATCGAGGTACTGCAAAAATTGAAAAAAACTGAAGCCTAACAGCCAATTTTGGCATGAAACCCCATCTCTAGCCTTTCTATAAGTAGGTTTTATATACAAGGTTCCAACGAATTTGCAATTTAAATCAAGCTGTCATTTCCCTTTGACAATGTAGTAAAGGTAATTCAAGATGAAACATGTACCTTGTGCAGATGATGTTCAAAAACCAGTTAATTCTATTATTTCAGTTTTAGACACTGCTCGAACCAAACCCTTCGCAAAAGCAGAAAGAAAATTGCGAACAGAAGAAAGTTTAAAGATTATAGGGTTGTACAATATTCTACATTGTTCGAAGGTTTCGTTGAACAAAATTTGTTAATGGAGTGCCTAGTTACATGACTGAAAAATCACTGGATACTTTCACGTCAAACATTGGAAAAGCGGAAATCGCCGTGCTTATGCCTATACATAACGAGGCTGAAACAATTGAGCAGTGTGTTGCCGAGTTCTATGATGTGAAAGATTGAGTGAAAAGATTCCTTTGAAAGCTCTGCTTTCTACTTCACGTAAAGGTTACGCTGGTGGAATAAAAGATGGGTTGAAACTTGTCACGGCAAAATACGTGTTAATCACCGATTCTGACGGGCAACACGATCCGAGAGATTTCTGGAAAATCTGGAATCTGCGCTCGAAATGTGACATAGTTAGCGGTTGGCGCAAGAGGAGAGCTGATTCTCTGTATAGGAGGATTATGTCCCAAGTCTTTCAATTGAGAATAAAAAGCGCTTTTAATCTTCCAAATTTCATGGACATAACCGCTCCTTTTAAGCTCATGAAAACAGAAGTAGCCATACAAATAGCCGAAGAATGTAAATTCATGAGCGAAAGTTTCTGGAACGAATTCTCTGTAAGAGCCCATGTTAGTGGTTTCAGCATAGGAGAAATCCCAGTTTCGCATCGAATCCGAGCAGACAAGAGCGCAACTCGAGTTTATAAGCCATGGAAGATACCAAAAATTGCTATGGCCCAACTAGTAGCCTTATCTAAGCTCAAATCAGAGCTCAACATGTAACGGAGAAACCTGAATGGCAAAATTCAGCCGAGTAAGAATCGTTGTTCAGCTCATTGTTGGCGTTGCTATCTTACTCTGGTTGCTTCAACTTGGGAATTCAAGCGAAGTATTTACTTCAATCTTACAATTCAATCCAATACACTTGATCGGCGCAGTGGCTTTCTTTCTTACAGCTTCTACCTTCGTAGGGCTTGCACTCTGTACTACATTGAGGCGATCCAATCCAAACGCTCCGTTAAGGCAAATGTTAATGGCTAGCTTTGCCGGACAGTTATTGAGTGATGTAACTCCGGTTAGATCTGGCTATTTTCTAACACCTGTTTTTCTCAAAGGGCTAGCTAGTATACCTGTTGAGAAAGGCATGACAGGAGTTCTCGCCACTGGAGGTATCAATTCCTTCGTGAAAGTGATAATATGTTTAGTTGGTTTAGGGTATTTCACAAGTTACTTACAACTTCCAGCCGACATCACTACGTCTTTACTCGTCGGAGTTGTAGTCTTACTCATTGCTGGGGTCTTTTTCATGCTACTTATGTGGAATAAACGTTTTTCAAGATTAGTAGTTAAGTTTGAAAGAATACCGCTATTTGGTAAGAAACTGACTAAATTCACTAAAGTCTTTGTTGATGTTCAGAAGGAAGGGAGCAAAGTTCGATACTCTCTAGTATTTGTTGCTGCTTTGATATTATTGTCTATTCTGGCAAATGCCACGGCATTATACTTCATCTTTTATGGGATCTGGTTCACACTAACACCCACTCTTCACCTAATTGACTTTTTTTTCATAGCTGCTTTCGCCTCAGTATTAACTTACATTCCCATCACAATCGCCGGTCTAGGTGTGCAAGAAGCTGGTTATGTTCTTCTTCTTCACATCTTACTGGGCCTACCTCTCTCTAGTATCAACCCGAATCTCGTAGCATTTGCATTGATAACCAGAGCATTATTCACTGGTACAGATATAATAGGGATCGGTCCATTGATAAAGGTCGGATTAAAACAAAATTCCGCGGATCCTATCCGAAGTTAAAAAGCCTCGCGTTCCCAGTAGTTGTAGAATTTCAAATCCAAAGTGACGCCAAAGTCTTCTGGGGTTGTTTCTTCTCTGTCAATTATTCGGAACGTGAAATATCCAGCTCTGTCTATTTGCCATTCGAATGATTGATCTTCAAAACCAGAACTATTGTTGGATTGAATAGACCATTTCTCTATAAACATGAATTCTCCCGCTGGCTCTGCAATTATTTCAGTTGGGATAAATCCTGTCCACAATTCAACTTCCACCGAGCGGCAACTATTTACTGAAAGTAGAAGTTTTCCTTCTCGGTAATCAACAGGGAGAGGCATGTATAACTTGCCAATATATGGGTGCGTATTGTTAGTTGCAGTTGCATTGATTGTAACATGTTTAATCGGTGGAGCAAGCTCTTTCTGAGCGAATTGTTCGTAAATTGTTTTTTCGTCGACAGGACCAACATGATAGACTGTTGCACCATTGACCCCAACATAGACTGGAGGTAAATAACGTGGGTCACCTAAATACCTTGTAAGGATACAAGATTTGTAGGCAGGTGGCAATCTGGGATCCATTGGGCTTGCCCAAGGAACGCTAAGAACATACGTTATTCTCTTATCTTGAAGAAAATCGATACCTTCTTCTATGGTGTCAATTTTATAAAGTGATGCTGACTCATTACCGTCTAGTAGCAGAATATCCCGTTGAAGATAGTATTCTTTGATGTCATAGGTCGCAATCCTTGCATCCAAAGGCGTGTTTTCGTTTATCCATTTCCACGCATCTGCCTCTTTAAAAACGTGAATAAGGTAACTCCACTTATCGTCGCCAGGATTTGCCGTGGGTTTTGCGGAATTCATGTATGGCAAGACAACTATGCTCGAAATGGCTACCATTGATATAAGAGTGACCGCAAAAGCCCGTGTTAAGTTATTGATAGTGAAAAATGATTTGATGATGATGGAAAAAAATATGGCTGAACAGGGCAAGGCAACTATGATATAGCGTGGAAATGGAAGATGAATAATCATTATCAGAATGCCGATGAGAAGAAGATATGAAAGAACGATAATGAAGAAGTTGTTTTGCAGGTAAGAAGGGATGTTCTGCAGAAGGATTTTCTTCAGTTTTAAAGGGAGAATCTTAAGCAGATTCTTCTGTTTGGAAAATGTGAGATAAGCTATAGCTAAGGCTAACAAGGTTGCTCCTATTTTGCCAATTACGATTGACCAAGCATAGATGGGGATTGTTGCATAATTTTGAAAATGTTGCATTGTTGAGCTTAACAGAAACGGATCTAAATGTTCACCTATGCCAAGAAAGGGATAAATGGGATTTCCCAACAACAGAAAATTTCGCGCGTACCAGGGCAAAACAACAGCCAAAAATAGGATGGTCAACCAAGCAAAGCGTTTCAAACTTACCCGTCTATTTACTCCATAGAAGAATAAAAGACCAAATGAGGCTAGTCCAATATAGCTTGTAAGAGCAGAAAAACCGCAAAGCAATGTCCCAATTATTTCGAATTTTCTACCCTCAGCGTAGTTTGAATTATATGCCTTGAACAAAAAGAAGGCAGATAGATTCATCATTAGGATTAATCCCAAGAAATAGGTCTCTTGAACAAAAAGCTCCCAGAAGAAGGGCACGACGCTCAAGGAAAGAACAGCAAAAATGGATATAGTTTTGTCTCTGCTTAAGATCAACGCAAATTTGTAAGTGGTCATTATAGTTGCTATGCCAAAAATCGGTGAAAGAATTCTATAGTAGAGGTCATTCGCAGCCCCCGCGAAGTTATATAATGTGACCGCAGCAAGTTGAACTCCAGGAGGGTAACTCGCACTCATCTCCAAACCAATTGATGGTCCAGCAATTAAGGGGATACTGCCTTTTTCGAATATGATTTTTGCGTAATTTACTCCGTAGGCTAATGAATCCCATTCGGTAGCTGGAAGCGCTACACTCTTGTATATTGCAGCAATAATGTATACGCTGACTAATATCATTGAAACTGCTGCCAAAATTCTGAGGTGTTGTACCTTGCTCGTTTTTCTTATATTCAATGAATCTATAGCCTTCGTTTTCCATTTTCGGTAAACTGAGGCAACAGCCAAGATAATCAACAGAGTCATCTGAGCAATAGTTGCTGTAGTAAGATTGATCTCCCATAATATTCCTATCAAGATCATAACTGCAAAAGTTGAGCCAAATCCTAAACTAATAGAAAGCAACAGTCTTTCTGTTGGATCCACTCCGTCTTTTGCCAGAAAATAAGACAGTAGCAATCCTTCGAAAAATATTAGCGCTAGACCTATCCATCCACCGTCAATGGTAATCGGTACAATGGGCGCAGCAAACATATTGTTTAATGTCAAACCTGGGGGGAAGGATAACAAAAGATAAAGATATATCCAAATGACTAAGACAACAGCAATCAAGGTGAGGATTATTGCAGAGAATCTTCGCACGGTTCTAGACTCCATCGTCAGTTTCATTTGTAATGCCAAACCCAATTGACATTTTTAGGTCCAATCTTGTGACTTCCCACTGCCTTTCTCTCGGAACTATGACCAGTGTATACAAACCAGACTCTCTAACATTCCACTCCAATGATGGGTTAACTTGTCCAGAGATTGTTGAATTAGGTGACCTAATTGCTAATTCATGTCGGCTCCACCATTCTGTAGTTTCCCAAGGTTGAATTACACCTTCGAAGACTTCGATGCATATTTCGTTCCCAAAAGAGTTTGTTTGAAGCAAAATTGTTGTGTTATCGCGTAACATCGGAAGATAAGTCATGAGGGTTGGAGGAACAGTCGCGTCTGTTGTTTCGTTTTCTAAAGAACTTAGCGTACCCCTTCCTGGAGAATTAAAAGGTGCAGCTTCTATTTGGCTAATTGTAAAATTATGATTATAAGAGTGGAGTGCAAGTTCGACGAAACCTTCTTCAATCAAAGGAGCTAAAAGTTCAAAGGTCTTCCAATGACCCGTGTTCTCCTTTTGGATAACAGCGTAACCATGAATCCATTCCTCTGAATAGGGATTGAGCGCATTTATGCTCAAGCTGTCTGTACCTATGTCATGATAAGTTATTTTCACGCTTGTAACGTTTGGAGTGGCAACAAACAACCTTGCAGAGCTGTTACCAGCGATAACTGACTGTGCATATACGCCATCGACCAATTGCGGTTTGCTCCACCCCTTGTGATTGATAGATACTACAGTGGAAGAGTTAGTTGTTATAGGACTTTCAATTGGTCCGACATTGTATATATCGGGATTCGCCTTGTTGTCAAATATTCTAGGGAAATAGGGTGAATTGAAAAACTGGGCCATTGGCAGAATGTCAAAATGACCGTGGGTGTGGGTCCAAGCTACATCAATAATGTATTTCACATTCTCCAATTGAAGAAATTGAAGCATGGCTGCTGGGTCTGTAATATTATATAGTTGCCGTGCTTCCCAACCGTCTAAGTAGAAGAAGTAGTCATTACTGCTGTTTTTTATTTGATATATTCTGTTTTCAATGGCAGCTACTTTCTCTCCTTCTTTTAAGTGTTCATCAAGCCATTCCCAACCGACTGCCTCTGGAACTATGTATGTGATTACATCCCATTTTTCGCCATTAGGATTTTTAAAGAGCCAAATACCATCCTCGGAAGGTGGGTCGTGCTGGTTGTCTCCTGATACTTTTCCCACAAAACTAAGTGTCAAGCTTGGGAAAAGAAAGGCAGTGAAAAGAAGAAGTACAAGACCTATCCTGATGATGTCGCTTGCATGTAGGAAGTCCAAGCGTTTTTTCATTTGGGAAACCGTATTTCCAAATTTTCGCCTATCCTTCTTGTCGTATTCTTCACACTTTTCAAATGCTTTTAGAATCGGCAGGGCACTAAGGAGGGCAAATCCCGGCAATGCAAGATTGATGTGTCGAGGGAAAGCCCATGTTAAGCCCCCGAGAACGAAAATGCTAGCTATGAGCGGCCATGTTGATACTAACCACAGTTTTTTGTCTTGATAAGGGAGTAGTGCAAGTCCGATAACGGTGAAAAAGGAAATTGCTGGAAAGTGTGTACGATAGACGAGGAACATGAATATTCTTCCAAAAATCGTTGTTTCGGCTCCAAAAAAGCCATTTGTTCCAGACCACTTTAAACCTCTAAAAGTTGTTTCCATTATTAGAGGATCGATATTTATTCCGCCAAACAAAGTATAGGCACTAGGATAAATCGGGTTTCCAACTACGACCCAGTTCCGTAGGTACCAAATACTCCCAATAAGCAGAGTCGATAAAACCAATACTAAAGCATGTTTCAAGTTAACACTAAAATGTTTCTTCCTCTTGACAAAATAGAAAATCAATGCTATAATGAAAAATGGCACAAGATAAAGGGCTATGTACGCAGTAAGCAATGCAAATCCATAGAATACCCCACAAAGGGTCCAGTATCTCATCCTCCTCTCGCGTATTGCAAGTATAAGAAACAGTATTGAAACTGAGCAAAAGAATGCCAGCGTAGAATAACTTGTTGCATAAAACGAGTATCGAAAAAACAACGGTGTCATTACAAGAATCAACGCTGATATTAGTCCATACTTCTTTCCAGCCAGTATCTCTCCGATTTTGTAGATTGTTATACATGTCAGAATGCCCATTATCGGGGGAATGACTCTCAAGAAAATGTCTTCAATCGCGCCTATCTGAATATAATAATAGGAACCAAATGAGGAAAACAACGGCGGGAAATTTGCACTCATCTGAATACCGATAGATGGTCCAGCTATTATTGGAACGGCGTTGTTTTCGTACATCATTACTGCCATTACAGCATGATATACCGTGGCATCCCAATGGGCGATAAGCGTCAAAAGAGCATTATAAAAGCAGAAAAAGAAGATTATTCCAATAGCCAAGTATGCTAGCACCCAAGACCTGGGAGTAGGTAGTTTGAATATCTTCTTAAAGGAAAAACTATCTGCCAGGAATTTCTTCAATGAGGGTCTTTCCTTTCCTCTTTGTTTGTAGAGAATCACTGAGAGAAGACCGATGCATAGGAGCAAGATTGTAGCGTTTAGAGGAAGTCGATGCAAGTTTCCAAAGATTCCGAGAATTATTGTTATTAACCCCGTAAGTCCCAAACCCAGCCCAAGTGCGCTTATGAGTTTCAAAGCTCGGGATTTCTCATGGGGCAACAATAAATGTGACGCGAGAGCTCCAAGTATTATCACTTCGATTGTAGCAAGAAAGGCTAAGGGAAATCCTTCAATTTGAACGGGAGTATAAGTAATCGTCGGATTACCTATCCATGAAATGACTTGCTCAAATACAGTTACCCATACTCGGTTTTCGTAGAGATAAACAAACCAAGCACAAGATAGGAAAGCTAGGATCATCAGAGGAATTATCAATTCCTCTTTCATATGCTTCCTTCGATTTTCTGATTTATCCTTGCTTTCCATTCTGAGTCCTCCTGAGCCCTAGCGGATAATTTAACCTGTATCTTCTGATAACGCACACTCCTACTATTACCAAAATAGTCGCAACTACAATTGGCACGAGAAAAGTCCACCACGGAGCGGGCACTGCAGCTCCAGTAATGACGAAACAGGGTGATACAATCGTTTCTGTCTCAAAAAACAGGTGAGTTTTGTTCTCGCCCACCTTCTCTGTTGAACAAAGGTCAAATTTGCTTCCATTGTATTGATAATGAAATAAATTTTCTTCGATACTCATGTTTTGTAGGGTTGCCCTTTCAAGGGTGAAAGCTATTCTGACGTTTGTAATTTTGTTCTCTAACCCTGTTAGATATCTAATATCATAGTATTGAATAATTGGAATGGTTTTCGGCGCGTTTATAATGAGAGGTTTGTCTTTCAGAATATCTATTACTAAGCTAACATAGGTTATTGGTTCACGAAAATCTATGGTTATATTCTTTACCATCTGTTGGGCATCATATTCAGTCACATTAATATGAACGGTGGTTGCAGGTGTGGTTAAGGCAATTGACACAAAAGTCTGATTTAAGAGATTGTCTGCAGGCGGAGCAGGAGAGAAATAGTCAGACTTTGTGTATTCGAAGAAAGATAGTGAGATTAGAAGCAAAGCAAGAATAACACCTGTTTTGGCGCATCTACTTCGCGAATTTTCATCACTGCTTTTTCCACTGTCTTCATTCAGTTTTCTGCGATATGAGCATGTTATGAAAACACTCACGTGAATGGGATTCATTTGCATGTAATGGCCCCGCTGAGTTGACAGATTTGTATGGGAGTATGTTATTATTTAAGGCATTTGATTGCTGTCAGTACTCGCTAACTTCTGTTTGTTTAGTATTTCTAAGTGTTAAATAGGCAATTCATTCACGCGCAACGTGGAAGCGCACCTTTTGTTTTTTGCGATTTTATCGTGGTTTTTTCAGGAAGATGAATTGATTGAGCTGGAACGTTTGAGTATTGACTCAAGACGGTTTTATCAAAATTGTCTTCGGTTCCTCGGTTGAATCGAACTTTATCTAGAACTTGCTTTGTTGGATAAACTTGACGAGGGATGCAATCTGATAGCAAGTTTTATTGGTTACGCCCGCGATTAAAGTTTGCCAAGCATCAAACGTGTGGGGAGAGGGTTCAGTGCAGTTGAAGAAAAACTGGTTTCATTTAACTTTAATTGTCTTAATTGCCTTGCCGATAATGATGTTGTTTTTCTTGGATTATTCGAATTTGGAAGGCTACAATTACCGTCATGATGGTGAAACGGATATCTTCGTACCCTGGCCAAATGACTTTTTCAATGAAAGTTTTCTTTTTGAATTAACATGGAAAGGACGTATGTTCTTACTGGTTTTCTTGTGGATCGTGTTGATTGAATCAATAATGGATTGGAAAAAGTTTGTTGACGAAAAACCAAAAAATCGCTACATTATAATCGCTTCTATAATTTGCGCTTCAATTCCAACGTTTTATGTTCTAGCTACAAACTTTTTTGGCTTTGACCTATCAGTATTGCAAATAGGAAGATTTTTCGGAATTCTCAGTGTTAGAAGTGGAAATCTGCCTTGGGACTTTTTACATCTCCACTGGCCCATATCATGTGAATACATAGTTTTTACTATTTTTTTCACTATTGCCATTATGCTGGCTTACAAAACAAAAGGACTGAAAGCCCTCTCAATTTCCTTAACTCTCCTCGGAGGAATAGGGATTGCATACATGTTTGATACCGTTTTTCCATTCGGTGTTTTTAAGCCTCTTGAAGCATTTGCTCTCATTACCGCAGCAGCAGCAGCTGGCATATTAGATCTTTTGGGCTATTCAGTAATGTTAGTTTTTCCAAGGTATAGTGGTACCTCCGCTCTTCCATATTTAACACTCCATGTAGGCCGAGATTCTGCAACTGTCGGAATTGCTTGGGCTTGTGCAGGCGTTCAGAGTTTGCTACTTTTCACACTGATAATCCTTGTTTTCTTTAAAAAATCCTACATTTCCGCATTTCGAAAATCGGTTTATTTCATAATTGGCCTTTTCGTCACCTTTGTCGTTAATGTTTCCAGAGTAATTTCAATAATGTTTGTTATGGTCAATGAGGGACGTGATGCTGGAATGGTTTTTCATGATTCTTATGGAGAAATGTACTCAATAATCTGGATTTTTATATATATACTTTTGATTGGTTTTATTCAACGGTTTATGTTGGTGGAAAGAACACAATCTGCTTATAGAAGAGTCATCTCCTACCTTGGAGAAACCAAAAATAGGTTTGTCTCAAGACTCAAAACAACCAAGAGTGAATCTTCATCCTAATCAAACGCGCTTTTTCAAATGAAACAGACTTTCAGACTATGAGTTTTTGAAGCGGCTTCTACAAGTCACCAAACACAATAGTGGAAAGCGATTGGCACTGCTTGACTTGCTTCACTCCTAACTAAGGCTATATCATATTTCTATTGGAGTTGAAGACATTTTTCGTTGGGATTTTCCGCTAGCCCTTGCATAAAAAAAGAATTTTGACGGCTCAAGCTTTTTTCTTTTTATAGTTGAGTTCTGGACGGGCAATCGTTATTTTGGTGCCTGGTGCAACAGGCGAGGTTACCCAAGAATTCCCACCTATAACCACGTTGTCTCCTACTATTGCGTCAGGTCCGAGGAGGGTTGCTCCTGAGTAAATTACTACATTGTTTCCAATGGTTGGGTGTCTTTTTTTTCCTTTGATGATTTGTCCTTTTTCGTCTTTTGGAAAGCTCAATGCTCCAAGGGTTACTCCTTGGTAAAGTTTTACGTTATCTCCTATTTCCGCGGTTTCTCCAACTACTACTCCTGTTCATGAATGAACGTGTTCGCTCATTATTCTGGGAATGAGGGGAACTCCGCGCAAGTAGAGCTCGTGCGCTATGCGATATGTTGCTATTGCCAAAACACAAGGATAGCTTAGAATTACTTCTTCAATGCTAGCTGCTGCAGGGTCTCCATCATAAGCCGCTTCAACATCCCCGTTGGCAAGTTCCCTTATCTCTGGAATTTTGTCTAAGAGCTCTTTAGTAACTATCTGTGCTCTTCTTCGACAGATGTCATGCGGGCATTCGGTGATCTTGCGGCAAATATATTTGAGGCTTTTTTCCACCTCATTTGTGAGGCGAGTATAAACTGAGGTTAAAGTAGTTCCGAGAGAATATTTGATATTAGTTTTGGTCACACTTTCTTTTCCTAGGTACCCTGGAAAGAGCACTGAAAGCAGATCTTCCAGAATCTCAATGGTCACTTTCTTCGACGGTAAGTCTTTTCCTTCAAGGTGATCCATTCCTCCGAATGTCTCATAACTCTCAAGAATACTGTCAACAAGCTTCGGCAATCCCGGTTCAAACCCTTTTTCATGTTTATCTTGACTATTCTTCAGTAATGTTTCCAACATTTTCTCTTGATTCCAACAGTACGTTTCCCCACTGTTCTGTGAATCCTTCTTCTTTTTCCCATGTGCTGGACTAGACTCCGAGGTCATTTTGCTCACCTATTTCATATTTTGAAAAACGTAGAATATAAGAAAAACTCTTCGGAAGGTTTTCCTGCAATCTTGATTTTTCAGGTGACCTGAAATAACGACGTGCTGAGGTATCGTTCTCCAGTGTCTGGCAAAATCGCAACCAAGAGTTTTCCTTCGTTTTCTGGTCTTTCAGCTACTTTTAACGTGGCATATGCCACTGCTCCTGAGGATATTCCAACAAGTAACCCTTCTTTTGAGGCTAGTAACCTCGAGGTTTGTATTGCATTTTCGTCTTTTACTTTGATTACTTCATCCACCATGTCGCGTCTTAGGACGTCTGGAATGAAGCCTGCTCCTATACCTTGGATTTTATGTGGTCCTGGTTTGCCACCACTTAGAACTGGCGACTTAGCTGGCTCTACAGCTATGGCTTTGAATTGGGGCTTGAGCGGTTTGATATATTGCGCCACGCCTGTGATGGTGCCACCGGTTCCGACGCCTGCAATAACCATATCTACTTCGCCACCTGTAGCGTTCCATATTTCTGGGCCCGTAGTTTCTCTATGACTTTTCGGATTCGCTAAATTTTTAAATTGCTGAGGAACGAAACTTTCAGGCGTTTTTATTGCGAGTTCTTTTGCTTTTCTTATGGCGCCTTCCATTCCTTCCGCGCCGGAAGTTAGAACTAGTTCGGCGCCATAAGCCCTGAGTAGGTTGCGTCTTTCTATACTCATTGTTTCCGGCATAGCAAGAATCAGACGGTACCCTCTTACTGCGCAGACCATGGCTAAACCTATTCCTGTATTGCCACTTGTTGGCTCAATTATTACAGTGCTAGGGTTTACAAGTCCTCGTTTTTCAGCTTCAGTGATCATGCTTATGCATATACGATCTTTAACACTTCCTCCAGGGTTACGGGATTCTGTCTTAGCTACGACAGTACATTTTAAGCCCGCTGTGAGCTTGCTTAAGCGTATGAGGGGCGTTTTTCCTATGGTTTCGAGAACATTGTTGAAGATTTCTTTCATTCGTGATCACCAAACAAATTATAACATTGTTATATAAACGTATGGCAAGTGAATACTTGCTACTCATGCTTCCAAAACAATACTACTCCATACTGTTATAAAATAATCTGAACAGGTTATGGTTAAAACGTCAAGTAAAGGCTTTTAATATGATACCTGTTTCTATTATTTGCTACCAAAAAACCTCTGCGCAATAAAAATAAACTAGGCGGGGGTTGCCAAGCCAGGTCAAAGGCGTAGGCCTGAGGCGCCTATCCTGTAGAGGTTCGTGGGTTCAAATCCCACCTCGTTACTTAATCACTTGAGTAAAAACCTCAAGGCAACACCACAATGTATTTATTGTGGACAAAAAAACTTATGAAACCAAACAGGAAATGAAACTAGGAGTGACGTGTTGACAATGTCGGAAAGTAACTCGGTGTTGATCGGTAGGAAACCAGTTATGAACTATGTGCTAGCTTGCATAACTTTCTTCCATAGTGGAGCAAAAGAAGTAAGTGTCAAAGCACGCGGAAGAGCTATTAGCCGAGCTATTGATGTTGTGGAAGTGGTTAGACGCCGTTTTCTGCCCGATGTAAAAGTTGCACGAATAGGCATTGGAACAGACCAGCTTTCACCTCAAGATGAAGGCAGGGGAATGACAAACGTCAGCACTATAGAGATCGTCTTGGAAAGATAGGCTAACCATTGCCTATGGAGAGTAGGCCTCTGCGCTCCTCATTTATTAACTGAAGAAGGGCTTCTAAATGAGGACCGAACTATGTAGTTTCTGTTTAAAGAGTGGCATACTATGCCAAAAGTGTTCAGCTAAAGTTAAGTCTGGCGAGATCAGCGATTTAGACCTGAAAATCGCCCGTTTACTTTTATCTATGGAAAGCAAATATCCTTCCCTTCAAAATGTAAATTTTTACAAAGCAGTGAGCGTTGGCAAGACCCTAGCAGTAATTGTTGGACATGGTGATGTACCCCGCCTCTTAGGCTATGGTGGCAAGATTATTAAAAAGCTAGGAGATGAAACACGCAAATCTGTTCGTGTCCTCGAGTATGGTGTTGATGACCGCAAGTTTCTAGAGGATTTGTTTATGCCTCTCAGTATTCTCACTATTAACACGATCTGGTTGCCTGATGGCACCACTGAAACCCGTGTTATATTAAAAAAGAAGCGGGGAGGGCAGTTGCCTTTTAACCCTAAGGCTTTAAAGGAAATCGCTTTCAAAGTAAGGAAAATGTCTTTGCGTGTTGAGTTTGCTGACTAAGGAGCGATTAATTTATGAAATTGGACACAATCAACGATTGGGCTAGAACAGGCTATTCCTCGTTTTTAACTCCAGAAATGGATGGCAAAGAAGTTACACTTTTCGGTTGGGTTCAAGAAATAAGAGATTTAGGTGGAATCCGTTTCATCATATTGCAGGATAGAGAAGGTACAGTACAGGTCACTATCCCCAAGAAGAAAGCAGTTTCCGAAGTGCTATCGAAGTCTGAAATGTTGCAAAAACGTTTCAGCATAGGCGTGAAAGGCATAGTGAAAAAAACCTCTATGTCCCCCAGAGGCTTCGAAGTATTTCCGAAGGATATCAAAATTCTAGGCACAGCCTCAATGCAGTTGCCGATAGATATCACTGGAAAGACTCCTGCAAACATAGAAGTTCGATTAGATGCAAGGTCGCTTGATCTCAGCCAATCACATAATATTGCAGCATTTAAAATTCAGCACTCAGCCGTTGAGGCAATACGGGATTTTCTCTTCGAAAAGGGTTTCTTGGAAGTTCACACACCAAGAATCATAGCCTCAGCAACTGAAGGTGGTGCAAATCTGTTTGCTGTGGATTATTTTGGCGAAAAAGCGTTTCTTGCGCAAAGTCCGCAGTTGTACAAGGAACAATTGGTAATGAGCCTTGAGAAGGTTTTCGAGGTTGGTCCTTTTTTTAGAGCTGAAGAGTCACATACACGACGACACCTAAGCGAATTCGTTTCAGTGGATGTAGAACAAGCGTTTGCTGATGCTAAAGAGGTTATGATTCTTCTTGAACAATTGGTTCAGCATATATGCAGGGCTGTGAAGGAAAAATGCCAAAAAGAATTGGAGATTCTCAAGCATAAAATACAGGTTCCCGAAATCCCGTTTATGCGTTTAACTTATGATAAAATTCTTTCTGATTTGAAGAAGAAAGGTATTGAGGTACCATGGGGAGAAGATATACCAACTGAGGGTAATAGAGCTATGGGGAAGCTATACCCGGATTTCTACTTCATAACTGACTGGCCAACACATTCTAAAGCGTTTTATATAAAACCGCGGGAGGATAACCCAAAGCTCTGTGAAGGGTTTGACCTTATGTGGCAGTGGGTAGAGCTGGTTTCTGGTGGAACAAGAATCGCCGAAAAAGAGCTTTTGGTCTCTAGGCTAAGAGAGCAAGGATTGACACCGGAATCTTTCAAATACCATCTTCAAGCTTTTGATTACGGAATGCCGCCTCACGCTGGTTGGGCTATCGGTTTGGAAAGGCTTACGATGATGCTTACTGGTAAGAAGAATATCCGGGAAGTGACATTCTACCCGAGAGATAGGAATCGGTTGACGCCCTAATATTTGTTTTGTTCTTGATTTTTCTTATAGAACTTAACTTCAGAACCATATAATAAAGGGATGTAGTTGAGACTATAGTGAAGGAGTTCAAGAGAGAATGGCGAAAAGATATGTTTTGCTATTGCTTTTTGCAGTTTTGACTTTTGTTATCGTTTATTTTGTTATAAGCGATACAGGAGGCTCTTTGGTTTTCGCTCACAATCACGATTCTAATACCATTGAAAAAGCCATTGGTGACGACTTCAGAGTTAAAATCCAGTTCAAGAACACAGGAAAATCTGAAGGTACATGGAACGTAAACATAGCTTTCGAAGACAGTTCTTGGCCTAAAGTAGGAATACCTCAGAACTTGACACTTGCTCCTGGACAAATAGAGACTTTAGTATGGGAAGGTTTTGTTCCTGAAGAAGCTACTATTGGTTCAGTTGCAAGGCTTGTAGTATATTACAACGACTCTTTCAAAGCGCTAAACTGGTGGATTCATGTAGTTCCAGGAGCAGAATTAACCATTAAATCAAGCATAGTGGAGTAAACCCGTTTCAAAAAACGCCAAGGGAAGAAGTAAAGCCAACTACTTTCACATAACCTAGTCTCGAATAGAAGAAACTTTTCTTGATACAAATGTTCCAAAAAATAGTGGGTAGACTCAGTGGAGTTAAGTTAGTAACTAAACTTTTTATCAGATGAGTAGAAATGTGCTTTTGTGGAAATGCTGATATAAATGACTAAGTATTTCGCGTTACCGATAGCTACTGATTATTGGAAGCCTGGAGAGAACTACCTAAAACTCATTTTTGATGCTGTAGAAAAAAGAGTAGCTAACGGCGATTTCGTTGTCCTATCCGAGAAAGCGCTTTCAACGGCTCTGGGTAATATCGTAAACGAAAGCTCCATTAGTCCCAGTTTAACGGCTAAGTTGATTTCTAGCCTCTGGATGAGAATCGGTTGGGGATATTTTTTGGGTGTTCTGTGTCATCTAGGTTCAAGGCTGAGGCGAAGGCTCCGTGAATACCCTCTCGAAGATGGTAGTCGCCACAAACAACTTGTTTTGCAACAAGCAGGGTTTTTGCAAGCGTTAATGTGGGGGTCTGAAGGTGGCATTGATGGTTCTAATCTGCCTTTTTCTTACGTAAGCTTACCGTTGAACAAACCGAATGAGGTGGCTGAGTTGATATGCAAGCAAATTCGACTTAGGCTGAAAAAGAAGGTCTTTGTTATGATTGTTGACACTGACAAGACCTATGCGTTCAGAAACTTTTATTTTACGACTCACCCCAAACCGATGGCTGGTATCCGCTCTGTTGGAGGTTTAGTATCATACATTGTCGGGAGATTGTTCAAATTTAGAAAGAGATCTACACCGATAGCTGTGGCTGGAGTAAGATTACAGGCGGAAGAAGCCTTAAGGATTGCTAATATTGCTGACAGAGAAAGAGGTCCAGGGTCAGGTGCAACAGTTTGGGATATGGCTGCCCGATTTGACGTAACATTAACAGGAATAACATGGGATATTTTATCACAAGTCGAACATAATCCAATAGTCTTAATCAGGATGGCAATAGAACGTCCTCAATAGAATGCATGATTGCAAACATTGGTAGCAAAATCGCAGTCATATTTCATGAGTAAAGGATAAACATGTCTTTTTCTTTAATGAAAGTCGTGGTAGAATTTATGGAAGAAACTGAAAAATTGAACGCTTTTTTTAATCCTTCTTCAGCCGCAATCATTGGTGCCTCAAAAAAAATGGCTAAAGCGGGAAACGTGATTTTCAAAAACTTTGCTTATAATAAAACCCGCGGTGTTTTCAAAGGAGAAATTTATCCTGTAAACCCAAACGAGAAGTCAATTCTAGGATTCAAATGTTACCCATCTATAACTGAAATTGCTGGAGAACTTGACCTGATTGTGATTGTTGTTCCAGCAAAAGTTGTTCCTAAGATCATGGAAGAAGCAGTTGTAAAAAACGTAAAAACCGCCATAATTATAACCTCTGGTTTCAGGGAAATCGGAAACGTCGAGTTGGAACAAAAATTAGTAGCTACTGCTAGAAAAGCGGGAATCCGAATTCTGGGACCCAACTGCTTAGGAGTGTACTATCAAAAGACTGGCGTAGACACACTATTTCTACCTGAAACAAAAGTCTTAACCACCGGAGACGAAGTAATTGCCACGCCAAGACCGTTGGTGGGAGACATAGCTATAGTTACTCAGAGCGGTGCCTTTGGAGTTGCCGCTCTTGACTTGTTAGCTGGTCGCCAAATTGGAATCAGCAAGTTCGTGAGTTTTGGCAACAAAAGCGACGTAACCGAATCGGAGATGATGCATTACCTGCTCTTCGACAATGAAACAAAAGTTATACTCCTATATGTTGAAGACATAAAATATGGAAGAAAATTTCTAGAAATAGCCAAGAAAGTAACTGCAAAAAAGCCTATAGTAGCCCTTAAAGCAGGAAGAAGCGCTGCTGGAGCTCGAGCTGCAGTTTCGCACACGGGCGCTATTGCTGGTTCAGATAAAATCTACGATGCTGCTTTCGAACAATCAGGCGTAATACGCGCAAGGGATATGGAGGAATTCTTTGACATGGGGAAAGCTTTGGCCATGCAACCTCCAGCTCTGGGTAAGAACGTTGGAATACTCACTGATGCAGGTGGTCCAGGGATTATGGCAGTGGATGAATGTGAAAGCAAAGATTTGTCGGTTAACCGATTTTCCGAGGTAACTCTTCAAAAATTCCAACAACTCAAGGATAAAAACGTGCTTCCCAAGTTTGCAGCAACCTCCAACCCCGTTGACCTTACAGGCTCAGTAACGGATGATATGTTCGAGGTTGCAGTCGATCTCATGTTTCAAGATCCCGAAGTGCATGGCATAATTCTTCTTGGATTGCACCATTTACCTGCTTTGAGGGAAAAATACATCGATGGTGTGGCGCGTATTTCAGGCAAATATAGCAAGCCAATCGTTATGTGCGACATCGGTGAGACTGAAATGGCGTTGTATACCCGTTCTAGGTTTGATAAACTCGGGATTCCGTCTTTTCCTTCGCCGGAAGACGCTGCAAGAGCTATGAGCGCTTTGGCTCGTTACGGTGAATATCTGATAAAGAACGGTTTCGCAGAAGACTATGTTAGTGAATTCCTAAAGAAAAAAAACCCCATTAAAGGTTAATCATGACTGTAACTTCGCATCCATCTTCGAGTTCGAGTGCTTTTCTTAGGTTTACAGAAGCGATAACTTCCAAAAGATCCTCAGGATAGTCTGGGATTAGAGGAATCACGATAGCACATTCCAAAATTCCAATGAACGCTTTGAAGAGTGCCCCGTTGAAATAACCTTTTACGGGAATAATTTTTTCTGTGGGAGTCTTTTCAAGCAGTCTCTTACACTTTATACTTTTTTCATTTAGCCTTAGGTTTAATGTTCCATGAAATGGAATAAAATCAAGTTTTTCGGAAATTTGCTGATTAACCCAAGGCAGTTCAACAAATTCTTTTCCGCTCCCTTCTCCAGTGATAACTAAGCCTTTGAGTTCTATTCTTTTCAATAAAGACAGTTCTCCCGCATTTGGATTTTCAAGTTAGAAATTTCTTGTAGTTTTTACTATTTTTGTTCCTTCAGCCATTTTGCTACTTTTGCGAGAATCGGATCAGATGATATGTCTATTACCGGAACGATCATTTTTTCTTTTGTTTCTATTGTTGTGGCGTACTTCGGCATATGAGAGTAACCGACGAAGGTCCAGTAGACTTTTCCGTCTTCTATAAGCGCTTTTGCAACTGCTGTGTTGGAAGCAGGAAGGGGAAAGTATAGAAAGACAATTCCGTCAACCCAATATAGCCCGGCTAGTTTACCTCCCGCGATTACTGCCGTGAATCGCGCCAAGGCTTCAGGAGTTGGAAAGAATGTTCGCTCCATCACTATGATTTCTCTGAAAGGTTCATACCTAACGTTGATTTCACTTTCTCCCATAAGCACTCACCAACCTATTTGTTATTGTGTTGCCAGTTCCCTTTTAATCTTGTCATGTTTTAGGAAAAAGTTATAGAGTAGACAGGCATTAAGCCTTCACTATTACTATTCATTGGAGGATTAAGATTTGCCAGAAATCCGTGTAGCAATTGTAGGCGTTGGCAACAGCGCATCTGCATTAATCCAAGGAACTCAGTATTATAAAGACGCAAAAGAAAATACCACAGTACCAGGGCTTATGCATGTCGACTTCGGTGGATACCATATAAGAGATATAAGGTTTGTTGCGGCATTCGAGGTCAACAAAGATAAAATCGGAAAAGATCTTTCTGAAGCCATCTTCACCAAACCAAATTGCGTGGTAAAAATCGCAGACGTCCCGAACTTAAACGTGAAAGTCTCTTCGGCACCAATCATGGACGGTGTCGCTCCACACATGAGAGAAGTTTTCAATGTCTACAACGAAAAGGCAGAAGGCAGTGCTGACGTGGTTCAAGTGTTGAAAGACGCAAAAGCACAAGTACTCGTGAATTACTTACCTGTTGGAAGCCGAGTAGCTACACGATTCTATGCACAATGCGCTATGGATGCAGGTTGTGCATTCGTGAATTGCATGCCCGAGTTCATCGCTTCAAACCAGAATTGGGCTGAGAAATTCGAGAAAGCTGGTTTGCCCGTATTGGGGGACGACATAAAAAGCCAAGTTGGTGCGACCATTTTGCACCGGAATCTTGTGCGGCTTTGTTTAGATCGTGGGGTTATAGTGGATGAAACGTACCAGCTGAATTTGGGTGGAGACACGGACTTTTTGAACATGACTGTAGAAGAGAGGTTGAAGACAAAGCGAATCAGCAAAACAGAGGCAGTCACTAGCCTTGTTCCATATGAATTGCCCACAAGAATTGGCCCCTCAGATTATGTCCACTTCTTAAATAACAAAAAGATATGTTACATAACACTTAAGGGTAGAAAATTCGGCGATCGCCCAATAACGATAAACGCCAAACTTGAAGTTGAAGACTCACCCAACAGTGGAGGCGTAGTTATAGACCTGATAAGGGCTGCAAAAATTGCCTTAGATCGTAAAATCAAAGGTGCATTGTTAAGCATGTCTTCCTACGCTTTTAAGCATCCACCTATTCAGGTACCTGACTCGCAAGCGCGACAGTGGACGGAAGAATGGATTTCAGGCAAAAGAGAACGCTAAACTAGCTAAACATTGCGTGCAAATGAGGAAAAGAATCATTAAAACTTTTAAGCTCTAATTCTCAATTTACTCACAATCTATAGGTGAATCTGCATGGTAAAAGTAGAGAATTACGAAGTGCCTGAAAATCTATACTATTCAAACGATTTTGCATGGATAAAAGTCGAAGGAGAAAAAGTTCGAATGGGCATAACTGACTACGCTCAAAAGCAGTTACGCGAGATAGTCTACGCTGAGCTACCTGACTCAGGGACAGAATTGACTCAGAACGAGCCTTACGGAACATTAGAGTCGGTGAAAGCCGTTTCCGACCTGGTTGCCGCAGTAAGCGGAACTATCGAGGAAGTCAATACTGAAGTTCAGACACAACCAGAACTTCTCAATGAAGACCCCTATATTAAAGGCTGGTTGGTAGTCGTTAAGCCAGCGAACCTTAAAGCAGAACTAAGTAACTTGATGGATTTCGACAAGGCAGTTGAATGGCACAAAAACCAAGGTAAATGAAGGAAGCCATTATGACTAGACGAGTAGTTATAATAGGAGCCAACGCAGCAGGAATGGAAGCCGCTTCCGCTGCGCGAAAGAAAGATCGAACAGCTGAAATTACTCTGATAACACAGGAGAAAACGCCAGGATACTCAAGATGTGGCTTACCTTTCGTGATAGGAGGACAGATACCTAGCTTCAAGGATCTGATTGTTTATCCTCCTGCCTACTTCAAGATGTTGAAGTTAAATTTGAAAACTGAAACAAAAGCTACTACTATTGACACAAAAGGGAAGCTAGTCACAGTCATTAACAAGAATGGTGCTAAAGAGTCCCTACCCTACGACAGCTTAATTATTGCCACTGGAGCAGACGCGTTCATGCCTTCAATTAAGGGGCGTGAAAAACAGGGAATTCTCAGCCTCCGAAATATTGAAGATGGAGAAGAAATCTTAGAGAAAGTGCAGAATGGAGCCAAATCCGCCGTAATTATGGGTGCTGGGCTAATTGGGCTTGAAACTGGAGTAGCCTTTATCGAACGCGGCTTGAAAGTAACTTTGGTTGAGATGCTGCCTCAAATTTTGCCAGCTATGCTTGATGCGGACATGGCAAAGCTTGTCCAGGAACACCTTCAGGAAAAGGGCATGGATATTCTCACGGAGAAACCTGTAGAAGAGTTTCTCGGAGACGAAAAAGTCACAGCTATCATAGCTGGTGGCGAGAAAATAGAAGCTGACCTTTTCCTAAGTGCTTTTGGCGTAAGAGCTAACACTAAACTAGCGATTGATGCTGGCATACCACTAGGAGAGAGTAGAGCCATAAAAACAAACTCCAAAATGGAAACTGATGTGCCAGACGTTTACGCCGTTGGTGACTGCGCTGAAGCTCCGAATCTGATTACCCACAAGGCTGTTTGTGCCCAGCTGGGCACGATCGCAGTTAGACATGGAAAAGTAGCAGGTGCCAATGCTGCTGGCTCTTACTCGCAATTACCTGGAGTACTAGGTTCAGCTGTGACAAGGCTTTTCGACATAGAAGCTGGCGTAACAGGTTTAACGGAGGTAGTGGCAAAAAGGGCAGGAATTGAAGTTGTAAAAGGAGCTATTAGCTCCAAAACAAAAGCGGACTACTATCCCGGTGCTTTACCCATAAAAGTTAAACTAATTGTCGAAAAGGAATCACAACGTATAATCGGCGCCCAAATAGTGGGCGGTGAAGAAGTCACCCAACGCATAAATGCGCTGTCTTTTGCTATCCAGAAAAATATGACCGTACGCGAGTTAGCTAAAGCAGACACAGCATATGCGCCACCACTGAACGAAACTTGGGATCCCATGGTCTTAGCGGCTGAAATGATACTAATGAGACTCCGCTGAATACAAATCGTAACTCTTTCTTTTTTATTTCTGTTCTTGCCAGCTTATGCTGTTATGGGTTAACCCAATAATCATGCCCAGAAGCTTTTAGAATATTCACCTAGAACGATTTTGTATACTTGTTTTGTTTGGTCTGCGATTTTTTCCCAATCGTACTTTTCTTGTACTTTTTTGTAAGCGTTTTTTTTGATTTTTTCTTTATAGTTCTCATCTAGAAGGATTTTTGTAATGCCCCATGCTAGAGAGTCAGGGTTATTTGGATACGCTTTGAATCCTGTTGAATCGTGGTTGACTATTTCGGATAAACCTCCTGTGTCGGATACTACTACAGGACTTTTCGCTGCCATTGCTTCCAGAGCCACTATTCCAAATGGTTCAAATAGAGATGGTACGACTGAGACGTCTGCGCATTTCTGGAGTCTGAGTAGTGTTTCGTCGTCTACGAATCCCATGAAAAGCACTTTATGTTCGAGTTTCATGCTTCTGACGATATTTAGGAGTTGATCTTTCATGTAACCGCTACCTACAATTATGAATTTTGCGTCAACCTTTTCTAAAACTCTCGGTACGGCATTGATTAATATGTGTATACCTTTCTCGTAAACTAGTCTTCCAACATAGAGAACGATTTTCTCGGTAGGCAACGCGAATTTTGCTCTGAACGCTTCGCAGTCTTCCTTCTTAGGGTTTTCATAAACACTTGTGTTAACGCCATTAGGGATCTTAACTAGTTTGTCGTCTGGAAGTCCAAAAGCCCATTTGACGTGGGAAACCATATAATCGCTACAGCAAATTACTTTCCATGCTTCATATGTGAGCCAAGCTTCGGTTTCATGGATCATTTTTTCTGTATCAGTATGAAGTCCATCTCTTCGTCCAATCTCGGTGGAGTGCATAGTGACCAAAAGTGGTTTTCTAAAAACATGTTTTAGTCCTATTCCAGCTGTTGCAACCAGCCAATCGTGGACGTGGAAAACATCAATTTTAGCGTCCATCTTATTGACGATAGCTGCCGCTTCTCTCTGCATATTCAAATTCATCATGTAAACCCACGTTGCAAAATCTGGCGCTGGGTTTTTGTATGAGTCTATTCGGTTTACTTCAACGCCATCTATGACTTCGTGAGCAGGTGCACCAGGAAAATCACATGTTACCACATAAACTTTCACGCCGATTTCTGCCAAGCTCTTCGATAGGAAAAAAACATGTGGTGATATTCCTCCTATAACTCTTGGCGGGTATTCCCAACTAAACATCATTACGCTTAGTTTATTTTTCATTTGTTGCACCCGCCTTTTGCAATATTTCTGTAAAGCTTTAACACGTCCTTCATCCACGAGTTAGCGCTTGGCGAAACAACTTTAACTTTCTCTTTAGGGACATTATGTATTCTGACAACTTCATCTCGCATCCACTCTGACTTAACGCTCACTTTTTCGGATTCGTAAAAGCCTAGCCACTCAATACTCTTAATTGACATATTATGAGGTGTATTTGCATTTGCAGAACGATGATCCTCCAAACTCTCTACAGAATAAATAAAAGGTATGTCTAGCGCATTTTTCAAAGAAACTGCAGCTGGTATGAAATGCCAGTCATAAACATCTATGAGGTCAACATGTTTGCCCTTTTGGTAGTAAATGTTTGCTGAGGCTCTCTCAACTTCTTGATTCAAGGTCAAATCCCATGTTAAAACGCCGATATGAGTGCGAACAGGATTCGCTACCCTCACAACTCTAACTCCATTTGCTTCCTTAACAATACTGGTCAAAGAATCATGATAGGTTATGACGTACGTCTCAATTTTGTTTTTAACCAACTGAGTTGATAACGCGCTCACATATTCAGCAAGTTGCCCCACCATTCTTGGAGGATACTCCCACGAAAAAATTAAGACGCGCATCTACTTTCACTACGTGAAAAGAGAACAAACTTTGATTATTCCTCTTGCATTAAGATAGTAACGTTTTTTCCCTTCATTATCAACAAAGCTCTCGGCAAAACCTTCAGACTTGTAGTTGTCAAGAATTCCCTCAATTTCTACTTGGTTTTTTTGTAGAATTCGCGCCACTTCTTCGCCTCTTCTAGCTAAATCAGCAGCAGTCGCGCATAAGTTGTGCAGCGTCTGTAAAACCTTTTCTGGGAAAGGGAGTTCTTCTCTCATTTCGCTTGCACCTAGCTTATCATTGACTATTGTAGACTTCTCTTATAAACGCATGCACATTCTCGTTTGTTCAGAAAAGCTTGACTGCTACCTGAACCTGTCCACTGAGTTCCTTGAACCTTTTTTTCGCAGTGTCAACAACCGCTTTTCTAAGAGTTTTTCCCTTCAGCTTTTGGGTTCTGGCTAGTTTGAGTTGACGCGCCAAAGTTTTGTCCTGTAGTGAGTGTTCTGCCCAGCTTTCGAAATCTCCTCGGCGATTATGAAACTCCAAAGCTTTCACATCAACCGTCTGAACTGCTTTTGCAAAACCTTTCAAACTCCAAGTCATCACACCCGTAAAATTTTCTTTTCCAGCTTTCGTACAGAAAAGGAAAGGTTCATTAGCCGTTAACAATGCAAGCCTGATTCTGTTTTCAAAGTCAAATAACAACGTTTGAGCTGCCACGAAAGCGTCCATAGGAGACTTGAAAGGACTAAAATACGCGTGAACTTCTCCTGGTGCTCCACCTGCAGCAAACATGTAATAAAGGTGGTCACTTGTTTGGAAATAGCGCCACAGTTTCATGAACTCTTGATCCTCCCCTTCTTTGATAAGAGATTCAAGCCTTCGCAAACCTGTGTAGTAAGCCCACTGCAGGGCGTTACCAAGCCAGCCGCTTGAGTCCCTTTCAAGGTCAGCCCAAGAAACCGTTCCGCCAGCTTCAGGAACATCAATCTCACCCGCGGACACATACTTGTCTACGATCTCAGAAGGCGTAGCCATATTCAAGTACCCCCGCTTGAGGATTTCTTCGGGCAGGTGCCTTAGAAAAGCATGTATGCCTGTTTCTGGCCAATGGTGTTCTCCGAAAGTTTCGTAATCAGGGAAAATGTTGATGCAGTCTCCTTTTGTGTCAGATAGCCACCGCACATATTTACTGGCTGTAAGTGGCCACTCGCTCCACCATCTCGCTGAGAACCTGAAGCCGATGTCGTCTGTCAACTTATAGTTGCGTAGCAGCACCTTAATTTTCTTGCAGCCTGTCGGAGTGTAAACGTAGTTAGGCGACTTTCCCCTTAGGATTTTTTCCACCCCTTCCATGAAAATCCCCTTGTACCCCATTTCCTCCACAATTCCCGCGATAGTGTTGTTGTATAACAGCTCGGTGTTCTCGAAAACGCATGGCGAATAACCGAGCAAGCTCTTCACTGCTTGCTTATGCATCTTCACCTGTTCAATAAACTCGTCTTTCTCAGGGTAAAGACTGGCAATAGAATGATGGTAAGTCTGGTTCAGAAACTCCACGCACTCCGTCTCTGCAAGCTGCTTGAAGGTCTCCAACAGGTCTTTTTCGAACATTTCACACTGTTCCAAGAAAACGCCTGACACGCTAAATGAAACCTTAACCTGCCGTTTCTCCTTCTTGTACTCGTCAATCAAGTCAAGTAGTATCTGGTTAGAGGGAAAATAGCATTTCTTAGCCGCCCGCTTGAAAATCTCCTTATCAACCTCATTATCAAAATAGTAATCAAAAAGCTCTTCCTTCTTCAAACGTTTGAAAACCTTGTTCTCCCAAAATAGATTCCGCTTCAACCTATGCGGTTGATGAACCTCAAACACAAGAACGACATCAGTCACAGCTTCACACAACTCCAAATAATCACTATCAAACACAGTTATTTCTAATTTGTTATATTCACACGCAATGAAAAACAGATAACCTCAATGCAAGTTTCCTATTCTCAACTATAAATGGGGGGTTATAGTTTTTTCTGAGCGCTAGCGTACATGGCTCATGATAACATTCAACTTGGTTTTTCAGGTGGGAAAATTAATTAAGTTAGAACTGGTGATTAGTCCCTATTAAAATTGGTGATTTGTAATGACGATAAAAGTAGGAATTAACGGTTTCGGAAGGATCGGAAGACTTCTGTACAGAGCAGCAATTGAACGAAAAGCAGACATTGACTTCGTAGCCATAAACGACCTTGCAGACGCAAAAACAAACGCCCACTTGCTGAAATACGATTCAGTTCATGGAAGATTCAAGGGCAGTGTAGAACTCAAAGACGGCAACTTGGTCGTCTGCGGAAAAGAATTGAAAGTCCTCTCGGAAAGAGAACCATCAAAGCTCCCGTGGAAAGACCTAGGTGTCTACTTAGCCGTTGAGTCAACAGGAATCTTCAGAACCAAAGAAAAAGCTTCAATGCACCTGCAAGCAGGAGCTAAAAAAGTCCTCATTAGCGCACCCTCACCAGACCCAGACGTAACCGTAGTTTTAGGCGTAAACGGCCATCTATACGACCCGGCGAAACATAACATCCTCAGCAACGCTTCATGCACCACCAACTGCCTTGCCCCAGTGACAAAAGTATTAGCAGACAACTTCGGCCTTGAAAAAGCTTTCATGACCACAGTGCACGCCTACACAAACGACCAAAAAGTACAAGACCTCGTACACAAAGACCTCCGAAGAGCCAGAGCAGCCGCAGTGAACATCATCCCCACAAGCACAGGCGCAGCAAAAGCAATCGGCTCAGTCTTACCATCATGCAGTGGAAAACTGAACGGAATGGCAATGCGTGTACCCACAGCAGATGCTTCCATCGTGGACTTGACAGCCATACTCGGCAAAGATGTCAGTGTTGGAGAAATCAACGCTGCCATGAAACAAGCCGCAGAAGGACCATTGAAAGGCATACTGGACTACACAGAAGACCCAATCGTCTCATGCGACGTACTACATACCACATACTCCGCCATCTTTGATGCACAAGCAACCATGGTTATGGGAGACAAAAGCAACTTCGTAAAGGTCCTAGCGTGGTACGACAACGAATGGGGCTTCAGCAACCGCATGGTTGACTTCATCGAAATGGTGGGCAAGAAAGCAGGTCTCTAAACGCTCGTTGCTGAAACTTTAAAAAAACCTTTCCCATCCTTTTCTTTTTAACAATCGAGAGTGAAAAACATGGCAAAATACTTAACACTTGACGATTTTAACGTGAAAAACAAGATAGTCCTAGTCAGAGTAGACTTCAACTCAGAAATTGACTTAGAAACAAAAAAAATCGCAAGCGACGTACGCATCCGAGCACACGCAGAAACCACCATCACCGAGCTGGCAGAAAAAGGCGCTAAAGTAGTGATTCTAGCGCACCAAGGGAGAAAAGGTGAAGCAGACTTCACATCCATGCAACCCCACACAGAAGTCTTAGCTAAAATCTTGAAGTGCCCAGTAAAGTTCGTTGACGACGTTTATGGCGAAAAAGCAAAAACTGCCATAAAAAACCTGCAAAGCGGCGAAGTCCTTGTCTTAGACAACGTCAGAGGGTTCGATGGAGAAACCAAAAAAGGAACACCTGAAGAACACGCGAAAACTGAGCTTGTTCAGAATCTTGCGCCGTTGGGGGATTTGTTTGTTAACGATGCGTTCGCAGCAGCGCATCGAGCCCATGTATCCATGGTTGGCTTCACCGCGAAATTGCCAAGCGCTGCAGGTCGCATAATGGAGCGTGAATTGAAATCCCTCAGCAAAGCGTTGGACAAACCTGAAAAACCGTGTTTGTTCGTTATGGGTGGAGCAAAAGCAGATGATTCCCTTGAAATCTCCAAGTACGTTCTAAGCAAAAACATAGCGGATATGGTGCTTGTTGGCGGTGTGACTTCACAGGTTTTCCTTGTTGCAAAGGGCTTCAAACTGGGTGAAAAGAATATGGCTTTCATAGAGAAGAAAGGACTCATCGAACTCATTCCAGGAATCAAGGAGCTTATGCAAACGTATCCTGATGGCATTGCAATTCCGGAAGACTTAGCGCTGGATCTGAATGGAAAACGCAAAGAAATTACAGTGGACGAGTTACCCGCTGACTACTCAATATTCGATGTTGGCTCCAAAACAATTGAGAGCTACGGAAAACTCTGCAAGTCAGCAAAATCCATCGTTCTAAGCGGACCAATTGGCGTCTATGAAAACCCTGAATTCGCCGTAGGCACAAAAGGAATTTTCGAGGCAATCGCAGATTCTGAAGCCTTTTCGCTTGCAGGCGGAGGACACACCATATCAGCGTTAAAACAGTTTGGGCTATCAAGCAAAATCTCTTACATAAGCACTGCTGGCGGAGCATTAATCGAGTTCCTCATGGGCAAAAAACTACCAGGCGTCGCAGCCTTAGAAAACGCCGTAAAAACAAAAGTCGCCTAAACCCTTTTTCTTCTTTTTCTTCTTTTCTTCTGTTTATCATCCAGACACCAACAAACCTTATTTGATTATTAATAATAAGGGAGGGTCATTAAATGGATAAACGCAAAAAGTGAGAAAAGCAATGATATTGCAATTGTTATTTTAGTATCTTTTTGAGGTTTTGTTTATGCTTTAGCCTATTTTCCGATTACTCTGACGTTTTCAACGAGGATCCAGGGCGCAACTAGTTGGCCCATTTGTCTTTGGTTGTTGGCTGTTGTGGTTACGTTTTTAAGTACTTCGAATATGTTGCCTGCTAGCATTACACCGCGTGTTGCGTGTTTTATATCGCCTTTGCTGATTTTCCATGCCGGTGTTGCGACAACCGAGAATTCGCCGCTGACAGGGTTGCTGCTGTGAGCGCCTTGCAGGTAGTAGATTATTAAGCCGTTATCTACTTCGTTGATAAGCTGGTCAGGAGTTTTATTTCCAGGTGCGATGTGGAAGTTTGTGGCTTCAATGCTGGGTGTAGACAGGTATCCGGCTCTTGAGGCATTTCCAGTGCTTTCTTTTCCGTCTTTTTTCGCAGCGTAGTTGTCATATAAGAAATTACGCAGAATTCCTTTTTCTACTAGAGTTGTTTTTTGATGAGGTGTTCCTTCCCCGTCAAACGTCCAAGTGCGCAAGCCACTTAATAGCAAACCGTCATCGTAGATTGTAACATTTTCTGATGCAACTTTTTCGTTGATTTTGCCTTGAAAGGGTGATTGTCTTCTCTGAACATTATCGGCTTTGATAGCATTAATCAACGTATATTGAAGCAACCCCTGAAGTGCAAACTGAGTCAATATCAGTTTGGTTGTTTCAGTCTTAATTCGCTTAGTTCTTAAAGAGGAAACTGCCAAACGTGCGGCTTCTTTTCCAACCCACACTGGGTCAACGTTGCATTCTCTTCCAGCGTTGAATTCAAAGCACACTGGAGTCACGGTATTCCTCTCTTTTGCTACCGTTGCTAAGCTACACTCTATTATTGTTCCTCTGTCAAAACCTTCAACTCCATTCGAATTAGCTAAAGCGCTTGACAGGTAAGCAGCCCCTACACCTCCTTCAATTGGGAAAACATGTTTGTTCACGCTTGCAGCTGAGTCCAACATGCTAGAAGCTATGTCAACTAAGCCTTCAGAGCGTAGTTCGAGGATCTTGCGGTCATAGATTTTTTCAGCAGTAACATAAGCCTTCTTTTCAGGAAGCCCATTCCAGTCTTGGTCAGGTTTGCTTGCCTTGGCAGCGCTTGAAGCTCCGAGTACGGTATTCTCAATGGCTTTCTCTCCCTCGATGATGTTCGTGTAAGCAAAACCAATCGCCTTATTGATAACGACCCTGACTCCTAAACCTCGATCAATTATCGTGTTAGTTTTAGAGATTTGCCCCCGTTCTACACCTACACTCGTGGCTTGACTCTCATATACGTAAGCTTCAGCTTCATTAACACCTTTTTTTAAGGCTTTTTTAATGACGTTTTCTGCTAAGCCTAGCATTAAGTCTTTTTCAAGCACTACCACCAACAATCACCTCTTTAACTCGTATATGCGGTCCCCCGTCGCATACAAAGGCGGTTTGGCCCTTTCCACACCTTCCTGGCCACAGTTCAAAATCTTTTCCAACGGCATCAACTTTGAAAAGAGTCTCAAGAGTACTGCCACTTATTGACACATCGCGTACGGGGGCTCCTATTTCACCATTCCGTATCTCGTAAGCCTCTTGGATACCCACTTGGAATGTGCCGTCTAAATTCGCTTGTCCCCCTCTAAAGCTCTTTAAGTAGTAACCCGAATGTATATCTTCCATTAATTCTTCGAGAGAATGGTCTCTTGGAGCCATAAACGTATTGCGCATGCGGATTATTGGTTCGACTCGAAAGTTTTGTGCTCTTGCGTTTCCTGTAGGTTCAACATTAAATTTTTGTGCTGTCTCTCGATTGTGCATTAAACCTTTGACTACCCCATCCTTTATTAGGAGAGTTTTCCGAGTTGGAACGCCTTCATCATCGTATTTGAATGAGCCAAAAGCACCTTTTATTGTTCCATCATCATAAAATGTAACTAAATCTGAACCTATTTTCTTTCCAAGTCTGTTCTGTAACACACCGCCAGATAATGCTAAGTCAGCTTCAGCAAGATGTCCGAAAGCCTCATGCACGAAAACCCCTAAGACGTTGGGTCCCAACACTACTTGTGATTTTCCACCTTTAGGGGACTTAGCTACGAGTTGCTTGATTGCTCGACTAGCTACTTTTTCTCCTATCACTTCTGGAGCCGAGTCAAATACGTCATAGCCTTCTGTGGACCCTATTTCTTCTCTACTAAAAGTGAAAACACCTTTGCTTGAAGCTGTGGCTGTTATTCTTGACCACACGTAGAGCTTATCTTGTTTGATTTGCGTGCCTTCACTGTTTGCAAAATAGCTAGTACCTGTCAAATCTAAATAATCTACTGTGCAAACTTTAAGTCGTTTGTCGTAGCCTAAAACTGCTTTGTTTATTGACAAGGCAGTGTTTATCTTGTCTTCCATAAGAATTGTTGAAGGTCTCTTCTTGGGTTTTATCTGAACGTTATCTTTTAAAATTCTAGTCTCCGCAAGCTTTATCGGAGCTTTCACCCGTGAACTTGCGTTTTTTGCCATATTGCAAGCGTTGGAAACTGCGTTCATCACGACCTCGTTGTCTACGGAGCCAACTGATGCAAAACCCCAAGCGCCCTCTACAAGAACGCGCAGTGCTATCCCGTTTTCAATGCCTTGTTTGGCGGCTTCTACTCGTCCTTCCTTGAGGGTGAGCATCGTCTTGTGAAGTTTTTGTGCTCGTGTTTCAGAGTATTCAGCTCCGAATTTTTGAACCGCGACTTCGTTGACGTTGGATAAAATGTCTTCCACGAGTTATGCACCTTCTGTGAGAGTTTGAGATATGAGTAATAAATGAAAGGTAATAAATTCGTTTTTGTTCTAGTTAAAAAATCCCGGTATCATGAGACTAGGGTTCAATAGAAATCGTCGATATTCAATTGTTGCACTCTTCCTTGCTGAGGTTTCTCTGTGTGACTAGCTTCACCAAACTCAAGCCTTCCGTACACGCCATCATACCCAGGAATTACACGAATCGCCCCAGTTCTAACTTTGACAATTGCATTAGCGACTCTCATGTCTGTCACTTCAGCAAGCGCATCTTCACTCGCGTCTATAAGCACTGTGTACTCATCCCCGAACCTGTCAATTAGCGAATTGTATATTCTCCACACCTCTTGAGCATACGGTGAAGTAGAACCCGAGACCGTAGCAATAATTTCTGAAAGGGGTAGCAGGCGCATAAATCCTGGTTTTTCACGATGCTTAAAACCTTCAAGGCGGTCAGCAAGTTCTTCAATACGCTGTTCAACGCCTTTTGTTAGGTTTCTACGGCAGACTGGGCAAATATTGTTAAATTTTTGTGCTTCTCGCGGCGAAAGAGACACGTTACATTTGCGGTGACCAGTCCAATGATATTTTCCGTAAGCAGGATCGGTTTCAATAGTGAACTTGAACCTTGCGAGATCTTCATCACATATTGCGTCAACAACTTCACGATAACTTATTCTTGGAAGCTCAAACACGTTTGCTTCCCTGCCGATGCGCCAAGGCCAAAAACTATGGCAGTCACTGTTTGAAACTAAAGCGTATCTATCAAGCCGGCTCAAACGCCAGTTCATAGCTGGGTCCGATGAAAGCCCAGTTTCCAACGCATGAATATGTTTCGCCATATCTTGGTAGCATTCCTCGATAGTATCGAAACCGCTGAAAGCGCCAAAAACACTGAACCACGGTGTCCAAACATGAGCTGGAAAAACCATATTTTCCTTTGAAACTCCCCGAACTTCTTCAACCAACTGAGAAGCCGTCATTTTCAACATGGGTCTGCCATCAGCAGCTAAATTCCCGTATTCCTCAAGTGCTTCATTGACTTGAATTGCAGTTTCTACACTTGGCACCAAAATAATATGATGAACTTTTTTGATAACGTTTTTAAAATTAAAGATTGTGCATACTTCTGTTGTCAACATGAACCGCACTGGTGATTTGCTTTTGCTTGCAACCTTGTACATACTTGTACCTGCCTCAGAAACCAACGTTTCCTGAATTTCTCTAATCCATTCTGGATGGGTGAAATCACCTGTGCCCATAAGATTTAGTCCTTTAATCTCTGCAAAACGAGCAATTTCTTCAATACACATTCGTTGACTCGTTGCCCTACTATAACGACTGTGAATATGCAAGTCCGCTATTACCCTCAAGTCCTGCGCCTAACCGTAAGATGGCAAATAGTGATTTTAAAGCTAATGCCATTAATAGCGCTTCACTTCAGCTTGAAGTTTTCTTTTTTGCTTCATTTGCTTTATCATCCTCTTTCTTGTTAACTTCTTTTTCATGATTTTCTTCAGTGCTTCCCGTTTCATCCACATATTTCGCGAAATGCTTTTCCCAATCCAACTTAAACATTATTATGAAGACGATACCCAACAGTACTATTCCAATAATGGTGCCCACCAAAAGGGAAGATCCTTCGCCTTCCAGCCCGAAGAGCGTGCTGACAATTTCCAGAGACAAACGACCACTGTAAGCTATAATAAGGTTAGAAAAGAATTTTAATAGTAAGTCATCTGGTAGTGGAGTCAAAGCAAAAACGAAAATTGCGATTGAGCCGTACTTTTTGAACAGCTTAGTTAAAAATTCTATTCTTTTCTTATATCTACCGCTAATAACTTTTCTACCCCCTACACCAATTAGGTATCCTGAGAATTCACCTATTGCAGCGCCTGCACCAGCAGCGACCGCAATCAAAAAGGGATCAAAACTTGGCTGACCACCGAGGATGAAGATGACGACTGTGTAAGGAATTGGAACGAAAATCGACATGGCTCCAAGTAAGCTTATTAGAAAAATGCCTAGATATCCATACTGAACCGCAAAGACTTCCAACCAATGTTCGATATCTTGAAGCAGCAAGAAACAGTCAAATCCTTCAGTAACCTATGTTACCTCCACTTAAAGAATTTATGAATTTCAGAAAACAGATTTGTGGGGGATTTGAAAGAGAAACCGTCATTCGCGCTTTCTTAAGAATGGCTTTTCAACTAGATACTTCCTTTTTTCGGCAGAAACCTTCTTAAATGAGAAGTGTTGATAAGACTGTGCCTTTAAAGGGTGAGGCTTATGTCCAAACCATTTTATGTTAAATATGAAGCACCAAAAGAAATCGTAGATGCAGCCTATGAAGCCCTATCAATTGCTTCAAAAACAGGAGCAGTTAGAAAAGGGACAAACGAAGCTACAAAAGCTGTTGAGCGAGCTATAGCAAAACTAGTCGTTATAGCTGAAGATGTGGATCCACCAGAAGTCATAGCGCATTTGCCGCTCCTCTGCGAAGAAAGAAAAATTCCTTATGTGTTCGTTCAAAGCAAAGATAAACTAGGCAACGCAGTAGGTATTGATGTTCCATGTGCTTCGGCTTGCATCATCAAAGAAGGAGACGCTACTGGATTAATTAAAGAGATAATCACGAGGATTGAGCAGGTTAAACGAGGCACTCAGTAATGAGCGGAAAAGTCGCTAAGACAGCAACAGATCAAGAACTTATACCTTCAGAAGTCATCCAAATAATAGGAAGAACAGGTGTTACTGGGGAAATAACTCAGGTGAGAGTGCGCATTCTAGAAGGAAAAGACAAAGGGCGCATCATAACGCGAAATGTCAAAGGTCCAGTACGTGTTCAAGACGTTCTAATGCTAAGAGAAACCGAAAGAGAAGCAAAGAAAATCACCAGATAAAAATTCAAAGTCAAGCTAAGAGGAATTGCCCATGCCCAAACCCAGAAAATGTTCATTTTGTGGTAACGATTTCCCAGCAGGCACAGGATTAATGTATGTAAAAAATGATGGAACTCTTTTGTGGTTCTGCTCCAGCAAATGCAAGAAGAGTTCATTGAACTTCGGAAGAGATGCACGCAAGCTCAAGTGGACAACATACTACGGCAAAGAAGAGAAAGGAAAAGGATAAAACGCAAACAGCATTTCCGCACATCTTCCAATTATCAATACTTTTTTTGAATGCAGTTTGAAAAAACCGCTTGATTTGCTTAAATACTCCTTCAGAAAAACCCTTTTAGTAATTTCTGGGACTTTTATTTGCAGATCAAACAGAAGAGCCTAAGAAAAGAATTAGACTAAAAGCTAGTTCTATTTGAACTACAAGCTGCTAAACCCATTTCTTCAACCATAGAAGTTTTTTTGGTAGCGGGGACTAGATTTGAACTAGCGATTTCTGGGTCTCTCACAGTGCTGTGCACTGTTATGAGCCCAGCGGGTTAATCCTGGCTACCCCACCCCGCTAAGTTTGCTCTGAAAGCGTCTTCAAAGTACTTTTAGTACTACCTCCGTCAAATATTAATAGTTTCTTTTTTTGTCTCAGCAAAAGCATTTTAGTATCGACATTTATTTTGTATGCTGGTGCATTGATAGATGGATAAGCCATACTTCCGCGAAATGTTCAAGCCATCTCTTGAAAATCCAGTTTTTGTTCAAGGGCTTCCAGGTTTTGGCAATGTAGGAAGAATCGCTGCCCATCTTCTGATAAAATTTTGTGAAGCAAAACCTTTCGCAGAATTGTATTCTCCCTCCTTCCCAGATTATGTTTCAATTAGCTCAAAAGGAATCACCAATCTTCCAAAGTATGAGTTCTATGCTGCACCCATGGAGAAAAACAATCTTGTTATCATGACTGGTGAAACGCAGCCGTCCTTTGATGATGTTTTAGCACACTACCAAGTTTGCTCTGAAATCGTGAATTTTGCTAAAAAATTGGGTAGCCACTTCATAGTGACAATGGGTGGAGTACCCATAACTGAAGATAAAGCAAAAGTTTATGTGGCAGCTACCTCGTCGAATCTGGCAAACGAATTCAAGGAAAAAGGAGCCGTGATATACAGCAAAGGCAGAATAGTTGGAGGGACAGGACTTACGTTAGCGCTTGCAAAGGAGCGAGGACTTGATGGCGTTTGCTTGCTGGGTACTACTACTGGTTTTAAGGCAGACCGAGGTGCTGGATTCCTCGTTTTCAAGTTTTTTATGAAAGCTTTGGGAAAAGAGATAAAAGAATGGTTGTAGGAAGAAAGATTACACTTCGATGATGTCAAGAAGGTGTTTGAATGGTTGAGAATGACGAAAGATTCGACATAGACTCCAAGTTTTTGAGAGTCCTTTTGATTATTGCCACAGTTTTTCTGCTCTTCGCTGGTCCAACATATATTCCTTACCTGCTTTCCAACATACTGAACTTGGGTTCTTTTATATCAGTAGTTGTAGGGGTTGTCCTGTTTGCTACAGGAGTGTTTTTAATGGTCTTTCTTGTTCGAAAGAAAATAATTTCATAAAGTTTTGCCTCAGATACCCCAGGGTGCATCATAGTATCAGCATTTTGGATTCTTCATCGGCGTTTTTCTAGATTCTAATTGCAAGTAATAAATCTTATTCGAATAACCTCTACGGCCAGGAAAGCATATTTAATATGCCTAAATATATCTTATTTATGCAAGAAGACAAGAAAAAACGCTTAGAAAAAATGATTAGCAAGGATGTCGAGTCTGCCAAGAGAACAACAATCATACTGGATAAAGACGAGAGAGATTTCATAGACCAAATGATAAAAGAAGGAAAAGAGCCTGGAATTAAACCTCTTATCTCCAAGATGCTTGATGTTTATAAAAGTATGATGATTTACGATTGGCGTTTTCCAGGTGAATATTATTGTGGCATAAGTCGTATCGCTTTTGTCAACGTGGAGTTGATAAACATCTTAATTCAGCAGATTGATAAGGAAAAATGGAGGGAAATTGGGAAGGAAATGGGTGTTGCATTGAAAGTCTCAATTGAAACGATCTTGGGTCTCGAGGCATCAAAACGGGAAAACTGGGAAAACATCTTCAAAAGATTAAGAATTCAAGGATTCGGTGATTTCTTTTTAAAAGACAAGTATCTTCTTCTCAAAACGCCATTTATAGGGTATCCTGAACTTTGGGAAGGCATTCTAGAGGGTTTGTTTAATGTAGAGCTAGACATGAAAACAGGCGTGCCTCCACTTGTCTTCGAGATAAAAACACAAGATCACTTCCAGAACAATAAGTCAAAATGACGCATTAGTTAATATGAAAAAGGATAGATTTATTAGGAAACGTAAACTTAAGGTGCCATTCAGTGATAAGAGATGAGGGATCGCATTCATACAAGGCGATTGTGTTCATCAGTAGAAAAAGTAGTCAAAACAACGCGCGAATAGAAACAAAAAGTTATTATACATTCCGCAGATCTCTCCAAAAATCCAAAGTTTTCTCGAAAAACCCTTTTTCAACAATAGAAAGACGAGAGTATTTTAATGAAAAATTAGGTGATAAAAAATGGATAAAGTAAAATTTGCTATACCTGCAGGCTCCCTTGCCAAAGCAACCTTCAACATTCTAAATCGTTCAGGATATCAAGTGTCAGGTCAAGAACGTACCTACCGACCAAAAATTAATGACCCGCAGATTGAACTAAAAATCCTCAGACCGCAAGAAATACCCATTTTCGTAGCTGAAGGTCTTCAAGACGTCGGCATAACAGGTCAAGACTGGATCAAGGAAACAGGAGCTGAAGTAGATGTTCTCCAAAACTTAGAGTATGGAAAAATAAGATTAGTAATAGCCATACCAAAAAGTTTGAGTGCAACCTCCCTCTCCGAGTTCATGGAAGAAGTTTGGAGTAAGGGAAAGAACTTCCGAGTTTCAACCGAATACCTGAACATCGCAGCTGAATACATCAAAAACAGTCCAACCTATCAAAAGCGCTTTGGTAAATCTGAACCCTTGATAGTGACGCCGTGGTGGAAAAAAGGTGAAAATCCAAGAGCAAAGATTTTCCTTTCTTTCGGAGCTACTGAAGCTAAACCACCGGAAAATTCTGATTGCATAATTGACGTAACTGAGACTGGCTCAACTCTAAACGCGAACAACTTGAAAATAATCGAGGATGTGCTGCAATCTTCAGCAGTGCTCATAGCAAATAAGGATGCTTTAGCTAATTCGAAGAAGAAAGAAAAAATCTACGACATCTTAACGTTGCTGAAAGGAGTAGTGGATGGCTCAAGAAGAATCCACATATTCGTAAACGTAAAGAAAGCAAACCTGCAGAAGCTACTGAGCGAACTGCCTGCATTGAAGAACCCGACGGTAGCACCATTAGCAGATGAAGATTGGTGCTCGGTAAACACGATAATCGAAAAAGACTGTCTCATCAGCCTCTTACCAAAAATTCGTAAGCTTGCCCAAGGTATAGTTGTTTACGAACCTCGACAAGTGCTAGCTTTAGACGAGATAAGCAGGAGAGAAAAAGACAAATGCGCAACCAGGTCCAAGTGAGGCTATGGAAATCTTCCGCGCTACCACAAGATTGGTATAAAAGAAAGGCTCTAGACGAAAGGAATAGCCCTCAAATCGAAAGCAACGTGAAAGCAATAGTAAACACGGTTAAGAAAGACGGAGACCTTGCTCTGATTACATTTACAGAGCAATTTGACGAAGCCAAGATACAAACCCAAGACCTGAGAGTAAAACCCATCGAAATTAGAGACGCATACAAAAAAGTGAATATAGAGCAAATTGCCGCCATCAAATTCATGAAAAACAGGGTTGGCGAATTCGAGCAACTGGTTCTTAAAAAGGCTAGCTTCAAAACTTCTAGCGAAGGAATTTCCATCCAGAATGTTTTACGCCCCATTGAAAGTGTTGGTTGCTATGTTCCCGGAGGGCGAGCCACTTATCCAAGCACTTTGGTCATGACTGCAGTGCCAGCTAAGACCGCTGGAGTTCCCAGAATTGTGGTATGCTCACCGCCCAACGCAGATGGCAACATTAGCCCATTGATTCTAGTAGCTGCAGACATATGCGAAGTTGATGAAGTCTACAAAGTCGGAGGCGCCCAAGCTATAGCTGCGCTAGCTTACGGAACGGCCACAATCAAACCTGTGAAGAAAATTGTCGGTCCAGGAAACATATACGTGACAGCAGCTAAGATACTTGTTTCAAAGGATGTGGCCATTGACATGCCTGCTGGACCTAGCGAGGTTCTAGTAATAGCAGATGAAACTGCTAATCCAAAATTCATTGCCTTTGACATGATTTCTCAGGCGGAACATGGTGTGGATAGTGTGGCTGGGTTGATTACCCCATCATCAGCTCTTGCAGACGCAGTTCAGGATTGGTTGACGAAAGTGGTTGCAACAGCAGAACGGCGAAAAATAATTACTGAATCATTAGAGCAGTTCGGCTTCATAATTACGTGCAAAGACATGGTTGAAGCTGTTAATCTAGCTAATATTTTCTCTTCGGAGCATGTGGGGATAATGACGAAGAATCCTGAGAAGATCGTAGAAAAAATTTCTTCAGCTGGGCTGATTCTTGTCGGTCATTATAGTCCCGTTGCCATTAGCGATTACGCCAGTGGAACAAATCATGTTTTGCCCACAGGAGGCTTCGGACATGCGTTTTCAGGGCTTTCAGGGCTTGATTTCACAAGGAGAGTCAACATTATTGAAAGTTCAAAGAACGGATTGCAAATAGTGCGGGACCATGTGAGGGTTATGACTGATGCGGAAAACCTTCCTAGCCACTATTCAGCGATTGAAGCGAGGTTAAGAAAATGAAAGCTTTGTGTAAGAAGTGGTTGGAAGAGAAGATAGCAAAGATAGCATCTCTAGAAAGTTACACTCCTGTAGAAACTATCGAAAAAACAGCAAAACAGTATGGACTTTCACTATCTAGTATCGTCAAGCTAAATTTCAACGAAAACCTGTATGTGCCACGGGAAAAACTTGCTGCACTACTGAAGGAAGTAGCAGAAGAATGTGATCTGAGACTTTATCCGCAAGAAGAAGAGCAAAAATTGCTTGGAGCTATCGCCAATTATCTCGGGCTATCAAGAGGATGTGTAGCTATTGGAAACTCTAGCGATGAAGTCATGGATCGAATAACGAACTTATTTTTGGAAAAAAGTAACCGTGCAGTCACGTTTGCGCCTACCTTCAGTGTTTTCAGATATTGTGTGAAGTATCATGGTGCAGATTATGTTGAAGTTCCACTTCGCAAAGGTTTCGCTCTTGATATTAAAGGGTTACGTGCTGCTTTCACTCCCGAGACGAAGATGCTCTATTTGTGTTCGCCTAATAATCCGACAGGTAACCAGTTTGGGCTTGGTGAAGTTGAGGCTTTGATCGAAGAGTTCCCTGGGATAGTATTGGTTGACGAAGCTTATGGCGAGTATGCTGATTACTCTCTGGTTCCGTTGATAGATAAGTATGAAAATCTTGTTGTGTTGCGCACTTTTTCCAAAGCCTTCGGTTTGGCTGGGCTTAGGCTTGGCTATGCAGTAGCCAATCCTGCGCTAGCGAATGCAATTAACAAGATACCTGCACCTTATGCAATTAATATTGTATCATTAACGATGGGCAGGAAGCTATTGGAAAATATTGGGATGATGAAGCAAGCAGTTGCTGCGTTAAAGGAGGAACGGTTAAAACTGACAAACTCACTGAACAAGATAGAAGGGGTGGAAGCGTTCGATTCACGGGCAAATTTTGTGCTTTTCAATACTATCAAATCCCACGAGGATGTTTACATAAATATGCTTAAGCGCGGGTTGGTCATCAAGAACCTGGGCAAGCTTTTGGAGTACGAGAACTGTCTCAGAGTCACGGTGGGATTACCCGATATGGACGCGAAACTTCTTAATTCTTTAAAAGAATATCTGGGTGAAGAAACATGAGAAAAGATGAAGTTTACAGGAAAACGAAGGAAACAGAAGTCAACGTGAAAGTAAACCTTGATGGTTCGGGAAAAGTCGAAGTCGAGACGGGTGTACCTTTCCTCGATCACATGGTGACATCGCTAGCTACACACAGTATGATAGATATTTCCGCCAAAGTGAAGGGTGATCTAAGCCACCACTCTGTTGAAGACTTAGCTATATGCCTAGGTGAAGCATTGAGCAAAGCATTAGGAGCTAGAGAAGGCATAACCCGATTCGGTTTTGCAGCAGCACCCATGGATTGTTCCTTAGCATTTGCAACCGTGGATCTTGTGAACCGTCCATACTTTAAAATCGACTTGAAACTACGGGGCAAAAAAATTGAGAATATGCCCACAGAAGACATCAATCACTTCTTTGAATCACTAGCGACTTCGTTATGCGCAAACGTGCACGTATACGTACAGTACGGCAGTAACGACCACCACAAAGCAGAAGCCTCAGTTAAAGCCCTAGCGCTTTCACTAAGGCAAGCAATAGCATTAGATCCAAGACGAAAGGGTGTGCCGAGTTCCAAGGGAGTCATCTGATGCCAGAAGCAGTGATATTCGATTATGGAGTTGGAAATCTTCTCAGTCTCAAATGCGCTTTGGAAAAAGTTGGATTAGAAGTCGAAATTGGCGTATCAGAGCAACAGCTAAAGAAAGCAGACGCCATCGCATTGCCGGGGGTTGGAAGCTTCTCTGCTGTTGCCACTAGACTTGATGCCGTGAGAGAAACGCTGTTGAATGCTGTGGAAAACGGCACTCCTTTATTTGGGATATGCCTTGGAATGCAATTGTTGTTTCCAGCAAGCGAAGAAGGTCCAGGAAAAGGTTTGGCTCTTTTCGAAGGTCAGAACATCCGATTACAAGGTGAGGTGAAGGTTCCTCATATGGGATGGAACACCCTCCGACTAGTAAAACAGAACCTAATCTTTGATGGCGTTACTGACGAATCCTATGTTTACTTTGTGCACTCACTCTTCCCTATACCCGCTGATAAGGAGATAGTGGCGTCCGAAACAGAATATGGCACAACTTTTGCCTCGGCAATAACTAGTAAAAATGTGTTGGGTACGCAGTTTCACCCAGAAAAGTCAGGTGCCATAGGCTTGAAAATCCTAGAAAACTTTGTTAAGATAGTAAAAAGGTGACTTCAATTGCAACTAATTCCAGCTATCGATTTGATGAAGGGCGAGATTGTTCGACTGACTTATGGCGACCCAAAAACTGCTAAGGTTTATGCCCAGTTTGGAGGACCGGTGACTACTGCAAAGAAGTGGCAAGCTGATGGTGCAAAGAAATTACACATAATCGATTTAGATGCGGCGTTCGGTATGGGAAACAACCTTTCGGTGATTAGGGAAATCTCTGAAAGCACAGACTTGCTCCTCCAAGTTGGAGGGGGAATACGGAAAATTGCGACAGTGGAGAAAATACTTGAGATGGGTATTAACCAAGTTATTCTCGGGGCGTTAGCTTTTGGCGATCCTCAAGTGGTAAAGCAGATCCAACAATCCTTTGGAGCGAAGTCAGTGATTGTCGCTTTAGATGACAGGGATGGAAAAATTATGATTGAAGGATGGAAAACCGAGACATCTATGGGCATGAACGAAGCCTTGCAAGAATTTATTGACCTCGGTGTTATGGCGTTTCTAGTTACTTCAATATCAAGAGATGGTACCCTTTCAGGTCCAGACATTAGAATGCTCAGAGAAGCATGTCAGTACCCAAATGTGGAAGTAATTGCAGCTGGAGGAATTGGAACCCTAAAGGATTTGGTGACGTTAAAACGAGTAGGAGTTGAAGGTGCAGTGATTGGAAAAGCCTTGTATGAGGGTAGATTCACATTGAAAGAAGCGTTATGCGTAATTGGAGGAAGCCAAGAATGCCACTAGCGAAACGAATAGTGCCCTGTTTAGATGTGACAGGCGGTACAGTTGTCAAAGGAATCAACTTTCTGAATCTGAAAAAGGCAGGTGATCCTGTTGAGTTAGCTAAGCGTTATTCAGATGAAGGTGCTGACGAACTTGTCTTTCTTGACATAACTGCTTCCTCAGATAACAGAGACATACTTAGAGGGATCGTTGAGGGCGTAGCAAGAGCGATTACTATCCCCTTCACTGTTGGAGGCGGAATCCGCAACGTATCTGACGCCCGTCTTGTTTTGTGTAGCGGAGCTGACAAGGTCTCGGTAAATACGGCGGTAGTTGAGAATCCACAGGTGATAACTGAACTGGCTGATGTTTTTGGGCAGCAGTGCGTCGTAGTAGCCATAGACGCAAAACGTAACTATGATAGAAACGCCAAAAAGATCATAGTGGAAACCAAAGAAGGTCCAGTTTGGTTTGAAGTTTATACTTATGGCGGCCGAAAACCCACTGGGATGGATGCAATTGCTTGGGCGATGCGAGCTGCGGAGCTTGGCGCTGGTGAATTCCTCGTAACTTCGATGGATAAAGACGGCACAAAGGAAGGCTACGATATAGAACTGACGCGTACGATTTCTGAAAAGGTGAAAATTCCAATTATAGCAAGCGGTGGCGCTGGATTACCCGAGCATTTTGTTGAGGTTTTCACCGATGGGAAAGCTGATGCTGCGTTGGCAGCTTCTGTTTTCCACTATAATCAGTATCCTGTTCCAGTCGTGAAGGAGTTCCTACGTAACAAGGGGGTGATTGTTAGACCTTGACTGTAGATTTGCTGAAGAAACTAGATTTCAAAAAGAGCAATGGACTCATACCGGTAATTGTTCAGGAGGCTAAGTCTAGCAAGGTGCTTATGCTGGCTTACGCTAACGAGGAAGCTTTAGCGAAGACTCTAAGCACAGGTTACGCACATTACTGGAGTCGCTCTAGGAAGAAACTGTGGAAGAAAGGTGAAACATCAGGACATATGCAAAAGATAAAAAAACTAATGACAGACTGCGATTATGATACACTGCTATACGTAGTGGAACAGAAAGGACCCGCATGTCACACAGGTAAATACACATGCTTTCACAACAGGTTGAAAGAATAGCCATCTTCCTCGTTTCTTGCCTTCTCCGGAATTATTACGCTCTTCAAATTCAAATTATGTAGTCTTTGCTGGTTTTCCCTAGGATTGCGTTGGGTTCCTATTTAGAATTTGTTTTTGAGGATTAGGAAGATTATGGCTCTCAATCTGTGGGATGTTGGTCCTGTTTAAATGTTATATTTGTTCATTTTGGCTACTCAGTTTGGTTCGTTTGTGGTGCAGTAATGCTTCAATGGTGAAAACTGTCATCGCCAATCCCGTTATTAGTAATAATAGTATAAAGAAAACTTTGAACACGTAGTTTTCAACGGAATAGTGTAGTATTAAAACAACGAGCTCAACTGCTAGTATGCTCAAGAAGAGCAGGGAGTAGGCCATCATTTTCGGTAGCATACGTCGTCCAATCCAGATATAACCTCTCACGGGTGCTTTGTCTTTGATTACATACTCACCATAATTGTTCTTCTGCAGGTAGCCCATGTCTTCTAGCTTTTGGAGGTGTCTGTAAGACACGCTTGGACTGCTAAGTTTTGCACCTTTCATAACATCCCGCGGGCCGACTGGTTTTCCTTTCCTAACAGCATATAGGTACACACTAAGAGTAATGCCCTCGAGCTCACTGTTTTTTGTCGACACCTTTAAGCCTCACACGAATAACGACTATTTTTATCTTTGTACTGGTATTAGTCTTGCCCAAACCTTTAGCTGCTAGCAGTTTTTCAGCATCGCCTTTTATATATTGACTTGTAAGCTTCAACATGTGTTGACATAGTTTCTTTCATCAGAAGCAAAAAACCTTGTTTCTATTACTAAACCAGCATAGAAAGTATAAGCAAATAGCCAACAGTTTTTAAGAAAACTTCACTATTTTTATCTGAGAGTTAATGTAGGCAACTCTTTATTCGATAACAGGTGAAAACTGTTGTCTTTACATGTAGCCATGCTTTACGAGAAGCAGAAAGAAAGGAAAGTGAAGTGCAATTTATGTTCGCGACGTTGTCTAATAAGCGATGGCGCAACTGGTTTTTGTTTAGTACGTAAGAATGAGGGCGGGACCCTTTATTCGTTGAATTATGGGAAAGCTGTTTCCGCTGCTGTTGACCCCATAAGCAAAAAACCACTTTCGCATTTCAATCCCGGAGCACTTGTTATGTCTGTGGCTGCAGCTGGCTGTAACTTTCGCTGTAAATTCTGTGATAACTGGATGGTTAGCCAAGAAAGAGAGGTTGTGGGAAAGGTTTTTCCGCCCTCAGAAATCGTCAAGGCGGCAAGGGATCGAAGTTGTCAAGGAATAAGTTACACTTATACTGAACCAACAATTTACATGGAGTATGCTTATGAAACCGCTCAACTTGCGCATAAGGTGGGCATCTTCAATACTTTTGTAACGAACGGGTACCTGACTCCTGAAGCTGTGAAAACAATTGCGCCGTACTTGGATGCGGCAACAGTTGACTTCAAAGGAGGTGGCGACCCTGGATTCTACAAGAGTTTTTCAGCAGTCCCAAATGTGAGACCCATCTATGAGGCATTGAAGGAGTTTAGGAGAAATAGAATTCATATTGAAATCACTAACTTGGTCATTCCGAAAATTGGCGATTCAATCGACAGAATAAGAGAGATGGCAACCTGGATTAAAGAAACACTAGGTCGGGATACCCCCTTCCACCTATTGCGTTTTCATCCAGATTTCAAAATGACGACGACTCCTGCCACAACCGTCGAAGGTATGGAGCGAGCATACATGGCCGCCCGCAGTGCGGGATTGAATTACGTATACATCGGAAATGTTCCGGGGCACCCAGCTGAGAATACCTACTGCCCAAACTGCAATGAACTTCTAATCAAGCGCTATAGTTTCGAGATAACAAGATGGAATCTGACAAAAGACATGCGCTGTCCCGTATGCGCACATAAAATTCCTATCAAAGGGAATTTGCACCCAAGGGGTGCTCCATTTCCGTACGCACTGTTTTAGTACACGATTCTGTATTACTTTAAACAGATAGGCATGTGGAAAATCCCAAATCCAGATGCTGAAGCCGTTCTCTACGATGAACTAGCAAAAAAAAGCTTAGCCAGATACTTCACCGTCATCCAAAATAGGAAAATGGCCAAGTTCATAATAGCCAAACTGCTTCCAGCAGAATTTGATAAAGACGCTTCGCTAGAACTGTTATGGAAAGAGCATGAAGCATGCACTGAAGACTTCCACAGAATTGAAAACGAAATCGATGAAAGCAACGAACACGAGTTACTTGCAGCAACAAAATCATATCTTGATCTGAAAATTGAAATTGCTGGTAAGATTCTACAGCATTGCCATCTTTGCTCCCGCAAATGCGGCATCAATAGGTTAGCAGAAGAGTTGGGGTATTGCAAATGCGGGGATGATATGGTGGTTTCAAGCATTTTTGCGCATATGGGTGAAGAACCAGAGCTTGTGCCTTCAGGAACCATATTTACTTTAGGATGCACAATACGCTGTCTGCATTGTCAAAACTGGGCTATTTCCCAGTGGATGGAACCTGGCACCATGTACCAACCTAAAGATATGGCTGCGGTGGTTGAACGTTTGCGTTTGAGAGGCTGTAGAAATGTCAATCTCGTAGGCGGGGAACCTACACCTTGGCTTCATCATTGGCTTGAAACTTTCAAGCACATTAGCGTAAATGTGCCCGTCATATGGAACTCTAACTCTTACTATAGCCCAGAAACAGCCTGCCTACTATCAGGTTTTGCGGATGTTTACCTCTTGGACTTCAAGTACGGACCAGCAGACTGCGCTGAGAGAATTTCAGATGCACCCGAGTACTGGAAGGTTTGCACCAGAAACATCTTGGAAGCTAAAAAACATGGTGAATTGCTATTAAGAGTGCTAGTTTTGCCAAACCACTTGGAGTGCTGCACGAAACCTATTCTAAACTGGATAGCGGAAAAACTAGGCTTTAAAACACGCATAAACCTGATGTTCCAGTACCGACCCGAATGGCGCGCGCATGAAATCCCAGAACTGCGCAGACGACTCACTAAAAGCGAAATGAAAAAAGCAGTGCAATTTGCAAAGAAAGCTGGATTGACAAATTTGGTTTGACTCATTTGCCAGTTGAATTTCACCTATAGACATGAGTAGACCTCCAAATATCTTTCTGTTAATTGAAAATGGTGCGGTCGCCGGGATTTGAACCCGGGTCGTCAGCGTGGGAGGCTGGAGTCCTAGCCAAACTAGACTACGACCGCTTCTGTTCAGGATTCTATACTTTATCTTTTATCAAATACAAGACGGCAATATTTTTAGGAACAATCTTTCAGAAGAGGCGTTAGTTTAAGAGTTTTAAGAATTTTTTGCATTCTTTTAATCATCCATTATTTCGAGCATAGGTTGACCGCAACATATTGGCGGCTTTTGCTCATGGCAATTGTGCGAGTGTGTACAGTGACATCCTTCGTAGTCAGCTTCAACTTTCCTACTGCATTTCTTACATTGAAATTTTGGCACGATAGCTCATAACAGAACACAACTATCCATCATAATAACTTTATGTGGATAACTAAATATTGAAGTATCCTTCTGCGTCGCAATAAAAAGAGTTGAAAACTATAAGCAACAAAGCAAAAGAATATTCTAAAGCTTTGGCTACGATGGAAAATCTAGCGATTACTTTATGTAAGACACTGAATGCTGTTTCCCGTTGGGTCTTTAACCCATTCAGAGGATGGCTTTTCATTGTTGACCTAGTATCTCAATAGCAATCGTTATCTCTTACCAACCAGAAAAGAATACCGAAAAGGAGAACCGTGGACATGCCCACTAACTTCACTTATAGCGATGCAGGGGTAAATCGCAAACAACGTCATGAATCAAAAAAACACCTCAAGACACTGGAGGCAACTTACAGCTACAGCAATCACGGTTCCGTGATGTGCCTGCCTTATGGTAACCTCTTTCCGGTTGGCTCAGATACGTACCTTGACCTCGTCATTGAAGGTGTGGGCACAAAAGTTCTGGTAGCACAATTAGCCGGTAAGTACGATACCATTGGTATTGACGCAGTTGCTATGGCAGTTAATGATGTTATACGTTCAGGTGCAAAGCCTCTTGCTATCGCAGACAACATTCATGCGCAAGCTAGTGACCCACAATTAGTTAAAGCTTGGCTTGAGGGTGTAGCGAAGGGTGCTACCGCGTCAGAATGTCCGGTGACGAGCGGAGAGATAGGTGACGTAGCCGAAGTCATAAAGGGCATAACAGATGGTATAGGTTTCGACATGATTGTTGCAGCCTTAGGCAGAGTCTTCAAACAGGATGTAGTCAGTGGAAAGAACATAAAGCCTGGAGATCCAATAATTGGTTTAAGAAGTAGCGGGCTTCATAGCAACGGAATAAGCTTTGCAAGGAAAATTCTTTTCAGCCAATGGGGGGGAAAGTACAAACCATTCGCTGTTCCAGACAACTTGGATAGGGAATTGGTGCTTGAAGTTCTGGAGCCTACTGAAATCTATGTTAAACCTTTCCTCAAAACAGCTCAAGCCGTAGAGATTAAAGCCGCCGTTCACGTAACTGGCGACGCTTACTTGAAATTTAACAATATTTTGCTTGCCTCACCAAAAATCGGTTTCGAATTCAACAACTTCAAACCGCACGCTATCTTTAGCTTAATACGGAAAACTGCGACAGAGTTGGGCTACAATGTAACGGGAGAGGAAATGTTCAAAACGTTTAACATGGGGTGGGGTTTCGCCATAATCGTAAATAAGACAGATACAGATAAGGCATTATCTGCCTTAGAAAAGGCTGGAGTTCAACCTGAACAAATAGGACGAGTTACAGACAAGCAGAAAATTGTGATTCAATACGGAAATGAGAAACTAGTTTTGGCGTAGTTTTTTGTATAGATTGGTGATGAAAGCGTTTAAATCAGTATGTTTGACATTTTAGCCCATGAAATACCGCGCGAAAATCGAAGTCAGCCTTAAACCTGGTCATAGTGACCCTGAGGGTGAAACATCGTCGAGGTTACTAATAGAATTGGGATACAAAGTCAGTGCTGTGAATGTAAGCAAAGTTTACACAATTTTTCTTGAAGCTCAAACGTCGAATGAAGCTAAAATAAAAGCCGAAGAGATGTGCAAGAGGCTTCTGGCAAACCCAACCAAAGACAACTACACAATTGCCATTGAGGAGCAAAAATGAATCCTGATATCTACGTCCGTGGAAAGACTGCTTTCAAAATGTACAAGATCGCCCTCTCTGAGGCTTCAGCGACACAACTTTTAGAGGTAAGCCGCAAACTGGGTTTAGGCCTAAGCCTGCAAGAAATGCAGACTATCCAAGCCTACTTCAAGACTAAAGGTAGAAGTGCCACCGACGTGGAATTGCAGACTCTGAGCCAAACCTGGTCTGAGCATTGTTGCCACAAGACGTTCAGAGGTAAAATACGTTTTGAAAACAAGGAAATCACCAGTCTCATAAAAACATTCATAGCGAAAGCGACACGCGAAATCAACGCGCCTTGGTGTTTTAGTGTCTTCGAGGATAATGCTGGCATTATAAAATTCGACAAGGGCTATGGCGTAGCAGTAAAAGTTGAAACTCACAACCACCCATCTGCAGTGGAACCGTTTGGTGGTGCAGCCACTGGTGTTGGAGGAGTAATACGTGATGTCTTAGGTGTGTGGGCAGATCCAATTGCGTGTACTGATGTTTTAGGCTTCGGACCCTTAGATTATGATTATAACAAGCTTCCAACAGGAGTTAAACATCCAAAATATGTGTATATGGGCGTTACTGCGGGCATTAGCGCTTATGGAAACAACATGGGCATACCCACCGTTAATGGTGCTATATACTTTGACGAAAGCTATACAGGAAATGTCACAGTCTACTGCGGATGCATCGGCCTTTTGCCTATCAACAAATTCCGAAGAAGCGCTAAAGCAAAACACATACTTCTATTGGCTGGCGGAAAAACAGGTCGCGACGGAATTCATGGCGTAACCTTCGCTTCTGCAGAATTGACAGAGGAATCTGAAGAAGTATCTAGACCTGCTGTTCAGATTGCAGACCCGATTGAAGAAGAGAAATTGAAACGTGGCATCATCGAGGTTCGCGATCGGGAACTTGCTTCAGCGATAACTGATTTGGGCGGGGGAGGCTTGTCATCTGCTGTGGGGGAAACCGCTGAGAAATTTGGTTGTGGCGCAATAGTAGACCTTGACAAGGTACCTTTGAAACATCAAGGTTTGCCTCCTTGGGAAATTTACATTTCGGAATCCCAAGAAAGGATGCTCTTAACTGTTCCGCCTGAAAATTTGAACTCAGTTCTGGAGGTGTTCGAACTAGAGGATGTTGAAGCTACCCCTATTGGGGCATTAACAGCTCAGCAACGGTTGCACTTGAAGTATCTGGATGAAACGGTAGCAGACTTGGACATGACATTTTTGTTTAGCACTTGTGAGAGCACAAAAATCGCGGTTATAGAAGCCTCGAAGCTAAAGGAGCCAGAGTTTGCGGAACCAGAAAATTTGTCATTAACACTGATGCAGTTGCTTTCTGCACCTAACATTGCCAGCAAAGAACGGGTAGTGCGAACATATGACCACGAAGTTAAAGGTAACACTACACTTAAACCGTTTCAAGGCAAGCATTCTGGACCCAACGATGCAGCCGTACTGAAACCCCTTAACAATTCATGGAGAGGTTTATCGGTTTCATGTGGCATGAACCCGAATTATGGTAAAATTGACGCTTATTGGATGGCCGCTTCAGCCATCGACGAGGCTGTAAGAAACAATCTTGCTGTAGGCGGTCAAAGAATTGCTTTGCTAGATAACTTTACGTGGGGCAATCCTGAAAAGCCAGAGCGTTTAGGCTCACTGGTTAGAGCATGTGAAGCATGTTATGATGTTGCTACAGCATTCAGTACACCATTTATCTCAGGCAAGGATAGCCTTTACAATGAATCCCCTCTGGGACCCGTGACGCCTACACTCCTCATAACCGCAGTAGGAATCGTACCCGACGTACGTTCAACCGTGTCGATGGATCTGAAAGAGTCTGGCAACCTGATCTACATCATAGGCGATACTTATCCTGAAATGGGAGGCTCCGAATACTATAAGCTTAAAGGGTTTACAGGCAAATCAGTGCCTAAACTGCATGTAACCAAAGCAAGAAAAACTTACTATAATCTCACCAAGGCTTTAAATGCCGGTGTCATAAAATCGTGCCATGACCTCTCAGAAGGTGGATTAGCAGTAGCTGCCGCAGAGATGGCGTTTGCTGGTGACTATGGCTTAGAACTGGATTTGAGGCTAATGTCTAATAAATCCACTACGCGAAATGACTTTCTGCTGTTTTCCGAATCAAATAGCCGTTTCCTCATAGAAATTGCGAAACGAGACAGTTCCAAATTCGAGCAGTTAATGAAAAACAAAGTCTACAAATCGATAGGCAAAGTTACTAAAGACGCGAAACTGGTGATTCGTGGCTTAAAGGGAAAAGTTATTGTTGATGCTGGTCTTGCTGAATTGCGTCACAGCTGGAAGAAAACGCTCAGCATGGAGGAACAAGACGAATGAAACGAGAAGAAATTAAAGTCTGTGTCATGCGAGTAGGTGGAACAAACTGTGATGCCGAAACCCAACGAGCTTTCCAAGAATTGGGTGTGCAAGCAGATATACTTCACATCAATGAACTAGCTAAATATGGGAACCTGATAGACTACAACGTGCTAGTGTTTCCTGGTGGCTTCTCGTTTGGCGATTACGTGCGTGCAGGAGTAATTTTTGCCAGGTCACTCAACGTCAAACTGGGAAAGGAAATATCAACATTCGTAGAAGAGGGAAGGCTAATCTTGGGGATTTGCAATGGCTTCCAAATCCTAGTTGAATATGGATTGCTCCCAGGCTTTAATGGAATAAGCGCCTATCCTGAAGCCACGCTGGCAACGAATGTGCCACAAGGGTTCAAATGCCAATGGATTCACCTCAAAAGCGAGAACAGAGGAAAATGTGCCTTTACAAACAAAATTAAACCCGGAAAAGTTATGAGAATGCCGATTGCACATGGTGAAGGAAGATTTCTGTTTCCAGTAGAAAAAGAACAAGACATGCTCCAAAAACTAGTTGAAAACGACATGATTGTTTTTCGTTACTGCGACGAAAAAGGCAGAGTTGCCGACGGCAAATACCCAACTAACCCAAATGGCGCATTTCACGACATTGCAGGTATATGTAACAAAGATGGAACAATTTTTGGTTTGATGCCGCACCCAGAAAGAGCAATGTATTGGTGGCAACAACCAGATTGGACTCGGCAAAAGCAGATGGCACAATACGGCGATGGAAAGCTTATCTTTGAAAGCCTCATTGACTACTTAGCCGAGAAGTTCTAGATCCTTGAAAAATGGAAGTCCTGTTCTAGCTCCCATTTTCATGATACACCGTGAAGCCACAAAGTTACCCAACCTGCCACACTCAAACAGGCTTCTATTGTTAACTAATCCGTACAGGAAACCTGCACAAAATGCATCTCCAGCACCCGTCGTATCCACTACTTCCACTTTGAAAGGACTTATCAAGTGTCGTTCTTGTCCATCAGTGACGTAACAGCCTTCACCACCGAGCTTGACAGCTACAATTTTTATACCCTTTCCAATTATCACATCGGCACCTTTGCGATAGTCAATTTCGCCCGTCAATAGTTCAAGTTCGATGGCGTTAGGCATCAAAATATACGCCCTCCTAATAATAGGCTCTAAGTTTAAGAAGCCTTTTCTCGCGTACAATGCTCCAGGATCGAAGCTAACCTTGACGTTGTCTGCGATTATGTCTAAAAGTTTTTTCTGTGTCTGAAATGATTGTTCTCCTACGAACGACGTTAAATGCAAAAACTGTGCTTGCGAAGCATATCTGGAATTCACTTCATCGAGCTTTATGGTGTCGTTTACACCAGGATTGATATACAATGCCCGCCCACCTTTTTTGTCCACGAAACCCAAAACTGAGCCACTTTCGCCTTCTTCAGCGCGGATCACTCCATCAGTGTTTACGCCTTCATCGCAAAAATCTTTGATTAACATTTCTCCTTCTCTATCACAACCCACTTTGCCAATGTATCCTGATTTACACCCGAGCCTAGCGATGCCAACTACAGTATTCGCCGCTGACCCTCCGCAAGCTTCCGCGTAATCCTCCACAAAAATTTCCTCTTCAGCTTTAGCAAACTTGCTGACTTTAAAGAGTTTGTCCACATTAAGCGCACCGAAACCCAAAACATCAAAAAGGCTTATGGAAACAACTCCCGCAAGTGAATTTTATACTCCCCAAGTTTGCCACCATAATTACCAGCTGAAATTCGCAATACACCGTCAACGTTCAATACAGCCTCGATTCCCTCTTTCATGGCTTCCTTAATTGCATCCATTGAGACTCCGTTGATTACTATTTCTGGAACGTAAAAAACACCGTTAGGAAGCAAGGATGTGCTGCCTAACTTTGGTTTTAGCGATGAGCAAAAAGGATGGTTTGTTGTTGGTCCTATGATTGGAAACTGTGTTTCAGGTTTTGAGCCAGCAGAGCAAACGTCAAATGGCGTAACTGCTCCTTTCACTTTATGTATAGCTTCTAATGCTTTGTCGCCAGCCACCTTAACCGCTTCTTTTGTCTTGCACATAATCCAAAAATTCGCACCCATTATACCACGAGCGTAACCCAAGTACCGCTCGATTATAAAGTCTGGCACCATCAAAGGAACCACAATAACTTCTCTGCCATAGCGCTTTTCAACCCACTCATACCCGTCACCGCAGTGGCCTACACGTTCCATCATATCAAGTTTCCCTTCTGCATCGGATAACGCGTCAAAAATTGCTGTAAAAGGCTTCACCAATATATCTTGTCGCATTCTGTAGGAAAGCTCAGTTTCAAACTTCTTTAAAGACTCGGGGATGGGTTTTTTTGGGTTTAGTTCTCCCCAGAACTGTAGTATAGCGCCTATACGTTTGTCTGGAGTTTCATCTTCGCTTAGCCAATTTTCAATTCCGCCTTCTACCCTGCCAATAACCACTGATGGTGTGGCGGTTGAATCTTCAGCAGCATGGCGCAGGGTGGCTTCATCATCCGCTGTAACTATTATGCGGCAAAAGACCCCTGCAAAGGCTTCGGAGTAGGTATCTTCGATTTCTGGTTTTATTGCTATTCTATCCCAGTTTCCCAATGGCTTCCCCTCTAACTTTCTTTCTGAACTCGTTGCTTTCCTTGGTTATAGTTTCCATATTTTCTGCTGTTACTATTTGAACCTTGGGTAAAGTTTGGGGATGAAGCGATAAAAGCCTATTGAGAAGTGAGGGATTTGCCACTCTTTCTGTTTTCAGAGATTGCAAGTTCCATCTTTTAACAAAATCTATTGTGGCTTGTTTTCCTTGTTTGCAAAAGACATCAGCAATTATCGCTGTGACAAGGTTGTTTTCTGATGAAACCGAGATTTTGCTATTTCTCACTGCGTAATCGTTGCCGTTGAAGGAAACAGTTAGTCCGTCGTTTTTATTTACCAGTTTAAAAGCTTCTACGTCAGTTATACTATCGCCCACGTACATAACGTCTTTCAACGTCACTTGAAACCTTTCTATGGTGTCCTTTATAGAAGCAGCTTTTTGACATCCGCCAACAGTAGTTACTTCAGAGAAGATTCTACCTACAATCATATTTGTAATTTCGCTCCAGAAAATCTTGTCAAGCCGCTCAACAGTCTTTTGGTCTGCACTGGAAAATTCTTCTACAGTTTTTGCTATTGGAGGAATAGTTATAATGGACATTTGCGCGATTTCTCTAGCAATTTCTTTTAACCGTGTCTTTTCTTGTTCAGTGATAGCGAATTTATCGATACTCAGTTTTGTGCAGTATGTATTTTCGTAAGGAAAATCTATGGCTCTGCAGAGCGTTTTTATGTAATGCTCGTAACTTGTGCTGACTATTATGGAACTAGCTAGTTTCCTAATATGCTGCAAAGTGTTTTTGCTGCCTGGAATTAGTATTAGATTCTGTTCAGAAAAAAATTCCATCTGACTGTCCGTAACGTCATATGCTTTGAGAAAAGGCAAAATCAGTTTTAACGTGCTGCCCGCTGAATACCCAGGCTTTTTCAAAACATCAGCCAAGATGTCATCGTATTTGCTTATTATGGTGAAAAGTTTATCGCCATTTGGAACGAAACGTGCCATAATTTCAAAGGCATTATCGTTTTTGCTTATAGGTCCCTCGCAGTCAGATATGAAAACGCGTTTCAAGGCTTATGCCTCAACTGGTCCATATGGCGCATGCTATGAGCTATATGCTCTTTCGAAGCTATATCCGTCCTGTTCCACATAGCACCGCCTTCAATCGCATGAGCACCTTCCAATGAAACTTTGCGTGCTTCCTCAATACTTTTGGCGATGCCCAAAACGCCTACCGCTCTAGACTTCAAGGCGTAGATTTTGTTGTCTCTGACTTCCATGGCACCTGGATAGATTCTGATGTTGTCATCATACTTCCTGGATAACTTAGAAGCTACAGAAAAGTCAACTGGAGTGTTAAGAGCAGCTTTATCCACCAAGCTCGGGAAGACAGTAGAATAGCCTCCGTAATCTGGGGGAACCTTGTAGGTTAGAACCGTTGCCACCTTCATTAATTCAACATGTGTTAAGTTACCTTCCAACATTTTATAGCAGACATCAACAAAGTCATCTTCCATGATGGGGAGAATGTTGATGATTTCAGGGTCACCCGGACGACTGTTATTTTCGAGGATTTTAATCCCAGATCCCGTGTGCATGAAAGCCAAGTACAAGGGAACTCCTCTTAAAGCTGCGTCGTCTCCAATTCTCTCCTTCCATTTCTTAAAAATTCTTGTGGCCAATGTGACTTCCTTTTCTCGCTCAGCTCTGGTTAAGAATGGTAGTGTCTCATCCGAGGCTTTGTAGGAACCCATTCCGCCTGTATTTGGTCCTTTATCTCCATCAAAAGCGCGCTTATAGTCTCGTGTAGCAGGTAGCGGAATGAAATGTTTGCCATCACATAAGGCTTGGAAGCTGGATTCTTCACCATTTATTCTCTCTTCTATTATGACAGTGCCGTATTGAAAATTAGACATGAAATGCTCAAAGAGTTTTTCACGTGTTATGAAGTGATCTCCCCATACGCCAACGCCTTTTCCAGCTGTAGGTTTATCAGGCTTAACTACCGCTTTGTTCTCAAGCTGGTCGAGCCAGTCATATACATCCCTCTTGACTTCTTCTGTTCCCTTGTAGTCTTTAGGATCGAAAATCTCAAAACGCGGATTTGACTCTGGCACTATTTCCTGAAACAATAAGCGTTGCTTCACTTTGCTGAATTCTATAGCATAGTCTCGCTTAGGGCAGATAACCGGTATGCCCGTGCGCTTTTCTACGAGATCGCGTACACCTCCAATTATGGGTTTTTCTGGACCAACTATTGCAAAGTCGATCTTGTTCTTGTTTTTTTCAGCAAACTTGCAGATCTCCTCAATATTCAAGTCAGGTATAACCCTGTGTTCAGTGGCTTTTTTAATATTGAACGGATTACACTGCTTATCTGCTATGTAGAGTTCAACCTGATGGTTCTGGCTTCTCGCGAAAGCATCAACCATAGCTGTTTCTCTTGCGCCGTACGAAACGACGAGTATTCCAATTTTCTCCATGATATACACCTTTGTTAAATCAAACTAGCAAGTTTAATGTTTTTCACGAGAACTCAGGAGGAGGCTATACATGTCTCGTAAATTCTTCCTTTTTCCTGATAGCCGTTAAGGTACTTCTTTTTCATTTCATCAGCCATTTTCTGAGCTAATGGTGTAGGGTATTCACCGGTGATACACGCAAGACACAACTGATTGCGTTTCTGACCTGTAGCGCGTACCAATCCATCGATGGACTGATAACACACGGCGTCAGCTCCGATGATTTTCGCGATTTCCTCTGAACTGTTGTTCGAACCTATTAGCTGCCCATAAGTTGCCATATCGATACCATAAAAGCACGGTCCGATTATGCGCGGGAAGGTAACGAACATGTAAACTTTTTTGGCGCCTGAGTTACGCATTTTTTCTATCGTAACTTTTGTGGTGTCACCGCGGACAATACTGTCCTCGGTTACTATGAGACGTTTTCCATCAACTTTTGCGCCTAAAATATTTATTTTTCTATCTATGGTGGAATAGCGTTCCCTGTTAAGTAATATGAAAGCTCTTTCGGTCACATATCGGTGTCTTCGAGATGCCCGGTCCCACTTAAGTCCCGACTCTTCGTGAACACCCATAGCAGAGTCATCACCGGTTTCAGGAACGGAAATTATTATATCCGCGTCATTGATTATCTCAGGATACTCCCGAACAATGTTTCTCCCGAATTCCTCACGAATTTCGTAAACATATTTTCCATCGAACCTTGAGTCAGGTCTAGCAAAATACGCATATTCAAAAGCGCAAAAGGCTTTTCGCGGATTATTGATAATCTGTTCACGCTTAAACCCATTTTTTGAAACCGTTACCAATTCACCTGGCTCCAACTCGAAATCTCTCACAAAACCATTCATATCTAAACTCACGGTTTCTGAGGAAAACGCGTAGGTTGCCTCTTCCACGCTGCGTCCTGCGCAAAGCGGCTTAATTCCATGCTGGTCTTTGAAAGCGAAGAATTCTCCGTCTCCTGTTACACCAGTCACAGAAAATGCTCCGTCAATGTTTTTTATGCACTTCCTGACTGCAGACGTTAAGTCTTTGTGACTTTCTAGTTCGAGTAATAGTTTGCGACATACCAAGTCTGAATCGCAGGTATATGGTAGGTCAGAGAAATGTTGATCAGTTTCATTTCTAAGCTGACTTGTGTTAACGAGATTACCATTAAATGAGAGCGCAAGTTTCAATCCCCCTAGCGAGGCGGTAATTGGTTGGGTTCCTTCAAGCAGTGAAGTATCATCGCATTTACCGGAAGTTGTGTACCGAACATTGCCTATACCTATTGAACCGGGCAGGCGCCCAAACCACTCCTGTATGGCGCTAGATTGCAATTTCGGAACTAAGTCAAGGCTTTTGTAAACATAGAATTTTTGCCCATTATATGTGAGAAAACCGTGAGATTGATGTCCTCTGTGGTTTTGAGCGCGGAGACCCCAGTAAACATAGGAGAAAACTTGTTTCTTTTCGAAGTTTATTGCACCGAAGATACCGCAGCCTATTTTTTAACCCCTTCTTCAATGGTGAGAAGTAGAGAAAAAAACAGGTTTAATAGTTTTTAGTACATATTTAAATAAAAATCATGGAAAGCATATTCCTATCAGGCAATTTGTCTTTTATCCCTATCTTGTTTTTGCTTTAATTATGGAAAAAAGACTGCTCGAGATCCAGTAAACGTAAGGTATCTGAAACTTTTTGTTCACAGACTATTTTAGTGCTTTCCGCAGTTCTTCCGCTTTGTCAGTTATTTCCCACATGAAGTCTGGATCATCTCTACCAAAATGCCCAAACACGGCTGATTTTCTGTATATTGGTCTGAGAAGACGCAGGTTTTCTATTATCGCTTTGGGTCTCATGTCAAAGTGTTTTTTCACCAATCCTAAGATCTCCTCATCGGATAGCTTGCCCGTTCCAAAGGTATTAACAAACACGGATATTGGCTGAGCCACTCCTATTGCATATGATAATTGGACTTCACATTCCTCTGCTAACCCTGCAGCAACAATATTTTTTGCAATATATCTTGCCATATAGCAGCCTGATCGGTCGACTTTTGAGGGATCCTTTCCTGAAAAGCATCCACCGCCGTGGCTCCCAACTCCTCCGTACGTGTCAACGATTATTTTTCGTCCTGTTAAGCCTGAATCTGCTAAGGTTCCCCCAATCACGAACCTTCCGGTGCCGTTAATGATGTATTTTGTTTCTGCATCTAACTTGTCTGCAGGTATAACTTTCTTTACTACTTCGTTGATTATGTCTTCTCTCATTTTTGCGTTATCAACTTCCTCAGTGTGTTGAGCCGCGATCACAACTGTAGTTACTCTTTTTGGTTTTCCATCCTGATATTCAACAGTAACTTGTGACTTGCAATCAGGTCTTAAATAGGATAAGGTTCCGTTCTTTCTGCAGTCAGCCAGTCTCTTGACAAGTTTATGCGAAAGCATTATGGGCAGGGGCATTAGTTCCTCTGTTTCATTTGCGGCGTAACCAAACATCATGCCTTGGTCTCCAGCCCCCTGTTCACGGTCTTCGGTTTCGTTTACGCCCTGAGCAATATCTGGTGACTGCTCTTCAATGGAGACTAGAATTCCACAGGTTTCCCAATCTAAACCATCTTTGGCATTGTCAAATCCGATTTCCTTGAGAGTTTTCCTAACAATTTTAGGTATTGATACGTAGCAAGAGGTGGTGATTTGTCCAGTGACCACAATGTTTCCTTGCATGACTAATGTTTCGCAGTCAACCCTAGCTTTAGGGTCTTTTGATAAGATGGCGTCCAAAACACTGTCTGACACTTGGTCGGCTACTTTGTCTGGATGACCTTCACCCACCGATTCTGACGTAAACAAGTATTTCCCAGTTTTTCTCATTGGAAACACCAATTGATTTTATGATGAAGGTGTAAATTAAATCTCGTTTTCTTAAAAGGCTTTCTGAGATATTGGATTGAAACGTACAAGATAATCAACATTTGTGCTCTTCGACGACAACCATTTTAAGACTTGATGCCGAAGAGACTTCAGAGGGTAATAAATGAAAACTATAATACAAGTTGAAAATGCGCCTGCTCCTGTGGGTCCGTACAGTCAAGCCTTAAAAGTGGACAAATTTCTATTTGTTTCAGGTCAAGTGCCAATTGATCCAAAAGAAGGCAGAATCATTGCAGTTGGCATTGTAGAACAAACGGGTAGGGTAATGGAGAATATTAAGACAATACTGAACGTTGCAGGCTACAGTCTGAGCGATGTTGTCCAATCGAACGTGTACCTATCATCAATGAAGGAGTTTGTTGAATTCAACAACGAATATGCGAAGTACTTTGACAAGATTTTTCCTGTTCGCACTACAGTTGGAGCAGAACTGATAGCTGATGCTCTTGTGGAAATCTCTGTGGTAGCTTATAAAGAATAACAACATGCTGCAATGAGCTTGAAAGCGACTTTTTCAGCTTTTTCCTAAGTGATAAATTATAATAATTAGCCATTTTAAATAGAATGTGTGTACTAGTTATGCCTTTACCTTTCAAACGATTAATTGAAAGTCTTGCTAGCCCAAGGGGTCCAGGGCCATCCACAACATTCTCAATGTTCCACATCTTTCTTGCTCTGGAGCTTATGGCTAAAAAGCCAATAGGGCGTAATAAGTTAGCTGAAAAAATGAACGTTGGAGAGGGAGCAGTCCGCACAATAATCAGCCGCCTAAAAGATTCTGGTCTGATTATAACATCAAAAGAAGGGTGCATTCTTACCGATAAGGGCAAAAGCGTCTGGAAAAAATTTGAGTCCTTTTTTCCGAAACGGGTTGAAATCAAGAAAACAGCTTTGACAACTTCTGATTACAGTTACTCTTTTTTAGTTAAAGACAAGGGAACTAAGGTGAAATCCGGCATAGACCAGCGTGATGCTGCAATAATGGGTGGGGCGAGACGTGCCATTGTTATAGTTTTTAAAAATGGTCGTCTGATAATAGAGTCGGTAAGTGATAGTGTGGAAAAAGATTTTCCAGAAGCCGCAAATATCATCCTTAAGAACCTCCGTCCTAAAGACAACGATGTAATAATCATCGCTGGTGCAAATAATCCCTTGAAAGCGAAGCGAGGCGCTTTCGCTGCAAGCTGGGTTCTTATTGACAACGATGAGAAACCTTAGCATTCCTACATAACTTGGCGTTTAGTAAGTATATTTTTCTCCTCCAGTTAGGATCCGTTCAAGAGTGGTGTTGAAATTTGTCAGTCCTCGGTTTGTTTTTGCTGAAACTGGAATCAATAGAGATTCTAAGCCAAGATGATTTAATGCGTGCATCATATTTCGGCTGAAAAGGCGTTTTGTGCCTTTCAATTTCTGTTCGATTGAATCTCCAAGAGCTTTTGGGTTAACAGCCCAATCTGTGATTGTTTCAATCTGACTTTCTGGAAGCAGATCACATTTTGAAAGCAAATGAATTTGCGGTTGGAAGAAACGGTTGTAAACAGCAGCTGAGAGAAACATATTGGAAATGTAGTTAAACGGGTTGATGGAGAAAACTGCATCGAACATGTAAACAATAGCTTTAGGTTCCTTTGTAAGCTCGTTTACTATGTAGGGTCCACTGGCTCTGAAGGCAAACAACTCCATTTGCCCTGGCGTATCCACTAAAATGACGTCAGCGTTTGCCCCTTCAACGTCTTCTGTCAAGTTGTCAATTTGGTCAGCTATTAGGTCAGCAGCTAGAATTAGGGCTCCATTGGGTCCCAGGTTGTACTTCTCCATTAAATCACCTACGTCAACATAGTTACGTACGTCTACGTCAGGCGAATAAGGTAACTTCAACGCTCCTGGGTCCAAATTAACTACAGCTACATCTTGTTTTCCCATTCGTAACCATTCGTTTAACGCTGCTGTGAACAGAGACTTGCCTGAACCTGCAGTTCCTATTATAAACGCGAGAGGCATTTTCACTCCTCCTTTCTGTGCGGTTTGTATTTAATTGAATGTAATAACTCTTCTGTTGTCAATTATTCAGTGAAACGCAGAGGTTTTCTATTATTATCTGAAAAATTTTTTATGAGCTCTTCTCATCAAATTATCTTGAACCCTAGAAATGAGCATACCAAAATCTATGTCTCCCGATTCATATGGTTTAGAAAAGACGCTAGAAGTGACAAGTAATAATTGGTTATAGAAATCGTCCAAGCCGTCAGTTTCAGAAACAGAAACCGTTTTACCAAGATTGAGGTTCAGAGTATTCTATATATTGTTGCTGTCCATGCTTTGCCACAAGAATAGCGATGACACCCAATATTGCCGCTATTACAGCGATGCCTATTAGAGCAGTTAAGAATAATGGTAAAACCACGACGTTTTTCTCTGAGCTTAGTGCACCAGTGTAAATATCGTTACCGGACCAGCCAGCACGAATAGCGTGTGATCCTGCAATTTCTGCTGTCCAAACGTATTCGAAGCTTCCATCTTGTTGTGTTGCAACTGTTCCTATTGCTGCCCAAGTTGGGCTGTGGATCTTTGCATAAAGCGTTACGCTTTCATTTGGCATTCCGGGGGCGAGTTGACCAGAGAGGATTATTGCGCTATTTTGGATTGAGATTATTGGTGAGACTTCTAGCGAGAGAGCACTTGGTTCCATCGATGCGAAGCTTGCAGAGACCTGACCAGGGGCCATTTGCTCAGCCCCTTCAAGAGTAATAACTTCGGCAGAGACTTCTTTCAAATCTGGCGGGCATTCACCGACTCTCCAGCCTTCTCTCCAGTTTCCGCCTGTGCACTCAGCAACATAGTATTCTGTGTTGTCATGTGTTACATAATAGACGCTGTCTCTGCAGTCTTCTGGCGAGCGAGGAAGATGTACTCCGATATTCATGTGATTCTGCTCTTCGTAATATAGAAGCACTACGTCTAAACCACCGGCATTTAACACTGAAGCGGTAATGAAGGAGAAAAGGTCGCAGTCGCCTTGCTCGTCGGCCATTGTTTCAACAGGGTATTTTCCGAGTGCGGTTTCTACATAGGTAATTTGATGTGCGATCATTAAGGCTCCGTTGGTAAAATCCTCTTGATTGTCGTAAATTTCCCAGAGTCTGTTGGCCATAGGTTGGAGGGCATATGGGGTTACGAAGTTTGAAAATTGGCTGGTGGAGGTAATTCTGTGGTCTTTTTCCTCGTAGTACTCATTGAGGTTTTCAGGGATTACTATGTTGAGCTGGTAGGTTATGTTGCCTTCTGGATTGTTTAGGAGTTGATATGTGAGTGTACGGTCTTGTGCTTTCCCTATTGTGAATGTGGAGAATAAGATTAGCGTTGTAGCGAGCAGTATTGCGGCTTTTATTAGACCATGTTTCATAGTTTATCGAATATTAATATTTACGACATATTATTAGGTGTTACGTACAAGAGATTACTACAGAAAATATCTAACACCAATCACTTGGAAATTTTGACTCTGCCACCAACTTCTCTTACCAAACTAGAAAGCTGAGTCATCGCCTTTCGCAGTTTCTCTTTCGTAACTTTATCGTTTCTCTCCGTGATGGAGAAATGCACCTCAATTCGAGGTTTGCTTTCCCTACCTTTTGGATGTGATTTCACGTAAACACCAAGATTATCCCTCATCACAATCTCTATAAAAGGAGCTAAACTAGACTCCATAACTCCATCTATACAGACGCTTTCCTCATAGAAAGAACTTCCACCTGACACTTGTCTAAGCATCGGCGCTATAGTTTCTTTATAAATTGCCTTCATTTCCGAAGGAACTCCTGGCAATGAAATTAACGCTGTTTTTTCCAAGTCTAAACGAACAGCAGGTGCTGTTCCAACAGGATTAGGGATCGCCTTCGCTTTTTCCGGCAAATTCGCCATCTTAAATCGCGCTTGCGTTAGCTCAACTGGAGTCTCTCCTTTCTCCATCGCATACGCTTCATATTTTTCCTTGACCATCTTTACCGCTTCCGTGTTGATCGCTAGTTTACTATTCATAGCTTCTGCTATGCCTTCTAGCGTCTTATCGTCAAAAGTCGGTCCTAACCCTCCAGTGGTAATCAAAAACTGTGGTTCGCGACCAAGTGATTCCCGAATAACAGCAGCAATTTCATTAACATCATCAGCCACTACTGTAACTCGCTTAACAGTTATTCCCAGAGCTGTGGCTTGTTCAGCTATCCACTTAGCGTTAGTATTCAAGCTTCACTAAAAGAACAATCAACATTTTACTCTTTATACTGTTTGCTAGCCGACCGCACATAAGACTCAATTGTGGCGGCTACTTCTTCTTGCTCAGCCACCATTTCAAGTATTCTTTTCTCTCTTTTCGCCTTTCTTCTTCCGCTGATTCAAATTTAGGCTTTAACTTCCATATTGCATATCTCCTCCGCATTCTGGACAATACCGCATTTCCTTTCACTCAAGTTTTCTAAGAAATAAAGCAAGAAATGAAAGATATTAGTCTTCGCTTAAGTTTCACAAAATTATGAAGTTAAACATGAGCGTAGATCCGATCGGAAGCGTACCTTCCAGTATCCATTTCCTTTTCTATCTCCCTAAGTAGCAATATTCGCTTGAATGTTGGTGGATGTGTGGCAAACCAGCTGTTCATAGTCACCCAAGTAGACTTCGATTCTTTCTCCATGGCTAATTGCAGTTCCCGTTCATCCAACACTCCGTCCCGATCTAAGTCATAATCGGTCTTGTTCTCCATAATCTTATGTATCTCTTGCTTTGCTTGCGATGGATCTCCAATGTAGAACGCTCGAGCACCCTCAGGCACTTTCGGTGAAATTGACAATCCATAAGTGATTTTGGCAAGACCACTTTCTAGACTTCTAGGCGACCCAGTTAAATACGCTGAATAGGCGTCAGCATAATGCTCGCGGAGTCTACTGAGTCTCCTTACGCTGAGGAAAGTGATCATATACACAGCAAACGAGACGGAACCTATTGCTAATAACACTAAACCAGCGTTTCCCTCCTTATTTCTTCCTCTTGAACGGGAGCTATACATTCCTGCTCGTAGCGCAAGCTGTGCAATCATATACGCTATCAAAGGCAATGCTGAAAGCACCGTCATGACAATAAAATCTCTATGTTTTATATGACCCAGCTCATGCGCTATTACACTTCGCGTTTCATCCTGGTTTAAGCTTCTTAACAAGCCTTCATGAACGGCAAGTGTAGCACTCTTAGAAGATGTGCCGAAAACAAACGCGTTCGGTGTGTTGTCAGGCACTATAGCTAACTTGGGCGTAGGTATTCCACTTTTGTCCGCCAGTTCCTTAACGTTTGATTCAAGCCATGGATTCTCACCTGGCTTCAGATAATTTAGCCGCGAAGTAGCTGCTACAATCATTGGTCCAATAATGTACTGGAGCAGTATGAAGAGTCCTATACCGCCCAAGGTGAGAAGCACGCCTACCCACAAATCAAATCCAAAAACAAAATACTGTAGCAGGAATATTATCGCAAGTATAAATAAGCTAAATATAAAGGAGGCTATGAATATCGAGCTTCCCATTGCAAATTTTAGTTTAGACAATCTAGCCAAACGTACCCCTCTCCTAATGGAAATGTCCACTAAATATGGAATTAAGTCTTTCTAAAAGAGAACGGTTTGCTCATGCTGTAGTTGATTTTTCGAGTGACAAGAATGAGGAAGGGAAATATTGTGTTTAGATGGGATAGGCTCCGCATATCTTGCAGAATTGGATTTTAGTTTTGATGTAACTCTTGCAGTACGGGCATTGAATTCCTCCATTGTTAGCGAAGATCTCTGAGGGTTTTCCAAAGAGTTCTCTAAAGTGCTCATAGTAAAGAAGCTGCTCCTTGTCTTGAATTTTCACGTCGTCTTCTGCGAGTATCTTTTTCTTTTTCTCCTCAAACTCGGAGTCCGAAATCATATCATTGAAATATGTTCTAAGCACTTCGGTTCCCGTTCCAGCCTCAAGGGGTGCTTTAGGCCTCCAAATGACGTCTTTCGGGATTATGTCTTCGTACGCTTTTCTCATTATCCATTTGCCAAATTTCACGCCGTCACGCATGTTAATTTTGAACTTAATCGGTAGTTTCTTCGCCCAATCCATGAATTCTTGGTCCAGATAGGGTGCTTTGATTTTCATTCCGAGAGACTCTGCCATTGGTATTGAGGAGAAACCCATTTCTGCCCACATTTCCTTTTGTTTCTGTGCGAATTCGGTTTCAGACAGGTGGAACTGCCATGGGTATCCGAAAAGTTCGTCTAATGCGTCTCCAGTGAAAACGTTGCTTAAGCCTTTTTCCTTAAGTATTGTTAAACCTATGTAGACTGGCATGCTGTTTCTTATTTCCATAGGGTCAAATTTTTTCAGGGCTTTTACGACTTTTGGAGCATTGCTGAGGACTTCGTCGCGTCCGAAGATATAGGTTTCATGGTCAAGATTCAGAAAAGCAACCATTTTCTTAACATACTCGGTATCCTTCGGGTTTCCATGCTTGAAGTGCATTGTCAGACAGGGAAGACTTGGTTTGACTTTCACTGCTTCGTAAGCTATGATTTGTGTGTCTGTTCCCGCTGAAAACAGCATCGAATCCCCCAGGTTTCTCTTTACAACCTTGTTCACTAAAGTCCGAACTTCGGGCAGAAGTTTTTCATATTCTTGTGGATATAATTTCACGTTCTTACCTCGCGAATAACATTGTTTGCCGTCTTGAAGTATTTAAACCTATCCGTATGCATACAAAAGACATCAAAATATAAACATCTGTGTGAAAACTGCCAAAAATAATGAACAAGAGTCTCAAAGAAAACATCTTCAGACAACTCGTTGTCAAGCAGTTAAGTTTAATAGTTTTCAGGTTTCGTTCTTACTGAATAGCCTCTCAACAAACAACAAAATGCCCGATATGGGGTGAAGGGTTTGAAGGTAAGTTTAATCCATATGAAAGTCCGCAGCTCTCTGGAAGAGAGCCTTAAGGCTGCTACCACTGCAATCCGAAAAGCCATTCAACAAAAGCCCAAGTTTATAGCGCTTCCAGAGTACTTCTCGGTTCCTAATAACATGGAAGCATTCAACTCTGCCAACTCTATCAGCAAAAAGACATATAGTGATACAATCCGCTTCCTCTCCAACATCAGCAAGGAAATTCAAGATATCTATCTCTTAGGCGGAACTGTACTTGAAAAAAACAATGGTAGATTTTATAACACGAGTACATTATGGCGAAATGGCGCACTTATTGGGAAATACTGGAAGAGAAACCCAATCAGCGCTGAGTTGAAAGCGGGAGTCAGCCGAGGTAGCGAGCCCGCCGTCTTCACTACTGAACACTGCAAGGTTGGGATCCTCATCTGTGCTGACATGTTCGATCCGCCCACAATAAGAGCAGTTGTTAACTTGGGTGCGGAACTTGTGTTTCTACCTGTAGCTGCTATGGGAACACACCCACACGTGAAGGGACACCCGCTTACCGAAAAGCTGGCTACTGACAACGGTATTTATGTGGTCAAAGTGGGCAATGTCAGCTCGAATGCTAGAGGCGGAAGAAGTGCCTTCATCACTCCATGGGGAATTGAGCAAGAGGCTGCAGATACTTTTAAGGATTTGATCATGACCTTCGATTTCAACATGCAGAAGCTAAGGGATTACCGAAGAACTCTCAAAAGATAATTTCTTAGCCTCAAGTCTGTTTTATCATGTGAAGAGAAACTATGTTTAAAAAATCTCAATAGAGTCAATAGAGCTTAGCCCACTCATCAACTATCCGCGTCATCTCAATGAACTCGAATTTCTTGAGCCACTCACGGAATCCGCCTTTGTTCACTGCGTAGCTGCAAACTTGCTTCGCGTTCTTATGGTCATGCACCAGCAATAGTACTGCCATCAACCTATGCCTGCTCAAGTACGCTACCGTCTTCAATAGTGCATTAAGTTTTTCATCAGTTGGCATTTCGGCACTGAGTTCAACAACCACTGGCTTTTTTAGGATTTTGAGGAAGTCTCTTGTTATTAGGTCTACCCAGTAATTCGTCAAGTAGTCCCTAGAGGACAATGGAACATGGAAGTAATCCACTAATTTGGATATGCTTTCGAAGTCTATGCCAAATCGTTCTTTGGCAAGCACTGGATCGGGAAACATCTCTACAGCAAAGTTGCCTTTAATGGTGCTTTTTGCCTCTTTAAGGAAGCTTGTTACTTCTTTTGCTCGCCACTCTGTCCAGTTTAGTCCGCTCTGCCGCCACTGATCGACACATCTGGTACAAACACAGAACTCTTCCTCTGGAAAATGGTAAAGGTTTAAAGTTACTCCTTCGATTTCTTTATTGCCTAGTTTTTCAATGTAACCCAAAACTCTAGTTCGGTACTCTGGATTGGTTGGACAGACATAATCGAAGGGTACATTTATCTTCCTGTTCTTTCTTAACGCGAGTCCTCTATTTGAAACGGCAACTATGCTTGGATCCTCCCTTATTGCTTTTGCATCGCAGAAACATGTAACATCGTTTTGCATTTCTTTCGCTGCTGGAAAGACCGAACCGTCTGCTCGTTTAGAATAGTAAACATGCAAATCGAAACCTGCGACCTTTTCTGGAGTGTACGTGACTAATCCTATTTTCATGTCTGCCAACTCAGCGCGCAACAGATATATTCAGGAGACTTATTTAATTGTTGACTTGCCATGGGGAAACACAATTCGATCATTCTAATTGATTATAACAAATGTCCTCCTTGTTCAGAACTTGTCTGCATCGGTGTTTGTCCTATCGGCATATTAGAAGCAGGTACAGATGGAAAACCCCAAATCGTAGACGTATTCTCATGTAACCGATGTCAAGTCTGTGCAAACCTGTGTCCTGCAAAAGCAATCATCATAAATCAAAAAGAAACTTGAAAGATTACATAACTGGTGAAATTTATGAAGCAAAATAACCTCTTAGGCAACTTTGGTAAACTCATTCTGAAAGAGAACGTGCTAGCCGTAATCTCAGACATCGAATTTTTCACTGTAAGCTCAGCCATTTATAATGGCGGCTTCAAGAAAGCAAAAGCCATACTCAATGTCCAAGCCACGGATGATATAAGCGACCAGCAACTTCACACAAACCCTCAAAAATACGTAGTTGACTCCGCAAAAAAACTTGGTATCTCAACCAATTTCGTTGGTATGGTTACTGCGGCTGCGGTCGAAAAGTTCGCACTAGTTTCAAAGAAAGACGGGGACCTTACAGTATCTGTTATTGCCACCGCGGTTGATACTGAAGGCAATACTTGTTCTCACGCTGAAACTGCAGGTGAACCCATAACTGTTGAAAAAATGTTTGGAACAATAAACATAATGATAGTGATAGATGGAAACCCCACTGAAAGCTGCCTAGTAAGCACTGTTCTCACCGCAACAGAAGCAAAAACGGCGGCGATTTGGGAACTGGACATCAGAAGTAGGTACTCAGGTGATGTAGCTACAGGAACGATAACAGACGCGATAATTGTGGCCAAAACAAACCGAGGATCCTCAATAGTTAATGGAGGTCCAGCTTCGAAGCTTGGTCAGCTAGTTGGATACTGCACTAGGAAAGCTGTAAAAGAATCAATAATGAAAGCAAACAAATACTTGTTGTAGCAAGCCAAACATCGCTTTTATAATGTGAAAACTGAAAACCTTAAATAACCTGCAAATTATTCCGTGTACAAAAATGATAACATATTGGTGAGAAAATTGAAATTTGCTACCTTTCTATATGAACCCGAGCCAGCTGAAGGTGTTGATATAAACTTCTACCGCATCAAACCTGAATCTGGTACGGTAGGAACCCCTAATCCAAAAATGTACACTAACATAGCTGTTTTCGGAGATAATACAATAGCACAAAAACATCCAGAGTGGATATCAATTTCAAAGGATGGCCCCTCATTCCGAAGACTGACTGCTCCAAAAGTTAATGGGATCAATCCTGGAAACAAGAAATACAACTTGCGGTGGGACGTCTTGTGCATTACTAACCCTGAAGTTAGGGATTATAATCTGAAATTAATCGAGGACTGCGCTAGTCAAACTCCTGGAATAAGTATAAGTAGCCAACACTTTGCTGACCATGGTTTCTGTGTGTGTCCACGTTGTGTTGAGCTTTGGCGCAAAAGCGGATTAAACTGGTACGACTGGAGAGCCCAAACAGTAACTGCCTTCTTAAAAGAAGTGAAAGATCGCATTGGAGGAAAACCTCTATATGTAAACTTGCTGCCTGATCCAGTACTTGGCAGAGAGAGATTTGGATACAACTTTGATGCTCTAGCTGAGTATGCTGATGTTTTTGTTATTCCAATGTTTTCAAAGTCATATCCTTCTCCATGGTATTGGGAGATGTTAGCTAGAGCATTCAAGAGCAAGTTGAAAAAACCGGTTTTCACCAACCTTTACGTACGCGGACCAAATGATGATCCCAACCAAGTTCCGCCCACTGACCAATTGCTGACTGTAGCAGTGCGAATAGCTAGAACGGGAGTCGATGGAATCATATTCTTAGCTGAAAATGCAAAGAGAATAAGAGACTTCCAGAAAGCCGCAACAGAGAGTACCGACGTGTTGGCAGAACTAGACGGTTATGGCGGCGAGGAAGTTCTTGATTTAGTAAATAACTGGAAGTCGTTATTCTAAACTCACCCTTTCTTTTGTTTTATTATTTTGTTTATCCTACCAACGCTATTTGTTCCATTTCTGGAATTTCCAGAATAATCAGGGCGTATAAAAATCAGTAATGATAACTTTGATTTGGAATTTATGAATTTCAACTTTGAACAAACTTTCTTTTCCTCAAGAATGCGAAGAAAGCCAAAACTATAACTATAATGGTAAGCGAGATAGTTAGTGAAGCTGTTGTCATGCCTATAGGTGACAATCCTAGAAAAAGCCCAGACATTCCAGCAATTCCAAAGCTTAGTGCTACTGACAAAATCGCTTTTTCAATCAAGTCAAGTTTTTTATCTTCAAATAAGAGGCTTACAAGACAGTATCCGGGTAGGACTGAGACAAAAACAAATCCGAAAAAGCTTGTTATAACGGAAAATGGCGAATCGCTAGGAATATAATATACAAAAAGTAATGTCAAAACGGTGTAGCAAACGATTATTCCAAGCCAACTGGTGTGTTTCACCTTATTATCCTTCAGTTATGTTCAACGAATTTTTTCAAAAAAAATAAAAGGATAGATTTTAGAGAAAAATCTTGTAAATTGGATGCTGCTCGTGTAGCGGTCTGATACCCTCGTCACCCATTGCAGACGCGATGTAAGCGTCAACTATTGCAATTGCGGGGAAAACATAGTCCGCCTGTTCTACAGGTCCGAACATCAGCCAGTTAGCGCCCATTGTTTGCATTATCGCGTTGGATGCAGTTCTAGTTCCTTTTCTGAAGGGTTTTTCAAAGTTAGCTTTCACCCATCCCATTGTAGTTACTACGTTTCCAGTTCCTAATCCTGTGGGATGACCGAATTTTTCTTTGATTATCGGTATTGCACTTACTGCTGTGCCCATGGTTGGTTCAAATGCTGAAATAGCTGTGTCTATTAGTGGTTTTGTGATTCCGCCTTTTTCGGCTAGTGCCAAAGCTTCATCCAAAACCTGCATTTTTCCTTCTAGACTGTTGTCTTTTGGATTGTCAGCGAGAACTATAGACATTTTTATTCCGCTATCTTTGAGGAACTCAAGTTCTGGGTCTCTGACGCCTTTGTAGATTGAGTTGTATAAGCATCTATCCTGAAGTCCCATGTTCTTCGCAATTTCTGCTGCTTTCATGCGGGTTCTTGGGCTCATTGCATCTAGCATTAATGGTGCTTCGCTGTGTTTAGCTACGAAGTCAATGTATTTTTCGAAAGCTTGTGGTGTGGTACCAACTATATCGAAAGCGAAAGGGACTCCAGTCAAATCGGTTAAAGTATCCATTTTGTTAATTACGGTTTCAGCTTTTTTAGTGTCAAATATTCCTTGGTTTGCATCTTCAACCATTTTTTGGCCTAACCAAAAAATCGAGCCTATGAGAACAGTAGGTAGTTCTCCAGGTTGACCGCCAATTTTAACTTTCCCTACTTCGTAGACTTTTTGTGGTGTATTGAATTTGCGCATTTTGCCTCATCTAGGTTATGAGTTTAGTTTCAAGCTACTGCTTCTTTGGCGATTGCCACGCCTTCTTCTTTATTCTTACCGAATTTTGCTCCAATTGCTTCAGCATCTTCTTTTTTGATTGCAGCGCCACCCATGATGATTATCAATTTTTCCTTCAATCCTGCTGATTTCAGTGCTTCATCTAGTTTTGGGATATTGTTCTTTGCAGGAACAGTGTTCACTGAAACCGCTAGAATGTTTGCATTGGATTCTTTAATTTTGTCAACAAAAACTTGCGGAGCAGCACTTTTTCCTACGTCAACTGTTTTGAATCCGGCTCTTTTCAGTGCTTTTCTCACTGCTTCTTTAGCTGTGTCATGCATGTCAGGTTCGATGTTGCCTATGACAACTGTGCCAAGTGGGTTCGCTGGTTCTGGAGGCTCTTTCTCCATCATAGATTTAAGCCATGACATTTAACATTACTTTCCTTTTAGTTTTTTACCTTCGATTTTTATATTCGAATTCTATATTTAAACTTTGACTCCAATATTGCGTTATTCGTTCAATAACCGAAAACGGTGCTTGGGAAGAAAAATGTCTAAAACAACAAGAAAGTACCTCCTCTTATTCCTTGTTTTGGCATTTGCATTCGTGTACCGTGTGTTATTGTTGCATTGGGAAGTTTATCCGCCAGGAGCTGACATTGGCCTACACGAGAGTATAGTTAATTCAATAACTTCATCGGGCAACACTAACTTCCAATGGAATGATTACCAGATGGGTGGTGGCCTTTCTCTGACTTTTCCAGGATACCACATATTCGTTTCACATATAATGTTTATGACTGGAATACCTGACTATCTGGTTCATTCTTTGGTTGCCGCGTTTTTTTCTTCATTACTAGTCTTATGTGCATTCTTGATAGGTCGACGAGTTTGGGGAGAATCAACAGCCTTCATAGTTGCTTTTCTAGTCGCAATTTCTCGTTTTGATGTAGAGATGCTTCTTTGGGGGGGCTTCCCCAACGCAGTGACTTTGCTGTTGATTCCCATGGTTTTTTACCTTTACTTGGAAAAGGAAAGATTCTCTAGAGTTCCTTTTCTTGTCACAACAGCAATTTTGTCTGGAGCAATATTTCTAACCCACTCACTTAGCGCAGTTATGTTTGTATGCATAACGTTTTCTACAGTAATCATAGCGGTGATTCTTTCGAAAAGAGTTGGTGTGTCAAAAAAATATTTTCTAGCTTGGATTGTGCCAATTTTCCTCGGAGCAATTCTTGTTTCTCCATTTTTGGCTGAAGCCTTGCCAGCATATTTAGGGGCGAATTCAGCAACTTTTACGGGCGGTGTGGCAGATATTCGACTGGCTCTGCTCTCAACAAGGGTGCTGCCTCTGGGGTGGGTGATCCCACTTTTTGCTTCCGTAATTTTATTCTTTCCATTCTCTAGAAAATATCGAGGAAAGTTATTAACTGTTCCAGCTTTGCTTTTTGCATTATGGATTTTAGTTCCTATGATGTTTACCCAAGCGTTTTTAGTTGGAATTTATACGGATTATAATCGATTTTTATATTTCATCATCTTGCCTCTAATCTTTCTAATCGCACTTGGAATTGATCACGGCGCAGGATTTTTCGCGAGTATAACCGACGCATACCTATCTCCAACAAAGACTTCTCAAACCAAGATGAAGAATAGCAAAATTACTTGTAGACTAGTGACGCGAATGTCGCGAAGACGCATTTACATCGGCTTTGCCTTGAGCTTCTTGATTTTTGCATTCTTAGCAGTGCCAATCTTTCTAACTCCATTTCAAGGCGAAAGAATTCAGAGTTTTTACCAAACCATGAACGACTCCGGATACGAAGCAATGCAGTGGGCGCGAAGGAACACGCCAGCTGGTTCAGTGTTTGTTTCTGACGCCTACTACGGATGGTGGTTTTCAGGTTTTGCCCAACGTCCAACCTTAAGTGCTGTTGACCCTCAATACCTAGCGCTTGCCCGCGAATTTGAACCCGCTCAGGTTGCTAAGAACTTACTTGATACGAATTATATTGTAGATAATGGATTGATTCAGGTTCGAGAGGATGGTGGATACATTGGAAGACATAATCCAGTTATCTTGGCTAAACTTAACTGGACATATTTTCCTTACTCTTTCTTGAACTTTGATAACAGCAAAATTGAAATCAAATACCAAGTTGACGATAGCTTTCAATCATTACATGTGGACCAGCTGTCTTTGATAGAAATGCGAGTGGAAGATTATGCAGAGTATGCTACTATTATTGTGAAGAAGGGCAATGAATTCTTTAATTACACTCAACTAACTACAATTTACAGAGGACTATGCTTCGTAGATATGTCTATTGAATTGGAAAGCGAAGTTGATAGTGTTTCTATGGGCTGGTTAGATTTTACTGTGAATAGTAATGGTGAAGTAATAGCTCTGGAAAATCACACAATTGCTTTGTTGGACGAAGGAGTGAAAGCCTTTAGCCAACTGATTTTCAACAAAGAACAACCAAATGTTATTCTGGTTAATCGTGAAAACCCTTGCATTTTCACTTTAGATTACAATCTGCAAGGCAAAGCTCAAGTAGAAATCCAGATGGCAGTAAGCGCCTACTCAGTATCAGATAATCCAGAGATTTATCAATCTCAAGAAAGAAAGGATCAATACTTCGAGACTATAATCACTAATAATCTCAATTCATACAAAGAACCAAATCCTGATTCTCCCGCTCCTGAGGTTTTCGATTATCAGACAGCCTTGAACGATCCCAGTTTTAACATCTCATATGTTGCATGCAGAGATTCTGAAATAATTCCGAAATTTGCAAATGATCCTGCGTTTAGTTTGGTGTTTATTAATGATGAAGTAGCCATATTCACGGTGAAAAAAGAAGTCGCCTAGGTGGGAAATGGCATAGCCGCTTTGACACTTACTGCTGAGCAGAAAAAACTCTTCGAGATCACATTCGCAGTGGTTTTTTCAGCCTTAATTCTAGTGCTTTTTTACTCCATAACATCAATGAACGGTTTAGTAATGGGGAACGATCCCGCCGTACACTTGGAAAAAGCCAATATTTTTCTAGAGACGGGGAAAATATCCTTGGAAAACTTGGGTTGGACTCCTCCCCTTTTCCAGATCGTGCTGGCTGTCCTTATCTCATTCACAGGCGCAACCAGCGTTTCGCAGCTGATCTTTTTGGAGAAGGCGCTAGCGGTGCTTATTGATTGGTTGCTGTTTTTCTCGGTTTATCTAATCGGCTCCAAATTCTTCAATAAGAAAATTGGGATTATCGCAGCTGTTTTGCTGCTTTTCTGTGTTCCGATGTTCGAACTCAATTTATGGGGTGGATACACCACAGTCCTCGGATTAGCTTTCCTATTTTTGCTTCTCGTGTATTTGCCCTTTGCGCTGAAGAACTTAGAGCATATCATAATTGCTTTCTTCGTAGCGTTTTCATTGGTGCTGTCCCATCAATTAACCGCGTTTTTGACTGTATTAATTCTGCCGCCAATTATCCTGTTTATGCTTATAAAATCCAGAGGAAAACATTTCAAAGCTCTCATCGCCGTGATTCTAGGTGGGGGAATCGCATTTGTGCTCTACTATTCTCAAGCAATGCTCCCATATCTCGGAGTCCTCATCGAACATGTTTTCTTCATGCAAAAAACAACTTTATATCAGATTCCAGGCACCACTCTCAGCGCTTTCATGGTAAACTTCGGTTTCATATTCCTAATCTCTTTAGCGGGCATTGTTATTGCATTTCTAAAATTGAGAGCAAGAAAAGAACCCCTTTTCTTCTTGATATTATTAATGAGTTTTCTTGTTCCGTTTGTTCTAGCAGAATCCTATTTGTTTGGATTATATCTGCCATTCCAATGGTTTATCTATTACTTGATGCCTCCAATGGCGGTACTTGCAGCTGTTTCAATAAGCTTCGCTTTTGACAAAGTCTCAGCTTTCTACCATAAGCATAAACGAAGTTGGGCAAAAATTCGATTGCGAGTAGTCACCGTCTCTTTGTTTGCTCTGGTGTGTTTGTTGTTTGTGTTTCGTTTTGGTACTGTCTATGGCAAAATTATGGAAGGAAGCGTGTACTATTCAACATCCGATATAAAAGCATATGACGCGGGCATTTGGCTAAGAAATAATTATCCTGATGAAACAACAGTGGTTGTAACAGAGGTTCCTGGTTTCTGGTTCAGATTATTTTCAGGTAAGACCATAATAGCGGAAACTGATCCTATCATCGAACGAAACGTTATTGCTGCGTCTGTTTTGGAGCTTGCCTACGAAATTGAACATCCGCTAACTCTAGTTAGAGCATATGATATGACAAAAGGCCATATTGCCGACGAGAATTACGTTTCAATAAACGATGTTTGGAGCATGGTTTCGTATTCTGCAGCGGATGGGAACAAAATTTCGTACCAGGCAAACGGCATTAGCAAAGAATTTCCCCTCTCAAATTTTGCCCGCGAGTCCGTCTTCGAAGACCAGGAATCACCCAAGAAATTAACGTTTCGCTATTTCAACGATGAAGTAAAAATCAACCAAACAATTCTCTTTCAGAACGACACGTACCCAATAAATGTTGCTTGGTCACTGTCTCCTGTAAAAAGCGAGATCACAGATGTTGCTTTGTATTTGAGTAATTTCTTTAACCTCCAATTCTCATTCGAAGAAGCATATGTCCCAGGTGTATTAGATTGGGAGAATCCTTGGAATAGCTCTTCGTATTCTCAGGGAAACGGGTGGGCAGTTGTTAATTTTTCTCGTTCAACCTTAACAGAAAATTACCTTGGTTTCTACGACGAAACAGAAGAGGTTATTTTCGCGCTAGCCTTCCATGAGCTCCCAGACTGGGGAAACATCGGCGTCTTAGAAAGCAATCAGATAGACGCAATTAGGTTCCAATACAACTTTGACGAAGTTGACTTCAACGAAACCACCTCCTTCATGTATCGATATACCACATTTTCGAAAACCAGTGCTCCTGAGATTCCAAACATCAAAGATTTGAAGAGCATTTTCGACTTCAAGCCTTCTGTCGCGTTTGAACTGAAATCAAGAGATTATCACGATTACATAGCAGAAAACAACATCGGCTTTTTGGTTTATGACAAAAACCAGCTTGACACTAAACTTATCCGCTGCAAAATCTTAAAAGTAATCTACTCAAACGACCGATATCTGATTTTCAAAATCAACCCAACTCCTTAAGCATCTTGGGATATACTTGATGGTAATCAAAACTACTCCATAAAAACTGGAAATAAAGGGGACAGAATCAAAGCTAACTGTTTACTTTAGTGAGAAATTAAAGATAATTTTGTTCTATTGTTCTCGTAGTACTTTAGGTATGTAGACGCATGCTGGGTCGCTTTCGAAGAGGTCTCCTGTGTAGTATTCGGCTCGTGTTCTGCATCCTCCGCATATTTCTCGGTATTCGCAGACTCCACACATATTTCCCAGTCTGTACCCTTCGTGGAATCCGCATGATCGGTAGTCTCCGTTTTCGGTTACGCTGATGTAGTTTCCGCCGATTGTGCATTTGCCCAGGAAGCCGTTTTGGAACCAGTCCCAGAAGTCTGTTGGGTTTCTCTGCCGTACAATTCTAGCGTAGAACGGCGCGTAAACGTTAATCTTTACTTTATTTGCCAGCTTTACTTGGAGATCATATATTTCATGGAACGCTTTTTCATACTCATCTGGTGAAGGTGCTAGATCTGGCATGTTTGAGCCTGCTCTGCCGACTGGTACAAGGTTGTGGTAGACCACCATTCTTGCTTTGTACTGTTCTCCTAATGCTGCTGGGTGAGCCATGTCGTTTATGTTGTATTTGGTCATGGTTGTGACTATACAGTCTAGAATTCCGTTTTCAGATAACTTCTTCATGGCATATAGTGCTTTGTCGTAGCTTCCTTTTCGTCGTATAAGATCATTTGATTCTCTGTTTCCATCAACACTAACCGCAGTGTGTACTTCATGTTTAGCAAGTTTGTCCAGTCGTTCCTGATCGAAGGCGAAGCCACTTGTGATTAGGCTGACTTCCATACCATACTCATTCTTTGCGTAAGCTATAACATCAAAAATATCTTTTCTCACAAGAGGTTCCCCCCCACTTATTCCGAACCATGGAGAACCAAACCTGTGAATTTCGTCAACCATCTTGTAAGCGGCTTTAGTGTCAATTTCATAATCCTTGGCGTATTCAGGAGTGTAGCTGCAGTATAAACAACTACCTACGCATCGTCTGGTGCACCGCCAAGTAACCATGTACAATGGTGCTTTTCTTGAAGCCATCCACGTCACAAGCAATTTTAGATTATACCTTTGCGATATAAGAGTTACGATTAAAAGACTGATTTTAAACATCATTACACTGAAAGAGCTTGAATGAGCAAAAACCCTCAAGTTGGCGTCAGTCTTGCTATTCTATGATTGAATGCTTGAAAAAATCTTGGATTTCATTCTTCATTTTTAGTTATTAAAGCTCAGATTTGCTTTGAGAAAGTCTTATAAACATATCATTTATAGATTGAAACTGATTCAATCGAGGAGAACGGATAAAAAATGTCTAAAATGAAAGAATTCGCAGGAGTCACTAAAGATAGACTTATGCTCTACACTTTTGTTGCCCTCTTAGCACTTGCAATCATTACCATCATAAGCTGGTGGGATCTGGTCGCCATTGATCCAATGACGTTAACGGAAAAAGGTTGGCCATATGGGCTTGGCTTAATTGCAACGGTTCTGGTCGCTGTAGGATTAGCAGTCGGCATTGATACTTTGATTTCGAAAGTTGCTTCTGATAGCCAATTAAACACACTTTCCGCAGCTGTTTTCGGCTTAATCGTTGCTCTTTCATTTTCGTTAGGCTTACCGACAATGCGAACAGAGGAAGTGCCTCTCATAGCGCCTGATGCGTTAATTTACGTTGGGCTAATCACTGTGATTGGAGAGGTTATCTTCAAGAAGCTTTCGAGCATGAAAGGACGAAAATTCGTAAATCCAGCTGCAGCCGCAAAACTAGTAGTTATGCTGCCTTTCTTCGGCACTCTGCTCCTACCCAAAGATCACTTATGGGATGCAAATTTGCTGCAAGGAATGGGAAGTGGTCTAGGTATACCATCGCTTGCTGGGCCAATAGGTTATTCAGTTATTGGCAGCAATGGAGCTGATTCATTCAGCAATTACATGGCTACCTGCTTCTCAAATCCAGCAGTCGCAGCGGGTTCAACACAAAACGATATGATCAATTTGTTTTTCCTGCAGAAGTTCCATGGCTGGCCTGGTGGAGCCTCAAGTCTCGCTGTCATAATTGTTGGTATAGCGCTATTCTTGATCGCTCGCAGGTACATCAAATGGAGAATAACTCTATCATATCTGGGCACTATGGCATTGATGGCTGTACTACTTCATTTCGCATATCCTGGCGGAGATTTGTTACTTCGGCTTATGTTTGCACTTTTTGTTGGAAGTTCAATTTTCCTAGCATTCTTCATGGCTACTGATCCTGCAACTACACCAATAACACATATGGGTCAATTGGTGTTTGGTGTAGGCTTGGGTGTATTGACTACATTGATTCAAACATACATGGGCTTCCTAGGTGGTTCAATTCTTGCTTTAGTAATAATGAACTTAACCTCGCCGATACTGGACAAAATAGGAAAACCGAAACCCACAGCTGAGAAGAAAGAGCCAAAACTTCCAAAAGGCAAGCAGTTTGCTACTATCAAAACTACAGAGTGCATGAGATGCGGCGCGTGCATGCAAGTATGCTGCCATAAACTAAGTCCAATCCTAATCAAAGAGGCATTTGACAAAACAAACATAGAGAAAATATCTAAGCTACAAGCGGACCTATGTGACGGCTGTGGACACTGCAGTTTCATTTGCCCAGCGAGGATCGATCTTAGAGGCAGTGTACTTAGATCAAAAGCACTACTGCGTCAAGAATAATTGCTTCCTCCAGACTTCCTCACTTTTCCTTTTTCTTTGTTCGTAAAATTCTATAATTAAATGTTCGTGAAACGGTATTCTCCGATGCACTTATCGTTTTTTTCTGCTATGCTCTGAGTACTCTCTTTAAGGATTAAATTTATTAACATGCCCAACCGTAATAGGGAAAAGGGACAAAAATTGGCAGAACCAGAAAAATTCAAACTCGGTGACATCCTCTATGGCTTAGTTATACCACTACTCATAGGCATACTGATAATAGCTTTTCCAGCGGTAATTCGACCTGCGTTAAATACCTGGTTTCCGGATCCAAATATGTGGACAGGCGAAGCAGGTTCAGATTGGGCTTTCCTCACAGTCATATTCACGCATGGCTTTGCACAAATGGTAGTGCTTGGGGTTCCACTGATTCTAGGCTTGCTTTGGAATAAATGGGCTGGTGGTGCGGCAGGCTTCCTAACGGGTACATTATACTACGTTGCGTGGGCTGGATATAACACCCAATTTTCTGTGCAAATTGCAATGGAGGCATATTACGCAATGGGCAATGATCCAAACATGTTCATACAGTCATTACCACCAAACTTGTGGGCAGACCCAAGTTTCATTGGAAACTGGATAGTTGGTGGGGTTCTGATTGGCTACATTACAGGAGCTTTGAACAACAAGTCTTTCAGTTTCAAACGAATGCTGGGCGCAGGACTAACAGCTTCAATAGCTGTAGCAGTAATCCAGTTTACACTTAACATGACTATCGCGGCAGGAGCTTGGATGGCACAAGCTGACCCTGGGTTCACTCTCTTCACAGTTATGTTGCCTGCGGTACTGCTTGGAATAATCGGACCAATTCTCGCCAAAGTCATGACTTGGTACGGACTCCTACCGGGTACTCGCTACTAAACACCCTTTTTTTCCTTTTTTAGGATTTTTCAAGCATTATGAATTTGGTTTGGTATTCCCAAAAAGATATCGAATCAGAACCATTGACTATGAAAATCCATTTAGGTTTGGCTATCAACTATGCCTCGAGTGTCGAGGTAAATAGAAAATGAACGATTCCTGCTTATTTATTTTGACCGAGGTTTTCAGGGGCGAATTCCCAAGCAATATTTCCTTTCCACAAGTCGCCGAGTTTAGTTATTCTAATCTCTTTGTCATCAATTACAATCAGCCCTTTGTCTTTCAGTCTCTGAAGCTGCTTCGGGAAAACTTCTTCCGGTAATTTCCCAAACTTCTGCTTGAATTCCTGCTTGCTTACAGGTAGTCGCAGATATAATCTTGTCATAGTTCTTCTCATCATATCTTCATCTGATGATTTTGAGAGCCTTTTTATTGGCAGTTTCCCAGCGTCGACTGTTGCTATGTAAGTGTTTATGTCTTCTATGTTTGAATAAGAGAATCTTTGTAAGTATCCCATGAAGCATCCTGCGCCTGTGGTTAGTATACCTCCCCAAGGCCAACCATTCAGACAGTTTTCTCTGAAGTGCCACTCTATTCTGCTAAAGCGATCGTGTCCAACAGCCTTGTAGCCTGCCTTCGTCAACATTCTATAAGCAGTTAAATATTGTTGCTTCTCATATTCTGCGTCTCCTTGAGGCGGGGATACTCCATTAGCAATCATTTTCTCAAGTGAAGTGCCAGGATCCACATGCAATGAATAGGCGTCAATTTCAACATCCAATTCTATAGCTTTTTTCAGGGTGTCTATCCAACTTTCCATTGTTTGACCTGGAAGATTGTACATTAGGTCCACACACACGCATAAACCGAGTTTTTTAGCATGTTTGATGGCTTTTTCCACACTCTCTGCTGAGTCAGGTAAACAAAGCATTTTCCTGAGTTTATCATCAAAGGTTTGGGCGCCCATATCCATCTGGTAAACGCCGTACTCTGCAAGCTTGTCGATTTTATTAAGTGCGAGAGTTTTCGAGGAACCTGTAACTTTGATGAAGTATTCGTCGTTTGTTGTGAATCGTTCTTTACAGAAGTCAATAAGATCAATCATCTGCTCGGCGGAGAGTACGCTTGGTGTTCCTCCGCCCAAGACGATCTCATCGAAGACGCTGGTCTTCACGTATTTTGTACCAGCGTACATATCCAACTCTTTTTTCAGCATGTCCATGTATCGTTCTATTGGAACTTTGACAGTAGGTGTAGTTGGAAAATAGCAGAAAGCACATCTAGAGTCGCACATGGATATCCACGGTTGCAACTCCATTAACCTACTTGTGGTATTCTCAGTTGACAAAAACTCCATAAATGACTTGTACATTTCGGGTTCTATGTCTGGGTAATCCCTGTAAGTGTAAGGCGGCCAGTTTTCTCTTGAACTATAAGCATTAGATTTATTCTGGTCAACAATGGCGCTTTTCATCATTGTTCCCCTTGCATTTAGGTTTTACAACCGTTGATTGCATAATAAAGTTTACGTCGGTTGCTCCATTTTTTTGGTGGTTCAAATATCGAAAGCTATAAGCTGGCTCTGGCTCTCCAGAGTAGGTAATTCACTGCTGTTCGCGCCATTATTTTACTGTACAAGTTACCTTTCAAGTTGCCTTTTACGAATTGGCGGATAACGTATTTTGGAGAGTAGAACTTGTTATAAAACGCCTTTCTCATTTTGGTGAGTTCTTCAGCAGGCAAGTCGGGGTTCTCGAAGACAGTATTCATTGTGTTGTATAAGGTCCAGTCATCCGACATCTTCCAGCCTAATTTTTCTACTAGCGCACGAAGTTCAGTTCCAGGATAAGGTGTTGGTAAACACAACCACACATCGTCAGGTTCGACTCTGTGAATGAGATTAAGCGTTTCTCTAACTGTTTCTTTTGTCTCTCCAGGGTACCCTATAATCACAGATACGCTGACAAACATGCCGGCATCTTTCGCCCATCTAATCGCATTTTCATTTTGTTCAGGTGAAACACGTTTATTTACTGCGTTCAATATTTTTTGGCAGCCAGATTCAACGCCGAAGCATACTTCGTTGCAGTTTGCTTGAGCCATCCTTTTTAAAATTTCCTTAGTAACCAAGTCCACTCTGGTTGAGCAGCCCCATGGAAGATCAATTTTTCTTTCTATCATTCCATTGCAGATGTCTATTATTCGTTTCTTGTCAAATGTCAATGTGTCATCATGGAAAGATATGCCCTCGGCGCCGTGTTCGTCTCTCAGCCACTCAAGCTCAGCAAGAACGTTTTCTGGACTTCTTGATCTGTATCCTGCCCCAAACATTCTGGATGCGGAGCAAAAGGCGCATTGAAATGGGCATCCTCTGCTGGTCATGATTGGAAGAACTTTTTTCCCGTGAATCTTGTACATGTCGATTGGTAGTTTTTTATATGCTGGGCGTGGTAGCTCGTCAAGGTTTTGGATGAATGGCCTATTGGGAGTTTGAATTATTTGGTCTTTACTCCTAAAAGTTATGCCTTTTACGTCTTGGAGTTCATCCAGTTCGGGCG